>BNJS01002468.1_pt1 | contig 528571 bp, 669 predicted proteins | sample 8540461 | NCBI WGS metagenome assembly BNJS01 (sample SAMD00202454, study PRJDB9452) | human saliva metagenome | isolation source: human saliva | place: Japan
TAAAACAAGTGCCGATAGGGCGACATACTTCCCCTACTTCTGGGTGAGGTCTGTGTATTTTTCATTTTAAATGCGGTTTAAAAGGGTTATAAGTTCGGTTACAGGTACAACAAAATCAGTTAGCAGCAAAAGTGTGTTGTTGAAATGTTTGTAAATGGTGGGGAGTTCTATCTCACTACATTGGGAGTATTCTCCATTGAGCCAATCTGGGAAAGATAGGTATGAATAGGTCGCTGGTCTTCATAGACAAAAGTGATAGGTATTTCTCTTGCCTCAAAAAGTTCTTCTTCATCTTGCTCATAGTCCTCCTCTGCTCTGTGCAAATGGGTATAGATAGAGTGGTTAGGAAAATCCTGCCACAAGGTATAAAAAGGTCGAGAGAGGGCAAGGCATTCGGCTTCCAAATCATTCTTAGAATGTGCTACTATACGCCTTTGAAAAAGTCTAAATGGCAAGGGTTGCGTATCTTTTGGAAAGAATAGCACCTATTTGTTGTGCCTGCTTTAAAAGGTGCAGGAGGTGGTCTCTTTCCGCTATTTCTTCATAGTCCTACACACAATCCCGTAACATTTCACAGGCATAAGTCAATAAAACAATCTTCTTTGTACACATAGCGTTTGCTATAAAAGCACGTTGGTTTAGGTAGGCATATCGATAAAAATAGTTCATAAAGTGGTTTGTTTATGTACTTTCAGAAGTCTATATAGCGGTTGCAGAGGAACAAAAACACTTCGTTGGGCAAAATAAAACGTTCTTCGCAAGAGAGAAAAAGCATCGCTATTGGGGAGCTTTCAATACTTTTAGTTCACAAAAAGTACCTTGGTATCTCTTGATTTGCTCTTGGCTGGGCAAAGGGCTAAGGCATCCCACAAGAAAGGTCGTACTGCTCTATGGGAAAGGGAGTAAGCCGTAATGGTCTGCCATCGGAGCAAGGGAACACTTGAGAGTGGTTTTTAGCTGTGTGCTTGCTCCTCTCCACCAAAAATGATGTGCTTGTTTTGAATGATACACTCTTTAGGAGTGTGGGTCGCTTTTTAGAAACCATTGGCAAAAAGAGAGTTTTCGGGGCTACTTGTTGTTGGTTTGACGTATTCAGGAGCGGTCTTTGGAGTGTTGGACTGCTTTTGAAAACTCTCTTAACCTGCGGTAGAGTTTCTGTGTTTCGCTTTGTATAGAAAGAGGGTTTGTTAGTTGCTGTGGCATACATTTTTAGGTTGTTTTTTAGTTTTTTGATAATGTTTAATTTTAGCTATAAGCCTTGTTTTTTGCCGGTTTTGCCAAGGCTCATAGCTTTTAGAATTAATAGAATTTGCCTCTTGCCCACTGCGTTTGTAGGGGAGACAACGCTCCCTCTGCGTAAGCGCGCCTGCTTTGCATTGCGAGAGGGGTAATGGGTGCTGTAAAAGATTCTTGACTCTCTACTGACCACGATGGATTAGGGTCGGCAAGGTGGATAGTTTGTCGGTTTTCTTCAAAGACAAACATTCTTTTTCAGTTGAGGTAGCTATGAGCATAACAATACTTTTAGGGTTGATCTTATTCTTCAAACAAGGTAGGGCCAAAAGTGTGAGATAGTTCTGACCTTTTTGCGGATTTTATCGGCATAGTTAGGAACTCATCGGGAGGAGGTAGTTTGACCACGCTTCTCGGTACTTGCCCTGCGCTTCTAAATCAGCTACTTTTCATAGCCTCTTCGTGTTCTTTTTATTTGTTTCTATACGGCTTTTTCTTTTCTCCACTGGCAGTTGCCTTTGGGCTTACTTTTTGCTTGCCCTCGATGTACTGCTCCATATTTCACAAGCAGGGAGCGAGGTTTCTTCTAAAAGAGGTTTGGAGTGATGCTGACGCACTGCATCTAATTCTTCGGCAATGTGCCTCTAAGTACTAAGGGGAGGCAAAGAGGTAGCTTGGCAGGGGTCTGAGTCATTGTTCGATTTCTCAAGCAATACCGATTCACAACCAGCACGCTATTTAGCTTCTTGGGTTGTGATCTAAGTGCAGTTGCCTTGTATGTGCTAACTGGGCTTAATTTGATTGATGGGTTTTCCATTGGATGCTTCGTTTTATGTTATTACTTCTGTATATCCTTATCTTTCTGCAGGGGCTCTCATAGTGGTGGTCGTGCGATAACTCACTGTGTCTGCGTTTGCACATTAGACTTCTAAGGCTTGTCGGGGCTTTAAGGTTGCCTCTCGGTCTTGATCGCTAAGGTTCCATAGCCGAGTGCACAGTGGCTCAAAAGTTCGGATGATTATCCTATATAGGACAGGGCTTGGGTGTCCAGTTGCTAAAAGGGTTGTTTGGGTGTTTTCGTTGGGGATACTCTTTTAGGTCAAACTACTTCTTGAGCTCTAGCTCAAAACTCAATGCTTCTGGCTGCATTGGGTTTTTGGTCGTGCGTCACCAGGTTAGTGGGTCGTCTTCGGTAAGCAGCGTACCGCTTACCAATAGCCTGTCCGATCACCGCGCTGCGGTGCTTGTATCGCTTGCGTACTTGCAGCAGGAACACGGCTACTCATATGGTGCCAGCTGTCGTTTTTATAGACTAAAGCACGCTCTCACCGAGGCTGTTACGAGTTTTAATGAAGTTGAGTTGAGCTTCTGGAATGACACGGGTTGCTTTAGTTTTAATCTGTAAGTCCTGCCCAGCATGCGCGCAGCGTCGCGGCTCCTGCCTGCTTGTAGCGTGTTGTCAGTGCTGCATTTATAGCTTCAGCTATCGAAGAAGCGAAAACAGCGCGTCTGAGCTTTATCAAGGTCGGTTACACTCTGTGGAGTGTGCCGGCGAGGTCTGTTATTATCATTTTCAAAGGTTTTAAAAGTTCGTCAAAGAGCTGGATGTCATCTGTCAGCCTCGTCGGAGGGATATTCCATGAAAGCTTTTATACTCGAAATCATCCATCGTATCGGGTAAGATACTGCCTTCGGTGGAAATTTCTAAACGGCTTTCCAGGCGTGTTGAAAGAGGTTAAATTCCTCGCTCGTGGGTTCACATGCCCAGTACCGTTCTTCCAAAAGGATAAATCAGGCTGTTTCACTCGTCGCTGAAAACTAGAGTCGGTTCACTGTAGAGTCTAGGTTCACAAAATCGGGTCATCTTTGTAGATACTTGTTGGGCTGCTCACTTTCTCAAACCATTGCTCAGTAAGGGTGATAAGGGCAAAGTCTAACGTCGTCGCTATTAGTATGGGTTTTACCAAAAGATTAATGTTGTAGGTGTTTGCTGATGTTGTTCGTTTTCTGTTCAGTTTACTGGGTTGCTCACATTTAGAAAGGCCGATCGTCCTCGTCTTCCTCCTGCTGCCTTGCCCTGCTGTGACTTGCTTTGGCAAAGGTGATTATGAGCATTTGCGTTGTTTGCCTCCACTTGCTGAGGTCATTAGGTGTTGCTATCTGCTGTGCTAGAGTGGAAATTTCGAGTTTTGGAGGTGTGAGTTCAAGCCTGCTTGAGTTCTCCCTCGCGATTGAGCCACGCTCGTGCCGATACTCGTCCTTCCAATTCAACCATGTGCCTTTGGTGAAGGTACGAGCAACCCCGTACTGAGCCAATAAGCTGACAGTCAAAAAGGAGGTTTTGCTGTACGTTTTGCGCCCTGCTTTGTTTCGGTAGATTGTCGTTCACTGCTACAGAGAAAATTAACGACTTGTTGCACATTTGATAGGGTTTGCACTTTCGTGCATTTTCAGTAAGTCTTCCTCTACGATATTCATAAGCGTTCTATTTGTTATTAGGGTTACTAAATTTCTACTATTTGGTCTATGCGCCCATAAAGACAGGCACGGAGGCTGGTGCGGTCGATAGCATAGTATTCACACCAGTGTATACTGTCACTGATGAACTTTTTCAGCATATCGAAAATCAAATCGGTAGCCCAATAAAGGGATAGCATTTTCTGAAAAAGCAGTTACTATTGACCACTGGGATAATCCAATTTTTCTCTATGGGTGGAGTTTCTCACCACTATTGAGCTTACACGGGAGTTGATAGACTTTGAGCATTCTCAGATGCTCTAGGACTATTTCGTAGAACACGGAATTTGAGTTGCGATACTAGGGTTCTTTTTCTCATCTTGTTGCATTTTAGGGTTTTATACGGCTTGTCGGCTTGTTTGGACTGATACGCACGATTTTTCGGCTTTTAGTTTGTCCTTTTGAAATTATTCGACAATGGGAGAAAAGCGGTATTCGTTTCAAAAACAAATCTGTGAAGCGGCATTTTTCTCATATCTGACACTCTTTTTATTCGCTTTAAAGGTCGGAATGAGCTGGTTTTCGTTTCCGGAGTGCCATAAAAGGTCGTGTAGTTTGCTTCTGGTTTTTCAAAAATACTACCCGCAGGACAGCGGACAAGGGCTGGAGATTTTGAAAACCCCATCGAGCTTGACCTTGCAAGAAGCGTTAAGAACCTGAAATGCACACTGCACTCGAACAACGAACCCCCAGTACGTGCCTTAGTGTTTAAAACAGGAAAATAGGTAAGCCTTAATGACGTATTTCTGTGTTTGCGGACAAACGATACCCTTTTCCTTATTTGTTGAAGTCTTTTTCTCTTCTAATAGCTTTCTGTATAGGCAACAAAAATCCATCGACACATCTCTTTTTGAAATGTTATCAATGGATTTCTAATTTTCAAAAAGACACTGTAAAGTTATCCTATCTTTAAGTTTTTAATCGTTCGGCGCAATTTCCATATCCTCTGATATCTCATTGGTAATTTTAGCATAAATCTGGGTGGTTTTGATATTCTATGTCCCATCATCTTGCTAACGCTTTCCAAGGAACTCCTTCTGTTAAAAACAAAAGTGCCAAAGGTATGGCGTGCCCAGTGAAAAAGAATAGGGTTTTTCGTGAATGATATTACAATCTTTCATCATCTTTTTAATCAGGAAGGTTGCGACTACGCTGGAAGGGTTACCGGGAAATAAAGTGCCTCGGTACGAGTCATGCCCTCATATTTTTCAATAATTTTTCTCGGCTATATCCAACAGACGTACATTACAGGGCACATCGGATTTCTGACGTCGTTTGATAAGCCCTTTGCCTGCACGTCAAAGAACTGATTGTAAGTGACTTTTTGAGCTGCTTGATGTCAATATGCGAAAAACCCTGTAAAAGCAACTCAAAACAAATGGGTCTCGTACTAATTCAACAGAAGCACTCTTTAGGATGATATTCAGAAAGAGCTTCTACTTCCTCCTCTAAACAAATAACCTCTATCTTTCTCCTCCATAGAACTTATATAATTCTTAAAAAGGATTACGATGAGATGATACCTTGTCTATAGCTATTTCTACCATTTTACAAAGGGCATCATATAAACCCATATTGTGTTGTGAGGTAAGACTTTTATTAACTCTAAGATAGAAGTCAAAATCGTTGATAAAGTCTTCTGTAAGCTCTTTGAAAGAAATATCACTTCTGCGGTATTTGTACTGGATAAACTCACTCAAATGAGTGTATACATTTTCGTATTTGTTGAGCGTACTATAACTTCTAACACCTTTTTCTACCCATCAGGGCAGAAGTCCTCTTTCAAACTTCTCATAGACTTTTAGCAAGGAATCTTCCATTACTCCTATGCCCAGAAAGTAGCTTTTTAGCTTCTGAGCAGTAACCACTCCTCGTAGCTTCATCAACTCCTCATAATGAGTAACCATGCGTGAGACGAATCTCTTCCTGAGACTTGCGATTGAGCTGGGTAGCTTCCTCTGTTTTACCTGTTGCCCTGCCATATTTCCAAATCTCATTTCTGTGGAAGGATTTTCAAGTTTAGTACTAAACTGAGCTACTTGATTGTCAATGGTAATACGCCCCATAATAGCAACCTTACCGTTCTTCTTTGGGGCATTCTTTTTAGGTAGAACAATACCTTAAAGGTTGAGCGTTTACTTTTTCATACTCTAATTTTTAATTTGCAGTACTTTTTATCAAGTTACTGTACATATATGAAAAAGGTGTAAAACACTAGTATAACCTATTAATAAAAGTATTTTTCAGGTATTAGGTAACGATTTAGAAAACTAATTTTTGAAAAAGCCTGTCCAAATCATCTAAGACTCTGTCTTCTCTTATCTTCCTATCAAAAATAATCCTCTTTGTGTGAGCTAATTATATTATTTTTGTAGTTTTGCATTTTAAATTCTATTTTAAAATAGACAGCACATCGCTGCACTGCCTTTTCTTTTATCTTATCTATAATCGTCAAATTGACAAATCGTCAGGTGTGGAATTAGAAAAAGTATCGTTTAAATGCTTCTATAGCTTCATAATCAGCTAAGCCTAAATTGCGATAGCGTTGTGCCGTTTGGCTATTACGCGCTTCTGCACGTTGCCAGAACTCACGCAAGTCATCTCCTGGAACATCGCACCATCTTTTTTTGCGATTGGTGGAAGAAGATAGCCTGACGTTTCTTAAGTACTTGTGCCGGACTCATAGGCACTGCCATTTCTATTTCGTGTATATCCCATTCGTGCCAAGCGCCACGGTATAACCATACCCAGCAGTCTTTCATATAATCCTTGTGTTTCAAGTTCTTAAGCGCTGCAAAAAAATAGCGTCTAAGCACACTTTGTGAGTACCGTGAGGGTCAGCAAGGTCTCCAGCTGCATATATTTGGTGTGGTTTTACCTCTTCTATAAGGTTCATTATAATGTTGATATCTGCCTCACCTATAGGATTTTTTTCTTCACGCCTCCTGTTTCGTAGAAAGGCAAGTTAAGGAAGTGTACGTGTTTATCAGGCACGCCTTCGTAACGAGTAGCTGCCAATGATTCGTGGCGACGTATATTACCTTTTTAGTTGGCGTACTAATAAAGTATCTATTTCATTAGATTTCTTATTAGTAATATTGCTGATAATCTCATCAAGTACAGCTACTTCGCCTTTGTTTTTCTTTTTACTATATCTTTAAACACTTCAGCAAATTTCAACGCTTCGTGGTCTGATACGGCAAAGTTACCTGAAGTTTGGTAAGCGATGTGTACTTCGTGTCCTTGTGATACCAAGCGGTCAAAAAGTACCTCCCATTGAGATAACGTCATCATCAGGGTGCGGACTGAAGATAATAACGCGTTTTTTTGTGGGTGTTCGCGTTCTGGGCGGTTAGTGTCATCAGCATTAGGTTTACCTCCTGGCCAACCGGTGATAGTGTGTTGTAGGCGGTTAAACATCGCGATATTCAAATCGTAAGCTGGGCCTGACTCAGCAAGAAGTTTAGACATACCGTTTTCGTTGTAGTCAGAGTCGGTAAGTTTAAGTATCGTTTTGCCCAAGTGCTCACATAGCCATACGATAGCTTTAGCTTTAAGGTCTTCGTTCCATTGTACATCGGTCACGAGCCAAGGAGTATTGATACGAGTAAGAGCTGAAGCGGCTTCTTCGTCAAGCACAAAAGTAGTATTTTCGTGCAATTGTAGGTAAGATGAAGGCACTTCCGAAGTAATATCACCTTCAACAGCTTTCGCTACGATAGAAGCTTTGCTACTACCCCACGCCAATAGTACAATGCGGCGCGCTTTCATCACTGTGCGAATACCCATAGTGATAGCCTGACGTGGCACATTGTCTATACCGTGGAAAGTTTCAGCAGCATCAGAACGAGTGATATGGTCAAGGGTGATGATACGGGTTCCTGAATTGCGGTTAGAGCCTGGCTCATTAAAACCAATGTGACCTGTACGACCTATACCCAAAAGCTGGAAGTCAATACCGCCACATTCTTCTATTTTTTTATCATAACCTGCACAATAAGCTTGTAATTCTTCGTGCGAAACAGTTCCATCAGGTATATTGATATTTTCTTTAGGAATATCAATATGGTTGAACAGATGTTCGTGCATAAAGTACCAATAACTTTGGATATCTTGCTTTTTCCATAGGATAGTACTCGTCCAAGTTAAAGGTAATAACATTTTTAAAGCTAAGCCCTTCTTCTTTGTGCATACGTACCAATTCGTCATACACTTTCACTGGCGAAGAACCAGTGGCTAAACCTAATACGCAAGGTTTTCCCTCTTGTTGTTTTTTTCTAATGAGGTCGGCTATTTCGTGAGCCACACTCACAGAAGCAGTTACAGAATTAGAGAAGATTACATTGTCTATCTTCTCAAAACGAGTTTCCTCAACAGACCCTGCTGGGTGATGAGCAATCGATGACACTTCTTTTTTTAATATGTGTTCTCATTTTTGTTGATAATGATTTTTTTATTACAAGTTTTGACACGGCAAAAGTACAATACTTTTTATAAATTAAGCAAATAATTTTTAAGAATTATTTATCACATTTTAAATACGAAACACAAAAGACGAAATACGAGCAATTCTTTTTCGTATTTCGTCTTTAGTTTTTTTCGCATTCGTCTTTCGTCTTTCGCCTCTGGCTATTATTTTTCTTTGTTGCGCTTTTTCTCTGAGCTTCTGCCTGCTCCATCATCTCGCGCATTTTAGCCTGAAATTTACTTTTCTTTCTTAGGCTTCATCTTGTTTTTCTTGTATCTGTGCGTGTATCTTCTTTTCATCAAGAATCCAATGCTTAATAGCCAACATAATAAGGATAGTCAGCAAATTCGATACAAAGTAGTACAAGCTGAGTCCGCTGGCGTAGTTGTTAAAGAAGAACAACATCATCACAGGCGATAAGTAAATCAAGAACTTCATATTAGGCATACCCGGTTGTTGTGGCTGTACTGTCTGTGCCATTGTCATCATTGAGTAAATAAAAAAATAGCTACTGAAGCCAATAACGGGAACAAACTCACGTGGCTGCCATAAAAAGGAATTGAGAATGGCAACTCGAATATCGCATCGTATGACGAAAGGTCTTCTGCCCATAAGAAACTCTTTTGGCGAAGCCCAAATTCAGTAGGGAAAAAGTTGAAGAGGGCTAAGAACACCGGCAACTGCAAGAGGGCAGGAATACAGCCACTCATAGGGTTTACACCCGCCTTGCTGTAGAGTGCCATTGTTTCTTGTTGGCGTTTCATCGGCTCTTCGTATTTCTTGTTAATCTCTTCTATCTCAGGGCGTAGCACCTTCATTTTAGCTTGCGACACGTACGATTTGTACACTATAGGCGATAGTAATAAGCGCACTATAATAGTCATCAGTATAATTACCAAACCTACTGAAAAAAATAGTTAGCAAGGAAGTTGTACAACGGTATAAAAAGCCACTTGTTCAACCAACCAAAGATACCCCATCCTAAAGGAATGAGTTCAGTAAGTTCATATTTATCATTATATTGTTTTTAGTACATTGTAGTCACTAGGACCAAAAATAGAAGTGCAACGATTCGCTTAGCTCACCACCTTTAGTCTTGAGCGGAAAAAGTACTTTTAAGGTTTTTTTAGTGTATTTCACATCTTTGCTCTCTTCATTAGCGATATTATACGACAAAAAAAGTCGCCATTAGCAAAAAGCGCTATCCGAGATGAGCACCGAAGTAAATAGGTGTTGCTTATAGGCTACCCAGCTCACTTGCTCTTCTTTCGTACCGCTATTACCTCCTTGGCTCATACGGTTTATTTTGTCGTCAGCATACCCTAATAGCCGATTGGGTATAGCGGTTTTCGTACGTTACGCTCTTTTTCCATACGGCGTGCTTTGAGTCCCCATACTAACTCTATAGGATTTTGACTGTTTAGCACTCCCGAAAGCCCCTGACTGCGCACCGCTACATCTACCATATAGCCTTCTGCTGGCAGCGTATACACGTATTCTAAATAGCTATTCTCACCTGTTTTGACCTTCATTGAAAGAAGCTGTTTGCCGTCTTTTTGGCTTAACGAAGGCTCAAAAATACAACTGTTGGGTATTGAGTTCTTGCCCTTGTGTGGTTTTTAAAATTGAGAGCAAAAAAATAGCGTTCTTATCCTTTATAAGGTACACTGGCATTGACTCATAAGTCTTAAATTGCTTAAGCAATACCTCTTTTAGGTCTCCACCTTTATTGTTGATAGTCAGCTTTACATCTTTATTCTCAATTACTGTCACTCCATCTTTAGCGGTTGGCTGAGCGTTGCTATAAGCAAAAGCTCCTAAGTCAGCAGTAGCAGCAGTAGCAGTATTATTTTGTGGGTTATTAGCTTTAGCGGCTTGTTCTTGTTCAGCTTTGCGTTTTGCTAACTCTTCTTGGGTAGGGCGATTGTTATTCATTACCCATAGCAGCAAAATAAATATAAGCACAAAGCCTATGATGCTTTTCACGTCAAACTTTTTTTCTTCCATATAAATATAATAATTATCGTTTTTTTAGTTCTTTTTCAGTTTATTGTTTAAGGCCGCTTTTACAAAAAGCAATAAAAGAGCGGATGCGGATTGGCTACCGTACTCTTATACTCTGGGTGGTACTGTACCCCCACAAACCAAGGGTGAGTAGGAAGTTCTACCACTTCCACTAAGCCCGTATCAGGGTTTACCCCTGTGCATTGTAGTCCCGCTTTTTCTAAGGTCTCGCGATAGTCGCTGTTAAATTCATAGCGGTGGCGGTGGCGCTCCGAAATCTGTTCTTTGCCATATGCTTCGTATATCTTGCTACCTTTGGTCAGCTCACAAGCCCAAGCACCTAAGCGCATCGTACCTCCTTTGTGGGTAATCTGCTTCTGACTTTCCATTAGGCTAATCACAGGGTAAGGCGTATGCTCGTCCATTTCAGTAGAGTTAGCTCCTTTAAGTCCTGCTACGTGGCGGGCAAATTCTATTACTGCCATTTGCATACCCAAGCAGATACCTAAGAAAGGTATATTGTGTTCGCGCACGTACTCTATAGCTTTTATTTTTGCCTTCTATACCGCGCCCTCCAAAACCTGGCGCTACTAATACGGCGTCCAAATGTCCCTAATTTAGCTTCTATATTTTTCCTCGTTGATATGTTCAGAGTGAATGCTTTCCACATCCACACGCACCTCATTAGCGGCTCCCGAATGTATAAACGCCTCTAAGATTGATTTATACGAATCTTGCAACTCTACGTACTTACCCACCAAACCTATTTTCACGCGGTGTTTAGGGTTTTTATATCGTTGCAAGAAAGCGTTCCATTGGGTCAAATCTGGGTCGTTTTTTTATAAGGGAGGTCTAACTCTTAAGGGCTACTTTATCAAGCCCTTCTAAAAAGCATTCAGTTAGGCACATCATAAATGGTCGAAACGTCTATCGACTGTATTACCGCCTCACGTTTCACATTGCAGAAGAGAGCTAATTTATAGCGAAGGTCATCAGAGAGTTCGTGTTCAGTACGGCATACCAATATATCGGCTTGTATACCGCTTTCCATCAGCATTTTCACACTGTGCTGAGTAGGTTTAGTTTTAAGCTCACCAGCCGCAGCGAGGTAAGGCACTAAAGTAAGGTGAATAACGATGCCGTTATGCTCACCCAAATCCCATAATAGTTGGCGCACCGACTCTATATAAGGTAGTGATTCTATATCGCCTACAGTACCACCAATCTCAGTGATAACAATATCGTATTCACCTGTCTTGCCAAGTATTTGTATGCGTTCTTTTATTTCGTTGGTGATGTGGGGTACTACCTGTACAGTTTTACCGAGAAACTCGCCTCGTCTTTCTTTTTCTATTACACTTTGGTAGATACGTCCTGTGGTTACGTTGTTAGCCTGCGAAGTATGTACATTAAGGAAACGCTCATAGTGTCCTAAGTCAAGGTCGGTTTCGGCGCCGTCTTCGGTCACGAAGCACTCGCCGTGTTCATAAGGGTTCAGAGTCCCCGGGTCTACATTTATGTAAGGGTCAAACTTCTGAATAGTAACCCTATAGCCACGAGCCTGCAATAGTTTAGCCAGTGAGGCTGCGATAATACCTTTTGCCTAAAGAAGACGTAACGCCTCCTGTTACAAATATATATTTAGTTGCCATTTCATTTATTTTGCGGCAAAGGTACAAATAATTTACCAATTAGCAAATTTGTCAATTAGCAATTTTGATAGAAAAATCTACTATAGCCACCTTCCCTTTACTTTGGATATACCTACCCTTTACGATGACCGAAGGATTACCGAACAATCACCAAAAGAATAAACAACTACAAATCTTCCCAAAACCAGAAAAAAATAGGCTATTCTCAGCCCTCACATTCCTCCCAGCCCTCTCAGCCCTTCCTAAAGCTAACAAAAAAATAATTTGTTTTTTTATTTTTTTGTATTACTTTTGCGGCAAATTATTTATAATAGAAATGAAAGTAGCTGTTGTAATGGGGGAGCAAAAGCGACTTGCCCGTGATGCAAGAGGCAGTCGATATACTCCGTTCTTTCGGCATAGAAACCGTGGTTGATATAGTATCAGCACACCGTACTCCTGAAAAAAACTAATGGACTTTTGGCACCAATGCGCATCGCAGGGGCTTCAATGTTATTGTTGCAGGGGCTGGGGGCTGCTCACTTACCTGGTATGCTTGCCGCTATGTCGCCTCTACCTGTCATAGGCGTGCCTGTAAAAAGTAGTAATTCTATAGATGGTTGGGACTCTGTTCTCTCCATATTGCAGATGCCCAGCGGGTGCCTGTAGCTACCGTAGCCCTCAATGGGGCTAAGAATGCAGGTATCTTGGCGGCTCAAATTTTTAGCTTCTCAGCAGCCCGCTATACTCGATAAAATTATCAATTACAAAGAAAGTTTAAAACAAGCCGTACTAACTGCTGCGGCAACTCTTAACAATGAATAATAACACCTTTCAGGGCGCACGCCTACTGATATTAGACTTCGGCTCTCAATATACCCAGCTAATAGCCAGACGAGTAAGAGAGCTTAATGTGTATTGCGAAATACACCCTTTCAACCACTTGCCTGAGGACATTGATAGCTTTTGCCGCTGTCATTCTTTCGGGCTCTCCTTATTCAGTGCGCAGTGCCGAAGCCTTACACCCCGACTTATCGGCTATCAAAGGCAAAAAACCGCTTTTAGCAGTTTGCTATGGTGCTCAATACTTAGCGCACTTCGGTGGTGGCGAGGTAGCCCCTTCTAATATCAGAGAGTACGGGCGTGCTCACCTATCGTATATCAACCCAACTAACGACCCTCTATTCGAGGGCATCAGTCAGGGCAGCCAAGTGTGGATGAGCCACAGCGATACTATCAAGCAGCTACCCGAAAGAGGTATATGCTTAGCCAGCACTGCCGATGTAGCCAATGCTGCCTACCGCATAGAGGGCGAAGACACTTATGCTATACAGTTCCACCCCGAAGTATCGCATTCTATAGATGGCACTAAACTGTTGAGCAACTTCTTATTCAAAATAGCTCATATCACCCCTAATTGGACACCTGATAATTTTGTAGAAATGACCGTTGCCAACCTCAAGGAGCAGGTAGGTAGCGAGAAAGTAGTATTAGGTCTTTCAGGGGGTGTTGACTCCACTGTAGCCGCTGTATTGTTACACAAAGCTATCGGCAGTCAGCTACACTGCATATTCGTCAATAACGGGTTGTTGCGCAAAAACGAGTTTGCTAATGTACTAAAGCAGTACGAGGGTATGGGCTTAAATGTAAAAGGAGTAGATGCTTCCGAGCGTTTCCTCTCTGCCTTAGCAGGCAAAACCGACCCTGAAGAAAAGCGTAAAACTATAGGACGCGTATTTATAGAGGTGTTTGACGATGAAGCTCATAAGATAACCGATGCTAAATGGTTAGGGACAAGGTACTATCTACCCCGATGTGATAGAGTCGCTATCTGTTAAAGGCCCTTCTGCTACTATCAAATCGCATCACAATGTAGGCGGACTACCTGACTATATGAAACTAAAGATAGTAGAACCTTTGCGAATGCTCTTCAAAGACGAAGTACGCCGTGTAGGACGCACCTTAGGCATCGATCCCGAATTATTAGGTAGACATCCTTTCCCAGGACCTGGGTTAGCTATACGTATATTGGGCGACATCACTCCTGAAAAAGTAGCTATACTACAAGAGGTAGATGCTATCTTTATTGACGCCCTCAAAGAAGAAAAATTATATGATAAAGTATGGCAAGCAGGGGCTATATTACTTCCTATCAATAGCGTAGGGGTAATGGGCGATGAGCGTACCTACGAAAAAGTAGTGGCTCTCCGTGCCGTAGAAAGCGTAGATGGTATGACTGCCGACTGGGTAGACCTACCTTATAAGTTCTTGCAAAAAGTATCTAATACTATTATTAATAAGGTGAAAGGCGTAAACCGCGTGGTGTACGACATCAGCTCTAAACCGCCTGCCACTATCGAATGGGAATAGCATTTTTATAATTTATAATTCAGAATTTTACAATTCATAATTACCTAATTATCACTATGAAACGTTTTTTTAACACTAACCACCCTACTGTGCTGCGCTTTTTAGCTATGCTCAAACCAAGCATACAGCCAGCAATTATGAGAGCATCGAAAATGTAGCTAAAACCTACCGTTTTTTTCGCCTGCTGACATTTTTAAAACTCAATCCTGGTGTAAAAGATGGTATACAGAAAGGTACTACCATCAACATTCCAGTTAGCAAAGTGAAGCACTACAGCACCCAGCGTCCTGTAGGGTTCACCTCCCACGTGGTACAACCTAAGGAAACTTTCTTTGGTTTATCACAAAAAAATACAACATCACAATTGACGACCCTAAAAGCGCTATAACTTAGAGCTTTACTCTCGTGAGCTAATGGAGAATGAGCGCATAACTATTCCGCTATTTAGCAAGACCCCCGAAATGGTACAAAAAGGTGTTCAGGGGCAAAAACGCTATGTGGTAAAGCCACAAGAAACATTGTGGAAAATAGCTAAAAACCACAATATAAGTGTAGAAGAGTTAGAGCGTATCAACAAGAAAGAGAAAGGCTTCAACCCTAACAGCCTAAAAAGAAGGTCAAGAGATATGGGTACCTGCCTCAGCCGTAGATAGCTCAGAACCTACCCCAAGTACTACCGAAAGCAGCAATAAAGATTTAGTGCTTTACTTCGTAGAAAAAAAGGAGAAGGCTTTCTACAGCTTAGAGCGCAAATTCGGGCTTTCAGAAGCTGAGCTTATCAAGTTAAACCCTGCGCTAAAAGACGGTCTAAAAACAGATGCTCAAATATGGGTGCCAAAGGAAAATTACGACCGTTATAAGAGTAGTGCTTTCACTATGACGAACTACAGCTTTGAGAACTCTAACAGTACTTTGCGTTCTGCCTCCTCACCAGCCAATGTAAAAGAGATTTCGTATATTTTGCCTTTCAAAGTATCTGACATAAGCGGCAGTGACAAGAACCAAGCGCTAAAAGCACGCCTTACTGAAAACAAAATCACCCCTGTAGCAACTGATTTCTATTCAGGAGCGCTAATAGCTTTAGACTCACTACAGAAAATGGGCTACAAATTCAAAGTAAATGTATTCGATAGCGAGGGCGACCTAAAGAAGATTGCTAGCAACGCTGGTGTACAGGCTTCACAATTGGTGATAGGCCCTTTCACTACCAAATCGTTTAATGCCTTGGCTGGCTTGCTAAACAATAGCAATACTGCGCTATTAGCTCCTTTAGCTAACAAAAATATTGCCTTAAACCCCAATGTATACCAAACGCTCCCTAGCGATGAGGCTTTACAAGGGCAAATGATAAACTATCTAAACAAAACGTATGCTGATGACAATATAATTATATTGGCGGACAGCAAAAACGCTACCTTGCGCGAGAAGTTAGAGCGTACTTTCCCTAATGCTAAGGTAGTAACCGAAATGTCAGCTAATGGTTTTGCCAATGCGCTCAACTATAGCAAAGAGAACGTGGTGGTACTACAATCCAATGATATAGGCTATGTATCTTTAGCTGTACGACTACTGCACAATGCTCTAAAGGTAAAAAGAACAATGTGGCTCCTAAGATAACACTTACTACTTTAGAGCGCGGCTCTGTTTTCGATTCTACTAGCTTGTCTAACAATCAGCTATCTGATTTACATTTCACCTACCCTACGGTGAATAAGTATGCTAATGGCAGCGATACTTTCTCATCTCGCTACCTAAAAACCTATGGTATACTACCTAGCAAATACGCTATCAGAGGCTTCGACCTAACTATGGACGCAGTATTGCGCTTAGGTGTTTCTGGCAGCTTCAGCAGTGTTAGTACACGCATAGGCGAAACATCATTCTTAGAAAACAAGTTCGCTTACTTCAAGAATGCTTACAAAGGCGGTGGTTTCGAAAACCAAGGCGTATACATTGTGCAATACGACAATATGGAGATTAAACAGGTATTATGAAAGTAAGTATTCATCAGAGTTGGAAAGAGGTATTGCAAGAAGAGTTTAGCAAACCTTATTTTTGAGCAGTTAGTACTGTTCGTAAAACGTGAATACTCAGAAAATATTTGTTACCCTAAGGGGCAACAAATATTTTCTGCTTTTAACTCATTGTCCGCTACCAGAGGTAAAAAGTAGTCATTATTGGTCAAGATCCTTATCACGGAGAAGGACAAGCCAACGGATTGTGCTTCTCAGTACACGATGGTATTCCGCACCCTCCCTCATTGGTCAATATTTTCAGAGAACTCAATACCGATTTGGGTGTCCCCTACCCTCTTAGCGGCAACTTAGAACGTTGGGCTTCACAAGGGGTATTACTGCTCAATGCTACCCTTACCGTAAGGGCTAATAGTGCTGGCAGTCACCAAAAACAAGGGTGGGAGACTTTTACCGATGCGGTGATAAAAGCGGTATCAACACATTGCAACCACGTAGTATTTATGCTTTGGGGTGGCTACGCCAAAGAAAAAAAGCTAAACTTATAGACCCTGCTAAGCATTGTATACTAATGGCAGGGCACCCCTCGCCCTAAGTGCTAATCGCGGCTACTGGTTTGGTAATAAACATTTTAGCTAAGCCAATGCCTACCCTAAAGGCTAACGGCAAAAACGAGATTATCTGGTAATTCACTAATTAACTATTTTACTAATTATGATACTTCCTTTCCTTGGATTTTTTTACTTTTTGTATTATTGCTACTGATGGGCTTTTTGGCTGCTGGCGTTCTTACTAGTAGTGCTGCCTTATTGGTGGATTGGCAATTTATTAGAGAAAAAAAGAAATAACTTTTTTTAAACATCATTTTAAAAAAACTATATGAAATGGCTTTTTATCCCCTGCCTATCATTAGGCATCTGATTCAGTTTTTAAAGAGCATTCCGCTGTCTAAGAATGCCTTTTCGCTGTATGACTTGCTCGAACTGTACATTTCCGGACTTATCAAAGGGACGCTTACCCATAGGGCAAGTGCCATTGCCTATAGCTTTTTTTCTTAGCCATCTTTCCTTTTCTGCTGTTTATACTCAACCTTATCCCCTATATCCCTATCGACCACTTTCAGGTAGATTTCTGGGTCTTTATAGACGGACTCCTCCCACCAGGTACTCATCAGTTTTTCTCAGACATCTTTTTCGATATAGCCGAAAAAAGGCGCGGTAGCTTACTATCTTCTGTTTTCTTTCTCTCTATCTTCCTGATGACCAATGGTATTATGGCCATCTTTGGCGGGTTTGAGTTCTCTTATCACATACAGCTAACCCGTACTTATGTCAAACAGTACCTATACGCCCTAATGGTGGCTATCATCTTGTCCCTGTTAGTACTCTTCGTTGTGATTACCTTTATGGGGTACGAAATCTATTTAGTGCCTTACTTAGAAGAAATAAACTTCCTAACCGACAACGAAACCCTACTAAAAATATCAAAATTAGGCTTTGTAGCGGTGATGACCTACATTGCTACCTCTATTTTATTCTATTTTGGTACTATAGAAGGGCGAGAAAGCAAGTTTTTCTCAGTAGGTTCTACTTTTACTACAATTCTTTTTGGGGTTACTACTTATCTTTTTGGCATTTATATCGAAAACTTCTCTCAATACAACCAATTATACGGCTCAATAGGGGCATTACTTATCTTTTTACTCTATATTTGGATAAACTCCAATATTCTTTTTGCTCGGTTTTGAGCTGAATGCTACCCTACTGAAACTAAAGAAAAACTAAAAGTATCCCTGAATTGATGTATTTCGTAGATGTCATATTGCCCCTTTCGCTCAATAAGCTCTATACCTACCGTATCAATGAGCAAGAAGCGCATTTCCTCAAAAAAGGAATGCGCATAGCGGTACCTTTTGGCAAAACGAAAGTCTATACCGCTATCGCATACGAAATACATACTAACGAACCCGTATACGAAACTAAAGACATAGCTTATATATTAGACGAGACCCTATAGTAACCGAGCGACAACTTGCCCTCTGGCATTGGATAGCCCAATACTATATGTGCACCTTGGGCGAGGTGATGAAAGCCGCTCTACCTACTGCTTTTATTTTAGAAAGTGAAACCATCATAGAAATAGACGAAAAAGAGATGGACAGCCAGCTCTTTAGTGATGACGAATGGCAGGTATACGAAGCGCTGCATTATAAAACAGCTCTAACAGGCAGCGAGGTAAGCCGTATAATTCCTAAGAAAAAGACGTTAAAAGTACTAAAGAGCTTAGTAGAAAAAGGAGCGGCAAGAGTTTCTGAAAAGATTTTTGAAAAGTACGTACCCAAGCTCATCAAGTACGTGCGATTAGCTCCCTGCTTATCAAACAGAAGCGGGACTAAAAAGAAGCCTTAACAATATTAGGGCGAGCTCAGAAGCAAAAACAGTTAATTATGGCATATTTCAGCCATATCAACAAAGAAAAAACACCTCTAAAAGCTGAAACGCTTATAGAAATAGCCAAAGTATCTGCTCCGATACTCAAAGCGGTTGTCGAAAAAGGTATTTTTTTGAAGAATATTACCTACAAAAAGACCGTGTGAGCTTTTGCCGATGATGAAACTTCAACAGAAAGAAAACTTACAACCGCACAACAGATAACCCTCGCTTCTTTAAAACAACAATTCACTGAAAAGAAAACCGTTTTGCTACAAGGCGTGCCTGCTTCTGGCAAGACAGAACTCTACATAAGCCTCATAAAAGAATGCTTAGAGAGAGGGCAACAAGCTCTATACCTACTGCCCGAGATAGGGACTAACAGTCCACCTAATCAATCGATTAAAAAAAGCACTTTGGGCAACATCTATCAGTATACCACTCTAAATACAGCACCAATGAGCGAGGTCGAGGTGTGGAACAACGTATTGCACAACCACCCCTAAAAGCGCAGGTAGTGGTTGGGGTACGCTCATCGGTATACCTGCCTTTTCAAAATTTGGGGTTAGTGGTGATAGATGAAGAGCACGATAGTTCTTATCGGCAGTTCGACCCAGCACCACGCCTACAAGCCCGCGACACGGCTATTATGCTATCAAGCTCTTTCGGAGCGCATACCCTGCTGGGGAGTGCAACTCCTTCGGTAGAAAGTATGTATAACGTAAAGCAACAAAAATATGGTTTCGCTTATTTAGGCGAACGGTATGCTAACTATATGCCGCCTCTTATCGAAATCATCGACCTAAAGGACAAGCAACACCGCAAACAAATGACGGGGCATTTCTCCGATGCGCTGATAAAAGCTATACAGCAAACACTGAGCGAAGGGCGACAAGTGTTGCTCTATCAGAACAGACGAGGTTATGCACCTATAGTGCAGTGTACTCATTGCGGCACCGTACCCCAATGTCCACACTGCGATGTAAGTTTGACCTTTCACCAGGCAGTCAGCAGTTGCGCTGCCACTACTGTGGTTATAGCATACCGATGTACAAAACGTGTGTAGCCTGCGGAAGTATTGATTTGAAAACCAAAGGCGTAGGCACAGAGCAAATCAGCAAAGAGTTATCAGAACTATTCCCCAACGCTCGTATCGATCGTATGGATCAGGATACCACCAATGGCAAATATGGGTACGAGAAAAATACTATCAGATTTTTGAACAGCAAGAAACCCAAATTTTGGTAGGTACCCAAATGATTACCAAAGGTTTGGACTTTACCAATGTGGGCTTAGTAGGGGTTATGAATGCCGATGCTGCTATCCACTCCCCCGACTATAGAGCGTATGAACGGAGTTTTTCAACTGCTGATGCAAGTATCAGGGCGGGCAGGACGCAGTGCCCAACAAGGACGCGTACTTATCCAGACCTATAACCCACAGCATCCGGTACTACTACAGGTATTGCGCAGCGACTTCAGAGGGCTCTACCAACACCAAATAGAGGAACGAACTGCTTTTGGCTATCCGCCGCTAATACAAATGATAAAAATCACACTTAGGCATACTGACTTCAACCGCGTAAGCGAAGGAGCCGATTGGTTTGCCAAAGCCCTAAGAGAGAAGATTGTACAAGAAGGTGTAAGCGTATTAGGACCCGAATTTCCTGCTATACCGCGCATTCGCAATGAATATATAAAAGAAATATTAGTAAAAATTGATGCTCAAAAAGCCTCTATACGGCAGCTAAAAGCGCTAATCTTGCGCACAGAAATTTCGCTACAGTCCATAGGCAGTTTTAGAGCGATAAGAACGAGTTACTTGGTGTAAGAAGTGAATATTTTACTAATGATTAGTTGCTAATTGTCAATATTTTATTACTTTTGCAAACGTGATGAATATGAAGATTTTAGATACACCCTACGGGATATGCCATTTAAGTGTAGTGCCCGTGCGCTTAGCTCCTGATGAAGGGGCTGAAATGGTAACGCAATTGCTCTTTGGCGAGCTGCTACAAGTGCTAGAGAAACACAACAGCTGGAGTTATATACGGCTACTCTTTGACAACACTGAAGGATGGGTAGACAACAACCAAATTACCGAAATATCGGATAAAGACTACCGCAAGTCGCTAAAAAAGAAAGACAAATACGCTCATAAATGGCTTACAAATCTCCGCCTAAAGACCGGAGATGACCTTTTTCTGCACATTCCCAAAGGGGCTACCTTCTCACATAACCATCTGTTGCACACTTCTCAGTCTACTCAGCGACCATCAAATAAGGGCGTGGTAGCTACAGCTTTAGAGTATCTAAATGTTCCCTACTTATCAGGTGGCAAAACACCTTTTGGCATAGACGCTTCTGGATTAGTGCAAATGGTGTTCAAGCTAAATGGCATACACCTACCCCGCACTGCCGACCGACAGGCTCTTTGCGGAAGTGCTATCAGCTTTTATAGAAGAGAGTCAAGCCGGCGACTTAGCTTTCTTTGATGATGAAGAAGGTAATATTATACACGTAGGTATATTGTTGGGCGACAATAAAATCATTCATTCATACGGCAAAGTACGGATAGACCGCTTAGACCACATCGGTATTTTTCAACAGCGAACTGCGCAATTATACTCACCAACTCAGAACAATGCGCACAATGGTATCTGAAAAAAACTAACGACTAAAGGCTAAAGACTAACAACTAATAATCAAACAAATGAAAAATAGCACTTCTTGGTTATGGCAAAATGGGCAAAACTATCGAGCAGATAGCCCTTAAAAGAGGACACGACATTGTACTCAAAATAGATGACAACCACACTGATTACGACATCACTCAAGCTGATGTTGCCATAGAGTTTAGCACTCCTAACAGCGCTTTTGCTAATATCAGCAACTGTCTGCGCCACCGCGTACCCGTAGTAGCAGGCACTACTGGTTGGTTAGCTCATTATGACGAGGCGGTAGCCCTATGCAAAACTCACGATACGGCTTTCTTATACGCCTCAAACTTCAGTGTAGGAGTAAATATTTTCTTTGCTCTCAATCAAACTTTAGCCAAACTGATGGCCTCCTTAAATAATTACCACATCAGCATAGAGGAAATTCACCATACACAAAAATTAGATGCTCCCAGCGGAACCGCTATCACCCTTGCTGAAGGTATTATAGCCGAGACTGATAAGAGCGCTTGGCAATTGGGTACTACTGCTGATGAAAACATTATACCAATAGAAGCCAAACGCATCGGCAATACCCCTGGTACCCATATAGTAACTTATAGCAGCGATATAGACACTATAGAGATAAAGCACACTGCCCACAATCGCAATGGTTTTGCCTTAGGTGCTGTAATAGCTGCCGAATGGCTACTCAACAAAAAAGGTACTTATTCTATGAAAGATGTTCTAAATCTAAAATAAATTTAAGCCTAACTGCTTTCTCAAAAGAAAAAAGGCATTATCTTTGCAGTGCAAAATAACAACTTACAATTTTTATGTATAAAATCATTTTTTCGGATATAGATGGTACTCTGCTAAATGGAGACCGCACCCTCTCTGAAGCTACTATCAGGCAAGTGAAAAAGACTGAAAAATACGATTCCTTTCATACTAGTATCCTCTCGGATGCCTGACCAAATGTACCACCTGCAGAAGGATTTAGGCATAGAAGGGTTACCGATTATCGCTTATAACGGAGGGTTGGTGCTCAACGGCGAAAAGGTACTACATAGCGCAGTCATACCCTACCCTGTGCTAAAGGAAATTGTTACTACTAATGAAGAAAAGTTTGGAGGAGAAATACATATAAGCTTTTTATCGCAATAATAAATGGTATGCCCCCAATACGACCAATGGGCAAAGCGCGAAGAAAACAACACCTTAGTAAGTCCGACTATACGCCCTAACCGAGAGGTATTATCAAGGTGGGAAGCCGAGCAAAAAGGAGCCCATAAATTGATGTTAATGGGTGAAACAAATCTTATAGAGTCAATGTTTCAGCTATTGAATGAAAAATATGCCTCTGTTATGCAGATATACAGAGCTAAAGACACCTATATAGAGGTTGCTGACATTAGTATTTCTAAACTTATAGGAGTAAAAAAATTATATTAGACGAGGTATACCACTTAGCATTAAGCGAAACTATAGCTTTTCGGCGATAACTATAATGATTTAGAGATGCTCAAAGGAGTAGGTTGTGGGGTAGCCGTAGACAATGCCCGCGATGAGGTAAAAAGCTGTAGCCAAATATCTAACAGACCACCATTCTAAAGACGGTGTCGCCTCTTTTTTTAGAGAAATTATAACATAATTCACCATTGATAATTCATAATTAATATGATATACATTTACATTTTAATTGCAGTACAACTGCTAAACGGACTTTTCTTCTGGAAAGGATATGAAAAAGCAGGCTACAAAGGGTGGCAAGCCTTTGTGCCTTTTTATAATACGGTGATATTTTTTTAAGAATCATCGAACGCCCTTGGTGGTGGGTATTCTTACTCTACCTACCCGTAATAGGCAACATTATGGCAATAGTGATGAACTACGAGTGGCTACATGTATTTGGCTACCGTCAAAAACGCTATACCCTCTTATCGGTTGTTACCCTTGGGCTTTTTTTACTGCCTACTTGATGTACCAACCAAAAAGTAGTATATGTAGGAAAAAGACTATGAGGTGATAAAGAAAAACGTCTCTACTTGGATTAGCGCAACTCTCTTTGCTGTAGTAGCAGCTTCAGCTATCCACACCTACTTCATTCAACCTTATATGATACCCACCTCATCATTAGAGAAAACTCTATTAGTAGGCGATTTTCCTTTTTGTGAGCAAGTTTCATTACGGAGTGCGCATCCCTATGACCCCTCTATCCCTACCAATGGTACACGATTCTATACCGATAATAGGCACTAAATCATACCTAAAAAGTACCTCAGCTACCTTACCTGCGCTTACCTGCTTTTTCAAAAAAAGTAGAGCGCAATGACATCACGGTGTTCAACTGGCCTACCGACACGGTGCGCTACTTCCGCGACAACTCTAAAATACACATCGATAAGCCTATCGATAAGAAATCTAACTACGTAAAACGCACTGTAGCCGTTGCGGGTGATAAACTACAAATCATAGACGGAGATGTTTGGATAAATGGCAAAAAAGAAATCTACCCTGTACGGGCTAAATTGCAAAGCTCTTATATAGTAGTAACTCAGCCTAATATAGACCTTTCGCCGCAGCTGATGTACCAACAATTTGGCGTAACTGATCCTTCGGGAATGATAGCTGCTAACACCTATATTTTCACCTCACTCACTGATGAGGTAGCACAAGCCTTTGGCTAAAAAGTACAGGCATAGTATCGGTAACTCGTAATATTAACAACAAAGGCTATAACCCTGCTATATTCCCTCATTCACCTGCTTTCCCTTGGAATGAAGACAATTACGGCCCTATTACCATACCTGCCCAAGGAGCAAGTGTAGCACTATCAGTAGACAACCTACCACTGTATAAACGTATTATCAAAGAGTACGAACACAACACATTAGAAGTAAGAGGAACAGAGATTTATATTAACGGACAAAAAGCGAGTTCGTATACCTTTAAGCAGAATTATTACTGGATGATGGGGGATAACCGCCACAATTCAGAAGATAGTAGGTTCTGGGGCTTTGTGCCAGAAGACCACATCGTAGGCAAGCCCGTACTCATCTGGATGAGCCTTGATAAAAACCAAAGTGGATTTAACAAAATTCGTTGGAAACGCCTCTTCACTACTGTGAATGGTGAAGGAGAGCCTGTATCATACAGTTGGGTAGTTTTATTACTCTTAGGCGGATGGGCAGGCTACAGCTTCTTACGAAAGAAAAAAGTAAAAGAATAATGACAGAGCAAGTATTATTACACCCTACTTATTTCCCTCAATAGCACAATTTCACCTAATACTCAGCTATCCGTGTGTGTTAGAGGTATCTGACAATTACCAGAAGCAAACGCTTAGAAATAGGGCTTATATCTATGGAGCCAACGGCAAACAAGCCTTAAATCTACCTATTAAACACGTAGGAGGAGAAAATGGTAGGCAGCTATTCAAAGATGTGAAGGTAGAGAACCATTTCCCTTGGCAACGCCTACATTGGAAGAGCTTAGAAACCGCCTATCGTACTTCGCCTTATTTTGAGTATTACGAAGACGATTTAGTGCGTATCTTTGAGAAACCTTACACCTACTTATTAGATGTAAATATAGACACCATAGAAACCATTTTGGCCTGCCTATTGGTAAATATCAACTTTGATAAAACGAGTACTTACGAATCGCAGCCCGAAGCTGTGAAAGACTATCGCTACTTAAGTAGTGCTAAGAAAGAGGTTGATGTAACTATGGAGCCCTATCACCAGATATTTTCAGATAAACACGGTTTTATCAAGAATCTATCAGTGTTAGATTTGCTATTTCACGAAGGCCCTAACACTCTTGATTACTTAAACAATGTAAGTATAGGTACGATAAACTTATAAACAAAGTTGTGTAATTACACGAATTGAAACGTATAATTACACAACTTTCACATTTTATAACACAAGATTGCTAACTCAAAAAAAGTACCTATACAAATCTAATATTTAAGCACTTACAAAAATAAAAACAACATTAAAAAAATAGTTTGGCACAGTATTTTTCACTACAATAAGTGAAATAGGATATTGAAAAAAAGTATTATAAAAACAAAAAAACTTATGAAAAAAACTATATTACTTTTTATTGTAATACTTTTTTTCAAAGACTAAAGTTATTATTTCTTTTTGGAGTTAGTAGTAGTATTTATATGCATTGTGAAAAGAGCTCTCTAAGCAATTAGAGAGCTTTTTTTATTTGTCAATTGGTAATTATTTCGTACTTTTGCATTGATTCAAAAATTATAACGTATGATAGATTACTATAAAACTTTAGAGGTTAGTAAAACAGCTACTCAAGATGAAATCAAAAAGCATATCGGAAGTTAGCGCGCAAATATCACCCTGATATGAACCCTAACGATAAGAATGCTGAACAAAAGTTTAAAGAAATTAACGAGGCTAACGAAGTACTTTCTAATCCCGAAAACCGTGCTAAATATGATAAATATGGTGAACACTGGCAACACGGCGAAGAATATGAAAGAGCACAACAACAAGCACAAGGTGGGTTTGGAGGCTTCGCGCAAGGCGATTTTCAAGAAGGTGACTATTCTGATTTCTTCCGCAATATGTTTGGCGGTCGTGCAGAAGGCTTCGGTCGTGGGTATGGTAGTGCTGCAGGCAAGTTTAAAGGACAAGACATCTATGCCGATATGCAGCTTTCTTTGCGAGAAGCCGCAGTTACTCAACAACGTACTTTTTCAGTAAACGGTCAGAATATACGTATTACTGTACCAGCAGGAGTATATGAGGGGCTACAAATAAAGCTAAAAGGACACGGGCATCAGGGTTATAACGGTGGGCCTAATGGCGATCTATACATTACTTTCCATATAACACCTGATAATCAGTTTGAACGTGATGGAAATGACCTAAAAACTACTGTTAATATCGACCTTTATACAGCTGTGCTTGGTGGTGAAGTGCTAATTGAAACTCTTAACGGCAAAGTGAAAATGAAAGTAGCTGCCGAAACCCAAAACGGTACTACTGTACGCCTAAAAGGTAAAGGTATGCCTATCTACAAACAAGAAGGAGCTTTCGGTGACCTATTCGTTAGTTACCACGTCACTTTGCCCCAGAATCTCACCGATAAACAAAAGGCATTATTCGAACAACTTAAAAATTCATAGTTATGGAAGAAAGAATATCAAAAGAAGAAATAATCCGTTTGTACAATATAGAAATCTCATTTTTTTAACGACCTCGTATCAAGCGGACTTATACAAACAGAGGTAATTGATAACACTACCTATCTGCACTATGACCAGCTTTCTGCTTTTCGAGCGTTTTTACTAACTGGCATTACGACTTAGAGGTAAATATGGCTGGCCTCGAAATTATTCATCATCTACTTCAACAGATAGAAGCACTTAAACATTAAATAATAATAAAGGGGTGAATTGCTATTCACCCCTTATTATTTTATTATTACAATTTAAAAAGAGCTTCTGCATTTTTCGCAAGTTTTATCGGCTACTGCTTTTAATGGAACTCCTTTGTAGTGTGCAATAGTTTGTGCTACATATGGCAAAAAGGCGGGCTCATTGCGTCTTTTGCTGATGGTACGACAACTGACGCGTTGGTACATTCTTAGGCATCATAAAAAGGTGCATCCGTCTCTATAAGCATACGATCTAAAGGTACATAACGTACTACTTCTTCTAAAGCTGCAAATCTGCGCATATCGGTTATAGCACCCGTAAAACCTATGTAATACCCCATTTCTAAATAAGTTTTTTGCCTCTTTTTAATTGTCCCGTAAAGCAATGTACTACCCCTTCAGGCAATGAAGAATGTTCTTTAAGTATGGCTATGAAGCGATCGAAAGCTGCTCGTTCGTGAAGAAAGAGCGGTTTTTGTACCTCTTCAGCTAATGACAATTGTGCGTGAAAACAGCTTTCTTGCACTGGACGAGGCGAAAAATCTCGGTCGAAGTCTAAGCCACACTCGCCTACCGCTACTACCTTTTTCTCTTTGAGCAATGCCGCTAATATCTTGATACTCTCAGCGTTCATCGTCTTAGCATCGTGGGGATGAATGCCCGCAGTAGCAAATAGCGTTTCAGGGTATTCTTTAGCTAAAGCCAAAGCTTCCTTACTGCTTCGCACACTCGTTCCCGTGAGTAGTATCTGCTCTACCCCTGCACTTATTGCCCTATCTATTACTTCATCATACTCACCTGCAAACTGCTTATTAGTGAGATTGATACCTATATCTATATACATTTCTTTTTTTAATTACGAGTTGTTAATTGCAAAATGAGGCAGCCTATGGCATAGCTTAGTATATCGCCCCACGAAAAGTGATTGCCTAATATGATATACCCTAAACTTCCTTTAGTAAATCCCTAAATAAGTGGCTACTCCAAAATATTGCAATACTTCTACTAATACTGCAAAAAGAAAAATACCCCCTATCAGCTTGCTCTTGTTTCTGACTTTTACTACCGAAAGCACTAAGCAATACAATAATATCACCACTAATACATCACCTATATACCCCCTTATGAAACCTATGCGACTGAATACCGTAGCGATAAGAAATTCTATGCCTAATAAGGCTAATGCCCATAATGCGTATTTCTTGTTAAATTTTATTCTCATTTTAAATGTTAGTCGTTGTTAGGAAACGCATACCCTATTCCTCTGTAATTATCAAAGGTTGCCCCTGCAGGTATGGGCATATTTAAACCTCCGTAAGCTGACCAGTCCCAGAGGAAGGTCTCATCATCGGTTACTTGCTTAGTATAAGGTTCTTTCTTCTTCCCATTCAAAGGTAAGTAGAACAGCAAATCAGAGTGTGCTGGCTGTAGGTGCCATAGCTTATCAACTACCTCGCGTGGTGTAAGGGCTCGTTGCCAAAAATCGAACTTCTCTGATAAGTTGTTTTGCTACCAGCTATCGTCAGCTGATTGAGAGACAAAGTCTCACCCTTTATTTGCTCTTGAGCAAGTAGCTCGCCATTGACATATACCCCTAAGCGTATGGCTATCATAGCTCACTGAAAGGGCATACCATTTGTTAGCAGCTGCCTGCAAACGCTCTTTAGAAACAGTCAGTGTTCTTTCTGCCCACTTTACTTGTAATTGTTGTGCCATAAAGCCTACTGATAATGTGTTGTTAATAGTTATCAGAGGTGTATTATCGGCTATAGTAGGGAGATTTACCGTAAATTCTAACGTCCATCGGGGGAGCTTTTCTCTAAGTAACCCTGATTTAGTAGCATCTGTAGTACCCATACGTAGTACTTTAGCCCTTACCTCTTGACGGACAATAAGCAAGAGCCGGTCTTGTCCGTTTAACACTGGTAAGTTCTTACTGCCTAACAGCTGTAGTGGCAACGCATATACCTCATTTTCATCGGCAAAAGTAAGTCCTTCAAGCGTTAGATTGATAGCTGATTCGCGGTCGTTACGGTCGAATATCACATTGTCATCTATTTTGTAGGTCGTTTTAGGCAACAACTTATAGGCAGTGCCGTATTGTGCATTATAGGCAGTGAGAGCCTGAGCATCACCAACAATTATGGTAGCGGCTGTTATCTCTTCAGAAGGCTGTAAAAGCTTAGCTTTTAACACCTTTATCTCATTTTCTTGGGAAGGTATCACATAGACCTCGCGAGTGCTGCTACCGTCTAAGTACAATGCTTGACGTGTAGGAGGTGCTGGAGTGGCATCGTCTCCTTCGTTTTTGGCAAGCCCCTAAAGTAGCTGTCAAAGCGATATATATAAATACTTTTTTTCATAACACTTAGAATTGAAAAATTAACCTTTAGTCCGTAGCTCCTTACACTAGGCAACATAAATAGGTCGTAGCCAGCCCTCATAAGTGCCCGTACCTGATACTAACTCAGGGTCAAAAGGAGCTTTGTTATAGAGCATCAACACATTGTCAGCTATGAGTGACAGGCTAAAGTCTCTAAAGCCTTTTTATCATAGAAATCTTATTAAAATGGTACGTAAGTGCTAAGCGTTGTAGGCGTAAGTTAGTAGCCTCATACACATACTTTTTCAGTAGGTTTGTGTTGAAAATAATAAGGTGCAGGAATACCTAAAAGATCGTTTTCGGTATCGCGTGCTGTAGCCGAAGCTTGTGAAACCCCATAACGATCTAAATAGCGCTCAGTATCTGATAACACTTCGCCCCCTAAACGCGCTTTTATCCAGAAATCAAAATCCCAATTTTTGTAAGTCATAGCTCCTTTCAATCCAAAAAGCCAATCGGGATTGGTACTACCTAAGCGTTTGCCATTGGTATCGTATAAGTCGCCTATCTGGTCACCCTCACGCAGCCTGAAATAGTCATTCAGTATTTGTTCTGTGCCTAATTGGGTTATCTTGTTGCGGTTGGCAGTAGCATTGAGAGCCAATCTGTATCTGAAGAAGCTGGAGTTATTTCTATAGATAGCTGATAACTCTATACCTTGGTTTTCTACTTCGCCTGCTTGCGCCCATTGGTGAGTATATGCCGAACCATACGGTATAACTGTAGGTACTAACTGATTGCTGGTGAGAGTGCGGTACACAGTAGCATTTAGCCCTATCTGGTCATTCAACCAACTCGTGCTAATACCTGCTTCATAAGAGCGGGTGCGTTCAGCCTGTAGTTTTTCGGGGAGGAAGATGCGCTCACTCCAACCTTTATAGCGAAGAGGTGCTGCTACTTCTGTGTAAAATGCCCATACTTTCGCATTTAACAAATACTTAATGTCTAAGTCGAACATTTTGAGCAAGCTAGTAGACAAACCTACTGATGGACTTATGACTGCTTTGCTACTAGCATAAGGATGAGATAATGAGAAGTCTGCTCGCCCTGAAGCGGTTAGCTGTAAATATTTCCACCAGACTTCAGCCAAAAAGAAAGGCAGCCCCATTCTTCTGCTGATAATCAAGGTGGTTAGGGAGGACTGTAAGTTGCGAAGGAATTATATTGGCAACACTAAACTTATTAGGAGAGAGCAGATTGCCTCCATACCCCCTCTCTGTTTTGTGCCGTAGCTTGATAGATAGCCCCTGCATAGGTAGTAAACTGTAAATGTCCGTATATCGTGCTTACATATTTGAGTATGGCATCGGCATATTGTTGTTGGGTACTCTCTTTCTCTGAGGCATAATAGCCATTTTCGCCTGCATAAGCTGGTAAGGTAGAAGCATAACGCCTATCCTCGCGCTTATAGTAGCTATTATCTAAGCTAAAACGGGTGGTAAGTGACCATCTATTACTGATGTTGAAAAACAATTTGCCTGACAAAAAATAGCGATCTTTGCTCTCAGGACGCACATTGCGATAGGCTACCCAATAGGGGTTTTGTATATTTTCGCCCATATCAGCAGGTGTATCGGCTGTGCCTGACCCCGCATACCAATATTGTTTAGCGTAGCCCGCTGCGGGGTCATAACGTTCGAAATAGCGCTCTTGGGCAAAGTTTTCGCCTCTGGGGTAAAGATAGAGCCCTGCAATAGGATTGGAAGCTATACCATGCCCCACTTGGTTGCGCTGAAACTGGTGGGTATAGCCCCCTGTGAGGTCTAATACTATATCTTCATTAAGCAACTCGCTAACATTGCGCACCCATATATTATAGCGGTTGTATGCCGTATTGGGTACTACCCCTTAGTCTGCAATGACCCCACCGAAGCATAAGTACGATTAGTGCTACTACCGCCTGATAGATTGACTGCCGTCATAGCCTGATAGCCTGTTCGGAAGAAATCTTTGGCATTGAAAGACGAAGGGGTACTGAGCTTGCGCCCCCACGAGGTGTATTGCCCCTACCTCATTGCCATAAGTGTTTTTGCATTTGGGGCAAATCATATGCATTTTTCAAACTGAAGAGAAGATGATAAACGCACTCTAATATCTCGGTTTTGAGGTTTTTGGGTTTGTATAAGCACCACTCCGTTAGCGGCCGATGCACCATAAAGCGCTGAAGCTGAAGCGCCCATAAGCACTCGCACCTCTTTTATATCTTCTGGATTGAGATCTGAAGGCTGGTCGTATGGCACTCCGTCTATCACGTAGAGCACATTATTATCTGAAAACAAGGAGCGCATGCCGCGCATCGTCACCCTACGCTCGCCCACTCCTAAGGCAGTGCGCTGTACATTGAGTCCAGCGACCATTCCGTCTAAAGAACTTAGGACATTATCGCTTTGCCCTTGACTGATGTACTTCTGAGTAAAAGCCTCTATTTTTATAAGGTATATTACTAGTTTTTTCTATACCTAATGCTATCATTTTTTCCTCAGGAGGTGCTGGGTAAAAACATATTTCCTCTTCTGGTAGCACTACATTCATCGTAATTTCAGCAGCATTGATTTTAGGCACTAGTTTACTCACACTTCGGAAGCCTATCGTACTGAAATATAAGGTACTACCTGCAAGCACTTTTTAGCTGGTACTTACCATCTACATCAGTAATTACTCCTTTTGCAGAGGCAGTGCCTCTTACTACTACCGATACCCCCATTAAAGGCGTACCGTCAGGCTCTTTAACTACTCCGCTAACAGTTTTAAGTTGCGCGTGCGCCACCCCTGAAAGCCATAGCAAACAAAATATTAACCATCGTACTTTATTTTTTTCATAATCTTAGCATTTTTAAGTACACGCTACAAATGTACAAAAAAATTTTTCCGAATAAACAAGAAAAAAAGAAAAAAATATGATCATAAATATTTAGTTCAAAACGCACAATTCGAGCCTTGAGCGAAGGATGAACGAAGGATGAGCGAAGGATGAGCAAAGAATAAAAAGTAAATTTTAGGCTCTTGTATTTCGTATTTCGTATTTATTTATTATCTTTGCCCCACTTTTTAAAATAGAATAAAATGTTTGATAATTTAAGCGATAAATTAGAGAAAGCCCTGCATAACCTCAAAGGGCACGGTAAAATTACCGAAATTAACGTAGCCGAAACCCTTAAAGAGGTACGTCGCGCACTGTTAGATGCCGACGTAAACTATAAAATAGCTAAAGATTTTACCAATACCGTAAAAGAAAAAGCTATCGGTCAGCAGGTGCTCACTACCCTACAACCTGGTCAGTTGATGGTAAAAATCGTAAAAGATGAACTTACCCAACTGATGGGAGGTGATGCCGCAGGGGTAAATCTGTCGGGCAATCCTACCGTGATATTAATGTCAGGGTTGCAAGGTTCGGGTAAGACTACTTTCTCTGGAAAATTAGCTAACTATCTGAAAAGCAAAAAGAACAAAAAGCCTCTATTAGTGGCTTGCGACGTGTACCGCCCTGCAGCGATAGACCAGCTACATATAGTAGGCGAGCAGGTAGGTGTACCGGTATTTTCGGATAAAAGGCAATAACAATCCTGTAGATATCGCTCTGAAAGGTTTGGCTTACGCTAAGGAAAAATCATCTGAACGTGGTGATTGTCGATACGGCAGGTCGTTTGGCCGTTGATGAGCAGATGATGAACGAAATATCAAACATTCACCAAGCTATCAAACCACACGAAACCCTCTTCGTAGTAGATGCAATGACAGGGCAAGACGCGGTAAACACAGCTAAAGCCTTTTAACGATGTACTTAACTTTGACGGGGTTATCCTTACTAAATTAGACGGTGATACCCGCGGAGGGGCTGCTATCACTATCAAATCAGTAGTAAATAAGCCTATCAAGTTCGTAGGTACGGGTGAGAAGATGGACGCTATAGATGTGTTCTACCCTGATCGTATGGCTGACCGTATCCTCGGTATGGGGGACGTGGTTTCGCTCGTAGAACGCGCCCAAGAGCAATTTGACGAAGAACAAGCTCGCAAACTACAGAAAAAAATTGCTAAAAACCAATTTGGCTTTGACGACTTCCTTGAACAAATACAGCAAATAAAGCGTATGGGTAGTATGAAAGACCTTCTCGGTATGCTACCAGGGGTGGGCAAAGCGGTGAAAGACCTCGACATAAAAGACGATGCTTTTAAGCATATAGAGGCTATTATTCACTCGATGACCCCTAAAGAGCGCAGCAACCCTGCCATTATAGATATGAGCAGAAAAAAACGCATTGCTAAAGGTAGTGGTCGTGAGCTTCAGGAGGTGAACCAACTGATGAAGCAGTTTGAGCAAATGAGCAAAATGATGAAAAATGATGCAAGGCGGTGGCGGTAGAAAAAAATGATGCAAATGATGCAGGGAATGAGATAAAACCTAATGATAAAAAAATTACTGTTTATGAAAAAGTTTATAGAAACCGTAGTAAAGAACAAGGAGGTGTTCTACTTAGAGGTAGACGAATCGTTCGCTATGTGTAGCTCAGTATCTTTTTATATAGAAGAGACTAACGAGGCTATTCCGGTTGCCCTCTTTTTTGAGGACAAAGACGCTGCTTTGGCTTGCAAAACTGAAGATTGGAAAGACGGCATACTGCAATCAGCTACCTTAGAAGAATTTATCGAAATTTGCTTTTGGTATGCAGGTAGAAACAATGGCTGTGGGAATAGGCTTTTAAAGCTGACCTTTCGGGCGGTGAAGAATACATACCTACAGAGATTGTGAAAGCTCTTATAGATGAAATAGAAAGGACAAAAACCCCTACTACTTTTAGCGATTCGTTTGAGTCTTTAGCACAAGTAAAAGAAGCTTTGCAAATGATAGGCGAACAATAACATTAACGACTAAATACTATAATAAAAAAATGACTATTTTTAGACGGAAAAAAGACTTCGGAAGCACTCAAGCAAGAAATTGCTGAAGAAGTGAAACAACTGAAAGCAGCTGGTAAGAAAGTGCCTCACTTAGCCGCTGTATTAGTAGGCGACAACGGTGCGAGTATCACCTATGTAAACAGCAAGGTAAAAAGCCTGCGAACAGGTTGGCTTTTGCTTCTACCCTTGTAAAACTGCCTGCTGACATAACAGAGGAAGCGCTCTTAAAAGAAATAGACAAGCTCAACGCTAATGCTGATATTGATGGTTATATAGTGCAATTGCCACTGCCTAAGCATATTGATGAGCAGAAAATACTCTTAGCTGTAGACCCTAAGAAAGATGTAGACGGGTTTCACCCTGCTAACTTTGGTAGAATAGCCCTTGATATGGAGGCATTTATACCTGCAACTCCCTTTGGAATTATGGAACTCCTTAAGCGTTATGAAGTGCCTACCAAAGGCAAGCACGTAGTGGTAGTAGGGCGTTCGCATATAGTGGGTAGACCTATCAGTATTTTGCTCAGTCAGAAAGGTGCTCAAGGCAATGCTACCGTCACCCTAACCCACAGTCACACTCCTAACCTTGCTGACTTTACTCGCCAAGCTGACATCATAGTAATGGCGTTAGGAATACCAGAATTCCTCAAAGGCGATATGGTAAAAGAAGGGGTAACCGTGATAGATGTAGGTATTACACGTCTGCAAGACGATAATGCCCCTAAAGGATACCGTATTGTAGGCGATGTAGCTTTTGATGAAGTGAAAAATAAAGCTAGCTACATCACCCCTGTACCTGGTGGCGTAGGTCCCTATGACAATAGCTATGCTACTGAAAAAAACACACTGTTGGCTTGTAAGTGGAGAGAGTTGTTAGTAAATTGCTAACTATCAATTGCTAATTGATAATTATTTTTGTATCTTTGCGCCACAAGACAACACTTACCACCTGAAAATAAAAAAATTCATTATATATGAGAAAAAAATTGTAGCAGGAAACTGGAAAATGAATAATGATGTAAACAAATCATTAGCCCTTATTTCAGACCTATTGAAAAAGTACCTCAAACTGATGCAGAGGTGATGATTGCCCCTACTTTTGTTAACCTTATCCCTTCAGTAGAAGCTGCTAAAGGTAGCGCTATAGAAGTTATCGCTCAGAATATGCACTTCGCTGAAAACGGAGCTTATACAGGCGAAATATCTGCTGAAATGCTAAATGCTATCGGAGTGAAAAACTACTATCTTAGGTCACTCTGAGCGCCGTGCTTATTTCAACGAAACAGACGAAAGTCTTGCTAAAAAAAGTAGATACCGCCCTAAAAACACAATATGCGTGTAGTATTCTGTATAGGTGAAGAGCTTGCAGAACGCAAAGCAAACAAGCATTTTGATATAGTAGGTAGCCAAATAAAGAATGGATTATTCCATCTACCAGCTGAAGCTTGGCAGCATATCGTATTGGCTTACGAACCTGTTTGGGCTATCGGTACTGGCGAAACTGCAAGTCCGGAGCAAGCACAAGAAATTCACCATTTTATTCGTAAAAACCATTGCTGATAAATACGGCAAAAAAACGTAGCTGATAGCGTGTCTATCTTATATGGTGGTAGCGTAAAACCTGATAACGCTAAAGAAATCTTTGCTAAAGAAGATGTAGACGGCGGACTTATCGGAGGGCAGCTCTTAAAAGCTGATGATTTCATCAGTATCATCAAAAAGTATTTAAGTTATTATTATGCAGAAGAGACTGCCCAAAAACCTTTCGGGCAGCCTCTTCTTTTACACCTAACAAAAAAATGTTACAAAAACGATATATTTCTACGCGTACTAAATGGCGAAAGCACTGAACGCCCTCCTGTGTGGATGATGCGTCAGGCAGGTAGATATTTGCCTGAATTTAGAGCTTTACGTGATAAATACGACTTCTTTACACGCTGCAAAAACTCCTGAATTAGCAGCCGAAATAACAGTACAGCCAGTTGATATTGTGGGCGTAGATGCTGCTATATTATTCTCAGACATCTTAGTTGTACCTCAAGCAATGAATATTGAGGTAGAAATGAAAAAAAGGCGTAGGACCTGGCTCCCTAATCCTATACGTACCGCCAAAGATGTGGCTCAAGTGATTGTACCCTAACATTGAAGAAACATTAGGCTACGTGCTTGAGGCAGTAAAAGCTTACCAAAGAGCGACTTAACAATCGCGTGCCTCTGATTGGTTTTTGCAGGATCTCCTTTCACTATCTTTTTGTTATGCAGTACAAGGGGCTGGTTCTCGCGATTTTGCTACAGCTAAAGAGCTTTGCTTTACCGATGCTGCTACCGCACATCAGTTGCTACAGAAAATAACTGATACTACTATATTATACCTAAAAAGAAAAAAAGTGAAAGCAGGGGTAGATGCTGTGCAGATATTCGATAGTTGGGGGGGCGTACTCTCGCCTGAAGATTATCGTACCTTCTCTTGGCAATACATCAATCAGATAGTTGAAGCCTTAGCGCCGCTTACTAAAGTAATTGTATTTGGCAAAGGCTGCTGGTTTGCATTGCCTGAAATGGCTGCCTCTAAAGCAGCTGCCTTAGGTATTGACTGGACGTGTAGCCCTGAAAAAGCAAGAGAACTAACCGGCGGAAAGATAGCGCTACAAGGTAACTTCGACCCTTCTCGCCTACTCTCTTCGCCTGCTGATATTAAGAAAAAAGTAAAAGAAATGATTAATGCTTTCGGAAAGGATAAGTACATAGCTAATTTAGGACACGGTATTCTACCTAATGTACCAGTAGAAAATGCTATTGCCTTTGTGGAAGCTGTAAAAGAATATTGTTAAGAAAAGATTATGAAGTTAAAACACGCTACTCTTATTATCTTATTAGTGCTCCTCATCGACCAATGGAGCAAAATATACATTAAAACACACTTCATTCTTGATGAAGTGGTAACAGTATTTAGTTGGTTTAAAATCTCCTTTGCTGAGAATGACGGAGCTGCTTGGGGTAAAGAAATACCAGGTAAATACGGCAAACTTATACTGACGCTCTTTCGTATTGTTGCCGTAGTAGGTATCGGCTATTGGTTGGTTTCTGCCATAAAGAAAAAAACAACCTAAGATGCTTATTATATCTATCTCTCTAATCTTAGGAGGAGCATTGGGCAATATCACTGATTCCGTATTTTTATGGGGTTATTTTTCGACCATAGCTATGGCAATATAGCTACACTTTTTCTCACCCAATCCTTATGGTACTTTTACTGCACGGAAAGGTAGTAGATATGTTCTATTTCCCGATTATTGACACTATACTTCCTGATTGGCTGCCTATTTGGGGCGGTAAGCGTTTTTCGATTCTTTGAGCCTATATTTAACGTAGCTGATTCTGCTATTTGTATAGCTGTAGGAATGATGATTGTTTTTCCACAAGAAGATATTCAAAAAAACTAAAAAAAGTAAATCCCTTAAAGTAAAAAGAGCTGCCCTAATGGAGCAGCTCTTTTTTTATTTTTATCGAGTTATAAGGTGGTTCTTTATATCTTTCCAATGGTATTTCTTAGTATATATATAAAGCATTAAAGGGAAACAGATTAATAATGGCACCCATACAGTAAAAACCTAAGGTAGGTTCTGATACATCACGTAACAGAGAAGGGACTTGGAATACTGTCCAATCTGAAGTAACTAAAAGTGCTGTAAAGAGGTTATTAGCTGTATGAAAACCAAATGCTAACTCTATGCCGTCATCCATTAAGGTGGTAATTCCTAAGAAGAACCCCGTACCTATATAGTAAATAAGAAGCATATAACCTAATTTCTCCACTTCTGGATTAGCAAGGTGCATCAGTCCGAAAGTAACTGAGGTAAATACTAACGGCAACCAAGCATTGCGCACTGTAAGTCCTACAGCCTGCATTAAGTAAGCCCTGAAAAAGACCTCTTCAAAGCCTGTTTGCAAAGGCATCATAAGAACTACTATCACCAATAACTTTAGAAAAGGTATCCACTGAAAATTCCACACATACGCTTCTGGGTGTATAGCGTAATCTATCAACGTTACTCCTACTGTTACCACTCCCCATAAAGCAAAAGCAAACCAAAATCGCTTCCAATCTATTTTAGGGCGGGCGGTAATTAGAGCCGTTAATGGCTGTCTATGTACATACTTAACCCATAAGAGCAACACTGCTAAGAATACTGCAAAAAAATTAATAAATTCTCAGTAAGGTACGTTAGTTCGCCTTTAGACGCTATTTCTGCCTTGATAAGAGATGAGGTATCAAATAGTAATGACACTAAAAAGTTCAACCCTGCAAATGCAAAGAACAGGGTTGGAACTATAATATAAAGCCACTTAGGGCTTAATGATAATTTTGCGTTATTGAGATACATTTTTACTGTGTTATAACACCAATTTCTCCGTAAGACACAATGCTCGAATTATCTACTGTTTTAGTAGCTATTAACCTAATATAGCGCGCATTTTCTTTAGTAGCAAAGCTAATACGTTGCTCTATAGGGTTATTCTTTATATTGCCAAACTCACCTTCTGATACTTTCTTCCAATGCACGTTATCAGTACTTACTTCAAACACATAATGACTGATAGTACCCTCAGCCCATCTATCTTGTGATGGTAGATAAGTAAAGCCACTCAACGATAAGGTTTCACCTAAATCTATAGTAATAGCAGGGGTATCGTTTTCTTTCTTCTGATAACCCCAAGTAGTGGTGCTTTCGTCTATTATTCTGTCAGTATTTTTTACCTCTTTAGCACTGGTAGCTATTACTTTCCAGAGCCCTTTAGCTACCTCTATAGAGTGAGAAGCTACTTCGCTGTATTGGTTTCTACTGCGGTCGAAGGCAACTACTTTAAGGGTTGTAGGCTTAGCAAGTGCAAACGGAGAGCCATAACGCATTGATTTTTCGGTAGGAGTTGAACCATCAAGAGTATAGTAAATCTCAGTAGCTTTATCTGCTGCCTTCATATTAATATAGCCATCCTTAGTACGCGTTACCATAGGTGTAACTAACAACTGAGGAGCATTATAAATCCCTATATTACTAATAAGAGGAGCTGCTTTAGCGTCTAATATAGTAAAGCGAAATTTAGTAGCAGTTACTGGCTCAAAACGCAAGATGCGTTTATAACCAATAGTAGTTTGTGCATCTATAGGCTGCCACTGTCCGTCTTTTTCGTATTCTATCTTAAAATTCTTAACACGTTGTCCTAAAGCTATATATTCTTGTGCTAAAAAAATCTATTGAAAGTAGTAGGCTTTGCTAAAAGTGAATTCTAGTGAAGCATTGGTTACCCCATCTTCTGTAGCCCAATAAGTATTTTTATTACTGTCAATAGCGTTTGCTGCACTAAAAGACTTGCGTTCATTACTAGCTTTTACAGTAGCTTGACCTACTAAGTTATTAGCAAAGTCTGCTTCTATCACTTTTTTGAGCTCCATCAATCTCTTGATATCATTCTCGTGTACCAAACCGCGTCTGTCTACTGGTAAGTTAAGCAAAAAGTTGTATCCTCTTCCTACTGAAGCGTAGTAAATATCTACCATTTTCTCGAGCGGACGTACTTGATGGTCTTCGCGTGCGTGGTAGTACCAACCTGGTCTGATAGATACATCTGCCTCAGCAGGTATCCAATTCACACCATTCTCATCACCTTCGCCTAAGTGTTGAAAGCGAGGGCCTCCTTCTAAAGTAGGATTAGAGGTAAATGGATTCCAATTAGTAGTAGTACCATAACCTTTTTTCATTACCTATCCAACGTATATCTGGACCTTCATCGCCAAAGATAGTAGCTTGAGGCTGTAATTCGCGCACTATGGCATAGGTTTTTATCCCATTGGTAATAAGTCTTAGCATCTATTTTTTTCTGTTTTCATTAGCACCTCCGTAGTAACCAGTACCTCCATTAGCGCCATCAAACCACACTTCGTATATTTCGCCATAGTTAGTAAGCAATTCTCTCAGCTGGTTATGAAAGTAGTTAACATATGCCGGACGAGCATACTCTGCGTGATTTCTATCCCAAGGTGATAGATAAACCCCAAATTTTAGTCCTACCTTACGGCATGCCTCCGATAAATCTTTTACAAGGTCACCTTTTCCATTTTTCCAAGGAGAGTTTTTTACCGAATGTTCTGTATATTTTGAAGGCCACAAACAGAACCCATCGTGGTGCTTAGCAGTTATGATAACACCTTTCATTCCGGCTTCCTTTATCACTTTCACCCATTGATTTACGTCTAATTCAGTAGGGTTAAACAGCGCTGGGTCTTCCCCTCCTGTCCCCCACTCCATATCAGTAAAGGTATTCATATTGAAGTGAATAAAAGCGTAGTATTCCAAATCTTGCCACGCTAATTGACGAGCGGTAGGAATAGGATTTACTGCCTGAGGGGTAGAAACTTTTTGTGTAGTTTTGCAGGCAAACAAACTTAGCGCAGAGGCTAATAGTATAATTTTTCTTCATATTTATGGTTATTAAACTTCTTAATTAAGAGATGGTCTATAAGAGCGACAAAGGTAGTATTTTATTTACAATCTTACAAATTATTTTTTTATTTTTTTCTTCTACTAAAATATTCCCTTTGAAAAAGCTTACGAGAATTATTAATAAAAATATTCATACTATCCTTAGCTTCCTCAGTAAGGTCTTTAAAATTATCCTCTTCATATTCTTTGCAAGGTAATATCTCAAAAAGATACTTCCCATTAGCTTTTTTCGTCCTATTTACCCATACTAAATGATAACCTTTATCAACTATTCTGGTAGTATGAGCATCTTTTAATAAGGTAAGCGATACCATTGCTCTCCCCATCTGAAGGACTTTTTGCGCTGATTCGACACAAAATTACCTAACGAATAAACTACAAATTGCTCTTTATGAAGCCCTGTTTGGGCAGTGTAGTACATTGGCTGTAACACGTGGGGGTGTCCACCTATAATAATATCTACCCCATTGTCAAACAAAAATTTTGCTACAGACTCTTGCTGAGTATTTTGGTGCTGTTGGTATTCTATCCCCCAATGAATTACAACAATCAACTTATCTAAAGCCCTCTTTTTAGCTTGCTCTATATCTTCTTTCATCTGGGGTAGGTTGATGCGATTCACTATGGTAGGCTCAGGCACAGGCAAACCGTTAGTGCCATAAGTGTAGTTTAGTATTCCTACTGTGATGCCATTTTTAGAGAGCACCAACAGGTTATGCTTATCAAACTCCGCCTTATCTCTAAAAGTGCCGGTATGAGCTATTTTTTTAGCGAGTCGAGCACATCTAAGGTTCTGATAATTCCTTTTTTTACCTCTATCGCAAGTGTGATTGTTAGCCGTTACCAGCACATCTATTCCGCTATTTTGGCAAGCTACCGCCAAGGCATCAGGCGATGAAAACTGCGGATACCCCTTATAGGGCTTACCTCCCAAAGTAACCTCTAGATTAGCTATCGCAAAAGTCTGCTTCAGCAAATTTGTGCTTTATTTTGGCAAATACAGGTTCATAATCGTATTGCTTAGTCTTAGCATCATAAGCCCCCTCTACCTGAGGCCCGTGCCCCATCACATCGCCCATAAAGAGCAAAGAAAGTCGGTTGCCGGCTTCTTGTGCTGTTAAAAAAAGCAGGAAAAAAACAAGTGTTATAAGTAGTAATCGTATCATTTGAAGCCTATTTTTAGATTGTTTTGTTATCTGCTTTTTAGTTCTTTAGAGTCTATATTGGTCAATTCAGCTAACGAATAAGGCCTTTCTACTACTAAATCTCTATCGGTTGACTGCAAATACTTATTGCATTTCTCTACGGTCAGCTCTTTAAACTTATATTCTGCTATAAGCCTACCCTTTCTAAGCAGGGCAGCATCTATTTTTTTGATATATCAGAGTTAAAAGTACAAATAAGCTGACATTCAAGTACATCCGAAAGCATTCCATCGGCTATATTGAGTATAGACGATACCACATCCGTATTGCTATTAAAGGAGGTACGCTCGGCTATGTAGTTCTCACAATCTTCAAGTACTAATACCGAATTTTTTTGTTCTCAATAAGCAAGCCTATAAAAAGCAGGATCGGTAAGCGAAGCTATCATCGAGGTAGGCACAAAAAAATAAATTTCTTATTGGGTATCTGACTCGTAAGCCATTTTGATGTAATTGGTTTTACCCGAACCTGCAATACCGTGAAAGAGTACCACCCCCTTATCTTCATTTGTAAGAGCATTCTTTACGTGGTGATGTACCTCAGCGAAGTCATCGTTGTACATTGTCTCAAAATCAATGCGATAAGGCTTAATAGTATGTGTTTTAATGTCTATACCGCGCGTCGTTTTTCAGCAGTATTGATACTTTTTGATTCTTTTTGAAACGTATTTTTTTCTATATAATCCTCAAATAGTTTATTGAGGTTTTCTTTTCGTCTTAGGATTGGTATTTTCGTAATACACCGAACTGACTTTATAAAGCCCATCTTCAAAAATCTGACTGTCGTACTCATTCGATAAATTCTTGTCTATCAACAGAAAAACCTCTAAAGTAGGGTGAAAATAGCACTCCTCCGATTCGTAAAGCTCATTTTGCTTCGAAGCGTATTCAAAAAGTATAATAATCAGTACATTTTTATAAAGTGTTTTAGCTTATCTCTGTGTATCACAAGGTCATCACCCCCAAAATAAATACGTGCCATCAGGTCGTCTAATAGTCCGCGATAAGGATTCGTAAAAGTGAGCAGTTTATACTTGTCATACAGCTCTATATGGTCATCGCTATCTACCTGTAGCATATTCACAGGGTGATAATATTTTTGATTCTTTTTATCTTCATTGTAAATTAAAAAAATAGGTTAATTGTCTTCTTGTATCATTTTTTTATAAGTTCCTCTTCGTTGGCAAATCTTACAAAATTGCCATTCTTAAAAGTACGATATATGTCCCGTTTCTTCTGATACTACCAAGGCTGTAGCATCTGTTTTTTTCGGTGATAGATACTGCGGCACGGTGGCGCAAGCCGTAGTTTTTGGGCAACGTATCTTCGGCTGCTACGGGCAGAATAACCCGCGTAGCCACAATAGTATTGCCCCTTATAACGATAGCCCCATCGTGCAGCGGACTGTTTTTATAAAAAATACTCTCAATAATAGGCCCCGATAGCTCTAAGTTCATCTTGTCGCCTGTAGTTATCACAAAGTCTAAAGGCACACTGCGCTCTATCACTATCAATGCCCCTGTATGGGTTGTACCGAGTTTATGGCATACACTTACCAAACCTTCTACATTTAGCAGACTTTCTTTCTGTTTGAAAAAGTGAAATATACGGTGCAGCTTATTGCGCGCCGTGATATTAGTAGACCCTATAGTCAGCAAAAAGCGGCGGATTTCCTGCTGAAATACCACTATCAGTGCAAATACCCCCACCCCTATAAACTGCCCTAATATACTGCTAAGCAATTGCATCTGCAAGGCTTCAGTGATTTTCCACAATAGGTAAATCATCACGATACCCATAAAAATATTGATAGCTACCGTACCTCTAATAAGTCGGTATACATAGTACAGAAAAGCCGCAAACAGCAGTATATCTATCGCATCGGCAATAGTAAAGTCTAAAATATCAAATAGTTTCATCGTATCTTACTGATAATTTTCACGCACTCTTTGGCTTCCTTCACATCGTGTACGCGTATGATGTGCGCCCCTTTTTAGTAGGGCTATCGTATTGGCTATAGTGGTAGCGTTTAAGGCGCCAGCAGGAGTCAGTATCAAGTAGTTTGTACAACATCGATTTGCGCGAAAGCCCTACTAATAGGGGGCTTTCAGTATATGAAAACGCTCCAAATGCTTCAATATTTCATAATTCTGGTCTAAGGTCTTCGAGAAACCAAACCCCACATCTATTATCACATCGTTGATGCCCATTTCGATCATAGCAGTCTTGCGCTCCGAAAAATAATAGAGCATATCGGTAATGATATAATTGTAATCCGTGTGCTGTTGCTTTGTCTGGGGCGTACCTCTCATATGCATCGCTATATAGGGCACTTGCGCTTCAGCTACCACTTTCAGCATCTGAGGGTCTAACCCACCTGCCGATATATCGTTGATAATCGCGGCACCTTCAGCAACGGCCTGACGAGCTACCTCGCTTCGGAAAGTGTCTACCGAAATCAGCATATCAGGAAAAACCTTTATTAGCTGACGCACTACAGGTATCACACGTGCTAACTCCTCTTCTTCCGATACCTCAGTTGCATTAGGGCGCGTACTATATCCGCCAACGTCTATAAAGTCAGCCCCTTGAATAAGCATCTCCTCTGCCCCTATTTAGCAACGTCTTTTCGGTTACCCTACTCCCCTCAAAAAAACGAATCGGGCGTGTGATTGAGAATACCCATCACACGTGGATAATCAAGCGACACTAATTCACCTTTGCAATTTATCGTCATATTCTATTAGTTAAAGTTAATGTTTTCGTCTCTCGTCTTTCCCCTAGCAATCCGCAATATTTACCGCTACGGCCAAGCCTCCTTCTGAGGTTTCTTTGTACTTCGAATTCATATCCTTAGCCGTTTGCCACATCGTGTTAATTACCTTGTCTAAAGGCACTTTGGCGTTTTTAGGGTCAGTTGTCATCGCCAATTCGGCTGCGTTAATAGCCTTTATAGCCCCCATAGCATTGCGCTCTATACAAGGTATTTGTACCAAACCTCCTATAGGGTCGCAGGTCAGTCCCAAATGATGTTCCATTGCTATCTCGGCAGCTATCAATACCTGTTCTGGGGTGCCGCCCTAATAGCTCGCATAGTGCCCCCAGCCGCCATAGCCGATGACACCCCTATCTCTGCCTGACAGCCACCCATCGCTGCTGAAATGGTAGCCCCTTTTTTGAAAAGACTCCCTATCTCGCCCGCTACTAATAAAAATTGCTTAATGGCATCCTCTGTAGCCTGCTGATTTTCAATAGTGATGTAGTATAATAGCACCGCAGGTATTACCCCCGCACTACCATTGGTCGGAGCTGTTACCACCCGCCCTAATGATGCATTTACCTCATTGACTGCCAATGAAAAAAACAGCTCACCCACTTCAGTATTTCTCTAAACTTAATATCCGTTTTTTTAATGGAGTTTATCCAACTCTTCGGACTGTCGTAAGTCACCACCCCTATCAGGTTTTTGTGAATGTCATAAGCGCGGCGACGCACGTGCAATCCCCTGGCAGTACTCCCTCAGTATGGCAACCTATGTAGGTACATTCTAACATCGTATTCCAGATGCGCAACAATTCGTGGTTTATTTCCTCTTCAGTGCGGAGTGCTTTTTTTCATTTTCGTATACTATTTCCGATATTTTTCTTACCCTCTGAACTGCAATAATGCAACAATTCTTCTGCTTTATCAATAGGAAAAGGGAAAGGAACATTCTTTTTATTGGTTTGCTCCTCTTCACAAGCATTTTTCTTTAACAATAAAGCCTCCTCCTACCGAGTAAAAAGTCGATTGATAGTTAAAATCATCACCCGAAGCCGTAAAAGTAAGACCATTAGCGTGAAAAGGTAAGAAATTTCGGTTGAATACTATATCCTCTTTAGGATTAAATTTTACAATAAGCTCATTGCCTAAATACAGTTCTTGGTTATTAGTAATAGCCGTGATGATAACATCTAAACTCTCTATAGGCACATACTCAGGGTCAGCCCCACTAAGTCCCTAACATCACAGCGAGGTCAGTAGCGTGTCCTTTGCCTGTAAGCGACAGCGACCCATAGAGGTCTACTGATAACTTTTTTTAGTATTGAGCAAGTAGTTCTTTTTCTCTTAGTTCTTTTACGAAGGCTTCAGCCGCACGCCACGGCCCCTAAGGTATGCGAGCTTGAGGGGCCTACGCCTATTTTTAGCATATCAAAAACGCTTATCTGTTCCATTTTCTATGGTCAAAAAAATCAATCGTGCAAAAGGTACAAAACAATTATGAATTAGCAAATTTGTTATCCGTTTATTATAGCAGAAATCGCAATACTTAATAAAAAAATAAGTATTGCGATTGTTCCTATTTAAAAAAATCAGAAAAATACAATTATCTATAGAATTTCTTTTTCAGCAAGATATATAAACTTATTGTTTAGCCTTTATTCTATCTGCAAATTCACTCCACCCTTCTGCTTTTTATATACTTCAACACTTTCTGCAGGCACATAAATTTCTTTTTACTGATCTATCAATCCCTCGAAATTATTTTTTTGGAGGAGTAGTACCTTTTAAAGTAAAAAAATATGATCTGTTTCTATTTTTCCCAAAAGGGCGAGAATATATTGCTTCTAAACTTTCAGGAAAAAGTCAAATATTTTTAGAGACTTACAATCATAAAAGGCTCCCTCTCCAATTGAAATCAAGTTTTTAGGAAAATTAATTGAAGCTAACTTTTGACAGTTATAAAAAACTTCATCTCCTATTTTTGTCACCTTGCTCAATACTTTGTCAGCTTGCATATCAATGCTTGTAACTTCTGTATTGAACCACTTCATTAATGTAGTACCATCAGGGCTTACTACATAGTAATTTGAAGGAATTGTCTGTTCCCCAGAATTTTTGATTGTTGTCATCTGACTTACTACAACTGCTAACAGTTAGTGCTCCCAGCACCGCTACTGCTATTAAAATTACTTTTTTTCATTTGTTTTTTTGATAAAATTAAATTGTTACTCCTACTCTATTACAGGCTTTTTCAGATACCGCCTTTTGCCTTTTCACATAAGAGCATAAAAAAAGCGTGGGTACATTCCTTATTACTTCCTTATAGAAGCCCGACCAAAGGCTATTGTCATAAGTAAAAGGAATGCCCACGCTTATAACGCAGGCATTCGCACTTACACTTTCCTATGACAATAAAAAAATTGGTCGTTTTTCTATAAGGAGGAAAATCGTAAAGCGAAACGCTAATTTATGTCTTTATGTTATTGTTTTTTTCTGTCTCTTTTTAAATAGGATTTAAATGGTTTTTTTAAAATTTGCGACAAATATACAACTATTTTTTTAACTTAACAAACTATTCTCTATAAATTTATCAAAATCTGATTCAAAAAGCCTATCTTGCACAATGCGATACTTCTCAAACTCGCTAAGAGCGTGTGCACGAGCTATTTCTGCGGTTATTTTTGCCTGCGTCTTGCAATACTTGGCGGTCAGCAAATGCTAAAAAAAGCGATTCAAACGTTGCTCCCAATCGCTCATTGTCATCGGTATATGTCGCAGTGCCATATCTTCTGCCATATCCAAATAAGCCGATACCAAACGCTGTAGCTGCGCCATTTCGTCTTCGGTCAGGTAGTTTTTTTAGCCACTACTACATCAAAAGGGTATATCTTGCCTTTAGGCGCATCTTTCCAAGTGTTAAGCCCCATATTAGTTTTGTCAGCATCAGCGCGCTCATAAATCACCTCTGAAATTGTACCGCTCTTTCTGAATTTACCTTGTACCCTACCGCTATAATTGCCGATAGGTTATAGTGTTTAGTATTGTACGTCTTACCATCATCAGCAGTTATCCGAAAATCTTGGATAACTGATTTTTCATCTAACTCATTATCAGAGAATATTTTTTTGTAAATGATAATTAATCGTTCTTACATCTACATCATAAAAGCAATCCCATCATTTTCTGAGAAAGCCATACGTTTTTCATCGGCATAGAGACTTTGTATATTGCTCTCACCTGTAGCTGTTACAAAGGTAAGATACTCTGCCACTGAAGCCCGCACCATATCTTTAGTTATTTTTTTCTGTTCATCGATTACTATAATCAGGAGTTGCAAAGTTAGTGATTTATACAGAAATAAGCAAAAATTATTCACAGCATTTGCACTTTTTTTCCCGAAGGAAGGGAAAAATCAGCCTGAAGTAGTATATTTTTTTCTGGTTTTGAGATAATAATTAGACGGTTATACTTTGGTGATTGTTCGTTACATACTCGGCTGCGCCAGCTCGCCGACTTTCCTACGCTCTTCCTAAAGGGTAGGTATATCTAACCTAAAGGGAAAAGATAAAAGAAAATTTTTCTGGGAGGTTAGGGAAGGCTGTGAGGGCTGGGAAGATTGGGAAGATTGGGAGGGCTGGAAAAAAATGGGAGAGATATAGGTTATTGTGGAAAGTTGAGCATAAGAGAAAAAAACTGCCATTTTGTCAGTTGTTTTTAGTTTGGTACTCTTTTTAGCTATAGAAATATCCAAAAAAACTAAAAATTGATTGAATATATGAAAGGAAATATTAACGTTTCTGTAGAAAACATCTTTCCGCTTATCAAGAAATTCTTGTATAGCGACCACGAAATCTTTTTGCGAGAGCTCATCTCTAACGCTACCGATGCTACCCTTAAACTAAAAACACCTCACCAGCATAGGTGAGGCTAAGGTTGAATACGGCAACCCTATCATAGAAGTAAAAGTTGATAAAGATAATAAAAACCCTACACATCAGCGACCAAGGTATCGGTATGACGGCTGAAGAGGTAGAGAAATATATCAACCAGATAGCCTTTTTCGGGGGCTGAAGAGTTCTTGGCTAAATATAAAGACACTGCTAAAGACAGCGGCGTGATTGGTCATTTTGGGCTCGGTTTCTATTCGGCTTTTATGGTAGCTAATGAGGTGGAAATCATCACTAAATCATACACTGATGCTCCTGCTGTGCGCTGGGTATGCGATGGCAGTCCGGAGTTTAGCTTAGAGGAAACAGACCTACGCAGCGAACGTGGCACGGAGATTATACTGCACCTTAACGATGAGTCGCTTGAGTTTTTAGAAGAGTATCGGATAGAGCAGCTATTGCGTAAGTACAACAAGTTTATGCCTATACCTATTAAGTTCGGCACTAAACAAGTACCCCTACCCCGCCCAGAAAATGCTCCTGACGACTATAAAACAGAATATCGCACTGAAGATAACATCATCAACAACCCTACCCCTGCGTGGACAAAACAGCCCGCAGACCTCAGCGATGAGGATTATAAGCAATTCTATCACGAATTATACCCTACCCAGTTTGAAGAACCGCTATTCCACATACATTTAAATGTAGATTATCCGTTTAACTTAACGGGTATACTCTATTTCCCTAAGCTATCTAACGATATGCAATTGCAGAAAGACCGCATACAGCTATACCAAAATCAGGTGTTTGTAACGGATAATGTAGAGGGTATTGTGCCAGAGTTCCTCACTATGCTTAAAGGGGTGATAGACTCGCCTGATATTCCGCTAAACGTATCGCGTTCTTATCTACAAGCTGATGGCAATGTAAAGAAAATTTCGTCGTACATTACTCGTAAAGTAGCTGACAAGCTTAAATCGCTCTTTACCAACAATCGTGAAGATTTCCAAAACAAATGGAATGACATAAAAATAGTATTAGAGTACGGTATGCTAACCGATGAGAAATTCTATGAGAAAGCTAATGATTTCGTACTTTACCCTACTACTGAAGGGCAATACTACACGCTTAGCGAGCTAAAAGAAGCTATCAAAGCAAATCAAACTGACAAAAATGATACTTTGGTAGTGTTATACGCTCAGAATAAAGAACAACAATACACTGCTATAGAAGAAGCAAAAGCAAAAAGGCTACCAAGTACTGCTATTAGACAGTCCGATAGTATCGCATCTGATTCAGAAGTTAGAAGAAAAGAACGAAAAACTCACTTTTGCACGTGTAGATGCGGCTCCGCTCTCTAAACTAATACAAAAAGACGAGCCTATACTTGCTAAACACAGTGAAGAGGAGAAAAACACGCTAAAAGCAGATATAGAGAAGGTACTTCCTAAAGAAGGATATATGGTGCAAATAGAAGATTTAGACAGTGATGACACACCGTTTGTTATCAATCAGCCAGAGTTTATGCGCCGTATGAAAGAGATGAGTGCTACTGGTGGTGGCGGTATGTTTGGGGCTTTCCCAGAGATGTACCACGTGGTGGTAAACGCCAACTCTCCGTTAGCCGATGCCATACTTGCTGCTGATGAAGCTGCTAAAGAAAAGCTCATTAAGCAAGCCTTCGATTTGGCACGCCTCTCACAAGGACTCTTAAAAAGGTAAAGAACTATCAGAGTTCGTAAAGAGAAACTGGGAAATTTGCTAATTTGTCGATTTGTCAATTTGTCAATTTGCGGATTTGCCGATTATTATAATATAAACTTTGTCAGAGTTTTAGGGCTTTGACAAAGTTTTTTTGTATAGTTTAGGAAATAGTGTATATTTGCACACCCGAATTAATTACAAAATCGACGATTTGAAATGATAGAAATCTTGAAAGCCCGTAGTGGCAACTGTTGTGAGCTCTGTGGAGCTACTGAAAACTTAGGCGTATACACCGTACCTCCTGCTAGAAACGAAAGTACAGATAATAGTCTGCTGGTATGCGATACCTGCCTAAGCCAAATAGAAAACCCAAGCACTATGGATAGCAATCACTGGCGTTGCCTAAACGATAGTATGTGGAGCGAGCACCGCCCCGTAAAGGTAATGGCGTGGCGATTGCTAAACCGGTTAAAGGGTGAAGGCTGGTCGCTTGACCTACTGAATATGATGTATTTAGACGATGAGGAACTCGCTTTTGCCAAAGACTCTGATGACCACCTTGACGAAAGCGAAAAGGTAATACACAAAGATAGCAATGGGGCTGTATTAAGCAATGGCGACAACGTAGTACTCATCAAAGACCTAAAAGTAAAAGGCACAAGTATGACTGCTAAGCAAGGTACTGTTGTGCGAAAAATCACTCTCGACCCTGAAAACGCCCAATATATAGAGGGTAAAGTAGAAGGACAACAAATTGTAATACTCACGCAGTATGTAAAGCGAATGAGCTAATAGTAAATTACCATTTAGCCAATTGATAAGATAAATATTAACAAATGAAATTATATATGAAACGATTATTTACAATGGCAGCTTTTGCTGTGTATGAGTATGGGCTTTGCGCAGAAAACACTTCCTTTTGCACAACCGCATATGCCGCTTGTTACTGAGAAAGAAAAACACTCTTACCTCTTTTTGCTCTTCCTATTGAGAAGGGTGTGCAGGTAGAAGATGTAGTACTTGCCTTCAAAACTAAACACCGAATGGTAGATCTTGCTAATCTATCAGTTTATGCGAGTACACGAAACAAACGCGAAGCGGCTACCCTATTTGCTCAAACTACTAAATTGCGCAAAAAAAGTTAAGCTTTTCAGGCAACTACAAAGCAGCAAAAGACACCGTATACTTTTGGGTGACTGCTCGCACTACGGCTTCACCAGACTTGCTAAACAAACTTTTGCTTGCAGGTGTAAAGGTTAAAACCTCTGATAAGAAATACGTACTACGCAACAAAAGCAAAGAAGGACAACGCTTTGCTATCACCCTACGCCATCGCCAGCAAGACGGTATTGCGTGCTACCGCATACCAGGACTCGCTACTACAAATAAAGGAACACTGATTGCTATCTACGACAATCGTTATAACAACTGCAAAGACCTGCAAGAAGACATCAACGTAGGAATGAGCAGAAGTACTGATGGCGGACAGACTTGGGAGCCAATGAAAGAAGTAATCGATATGGGGGAATGGGGTGGAAAGCCTAACCGCTTAAATGGGGTAGGTGATGCGGCTGTATTAGTAGATGAGCAGACCAATACTATTTGGGTAATGGGCTTATGGCAACACGGATTAGACCCTAAAGTGATGACTTGGTGGGGCTCTAAACCCGGATTGACTCCTGATGAAACAGGACAAATAGTAGTGGTAAAAAGTAATGACGATGGTAAGACTTGGAGTCACCCCCTAAATGTAACTGCACAGATGAAAAACCCAGAGTGGCATCTATTTTTTGAAGGGCCTGGTAGAGGTATTAGTATGGCAGACGGTACTTTAGTATTTGCAGGGCAATTTAAAGATAAAGACCAAGTGCCACACTCTACTATTATCTACAGCAAAGACCACGGTGCTACTTGGCAAGTAGGTACGGGGGCAAAATCGCATACTACAGAAGCGCAAGTAGTACAGCTAAGCGATGGCTCGCTAATGCTGAATATGCGTGATGACCGCAACCGTTCTAACTACGAACTTTCTGATGCTTATAATGGTAGATCAGTAGCTGTTACTACTGATATGGGGAAAACTTGGGTAGAACACTCTACTTCGCGTACTGCTTTGGTAGAGCCTAACTGTATGGCAAGTATCATATCATATAAAAATAAGAAAGGTAAGCAATACTTATTCTTCTCTAATCCGGCTGATGCTAAAAAGCGTATTAACCTAACCGTGAAAGTGAGTGATGATGAGGGTAATACTTGGGATAAACACCCACAAATATTGCTATATGAGAAAGATAATATAGGGGTATTCTTGCCTAACGGTAATAGACAATAAGACTCTTGGTATTCTTTTACGAAGGAGATGGTGATTTATATTTCCAAAAAAAGTTGCTATAAAAGAGTTTTTTAAAAATAATATTAGTAGTTCTTTACTAACAAATGCACTGCTCCGGCTTAAATAGCTGAAGCAGTGCATTTGTTATAGAATCTTAAAAAGTACCGAAGCAAAAGTTTTTTGTTAATTAACAATTGTTTCATACCTTTGCAAAGTCTTAGAAAAGAAATAAAAATGAACAAGAAAAATAGTAGTTTATCAGGTGCTTACAAGACTCTTTTGGCAATACTAACACTACCAATAAAACCGTGGGGCACTAAGGAAGAAAATGGCGTGGGAAAATTCTCAGACTTTACTGAAAAAGCCCTATTGGAGATAAAAAAAGTTAGGAGCAACACATATCTGGTTTACAGGAGTATTGCACCACGCCCTTACTACTGACTATACAGCTTATGGCATCAGCAACGACTTTCCCGCAGTGGTGAAAGGACGTGCCGGTTCACCTTACGCTATAAAGGATTATTACTCGGTAAATCCTGACCTTGCTGATGACCCCTACACATCGCTTAGAGGAATGGGAAGCTCTTATAGCACGTACTCACCAATGCGGACTAAAAAGTAATAATGGATATAGTACCCTAACCACGTAGCACGGCGCTATGAAAGCATTGCTAAGCCTAAAGGAATACATGGTTTTGGTGAAGATGATGACACAAGTGTACAATATGCTGTAAATAACAATTTTTACTATAACCCCAATGAGGCTTTTCAGTTACCTGAAGGTATTTATGGCGAGTATCACGAGTTCCCTGCTAAATGGACTGGCAATAGAGCGCGGGCTTCTAAACCAGACCGCAACGATTGGTACGAAACTGTAAAACTCAACTATGGGGTACGCCCTGATGGTACTAAGGATTTTGCCACGCTGCCTATTGGTTTTGAGAATGAAGATAGTGAGGCACATTACCGCTTTTTGGCAAGACCAAATAGTGCCTAACACTTGGCAAAAGTTTAAAGAAATCGCTTTGTATTGGCTTGCTAAAGGAGTAGACGGATTCCGTTATGATATGGCTGAGATGGTACCTGTAGAGTTTTGGAGTTACCTCAATTCGACTATTAAACATCAGAATCCGGAGGCTTTCCTATTGGCTGAGGTGTACAACCCCTAATGAATACCGCCCTTACTTGCATTTGGGCAAAATGGATTATCTATACGACAAAGTACAACTATACGATACACTGCGGGCTATCGTCAGCTATGGACATACCACCGATGCTATTGCCTCTATACAGCGTGAGCTTGCTGACATTTCAGACCGTATGTTGCACTTCTTAGAGAATCACGATGAGCAACGCATTGCTTCTCCTGAATTTGCTGACTATGCTGAAAAAGCCAAACCTGCGATGACAGTTTCAACTCTTATCAGCGAGTCACCAGTGATGCTATATTTTGGTCAAGAAGTAGGAGAAAGAGCCGCTGAATGGGCAGGCTTTGGCAGTCCGTCGCGTACCTCTATCTTTGATTATATAGGCGTACCTGCTCATCAACGTTGGGTAAATGACAAGCGTTTTGATGGCGGTCAGCTTTCGGATGCCGAGCGAGCTTTGCGCGATTTTTATCAACGCTTACTCACCTTAAAAATTACAGGTTCTTATATCGATTTGCACCAATATAATCGCCAAAATACTATCTATTACAATGATAAGGTATATAGCTTTGCAAGGGGTAATGAGGACGAACAATGGGTGATAGTCACCAATTTTAATGAGCACGAAAGTTATGGTTTTTGATTTGCAGCTACCTACTTATCTGTTAGGTAGTTGGTTTTTGAATGATGGCAAATACCCTCTAACTGAGGCACTATACGGCGAAAAAAAGAAACTACCTTATATATTGAAAACGGCAAAGGGCATATGCGTGTAGACATAGCCCCTTTAGAATCCTTAGTATTTAAAATTAACTCATAGACAAATTAGCAAATTATGAATATACATTTTATAGTAGCTCCTAGTACACATTTGCGTCCACTGATGAAAGAGCTCAGTAATGAGCATCATATCACTATCCTTCCCGAAGAAATGTCAGACAACACTGATTGTGTAGTGGTAGACCCACACCTTTCGGAGCATCACCCAGACCTACTACAAGCACAACAGTTAGGGACTGAAACTCCTATCGCCTACTGAATTTTTTTGTATGAATATTTCAAAGATAAAACTCGTGTAGTGATAGCAGGTGGACAAGGTAGGCAAGAGGTATTAGCACGTGTACTACATACTATGGCTTTCTACAATAAACCTTTAAGCTACTGTTTGCAACAACCTATAGCAGGACGACAAGTGCATTTAGCAGACACAGAGTTTGTGCTTATAGAAGCTGATGTCCAAAGTGCTTCCTTGCGCCCTATTGTAGCTCTTATTACTGACATAACCCCTACCGACAATCCTGCTGCGTATGATGCTTTTTATCACTGCTATTACTAAAGGGGGAATATTGATTTATAACGAAGAGGATAGTGCCCTGAGCAATATAGTAGAAGCTAATGAAAACCCTATTAGGAAGATAGAGTACCGTACTCCTGCTTTTGAGACGCACAACGGTGAGACTTATCTGATTACCTCAGAAGGAGAGCTTCCTTTAGGAGAACTTAGCGCAACATCTGTGAGCAATATAGAAGCTGCTAAGTGGGTATGCCAAAAATATGGCTATTGATGAAGCTGATTTTTTTATGAAGCAATGGCAGATTATCATTTATAAAAAAATCATTTATGGGGAAACTTTCTTTTACACCTATGGCACCGCAGTGGATTGCATTCCCTGCTTATACTGAATTTACGATAGGCTGGCGTATGGGTGCTGGCGAAGATTATAAATGCAAGTTTTGGGACTGGTATGAGTCCCTTACCCCAGCACAACAAAAAGAGTACCAAGCACTTTTTTTCCGTATCCTTGTTTTTTTGGCATTACAACAGATGGGAAGAAGATGAGCAAGATATAGATGACGAAGAGGATTATTACTACGAAGGAATTCCGGTTTGGCAACCTAAAGGCGCTTATAAGTACTCCATAGCACTCTTTATCCATTCGGCAAAGAAGCTCAAGTTTGTTTTTCTTTTGGAAGCCCAATGCAGAGGTAGTTGATGAATCTTGTTTTTTTCACAATGGCAACCCTCACCTTTTTTTCTGTAGATGGTGATGAGTATTACTGTGCTGAGCAGTATATGATGGCTGAAAAAAAGCGCGTTTGTTTGACGATGAACAAGTGAGGGAGGAAATAATGAACACATCCGACCCTAAACTGATGAGGACCTTGGGTAGGAAAGTGCGAAATTTTTAATGATGAGGTGTGGGATAAAGCCAAATATAGTATTGTGCTCAATGGGAATTATTACAAATTCACTCAGAATAAGGAAATGATGGATTTTTTGCTTTCTACAGGCGATAAAATATTAGTAGAAGCAAGTCCGATGGATACCATTTGGGGGATAGGCTTAGGGAAAGACAACGAGAAAGCACTATAACATCGCCTCGTGGCGTGGCAAGAATCTGTTGGGCTTTGCGCTAATGGAAGTAAGAGACGAGATAAGAAAGGTATATCAGAATGTACATTTACTGAAAAAAATAGAAATGAATAGACTCAAAATCAATGTAGTTACACTAAAAAGAAGATGAATACCTTATTCGCGATAGTATTCGTTTTGAAAACTGTAGTTATCTACAGCTTTTCATTAACGATGAGGATATAGCTACTTATCCTGATTTTTGAAGATATATTGATAGTCCCCTCTGAATTATACAAAAGTAGCTTACAAAGTGGTGAATATCTATTGTTTACTTGTGCTTGTGGTGTTGCAGACGATGGAGGATGGGCAACAATTAAGGTAACACATTCAGAAGCTATTGTTCAATGGGATTTTTTTGAGAGACAAACCTTATTGTTTTTAAGTTTCCTAAAGAAAATTACTTAAAAAGAAGTTCAAGTTATCAATAAAAGAAGACTATACTTTCATTCCTAAAAGAGATTATTTTTTTCCTGAAATTTAATTTTTAAGAAATAATAAGTTAGAAGTGATATATAACCAAAAAGCAAAAAAATGAATAAACGATATGAAAAATATCAGTAAAATGAATGATATCCTCTTGCGATTAGAGGGTATTCTTACTAATGCTGAAGCTCTTTTAGAAGAGTGGAACGCTATACAGCCTGAATATGAGGCTTTAGAGGCATATTATGACAGTCCACAATGGCGAGAAGATTATTTTGACAGTAATGACGGCAAAATACCAGATGAGGTACCGCAATGGGTTCTGACCCAAGATGCTATTTTTTTGATGCTATAGGCACTCAGTTTGACCTTGCTGATAGTTTTCAACCACTATTAGACCGCATCAATACGAGGAAGTGGCAAGAATAAACATAAAAAAACTGTCCTAAGAAGAATTTTGCTAAAACTTTTTAGGACAGTCTTTTTTGATATAAGAATTACTTTAGTCCACGTGCTTTGAGTAAGGGTTCAATAGCAGGAGCTTTTCCTCTGAAATTGAGATACATTTTTTCATAATCCATTGTATTACCTTTAGATAGAATTAACTCTCTGAAGCGTTGCCCATTAGCACGAGTAAGTCCTCCGTTTTCTTCAAACCATTGGTAGGCATCGTGGCAGAGCATCTCTGTCCATTGGTAAGAGTAATAGCCTGCACCATAACCACCTCCAAAGATATGAGCAAAGTAAGAAGAACGGTATCTTGGCGGTACTTCTTTCACCCATAAACCAGTCTTATCAAGAGCTTTCTTCTCAAAATCATTTACATTATTAATAATAGTATCTGCAGGAATAGTATGCCATTGTAGGTCTAAATTAGCAGCTGCTAATACTTCAGTAAAAAGCATACCCCTCATTGAAAGTACTCGCTTTCTTTATTTTTATCAATAAGCGCTTGCGGAATAGGTTGTTTAGTTTGATAGTGTACCGCATAATTCTTAAGAATATCAGGGTATAAAGCCCAATGTTCATTGAATTGTGATGGAAATTCTACAAAATCACGTGCTACTGCTGTCCCTGAAAGACTTGCATACTGCTGATTAGCAAAGAAACCATGCAAGGCATGTCCGAATTCATGGAAAAAGAGTAGTAAGCTCATCATAAGTAAGCAAAGCAGGTTTGCCATCAGTAGGCTTCACATAGTTGCATACATTGTAAATAACAGGTTTAGTGCCCAATAACTTCGATTGATTTACAAAATTGCTCATCCAAGCCCCACCGCGTTTGCTTTTGCGAGCAAAGAAATCACCATAGAAAAGTCCTAATGGAGTGCCATCTTCTTCAAAAAGCTCATATACTAATACATCAGGGTGATATACGGGTATATCTTTACGTTCTTTAAAAGTGATACCATAAAGCTTAGTAGCCGCATAAAACACTCCATTCTCAAGAGCATTCTTCAACTCGAAGTATGGTTTTTATTTCGTTCTCATCAAGATCGTATTTAGCTTTGCGTACTTGCTCAGCATAGAAGTTCCAATCATAAGGCTCTAAGCTGAAATTACCTCCTGTTTTAGCAATTTGTGCTTGTATTTCTTTAGCTTCAGTTTTAGCTTTACCTACTGAAGCAGGTACTAAATCTTTAAAAAAACTGGGCTATAGCAGCAGGTGTTTTTTTGCCATAGTACGTTGCAAACTCCACTCTGCATAGTTTTTTTAAAGCCCAAGAGTTCTGCTTTTTTTAGCGCGTAGTAAGGCAATGCGCTTTAGAATATCGTTAGTATTATGGGCTCCCCCATCGGTGCGATTCCAAGCTGCTTCAAATAGTTGTTTACGCTGATTGCGGTCTGCTAATTCGCTAAGAAGTGGTTGCTGAGTAGTATTTACAATCGCTACTTTCTTACCATTGATAGTTTGTGCTGCTGCTAATGAGCCTTCTAAAAGCGTTTGGTTGAAATCAGTTTCTAAAGAAGCTAACTCGCTGTTGTACTTTTTAAGGGTTTCTTTATCTGCAGCAGATAAATTCGCTCCTGCTACTTCAAAAATCTTCATAGTAATTTCTCTAATAATTTAAGCGATTCTGCATCTAATTGCAAGCTCTCACGTTTATCATATAAGGCTTTAATACGTGCAAAAAGCTTTTCGTTTAAGTGAATGTCATCTGCGTGTTCTGCAAACTTAGGAGAGAGCTCTTTTTGCAATACTTTCAGTGTGTCATTAGTATGTGCTTCTGTTAGAGCATTGAATACAGCTGAGGCACGTTCTAATTCCACTCCACTTTTTTTCTAAAAGCAACAATAGTATTTTTCAAAAAGTAGGGGCTTCATTATTACTTGTGATAGCTGCTATACGTTCATTTTGCAAAGCCATCCCTTTAAGAAGGGCTGGACGATAATGCTCGTCTTTTTATCTTTGAGAAGTCTGGAGCTCCGTATGGCAAGGTGCTTTCTACAAGTAGTGGATTATTATCTATATTCTCTGTCATTTTTCTTTTTGGTTTTCAGAAGGGTTACAGCCTACTAAAAGCAGTGAATAGTAGCACTGAAAAAAAGTTGTTTTTTTCATAGTCTGTTGGTTTTTAAAAAGAAGGGCGAATTTTTATCAATCCGCCCCCTTTATATATTTAACTAAAAATATTATTACTTAGCTGTTAAACGCACATCTATACGTCTGTTTTTAGCTTTGCATTCATCGGTATCGTTAGCAGGACATATTGGATGCTCTGCTCCATAACCTTGAGCGCTCAACTGTGCTTTGTTAGCACCCAGTGCTACTAATTTGTTTAGTACAGAATTAGCACGTCTTTTCAGAAAGTTTTTAAGTTACCTTCGGCACTACCAGTATTATCAGTATAACCTCCTAAACGGATAGCAGCCTTAGGATAAGCTTTTTAATATAGCTACAATATTTTTTTAATTGTTGTTCTGAACCTTCAGTAAGCTGATCACTACCTGTTTTGAAGTAAGTTCTATCCAAAGTAATCCAATTATCTTTGAATTGTTCTGGAGTAGTAAGGTTTTTATCTTCTAACAATTTTACAAGGTGAGCCTCAGATGAATTTTTCACCTACTTCTAACATTGTATTGTCAAGAAGATTCAATTGAAATAAATTACCTACATTATATTCAAAGTTACCATCAGCGTTTAATACTCCCTCTACTACTTCTATAGCTGGCTCTAGTGGTATCATATCGGTTTCAGTCTCTCCTTGACGTATTTGAGCTTCTACAGGCATTCCGTTAGCATCAGCGGTATGTCCGCCCAAGATAGGAGCGATAACCAAGCCTACTAAGCAAGTAAGTTTGATAAGGATATTCATTGAAGGTCCTGAAGTATCTTTAAATGGATCACCTACAGTATCACCAGTTACAGCTGCTTTATGAGCGTCAGAACCTTTGTAAGTCATTTGTCCGTTGATTTCTACTCCTGCTTCAAATGATTTCTTAGCGTTATCCCAAGCTCCACCAGCGTTATTTTGGAAGATTGCCCATACTACACCTGATACAGCTACACCAGCCATATAAGCTCCTAAAGCTTCAGCCCCCATTACAAAACCGATAATGATAGGGGTGATAATAGTAATTGCACCAGGCAACATCATTTCGCGCAAAGCAGCTTTAGTAGAAATATCCACACATCTACCGTACTCTGGAGTACCTTTTCCTTCCATAATGCCAGGAATTTCGCGGAACTGACGGCGCACTTCGTTCACCATATCCATAGCCGCTTTTCCTACTGATTGCATAGCTAAAGCTGAGAAAATTACTGGAATCATACCTCCAATAAACAAGGCTGCTAATACATCAGCTTTGAAGATATTGATACCATCGATACCTGTAAAGGTAACATAAGCAGCAAACAATGCTAAGGCAGTAAGAGCTGCAGAAGCAATTGCAAAACCTTTACCTACAGCAGCAGTAGTATTACCTACTGAGTCTAAAATATCGGTACGTTGGCGTACTTCTTTTGGTAGTTCGCTCATTTCAGCTACCCCTCCTGCATTATCAGCAATAGGTCCGAAAGCATCAATAGCCAATTGCATAGCAGTAGTAGCCATCATTGCTGAAGCAGCAATCGCAACCCCGTAGAAACCTGCTAAGGCATAAGAACCCCAAATAGCTACTGCAAAAAGCAATACAGAACCAAAAGTAGATTTCATACCGGTAGCTAAACCTGCTATAATATTAGTAGCTGCCCCAGTAGAAGAGTTGCGCACAATGTTCAACACTGGTTTTTTACCCAAAGCTGTAAAGTATTCAGTAATAGTAGAGATAAGTAACCCTACAGCTAAACCTACAATAGTAGCATAGAATACATTAATACTTGGAATACTCTTTACACCTTCTCCAAAGAAACTCATCTGAATAGTTTCAGGAAGCATATATTTAATTAAGAAGAAACAAGCTACTAAAGTAAGCCCTAAAAGCTACATAGTTACCTGTGTTTAGCGAACTTTGCACTTGTTTTTCTTTAGCTTTATTATTTTTGATCCCCACAAAGAAAGTACCGATGATAGAAGCTACAATACCTACCCCAGCGATTACCAAAGGTAAAAGTATAGGCCCCATATTGCCGAAGTTGTCTGTAAAGGCTCCTCCACTACTCATCGCCATATCTTTGATGACATAGTTACCCAATACCATTGAGGCAAGTACTGTAGCCACATATGAACCAAATAGGTCAGCCCCCATACCTGCTACGTCACCTACGTTATCACCCACGTTATCAGCAATAGTGGCAGGGTTACGAGGGTCGTCTTCTGGGATACCTGCTTCTACTTTTCCTACAAGGTCAGCCCCAACGTCAGCAGCTTTGGTATAGATACCTCCTCCGACACGAGCAAAAAGTGCAATAGACTCAGCCCCTAATGAGAAACCAGCTAAAGCTTCAAGAACAAGGGTCATTTCATCATAAAAAGGTTTACCCCCTTCTATAAAGGTGTTTACAAAAAGGATGAAGAACAAGCTCAAACCTAATACAGCTAAACCTGCTACCCCTAATCCCATTACAGTACCACCTCCAAATGACACTTTTAAGGCTTTTGGCAAACTAGTGCGTGCTGCTTCAGTAGTACGCACATTAGAGTTGGTAGCAATACGCATACCTATGTTTCCTGCTAAGGCAGAAAAAAATGCTCCACACACAAAAGCTACTACGATAAGCCAGTGAGAGGTCTCGACCATACGCGAAACAATAAATAAGGCTATAGCGGCTATTACCACAAAAAAATACCTAAAATACGGTATTCAGCATTAAGAAACGCCATTGCACCTTCTTTGATACTTTTAGAGATGCTTTGCATTCGCTCGTTGCCTGTGGTTTGCTTGTTTACCCACAAAGCCTTTGTAATCATAAAGATAAGCCCCAGAATAGCAAGGGCTAACGGTAGATATAACATCATTTTATCCATACAAATATTAGTAATTAATTATTCAGGCGGTAAAAAGTACAAAAAGATTATATTAATAAGAAAATAAAAATATGATTTTTTTGTTTTTCTATCCTAAGAAACCTATAAAAAGTAGTCAAGATAAAGGCGTTGATAAAGTCTATAAAGAAAGCTCCTACCATCGGTACAATTAAAAAGGCTTTATGGGAAGGTCCGAAACGCTCCGTAACCGACTGCATATTAGCCACTGCCGTAGGGTAGCTCCTAAGCCGAAACCACAATGCCCCCGCACTGAGTACTGCTGCATCATAATCAGCCCCCATTAGGCGGAAAGTTACAAAATAAGCATAAGTACACATTACAAAGGTTTGTACCGCTAAAATGATAAGCATCGGCACAGCTATATCTAACAACGTCCAAAGTTTTAGGTTTAAAAGAGCAATCCCTAAAAAAATAGGCTTAAAGAGGCATTACCAAATACATCTATAGCGCGGTCGAACATATTTACTTTGAAAGCATTGGTAAGTATATTGCGGAGGAGTACCCCGAAGAATAAAGCCCAAACAAATTGTGGAATAGTAAATTTTTTTCGGGTAAAGTAAGCTGTTACTGTAGGGTGAAACCATTATAGCCGAAAACGAGAGACAGGCAGCAAAAAAAGAGCCATTGTTTCTATAGCTGATTTTGAAGTGATAAGACGCTGCTTACCTGCATTTTCAAACACTTCAACTACAGTATCTACTACAGTATCTACTACATTATCAGTAGTTTTATCAGTTATAGGTTTTCTCCCCATATTATTGACTAATTTTTCGTGCCACAGGCCCCCTATGAGTCCACCGAGTACCAAGCCAAAGGTAGCTGAAGCCATACCGAGACTGGTTGCCCCTTTAATACCATAGTCTGTCTCTAATATCTTACCCCACGCACCTGCTGTACCATGTCCTCCGGTCAGGGTGATAGAACCTGTTATCAAACCCATAATAGGATTTTGCCCCAATGCACTTGCCAAGCCCACTCCTACTGAGTTTTGTACTACTATAAAAAGAGCTACTACCCCCAGAAAGAAAATCAGCCCTTTACCTCCTGCTTTTAATCGAGAAAAATCAGCACTGAGCCCTATTGATGAAAAAGAAAAAAACAACATAAAGGCCTCTTGCAAATTAGTGCTAAACTCTAATGAAATTTCGTACTTAAGATACAGCAAAAAGATAATAACAGCAGCTAATAGTCCGCCAGCCACTGGCTCAGGAATATTGAAGTTTTTGAAGTATCTTTATTTTTTTCCTACTAATAAGCGACCTACCAACAACACAAGAGTAGCGATAATAAGAGTGTAATAAGGATCAATAATAATTGTATTCATTGGTTTTTAAAAATTAGCAATTTAATAAAAAAAGAATTAGTAAATTTACAAATCAGCTAATTCACTAACTACAAAAGGTACTCCCGCCTATAAAAAAATAAAATCAGTAGGTTGTGCCTTTGCTTTAGCTGCAGATACTGCTTCTTGCACTGAAGAGTAAGCCTCCCTTTCAATCCTTTAGCAGTGGCAATTTCTTTCAATGTATCTACAGCCAATCCACGTTTGATATTCGGGCTACAGAAGTAATAATGTGCTTCTTTAGGAAAAAGTTCTAAAACACCCTTTACATCTTTTTTTCTTTTTACAAAAACCTATTACTATATGTAGCTGTGTATAAGTTTGTTTTTTCAGCTGCTCCATTACATAAGTGAGTCCGCCGATATTATGCCCTGTGTCGCATACAACAGTTGGGTGGGTGCTAAGAGTTTGCCAACGCCCTTTGAGATGGGTATTCTTCACTACATTTAGCAAGCCGTTTTTGAGGTTTTTCATCGCTGATATCCCAACCTTGATGTTTTTAAAAAAATCAATTACAGCTATTACTCCTTTGATGTTTTTCTCTTGATAAATACCTTGCAAATCAGTAGTGAGGTTAGTAGTCAATTCATTAGCGAAAACTATAGGAGCCTTCTCTTCTTTTGCTCGCTTAATAAATACAGGAGCTGTTTCTTCTTGATATTCACTAATCACTACAGGGGTATTTTTCTTGATAATACCTGCCTTTTCAAAAGCGATTTCAGGTAGGGTATTACCTAATATATCGGTGTGGTCTTTAGATATATTGGTGATAAGTGACACTTCTGGAGTGATGATATTAGTAGAATCAAAACGCCCCCCTAAGCCTACTTCTATTACCCCGATATCAACTTTTTCTTCAGCAAAATAATCAAAAGCTAAACCTACTGTCATTTCAAAAAAAGAGGTGATAAGTAGCTAAGAAATCTTTATGGGTAGCAATAAAACTCACTACACGTTCCTCTGGAATTTCTACACCATTTATTTTGATACGTTCTCTGAAATCTTTCAGATGAGGAGAAGTGTAAAGTCCTACTTTATAACCTGCCTCTTGCAATATAGAAGCAAGCATACTACTCGATGACCCTTTGCCATTAGTACCTGCTATATGCAAGGTTTTTGAATTTCTTTTCGGGATTTCCTAATACCTCAGCAAAAAGCAATTGTTCTGTCTAATTTATTGTTCAGAGCAGTTTTTCCCTTGTGTTTGAAACATTGGCAACTGATTGAACATCCACGATAATGTTTCTTGATAGTTCATTCTTACTCTCCTAATTTGAAGTTGATCACTATGAAGCCTACTTGACGAGCAGGAGCATTGTCATCAGGATTCCAACTGTGTTTATAGGCAGTTTTACGAGCAGCATCTAATAAACACTGAGCTGAGTTAGTGGTACCCTTTACCCCAGCCGTAGCTTTTACGACTTTACCGCTACGGTCTACCTCTATCTGTACTACTACACGTCCTTCCTCATTACAATCTTGTACAACCTTCCCTTGGGTAGCAATACTGCGCCCTTTGAGTCCCCAACCTTTACCAGAGGAGCCTCCACCTCCTGCGCCATAGTACGAGTCGGCATATTGACTACCATCTATTTGTCCTTGGTAACCAGGTCGTTGTCCATCCCCCTGTCCTGCTGTACCACTGCCCCCTGCATTGGCAGCCCCCAATATACTTGAGAGTGCTTCAGAGGTTTCGCGCGAAGGTTTAGGGTCAGGCTTAGGAGTTTCCGTTTTAGGAGTTTCTTTCTTTTTTTCTTGTTTTTTAGGCGCCTCGGCTATTGCTACTGTTTCGTCATTATCTTGGGCTAGAAGATTCTCTTTCACCTCTGTAGAAGTTGTTTCTTCTGGCACCGATTCAGGAGGCGTCTGGGTCTCTATTTGTTGGGCAGCACTAGGAGGCGTTGTACGTTCCCCCATACCCGTAACATCTACCCCATATATCACCTCTACTCCACTCTCTGGCGGAGGATCTAAATAGGTCATTCCCGCAAAGAAGAGCAATAGTATTACTAAACTCATCACAACAGTAGTAAGAGCTAGCGATTTGCGCTTATGTGTGGTATCTAATAAACTCATAATTTTCATCTATTTTGGGCGTACTGCCAAAATTACTTTATACTGATTTTTGGTTGGCTATATCCATTACGTTTACGGCATTTTCTATAGGGTACACTTTCCTCTACTCGCAAGATAATAGTAGGGTTCTCTACACCATTTAGAGCCGACCTAAGTTCGCTGTCTAAATTGGTAACAGAAATAGGTCTTTTATCAATAAAATAATTCAAATTTTTTTATCAATACTTACCGAAACATTCTGTGTATTAGTTGATTTACCCTTTGCTTTTTGGTAATAATAAGTCTAATGCATTAGGGCTATTAGCTGTAATCATAAAAAACACCAAAAGCAAGAACACTATATCGGTCATAGACGACATACTGAACTCTGGGCTGATTTTATTTCTACCTTTTTAATTTCATAACTTTTTCTTTAATTAAGCAACAGGCACACTAAAAGAGGTTCGTTGAGCAAATCTAAGAACTCTACTGCATTAGCTTCCATTTGGTGAACTATTTTTATCGGTTTTTTTACCACTAAGTGGTTGTACCCCACATAGGCTATAATACCCACTATAAGTCCGGCTACTGTAGTAGCCATAGCTGTATAGATACCTCCTGCTAAAGCCCCCATCTCTGCTTGCCCACCAGCGGTAGCCATTTCGTGAAATGACATAATCATACCTACTACCGTACCCAAGAAGCCTATCATAGGTCCTGCTCCTGCGATAGTAGCTAAGATAGCTGTATTTTTCTCTAACTTATACACCTCTAAAAGTACCTGCATTTTCGATAGCTTTATTGATATCTTCAAGCGGTTTCCCGATGCGTGACACTCCTTTTTCTATAAGGCGTGCTACAGGTGTATTTGATTGCACGCATAGCATTTTAGCAGCATCTAATCGACCTGCTGCTATACAATCACGTATTTTGTACATAAAAGTTTTATCTACTTGCGAAGCTGCTTTGATAGCAAATGTGCGTTCGAAATAGATGTAGAGTGCTACCCCTAACATCAGGAAGAGAACCCCGATAATGATAATATTACCCGTACCACCATCTATAATCATATCCATTATAGAAAGTGTTTTTTTCTTGTACTTCAGGGGCAGCATTATTAGTTTGTGTAGCTATCCCCATAGCCGTTTGTAATCCTAACATAACTTCTTGTTTTTTTAGCTTTTAAAATCTCGCAAAAAGTAGTAAATAATTATCAAATAGCAATTAATAAATGAAAAAAACAATTGAAAAAGAAGATATTTTTTTATAGAAGTATTTGATTTTTCAGAGGTTAATTGTTACTTATTAAACACAAAAAAAGGCTCTCAAAAAAATGAGTAGCCTTTTTTTGTTCTGTGGACTCTACTGGATTCGAACCAGTGACCCTCTGCTTGTAAGGCAGATGCTCTGAACCAGCTGAGCTAAGAATCCGTTAAATTATGAAAACAACAATAAAATCCGAAATTTTGTGGGTCCTACTGGATTCGAACCAGTGACCCTCTGCTTGTAAGGCAGATGCTCTGAACCAGCTGAGCTAAGAACCCCAAAAAAATAACAATGATAAAAAAATTTTTAAATCTTAAACCTAAGTGGGTCCTACTGGATTCGAACCAGTGACCCTCTGCTTGTAAGGCAGATGCTCTGAACCAGCTGAGCTAAGAACCCTTACGTTTTTTTAAATCGGGTGCAAAAGTACAACCTTTTTTTATAACCTCCAAATATTTTTGCGGATTTTTTAATGAAAGTGTTGTAATTATTATATTACTAACTGATTATCAACACAATCACCCCCTTTATAAGCAAGCTAAATTTAAAAGATATAAACTACAAATCCATTTCTTCTAAGACTTCTAATAAAGTTTCTATCTTTGACTTACAACTTTTTAAAAGAAAATATCACTTTTTACAATATCACTTTCCCAAGATGCTATAGTTAGACTTTCTATGTTTTTCATAAAAAGGATACCAATCTGTATCTAACACAGGAATTCCTTTTTTTCTCTTAACTGCTGATGTAAAAAAAGTTTTTGTTTTTCTTGTGAAAGTTGATACTTTTTAGGATCATTATATACCCCATAATAATAACTTCCTTCTTCAAAGTCAAAGTCAATCCCTATTTTTTTCCTTCCATTGCTCTTTGGTGATGTAGAAACTTATATAAGAACCATGATTCTTCTCATCAGTTCTTTCATAATGGTATATCAATCCCCTTTTGATGAGCAAACTCCTCCATTTTAGGGTTAAAAATATTGTTTGGCTAAATAATCAAATACTTTAGGATAATTTAGAAAAAAACATTTTTGTACAGCCTTTTAAATTACCAAAAATCAGCTAAAGTTTTTTTACTATTTCTTCTTGGTTTTTTTAGCATTCATATCTTGATTTGTTAGTATTTTTTTAAATGATTACTATATTGAATAAGTGTCTCGCGAACAAGTGGCAGACGAGCTGCTAAAGCAATACATTTATCTAACCATCTTATAATAGTATCAGCATACGAAATAGTTAGGTAATTCACCCCTCACCACTTTGTAAAGAGGCTTCGCTCCCCCAAAAGAGTAAGATAGTAGATTTGATATGCTTTAAATTCTTTTTTTAGCAAATTGGTCATATCTCTTCAGTTGTTCGTATTGGTCAGCTGCGTAAATTTTATTTTTCTATAATAAGAGCATTTTTATTAGCATCTTTTATAAGAATATCTATACGCCCCTTATCAGTAGTAGTATATTCAGTATAAACAGTTGCGTTAGATGGATTAAAGTCAGTTGGTACAAAATCTTTATCAATTAAGCTCAAAAAAAGCTTTAAGCAACTCTGATTTTTAAAGAGTGAGTACCTTTTAGGATTTAGCAGTTCAGCTATAATAGCAGAATGGGTATTTTCATAATGATTAACCCCACAAATGCGAAACATATTAAAACGTCCTCCTGTAGCATTTAGTATTTCGTTATTTTTTTGAGTGATTGTGGCTACTTGTTGTAATAAATTTTGCAATTCTTTCATCTTTAAATAATTCAATTGTAAAAATAGTTCATTAGCTAATGTATTTCCATAGGTTTTTATGGCGTTGGAGTTGGTCGAGGGTGTAGGCTACGCATTGATGCTCTGGCTGAACTAAGTCAGGGGTCAGCTTTGAGGAGGTCGATAGCATAGGCACGAGCTGCTTTTAGTATCTCTTGGTCTTTTACAATGTCGGCTATTTTTAGGGCAAGTACCCCGCTCTGTTGAGTGCCCATTAGATCGCCTGGCCCGCGCAGTTTGAGGTCTACTTCCGCTATCTCAAAACCATCATTAGTGCGCACCATTGTCTCTATACGCGTTCGGGTATCATTACTCATTTTGTTGCCTGTTAGCAGTATACAATAGCTTTGCTCGCTACCACGCCCCTATACGTCCGCGTAACTGATGCAACTGCGACAAACCAAAGCGCTCAGCACTCTCTATAACCATCACTGAGGCATTAGGCACATTTACACCTACCTCTATAACAGTTGTCGCCACCATTATCTGGGTTTCGTTTCGCACAAAACGTTCCATCTCAGCATCTTTCTCTGCAGGTTTGAGCTTGCCGTGCACTATCGAGACTTTGTATTTAGGCAGCGGAAAAGAGGCACTGATATACTCGTAACCTTCGGTTAAATTTTTTTGAAATCTAAGGCTTCTGACTCTTCTATCAGCGGATATACTACATAGGCTTGCCGCCCTTTGTCTATTTCTTTTTTGACAAACTCATACGTTTCTGCACGTCGATTTTCAAAATGATGTATGGTTTTGATAGGCTTTCTACCAGGGGGTAACTCATCTATTACCGATACATCTAAGTCGCCGTATACACTCATCGCTAAAGTGCGAGGTATAGGAGTGGCAGTCATCACTAATATATGAGGGGGTAAGGTATTTTTGCGCCAGAGCTTAGCACGCTGTTCTACCCCAAAACGGTGCTGTTCATCGATAATAGCCAAGCCCAAGTTAGCAAACTGCACTTTATCTTCTAACAAGGCGTGAGTGCCAATGAGTATTGAGAGGCTACCCGCTTGCAATTGCTCGTCTAAAATACGGCGCTCTTTGGTTTTAGAAGAACCTGTTAATAAAGCTACACTTATGTCTGTATTTTGCAATAGGGCACTAATGCTCTGGTAGTGTTGGGTAGCGAGAATTTCGGTAGGAGCCATTAAGCAGGCTTGAAAGCCGTTATCTACCGCTAATAGCATCGTCATCAGGGCTACTATGGTCTTGCCAGAACCTACATCACCTTGCAAAAGTCGGTTCATTTGGGCATTTGAGCCTAAATCGGCACGTATTTCTTTAAGCACTCGTTTTTGAGCGTTCGTCAGTGGAAAGGGTAAATGGTGATTGTAGAAGTTCATAAACGCATCGCCTACCTTTGTGAAAGGCATTCCTTGAAACTTCTGTTTTTGCAGTAGATTTTTGCGTACTAACTGAAGCTGTATGTAAAAAAGCTCTTCAAACTTCAGGCGCACAGTAGCTTTGGTAAGCATTGCTTGGTCAGCAGGGAAGTGAATGTTGCGCATAGCTTCCTGCTTGCTAATTAGGTTTAGTGTTTTACGTATTGAAGCGGGTAGGTTCTCCATAAACTGATAACCGACCTCTTCGAACACCGTATGTATAAGTTGCCGCATCACACGGTTGCTAACTCCGCGCTTAGTTAGCTTCTCAGTAGAGGGGTAGACGGGCTGTATGCTGCTATGTCCTGCCTTGTTAAAATCGACAAGCAAGTCCATTTCGGGGTGGGGCATAGAGAAAACACCTCCGAAGTGATTGACTTTGCCAAATATGACATAAGATTCGTTTAGTTTTAGGCTATCGCTTATCCACTTGTGTCCTTTGAACCATACTAACTCCATTTGCCCCGTTTCATCTACAAAAGTAGCTACTAAACGCGCTTGCTTCTGCTGTGCTGAGGCTACCGTACGCAAGTTTACAATCTTACCAATAAGCTGTACTTCAGCATTATTATTTTGTAACTCATTGATTTTATAAAACTTAGTACGGTCTATATACCGGTTAGGAAATAGGTTAAGCAAGTCTTGGTACTGCTCTATACCCAATTCGGACTTAAGCAGCTCTGCCCGCTGTTTGCCTACCCCTCGCAGGTATTCTACAGAAGTATGTAAAAGATTTGGCACTTGTGTCATTTAAAGAAATGAATGTTTTTTTGGTGCAAAGATAGTAATAATTTGTCAATTTGACAATTTGTTGATTTGACAAATTAGGCAAAACAAACGAAAATTATCGGGTTAGTGGGAGGGCTCAGAAGGCTGAGAGGGCTGCAGGTAGCATATTTTTTTCTGGTTTTTTTAGGCGATAATTAGACGTTTGGATTTCGCTCATCTTTCGCTTATCCTTCGGTGATCCTGTATCCTTCCTATATCTAAAGTAAAGGGAAGATAGCATAGTAGATTTTTTTCTATCAAATTAGCAAATGAGACAAATAAATATGGTACAAAATTTGCATTCTTTTTTTCATTGGCAAATTAGCAAATTGACTCATTATGATTATCATCCCTAAAAAAATTACGTATCGCCTTATGGCATTATGGATACCGAACGTGCTATCAAACTTATTAAAGATACTTTTTGAAACTACTTTGGCTCGTGCGCTACACCTCACTCGTATCTCTGCTCCACTGTTTGTAAAACGCGCTACCGGACTTAATGACGACCTCAACGGTGTAGAACGCCCTGTGAGTTTTGAAATGAAAGACGCTGAAGGACAGACTATTGAAATTATTCACTCACTCGCCAAATGGAAGCGTTTGGCACTAAAGCGTTATGGCATCAGCCTACACGAGGGTATTTATACCGATATGAATGCTATCCGCCGCGATGAAACCTTAGACAATACACATTCTATCTACGTAGACCAATGGGACTGGGAAAAGGTTATCGCCCCTACAGACCGCACTTTGGCATACTTGCAACAAACAGTAAATCAGCTTTATAATGCTTTTTTGGAAACAGAAGCTGCCCTTGTAGCTCATTACTCCAAGTACAAGGCTTTTTCTGCCTAAAGAGGTGACTTTTATCAGTTCGCAAGAACTTGAAGACCGCTACCCTACTCTATCAGCCCAAAAACGCGAAGAGGTATTTGCTAAAGAAAAGGGCGCTATTTTTATCACCCAAATAGGCAAAACACTACGCTCAGGTAAAAAACACGATAACCGCGCCCCTGACTATGACGATTGGGAACTAAACGGTGACCTTATTTTATGGAATCCGGTGTTGGACAGTGCCTTAGAATTATCGTCTATGGGGATACGCGTAGATGAAAAATCATTAGCAGACCAATTGCAAGTGGCTAATGCTGAACACCGCAAAAGCTTAGACTACCACCAAATGCTCTTAAAAGGAGAACTCCCTCTGACTATTGGTGGCGGTATTGGTCAGTCGCGTATCTGTATGTTGCTTATGCAAAAAGCACATATAGGGGAAGTACAAGCCTCTATATGGACAGATGATATGCTGCAGCTTTGTGAAGAAAAACGGCATTCAGTTGCTGTAATTTAAATAAAATGTTGTACATTTGCAAAAAAATAAATATTATGCAAACATTTATTTTTAAGAAATGGAAATAATCAAGATGTTCAATTACTATTAGATATTTCTAAGAAATTAGGACTTGATTTAGAGTTACAGTCTCCTTTTTTTCTGACAAAACAAGAATGGAATCTGTATCGCAAGCTCTCGTTGCTCTTACCCAAACAAGAAAAAAACTCATAATTTTTTTCTGAACAGGATATAGTAGATGAGTGTAGAAAAGTACGTGCTGAACTACAAAAATGAAAAAAAGATAATTATAGACACTAACATCTGGATCTCTGCCTTTTTTAAAGACACCTTATGATATATTTAATTTGATTACGAACAATAACCTAAAAGTATTTGCTTGTAAGGAATTGCGTAATGAAGTAAAAAGAAGTTATGAGAAGTAATTTTCTGTAATTCTAATCATATGCAATGAATGAACAAATTAGTTTTTTTAGCTATGAATTTAGGATTTTTTTCTACCACAAGAAATGAAAGATTATTTTTGCTAAAATTTTAGTTTTTTTAAAATAACAAACCCAATGAAAAAAATAAGACATATTTTTTTGTACTTTTTATTCTCAATTGCTACCACAAGCCTTATGGGACAGGAGTTACTTCTCTCTTTGCGCCAAAAAAAGAAGAACTAAAAAAACAATCGTGGGTACGCGAAACTCCTTTTTGAACCCGTGAAAGTAAAAAGATATGGGAAACCGTATCAGCGCTTTGGCAATAAACCCTGCTAATGCTAGCCATTTCGTAGTGGCTCCTCATCAAGGGGGTATGGCTTACCCAAAATGGTGGGGAGACTTACCGCGAATTATGTACTACCCTACCCTCGCAAACGATTACAGCTCTGGCAATGAATTGGCAGTCAGGAATGTTGGCAGTGGCTACTCCCTATGGATTATTCGTTTCTACTGACAATGGCAAAACTGTTGATTTCAAAGGACTTGCAGGAACTAAACACATTACAGCCATTTATCTATCGCCTTCTAATCCTCAAGAGATAGTTGTAGGCGTATTAGGCAATAAGTATAAAACAGATGAAAAGCGCGGTATCTTCAAAAGTAGTGATGGAGGCAAAACGTGGCAGCAAAAGCTATTTGTAGGTACTCGCACGGGTATCAGCGACATAGTAGCTACCCCTGATGGTAGCACTCTACTGGCTACCGCTTGGGAGATAAACGACAGTCCGTGGAATAGTGTGCCTTACGGCAGTAATAGTGCCATCTATAAAAGTACTGACAAGGGCAACACTTGGACGAAAATAACGTCTAACAACGGTTTTCTAAAAGGTAATGCTATAGGCAAAATTGGAATTAGCTGCGTAGATGCACAAACCTATTACGCTGTAGTAGACAACCGCAACTATAAGAAAAAAGAGAACAATAACAGCCTACAAAAGCAGACTCACTTACAGCTTACCGCTCAAGATTTTGATGGTATGAGCAAAAACGATTTTTCTCGCCTTAGACAACAGTCGGTTAAATCGCTTCTTATACAACATAGGCGAAAACAAAAGGTACACCGCACAACACCTAAAAAGATATTATCAGCGCTGAAGTAACCTCGCCCAGCAAGTTACTCAACTTCTTAGGCATCAGCGAAAAAAAGAAGCGATAGGGGCTGAACTATACCTCACTACTGATGGGGGTACTTCGTGGCAAAAACAAATACTCAACCCCTAAATGACGTGTATTACCAAAATGGTGAACGCTTTTGCCTCTATCAGTGCTGACCCCTGCCGACAAAGAGCACGTACTTATCGGTGGTTACCCTTTATTGGAATCGGTTGATGGTGGAAAAACGTGGCGCAGCAAACAGCCTGTAAATCTTGGAAGTGGTTATGAGCAATTGTATCAGCAGCAAGGCACCCTCTTCTGCACTACTCCGTATGGGCTAATGCTTTCTTATGACAGTGGACGTACTTTTGCGACTAAAAACGTGCCTCAAGCAATGAGTTTTGAGCAATTGGCATACGACAACACTAATAAAATACCTTACTTTATTAGCAAACAAGGCGTACTAGCCAAAAATAACGCTCAATGGAATGTATTTAAGCTGCCTATTAACCGTTTAACCTTTGGAAATGAGAGCTATGCAGCTGCCTCTTACGGTCGCTTCTTTACTTTCTACCCTAACAAAAACCAACAAACACCCTTGGGCACTATGTATTACGGCGAAAGTAAAGCGCCTTTGCGCTTTGGCAAGTATGCCCCTCTATTGGTTTCACCTCAAAATAAAGACATCATTTATATAGGAAGCAATAAATTGCATATCTCTTTAGACAAAGGGCGCAATTGGCGGACTATCTCTGACGATGTAACCAACGGTAACAAACAAGGTAACAAGGCATATGGCACTATCTCGGCAATAGCAGAATCGCCTTTTATGTTTGGTTTGCTATACACGGGTAGTGATGATGGTATGATATACACTTCTGACAACGGAGGAGTATCGTGGAAGCAGATATACAACGCTTTCCCTCGTGCGCTACGCGTGAATAACCTTATTGCCTCAAAACATCAGCGCAACCGCGTGCTCACCACCCTTATAAGCACTGATGAAACGGCTACTGACCCTTTTATTTTCATCAGTAATGACAATGGAAAAAAAGCTGGACAGACATTCGTTCAGACCTGCCTGACAGCAGGGTAAATGTACTAAAAGAAGACCCTATAAACGAACAAATACTATACGCTGGCACTGACAACGGTTTGTACATTTCGTTTAACTTAGGAGAGAGTTGGCAACCTTTTAGCAAAGGGCTACCTGAGACAGGTATCGCCGACCTTATGATAGACGAAAATACCGGTGAAATGACGGTAGCTACCCTAGGGCGTGGGCTTTATCGCACTTCTATAAAGATGATGCAAGAACTGCGGGTAGCTATTACTTCGCAAGAATTTTACCCCTTTGAAGCCCCTATCAGCATAAACTATTCGGCTAAATGGGGTAATGCTGCTAATGAGTGGGAAGAGCCTCTAAAACCTACTGTATACAGCTATGCTTTTGCTTCAGAAGAAGGATTATCAATAAACGTAAAAGTAATGAAAGGTAAAATTACCCTCAATGAGTTTACTTATAAAACCAACAAAGGGTTTAACTACATACCTTACGACCTTACTATTTCGGCAGAAGGCAAAGTAGCCTACGAAAAAAAGTGTACAGAAGATATTCCTGCCCACTGCAACTGACGGCAATGTATATCTGCCCAAAGGGCGTTATACCCTTGTATTCACGCTGCCCAACGATTTTTGAAGAAGAAAAGAACGTTAGAGGTTAAGTAAACTTGCTAATTAAGAATTTATTATTACCTTTGTGGTATCAATTCAAAAAAACCTAATATTATGATGAGAAAAACAACTAAAACCGTACTGTTACTTTCATCAATGGGGCTAATGATAGCCTGCGGAAATAACAAAAAAACAGAAAAACACAATGAGTGAAAACACAAATGTAGACAAGGGAATTGTCCTTGCTGAAATGGACACTACCGTACGTCCGCAAGATGATTTCTACAATTATGTAAACGGTACTTGGGCTAAAACTGCCCAAATACCCGCTGACAAACCTACGTGGGGTTCTTTTTCATATTCTACGTGAGAAAACCGACGAGAACTGTCTGCTTATTTTTAGACAATTTGCTAAAAGAAAACTTTGAACAAGGCACTGAAGGACAGAAAATAAAAGACCTATATGAGTCTTTCATAGACTGGAACAAACGCGATGCTGAGGGGCTTAAACCTATAGAAGGTTATCTAAACAAAATTGATGCTATCAAAACGCTTGCTGACCTTCAGAAGTACTTAGAAGAGGCTACTAAAGAAGGTGAAAACCCTATCTGTGCTTGGGGCGTGTATGCCGATATGAAGGATTCTAACACCAATACCGTTTATCTGGGTAACTTTAGCATCGGTATGGGACGCGATTATTACCAAAAAGGATAATAAAGAGAATACTGAAGCACTACAAAAATACCAAGATTATGTAGCTGCTATCTTCAAAGTACTGAAAGATGACAAAGCTGCGGAAAAAAAGCTAAAAATAGTAGATTTTTGAACGCTCTGTAGCTAAACTAATGCTAACCAATGAGGAAGACCGCAACCCTAACCTCAGCTATAACCCCCAAACTATGGAGGAGCTTAGCAAATTGGTTAAAAACCTCAATTTACCTCAGTACCTCAAAAATGTAGGTGTAAATATTGATAAGGTGGTGGTTTCTGAAATTCGTTTGTACAAACAATATGACAAGTTTATCAACGAAAAGAACTTACCTCTGCTAAAAGATTACCTAAAATACCAATTGGTAGCTGATAACGCAAGCAACCTTACTAAAGAACTTGATGAACTTTCTTTTAACTTCTACAATAAAGAATTGCAAGGACAACAAGAGCAACGCCCAATGAACAAACGCGCTTTAAGCGTTATCAACAATATTTTGGGAGAAGCCTTTGGTAAGCTGTATGTAGAAAAGTACTTCCCTGCTAAAAGCTAAAGAAGAAATGGTAACTTTAGTAGACTACCTGAAAAAGAGCTTTTGCACAACACATCAAAGAAGTGACTTGGATGTCTGATGCTACAAAAGAAAAAAAGCATTGGCTAAACTGAACAAATTCACCGTAAAAAGTGGGATATCCTGACAAATGGGAAGACTACTCTAAACTAACCATTGAACCTGCTGCTAAGACTGTTTATTTTGCTAACTTGCAACGCGTGAGTGAATGGGCTTACCAAAAAAGTTTAGAGAAAGTAGGCAAACCTGTTGATAAAACTAAATGGGGTATGTCGCCACAAACTGTAAATGCGTATTACAATCCGTTATATAACGAAATCGTATTCCTGCTGCTATCTTACAACCACCTTTCTTTAACTTTGAAGCTGACCCAGCAGTGAACTTCGGTGGTATAGGCGCTGTAATAGGACACGAAATGACCCACGGTTTTGATGATAGTGGTGCTGAGTTTGACGGCGATGGCAACCTACAAAACTGGTGGACACCTGAAGACAAAAAGAACTTTGAAGATGCTACCAAAGCTCTTGCGGCACAATTTGACAAGTACGAACCTGTAAAAGGTGTATTCGTAAATGGTACTTTCACTAGTGGCGAAAACATAGCTGACCTTGGTGGAGTGAACATCGCTTTTGATGCCCTACAAATGTATTTGAAAGACAAAGGACAAGTAGGTAAAATAAGCAACTTCACACAAGAACAACGTTTCTTTATCTCTTGGGGTACTGTATGGCGTACGCTCTCTAAAGAACAATACCTCACCAATCAAGTGAAGACAGACCCTCATAGCCCTGGTTACTTCCGTTCATTTGGTCCTCTTGTGAATGTTGATGCTTGGTATAAAGCCTTTGATGTAAAAGAAGGAGATAAACTCTATAAAAAACCTGAAGACCGCATTAAGATTTGGTAAGTTAGCACCGCACTGATGGTAACCCCTACCAATCCGTGCATTGCAACACTTTGCCCTACGAGATATAAATTCTTAATGTGAGTTTGTGGCATAAAAACGCTTTCCATTATATGGTCAGCGTTTTTTTTGTAGCCGTAAATAGCCCCCATAGCACTGCCTATATAGTCGCGGTAAGTAAGAGGGGTAGACGTATAATAATAAGCGATAGATTGCTTGATAGTAGGGAACTTTTGAGCTACAACATCTAATAAATCTAAAGCACGTTGGCGTTTGAAAAGTTCGTATTGCTCTCCCCTGCCCTCTCCTTGAGTACAAGTGCTAAAACTCTCGTACCAACGATGTAACTCATCGGGTGCCATATAAGTAAGAAGAGTGATATTATCGGTATAAGCTCCCCCATTCTTTGGTGGATTCATAGAGAGCATATATGATAGTGGAAAATCATTAGTGGCATATTGTGCTGTGTTATACACACTATCATTATCTTTAAACCAGTAGATATTATAAGGCAAATAGGGGAAAATATTAGGCTTAAGCACTAAGTGCAATGAAAAAGCCGAAGCTGTAGGTTGCAGCGCTTGTACGCGCTTGTAGAAAGAAGGTTTAAACGCTTGCTTGCCAGCTATTTGTAGTAACTGCTTTATATCAATAGCTGAGATTATATGAGTAGCCCTGAAAGTCTGCCCTTGCTTAGTATGCACCGCTGTAATCTGTTGCTCACTGCCATAGCTAAATGCGACAACTTCAGTTTGACAATAAAGATGCGCCCCATAGCGCTGTAACTCTCTAATAAGCAAGTCGGTTATCTGGCTACCTCCTTTGGTAAGTCTGTAAGCACTCTGTATGTATGAATTAACTGAAAGCGCGTGTACATAGAGAGGCGTTTGAGGCGTAACCCCTGCATAGAGGAAACTTGCCCCCAAAAGCACTGCTTTAAGTCGTTCGTTAGTAGTAAGATTATCTAAAAAATCGGAGAGTTTTATAGAAAGGGTAGCAACATCGTAATGTACTTCTGTAGCATTATAACGGTAAAGTGGAAATTTATCGCAAATAGTGCGTATTGTATAGATATATTGCTCTAAAGCCTTTTGTTCATCGGGAAAATAAGCAAGCAACTGCTTTTACGAAGTTTTTCATACCCTTGGGCGTGAGGGTACATTACATCAGGAGTGTCGCCAAAAGCAAATTCGGTCGTAGCCATTTTAAATCGAGACGCTCTAATGAAAGGTCTTGCATTATCCCTACTTCTTTAAAAATACTCATAGAGTACCTGCCCTTCAGATAGACTCCCTACGTAATGTACACCTGTATCGAAGAGAATATGATTGCGCTTAAAGGTCTGCAAATTGCCTCCGTATTGTTGGTTTTTTCTCTAATACACACACCTTTTTTTCCCGCTCTTGCTAATAGTAAAGCAGAGAAAAGTCCCGAAAAGACCACTACCTATTACTATCACCTCATAAGATTCATCTTTATTCTCTTCTGCCATATATTATTTTTTTCGATTATTTCTACTTTTTTTAGTTCTTTCGAGCTTAAAACGTTCTTTATTCCAGTGAAAAGGTTTAAAATCTTTATTCTTAATTACTGTATTATTTCTATAAATAAGATTTTCTACTGATTTAGCGTATAATATAGGTTCATCAAAAGTTTCAAATACGTTATTTTTCAATACGAATATTAGAATGAAAGTATTTTTGATCTGACAAGTTAGGTATTTCAGGATAAATAGAGATAATTGCATTGGTAAATTGATAATTTGCTGTAAGCGCATTGATAAAGCGGTTGTGTTTGATAGTGACATCGCGGCAAGCCCCTGTTTCATACCAACCATTACAGTCGCCACAAAGCAAAATAGCAGCCCCATGTGTGTGGTCGAATACATTATGCGCACATACTACCTTTTTAGGGGTGCTAAAGAGTGCTCCTCGTGCCCTATTGTTGCGCACTACATTATGCGTAAATATAACCTGAGGGGTAAGAGTAAGGTTTTCTACCCCACAAGCGTGCTCTGCTGACACTTCATCAGGAAGGGGCTCATTAAAACTTATTTCGAATATCTTTGCTCCATCATCTGTAGGGCTATCAACAGGTTTAATAGACTGAATACGATACCTTTTATCACCTATAGTTTCCATCGTTTTGGCGGCAACAAACTGTACTTCATCTCCCGTTCTTCCCCAAGTAAAACCCCACGATTGAGGATGCATATACTTGGCTGTGATAGTATTACGAGAGGGACGAGCTATGACTTTGAGGTACGTACCGTGGACATTAATAGCATCGTCTGCCATTCCCTCATAAAGTCCGCCTTCAGAACGAATGACACCACTACAGCTTGAAAAGTGGGTAGCATCAGCTTGGGTAGTATAAAAACGCTCTGAACCTTCTTTTTATAGCTACCTTGAAGCCTTTGAGAGTAATATTTTTCAGTAAGTTGTGCCAAAAGCCCCATTCCATAGGCATTATGCACTGTAACATTTTCTAACTTTATATTTTTTTACTCTCAGTAATAAAAAAATAGCTGGCGTAGGTCGCCCATAATTGCGCAGTGCAAAGCGTTCATCTTTCTCTATGCGAGGCTCTGCCCCCATTCCCTCTATTTTAAATACATTAGGGTGCTAATTCTGTAACTTTAGTAGGATTGAAAGGCACATCTGCCCGCTGGTAAGTGAGTCGCCTATCCGGAGTAAAAAGCATACCGCCCATAGGCTGCTCTTCGTAATCTTCACCACAAAATAAGAGTTTACCAGCTTCTACTTTGTAATTACCCTCAGGATAAAGTTTGCCTACAACCGTATTATGTACCTTATCTACCTCAGTAATATGCAGTTGTCGAAAATGAGGGATAGCAAAATCAATGGAAAAAAATTCTTGAGCGTGACATTAGCACAATTCTTGAGTACTATGGGGAGTATAGTGCCGTGAAAGATAAAATCGCTATTATTGCCATCAATCACTACATCTTTTAGATTTTTCTAAGTACAAAAGCGACCTTTTTAGGGTTAGTTTGGTCGTGATTAGAGATATATAGCACCTTCTCTGAAGTTTGTGACAGATGAAAGTGATACGTATCCTTAGGGAAGGCATATTGATGGTTACTTCGAACCTCTACTTCGGTAGGGCTACTAACAGATGTTGATGTTTTGCAAGCTATGAAGCTGCTCAAAATCATAAGTATTGCATAATGTGGTTTCATATTGGTTTTTATTTTTTTATTATTCTGAAAATTCGGTTATAAACTTATCAATATACAGTTGTTTTTCTTTTGATTTGTACTGCTCTATATAGCGAGGATGCTCTAAAACTACCATTTTGCCAAACAAAGAGGCTTCTTTATTGAGTTTATGGAGGAAAGTAGCATTTTTCTTGCCTAAAACAAACACTTTTTGAGTATCTAACCCCATAGTTATATGCTTTTTGAGCGTTTCAATCATATAATCTTTTACTGCCAAAAAAAGAGCTGTATCATCATAATAATTGGCATTGAGCCATTTGCCATCTTTGGCTTTTTGTACAATAGCTAAAGGGAAGGGAGAATTAATATAAAACTGCTTGTAAAAACGTTCTACCCCACCGTACTGCTTAATCATATCATACACAAAAACAGACGAGACCTCGTGGGTATGAGCCGAGTGCATAGGTATACCGCACTCGCTCTCTAAGCGCTTAGTATCAGTGAAAGGTACCCCTGTAACCCCAGCTCCATGCCTACTAGGATTGATACCTATGATAAACTTTCGCTGTTGATTATCTTTATAAAACTTCTCATAAAAAGCACGCATCACCTGCATTGTTTCAGGATTATCAACATAAGGATTGAGTACTGCAAAACCATTGGGCAGCGATTGCTCATACACTAAATGTGTGTTGAAATTAATAACTCTTTCAGCAAAAAGTATTCATTAGGCTTGTTTTTTTGAATTTTTACTGCTACCCATTTATTGCGTTCTAAATTCTCTACGTATTGCAGACTATGCGCTTCAGCTTTTTTTCACGAATAAGAGGTATATCTTCTTCATAAAAAAACCACTAAGCAAAAGTGTTCCACCTGCTTTGAGCGATTGAGCGTACTGAGGAATATCGGCAAGAAGAATATTGCGGTTGATATTGGCTATAATTAAATCAAAATTCTTTTTTGTTAACCAACGAAGAAGCATCACCAAGTTGTACTTGTATATATTCACAACCATTGCGTTGAACGTTTTCTATTGAATTTTCTACACACCACTCATCTACGTCTATTGCAGTAATATCAGTAGCGCCTCGCTTAGCTGCCATAATAGCTAGCACACTAGTACCGCACCCCATATCGAGTACTTTTTTATTGGTAAGTTCTTCATTTAGTAGGAATTGTAGCATCATATAAGTAGTTTCGTGATGCCCTGTGCCGAAGCTCATCTTAGGGTCTATTACTATCTCATAAGGAGTAGAGGCTGCTGGATGAAAAGTAGCCCTAACCGTACAAAGCCCCTCTATGGTAATAGGCTCAAAATGCTTTTCCCACTCTTCATTCCAATTGACCTGTTCAATAGTCTTAAAAAGTGTAAGTAATCTGAAATTCATCACTCTGTAGTATCTGTATATCATTGAGAATAGCTGCACGCCAAAGAGGTTCTTGTATATATGCTAACAGTCCGTTATCAGTATCTACAAAACTCTCAAAACCTACTTCAGCTAGCTCAGCTACTAAAATTTCTGAAGCTATCCCCATTGGGGTTATTGTAAAATTGTATTCTATATAATTCATCTTCTTAGCAATTATTTTTCAGCTAAAGGCAAAATTACAAAAAAATATCTATTGTTCATTGTTAATTGACAATTATTTTTGTACCTTTTGTAATCACAATTCATAGAAGCATCAGAATTTATGAAATACCTACTACTATTTATATCACTCATTTTTTTAGCACTTTATCTTCTTTTTTTCGCAAGAAAAAGGGATTATACCCACACTCTCGTGCTGAAGAACTTATTGGTACGTGGACAATTATATCACAACGATTGGATAATTTGGAAATTACTCTAACTGATTGTGAGAAACAGAGTCATTTTATTTTTACTGCTAACGAAATTATTGAAAATTACTATAAAAATATACGATGGTAGGTGCGTAATACTCAATTCTAACAAAGATATGTATACAATAAAGGAAAATCATATCATACGAAAAAGAAGAAAGCGACTTAAACAATACTTTTGCTATAGAAAATGACCTTCTTACGCTTACTTTTTACCGGAAAAAGATGAAGATGGCACTGAGCATATAGCTGTGATTATCTTAAAGAAAAACCAAACCCATAGAATACATAAAATAATGAGAACACTATTTTTTTCGCCCTATGCTTGCCCTTTATGGGCTACTCGCAAACTCTTTGGACATTAGACGACTGTATCAGTTATGCCAAAGAGCACAACCTTTCTATTAAACAATCTGAAATTGATTTAAAATCTACAGACATAGACCGTTTACAGGCTAAAAGGGGCTTTTTGCCCTCAATAAACGGTAATTTGTCTTACAATTTCAACAGCGGAAAGAACATCAACCCTGTGACAAACCAGTACGAAAAATACGGTTTTTCAATCAGCTTCAGGAGGTATTGGGGCTGAGATGACACTTTTTGCAGGACTGCAAAAACTGGCGTAAACTACAACGTGCTACCCTAAACCAAATGGCATCAGAATACCAGCTTGAAAAAAAGTAAAAAGAAGATATCGTACTGATGATTATTAATGCTTATGCCGAAGTATTAAGTTATAAAGAACAAATAAAAAAACCTAAAAAGCACAACGTGAGGTATCGGAAGAGAGCGTAGAACGCACCAAAAAAATCTAATAGAAGCCGGTTCTCTACCCAAAAGCGATATTTATGAAGCTGAAGCACAATTGTTAACCCAAGAACAGCAGATTATTGCTACTGAAAATGCTCTTTTTATCGCTAAAATGGGATTAGCTCAGTTACTTTTTGCTGAAAAAAACTATCAAGATTTTGATATTGCAGACCCTACTTTTTGAACATCCTTCAGAAGAAATACTTGTAAAAACCCCTCAAGAAATCTATCAGCATGCTAAAGAAGTAATGAGTGATGTAAAAAAATAGCTGATAGCAATATTTTTATTGGCTAAAAATGCACTACAAAGCGCAGAAGCTGCTTACTCTCCACGACTTTCAGCACAATGGGGATACAGCTCGCGATGGACAAAAGAATAAATATTTAAACTTCTGGGATCAAATAGACCCTAAATAAGGGGATGTATGCTGGGTTTTTCGTTATCAGTGCCTATTTTTAATGGATTTTTCTACCTTAACAAATATAAAACGTCAGAAACTAAACTTGTTAAAGGCTCAATATGCAAAAGAACAGGCAGAACTTACTTTTAGAAAAGAACAGTTATCAGGCACATACCAATGCTACTAATGCTAAAAAGCTATATGAAGCTACTGAAAAGACTGCTTTTAGCAAAAAAACAATCTTTTAACTACGCAAAAAGAACGCCACGATGTAGGTTTGATGAATACTTTTGACTTTAATCAGGCAAAAATACCAGTATGAAAATGCTCAAAATGAATCAGTAAAAAGCGAAGTATCAGTATATATTAAAGCTAAAAAGTATTAGAGTACTACTTTAGGTAATAAAAAAAGAAGTGATTTCTCACTTCTTTTTATACGGATTAGCACGATATCCTTCTAATAAAGCATCGTTTTTCCATTATAAAGGGAATAGCAGTAGGCTGATCCCATTCTACATCATACCTATTCATCAGATAATCGCTTAATTCTGTTCGGTTCTGGAACTTTATAACTTGATAAGGTTCTTGAAAAGCAAGCTTTTTCTACAAATAATATTCCTCCTTGCTTAAGAGGCACTAATACGCCTACATGTCCCACAAAAAGGGTGTTCTCATCTGCACTGAGTTGTGAATGAAAAAGGACTGAAATAAATGAGGCTTTCATAGGGTCATCTTTTTTAGGAAAACTAATACCTCTTTCTTTCCAAGAGCGTTGTACTGTGGCTAAATGAGAAGCTACTTCTTTAGTATTTTTTTGTAGGCATAGAGGAAAATAAAGCCCAAAAACGGGCTTCATCCTCTGTTGTAAAATATTTTTTAGGCATCGTACGCAATACTTCTTTGTCTATAAAAAGTATTTCATCATCAGTAGATACACTTGTCGTAGGAGTTGCTACTGCTACAAAATCACGTAATAGAGTAAACGAAGTTATCCTACAGTTATAGCCCTGAAAAATAGGATATTTACGCGTCCATTGGCTCTGAATTGCAGCTTCATCATACTGTGGTAATAAAGAGTCGATAGTAGCATAACCTTGCGGTACTAAACCTACTTTTTGCCCCAACTGTATTATTGAATAAAGCTACACTCTCCAAAAAAATCTCCTATATTTTTTTAGTAGACACTCCTGCTGCAGCAAGAGCTTGTTGTACCTCCTGTTGAGATTCTGTATCCACCAAATTGCTATATACTAACTGTAGTTTGTGCTTTTTCTTCTGTTTCTACAACTTTTTCTGTTACTTTTTTTATTTGTTGGCTGCTGACAAGCAAACAGAAGTCCACAAACTATAGCCGTAAGAATTATTTTATTCATTATAGATTATTATTTAAATAGTGTTTTTATTTCTTCTAATAGTTTTATCTGTTTCTTTAAAGATTCTGTTTGCGTAAGCCCTTTCTTAATAGCAATCCCTTCATCTAAAAACACTTAAAAAGCATTTTTCTTCCCTACAGGATTTTTCCATTTCCTTAGCTATATCTTTCAACGGATTATAAATGCTTTCTACCAATTGAGTATTGTCTAAACTCATTGCCCACTGATAGCCTTTTTAAAGTTAGCTGAAGTCTCTGGAGTATCTCTTTCTAAAAATGGATAATAGACGAAATAAGGCAGCATAGTAGGCAGATACTTCTCCATTTTGTTATCAATTATTACACTTGCTAAGCCTGCTAACTCATCTACAGTATAATCTTCAGGTTTAGCTTGCTCTAAAAAGTTCTTTGCTCTTGCTGGTTCTGTACGTGCTATCCCATTAAGTGCTGCATTTTTTTATAGCCCCCGAAGGTATAGACAAGGCTTTTTCAAATATAGCTGAATACTTCTTATCCTTGGTTGCAGCTAATACCCATATAGCAGCTGCTTTCACAAGATTGGCACTATCTGTTTCTGCTACTTTTCTACTATTTGCAATTCTTTAGGAGTAAGTTTATAGCTAATGAGCTTCTGCAAAGCTTTTTCTCTTACTTTGAAGAAAGGGTCTTTCAGCGCTGTTAATAGAATTTCTTTCCCTTCTGTAGCAGTAGTAGCTTCTACCGCCTCTATTCTACTCTTATAATCAGTAGCGTGTTGCAATTGATATAAATATTCTTTCCATGATTTATTATTGTTCTCAGTTGCAATTATCACTCCTCGTGGATTTATATCCACTAATTCTAGCGTAGTAGCTACCGGAAAAAGTAAAACTATTCTCTTTGCGGGCATCTACCCACACTTTATGACGCACTCGCTTACCATTTTCATAAACATCTATCTCTAATGGGAACTGAAATAGTATTTTTTTCATCTTGTGTTTGTACTATTTTTCACCGTCAACTTCTTAGTTGCAGCATTGTATTTCTTTACTACATCTATCACAGGATTTCCACTGCCAAAAATACCACTGATTAAAGAACCAGTTTAAGTCTTTCCCACTTATTTTTTTCTAATGAAAGTCGCAATTGGTGAGCTTCTCCAGTACCATAAGCATTAGTTTTTCAAATAATCTGCTACTCCTGCAAAAAAATGCCTCATCTCCTAAATAATCACGCAGCATATTAAGGATGGCTCCTCCTTTATTATAAGATACCAAATCAAACATATCATCTTGACGGTCATATCCAAACCGTACTAAGTCTTTACTAAAATCAGTAGGGCGATGCTGATATTGACGCATATTATTTAACAAATGCTCATCTGCTACATCTCTTCCATATTTATAATCAAGCCAAAGATATTCTGAATAGTTAGCAAATGACTCATTCACTGTAAGGTTTGCCCAGCTTTCTGTAGTCACCAAGTCTCCAAACCAATGATGCGCCAACTCGTGTGCTATAATAGGCTCCCAATGATTTTTGGTCTTCTAAATCTTCTGCTGTCTGATAAGCTGTCTCTGCATGGCTTACGGCTGTTGTGTTTTCCATTGCTCCACTTACAAATTCACGTACCACCATTTGTGCATACTTCTGCCATGGGAAATCATATCCAAATCGCTCTGAGAAAAAAAGGTTATCATCTCTGAAGTGTTACCAAATATTTTTCTTAGCTACTGATTCATATGGTTTTTCTACATAATACTCTATGGGTATATTTCCACGCCAAGGCGTATCTTTCACTACTGCAAATTCTCCTGCTCCCATAAAGAATAGATAAGGTGCGTGTGGTTTGTCCATCACCCAATGATCTGTACGCATACCATTTTTTCTTTATCGAATTTTTAAGTACTCCATTAGAAAAGAGTTACAAAACTATCTGGTACTGTCATCTCTATTTCTTGTGTAGTCTTCTGGTTAGGACGGTCTATAGTTGGGAACCAACAAGAAGAAGCTTCACTCTCTCCTTGTGTCCATATCTGACGCATTGGCTTATCAGCTTCTCCTTTTGGATTAATAAAATACAATCCTTTAGTATCTGTTATTGCAAGAGAGCCCTTATCAAGTACTTTTTTCAGGCTGTGCTGTATATTTAATGTAGATAGTATAATCCTCATCTTTCTGATAAGTTTTATCTAATTTTTATTTTTCAGCAAATCTTCTTTATATTGATAAGTAAGAGGCTGCTGCTTGCCTTTATTATCTATCGCTACAGTGTGTATCAACATCGATTTAGCATTGAGAATCAAACTATCTGTCGGATAAAAAAATAAGGAGCGGCAGTCAGCCATTCTTCCCCATTAAGTGTCTGATTGTCAAAATTAAAACTCACCTTTAGTTTAGTATGCTTCAATGCTGTTTTCTTTTCAGCAGTAGCGCGATAAAGGGTTCTGCCCGAAGTATCTGTTTGCGAAAATGCATAGCCCACAAGTAAAAAGGCGATAATAGATAAAAATAATTCTTTTTCATAAGTAAGAGTTAAAAAAATATAAATTTTTGAGAGTGCAAAAGTAGTAAAAAAAGTAAGAATAAAAAAAGAAAAATTTGCTACTCAATTTTTTTATTATCTTTGCAGCAATAAACAATAATAAAAAAATGAAACCTTCAATACAACATCTATTAATAGGCGGTGGAGTTATACTTACTTCTGGCTTTCTTGTCAATGCTATGTCTGTAAAAAAAGAAGAACGCAACATTTACGAACAAGTAGAAGCCGAGGTAGCTACTACTTCCCCCGATAGTGAAGTGTCTCCTATGAGTGAAGAGACATTTAGCAGTTACAAAGTCTATGCCATTGATTTACCCTGAGAATTTAGATTTTTGCTGGTGAAAGAGTTCCCATTGAAGACCCCGATGTTTACGAACGATTAGATAGAGAGTTCCTCGTCAATACTTATTGGCAGTCTAATGGATTGCTACTTCTAAAAACGAGCTAATAAGTATTTTCCTATTATCGAACCTATTCTCAAACGCAATAATATTCCCGATGATTTTAAGTATTTAGCTATTATTGAGAGTGGACTAACCAATGCTGTTTCACCCTCTGGAGCTAGTGGCTTTTGGCAGTTTATGAAAGCAGCCGCTCAAGAGTACGGTTTAGAAGTAACTGACCAAGTAGATGAACGTTACCATATAGAAAAAAAGCAACCCAAGCTGCTTGCGACTATTTCAAAAAAGCAAAACGTAGTACTGGAAGTTGGACGATGGCAGCTGCAGCTTATAACGCTGGTATAGCTGGTATGAACAAACAAACCTCTTTTCAGCAGACTAATAATTACTATGACTTATGGCTAAATACTGAAACTTCTCGCTATGTATTTCGTATTTTTAGCAGTAAAAAGAAATTATGAAACACCCTAAAAAGTATGGTTTTATCTTTGAGAAGAAGCACCTATACAATGAATTACCTACTTACAATGTTATGGTAGACTCTACTATTGAAAATCTAACTGATTTTGCAAAAAAACATATAATATTACTTACAAGGATTTGAAGATATATAACCCTTGGTTACGCGACAGAAAGCTTGACAACAAAGAAGGTAAAACCTATTACATCAAAAATCCTTAAAAAAATAAAGCAAATAATCTTTTTTTATCTTACACTCTATCAAATTTTAAAACTTCGATAGAGTGTTTTTTTCGTCTTTATATGCTGCAAACTGTTTCAATATCTCCAGATTACCATTGGTTACCCACTTATGAGTCGCTACATAATCCTGCTTTTCATTGAGCAAGTGATATTGAGCAAGTATATTGCGTGTCTGCCGTGCTACAGCATAACCTGAGTCAATCACTTTGATAGAAGCAGGAATAAATCGTTGTATCTGAGGCAGCAGATAAGGGTAGTGCGTACATCCTAACACAAGGTAGTCTATGTCTTCTGCTACCATTGGTTGTAAGTATTTTTGTAGCAGTGCTGTCATTTCAGCACTTTCCATCTGTCCTGCTTCTATAAGGTCTACTAATCCCTCTCCTACCTGTTCTATAATTTCTATTTTTCTCTTCTTGTTTTAAGTGCTCACTTGTTTTTTAGCAAAAAGGTCACTTGTGAGGGTACGGCGAGTAGCCAATACTCCTATTTTTTTAGTAATACTCTGCAACCCTGCAGGCTTAATAGCTGGTTCGATACCGATAAAAGGTACCTGTTTATATTTATCTCTAAGATAAGCTATCGCATTAGTAGTACCCGTATTACAAGCTACTACTATTATTTTTTTGCGTTATGATTGAGCAAAAATTGAGTATTAGCATCACATAGAGCTATTATTTCCTCTTTAGTTTTCTCTCCATAAGGAGCATTTTTTTATTATCTGCCAAAAAAAGTGTATTTTTCATTAGGCATCAAAGCATTAATTTCTTTCCAGATAGTAGTACCACCTACACCCGAATCAAATAAACCTATAGGTGCCGTCAAAAAGCTCAGCATTTTTTTCATTGTTGAAAAGTATTTTTTTGGAACTGCAAAAAAATAAAAAAAGTGTTCAAAGAATGAACACTTTTTTTCTAAAAATTTATTCCTATTCTTAAAAATCCTAAATCTTTCTTTACACTACTGTATAGGTCTTCTCCTGAAGCTACTATCACACTTGAACCTGCACTTGAGTCTAACACATATTGTACTCCTTTTGCTTTTAGCCACTTTTTTTCAATAGAGCTTTTTTTACTTTTTTTAAGCAAAGGCTCTACTAACTCTTGTTGCTTCTTTTTGCAAGTTTTGGGCTGCTGTTTGCTGAGACTGACGAATGTTGTTTTCCATTGTCTGAATTTCTTCTGATTTTTTAGAAATTCTGCCTCACGTGCTTTCAATTGTGCCTCTGTAAGTGCTGCTGCTTCTTTCTGATATTTATCAGCTCTAGCCTGTAGTTCTTTTATAGCTGCCTGAATATCGGCTGTATAGCCTTGCTCTAATTTCTTCAATTGAGCTTCTATTGATTTTTCTTTTCAGGCATTTCTTCCAAGAGTTTTTGCACATCAATATGAGCTATTTTTTTACTTGGGCAGTTAGCATAGTTGTAGCCCCCAAAAAAATAAGGCTATTGCTACCATCAGTGTTCTAATGTTTCTCATCATCGTTTTTAATATATTAGTTATTAAGTTTTTTTACTACTTTGTTGTAGGCGTTTGTGTCTTTGCCTCCATTTGTTTTTCACTCTTTCAGTTTGTTCCTTTTCGCGTTGTGCTTTCTGTGCTTCACGCTCTTGTTGCAATTTTTGTTGGCGCTCTGCTAATTCCTTTTCACGTTGTGCTTTCAGAGCTTCGCGTTCTTGTTGTAACTTTTGTTGGCGTTCTGCCAATTCCTTTTCGCGTTGCGCTTTCTGTGCTTCACGCTCTTGTTGCAATTTTTGTTGGCGCTCTGCTTGCTCTTTTTCACGCTGCGCTTTTTAGGTTCTCACGCTGCTGTTTCATCTCTTCTGTCTTGCGGAGGCGCTCTTGTTCATACTGCACACGGCGTTCCTCACGGGCTTTCTCTGCTTCCTTACGTTTTTTTCACTCGTTCTTCTACGAACTCAAAATCATAACTTTCTTTTTAGCAGTTCTGCCATATCCTTATTCCGATCATCTGCATTATCTTTTTTTCTTCAGAGCACGTAGTACTACCTTGCTCAAGTTATGCTGCTCGTTCGAAAAAAAGCATTGTAGCATCAGTTTTTCTCAAATATAAAGTCATATTTGCGCATCTTGCCTATCTCTTGCACTATGTTAAAAAAACTTGGTCTTGTATAGGCTTTGCCAGCATAAACTTCTGCGATATGTATTCACCTTTTTCAGCATTAAACTTTTTGTTCTTTATAAGCGTTTAGGGTTATGCTTTAGCAAGGCTATCTCTTCTTCCTTATCTTTAATAAGTTCAGGCGTCAGCAGTGCTCGCTCAGCTTCCAATTGCTTTTTCTTCTGCGTCTATTTTTGGCCTGACGTTTTTCTATTTCTGCCTCCCACTGTGCTACCTGAAGCGCAAATTGCTCACTCGCTACTTTGTAATCTTCTAAGTGCGAAAGTATGTAATCCATATCCACATAGCCTATTCGTGAAGGCTTTTTGCGAATATGCTAAACTCCCCTGTTGCAAGTAGTAGCAAAATTAGTGTTCGTAACTTTTTTTCATAGAAAATATCGTGCCAAAAATTAGAATTGCTGACCAAAAAAATAAAGTGTGTTTGCCAACCACTGCGTGTATTAGCATTTGCTGGATTGTCAAAACCATAACCAAAATCAATACCCAACATACCAAATTGTGGCATAAAGAGTCTAAGTCCTAAACCTGCTGAACGTTTTTATCTGGAAAGGATTAAAGTTGCCTAAGCCGTTATATACATTACCTCCTTCAGCAAATAGCAAACCGTAAATTGATGCCATAGGCTTAAGAGTGATAGGATAACGCAACTCTAAAAGAGTATTTGTTGTATACTGTCTCTCCGTCATCTGACGAAAGGGCGTAGTTTTCATAACCTCGCATTTGTATATTCTCACGGCTATCCATATTGTAGTAGCCTAATCCATCACCTCCCATAAAGAATCGTTCAAAAAGGTACTACTCCACGTTTGCTGTTATAAGCTCCTAAGTAACCAAAGTCTGCCCCAAATTTTTAATACAAATTTACTATATAAATTGGTATACCAAGCTGATGAAAACTTCAGTTTATAAAATTCTAACCAGCGGAATCGCTTCTGATCTACTAATGACAGTTTATCCGAATCGTTATCTGCTATTGCTTCTGCGCGTTCTTCTAATAATTTTCCATAATCTACTCCATTAAAGAGAGAATAAGGAGGTGTCAACTTAGCACTAATAGTAAAGCTACTACCCGACATCGGATAAATGGGGTTAGGACCACTCGAATTTCTTGATAGAGAAATCGTGTAAGCAAATGAGTTAGAACGACCATCTTTAAATGTAAACACACCAAAGTTGCTGTAATCTTGTAAGTCGTAATGCTGATAACTTAGGTTATGTGCAATTTGAAAAATAATCATCAGGTACACGTAAGCGTTTCGCTAAACCTACACTCACACCTGTTATATATACACGCTTACTCTTATCTACATCATAGCTACGGTAGTTATAACCAAACTGCTCTGTTCTACTAAACGATACCGAAAACTGTACAGGGCGTTCTCCTCCCATCCAAGGCTCAGAGAATGAAAACCCATAAGTGCGGTAGTATCTACTTACTTGCACACTAAGTGATAGAGCTTGTCCATCACCCATAGGCACCGGAGTATATGCCTTAGGATTGAAAAGATTTTTTATCGAAAAGTTATTGAAAGAGAGTGCTACTGTTCCAATAAATGAACCTCCTCCATAACCTCCCTGTAATTGCACTTGACTTGAACCTGTCTCTGTCAATTTGTACTCTACATCTACGGTACCTGCATTAGGGTCTGCATTCTTCAGCTCAGGATTCATATTCTGCGCATCAAACAGCTGCATTTGTCCTAACTCACGCAGTGTACGTATTATCGACTCTCTACTATATAGGTATCCAGGACGTGTACGAAGCTCTCTATATATCACATAGTCATTAGTCTTCTCATTTCCTACTACCGAAATCTTATTGAAGTAAGCTGGTTTGCCTTCTTGTATACGCACTTCAAAATTAATCGTATCATTCACTACTGACGTTTCTACAGGATGCACTTGCGAAAAAAGATAACCACTGTTCTGATACAAGTTAGAAATATCTTCAGAATCTGGATTAGTAGAGTCTTGTATACGTTTCTTTAACAATACACCATTATAGACATCTCCTTTCTTTATCCCTAATACTTGATTGAGTACTCGGTCGTTATATACTGAGTTACCTAAGAAGCGTATATCACCAAAATAGTAACGTTTCCCCTCCTCTAACGCTATCTTCAAGTCAATATTTCCGTTTTTATTTCTGATAAGCGTATCATTCACTATACGCGCATCTCTATATCCTTTCTCTTTGTAAAAAAATCAATAAGTCCTACTAAGTCCTCATCGTAATCTTTCTTCACATATTTCGAGCGCTTCCAAAAAAACGTCCAAAGCGTATTTGCTTAGTTTTTTTAAGCTTTTTGTGTAGTTTAGCCGCATCAAATTCTTTATTCCCCTCAAAAGTGATACGATCTATCTTTATCTTACTACCTTTATCTATGTGTATAAGCATATCTACCCCATTGGCATCAGTAGTATCTATTTTTTTGTATCAATAGTTACTTTAGTGTTGAAGTAGCCATCTTTTTTTATACTTATTTGTAATATAGTTCTTAGTATTAGCTATAAGACTCTCATTTACCTTCACTCCTTTTTTTAGATCAGCATCTTTAAGCAATGTCTCAGCCTTTTTTTCTGATTAACCCCCGACACTTTCACATCTATAAGCGAAGGAGTCTCTTTGATAGCTAACTCTAAAAAAATACCTTATTCCCCTCTACTCGTTGTATGTAAATATTAATATCGCTAAACAACTTATAGCTCCACAATTTGTGAATGATAGCACTGAACTTTTCACTTGGTATCTCTATCTCATCGCCCACTCTCAATCCTGATGTGGTAAGAATAGTTTGCTCATTATAACGTTTGGCACCCGTTACTTCAATGCCTCCAATAGTATATTTTTCTTCCTTGTCCTAATGATATTCTTTCTTCCTCTTGAGCATTCACCAAACTACAAACAGCTATGAATACTAGTAATAAAAATCTTTTTCAGCATAGTTTTTACTTAAGTTGTTCGCTAATTTTTTTCCAAATCGTCTCTCTCTATTTTGATAACTAATGAGGGCTTCTTCCAAATGTTTTTTGGTAAAATCAGGCCATAGTACATCAGTAAAATAAAGTTCAGCATATGCTATCTGCCACAGTAGAAAGTTGCTAATTCTATACTCTCCGCTGGTGCGGATAAGTAAGTCTACATTAGGCAAATCATACGTATATAGATGTTGTTGTATAATATCTTCGTTTATAGCATCAACTTTTTAGCTGTTGTTGCTCCACTTGCTGAGCTATGCGTTTTATTGTTGTCAGCAACTCCTCACGCGCTCCATAACCTAAAAGCCCAAGGTTAGAGTAGTACCCGTGTTGTGCTTCAGACGGTCTATCACTCCTACAAGTGTATTCTTTACTTTCTCAGGAAACCTTTCTAAGTTACCTATCATATTCAGCCGCACATTGTTCTTATCTAACTCATCAGCTTCTTTTCTCAAGAATTTTTACTAATAGTTCCATAAGAGCCTTCACTTCCAATGCGGGTCTATTCCAATTTTCTGTTGAAAAAAAGCATAGAGTGTCAAATAAAGGAATGTGGTGCTCTACACAATATTCCAACACTTGGCGCACACTTTGCGCCCCTTTCTCGTGTCCTAATGCTCTGAGCAACCCTTGTTTCTTAGCCCAACGTCCATTGCCATCCATTATAATGGCTAAATGTTCAGGGTATTTTGTTATTTCCATATATTAAACTCTATTTTCTACAATAGCAAGGCTCTTCTCCAAACGTATAAGTAAGAGTTAAACCTGTAAATGTATACCAATCACTGCTAGCTTTTATTACCAAATGAAAAAGGTCGTTCTTTCGGTAGCTACCATCTAAATTATTAGTAAGTGTGTATCTAAAACCTACTTCACCTGCTAAAATAAGCCGCATGGTTATCTTTTTCTTTACCCCAAAAAAATCACAGGGAAAGTATAACTGAGCGTGCGCTTAGTAGTATCAGTAGCCTCTACTGGCGGAGTAACAGCCTTCTCAAAATACAAATCGTCGTGCCAAAAAGCAGCCGCTCCTATGTAGAGATAGGGGGTCATTGGCTTATCTAATAAGTTTTTGATTCTAAAACGGAAGAAATTAAACTCCGCTCCTACAGAAAGTTCAGTCAAGTCGCTCTTAAACGAGAACTGACGGTTAATCTTACCTGGTATATCCGACTGTGCATCATCACCTTTCAATGATGATTTATTAACCTGCACCCTCAGAGCCATCCTCTGGTGAAAAATTCCATTTAAAAAGACCGCCAAAAGGCTACTTGGTTAGGATACACATAATAAGTACTCCCAACATCTGATATAGGGTTGCTTCCGCCTAAAAAAATACCCCTACTTCATACCGCTGTGCTGATGCCAATTGCACCATCAATAGTATTCCGGTGATATATAATATTCTATACATACGCTATTCTATGCAAGGCGCAAATATAGGAGTTTTTAAATGAAATAACATTCATTTTTTTAGCTTTTTTTAACCCTAAAAACTCATTTTTTTCCATCATCAAACCCATATAACACTGATTTTTCAATAGTATACAAAAAGCACTTTTTTTACCTCTATCGCACCTACTCCTAATCATACTCTTTCACAAGCAATGATTATGCCAAATTTACCTATTTTCTAATTTGCAAATCTTCTAATTTGTTAATTTGCCAATTATACACTATCTTTGCGCCATTAATTAAAAAGGATAAACTAATATGGCAAACATTGAAAAAAATAAAATGCCTCATCATAGGCTCAGGTCCTGCGGGCTATACAGCCGCTATTTATGCCTCTCGCGCCAATCTTAACCCTGTGCTTTACCAGGGCGAACAACCTGGCGGACAACTCACTACTACCAATGAGGTAGAAAACTTCCCTGGCTATCCTGAGGGGGTTATGGGTACAGAAATGATGATGCAATTAGAACAACAAGCTAAACGTTTCGGCACAGACATTCGCAATGGGTGGATTACTAAAGTCGACTTTTTCTGCTCAACCTCACAAAGTATGGGTAGACGACAAAGAACTCCACGCCGATGCAGTAATCATTGCTACAGGGGCTTCTGCTAAATATTTAGGATTACCTTCTGAGCAACACTATCTACAAACAGGAGGAGGCGTGTCAGCTTGTGCCGTATGCGATGGCTTTTTCTACCGCAATCAAGAGGTAGCTATCGTAGGAGCAGGCGATTCTGCTTGCGAAGAAGCGCTATATTTAGCTAATATCTGTGCCAAAGTTACGATGCTCGTACGCCGCGATGAGTTCCGTGCCTCTCAAATTATGAAAGAGCGCGTATTGAAAAAAACGAAAAATAAATGTTCTCTTCAATACTGAAACAGAAGAAATTATCGGTGACGGACAAGTAGTTACAGCTATTAAGGTGCGCAATAATAAAACTAATGAAACAAATGAAATCCCTATCACAGGTTTCTTTGTTGCTATAGGTCATAAACCCTAATACCGATGTGTTTAAACCTTATATTAACACTGATGAAGTAGGTTATATCAAAAATGTACCTGGTACTTCTCTTACCAATGTAGCAGGTGTATTCGTTGCGGGCGATGCTGCCGATACGCGTTACCGCCAAGCCATTACAGCTGCAGGTTCAGGCTGTATGGCAGCCCTCGATGCCGAAAAAAATACCTAATGACCCTCGAATAACCTCATAAGGGCAAAAGGCAAATCACTAAAAAGCGCGATGTTTATCATTTAAAACATCGCGCTTTTTTTCATTTGCTAATTTATTTGCTTGTGCCGCTGGCACCTAATCTATGATTAATAATTCTATCCATATAATCCTGCATAAAAGCCTTAAGGTCTTTAATGCCTTTCTGAATTTCAGCATTATCTACCTTACCCAGTAGATTATCCTTCAAAGCCCCATCTTCTTTCTTATAAATACCATTAACTTTAGCATTTTTCATCTATAATATAGATATAATTACCCTGCATCATTTGGTACATCACCGCATTCGAGATAAAAAGCACGTGGTGTTTCATCTGCTACATTACTAAAAAGACTCCGCCCCCCACGAACGGAAAGGCTTATGATAACCCATCAAATCTACTAATGAGGGGTAAATATCTATCTGTTGGGCTATTCCCGAAGATACTTTAGTAGGCACCAAGTTAGGATTAGCACTATAGAACATTATAGCAGCTCCCATACCCGTAATCGGTTCTTTATACAAATCGTAATATACCTGGTTAGGGTGGTCATTTACGAAAGCAAAAATCGTATTCTCAAACCAAGGTTGTTTCTTAGCATCATTCAAAAAACTGTTTCAATGCGTAATCCGTATAACCTATACATTTATGAATTTCCAAATGCCCCACAGGAAATTTTCCTTCATATTTCTTCGGAATCTGAAAAGGATGATGTGACGAAAGCGTGAAAATAGTACCAAAGAAAGGCTGCTTTTTCTCAGAATAAGTCCTACACATATACTGAAAGAAAGGCTCGTCCCATATCCCCCAATGTCCATCATCATCAGCGTCGTTATTATATTCTGTTTTACCGTAATAATGGTCAAAACCTAAGATGTTAGAAAAAAACCTAAAAAAATCCCATTGAACCATTAGGAGCCGAGTGGAAAAAAATGAAGTATCATACCCCATCTCTTTAGCTATTGAAACTAATGACTGGGTAGGCTGTTTCACATAGGGCGAAGAAGTATAAGCTACCTGAAATGAGGGAATACCTGCCAACATAGACGAGATTCCGTGTATAGATTGCCGCCCTGTACAGTAAGCATTATCAAGCACAAATGAATGCTGTGCAAGCGAATCTAAGAAAGGAGTATAACTCTCAAAATTAGGAATATGCGTCTTAGTATTCATACAGCCCCAATACTCCTTACCAAAGCTCTCCAAAATAAACAACACCACATTAGGTTTCTGTACCACCTCACGGCTATACTGCTTAATAGGCTTAATATTTTTCTTCTATATACGCCTCATCTACCAAATGATATTCTTTAAAACCTTTATTCTTTCCCATACTACGTATAAGGCAGAAAGGCGTGTTGAGTATCGCATCTGCCTGTGCCGTGATATTCACGTGCCTACTCGCGTCCAACATATTAATAGGACGTGTATCCGAAGTAAAACCACCCCCGCGAATCGCCATCATTATCAGCGTACCCAATCCTAAAAAAAGCAAAACGTAGACCACGCATAGTAAGGTACTTTTTCTCTCAACCTTCACAGGCTTTATTTTTCACTAACTTATACAGAAATACCCATAAAGCAATAAGCAAAATAAAAACCGACAAACATATACCAATAATCTACCAAGAAAGTAAAAAATAAGGTCGCTTTGTTCTGTTCGTGCTCAATAACCGCAAAAGAAGCCGAAGTAAGACGCGATTTACTGAATGGATAATACACCATATCAATAAAATTAGTGGTGTAAGCTATCGTATTAGGAATAAAAATACACCCAAAAGACCACTTTCTGAAATTTCGGATGCGTATTCACCCACAAAGGCAACAAACTAAAGCAGTATAAACAGTAAATTGATATACATTATAGCACAGTTATCAAACGCCAGACCATAGTAGAAAAAGGTCAATAGCGCTATAATCACCCATCACATCGTGATTAAAATAGATAAACAAGCCACGTGCTATAGCATAAAAGAAATATACCAAGAAAAATACGGTACAGAAATACTAAATATTCTCTAACCCTCATAATATTTATAGTTGATTTTTTTAAGTAAATTGTAATAATAATATAACAAAAAGCCAATACAGTTGAAGCTATAAGTACCCCTCGTGCGCTCTCATTCTTATTCCTATTCAAGAAAATGAAAAACACCAAAAGGTCTAAGGCACCTCCTAAGGCTATAAGTTTCCCCAGATAACCTTTATAAAAAGCATCTAACAAAGTAATGCGAACGCTGAACTTCGAAAAAAATAAGCACATAAGCCAAAAATAGCCAACGCATTAGCCAATAATCCTGCTAAAAAAACCAATGATAAAGTCTCTCCTATTCTCATTTATTTTTTTATAAATCCCATTGCTGTAGTGTTTGAAGATGTTGATGAGCAGTAAGGTCAAACTGCACAGGCACCACCGATATATATCCATTTTCAAGAGCCCATTGGTCAGTATCAGTACCTTCATCTTGGTTTACAAAAGTACCAGTCATCCAGTAGTATACTCTTCCTTGTGGATTTACGCGTTTATCAAACCTCTCAATCCATCTCGAACGCGCCTGACGACATATTTTCACCCCTTTTTATTTCTTCTTTGCGAAGGTTAGGGATATTCACATTCAGCACCATACCTTTAGGTAAACCATTAGCGAGCACCTTCTCAGCAATATGTTTTATATAGCTACGTGCTTGCGAAAAATCAGCATTCCAACTTGGGTCTAATAGCGAGAAGCCTATAGCAGGTATTCCTTCAGTTCCAGCTTCGATAGCAGCACTCATTGTACCCGAATATATCACATTTATAGAGGCGTTACTCCCGTGATTGATACCACTCACACAGAGGTCAGGCATACGTCCGTTTAGTACCTCGTGTTTAGCAATCTTCACACAGTCAGCAGGGTGTACCGCTACAAGCGTACTCACGGGTTGCGCCGTTTTTTTAGAAGGCATTGGGTCGCAATACATAGTCGTATCTAAGGTTACCGCGTGACCTTTACCACTTTGGGGTGAGTCAGGCGCCACTACCACCACCTCGCCTAGTTCATTCATTATCTCTATCAAATAACGGATACCAGGAGCAGTAATACCGTCATCATTAGTTACTAAAATCAAAGGTTTTTGCATATTAAAAAAACTTAAAAAAAGTATCAGCGCACAAAAAGTACAAAATAATTATAAATAACAAATGATAAATACCAAATTTTATACTTCCAGATCCATAGCCTCTCACCGAACGTTAAGCGAACGATGAGCAAAGGATGAGCGAAGGATAAGCGAACAATTAGCGAAGGATAAGCGAAAAAAATAAACATCTTACAAACGCCCTTTCTGCTCGCCCTCCCACACGTCTCACCTGTCCCACACGTCTCACCTGTCCCACACGTCTCACCTGTCTCACCTGTCTCACCTGTCCCACTCGTCCCACACGTCCTACTCATCCCACACGTCCCACACGTCCCCACGTCCCACCTGTCTCACCTGTCCCACCTGTCTCACCTGTCCCACCTGTCTCACCTGTCCCACCTGTCTCACCTGTCCCACCTGTCCCACTCATCCCACCTGTCCCACACGTCCCACCTGCCCCCACACGTCCCACCTGTCCCACTCGTCCCACCTGTCCCACTCGTCCCACTTGTCTCACCTGCCCCCACACGTCTCACCTGTCCCACATCTCTGCCTGTGCGGCTCGCACTCCCACTCGTCCCAACCCTCCCAGCCTTCCCAGCCCTCTCAAACCTCCCATCTATTTCTTACTGATAATAAACAACTTACACATCCCTGTAAAAAAATAAATGTTAAAATATTTGTCAATTAGAAATATTCATCGTAACTATGCACCAAAAATTAAGCAACCAAGAACATTTAAACACTATTTAAATGCAATTAATATAGTGATATAAAGACATAAAAAAATATTAGCGTTTCGCTTTACATTTTTCCTTTACAGAAATACGACCAATTTTTTTCTTTACACTACAGGAAAGTGAAGTGGAAGTGCCTGCGATTACGTGGGCATTCCTTTTTTTACTTTGTAGTGTGCCTTTGGTCGGGCTTCTGTAATAAGTAAAAAAAGGAATGCACCGCGTTTTTTTATGTCCCTATATAAACAACAAGGCGGAAACTGAAAAGCCTGTAACAGAGTAGGTATATTTTTTTAATTTTTTTCAAACAATGAAAGAAGATACTGTTAAACAATCAGATGTAAAAATCTCTCATCTTCAAACAAATTACAAGAAACCGTAAACCAAATGCAAGGTGAAGAGCTTTTTAAACGAGCTCTAGCGCTAATTGCTCAAAACAATTACACGAAGCATTACCAATTTTAGAACAAGCTACTAACTTAGGAAATGCAGAGGCAATGTGTACTTTAGGCGAGTTATATGCTGAAGGAAAAGTTGTTGCTAATGATGTTCAAAAAAATCGTATGAGTATTACAGTCAAGCTGCTCAAAAAGAACATCCTCAAGCGCAATACCAATTAGGAATGTGTTTCTTAGCAGGAAAAAGGAGTATCTACCGATATGCAACAAGCACAACAATGGATAGAAAAAAAGCGGCTCAAAACGGCTATCCTGAGGCTCTTAAGGTCTTAAAAAGAATGGGGACTGAAGTAACTCCTATTAAAAAAACCCGAAGTTATTACAAGTGAAGAAACCTTTGAAAAATACACGTACAAAAGGGATACTTAGTAATGTATTCATTTCTGTTTTACTATTCGGAATTACACTTTGGATAGTATGTTTTTGTGGTATTTATTTATCAAAATTACAATAAATATGGAGATGGATATGATCTTAGGGAAACTTCAGCTGCTTTTTGCGTCTTATACAACTCTTATAGGAGTTGTTATAGGGTCAGTATGTATGCTTATAGCTTACCATAAACCAAAAAAATCTCATCTTTTGTATATGTTATAGTCATATTTGTATTAGCAAGTGTATCTACTTGGTTATCTCTATTTATAGAAACAGGTTTTTTTCTAACAAAGAAGAGGCAGCTAATTTTCTAAGAATAATTTTTTTCTATACATAATATCTCTAATTCTTTTTAGGCCTCTTTATCAAGCTTTCTAAAAGTAAAAAAATCTATCATAAATTTTTTTAAGATATGAAAAGAATTTCGTTTTATAAAATCATAGAAAAGACTTTCCTTAATCAAGAAAGTTGGAATTATTATTCAGGAAAAGGATTTTTAAAAACCAATCCAATGTTATCAGAGAAAGAAAGTAAAAAAATTTCATCGAGAATTTCATCGAACTATCTGGTAAGTCTAAAAAAATCTACTAAGTAAAGAAATTAATAACATAGGAAATAGAGCTACTCATATTGTTTCTACATTCTTCATTGGCCATTATATCTATAAAAAAATACAAATTTTTAAAGATTTAATAGATAACGAACTAAAAAAAGAATGTGAAAAAAAGTGGAAAAACTAAATCAGAAGTTACCTTTCCATTTATATGGTTTTTTTAACTTGCCTATTTCACGATTTAGGGTATACAATTGAAAAAAATATGAAAAAAAGTAAAATACCTCTCCTTAAAAGATTTAAAAAGATAAAACAGGAGATTTAGGTGAAATAGATGGTATCCCTAATTTCTATGGAGAAGTGTATGAGGATTACTATAGGTACAGAATAAAAGTATCAAAATGTAAATGATCACGGCATTACAGCAGCTTATTTATTGTATCACAGTCTTTGTAAAATCCGTTACTTAGCTAATAACAATCCTGAAAACGAAAAATCAACAAAAAAACTTTGCTGGGAAAAAAAGAGTTAGATAAAGTCTATAACTTTTTGTGGTTGGAACATCTTAGCACATAACATTTGGTTTTTGTAATAGGTCTGATAAAAAAATACTTTTAGAAAGATATGAATATTACAAACTCAATGAGCTTATATTTGAAGATAACCCTATAATAAAGAAAAGCTATAAAATTAGCAGAGAAGAACACCCTTTCTTTTTTTCTTCTTGTGCTTAATTGATACTATAGAACCCTTTAAAAGGGTTGAAAATTATGAAGACCTTAAACATATCTTTTTTTAGAACATAGTAAAGAGCAAATAAACATTACTTCTCTTACTGATAAATATACACTAAAAGATGCTGGAGGGCTAAATAATTGGCTTACTCCCACGAAGTAAAAAGCAATTATAAAACTATGATAGTATCTACATCTATGAAAAAAATATTCTCCTTATCATTACCCTATTCACCTCCTTTTTCTCTTTTCACAAGTGAGAAAAAGAAGTAGAAAAATGGTATTTGGGTAACCTTCCTAAAAATCCACAGTACAGTGTGGCACAGGGGGCACGACAGTATATCGCACAAACAGACAACGCAGTGTGTATGGTGCAGAGTATAGACCTACCACAACGCTCTCAGTACTTAGTTGCTGAAAGAAACTTTTCAGAAACTCAAAAAGAGGTAGCGGATAGTTTTTCTCAACAACTATACTCAAAGGAGCAATGGCTTCCTCAGGCAATACTGCACAGGTAAGCCCTATCAAAAAAAGGAACTCATTATGGTAGAAAAAAATAAGTTATTCTGCAATCAATCCTATAACGGGTGAAGTTACTAAACGTTGTAGTGTAGTGCTTTTTGTTCGTGCTAAGGTAGTCTCTATAGAATGTATTACAATAGATAACAAAAGAGCAAGCTATTACTGAGATGAACCTTTTTTTAAACTCTATTACAGCTAAATAAAGCTATCTTTATTCTCAAAAAAAGCTACCTGTGAGGTAGCTTTTTTTCTCTTTAGTACAAGCTCGCAGTTTGTATTTTTTTCTTTTTTTAAAGTTGCTTTTACAACCTTGTTCCACTAAGAGACAACTATTTGCCTAAGAAGAAAAAAATAGCTGCAATTTTGCAGCCTAAAAAAACGTGTTCTTTGATATTTTTGTTTAGTGTAGCCTTTTAAAAACAAAAAGAGCAATTCATTTCTGAATTGCTCTTTTTTTATAAGAAGGCGACGACATACTCTCCACTTGCGTAGTACCATCTGCGCTAAAAGGTTTAACTGCTCTGTTCGGAATGGTAAGAGGTGAGACCTTTGACTATAACCACCTTAAATCTTTAGTCGTTAGTCCATAGCCGTTAGTCGTTAGAACATAACTGACAACTTACTAACTCTATCATATTATTAACACACTAGGATAAAAAAAGCAAATATTTAACTAACTATTACCTTAAAAAGAATGCTGCGCGAAAAGTCTACGGGTTATTAGTATTACTCGGCTATGATGTTACCACCTTTACACCTGTAACCTATCAACGTGGTCATCTCCCACGACCCTTAAAAGAAATCTCATCTTGTGGCGGGTTTCGTACTTATATGCTTTCAGCACTTATCCCATCCGCACTTAGCTACTCTGCTATGCCCTTGGCAAGACAACAGATACACCAGCGGTCCGTCCAACTCGGTCCTCTCGTACTAGAGTCAGATCCACGCAAATTTCTAACGCCCACAGTAGATAGAGACCGAACTGTCTCACGACGTTCTGAACCCAGCTCGCGTGCCACTTTAATGGGCGAACAGCCCAACCCTTGGGACCTTCTCCAGCCCCAGGATGTGACGAGCCGACATCGAGGTGCCAAACCCCCCGTCGATGTGAGCTCTTGGGGAGATCAGCCTGTTATCCCCGGCGTACCTTTTTATCCTTTGAGCGATGGCCCTTCCATACGGAACCACCGGATCACTATGCTCTACTTTTCGTACCTGATCGACTTGTGAGTCTCTCAGTCAAGCTCCCTTATGCCATTGCACTCTACGCACGGTTACCAAGCGTGCTGAGGGAACTCTTTAGAAGCCTCCGTTACACTTTTTGGAGGCGACCACCCCAGTCAAACTACCCTCCACGAATTGTCCCCTACTTCTAGCAGGGGTTAGACCTCAGATAAGCAAAGGGTGGTATTTCAACAATGACTCCACAACTACCGGAATAGCCGCTTCTTAGTCTCCCACCCTATCCTACGCATCACTTATCCAAGACCAATACGAAGATATAGTAAAGGTGCACAGGGTCTTTTCGTCCCACTGCGGGTAATCGGCATCTTCACCGATACTACAATTTCACCGAGCTCATGGCCGAGACAGTGTCCAAATCGTTACACCATTCGTGCAGGTCGGAACTTACCCGACAAGGAATTTCGCTACCTTAGGACCGTTATAGTTACGGCCGCCGTTTACTGGGGCTTCAATTCAAACCTTCGCATTGCTGCTAAGCTCTCCTCTTAACCTTCCAGCACCGGGCAGGTGTCAGACCCTATACTTCATCTTTCGATTTTGCAGAGTCCTGTGTTTTTGATAAACAGTCGCTTGGACCTTTTCACTGCGGCCTATCACAAGATAGGCGACCTTTCTCCCTAAGTTACAGGTCTATTTTGCCTAGTTCCTTAGCCATGAATCTCTCGAGCGCCTTAGAATTCTCATCCCAATCACCTGTGTCGGTTTACGGTACGGGCATTAGTCCTCGCTTTTCTTGGAAACGTTGTCACCACACTCACCTCGGCCGAAGCCTCAGCGTACTTTCGAAGTCATAACAACTCCTTAAACGTACTATTCCGTCAGTACGCGGTAGTTATCTCATTCCGTCACTTTTTAATAGACTAATGGTATAGGAATATTAACCTATTGTACATCCACTACCCCTACTCGGGTTCGCGTTAGTCCCTCGACTAACCCTCAGCTGATTAGCATAGCTGAGGAAACCTTGATCTTTCGGCGGGCAGGTTTCTCGCCTGCCTTATCGTTACTTATGCCTACATTTTTCTTTTCTATCAGGCTCCACTATGGCTCACGCCTTTAGCTTCAACGCCAATAGAATGCTCCCCTACCGGTATATTACTTAAGTAATAACCCCATAGCTTCGGTAATATGCTTATGCCCGTTTATTATCCATGCCCAACCGCTCGACTAGTGAGCTGTTACGCACTCTTTAAATGTATGGCTGCTTCCAAGCCAACATCCTAGCTGTCAGTGCAGTCAGACCGCGTTTGGTCAACTTAGCATATATTTGGGGACCTTAGCTGATGGTCCGGGTTCTTTCCCTTTAGGATATGGACCTTAGCACCCATACCCTCACTGCTGATGAGCATTTAATAGCATTCGGAGTTTGTCAGGAATTGGTAGGCGATGAAACCCCCGCATCCAATCAGTAGCTCTACCTCTATTAAACTCGCATCAACGCTGCACCTAAATGCATTTCGGGGAGTACGAGCTATTTCCCAGTTTGATTGGCCTTTCACCCCTACCCTCAGGTCATCCGAAGTCTTTTCAACGACAACCAGTTCGGTCCTCCACGCTGTGTTACCAGCGCTTCAACCTGCCCAAGGGTAGATCACCAGGTTTCGCGTCTACTACTACCAACTATTGCCGCCCTATTCAGACTCGCTTTCGCTACGGATTCGTATCTGAAATACTTATCCTCGCTGGTAACAGTAACTCGTAGGCTCATTATGCAAAAGGCACGCCGTCACAGCTTATGCTGCTCCGACCGCTTGTAAGCGTATGGTTTCAGGGTCTATTTCACTCCGTTATTCACGGTTCTTTTCACCTTTCCCTCACGGTACTGGTTCACTATCGGTCTCTCAGGAGTATTTAGCCTTACCGGATGGTCCCGGCAGATTCAGTCAAGGTTCCACGTGCCCCGACCTACTCAGGATACCCATAAGATTTATAAAACTGTGCCTATACGAGACTTTCACTCTCTATGGTGTGTCTTTCCAAACACTTCTAATCCAGCTTTACAACCTAGATCTGGGTCCTACTACCCCCATATTGCCGTAACAATATGGGTTTGGGCTGCTCCCATTTCGCTCGCCACTACTCTGGGAATCACTTTTTGTTTTCTTCTCCTCTGCCTACTAAGATGTTTCAGTTCAGCAGGTTTGCCCACCTATAAGGTGTAGTACATCTTCAATGTACTGGGTTGCCCCATTCGGATATTTGCGGATCTATTCGTATGTGCCAATCCCCGCAACTTTTTCGCAGCTTATCACGTCCTTCTTCGCCTCTGAGAGCCTAGGCATCCCCCATACGCCCTTACATAACTTTTCGCGCTTGTAGTCTTTCTTAATTCTGAATTCTAAATTCTAAATTAAAAAAGTACCTCGTTCTCTTTGATTCTTTTTAATATTTTTTTCGTTAGATTATCAATAATCTATTATTGATCTCTTATGCTTTTTATCCCAATATGTCAATGTACTGTAGTTTAGAAGGAGTTACCTCCCCCTAACCCCCTCCTAAGGGGAATTTGTTGTGGAGAATAAGGGATTCGAACCCTTGACCCCCTGCGTGCAAGGCAGGTGCTCTAGCCAGCTGAGCTAATTCCCCGCATCAGCTTCCAGAATTTCCTCTATAGCTATCTCTTTTGTAGTCCCAGGCAGACTCGAACTGCCGACCTCTACATTATCAGTGTAGCGCTCTAACCAGCTGAGCTATGAGACTGCTTGTTTTTTTTGTTGTCCAGCAAGATTTAAAGAATAGGTGTTATCCTTCTATTCGTCTATAACATCGGTCGTCTCTAAAAAAAGGAGGTGTTCCAGCCGCACCTTCCGGTACGGCTACCTTGTTACGACTTAGCCCCAGTCACTAGTTTTTACCCTAAACAGCTCCTCGCGGTGACCGTCTTCAGGTACCCCCAGCTTCCATGGCTTGACGGGCGGTGTGTACAAGGCCCGGGAACGTATTCACCGGATCATGGCTGATATCCGATTACTAGCGATTCCAGCTTCACGGAGTCGAGTTGCAGACTCCGATCCGAACTGTGATCGTCTTTATAGATTCGCGCCTGCTCACGCAGTGGCTGCTCTCTGTAACGACCATTGTAGCACGTGTGTAGCCCAAGATGTAAGGGCCGTGATGATTTGACGTCATCCCCACCTTCCTCACGGTTTGCACCGGCAGTCCCACTAGAGTGCTCGACTTGACTCGCTAGCAACTAATGGCAGGGGTTGCGCTCGTTATAGGACTTAACCTGACACCTCACGGCACGAGCTGACGACAACCATGCAGCACCTTGAAAACTGTCCGAAGAAATACCTATCTCTAAGTACGTCAGTCTCCATTTAAACCTTGGTAAGGTTCCTCGCGTATCATCGAATTAAACCACATGCTCCACCGCTTGTGCGGGCCCCCGTCAATTCCTTTGAGTTTCACACTTGCGTGCGTACTCCCCAGGTGGGATACTTATCACTTTCGCTTAGCCACTCAGTCTTAACAACCAAACAGCTAGTATCCATCGTTTACAGCGTGGACTACCAGGGTATCTAATCCTGTTCGCTCCCCACGCTTTCGTCCATCAGCGTCAATTAATTGTTAGTAATATGCCTTCGCTATCGGTGTTCTGTGTAATATCTAAGCATTTCACCGCTACACTACACATTCCAACTACTTCACAACCATTCAAGACTAACAGTTTCAAAGGCAGTTGCTCAGTTGAGCTGAGCGCTTTCACCTCTGACTTATTAGCCCGCCTACGGACCCTTTAAACCCAATGATTCCGGATAACGCTCGCATCCTCCGTATTACCGCGGCTGCTGGCACGGAGTTAGCCGATGCTTATTCGCAGAGTACCGTCATCAAACTACACGTAGTCCTTATTCTTCCCCTGCAAAAGCAGTTTACAACCCATAAGGCCGTCTTCCTGCACGCGGCATGGCTGGATCAGTCTTCCGACCATTGTCCAATATTCCTCACTGCTGCCTCCCGTAGGAGTCTGGTCCGTATCTCAGTACCAGTGTGGGGATATCCCTCTCAGAACCCCTATCTATCGTAGCGCTAGGGGAGCCGTTACCTCTCAACTAGCTAATAGAACGCATACTCATCTTTCACCGCCTCAGCTTTAATATAAATGTGATGCCACATCTATATACTATTAGGTATTAATCCAAATTTCTTCGGGCTATCCCTATGTGAAAGGCAGATTGTATACGCGTTACGCACCCGTACGCCGGTCGAAGCCCGAAAGCTCCTCCCTCGACTTGCATGTGTTAGGCCTGCCGCTAGCGTTCATCCTGAGCCAGGATCAAACTCTTCATCGTTAAAAATCTTTAATTTCTTATAACCGATTTTTTTAAGTTATTGACTTCAGGTTTCACTCGATTCTTTAAATCTTTTTGTGCTGTACAACATTATGTCAATGTACGTGTTGTTTTCTTTAAAAGAGCACTTATCGTCTCATTTGCGGGTGCAAAGGTACGGCGTTTTTTTAATTCTGCAAATTTTTTGACAACTTTTTTTGAAGTTTTTTTGAGGGAAATTGTTAAGTGGTTGGAAATCAGTGGTTAGGGAAAGGAAGTTTTTTTGGGAGGAATGGGAGGATTGAGAAGGCTGGGAGGGCTGGGATGCGAGACGCATAGGCGATTGTGGGACAGGTGGGACAGGTGGGACAGGTGGGACGGGTGGGACGGGTGGGACAGGGAGGGACGAGTGGGAACAAAAAGCTGCTTTTAGTAAGGCAGCTTAATTCTTTATTATATACTAATTATTTAATTATTCATCATCTCCATCAAAGTAGTCTAAAAACTCTTTGATAAGTTTGGTAGGGTTGGCTTTTTTTCGTCCAAAGGATAGGAGTTTCTTCAAATTCCTGTTGGTGAATAATAATAGGTATATTACGTGTGAAAACCTTCTCTATTTCTCCTTCATCTATAAGACGTTTGGCAAGTGCTATCACCTCTTTGATAAATTCTTTAGTGAATCTATCGCCTTTTTTGAGAATCTTTTCATATAACTCTTCGTCTTCCTCGATAGCACGGTCGTTTTCTTCGTCAGAATAAAAAAATAAGGTGTTTTAGCAAACCACTGTTTGAGTTGTTTATCTTTCTTACCTCCTATAGTTTCAATTTCAGTTTGTAACCAATAGTCATAATTCCACTTTGCATCTTCTTTTGATGCAGCATTATAGCTTTCTTCTTTTTACATTTGAAAAGGGTGTTATAGCTCAGTGTAACCTTAGGAAATCGCAAGTCTTCATCATCACAAGTATAGCAGAGAGACAAAACGTATACATCTTTTCTATCTTCTTCATTTACAATTTCTTGAATTGCATTTTTTTCAGCTTCTCATAACTCTTCTCAGTAAAATTCTTTCTTTCCTTTTCCACTATTAATTTGTTATTTTAGTTATATTTTTGGGACTGTGTTTTTTTCTAAAAATTGCCCGCAAAAAGTAATTCTTTTTATTTTTAGATAGTGAAACTTTTTAAGCTATTTTTTTCACTAAAGATAATGTGATAAGGAAACGAACTATTTATGACTGTATTCTATAGCTATTCGTAAGTTTTAGGGCTATAATGTTTTCGTATGAGGTATCGCTTTTTACTAACACTTGTCCGTCTTGGGTTTGCAAACTGAGTGAAAGTTGCAAGAAAGGATGAAGCTCTGGGTTGATGAGCGCCGTAAATTTTTACATTGAGCATCTGGGTAAGCTGCAGTTGGTGACCTGTGATTTGCTCGGTGAGGTTTTTTTGACGATTTGCATCATACACACCCTGGTGTAACGGGATTATTAGGAAAATGACCTTTGAATATAGGGTGCTCAGCATTGAGGGTTAGCGTACAAAGATAAGTGTTAGCTGCTATTTGTTGTAAGGTATTGAGGGTATAAAAATCTTTTAACATCTTTAACAATTGAAAGTTGGCAATTAATAATTATGAATGGGTTCTAAAACTATTTGAATCTTAAGGGTGTGGTGCTCTATAGTTATATTATCAGGGGTATAGGTAAAGGTTGTGTATAAGTTTTTGGCTTTCATATTAAGCTGCTTAGAAAGGTTAGTGCCTGAAGTAAACAGATAAACTATATCACTTCCAACGCTACACTGTTGTACCTCTGTAGTGTCATTAACATATTTTTGAATGACAACAAAATGAGTTTGCAGTAATTTCTGAAAATCGGCTGTAAGTGTATTGATGATAACTTTGCGATTGAGGTCAGGAAGGGCATAATTGACCTCTACCCTACCCTCTTTCTTTTCGAAATCAAAAAGAGTATTGCCAAAATCGGTAGTGAGAGCCACTCGCCAAGCGTTATCAGCAGTGATTTTAGCTGCTAAAAGTCCGCTAAAAGTATGTCCATATGCCGTTATAGTAGCACGATAGAGGTATTGTTCGCCTACTGAAAAATGCGGATTCTTGACCGTTTCTGTAGTTTTTGGTGCTAACTGGTATTGTGAGGGGAGTTGATAAGGCGTAGAACAGCCTACAAATAACAGCAGACTATATTTTTAAAAATTCGCTTCATCAATAGAGGTATTTAGTTTTTTTGTTAGTAAAAAAATAATTTCGGTATAATCGGCAGTAGGTTCGATGAGTTTCACGCGGTCTACTAAATATTGGGCATCAAAAATAAAGGTTAATTTCGCGTATATACTTCAATAGGGTTTTTATCTTTAGGCAACAACTTCACAAGGGTATGCTTGCCTGATTGTGAAAGGCTGATAGTAAACTCTTTCTCATCAAACATATCACCGGTAACTGAGCTGATAATAAGATGGTTTATTTTTCTTAAAAACTTTGTTATCTGCTTTTTATTTGTGATACTTTACCAGCATCATTCACCGTAATATTATCTTTCTGAAAGATAATACGATATTGATAGGGCTTAGTGTATTGCCAATTGAGTTGTGAAGGTTTAGCAAAAAGCCATTTTACCAAAGGTCTCGATATCTTTGCTCATAAAATCGAGGTGTTTTTTTCTGCTGGAAATCTGCTTGCATCGTTTGTAACGTACGAGTTTTTAGCGATAAGCTGTGCTTTGAATTGGGCAGATTGTTCGGCAGTAAGGGGCTGGGCTATAAGAACAAAAAGGAGCGCAGAGGCTCAGTAATAAGAAAAAGAGTTTTCATTAGAAATCTGTAGTTATTGTATAATTGTTATCTTTGAGATATTGCAATAAGCGTTCCAAAAACGCGCAGACTGTGCTCGAATTTATCGTGCATCAGTATAATATTGCCGGCACTGAGCTTGCGGGTGATACGCCCTAAAAAGCCGGTCTTCATCAGTAATGACTGTATCTAACGAACGAATGTCCCAGCCGATAGTTTTCTTCTGAGTAGCGCGAATGGCACGAGCTAAGGGAGGATTGGTGATGCCATAAGGGGGGCGAAAAAGAGGGGTGTGTATGCCTAACTCTGCTAGGACAGCATCAGTGCGTTTAATTTCGTCTATAAGTCGTTGGGTATGCAGTAGGTTTCGCGGTTGATGACTGAAAGTATGATTCGCCACAAGATGTCCTTCGGTTTTCATACGATGCACCACTTCAGGGTATTTTTGTATTTGTTCGCCTACGCAAAAGAAAACGGCCTTAGCATTGTATTGCTTCAGTAAATCTAAGAATTGAGGCGTAAGTGCTGAAGGACCATCATCGAATGTGAAAACAACCATTTTAGAAGGTCGCCCTTTTAGGCAGTATTGAGTAGGAATAAAGTAGGAAAGACGGATATCGAACACTCCCCACGAGAGCAAGCCCAAATATAAGAGGAGTTCCACACCATATATATAGATAGGAGCTCGCCACAGTACCGCAGCGAGTACTGCAAACACAAAAAAAGCCGTTATATAGAAATGTTTGTTCAAGATGACAAATTTGAATATGGGGCAAAAGTAGTATTTTTTTCTGTTTTTGAGCCTATTATTAGACACTTATTTTTTTCGCTTTTTTTCTTCGCTTATCCTTCGGTGTAGATGGCTTGTTCATATATCCATTGTATAGGGTAAGTGGCTACAGAAAAATTTTTCTATTACCTTTTTAAATATAACCACCCTATCTGTCGTTGTAACTGCCGGTTTTCATCATAATATTCTATCAAGTAAAAATAAGTATCTTGAGGTAAGTGGGCTGCGTTAGGTAGAGATACTTCCCTTCGACAATTCCTTTGAAGACCCTTTGACGATTGTCGTAATGAGATATTGTGAAGACTTTTTTTCACCGTTACGATTATATATAGTAACTTGATTATCAGGATAATTCTCTATTCCTACGATATGGAAATAGTCATTTTTATCATCACCATTAACAGACATTGCATTATCAGCTACAACTTTGTGAGTAACTTTGACTGTAACGGTAGCAGTGGTGCAACTTTGAGAGGAGGACGTACATAGCTCATAGACAAAATAGTCAGTGCCTATAAAGCGCACGCGAGGACGGTAGAGTATCGTATTATCTTCTTTGACAAAAGCATCACCATTTGTTGGAAAAATAACAATCTTTGGAGAGGCAGTATAGGGCGTATCATTATCCAACACGGCGATACGTATGGGGATATTCATAGGAGTAGTAGCGCTATCTGGCACTGCTATAGGCTGATTAGTAACACTTTGGGTAGTGGAAGAAGTAGCTGTTTCTACTGTAGCAGAGACCGTAGGGGTAACAGGAGTCTGTAAAATAGTAATGGTAATAGTAGCCGTCTGACAAATAGGTTTTTTTGGTTCTTGTTTTTTTGAGTCGCAAATACGGTAGTTTAAAGTGTAACGCCCTATTGGCGTTTGAGAGAGGACAATAATGTTGCCGTCCTTAGTGATAACAAAAGTATTAGGTGCAGATTGCGGTAATAAGCTAAAGATTACTTTTTTTGGATATCAATAGGTTTTTCCGTTCATATGGTCGTTAGTAAAGACGCTGCCGACAGTTGTAGCGGTAGTAGTAACACTCTCGGTAGTAGTAAGAGTGTAGGTGTCATCTGAGAGTGTGATAACAGTTGGGGTAGTAGTAACGGTAATGGTAGTGCTTGTTGCTGTAGTTGAAGTAGTAACTGATTGTTGCACTACTATGGTTATAGTTGCTGTTTGACAAATAGGTTTTGGGTTCTTGTCTTTTTGGGCTTTGAGAATTATCGCAAATACGGTAGTTTAAAGTGTAACGCCCTATTGGGGTATGAGGTGGGACAATGATATTGCCGTCTTTAGTGATGACAAAAGAGGTAGGAGTAGATTGCGGTAATAAACTAAAAAAATTACTTTTTTTGAATATCAATAGGTTTTTCCGTTTAGACGGTCGTTAGTAAAGACGCTGCCGACAGTTGTAGCGGTAGTAGTGGTGCTCTCTGTGGTTGTGAGGGTATAGGTGTCGTCTGAGAGGGTAATAACGGTAGGGGTGGCAGTAGTGCTTGTTGTAGTGGTTAGGGTAGTAACTGATTGTAATATTGCAATAGTTACGGTTGCTATTTGACAAACAGACTTTTGACTCTTGTTTTTTAAGGGTTGAGAGTTGTCGCAGATACGATAATTTAAAGTATAGCGTCCTATTGGGGTATGAGAGGGACAATAATGTTGCCGTCCTTAGTGATGATGAAAGTATTAGGAGTAGATTGCGGTAATAAGCTAAAGATTACCTTTTGGATATCTATTGGTTTTTCATTCATACTATCATTGGTAAAGACACTGCCGACAGTTGTAGCGGTATTGGTGGTGCTTTCTGTGGTTGTGATAGTATAGGTATCGTCTGAGAGGGTAATAATAGTTGGGGTAACTACGGTCGGGGTAGTAGTAACGGTAACAGTAGTATTTGTAATAGTGGTTGGGGTAGTAACTAATTGTAATACTGCAATGGTTACGGTTGCTGTTTGACAAATAGGCTTTTGGTTCTTATCTTTTAAGGTTTGAGAATTGTCGCAGATGCGGTAATTTAAGGTGTAATGCCCTATAGGGGTATGAGAGGGACAATGATGTTGCCGTCCTTAGTGATGATGAAAGTATTAGGCGTAGATTGCGGTAATAAGCTAAAGATTACTTTTTGGATATCAATAGGTTTTCCGTTCAGGCAGTCGTTAATGAAAACGCTTCCAACAGTTGTAGTGGTAGTAGTGGTGCTCTCTGTGGTTGTGAGGGTATAGGTATCATCTGAAAGGGTAATAACGGTAGGGGTGGCGGTAGTGCTTGTTGTAGTAGTTGGGGTAGTAACTGATTGTAATATTGCAATAGTTACAGTTGCTGTTTGGCAAACAAGCTTTTTGGTTCTTGTCCTTTGAGGTTTGAGAGTTGTCGCAGATGCGGTAATTTAGGGTGTAGCTACCTATAGGGGTTGAGGAAGGAACAATGATATTGCCGTCCTTAGTGATGATAAAATTAGGTGCAGATTGCGGTAATAAGCTAAAGATTACTTTTTTTGAATATCAATAGATTTTCCGTTGATACGGTCATTAGCGAAGACACTGCCAACAGTTGTAGCGGTAGTAGTGGTGCTATATGTGGTTGTGATAGTATAGGTGTCGTCTGAAAGAGTAATAACAGTCGGGGTGGTTGTGCTTGTAACAGTTGTTGGAGTAGTTGTAGTTGGAGTAGTAACTGTTTGTCGCACTACTATGGTTACAGTTGCTGTTTGACAAACAGGTTTAAAATTCTTGTTTTTTGACGGTTGAGAGTTATCACAAATACGGTAATTTAAGGTGTAGCGCCCTATAGGGGTTTGAGCTGGAATAATGATATTGCCGTCTTTAATAATAACGAAAGAAATAGGAGTTGATTGCGGTAATAAGCTAAAGATTACGTTTCGAATATCAATAGGTTTTCCGTTCATACTGTCGTTAGTGAAGACACTACCGACAGTTGTAGCGGTAGTAGTGGTACTCTCGGTAGTAGTAATAGTATAGGTGTCGTCTGAAAGGGTAATAACAGTCGGGGTGGTTGTGCTTGTAACAGTTGTTGGAGTAGTTGTAGTTGGGGTAGTAACTGATTGTAGTATTGCAATGGTTACGGTTGCTGTTTGACAAATAGGCTTTTGGTTCTTATCTTTTAAGGTTTGAGAGTTGTCACAAATACGGTAATTTAGGGTGTAGCGTCCTATTGGGGTATGAGAGGGACAATGATATTGCCGTCCTTAGTGATGACGAAGTTATTAGGAGTAGATTGCGGTAATAAGCTAAAGATTACTTTTTGGATATCAATTGGCTTTCCGTTTATACGGTCGTTAGTAAAGACACTACCAACAGTTGTAGCGGTAGTAGTGATGCTCTCTGTGGTTGTGAGGGTATAGGTATCATCTGAAAGTATGATAACTGTCGGAGTGGTTGTGCTTGTAACAGTTGTTGGAGTAGTTGTAGTTGGGGTAGTAACTGATTGTAGTATTGCAATGGTTACGGTTGCTGTTTGACAAATAGGCTTTTGGTTCTTATCTTTTAAGGTTTGAGAGTTGTCACAAATACGGTAATTTAGGGTGTAGCGTCCTATTGGGGTATGAGAGGGGACAATGATATTGCCGTCCTTAGTGATGACGAAGTTATTAGGAGTAGATTGCGGTAATAAGCTAAAGATTACGTTTCGAATATCAATAGGTTTTCCGTTCATACTGTCGTTAGTGAAGACACTGCCAACAGTTGTAGCGGTAGTAGTGGTGCTATATGTGGTTGTGATAGTATAGGTATCGTCTGAAAGGGTAATAACGGTAGGAGTAGTAGTAACAGTAATAGTAGTACTTGTTGTCGTGTTTGTTGCTGTGGTAGGGGTAGTAACTGATTGTAGCACTGCAATGGTTACGGTTGCTGTTTGACAAATAGGCTTTTAGGCTCTTGTCCTTTGAGGGTTGAGAGTTATCACAAATACGATAATTTAAGGTGTAGCGCCCTATAGGGGTTGAGGCAGGGACAATGATGTTGCCGTCTTTAGTGATAACAAAAGAGGTTGGGGTAGATTGTGGAAGTAGGCTAAATATTACCTTTTGGATATCAATAGGTTTTCCGTTCAGGCGGTCGTTAGTGAAGACACTGCCAACAGTTGTAGCGGTAGTAGTGGTGCTCTCTGTGGTTGTAAGGGTATAGGTATCGTCTGAAAGGGTAATAACGGTAGGGGTGGTAGTAGTAACGGTAATGGTAGTTGTGACAGTGGTGCTTGTTGTAGTAGTTGGGGTACTTGTAGTTGATGTTGTAACTGATTGTAGCACTGCAATGGTTACGGTTGCTGTTTTACAAATAGGCTTTTAGGCTCTTGTCCTTTGAGGGTTGAGAGTTATCACAAATACGATAATTTAAGGTGTAGCGCCCTATAGGGGGTTGAGGCAGGGACAATGATGTTGCCGTCTTTATTGATCACAAAAGTATTGGGAGTAGATTGCGGTAATAAGCTAAAAATTACTTTTTTTGGATATCAATAGATTTTCCGTTTAGACGGTCGTTAGTAAAGACGCTACCGACAGTTGTAGCGGTGGTAGTAAGACTCTCGGTAGTAGTAACAGTATAGGTGTCGTCTGAGAGGGTGATAATAGTTGGAGTGACTATTGTGGGCGTAGTAGTAACTGTAACAGTAGTGCTTGTTGTAGTGGTTGGGGTAGTAACTGATTGTAGCACTACTATGGTTACTGTAGCAGTCTGACAAACGGGTTTTTGATTCTTCTCTTTTGAGTTTTGAGAGTTATCACAAATACGATAATTTAAAGAGTAACGCCCTATTGGGGTATGAGGTGGGACAATGATGTTGCCGTCTTTAGTGATCACAAAAGTATTGGGAGTAGATTGCGGTAATAAGCTAAAAATTACTTTTTGGATATCAATAGATTTTCCGTTTAGACGGTCGTTAGTAAAGACGCTACCGATAGTTGTGGCGGTTGTAGTGGTGCTCTCTGTGGTTGTGAGGGTATAGGTATCGTCTGAAAGAGTAATAATTGTCGGGGTGACTATCGTAGGGGTCGTAGTAGCGGTGACGGTAGTACTTGTTGTAGTTGGGGTAGTAACTGATTGTAACACTGCAATGGTTACGGTTGCAGTCTTACAAACTGGTTTAAGGCTCTTATCTTTTAAAGCTGAAGAGTTGTCGCAGATACGATAATTTAAGGTATAGCATCCTATTGGGGTATAAGGTGGGACAATAATGTTACCCTCCTTAGTGATGATGAAAGTATTAGGCGTAGATTGCGGTAGCAAACTAAAAATTACTTTTTGGATATCAATAGGTTTTCCGTTCATACGGTCGTTAGCGAAGACGCTGCCGATAGTTGTAGCAGTAGTAGTGGTGCTCTTTGTAGTGGTAACAGTATAGGTATCATCTGAAAAGGGTAATAATAGTAGGCTCCTCTTTCGGATGAAGTAACTTTGTCTCCTCTTTCGTTTCATAAAAACGCAATGTATTATCGCCCCAATAAGTTGCATACTTTATAGGGACAATTCGCTTGGCAATTTGCTACTGTATAATGCTCATATATTACTATTCTATGTTTCTTTTCATATAAAAATGTCCCTTCTACCCCTGTACAAAGGAGCTCCTGCATTAGCATAACCTGCAGGCACTACTCCTATAGGAAGTATCTTTTTCCCTTTATATTTTAAATCTATAAGAGACACTTCTTCAGGGTAATCTACTGAAAAAAATAAATATCTTTAACCCCTCCTATACCCGTATTGCTAAGTACGAAAAAAATCATTATGTTCACCATCTTTTTTTATCAAACACTATAGTCGAAGGTTGTAAAAAGCAAAGATGGTGAGTGCAAGTAATAGCTATTAGAAAGCTTTGTGTCATACAAGCGCTCACCAACTTTTAATTTTACAGTATCTTTGAGTTCTCCTTTAAGAAGCAATGCCCGAGAAGTTACTTCCCTATTAAATTCAAAAAGTAATAGTGTTACTCTTGTTAATAGTAACTACAAAATGTAGGTTGAGAAAGTAAAGTTCCTGCTTTTTGTATTATTTTAGCCTCTCCTTTTGTTATAACAGCAGTACCTTCAGCGTATTCTACCCCTAAAGGGAGTGTAATTTCCACTTCTACTGTTGTTATACCCTCAGGCACTGACAAACGAACTATTTCCTTTTTCTTGAAAATTATCTAATGCAAAATGTAAATTAGTGGAAGTAAGAACATTTTCTATAGTTTGTCCGTCAGCAAATTGAAAAAAATATAATGGTTAATACAAATAAAAACCTTATTAATAGAATTCTATATAACTTTTCTATCTTCATCATCCTAATTCTGTTGGTAAATTTTAGGACAAAGATAATGCTTTTTTTACAATAACAAAAAGTTTTTTTATACTATTTTTTTATATTTTTTATTTAGAACCGCAACCCTACACCTATTTGAATTTGTTGCAAAGTTGCCTTTTTCAGAAAGGGCTTTTATTGATATCTGAATACCCCCACGCATACCTACCATACACATACAAAGGATTTAATATTTTTCACCTCTAAGCCTGCTACTATAGAGAAGTCCGTGTCTTTAAAAAGCTTCTTACCGTTCTCCCAAGTGCTATCCTCACTATTAGTTAAAAAAACTGAACTGAGGCCCTGCGTGTAACGACAGAAATTCATTAGGATTATACTTCAATAATACTGGCACACTCACATAATCCAGCGTTTTTGTTCTTATTAAACTTTTCGTTCCACACTTGTTTGTAACTATTACGAATCTCTGTATTGCTTTTGGTTAAAGAGCACTTCGCCCTGCAATCCCCATTTGTCAGTAAAGTCAAATTCTAGAAATCCTCCTATTTGATAACCCAACTTAAAATTGTCTTTATAGGCAACCCCTGCTATCTTTCCTAAGTTAGCCCCTGCTTTAGCTCCTATGTGAAACTCTTGAGCATAAGTTACTGTGGTGAGTAGCATTAATGCAATAATAGCCGATAGTTTAACTAAGTTCTTTTTCATACATTATTATTGTTTTAAATATTTTTGTACTGAATAAAGGACAAATAATATGCCAATTTTTTTCAAAATTACTGATTTACTAATTTGCTAATCAGCAAATTATTTGTACCTTTAGGGGCGTGAACAATTAAAAATATTAACAAGCCAATGATTATACACCATTTGGGTGAAGAACCCTCAGTACTTAATCGTTTTATCGCAGAGCTGCGCGATATAAATATTCAATCAGACCGTATGCGTTTCCGTAAAAAAATTTGGAACGAATAGGTGAAGTATTATGTTATGAGATGAGTAAGTTCTTGCATTATCGCAGTGAGATTATCACTACCCCATTAGGCGAGAAGAAAGTACAACTACCTAAAGATGAAATAGTAATATGCTCTATCTTGCGTGCTGGTTTAGCGCTCCATCAAGGACTGATGAATTATTTTGACAATGCCGATAACGCTTTTATCTCGGCTTATAGAAAACATACCTCTGAGACTGATTTCGACATAATGGTAGAGTATTTGGCATCGCCTTCTTTAGAAGGAAAAGTACTCTTCTTAGCTGACCCTATGTTAGCTACAGGGCGTTCGTTTGCCAATGTGTACAACGCTTTAGCTCCTTTAGGAAAACCTAAAGAAGTACACCTATTTGCTGTGATTGGTGCCCAACAGGGGATAGAATATTTAGAAGACAAATTCCCTGAAAGTACTCATCTCTGGATTGCCACTATCGACCCTAATCTAAATGAATATGGTTATATAGTACCAGGTTTAGGCGATGCTGGCGATTTAGCTTTTGGTGATAAAATGTAAGGTAAGTATAGCAGCAGGTAGCGAGAGTAGTAGCCATAGCACAGTCTCTTTTAGCCACCATATACGTATTTTCTCCACGTAAAGGGCAAAAATAATAGCTATAGGCGCAAAGCTGTAGAGCACTTCTTTAGAAACTATGGCTACTATTACGGCTACCCAAAGAAACTGAATTACTACAAGGGAGCTGATACTGTGATAGGTAGTCTTAAAATAATACACTATCAGCGAGAGTGCAAACAAAAATCCTAAACAGCCCAACGCTACTAAAGTAGGCAAAGAGTATGAAGGAAAAACTAAAAGTTGTTCTATATCTGTGTAGAGTTTCTGATAATAGTCACTCAAAAAAAGTGTAATCAAAAAGGATAAGCGTTGCACCTAATAATATGCCGATAATAAGAATAGCTAAAAGAGGTATAAACCAATAACGACGCTTCTTAGCTCCGTAGAAAAGCAATGAAATCCATATGTTTAACAAGAAAATAAGTGCCCAAAGGGTGCAATAGCCCAGCACAAACAATAAGTAAGGAGGTATCAAACAATTTCTGCGAGATACCTTCTCCTGTTTTTAAGCGTAAGCACGCGCCATAAGGCAGCTATTATAAGAAAAATTAGCGCCTACTACTTTTACTTCTTGAAAAAGATACGGAAAAAAAGCACTACAAAAATACTAAAAAAGCTATCGAATAACAGTTTTTTTGTCTCCGTCAGCTCATTCCACCGGTCTATTTGGTGCAAAAGCAATAAAGAAAACCAAAATAGCACAAAAAGTGATAAGCAGTGTAGTAGTATGCGGACTATTAAAAGGGGCTATTTGTAAGATTTCATATTGATATAACCCATCACCTATCAACAGAGCTATAAGCACGATGATAAAAGTGATGGGTTTAGTATTTTCAAAACGTTCTGAAAGCATTAGTTACTAATAGTTAAAATATTACCTGCTACTGAAACATTATAATAGAGCAGATGATAAAGGTGAAGTCACTTTGTCTATCGCAATAGGACTCCCATTCACAAGATTATACACAGTGCCATCGCAAGGGCATTGTACAAAAAAATAAACAGAATGGGTATTAGTATCATTGCAACGCTCAAAAGTATTTCCTCCTCCTGACTTCGAAGCACAATGCAACCGCTCGCAAGTATTGGCAGTGTGATTAGGACAAGCTGCTTCCCAAGCGTAATACGAACTACCGTTATAAGTTACAAAAAACCCTTAATACCACCATAAGGTACAAAAAAACAGTACTCATCGGTGTTTTTCAACGAGTTGTACAGAGGTAAGTTCATATTGATAGTATAGGGTGAAGTGAAATTCACCTAAATAAAGGGTTTCTAGTGCGTTGTTCTTTTTCGCAACCTAATAAAAACGCCTAATACGAAAATGAAAAATTATTTTTTTCAGAGCTTAAAATATATATCCTACTCCTACTGAGAGGGTTCTATTCTTAAAATTATAATCAGTACTAAAAAGGTACGTGACTTAAACTATTATCTCCTTCAAATATATTAGTAAGCCCTTGTACCCAGCGCAACTCAAAAAAACCAACCCGATTGGGTAGTATAGCCTATACCAGCAGTCAGTGCTCCGTCTATCATATCAATAGCATCGTCTTTTTACACGGGTTACTGGGTCTGTACCATCAAAATAGAAGTTAGGCTTATCAATGCGATATTCTAACTGAGGCCCTACGTGCAGATTAATACCTTTCCCTACATTGAAGCGCGCCAATACAGGAGCTGATAGATAATCTAATGCTAATTTTGCCTTACCATAAGTACTATTTCTTATATTGGCACCGCGTCTGTTATAGATACCTTCTATCTGTAGAGAATAATTTAGAGAGGAAACTCAAGAGTAAGGCCTGCATAATACCCGTGATAAGGATTTACACTGCTATCACTATTCACATTACCGCTCAGGGTAGCGTAATTATACCCTCCTTTGATGCCTATGTATTGTGCTTTCGCACTCCACAACCCTAATAAACATACTGCTAATAATACTATTTTTCTTCATTGGTTATATATTTTTCGTTGATATTCAATTCATTATTCAAAAACTCAAAGTTTCTTTTGTAGTTATAATCTTCACAGGACAGGCTTTTTGGGCTTTCTCACAATCTTCATAAATACTATCATCATAACTCTTCAGTGTAAAGAACCCTTTCTTATCAGTAGAACGCAGTAGCACGCTCTTACCATCTTTCTTAGACATCTGAAACTGCTCAGGAGCCGCCTCCACACAGTAGTTGCAGCCTATACACTTCTCACGTTGTAAAGTTACTATTACCATTTATTAGTCGTTAGCCTTTAGTCGTTAGTCGTTAGTACGTTAGTCTCTAGCCTTTAGTCGTTAGTACGTTAGCCTTTAGTTATTAGTCTCTAGCCTTTAGCACATTAGTTTTTAATCTCTAATCTTTAAGTCGCTTTCTAACGACTAACGACTAATCACTAACGACTAATCACTAACGACTAATTCTTCACTATTTTATACAATTTATCTGATAAGCGCACTCTAAAATCAGTTTTGATAGTGCACGAATCACCTTTTTTTAGCGCGCTCGGCAGGGGATGTCATTTACCATGATACTTGTTAGTTCAAGCTCTTGCACTCCTGTAGAAGGCCCTGTGATAAGCAGCTTGTCACCTATCTTTATATCAAAAGCCTCTATAGCAAACTCAGCTATACCTGTTTTAGGAAAATAGTGCTTGCCTTGCCCTATGTACACTTTCTTTTGGGTAGCATTAGAGCCTGGGTTCTCGCTCCATTCACCGAGTTTTTGCCCTAAATAATAACCACCCCAGAATCCGCGATTATACACTGTCTTAAGGGCTTCTATCCACCCTTCAAATTTATCTTTGCTATAAGTACCTGCGTAATAAGCATCTATCGCCTCGCGATAAGTACGGATAACGGTCGCCACATACTCAGGCGCACGCCCACGACCTTCTATTTTTAGCACCTTCGCCCCTGTATCGATTACTTGGTCGAGGAAATCTATAGTGCAAAGGTCTTTAGGCGACATCATATACTCATTGTCTAACTCTATCTCAAAACCGCTCTCTTGGTCAATTACGGTGTATTTCTTCCGACAGTTTTGCTTACAAGCTCCTCTATTGGCTGACGAGTTATGCGAGTGCAAACTTAGGTAGCACTTGCCCGACACTGCCATACAGAGGGCTCCGTGCCCAAATATTTCTATTTCTACCAAATTGCCTGAAGGCCCCTTTATTTGCTCCTTTTCTATCTGCTCGCATATCTTTTTGATTTGTCGCAAACTCAGCTCGCGGCTCATCACCATCGTATCGGCAAACATCGCGTAGAAGCGTACGGTTTCTATATTAGTAATATTTATCTGGGTAGAAATATGCACCTCCATCCCTATCTGCCTTGCATAAGCAATTACAGCCTGATCCATAGCGATTACTGCTGTAAGCCCAGCTTTTTTAGCGGCATCAAGCAGCGTTTTGATGATAGAAAGGTCGTGATCGTAAATAATAGTATTGAGGGTGAGGTAAGTGCGAATACCCTTAGGGGCACAACGGCGTGCTATCTCATCGAGGTCAGCAATAGTAAAATTGATACTTGCCCTTGCCCTCATATTCAGCTGGTCTACCCCAAAATATACTGAGTCGGCACCGTTGTCTATCGCCGCTTGTAGCGACTCAAAGTTACCCGCAGGTGCCATTAGTTCAATTTTTTTCCTGTATTTGTCATTTTATAGTGAGTGAGGGTGCAAAGATACAACTTTTATTTATATAAAAAGGTATTTCTTTCTTATTTCTTTGAATTTATCGAGGTCTTTCTGCCAGCTTTGGCGTATTTCAGCTTCTGTTTTTCCCCTCTGTAATTTGTTTCTTCAGCAGGTCATTACCGGCTATTTTTATTGAAAAGAAGCGGTAAAAAAAGATGTTTTAACGCCTTTCCCTTGCTCAAATGCTTTTTAGCCACATCAAATTCAGTTGCGATAAAGGGGCTGTTTTGCTCAAATCTTCACCATAACATACTTTGCCATTAAACTTCGGACTTTTTATCGCCGGCATTAGGCTTAGGTGTAAAATGAAACGCGGTCTTATCAAAATAAGGAGCTCCGTATATTTGAAACTGCTTATTAGTACCTCGCCCCATACTAACATTTGTCCCCTCAAAAAAACACAAGCTGGGGTACAAATTAACTGAAGCGTCATTAGGCAAATTAGGCGATGGCTTCACCGGCAAACTATAAGGCGTTTGGTGAGTGTAATTGGCAAAGCGAAATAACTTTTTAAGTCAGTAGTAACTGACTTGGCAAGCCATTTTTTTCGCCATTAATCATCTGTGCATACTCCCCTATGGTCATTCCATACACTACTGGCACAGGGTGCATACCGATAAAACTTTTGAAAGCGGGCTGCAGCACAGGCCCATCAATGTAGTGCCCATTAGGGTTAGGGCGGTCTAAAACAATAAGCGGAATATGCGCCTCAGCACAAGCCTCCATCACATAATGCAAGGTAGAGATATAAGTATAAAAACGGGCTCCTACATCTTGCAGGTCAAAGAGCATCAGGTCAATACCCTTTAGCTGCTCGGCAGTAGGCTTCTTATTTTTGCCGTATAGCGATACTATTGGCAGCCCTGTGCGAGTATCTTTACCATCTTTTACCACTTCGCCAGCATCGGCTTCCCCTCTAAAACCGTGTTCAGGAGCAAATACTTTAGTTAGCTTTATTTTCTTTTTTAGCAGCGTATCAACCAAATGTACATACTTGCCTTTTTTTCGGTCCTTACGATGCCGGTTTGGTTAGTGACAACCCCTATATTTTTATCCTGCAAATCTTTAATATACAGATACATACGGTTAGCGCCCACCACTACTTCCTTGCTGTGTTTCTCTGCTTTTTTCTCAATAGTAGTAGCCGACTGCTGCCCATTATTTTTGCACAGAAATGAGCGTACATAAGAAAAAAAGTGTAATTTTGGCACTTCTAAAATTGATTATCAAATTGAATGTTGAATTTTTTTCATAGCGAAAAGAGTTATTTTTCTCAAAAGGCGACAAAAAGTACAATATCTTCACCAATTATCAAAATGGCAGTAGCTGCAATTGCTGTTGGAATGGTGATGATGCTCATCGCTATTGCCACTGGTATCGGTTTGCAGCGCAAGATTCGCGAGAAGTTAGTAGTCTTTCACGGGCATATACAAATTTTTAATTATGACAACAATGCCTCTGAAGTTTCTATCAAACCTATCTCTATCAACCAAGATTTTTTTATCCCACCTTTAAAAGCGTACCACAGGTTACCCACATTCAGGCAGTAGCTACTAAAGGGGGCATTATCCGTACCCCTGATACCTACGAGTCTATCCTTGCCAAAGGGGTAGGAAAAGACTACGATTGGTCGCTGATGCGCGACTTTATCACCCCAGGGCGCGTACCTAAGGGTTGATGGCGAAGAGGTTACCGATGAGATACTGATGTCTACCTATTTAGCCAATCGTCTGCACCTAAAATTAGGGCGACCGCTGTCAGGCTATCTTCCTAAAAAGACGAGGCAGCACAAGCCCCTAACCAACGTAGCTTCAAAATAGTAGGTTTGTACAACAGTGGTTTCCAAGAGTTTGATGCGTCTTATATCTTCACCGACCTGCGTCAAATACAGAAAATAAACAAATGGAAGGCGGACGAAATCGGCAATTTCGAACTCTTCATCAATGATTTTAGCCAAATAGAAAACATTGGCAAACAAGTCTATGCCCATACCAATTACCACCTCGATTCGCAGACCATTATACAGAAATTCCCTTTTATTTTTGAATGGTTAGGGATGTTCGACTTCAATATCTACCTCATTATTGGCATTATGATTATCGTGGGGGGCTTCAATATGATAACAGCTATATTAGTGCTTATCTTAGAGAAAACCCCTATGATTGGCACCCTCAAAAGTATGGGGGCTTCTGATAAGAGCATTCGCAAAATATTCCTTTATAACGCCGCCTATATCATTGGGTTAGGACTGCTATGGGGCAATGCGCTGGGCTTTGCACTGCTCTATCTACAGCAGCGGTACAGCCTCGTAAAGTTAGACCCTGCTACCTATTATGTAAGCGAGGTACCCATAGCCTTTACCCCTATGTGGATTGTATGCTTAAACATTGGGGTACTACTACTCTGCCTGCTGATGTTGCTAATACCTACTTATATTATCACCAAAATTTCACCTACCAAATCAATGAAGTTTGCTTAAAAATATTTTTTTAGTAACAAATAAATATATCAATATGAAAAAAACTTTTTCTTAGCCTTGCTTTTTTTAACGCTGACCTCTTTGGTTATGGCACAGAGTACTAACATCTTGTCGCCCGCTTACCAAAGTAGTTTAAACTCACCTATAACCTACGGCGGTAATGTAGGTATCAACTTTACCACTTACGGTTTGAGTTTAGATTTATCACCCCGTATAGGTTATAAAATCACTAATGACCTAGAGCTTGCTCTCAACATCAACGGCTCTCTACAGCACACTGAGTACTACCGCAGCCTCTCTCTGGGGGTAGGCCCTTCATTAGCCTATTATATCGGAAGAGCAGCCTATCTGAGTAGTTCTTTTCAGCACTATTTTTGTCTCACTTAAGAACAAAAGCACTGATTACACCCATAACACCGAAGAAGACGCCCTTTACCTCGGCGGAGGCTATATGCAGCAATTAGGCAATAATACCTATTTGCAAATAGGTGCGAGCTATAACGTATTGTACAAAAAAAGACAAAAAGTATTTTTCAGTTCGGGCTTAGTACCTCACGTAGGTATCGTTATCGGACTGTAATCGAGCAACTACTTTTTTTCTGAATAATGATAATTTGCTAATTATATACTTGCTAATTAGCAAATTATCATTATCTTTGCCCCTGAAAAATAATAACAAGAGGACAAATTTGTACTGATTGCAACCTCTTGGGGTACTCCCCAAAAAAATGCTAAAACAGTAATCTTTTATTACTTCTTTTTTTAGTAGTACCCCATTGATTTAGTGCTAATTATCCTCTACAAATCACATATAACAATGGGATATCTTTTTACCTCTGAGTCCGTTTCTGAAGGACACCCTGACAAAATCGCTGACCAAATTAGCGATGCTCTTATCGACAACTTTCTCGCTTTCGACCCCCACTCTAAGGTGGCTTGCGAAACCCTGGTAACCACTGGGCAGGTAATTCTTGCGGGCGAAGTAAAATCAAACACTTACATTGATGTGCAGCAAATAGCGCGCAACGTTATCAAACAAATAGGCTATACCAAAAGCGAATATATGTTTGAGGCGAACTCTTGCGAGGGTGCTATCAGCTATACACGAGCAGTCGCCTGACATCAACCAAGGCGTTGAGCGCGGCAAACCTGAAGAACAAGGGCTGGCGACCAAGGTATGATGTTTGGCTATGCGGTAAACGAAACCGACAACTATATGCCGCTTGCCTTAGACCTATCGCACGCTTTGCTAAGAGAATTGGCTGAAATACGCCGCGAAAAACCGCGAAATAACCTACTTACGCCCTGATGCTAAAAAGCCGAGTAACCTTAGAATACAGCGATGATAATAAGCCTGTGCGCGTAAATACCATAGTAATTTCCACCCAGCACGACGATTTTGACACAGAAAGCAAAATGCTTAAGAAAATCAAAGAGGATATAGTGAATATCCTTATCCCTCGTGTGATTAAGAAATACCCTCAGTACGCGCCTTACTTCGACGAAAACATCATCTACCATATCAATCCTACAGGTATTTTTCGTTATCGGAGGCCCTCACGGCGACACCGGACTAACAGGACGCAAAATAATAGTCGATACCTATGGTGGTAAGGGTGCTCACGGAGGGGAGCTTTCTCAGGGAAAGACCCTAGCAAGGTAGACCGCAGTGCTGCCTACGCTATGCGCCATATCGCCAAAAACTTAGTAGCAGCTGGCGTTGCCGATGAAATATTGGTGCAAGTCAGCTATGCCATAGGGGTAGCAGAGCCTACTGGCGTGTACGTAAATACCTATGGCACAGCCAAAGTAAACCTAACCGATGGCGAAATAGCTAAGAAGATACAAGAAATCTTCCCACTACGTCCTTACGATATAGAGCAACGCCTTAAACTGCGCAACCCTATCTATAGCGAAACCGCTTCGTACGGACATATGGGTCGCACCCCCTAAGGTAGTAACTAAAGTATTTTTCATCACCTTACCACAGAACTAAAAAGATAGAAGTAGAACTCTTCACTTGGGAAAAGTTAGACTATGTGGATAAAATAAAAGAAGCATTCTTTAACTAATTATCAATTGTCAATTAAAAAAAGACTGTCTGAAAATTTTTTTCAGACAGTCTTTTTTTCTCTATTCCTTCCCTTTACCTCAGATATAGGAACGATATAGGAACAATACAGAAACACTGAATAACCTGCAAAGTAGAAACAACTAACTAACAGCCAAAAAAACAGAAAAACTATCTACAAAAAGTACAAAACTGACATTTTGTCATTAATAAATGCCATTTTGTCAGTTATTGAGCATTGGCACAACTATTGCCTTACCCTATGCGAGATTGTTGAACCCTAAAAAAAGAATTTAATATGAACTTCAATACATTTTACTATCAAAGCGCAAGAAGCGGTACAAACCGCTCAGCAAATTGCCCAACAATACGGGCATCAGGAATTGCAATGCGAACACTTCTTTAAAGCTATCGAGCAAGTAGACGAAAACGTGTTGCCTTTTCCTCTTTAAAAAAACTGAACATCAACCGCGAACAGCTCAGCAAAAACTTAGAAGCTGCCTTACAGTCTTTTTCCAAAAGTAACGGGGGTAGTATGGGCATCTCGCGAAGCCAATACTATGCTCAACGAAGCGGCTAATATCGCCAAAAAAATGGAATGACGAATACGTATCATTAGAGCACTTGCTTTTTAGCTATCTTCAAAAGCAATAGCAAGATAGCACAAGCCCTCAAAGACCAAGGCGTAAGCGAAAAAGAAATGGAGAAAGCCATTCAAGAGTTGCGCAAAGGCGAACGAGTAACTTCCGCATCGGCTGAAGACACTTACAATTCGCTTAACAAATACGCTAAAAACCTCAATCAGCTGGCTGACAGCGGTAAGCTCGACCCTGTGATTGGTCGTGATGAGGAAATACGCCGTGTGCTACAAATCCTTTCGCGTAGAACCAAAAACAACCCTATGCTGGTAGGTGAACCAGGGGTTGGTAAAACCGCTATCGCCGAAGGTTTGGCACACCGTATCGTAAAAGGCGATGTACCCGAAAACCTTAAAGACAAAGTAATTTACTCGCTCGATATGGGTGCCCTTATCGCAGGAGCCAAATATAAAGGTGAGTTTGAAGAACGACTCAAATCGGTAGTGAAAGAAGTAACCAGCTCTGATGGTAGCATTATTTTGTTTATTGACGAAATCCACACCCTTGTAGGGGCTGGTGGTGGCGAAGGTGCTATGGACGCTGCCAACATCTTAAAACCGGCTTTAGCTCGTGGTGAGCTACGCGCTATTGGGGCTACTACCCTCGATGAGTATCAAAAGTACTTCGAAAAAGACAAGGCACTCGAACGTCGTTTCCAGAAAGTAATGGTAGAAGAGCCTGATACCGAAAGTGCTATTTCTATCCTTCGCGGTATCAAAGAAAAATACGAAACTCACCACAAAGTGCGCATCAAAGACGAGGCTATCATTGCCGCAGTAGAACTTTCTGAACGTTATATCACCAATCGTTTTTGCCCGACAAGGCTATCGACCCTAATGGACGAGGCAGCTGCTAAACTGCGTATGAAATCAACTCTAAACCTGAGGAATTAGACGTACTCGACCGCAAGATAATGCAGCTCGAAATAGAGATTGAGGCTATCAAACGCGAAAACGATGAGGCTAAACTTAAGATACTTAACGTAGATTTGGCTAACCTGAAAGAAGAACGCAACGCTATTTATGCTAAATGGCAAGGCGAAAAGGGCGTGATTGATGAGGTACAAGCCACCAAAGAAGCTATTGAGCAGTACAAACTAGAAGCGAGCAGAGCCGAACGCGAAGGCGATTACGGAAAAAGTGGCTGAGTTGCGCTATGGCAAAATAAAAGAAGCTGAAGCTAAATTGGCTGCTTTGCAAGAGAACTTAGACAACAAAAAGTGAAGGTAATAGCTTAGTAAAAGAAGAGGTTACAGCTGAAGATATAGCTGAGGTAGTAGCCAAATGGACAGGCATACCGGTATCGAAAATGCTACAAGGCGAACGCGAAAAGCTATTGAAGCTCGAAAGCGAATTGCACAAACGTGTAGTAGGACAAGAGGAGGCTATAGAAGCAGTATCAGATGCCATACGCCGTAGCCGTGCAGGCTTGCAAGACCCTCGTCGCCCTATAGGTTCATTCCTTTTCTTAGGTACTACAGGGTCGGTAAAACGGAACTTGCCAAAGCGTTGGCTGAATACCTCTTTGACGATGAAAACGCAATGACGCGTATCGATATGAGTGAATACCAAGAGAAACACGCTGTAAGCCGATTGGTAGGGGCGCCTCCAGGATATGTAGGTTACGAAGAAGGCGGTCAGCTAACCGAAGCCGTACGTCGCCGTCCGTATTCTGTTATCCTGTTAGACGAAATTGAAAAAGCGCACCCTGACACTTTCAATATTCTTTTTGCAGGTATTAGACGAAGGACGCTTAACCGACAACAAAGGTCGTACTGCCGACTTCAAAAATACTATTATCATTATGACCTCTAATATGGGTAGTCAGCTTATTCAAGAAGCGTTCGACCAATACGCCAATGACACTGAGCGCGCTATTGAAACCTCTAAAAAAACGAAGTGCTACAACTGCTCAAACAGACAGTACGCCCTGAGTTTCTGAACCGTATAGACGATATCATAATGTTTACACCGCTCAACGCCAACAATATCCGCAGTATTGTGCGTTTGCAACTCGATGCGGTTATCAAAATGGTAGCTAAAGAAGGTATTCTTATAGATGCTACCGATGAAGCGGTAGACTACTTAGCACAAAAAGGCTTCGACCCTCAATTTGGTGCCCGTCCTGTAAAACGTATCATTCAGAAGGAAGTGCTCAACCGCCTTTCTAAAGAAATACTAAGTGGCAATATCCACAAAGACAGCACCATACTCTTAGACGCTTTCGACGGAAAATTGGTATTTAGAAATTAGTCCTTAGTTATTCGTCACTTGTCATTCGTAGTTAGTATCTTGTCGCTTTCTAACGACTAACGACTAATCACTAACGACTAATCACTAACGACTAATCACTAACGACTAATCACTAACGACTAAAAAAATGACATTTTGTCAGTTTTTAGTGCTTTAACACAATCATTGACTATCTTCTAATGAAATTAAAAATAAATGTTGAACTAATAATAACGAACAATTAATATGAGCAAGATTATAGGTATAGACTTAGGAACCACCAACTCGTGTGTTTCTGTTATGGAAGGTAATGACCCTGTAGTAATTACTAATGCTGAAGGCAAACGCACTACTCCATCAGTAGTAGCTTTTTGTAGACGGAGGCGAAATAAAAGTAGGTGACGCCGCTAAACGTCAGGCTGTTACCAACCCTCACAAAACTGTTTATTCTATCAAACGTTTTATGGGGAACAAATTCTCTGAAATAGGAAAAGAAATAGCACGCGTACCTTACAAAGTAGTGCGCGGTGACAACGATACTCCTCGTGTAGATATTGACGGACGTTTGTACACTCCTCAAGAAATTTCAGCTATGATACTTCAAAAAATGAAGAAAACCGCTGAAGACTTCTTAGGGCAACCAGTAACCAGCGCGGTTATCACCGTACCTGCTTACTTTAATGACGCGCAACGTCAGGCTACTAAAGAAGCGGGCGAGATAGCAGGTCTAAAAAGTAGAACGTATCATCAACGAACCCTACAGCTGCTGCCTTAGCTTACGGTCTTGACAAAAATCACAACGACCACAAGATAGTAGTATTCGACTTTGGTGGTGGTACTCACGACGTGTCTATCTTAGAGCTTGGTGATGGTGTGTTTGAAGTACTTGCTACCGATGGTGATACGCACCTGGTGGTGATGACGTAGACGAAAAAAATCATCAACTGGTTAGCTGAAGAGTTCCAAGCTGAAGAAGGTATCGACCTACGCAAAGACCCAATGGCACTACAACGCCTTAAAGAAGCAGCTGAAAAAGCTAAGATTGAACTTTCATCATCTACTGAAACTGAAATCAACTTGCCTTACATCACAGCTACTGCTTCAGGCCCTAAACACTTAGTGCGCAAACTCTCTCGTGCTAAGTTCGAGCAACTGATAGACGATCTAGTAAAAACGCACTATCGAGCCTTGTAGAAAAGCACTACAAAACGCAGGTTTAAGCGTAGGTGATATAGACGAGGTTATCTTAGTAGGGGGTCTACTCGTATCCCTGCTGTACAAGAAGCGGTAGAGAAATTCTTTAATAAGAAACCTAATAAGAGTGTAAACCCTGACGAGGTAGTAGCTATAGGGGCTGCTATACAAGGGGGTACTTACCGGTGATGTGAAAGATGTATTGCTCTTAGACGTTACCCCTCTATCATTGGGTATCGAAACTATGGGCGGCGTGATGACTAAACTCATCGATGCTAACACCACTATCCCTACTAAAAAGTCACAAGTATTCTCAACTGCTGCCGACAATCAGCCAAGTGTGGAAATACACGTACTACAAGGAGAGCGCCCAATGGCTAACGACAACAAAACGATAGGTCGTTTCCACTTAGACAACATCCCTCCTGCTCCACGTGGGGTGCCACAAATTGAGGTTACTTTTGACATCGATGCTAACGGTATCATCAACGTATCAGCTACCGACAAGGGTACTGGCAAATCGCACAACATACGTATAGAAGCCTCATCAGGTCTTTCTAAAGAAGATATCGAAAAGATGAAACGAGAAGCCGAAGCTAATGCCGAAGCCGACAAGAAAGCCAAAGAGAAAGCTGATAAGCTAAACGAAGCTGACGCGATGATTTTCCAAACTGAAAAGCAATTGAAAGAGTTTGGCGATAAGCTACCTGCTGACAAGAAAGGGGCTATAGAAGGCGCGCTAAGCGAATTGAAAAACAGCTTATGACAGCAAAGACCTTGGCAACATAGAAGCAGCGTTGAATAAAATCAACACTGTTTGGCAACAAGCTTCAGAAGACCTCTACAAAGCGCAACAAGGCGGTGCTACCGGACAACCTAACACTGGTGGACAACAACAGCAAGGCGGTAATACCGACAACGTACAAGACGTAGACTTTGAAGAAGTTAAATAGAGATTAGTTATTAACAACTAATAAATATCAAAAACCACTATAAACACTTAGTTTATAGTGGTTTTTTCTATTTCTTTAATTAATCAAAAAAATATTTGTTTTTTTCTCATTTTTTTAATTATAATTTTGTGCCATATTTGTACCGGGTCTTAATTTACTACAATGTGGCTCTTAAAACTCTTATGATTCTTAATAGTATAAAATGGGATTTAGTAAACTGAAAATACCAAAGGTTTGTGAACAATGTCAGAAACCATTTGAGGCAAAAACAATAACAACTCGTTTTTGTTCGCATTCATGTGCGGATAAAAAAATAGGAAAGAACAAAAAAAGCGAGAGTTGGAATTACAGAAAAAAAGAAAAAGTTTTTAGAAAAAAATATGCAGATAAGATTGCTATTCTGCAACATAGAGAATTAATTTCTGTAAGTGAGGCAGTTGTTTTATTTGGAATTTCAAAAAGTTCTATTCATAGATTGATTAAGCGAAATGTCATTTTGTAGTGTGAATTTGGGAGAACGACTTACGAGAATAAATAAAACAGAATTAGAAAAACTTTTATCTCCAATTATTATAAATGAAAATGATAAACAAGAAAAAAAGAACTTCCTAAAAAAATATAGAAAAAGAAGATTGCTATACGCTTTCACAAGTGAGTGAAAAAGTTTGCAGCAAATCCTTCGACAGTAAATAGTATCATAGAAAGATTTAATATTCCTAAGGAAAAAAATAGGAAATTTGTATATGTTCCAAAGGTTGAAATTGATAAAATATTTATTAGGCAATGAAAGTAAAACCCACAAAATGTACAGTAAGACTTCGTAAGGCAGAGTTTAAGAAAAGAATGGTATGTTTACGTGGAGTCTTATCCTGTTTATGAAGCAAATAAAGAAACACCTAAAAGAGTCAGAGAATATCTCAATAGAAGTGTTAGTTCTGTAGTTTTTTGACAAGACTCGCTCAGCAAAAACTGATAATAAAGGAAATGTCTCCTATAAACCAAAAACGAGATGAAAATGGAGTAATCATTTGTAAAAAGTGATTTGGATAAAGAGACAATGTTATTTGCTGATGCAATTCGTAGAAAATTGCAAAAAGAATATGATGAACAAATTTTATTAGGAGATAATCAACAATTAAAGCAAAAGAATTATTAGATGAAGATTTTTGTCTCATATAGTGAAGAGCTATTGAAGAAGCGACATAAAAATAATTCAGATGCAATTCGCATAAATTGGAAAAAGAGTAATAGAACTTTTAAAAATTATTTTCAGGGGAAGAGTAAAATTCGCACAAGTTGATATGAAATTTTTCAGAAGATTTTTAGAAATTTCTTATTATCAGTACCTTGTGGAGGGAATAAAAAGGAACTATCTCTGTCAATACATCAGCAACATATTTTTTCTATTTTTCAAAAGCTATTCTAAAACAAGCTTTTTATTGATGGATATTTTTTTATCAGATTTATCAGGAAAAATAAAAGGTATTGCCGATAGAGAGTCAAGAAGAGAATATCTTTCAGAGGAAGAACTAAATATTTTAGCACAAACAGATTGTGATAATGATGTTTTGAAACGAGCATCACTTTTTCTCTGCTCTTACAGGATTAAGGCATTCAGATATTCAAAAATTGAAATAGAAGGAAATTATAGAAGATAATGACAAAATAGAGCTCCACTTTACTCAGAAGAAAAACTAAAGGAGTAGAATATAAACCTATTTCAGAAACAGGCCTTGAAATTATGTGGAGATAGAAAAAAACTTAGAGGATTTAGTTTTTTTGAGAATTTGCCTGATCCATCTTGGATTTCTCGCCCTTTGAAAAAGTGGATTGCAAGAGCAGGTATTCACAAGAACATTACTTTTCATTGTTTTAGACACACATTCGCAACCTTACAATTAGCTAATGGTACAGATATTTACACTGTAAGCAAAATGCTAGGGCATACAAAATGTAAATACAACACAAATCTATACAAAAGTAATTGATGAAAATAAAATAAAAAGCAGCAGAAGTTATTAAGTTGAATTTTTTTAATTGTAAAACTATGAATATGATACAAGAAAGATATTTAATTTGGGGATCAAGAGAATTAGCGATTATTATAGTCACATTAGTACAAATAACACGTCTTATGGCGAAATTTGAAGTTTATGATATTAAAACGATTGTCACTATGATTATTATTGTATTTGTATTAATGGTGGTTTTTATTTATTGTAATCTTCAGTTACTTCTGATGGAAATTTTATACTTTATCAAAAAAATAAAATAAACTCTAAAAAAAGTTATAAATATTAATACATTATTTTATAAAACAAAAGATACTATTCCTGCTAATACTATTCCTGCTAATACACTTTCTCTTGATAGTATTCCTATGAATATGAGCTTCTTCAGATATAATTAATGATAATATAAATGATGTTAGCATAAGAAAAGCACAACAAAAAAACGCAAATTTGATATTGCTAAAGAATATATAACAGAAACTTTTTCTCCATATTGTTCAAATGAAGAAATTGAAAATATTTGTGCTGCTATAATAGATTATTCTAAAGGGGAGACTGATTTTTCAAAAATATCCATCCATAGAAATTAAGGTACTAAATAATCTTGATTTATATCACTTCGCTTAGAGTATTTGGAATCACTTTAGAGTTAGGGAAACAAGATGTGATTGTTAAACTCTTGAAAGTAATTTTTGCAACAAAATTATCAGATGTTGATGTGAAAACAATAAAAAGCCATTTGAAAGACGATGAAAAACAAAGGAATAGTTAAAATCAAAGAAGATTTATCTAATCCCGATGAGCAAAAAATAATAAAAAGAGTGTTTTTATTGTGATTTTTGTGATTCTCTTATAATTTCTATGTTTTTTGTGTTTTTTTGCGTGTTTTTCTTATCACAAAGAAAAACACTTATTAAGTTTGCACTGTGATTTTTAAAATATCAAAATTATGAACGCAAACGAAATTTCATTTGAAAATCTGCCTAAAGCAGTTGCTTTTTATCTCATCAGATAGAAGAATTAAAAGACTATTGTAAAAAAATAAAGGTACAATAGAAATCAATAACAAGAAAATCCTATAAGTATAGATCAGGCTTGTACAATCATAAAAAGGCTAAACCTACAGTCTATACTTTAGTGAGAAAGCGACAAATTCCACATTATAAAAATGGGAAAAAGCTCTATTTCTATGAAGATGAACTTTTGGATTGGATTGCTCAAGGAAAAAGAAAAGACAATTCAGAAATAGATGAAATAGCCCATAAAACTGAAAAAAGGTTCAAGTAATTTTAACGTAAAAATGTATCAATATGGAAGAATTACTTATACCTTACATTCAGTATGGGCACTACCTATTACAAAAATTATAGAACGTCCACAAATCTCTGGCGACAAAATCACTTCACTCGTTAAGTGGTCAAGAGAAACTATTATCCAAGATCACGGCAAGAAATATGTCTATGACATACCGAAATATGATGGGTTTTGCTGTATTCCCAATCATTTGAAATATCAAAAACAATTAGAAACTTCTACAATATTTATAATGAAATCCCTTATCAACCAAGCTGTTTCAGAGGTCTCGATAAATGATATTCCATTTTCCATTTCTTTTATGCAACATATTTTTGGAAATCAAGTAGACTTAGGTCTAGATTATCTGAAAAATTTTACTGGAAAATCCTACTCAAATTCTTCCTGTTTTTATGTTTGGTAAGCAAGGAAAGAGCTACAGGGAAAACCACTTTTCTAAAAATGGATGAAAGAAATTTTTGGAAGAAATATGACTTACATCAAGGGAGATTCTTTTAATAGTCAATTTAATTCTGATTGGGCTTCAATGTTGATTATAGCCCTTGATGAAGTATTTTTGACCGAAAAGAAATTACCGAACGGTTAAAATATCTCTCGACTACCAATAAAGACAAATTAGAAAACAAAAGGCAAAGACAGAGAAGAAATTGACTTTTTGGAAAAATTTATTCTTTTGTTCTAATAATGAAGAAAATTTCATACAAATTGATGAAAAATGAAATTCGTTTTTGGGTATTAAAAATCAATCCTATAAGGCTTGAAAATACTGAGTTTCTTCAAAAATCTAATTACAGAAATTCCTTTGTTTTTAAGTTTTTTAATCCATCGGAAAATTCTATTCAGAAAAGAAAAGCAGAATGTGGTTTGCTCCCGAAGAAATAAAAACTAAAAGCACTTCAAAAAAACTTATTCTCAAAAATTCAAATAAGTTGGAATGTAAGATGATGGAGCTTCTTTATGAGTTTTTGAATCAAAATGAGGAAACAGAAATAGAAGTTGTTCCTCAGGATATTTTTGAATATGCTCAATAGAATGTTCCGTCAGTTACATTATTCTCGAAATGATGTGAGAAATGTACTGAAAGAAAAATGGAATTTGGAACCCCAAAAATGGATTAACCTACACCCGTTATGATATTGACTATTCAGGAAATTTTTATCAGAACAATTCTGTGGGAAGGTACTTCAAAAATTTCCAAAAATTTTATTCTTGAAAAAAATACGTTGATTTGTTGAATTAAATCTCAAGTCATTGAAAACTAATTAAATTTTTATTCAACGAAAGTACTCAACAAATTTTAAAAACATTGAATTTTGTTGAGCTATTGTTGAATAATCATAAAACCTATTTTTGTTGAATTGTTGAGTTTTTGTTGAGTGTATAAAGCACACTTGATGAGATGGTTACATTCTTTTATTCAACAATTCAACGAAAAACAAATATATTAAACTCAGATAATAACATATGAATTGTAAGCAAGCAAATACTCAGATATCTATTAGAAATGTTTTAGAAAGTTTTTTTCTTTTCCCAAGCAAAGATAATTCTAAGACAGCATTTTTATTTTGCTTTTTGATAGAGAAGAAAAACACCCAGTCTCTTTGTCAATTTTGTAAAGAATATTGCTTTTTGACTTCGAACGGGAAAGAAAATACGATATAGTCTCATTAGTTCAGGGCATCAAACAATGTTCTGTATCTCAAGCCTTAGAATATTTGTCTCAGTTTAATTTTTCTTCTAAAGGAGCAAATGTACAATATAACTAGGGATGGAAGTAAATATGAAATATTATCTATTTCAGAGGTTAAACACTACGCCTTAATTCAATATTTAAAAGAAAGAAGAATTGAAAATAACATTCACTTGCTTAAAAGAAATCCATTATAAAATATCTAATAAAAAAATATTTTTGGAATTGGTTTCAAAAATAATGCTAATGGTTATGAAGTAAGGAATAAATATTCAAAAATTTGTATTGGGAGAAAAAGACATTACTACAATAAAAATAAATCAAACAATCTTTCGGATTTTCGAAGGATTTATGGATTATCTTTCTTTTTAAACAAATGGAAAAAGCTCTCAAAAAAAGCACTATCAGATTATGTGATTTTGAATTCTGTTACAATGATTTTTAAACTTGAAAAATCATTAAAAGTTATGAGAAAAATAGAATTATATTTTGATAATGATGAGGGCAGGAAATAGGGCAACAAATGAAGTTAAACGATTAAATCCTTATGTTGAAGATAATAGAATATTATATCAAAAACTACAAAGATTTAAATGATTTTTATAATGGGCAAAATCTCTTTGCTACGATATTAGTGCAAAAAGTACCCATTGTTTACAAAAAGCGAGGGTGGCTTAATGTAAAATGAGACTTTTTGGTTTTTCCTATCGTCAAAAACATTCTAAAAACGCTAATAAATAAAAAGAATGGAACAAGATTTTTTTAACGAATTTCATAACAAAGATTCAACAAAGAGCAAGAACAAAAAGATGCAGAAGAAAAAAAGGAAAAAAATCATTTCAGAACTATTGGTAAAAAGGTGGTTTAGCCAAGAAAAAAATCTGCTCTTTTTCTAAAAACAATTTCTGCAAAACTCACTGAAAAAGAATTTGAAATTCTCAGAATAAAAGCAGAAAAAAACTAAACCTCAAAAATCTCTAAATATGTTCGATTAGTTTTTAACGGAAAAAGAATTGAAAGTCAATGAATTTAAAACCGATGAAGTGCTTTTTATCTTATGGGAATAACTTTAATAGAATTAAGAATCTATTGCGAAATCGTGAGTTTTCAAGTTTAGAGAATAAGGCTGAGATTATGGAGAGATAGAAGGAGTTACTAAATTGATTTTACAATTATTTATACCAAAATAGAGTACGAGGATGAATAATTCTGCAACAACAAGACGAATTTTCCAAAATCGCTTTACAATACAATGGAAATGATAAAGGCACAGCTGAAATGGTATATTCCAGCAATTTGTTATCCGATACTGCTGAAAATCAATTCCAAGAGATGAAAATCGGTAGCAGATCGAAATAAGAATGTAAAGAATTGGGCTTTAACTGGGGTATATTTCTCCCGGAGAAGTGAAGAAAATGAAATCTCTAATGAAGTTTTTGGTAGATATTACCCTGAAAGCTCTACAAAAGTTGGTGTTACAAAAGACAATCAAATTCGACTAGATATTCATAATTCTACAAAACACAAACATATTCATTTTATAGTCAATAGAGTAAATACACATGGAGACAACACAATAAAAAGCTCATAAAATAGGAGAATTATTCAGGCAAGCTGTAAGGGAGATTTGTAAGAATATGAATCTTAAAACAGATGTAGAAATCAGCAAAGAAAAGAAAGAAAATGCTTGAAAATCTACAAAAATCTCTGGGAAAAAGCCTCTAATTTTGATGAATTGATTAGTGAAATGGATAAATTGGGTTACAAAAGTAATACTGTCAGAAAAATGTAAAAGTAGGCGTTTCAGGAATGCGGATTGTAAAACTTTCTGATATTAATACAGAAACAAAAAGGGAATATTTAGCAGGATACAAACTCTCTGAAATTACTAATAAACTTAAAATGAAAGAAATTAAAAAGATTCTGGAGCTAAATAGTTCAATTCTAAAAAGAGAAAAAGAAGAAATAAACAGACCAAGAAGAAGGTTTTTAAACTAAATGTAAAATTTGAAGAACATGAATGCAGAAAAAAACAAGAATAGATAATGGTTTAGATTTACTAAACAAAGTCATAAAGAGCAATGAGGATAACATAGAAAAACTAACAGATGTAGTTTTTGTTTATCAAGATATTTTTAGATTTAGTAGGTGAGTTTGAAAGCTCAGCTAGTTCACTAAATCATAGAATAAATAATATTGAAACTTCATTTAAAGACATTTCTAAACAAATTGAAAGCACAACAAAATTTATTCCTAAGAGTATTAAAACGGATTTATCTGAAAATACACTTTCAAGATTAGAACATTTCGAGAAGAAATCCAAGTTATTAAAATATTTATTGCTAGGTAGTTTTAGTTGTTTGGGAATAGCAATTATTGTAATGTTTTTATCATTTTTATCTTTCTAAAGCAATGGTATGATACAAGTATAAAAAAACCAAAGAAGAAATTAGAAGCCAAATTTTTAAAGAAATGAGATCAGAAGGCAAAGAGTTTTATGATATAGAAGTATTTAATCGATTGAAAAATGAATACAGAAATTATCAATAAATGGATTGAGAGAAATCCAAAACAAGGAAACAATTTTTTAAAATTTAAGGAAGGGTATGAAGCGAAGTAAAAATCGTATATTTGCGCCATCTAACAACAGAGAATTATTATGTATTTCAATGAAGATTCACGAGTAAAAATTCCAGCCCTTTTGCACTAGCAAAAGGCTTGATTATGAATATATTCCACGAAAATCAGCATTCTAATCGTATTGAGAAAAAAATAATATTTTTCCGATAATATTCAAAGAAGGAATTAAAAATATTAATCCCAATATATCTGATGATGAGGTGAATAAACTTTTGGAAGAGATTAGCGCTTCCTTTAGAATTTGACGACTTGGGAAGAGATTTTTTTATCAGCGTTTGACTTCTTCGAGTGGAAGAAAACTAATTGATTTTGAAAATTTTTGAAAAACTTATTCCATTTACTACTGAATTAGTTTATAAAAAGTGGAGAAGAGGAATTTCGTCCAGATATTACAATCTTAATTAATGGAATACCTTTTGGCTTTTTGTGGAGGTTAAGAAACCCAATAACCGAGAAGGAATTATAGCAGAACGCAATCAGAATGAATCGTCGTTTTGGGGCAAAACATTTTTAAAACTTTTGCAAACATTACACAATTGATGATTTTTCTAATAATATGGAATATGAAGATGGTGTAACAGAGCCTATTATGGGTGTGTTTTACAGTACTTCGGCATATGGAAATCTTCATTTCAATTATTTCCGTGAAGAAGAAATATTAGATTTGACGCACATTTTAAAAACCTGAGAATGAGGAGTTTGAGAATTTTTCTATTAAAAGGATAATAATATTGCTGAAATCAAATATTCTCCTGAATTTATCAAGAATAAGGACTATAATTCACCTACACATCGGGTTCTCACTTCGCTATTTCATAAGAAAAGATTTGCTTTTTACTCAAATATGGAATAGCTTATGTGCGTGAGGAAAACAAAGATACAGCACAGCAAGAATGGCAAAAGCACATAATGCGTTATCCACAGATTTTTGCAACATTTGCTATTGAAAAAAAACTTAATGAAGGTATTAAGAAGGGAATAATTTGGCATACACAAGGTTCAGGAAAAACAGCTCTGGCATATTATAATGTACAATTTCTGACAGATTATTTTTCAGAAAAGGGGTATTATTCCTAAATTTTTATTTCGTGGTGGATAGATTAGATTTAGCTAATCAAGCGCAGTCGGAATTTGCTAAACGAGGGACTAGAAGTGAAGAGAGTAAATTCTCGTCAAGATTTTTGTGGAAAATATGAAATCTACAAAGTGTGGTAATGGGTAGTTCTGGAGGAAATGAAATTTCGGTAGTTAATATTCAAAAATTTACTGAAGATAGTGTTTCAGAAGAAAAAAACAGATTATGATGTAAATATCCAGCGCATTTATTTTTGTAGATGAAGCTACATAGGAGTTTTAATCCTAAAGGAGATTATTTTCTAAATCTTTTAAAATCAGATAAAAACGCTATAAAAATAGCTCTTACAGGAACACCTTTGCTGAAAGAGGTAGCTAAAAACTATGATTCCAAGACGCTTTTTGGAGATTATATACATAAATATTACTATAATAAATCTATTGCTGACGGCTATACACTTCGTCTTATTCGTGAAGAAATAAATACTGAATATAAGATGAAGATGCAGGAGGTAATGGAGCAAATTTCAGTAAAAGCAGGTGAGATTTCTAAAAGTAAAATTTTTCGCTCATGAAAAAAATTTACAGCTCCAATGTTGGATTATATTGTAAATGATTTAACAGAATTCCATCAAAGAAACGCAGATGAATCTCTCGGAGCAATGGTAGTGTGTGACACTTCGGAACAAGCCAAAGAATTATATAAACAGTTTAAAGAAAAAAATATGCCAAAGAAAAATTCTGAGCAAGAGGGTAGTGAACGATATGGAAAAGCGAGATTTATCCCTACAAAAGCATCACTAATCCTGCATGATGTAAATGATAAAAGTTACGCGGGAAAGCGAAATCAAAGATTTTTAAAATTGGGAAAAATCGACATTTTATTTGTTTATAATATGTTGCTCACGGGCTTTGATGCTAAAAGGTTGAAAAAAACTGTATTTGGCTCGTGTGGTAAAGACCATAATTTGTTGCAAACTCTCACAAGGGTAAATCGTCCGTATAAAAATTATAGATATGGATTTGTTGTAGATTTTTGCAGATATATCAGCTCAATTTGAAAAAGCAAATTATAATTATTTAGAGGAGTTAAAAGGCTGAGTTGGGTGATGAAATGGAACATTATTCTAATCTTTTTCAAAACTAGAGCTGAAATAGAAAATGAAATAGCCGAAATCAAAGAAATTCTCTTCCATTACGATACAAAAATAGAAAAATTTCAGTAATCAAATTACTGAAATCAATGATAAAAAGCGTCTTTCAGAACTTTTAAAGCAACTCATCAATGCTAAGGAGATCCGAAATATTATTCGTTTGCAAAGGTGAAGAAGATTTGCTGAAAAATGCAGATTTTTCTCTCTGGCATGATTTTCTAAAAAAATAGTTTCGGATCGAATGAAGATGTTGAAATATACCGAAACTATCAATGAAAGGTGAAACCATTTCTAACTTGCTAAATGTAGCGCTTGAAGATATTTATTTTTCAGTTTGTAAAAATATCCGAAAGCGAACTAAAAATAACTGATGAATTGCAACAAAAACTCCGCAGAACACGAGAGGAAATGCAACTGAATTTTTGATCCAAAAGACCCACAATTTGTGTCGCTTAAGGAGGAATTAGAACGCATTTTTTAGAAGTAAAAACCTAAATGAAACTACACAGGAAGGAATGCAGGAGCATATCAGGATTTTTAGACAAAATCTATGATGAAGTAAAAGAAATAAACCGAAAAAAATGTTCTTCTGAAAGAGAAATATAAAAAAACGATGAGCGCTATGTTCGTGTGCATAAAGAATTGAAAAACAATCAATTTAAAAGATAAAAAGAAAGTCAAATCTATGAAGCCCTTTTTAGCAACAAAAGAAAATGTAGATGATATTGTTCTTAGAAATAGCCAAATTATTAATAATAGAGAATTCTTTGCCCAAGATATTATGCAAAAAAATCATTATCCATTTTATGGACTCTTATAAATTAATAAAAGAAGAAGATGAAAAAGCTTATGAGGGGAGTGCAGAACATTAGCAATCTTATCATATCAGAATATCAACAAGGTGGCAATCATGGAGATAAATTTAAATAAAAAAATGACAGATATAAAATATATTACCGAAACTAAAAAAACTAATAGACGACTTAAAGAGCGTTTGTGCTAATTATGGCTTAGGGAATGATGGGAATGAGTTTAAAAATCATTTCACAAGTATTTTTTTGTATAAATATTTGAATGATAAATTTTTCATATGAAGTAAAAAGTAAATCCAGAACTTGCTTCTGCAGAAAATTTTTCAGACAGCATATGAGCAAATGCCAGATTCAAAAAGACAGTTTTTATTGGCTCGTGTGGGCAATAAAGCACCGCATCTGAAACCAAATCAGCTTCTTTTCTCATCTCTATAACAATCAGAATCAGAACAATTTTTGCTGAAATTTATTTTTGATGGAACGCTTCGTAATATCAGCCAAGAGAATATCAGTTTGTATTCTATCACATCAGCTTCTGGAGCAAAGGATAAAATGTTTGATGATTTAAGCCAATTCATTACCGATGCTTCCCAAAGAGATAATTTCTGTAAAGCATTGGTTAATAAGCTGGTGAATTTCAGTTTTGAAAAAATGTTTTCAGAGAAATACGACTTTTTGCTACCATTTTTTTGAATATCTTATCAAAGATTATAACTCCGATAGTGGAGGTAAATACGCTGAATATTACACACCTCACGCAGTAGCTCGTATTATGGCTTCTATTTTAATGGGTGATGTACAAGATGTGAAAGATGTAAAAGTATATGACCCCTCGGCAGGTTCAGGTACTTTATTGATGAATATAGCTCACGCTATTGGCGAACAAAAATTGTACAATTTATTCTGAAGATATTTCGCAAAAAGTCTAGTAATATGCTTAGGCTTAATCTGATTCTCAATAATTTATCCTATTCTATTCCAAATATTGTAAAAGGGAATACTATTTTTAGAGCCTTCCTATCTCAATCAGAAGTTTGACTATATCGTATCCAATCCACCTTTTTAAACTAGATTTTTCGGATTATAGAGATAATTTGGATAAAGACAGTAACCGAGAGCGATTTTTTTCGCAGGAATTCCTAATATTCCAAAGAAAGATAAAAGATAAGATGGCTATTTACTTGCTTTTTTTATTCAGCATATTATGTATTCGTTGAACGAAAAAGGTAAGGCAGCAATCGTCGTACCTACAGGCTTTATCACAGCACAAAGTGGTATAGAGAAAAATCCGTGAAGTGCTTATTGATAGAGGTTGGCTCAGAGGCGTTATAAGTATGCCGAGTAATATTTTCGCTACTACAGGTACCAATGTTTCTGTTTTGGTTTTAGATAAAAATGCTGGAAGTGAAAAAATAGTTCTGATGGACGCTTCTAAATTAGGAGAAACAGTAAAAGAAGGTAAAAACCAACGGACTGTACTTTCAGCCGAAGAAGAACAAAAAAATCATAGATATTTTTTTAATCAAAAAAACAAGCGGTAGAAGATTTTTTTCGGTAGTGGTTTCGGCGGAAGAAATTAAAGCTAAAAACTATAGTTTTTTCGGCAGGGCAATATTTTGAAATCAAGATAGAATATGTGGAAATTTCCGCTGAAGAATTTACTAAAAATGAATAATTTTGAAACTACTCTGACAAACCTTTTTGAGCAAAGTAATCAGTTAGACAAAGAAATTTTTAGAGAATTTTAAAAAGTTGAATTTTAAAGGATAGTGTTATGGGTATAACAAATATATATTGTGACGAAAGTTGTCATTTAGAAAATGATAAACAAAAAAAGTAATGGTTTTAGGTGCTGTTTCTTGTCCCTATTGAAAAAGAAGAAATTTTTAAAAGACTTTTTGAGTTTCAAGGAAAAAAACATAAATTAATTCCTAAAAAAATAAAAAGAACGAAAAAGATAATAGAAATTATTATGAACTAAAAGTGGAATAAAGTATCTAATTCAAAAATTAGAATATTATAAAGATGTCATAAATTATTTTTGATAATGATGATTTGTCCTTTCGTGTATTAGTGATTCCCAATAAAGATGTATTAGATTATCAAAAATTTAATCATACTCATGATACTTTTTTTATTACAAAATGTATTTTGGAATGTTGAAAGCTATCTTGAGTCCTGATAATTCGCATTCCATTTATATTGATATAAAAGATACTCGAAGTAAAGAAAAAAAGTACATAAATTAGAACAAGTATTAAGAAATGATAAATATGATTATCAAAAATAATAAAGAAAAGTTCAACAAGTACATTCTCACGAGGTAGAGATATTACAACTTGCTGATTTACTAATTGGAGCTGTTAGTTATATCAATAGAGGATTGAGTAGTAGTAAAAGCAAAAAAATGAACTTGTAGAATTGATAAAAACAACGCTCTAAATATCTTTTTAGTAAAATCTACTTTTGCTAAGAGAAAAATTTAATATTTTTATTTGGGAGGCACAAAAAAACCTTATTTTTTTATGAGAACAGAAGATGATAATTTAGTTTTTTTCCTGAATTGATATTTTTTTAAATGATTATAAAGGGATTTTTCAATTGTATTTTTAATAATGTTTATCTTGTATTTAAACAAGATTTTTATACTCTCACAACCATTGTATAAAAAAATTTAAAGGTTTTTAGTTCAAAAAGCATCCAGAGGTAGATGGAATTCATAGAACATTTTATCATATAACACACCAAGGAGAAGATGAAAAATAGAGAGCCTGATTTCAGAAGAATGGAACGAATTAGATTTCCCAAGTTTTGTATTGATAAATGTAAACATAAAAGATTTTTTTAATTTGGGAGAAAAATAGTAGAGCAAGGATAAAAAGAGTTCACATACTTAATGAAAAAGAAAAGATACATAATTGTTTTTAACGGGAAGAAAAAGATATTATTTATTTTTGGACAGCTTTTTTATATAGAAAAAAATCATACAATAAGAAAAAAAGAAAAAAAGAGTATGAAGCATATAAAAGCCAAAAACCGCTTAGTAAACTAAACGGTTTCTAAACTCTTTAACACTCAGCTGAAGCTGTCTTTTTGGTCATTGAGCTGGTGCAAAAGGTACAAACTTTTTATAAAATAACAACTTTCTATTTCAAAATTTTTAATATAAAATATAAAATATTTTTTTATAACTAATTGAAAATGAATAATTATATAAGTATAGAGGTTCTTATAGAAAATGATATTTCTGGCGATTGGGGAAAAAGAATTTCCTGATGAAAAACATAAAACAAAGGTTTTTTTGTGTAAGAGGAGCAGATATAAATGATTTGAATATAGGAAAAAAACAGAAAAATTTGCCTATTAGATATGTGAAAGAAATAAGTAAAGATAAATTTTTTTAGAAAAAGGAAATATCATTATTGAAATTTCAGGAGGAAGTCCTACTCAATCCACAGGAGAGTAGCTTTTTTTAGAAAAATATAGATAGAGATATAGTTTGTTCTAATTTTTTGTAGAGCTTTTGAAAAATCAAAAAAAGAATATTCTCCTAAATATGTTTTCTATTTGCTTCAAAACATCTATAACTCAGGCGTTTTTAATTTTTGAGAGTAAAACGAGTGGGATTAAAAATTTACTTTATAATTCTGCTTTTTGAAAATATAAAAGTTCCTAACCTAGATTATAGTAGCCAGCAGAAAATTGAAAATGTAATTACAGTAATAGATAAAAAAATAGAAGTTCTTCATCAAATAAATGATAATTTAGCGGAGTTAAGCCCAAACAATAAAAAGACCCTTTTTAGGGTCTTTTTATTTATTCCACTGATACTTGTTCATTCATTAACATAGGCAAGAGCCAATCTCGGAGGGATTGGAGGTGCTGAATTTGTTGGATATTAGTGTCTATTTTTATATAGAAATTTGACTTTTCCATAGTATATTTCCTTTTATATTTTTGTATCGGATTTATAATAATAATAGATTCAAATTCAGCTTTATTCATATTATCTAAAACTGCTCCTGCTGTGAAATTATCTTTTAAAGTATCTATCGAGATAGTTTAATAAAAAAATATTTATTAAAATTTTTGAGGATTTGATATAGAATTAATCTGCTGATTAGTTTGTGCAATTTTTCCTACTATACCAATAACACCAACTAGTACCTATACAAGACACACAAATATCCCCTTTTTAAAAACTTTGCTCTTTGGGTATTGGCTCCTTTCTCTGATAAAGTTCTTTCTGAATTATATATGAATAAATTTTTGTCTAATATCATCTATTGTTATGAATAAAATATTTCCATTAAAATTATTCTCATCTTTTTGTTGGTGGTGTTTTACCAGTAATAATATTTGGTTCTATTTCTCCCAAACTCTTCACTTCCCACCCCTCTGGAATTTCTCTCTTCAAAACCTCATTATACACCATTTTTCCGCCACTAGATTTGTAAGGGTTTCCGTTTTCATCTGGGAAATCAAACTGCACAAACCAATAATCATAAATAGTCTTGGTTAACTCCGCTAAATTATCATTTATCTGATGCAGAACTTCTATTTTATCGTCAATATCTGAGAGGATTTTAGCAATTTTTTTGTTGGGCTTCAAGGGATGGTAGGTTTATTTTTAGATTATAGTAACTATCAAATGTCATACTTGGGACGCCTGTTCCTGTGTTAAGGTTTTCTAAATTCAGGTTCTTTAAATAATTATATAAAAATAAGGAAAAAAACTTTACTCTGATTTATTTCAGTATAATAGATAGTGTCAACACACCAAAAGGGTTGACTAGCGTATTGGATATTATTTAAAGTCCCTTTTCTAGGTAACAAAATACTTTCTTTGTTATAAATAGAAGTATCTACATACCTCATGATTCCTCCACTACCATATACAGGGATTTTTTTCCAGCATTTAAATTTTTTATGATCTCTTCCATTTTTTTATTTTTTTAAAAGATATTTTTAGTGATATTTTCTCCATCATCAATTAATTAAATAGGTTGATATAATCTTCAAAAAGCATATAGTTTGCCACGAGAAGCTCCAGTAATTTCTCTGAGAATTTCTAATTTTTCTAATTCTGTAATGAGACTATACGCTGTGCGAAGGGTTTTTTTCCTGTGATTTCTTCTACCTTCGGAGCATCTATGATTGGGTTATGATAAAGATATTCTAGCACTTTACTTGCATCCTTACTCTTAGAACCTAATTCTTTTGATTTTTCAACTCTACATTTTTGAAGTTGCAAAATTCCATCAAAAGTTTCTACTCCTTTTTGTGAAGTTTCAATAACGCCTGTCAAGAAAAAAATCTCAACCATTGTGCTAAATCATTGTGAGTTCTCACTCGCATCAGATTATCATAATAAAGTGTTCTATGTTTTTCAAAAAAAGTCTGAAAGATAGAGAATCGGTTGTTTTTAAGATGCCTTTATCTACTAAATATAAAGTAATAAGAAGCCTCCCCACACGCCCATTTCCATCTAAAAAGGGTGTATAGTTTCAAATTGATAATGAATAATAGCTATTCTTAGTAAATCAGGCAATGGGTTTAACTCGTCATTAGCAAAATTTTTTCTAAATCCGACATCAACTCGTTCAAACTAGTATGAACAGGGGGATAAATACGGCATCAGAAATAGAAGCACCTCCAATCCAGTTTTGGCTGGTACGATATTCCCTCAGGTAATTTGTGTTCTCCACGAACACCTTGTAACAATATTTTTGTGAGTTTGTTTAATCAATCGAGATGAAAAAGGGAAGTGTATGCAATAATTTCACAGCTTCATTCATTGCTGAAATGTAATTTTTGAACTTCCTCCCAATCATTTCTTTTTTTCAAAATTGATTTCCTCTTTTTTTCAAAAAGCCTCTTCTATATTAGTTTGTGTACCTTCTATTTTTAGAAGATTGTGTAGCTTCTTTGGCGATATGCATTTTTATAAACAGCTCAATATTAACATATTGTGAATACATATCCAATCTGCCCAGATGTCTATCTGCTTTACTGAGAAGTTGTAAAATACTCATATCCAAAACTTTCCATTCTCTATCAATAAAGTTTGGCTGGAAGCTTTTTATAATAACCTTGATTTATATATTGTCCTGATTGAAAAATTTTTCCATAGCTTATTTTTTTGGGGCAAAATTACAATAAAAACTGTTATTGAAATTTTTTTGATTTTTCAATAAGAAAATTATTATTGAAATTTTATTCCAAAAATTGCAATAAGAAATATTGAATAGGAAAAAAATCAACTAATAAATTTACGATGAGCCATTTTTACATTGATTTGATTGACCATTGCGTAATGCATCGTAGTATCTATTTTTGGTGTGTCCTAGTAGTTTTTTTGTACTTGCTCTATGGGCATCCCTTTATCAATAGCCATTGTAGCAAGAGTCCGCCCTAAATTTATGCGGGTGAACTTTATTGATATTACATTTCTTGCCTAAATTTCGCAAAATACTCTCTATGCTATTGATAGTTAGTCGTTTATTAGGTTTAGAAAAAGAAACAAATAAAAGCTTCTTCAGTATCTTTTCTACTATTAATATATTCTAGGAGATGAATTTTTGTTCGAGCATCAAAATAAACTTCTCGTTGTTTATTTCCTTTCCCTGTAACAATGCAAGAACGCTCTTGAAAATCAATGTCTTTTTGTGTTTATTTTTTTACTAATTCACCTACTCGCATTCCTGTGGAAGAAAGAATTTCTACAATAGCTAAATCTCTGATATTATTAGTGTTATCTCTTAGTTTTTCAATTTCTTCATCGGTTAGAATTTCTTTTATGGTTTTGGCTGTTTTTTCACTTTATGTATTCTTCGTACAGGAGATTTTTAATATATAATCTTCATCTTCTAGCCACGAGAAAAAAACTGGAAAAAGATTCTTCTAATATTATCAATAGTTACTTTGCTTGAATCATTTTTCCTGATAATCAGAAAGGTAAAGTCTTAAATCATTTGTAGAAATGTCACTAATATTTTTTTGTTTAGTTTATTGAGAAGAGCTTGAATAGTTGAAAAATAATATTTTAACGATTTTTTTCTGAGCAACCTTCTATTTTTCTTTTGCAGACAGAAAAGAATGAAGCAAACTGATAGGTTTTTCGTTCGGCATTTTCTCTGATAACAGGTCTATAGTAAGATTTTTAATATTTTTGTTCTAAAACAGTCTCTAATAATTTCATCTGCTGAAAATTTAGGCTATTACTCATCTCATTAAGGATTTTTTTGTTTAAAAAGTTCTTTCATTCTTAGATAAAAATTTAATCTGCAAATGAACGACTTTTTGCTAAATGATAATTTAGCGGAGTTAACCAAGACTATTTATGATTATTGGTTTGTGCAGTTTGATTTCCCAGATGAAAACGGAAAACCCTTACAAAATCTAGTGGCGGAAAAAATGGTGTATAATGAGGTTTTGAAGAGAGAAATTCAGAGGGGTGGGAAGTGAAGAGTTTGGGAGAAATAGAACCAAATATTATTACTGGTAAAGACACCACCAACAAAAGATGAGAATAATTTTAATGGAAATATTTTTATTCATAACAATAGATGATATTAGACAAAAATTTATTCATATATAATTCAGAAAGAACTTTATCAGAGAAAAGGAGCCAATACCCAAAAGAGCAAAGTTTTTTTAAAAAAGGGGATATTTATGTGTCTTGTATAGGTACTGTTGGTGTTATTGTATAGTAGGAAAAATTGCACAAACTAATCAGCAGATTAATTCTATATCAAATCCTCAAAATTTTAATAAATATTTTTTTATTAAACTATCTCGATAGATACTTTAAAGATAATTTCAGCAAAAAGGAGCAGTTTTTAGATAATATGAATAAAAGCTGAATTTGAATCTATTATTATTATAAATCCGATACAAAATATAAAAGGAAATATACTATGGAAAAGTCAAATTTCTATATAAAAAATAGACACTAATATCCAACAAATTCAGCACCTCAATCCCTCCGAGATTGGCTCTGCCTATGTTAATGAATGAACAGAGTATCAGTGGAATAAATAAAAAGACCCTAAAAGGGTCTTTTTATTGTTTGGGACTTAACTCCGCTAAATTATCATTTATCATTAGATGAGGTATTATATTATTTTTTTAAACCAATTATATAATTTAACTTGCTAGTTGAATTATTTATTGTATCTTTGCTCAAAGTTGCTGAAATTAGGTGTTTTTCTTTATCACAAAAACACTGATTTTTTTGGAAGCTTTTACTTTATTGAGAAAGTTTAAACAACTTCATGTATGAATCCAGAAACGAATCGTATAGAATACAAACAAGAACTTATAGATGATTTGGAGAAAAGAGGTAGTCGCTTTTTCTGAATTATCAAGAAGGAGGGATAATTTATATTGGAATCGACAAGAAAGGAAAGGCAGTTGGTGTTTCAGACATTGATGGAGATATGCTTAAAATCAAAGACCGACTAAAAAAATAATATTATGCCTTCTTGTATGGGTTTGTTTGATGTATCAGCAGAAAGTATAGAATCAAAAAGATGTGATTAAAATCACATTGGCAAGTGGTACTGAAAAAAACCTTACTATATCAAGAAACTTGGGATGTCGGAAAAAAAGGTACATTTATTCGTATTGGAACGGCTGCAGAGCCAATGCCCATAAAAATGATAGAATCTCTGTTTGCCAAACGTACTCGTAACTCAATTGGCAAAATCAAGTCTCCAAACCAAAATCTTACTTTTGAGCAACTCAAAAATATATTATGAAAGCTCAGGAAAGATGCTAAATCAGCAGTTCCCATCAATTTGGAACTTCTTACAGAAGAAGGACAATACAGTTATGTAGCATATTTATTAGCTGATACTAATGGAATATCCGTAAAAGTTGCAAAATATGATGGTTTTGGATCGTGTTGATTTGATCGAAAACAACGAGTATGGATATTGTTCATTGATAAAAGCAACCAAAACAGGTATTGGATAAGATTGAAGTCGAAAATAAGACGTTAGCAAAAATCACATCCAAAGAACGAAAAAGAAACCAAATTATGGAATCCCGTTGCCTTGCGAGAAGCTGTAATTAATGCCATTGTTCATAATGATTATACCTCCGAAAGTACCTCCCAAATTTGAGTTCTTTGATGATAGGATTGAGATTACCTCATTTGGTAGTTTGCCACAAGGCATGACAGAGAAAGAGTTTTTTGAAGGCTATTCGGTACCACGCAATAAAGAGTTAATGCGTGTATTTAGAGATTTGGATTTAGTAGAACATTTGGGGTCTGGCGTCCCTCGTATTCTAAGAAGCTATGGAAAAAGAATGTTTCAAGTTTACAGAGAATTTTTTACGAATGATATTTCCCGCTACCGAGCAAGTCACCGAGCAAGTCACCGAGCAAGTCACCGAGCAAGTCACCGAGCAAGTCAAAGATTTGGTTAAAATACTATCCGAAGAGATGGATAGACAAAAAATACAAGATATGTTGGGACTTTCTCATAGGGAACACTTTCGATCAAAATATTTAAAACCTGCATTGGAACAAGGATTTATTGAAATGACTATTCCTGACAGACCTAATAGTAGGTTACAAAAAAATATCGACTATCTATCTTGGGCAAACAATTAAAAGATAAGCTATAAACTTAGAGAGAAGCAGAAACTACTCAAAGAAAAAAATATTAGCAGCTATCAGGCAAAACCAGAAATCACTCAAAAAGGAGTTAGCTGAAACTATTGGTATTACTCTTGATGGAATTAAATACCATATAAAAAATGACCAAATAGGGAATTATCAAGCATGAAGGCTCTACAAAAAGCTGGGAAGCGGATAATTCTCTAAATATTTTATAATTAAACTTTGAATAGTTATTACAATTTGTTTATGAAAACCATTTTAGAACTAACACATAAAGAGGCTTTAATTTTTTTATGGAAGCAGAAAATTATTGTAGTTTGTCTCTTCCTGCATATTTTAATTTTTCAACCTATATTAGATTATTGCAAAAAAACAGTTGGTAAATCTACTTTGGACAGTTGTTTAGAAACGAAAAGGTGTATCCATCTAATTTTGATGGGGTAAACTATAAAATGCTCATCAATAAAGATGGGAGATATGCTTTTAGACCTTTACAGATAGCGAATCCTTTTTTTGTACTATTTGCTAGTTCGTGATATAACAACAGAGTCTAATTGGAATAAAAATAACTAATAGATTTCAAGAATTTAAGAATGACTCATATCGAAGTCTCTAGTATTCCTAGATTGAAAGGCGAAAAAGATAAAACACTTGTAGGTGCAACAATCTCAAATTGGTGGGAAGATTTTGAACAGAGAACAATAGAACTTTCCATACAGTACAAATATATGTTTACTACTGACATAACGAACTGTTATAGCAGCATTTATACTCATGCTATAAGTTGGGCTATTGAAGGAAAAAGACGTCGCAAAAAGCAAAACAGAGGAAAAAAACTTCCTCTTTAGGGAATATAATCGATACATATATCCAAGGAATGCAATATGGTCAAACTAATGGAATTCCTCAAGGAAGTGCCCTTTTTCGATTTTATAGCTGAAATAGTACTCGGATATGCAGACATGGAACTTAGGAATAAATTAGAAGAAGAGACGATAAGTGAATATAAAATCATCAGATATAGAGATGATTACAGAGTATTTAGCAATAGTAAAGAGGAAATTGAGAAAATTTCTTTAGTACTACAAAATGTTTTTGCTGAGTTAAATTTTTCAGATGAATGCCTCTAAAAACGAGGTTAAGTGAAAAATATCGTAGAAGATGCAATTAAAAGCAGACAAGTTATATTACATTACAAACATACCCGCATACAGAAAAATTAAATAGCCTATTTGCTTCTTTTTCAAAAGGAATTATATTACATTTTGTCAATAGCAAAAGCGATACCCTAATTCTGGAACTATTTCTAAGTTACTGAATAATATTAGCATAAGAATTGAGAAAAGAAAATCAATAAAAGAAAATATTCTTGTACTTGTAGCAATTCTTGTCGAAATAGCTATCCTTAGTCCCAAGGTTCATCAACTTGTGTTAGCCTGTATTAGTAATCTCATTTTCTAGGATAAAAATTAATGAAGAAAAAGCTATAGTAGATCAAGTGCGTACAAAATTAAATTTTCTTCCAAATATTGGACATATTCAAATCTGGCTACAAAGAATTACTTACAAACTTGATATAGAAGCAGGAGGTAATTTATATCAAGAACCTTTATGCCAATTGGTAGAAGGAAAGGCGGTTGATTTATGGAATCTTGATTGGCTGAAAAGATGGTTTGAAGGCAGGACTACCTATTCTTCAGGTTTGTGATACAAAGAAACGAGACTCTATGGTACCATTTATAGAAGTTAATGAGATTTCTATATTTGACTATTAAATTGCTTATAATCAATTTTTAGTAAACATATTTGTACCATAAAAATTATAATTTATTGATTTTTCAGTATCAGTTATTTTTGAAGAAGTAAAATAGTCCGTAGCACGGACAAAGCAGATAACAAAAACACCCTCAGTAATGGGGGTGTTTTTGTATATGATGAAAGCAAAATATTTTTCGGTTAAAACAACTGCTAAAAAATCACACATTCGAACTAAAAATCAAAAAGTTTTGGTATTAAAAATAGTTGTACCTTTGCGCCCTGAATATAAATAACATATTAATAAATAGAGAAAAATGGCAAGAGTTTGTGACTTAACAGGCAAAAAAAGCATTGGTGGGCAACAACGTGTCGCACGCAATGAACAAAACGAAACGTAAATTTAATGTAAACCTCCGTACCAAACGCTTCTTCATTCCTGAAGAAAACCGTTGGATTACCCTAAAAGTATCGGCAGCTGCTATCAAAACTATCGACAAAAAGGTATCTACGAAGTGCTTAAAGAGGTAGAACGTAACGGATATATTAACTAAATTTTTAAAAACAATAGTAAAATGGCTAAAAAGGAAATAGAATTCAGGTTATATTTGGAGTGCACCGAGCACAAAGAATCTGGCTTACCAGGAACTTCTCGTTACATCACTACCAAAACATACTCCAGATAGATTAGAACTTAAAAAGTTTAACCCTATCCTAAAAGAAAGTAACTGTTCATAAAGAAATTAAATAATTAAAAACGTTATGGCAAAGAAAACAGTAGCAACACTACAAGGTAAATCAAAAAGCTTACTAAAGCTATCAAAATGGTGAAATCACCTAAAACAGGTGCCTATACTTTCGTAGAAAGTGTTATAGCTCCTGAGCTCGTTGATGAATTTTTGAAGAAGAAATAATTAAATTTTTCTCTATTTTTTATCATATCTGAAAAGCTGTCGTGAGACAGCTTTTTTGCTATATAAACCTTTTTTTATTACCTTTGCCCGAGTTTTTTTAGATTATAGTATAGTTATGGCATTTGAGTTTTTAAAAAAATATCTTTTCTAAAGAGAAGAAAGAAACCCTAAACAAGGGCTTAGAAAAAAATCAAAAAAATAGCTTTTTCGACCGTCTCGGCAAGGCTATTATCGGAAAATCAAAGGTAGATGAGGAGGTGCTTGATGACCTTGAAGAGGTACTCATCGCCAGCGATGTAGGGGTCAATACTACCTTAAAAAAATTATTGACCGAATAGAGGCACGCGTGGCTAAAGACAAGTATTTAGGCACTTCTGAACTTAATAAAATCTTACGCGAAGAGATTGGTAGTCTACTGTCGGAAACGCACACTGGCGAGGCTACCGACTTTTCTCTCCCTGCAGACAAAAAGCCATACGTAATGATGGTAGTAGGCGTAAATGGAGCTGGAAAAAAACAACCACTATAGGCAAACTGGCTAGTCAGTTTACTAAAAAAAGGATTAAAAGTAGTCTTAGGAGCTGCCGATACTTTCCGTGCAGCAGCAATAGACCAGTTGCAAGTATGGGCTGACCGCACGGGAGTGCCGATGATTAAGCAGCAGCTGGGTAGCGACCCTGCCTCAGTAGCCTACGATACTCTCACTTCTGCTGTAAAACAAGGGGCTGATGTAGTAATCATAGATACAGCGGGACGCTTGCACAACAAGATAAACCTGATGAATGAGCTGAGTAAAATAAAGCGCGTAATGCAAAAAGTAATAGCTGATGCTCCTCACGAAGTGCTATTAGTATTAGACGGCTCGACAGGACAAAACGCTTTTGAGCAAGCTAAAGAGTTTACTAAAGCGACTGAAGTAACTGCCTTAGCCGTTACCAAGTTAGACGGCACTGCCAAAGGCGGCGTAGTAATAGGCATTTCAGACCAGTTCCAAATTCCGGTAAAAATATATAGGCGTAGGCGAAGGAATTGACGATTTGCAAATATTCAACAAATATGAGTTTGTAGACTCATTCTTCCAGCAATAAATACTATTTTTTTAAAGAGATAAAAAAAGAATCACTTTAGGTTATTTTTAATTGAAAATATTAACTTTTCAAGAAGCCATAAATATCTGAAGTGATTCTTTTTTATAAAATAAAATCACTACATTATTTTTATATCCAAAAAAATATTCGTATATTTGTCGCCAAATTTAACAAAAACTAACTAATATTTTTTTAGATATGTCAAACGACATCCGCATTCGAAAAGGGTTAGACATACTGTTGGAAGGGAAAGCTGATAAGACTACTAAAGCAGCTCCCTCTTTCGGCATTGTATGCCGTTAAACCCAGTGATTTTCACAGAGTTATCCCCAAACTTTTTACTACGTGAGGGGAATGAAGTGAAGGCAGGTGAAGCATTGTTCTTTTCTAAGAGTGATGAGCGTATCTTGTTCCCCTCTCCTGTAAGTGGTACTATCAAGGAGATTATACGCGGTGAAAAGACGTAAGGTCTTAGAAATACGTATAGCACCGAGCAAGGAACAATCGTTCAAAAGCTATGGCGAAAAGAATGTGAACGAAATGGAGGGCGAAGACATTAAGGCACACCTACTAAACAGTGGTTGTTGGCCTTTTTATCAAACAGCGCCCTTATGACGTAATTGCAAATCCTGACACTACTCCAAAAAGCAATATTCGTGTCGGCTTGCAAAACAAATCCGCTTGCTCCTGACTACGACTATGTGCTAAAAAGGCAAAGAAGAAGTGCTACAAACAGCTCTTACTGCCCTTTCTAAGCTAACCCCTGGAAAGGTGCACGTATCAGTGTTTAAGGACAGTTCTCTTTCTCCTTTCCGCAAGCTGGAAAACATTGTTCTTCACAATGTTTCAGGACCTCACCCTGCTGGTAACGTCAGCACCCAAATAGCACGCATTAGCCCTATCAACAAGGGTGAAGTGGTATGGGTGGTTACTCCTCAGGACTTAGTAGTTATCGGTGAGCTTTTTTTCTTACTGGTAAACTCAACCTTACACGCACTGTAGCGCTTACAGGTTCTCGTATTGAAAACCCTCACTACGTAACCGCTATTGCAGGCGCTCAAATTAGTGGCGTAGTAGGTAGCCAAGTGAAAGACGTTGCTAACACTCGTATTATCAGTGGTGATGTACTTACTGGTACTAAGGTAGGTGAGAATGATTTCTTAGGTTTTTATGACGACCAAATCACAGCTATCCCTGAAGGAAATGATTATGATTTGTTCGGTTGGGCAAAACCTATAAGCAACAAAGTATCTCTTACTCGTTCGCTTACTTTCTCGTGGTTGAATCCTAAGAAAAAGTACGACCTTAACACCAACACCAATGGCGAACACCGCGCTTTTTGTGGTAACAGGTATGTATGAAGAAGTTTTTTTCCTTTAGATATCTATCCTATGCAGCTACTCAAAGCTTGCCTATATAAGGATTTAGACGAATTGGAAAACCTTGGTGCGTACGAAGTAGCTCCAGAGGACTTTGCGCTTACTGAATTTGTATGTGTGTCTAAACAGCCACATCAGCAAATTATCAGAGACGGACTTGATTTAATGATTCAAGAATTAGGATAATAACTTATAAACAGTAATATATTCAGAAAAATGTTAAACTATTACAAGCCTTCAGGAAAATTTTTCACCTATAGCTTTTTGTATATCTTTTTATTAGTGTGTGCTATAATAATGCCTATTCTGGGTGCTATCTATGCATATGCTACGTGGTATATACCTATTATATATGTAAACTTTCTCATTACCTTTGGTTTTGGGGTTAGTATCTCTTTTGTAGTGAGCCTTTTAGTCATCAGATTAGGAAAAGTGCGTAACTATGGGCTTTCAGTACTTTTTGCTATTATTGCCTCATTGGTAGCTTATTACAGCCAATGGGTAGTATGGGTAGACTTAGTACTAAACGCTGGAGAAGTTTACGGAAATGAACAGATGGGTATATCGGTGAGCAATGTTCAATTTGAGCAACTGCTTTACTTAGCCACCCATCCAAGTGATCTTATTGATTTGATAATGCTTATCAATGAAGAAGGTACTTGGGGTATAAAGAGTATGACTGTAAGTGGTATTTTTCCTTAGCATTATTTGGTTAATTGAGTTTGGAGCTATTATGTTCTTTGGTTTTATGGCTGCAGGTCGCTCAAAAGCACCTTTTAGCGAGGTTACCGAAGAATGGTTTAAAGAAGAAGAGTTACCCGCTTTTACTTATATAGACAACCCTAATAGCTTTAAGCAAGCTGCTGAACAAGGTAATTGGGAAGCATTAGCAGAAGCTTTGCAGTTAGCAGATAGACAAGCAAGTCATAGCCTTTTTTACGGCATACGTATCGAGGGAATGATTATTACCTTTCTGTATATAATGTAAAGGCAAAAGACAAATAGTAAAGGCAAAGTAGAGTTTGATACTGATGAGTTTATGAAATACTTACATATCAATAAAACTATTTATGATATGCTAAAAAGCAAAAAGCCTAATTTTAAGCTTTTGTTCTAATTCACAAATCAAAAGAAATAATTAACTTATTCATTAAGAAAATGAGTTTAAAAAAAGTAAATTAAATACATTAAAAGAAAAGTATAAAGGAACGAAGATGGAGACAACTTTCAACGCGCTCCACACATTCCTCTATACGCCTAATGAGGTAACCCACGGGGGTACCCACATAAAGGCTGCTGACGACCCTAAAACGAACTATGAATATGGTGGTAATGGCACTTATTCCTTGTTTGATTTTTCGGTATTTTTCAATGCTGGCTATCAGCACCAAGTCGCTTTCGGAACTATTGAACCTCAGGCAGGTATGGCTTTCTGCAGCGGCGATTTCTGGAACTGGGCTAACTTCAGTATTGGTATTACTAAAGTACTTCCTTTAGTGATAGTATCATACGTGGTAGGTTTGGGCATTGAGTTTATCTTTGCTACTATCCGCAAACACGAAGTAGAAGAAGGTTATTTAGTAACCGGTATGCTAGTACCTCTTATCGTACCTATTGACATTCCTCTTTGGATGCTAGCTGTAGCTGTAGCTTTTGGGGTAATTATAGGTAAAGAAGTATTCGGTGGTACAGGTATGAACATCTTGAACCCAGCACTAACTATTCGTGCGTTCTTATTCTTTGCTTACCCTACCTCTATGACAGGTGATAAAGTATGGGTAGAAGGAGCTGTACAACGCGCTAAAGACATAGCTGCTGGAGCTAATTTAGATGCCGTATCAGGAGAAACAGTTTTAGGTAATTTAGCACAAGGACAAACGGGTACTTACCAAGTATCAGACTTGTTTTTTGGTTTTATACCTGGTTCAGTAGGTGAGACCTCTACCCTACTCATTATCTTAGCTGGTCTATTCCTTATTTATACCAAAATTGCTTCTTGGCGTATAATGGTAAGTATGTTTGTAGGTGCTTGGGTAATGGGTGCTATCTTCAACTGTTTAGCTCCAAGTATGGAAGGCACACAGTTTTACGCTTTATGGAGTTTGCCTGCATATGAGCACTTACTTATAGGTGGTTTGGCTTTCGGAGCTGTATTTATGGCTACCGACCCTGTAACAGCAGCACAAACTAATACAGGTAAATACATCTATGGATTCTTAGCAGGTTTTATAGCGATTGCTATCCGTTGTTTCAACCCTGCCTACCCAGAAGGTGTAATGCTTGCTATCTTATTGATGAACGTACTGGCACCTACTATCGATCACTTCGTAGTACAAGCCAATGTGTCTCGTAGAAAAAAACGTTTAAAATTATCAACTGCTAAAACCGCATAATTATGGCAATCAAGACAGAAAGTAATTCGTATACAGTGATTTTCGCCATTATAATGGTGGTAATCGTAGGTGCGTTGCTCGCTGGTATCTCGTCAGCGTTAAGTAGCGATATCAGCAACAATAAAAAGTTAGAAAAGAAACAGAATATCCTCTACGCTATGGGCGTAAATCACAACGAAGGTGAGCTCGGAGGAGGTAAAGTAGAGTTTCTTTCTACTACCGATGCTGAAAAAGAGTTTCCTAACTATGTGAAAGAGCAATACCTTATCAAAGGAAATACCGCTGAAAAAGTAGAAGGTGCTAACGACCTTATCAACTTCAATGGTCATCGTGAAGGTTTACCTCTTTACGTAGGTGAAAAAGATGGAGCTACCCTCTATATAATTCCCGTAAGCGGACGTGGTTTGTGGGATGCTATTTGGGGATATATAGCTGTAGATAAAGACCTTATCGTACGTGGTGTTTTCTTCGACCACAAAGGTGAAACTGCTGGTTTAGGAGCTAATATCAAAGAACGTTTCTTTATGGACGACTTTATCGAGGGAACATTTATTGGATGCCGCAGGTAACTTCCAAAGCATTCAAATTTCAAAAAGCAATGGCGACCCTGAAAACAAACGTAAAGAAGATGGAAAAATTGATGCTATTGCAGGAGCTACCCTTACTGGTAATGGAGTGCAAGCGATGATAAGCGATGGCATAGAGCCTTATATATCCTATATTAAAAGTTTAAACAAATAAGAGACTATGGGACTATCAAAAAGATACAAAATTAGTAACTGACCCTCTATGGGATAACAACCCCGTAACAGTACAAGTGTTAGGTATCTGTTCAGCCTTGGCAATTACAGCTCAGCTGAAAGCCGCTATCGTAATGAGCCTTTCATTTACCTTTTGTGCTTGTAATGGGTAACGTAACCATTTCTTTGCTTAGAAATGTGATTCCACCAAAAAAATTCGTATCATCGCCCAGCTGATAGTAGCTGCTGCCTTGGTAATCGTGGTGGACTTTGTTCTGAAAGCTTATGTATACGACCTTAGCAAACAGCTATCTGTATACGTAGGGCTTATCATCACCAACTGTATTTTGATGGGGCGCTTTGAGGCATTTGCTTTAGGTAACCCTCCAGGAAAATCGTTCTTAGATGCTATTGGTAACGCAGGTGGTTACTCTATCGCCTTGCTTATCGTAGCTTTCTTCCGCGAACTATTAGGGTTCTGGCACTTTGCTCGGCTTCCAAATATTAGGAGACCCTATCAAGAAAACAGGAGCTTATGCCTTAGGCTACGAAAACAACGGTTTTATGTTGTTAGCTCCTATGGCTTTGGTAACCTACGGTATTGTAGTGTGGGTACAACGCTCACGCAACAAAGCCTTAATAGAAGACAGTCATTAATCATTTAAAAAAAGAAAAGAAAATGTTAGAATATTTAACACTGATTTTTTTAAATCAATATTCGTAGAGAATATGATTTTTCGCTACCTTTTTAGGTATGTGTTCGTACTTGGCTGTATCTAAAAAGTGTCGACTGCTATAGGATTAGGAGCTGCCGTAGTATTTGTACAAACCCTAACAGTACCTATGAACTGGCTACTCAATGAGTACATACTCAAAGAAGGTGCTTTGCGCTGGTTGGGTGAAGAATATGCTAATTATGATTTGAGCTTCCTTACCTACATTTTTGTTTATCGCTACTGTAGCTACAATGGTACAATTGGTAGAGATTGTAGTAGAGAAGTTCTCACCATCATTGTATAACTCATTAGGTATCTTCTTGCCACTGATAGCTGTAAACTGTGCTATCTTAGGAGGTTCACTCTTTATGCAATCGCGTGCTGAAGTGATTCACTCATTCGGGCTTTCAGTAGCTTACGGGGTGAGTTCAGGATTAGGTTGGGCTATCGCTATCTTGGCGTTGGCAGCTATACGCGAAAAAGATACGTTATTCGCACGTACCAGCTCCTTTGCGCGGCTTAGGTATCACTTTCATCACCACAGGGCTTATGGCTATTGGCTTTATGAGTTTTGGTGGTATGCTAACAGGTGGTAGCAGCAAAAAAGAAGAGCCTAAGAAAGAAACCACTATCCAACAAGAAGTTAAAACTGATAATTTAGCCAATAACACAAAAGATTTAAGCAATGATATTAGCAAGTGAAATATTAACAACTATTGCAGTAACGGTAATAGGGTTATTAGTAATAATCCTTCTGTTAGTAGCCGTTTTACTATATGTAAAGCAGAAACTAACCCCATCCGGCCCTGTAAAAATCACTATCAATAAAGATAAAGTAATAGAAGTGCCTATCGGTGGTTCATTGCTTTCTACTTTGAGTAACGAGAAGATTTTTCTTGCCATCAGCTTGTGGTGGTAAAGGGTCTTGCCTGCAATGCGAATGCCACGTATACGAAGGGGGTGGCGAAGCCCTCCCTACTGAAACCCCTCACTTTACTAAAAAAGAACTTAAAGAGGGAGTACGTTTGGCATGCCAAGTGAAAGTAAAACAAGATATGCAAATAGGTGTACCCGAACAAGTATTTGGTATCAAAAAATGGGAAGCTAAGGTGGTAAGCAACTACAATGTTGCCTCTTTCATCAAAGAGTTTGTGGTAGAAATCCCTGAAGATATGGACTACAAACCAGGTGGATATATACAAATAGAAATCCCTGCTTGCGAGGTAAAATACACTGACATCGACATCACTGCACACCCTAAAGAACACCCAGGTGAGCCTGATAAGTTCAAAATGGAATGGGATAAGTTTAAACTATGGCCTTTAGTGATGAAAAACCCAGAACCTGCAGAGCGTGCTTACTCTATGGCTTCTTATCCTGCTGAAGGACGTAGAATTATGCTAAACGTACGTATCGCTACACCACCATTCGACAGAGCTAAAGGTGGCTGGATGGATGTAAACCCTGGGGTAGCCTCATCATACATTTTCTCTCGTAAACCAGGTGATAAGGTTACTATATCAGGCCCTTATGGTGAGTTCTTCATCAACGAATCTAATGCCGAGATGCTTTATGTAGGTGGAGGTGCTGGTATGGCTCCTATGCGCTCACATTTATATCACCTCTTCAAAACCCTAAAAACCAATAGAAAAAGTTACTTATTGGTACGGAGGTCGTTCAAAACGCGAGTTGTTCTATGTAGAACACTTCCGCGAATTAGAGCGCGAGTTTCCTAACTTCAAATTCTTTATCGTACTTTCTGAACCGCTACCAGAAGACAATTGGAAAGTGAAAAAAGATATACACGACACTGAAGGTGATGGTTTCTTAGGATTTGTTCACAACGCTGTAATTGAGCAATATTTGAGCAAACACGACACCCCAGAAGATATAGAATTGTACTTCTGTGGCCCTCCAATGATGAACAAAGCCGTTCAGAAAATGGGACAAGATTTTTGGTATGCCTGACGAAAATATTCGTTTTGACGACTTTGGTGGTTAATCACCTTTTTAATATAAAAATCCGACTTAGTAATAGGTCGGATTTTTTTATAATCAATAAAAGAAAGTAACATTACTCCAATCAGCACTTCGACACTAAAACAAAAAGATAAAATTAAAAACAACCAATTGACAAACAAAATACTAAAAATCAATATTTTTTTAGGAATTGTTTTTTGGTCTTTAACAAAAATATTTTTGTAATTTTGTAGCCGAAAAATAAATTATTCAATCATAAATAAGCTAGTTACTTTATGAAAAAAATTGTTACTTTTTTGTGGAATAATATGTTATTCCACATTTGGTTTTTGCACAAAGCAAACCTAACATTGTACTCATCGTATCTGATGACCATTCTTATCAAACCATTGGGGCTTATAACAACGGGCAAAACCGATGCCACCCCTGCTATTGATAAGTTAGCTAAAGAGGGAGTTACTTTCAACAAAGCATTTGTAACCAACTCTATTTGTGGCCCTAGTAGGGCTTGTATCTTAACGGGGAAATACAGCCATAAAAACGGATTTATGGATAATGAAACCTCGCATTACAACTCGTCTCAGCAGCAGTTTGTTAACCTTCTACAACAAGGTGGCTATCAGACCGCTTGGATAGGTAAATATCATTTAGGTGATGACCCTAAAGGCTTTGACTTCTTCAAAATATTGGTAGACCAAGGCAGGTATTTCAACCCCGACTTTATCATTGAAGGTAAAAAACGTGTACGCGAGCAAGGGTACGTGAGCAATATCATAGAAGACGAAGCAGAAAAAAATGAGCTTGATAGACGGGATATGAACAAACCTTTCTGTTTAGTAGTAGGACACAAGGCTGTACACCGCACTTGGATGCCTGACCTACCTGAATTAGGAGCTTATGAGCATGTTAATTTTCCCCTACCAGACACTTTCTTTGATGATTATGCTACTCGTGTGCCTGCAAGTATGCAAGAAATGGCTATTGGAAAAAGATATGCGTATGGGTTATGATTTAAAAAAATGTTTAAAAATGAGAAAGATGTAGCACAAGACGCTAACTTCTCTCGAATGACAGCTGCTCAATTTGCTGCTTATAACGATTTTTACAACCCTATCAGAAGTGAATACTTCAAGGAAAACCTCAGCGGAAAAGAATTAGCAAAATGGAAGTTCCAACGGTATATGCGCGACTATCTTTCTACTGTAAAATCAATGGATAAGAACATTGGGCGTATGCTCAACTACCTTGAAAAACACAATTTAAAAAGACAATACTATTATTATTTACCTTTCAGACCAAGGTTTTTATATGGGTGAACACGGATGGTTCGACAAGCGTTGGATGTACGAAGAATCTTTCCGTACCCCTATGATAGTTTCATACCCTAAGCTCTTCCCTAAAGGCACTACTAACGATGATTTTTGTATTAAACATCGACTTAGCTCCTACTTTCTTAGAACTAGCAGGAGTAAAAGTACCTGAAGATATACAAGGTAAATCTTTCTTGCCTTTATTTGCTAAAAAGCAAAAACCTATCCGTAATCAATTGTTCTACCACTATTACGAAAATGGAGAACATGCTGTATCACCACATTTTGGGGTTCGTACTGACCGCTATAAACTTATCCGTTACTACAAACGTTGTAATACTTGGGAATTATTTGACCTTAAAAAAGACCCTAAAGAATTGCAAAATGTATACGGACAAAAAGAATATCAGAAAATCACTAAAGAATTAGAAAACTTACTACTAAAAAGAAATTCGCGATAAGAAAGATGACCTTGCTGAAAAAGTATTCTTCAACAAAGAATTCCCAATACAAAAATAACTATGCTGCGACAGTTTTTACTCTTGTTATTTCTATGGGTATGCGGCAACGGATATGCTCAGACCTTAGATTCTATTTTTGAAAATCCGGCAGTACAAGAAATAAACCGGATGCCAATGCGTGCCTCTTATTTCCCTTTTGAAGAAATAAGTAAAGCAAAAAATGGTTTGCCTTCTAATTCTACACGCTATTTAAGTCTGAATGGCGAGTGGTCATTCCTTTGGAAAAAAACGATTATAAGCAACTTCCCTAAAAATTTCTATAAGAAAGATTACAAGGAAGAGAAATGGGATAAGATAACTGTACCTGCCAATTGGGAGATGAAAGGTTATGGCATTCCTATTTACGTAAATGCTTCATATGAGTTTAACCAAAAGAATCCCACTCCTCCTGATATTCCTGATGATTTAGCCCAAAAATACAGGTGTATATCGCAAAAGTATTTGAGCTACCTTCAGCTTGGAAAGACGAAAAGGTTTACCTACATTTTAGGAGCTGTAAAATCAGCATTTAAACTCTATATCAATGGTACTTTTTGTAGGAGTTGGCAGAAAGACAGTAAGTTAGCTTCGGAGTTTGATATCACTCCTTATCTAACCTCTGGAAAGAACCCTAATAGCTATGGAAGTAAGACGATGGACGGATGCTAGTTATTTAGAGTGTCAAGATATGTGGCGTTTTTTTCGGGTATTTCGCGTGATTGCTACCTATATATGCGCCCTAAAACACACTTTTATGATCTTAATATACAATCAACCTTAAGCAATAATTACGCAGATGGACGACTCATTGCTTCGGTAGAGGTGTGGAATGAAACCATTCAAGATAAATCAAAATATCAAGCGGAACTATCTGTATACTACAAAGATAAGCTACTTTATCAGGAGAAGAAAAATACTACAGCCTTAAAAAGAGCTTTTGGCAAAACAGAGTTACAATTTCAAGCAGACTTTCCTCAAGTGAAAGCGTGGAGTGCAGAGTTGCCCCACTTGTATAGGTTGCAAATGGTGTTATACGATGCTGAAGGTAAAGTAAAAGAAGTCATTAGTCGCCCTATAGGTTTTAGAACTGTGGAAATAATAGGCGCTAACTTATTAGTAAATGGCAAGCGCATCTTGATAAAAGGTGTAAACCGACACGAAACAGACCCTTATACAGGTCAGGTAGTATCGCGTGAAAGTATGGAAAAAGATGTAATGCTAATGAAAGCTCTCAACTTTAATGCAGTACGTACTTGTCATTATCCTGATGACCCTTATTTCTATGACCTATGTGATCAATACGGACTTTATGTAATGGATGAGGCTAATGTAGAAAGCCACGGAATGCATTATGAAGTAGATAAAACACTTGCTAACGATACCCAATGGGAATACGCCCACCTATTGAGAATGCAACGAATGGTGATGCGTGACAAAAACCACCCTTCTATCATCATTTGGAGTATGGGCAATGAGGCTGGTAATGGATGGAATTTCTATAAAGGTTACAGAATGATGAAAGGGTTAGACCCTACTCGTCCTATCCATTATGAGTTGGCTCATTACGACTGGAATACCGATATTGAATCGCGTATGTACAGACGTATTCCTTTCTTATTAGAGTATGCTTTGAGTCATCATCAAAAACCTTTCTTACAATGTGAATACGCTCACGCTATGGGCAATAGTTTAGGAAACTTTCAAGAATATTGGGACGTTTATGAGCATTACCCTAAGCTACAAGGCGGTTTTATATGGGATTTCGTAGACCAAGGTATATATAAAACACTACCCAACGGGAAGAAAATACTGACATACGGAGGAGATTATGGGGATAAAGACACTCCAAGTGACAATAACTTTCTTATCAATGGAGTTATAGCTTCAGATAGAAGTTTACATCCACATTCTTACGAAGTACAGAAAGGTACAACAAGAAATAGGATTTCAGTACAAGAACAATGTACTTACCCTGCGTAATAAGCACTTTTTCAAAGATTTGTCAAATTATGAAATACAATGGAAGTTATTAAAAGAGGGTAAAGAAGTACAAAAAGGTAGTATCACCGACCTTGCAGTCTTGCCTCAAACTGAAGCTACTATTGTAATGCCTAACTTATTGGTAGATAAACAGGCAGAGTATATACTACAATATACTGCTGCTTTGAAAGGAGATGAAGGGTTATTAAAAAAAGGAACTGAATTAGCTTTTGCTGAGTTTCCTTTGACAAAGCTATCAGCCAGCAAAAGTAGAAGAAGATAGCACTCCTATTAATATAGAAGAAACATCTACTTATATCTTACTAACAAAACAAGAATTTCAGTTCTAAAATTGATAAAACAACAGGTAAATGGACTTCTTTCAAAGTGAAAAAGAAGAGCTTTTTTGCACCCGAAGGTTTAGAAGTAAATCTATGGCGTCCAGGTACTGACAACGACTTTGGTGCTGGGCTACCTAAGAAATTACAATATTTACAAAATGCTGATAGTAAAGCAAAAAGAAATAAAAAGTTAGTGCTGAGTCTCTACCTTCAGAACAAGTAAAGGTAACCATTCAAAAACAATTAGTGGAAGGGAGTATCGCATACAAACAAGAGTTGCTTTTTGATGGAAAACCTTCTGTAATAGTAAGTAATACTTTTAAGCCTTTAAAAGATGATAAAACACTTACCTTTAAAATTGGGAATCACCTTACTCTATTGCCTTTTTGAACGCATTCAATGGTATGGAAGAGGTCCTTGGGAAAGCTACCAAGACAGAAAAAAACCTCTTCTTTAGTAGGACTATATGAAGGAAGTATTGAAGCGCAAGCACATCCTTATGTACGTCCACAAGAAACAGGAAATAAAACAGAGGTGCGCTGGGCAAAACTAATGAAGAAAGGCGTTACTCTTGCTATATATAGCACTGACAAGTTGCTAAATGTAAATGCTTTGCCTTATAGTCCTGAGCAATTATTTCCTGGTATTGAAAAAGGGCAAACACATTCAGGTGAACTTACTCTAAGCAAAAAAACACTCATTTAGACATTGATTTACAACAATTAGGTCTTGGAGGAGATAATAGTTGGGGCAACCTACCTATGGAACAATATTTATTGTATTTGTATAGACCTTATAGTTATTCTTACAGATTAGTTGCTGAATAAATTATTATCTTAACTCTATTCCCTAAAATTTAATATGGGGGTATTTCATAGTAAATACCTCCATTTTTTTATTAGTAATTGTATTAAAAATTGCTGATGTTTTTTCTGTATCAGGGTTAAACGGACGATGTAGAAGAGCCTTTTTGAATACTTTCTGCTTGCTTCATATCCATTTGAGTAGCTGTATCTATATAAGTAGCTACCAAGCGCTCCCATATATAATTTATTGCCATTTCTGAAGGATGCACCATATCATTAGCATAAAATCGATAGTCGCGAAGTTCATCTAAAAAGCAGCTCATATGCTGGAAAATAACTATAATAATCAGAAGTAATTAGAGGATAAAATGCTGAGAAAAAGTTGTGACTTACTTACTTGGTTTTCTAAAAAAACCATCTTTAGTATGCCGTACAGGAGAAATGGTAATAACTAACCTTATTGAAGGATTAATTTGCTTTTAGCAATTGTGCTATTCGAGTAAGACTCTCCCTTATTTCTTCTACTGAGAGAAGTCTTTTAGAAAAAAATATTGTTGAGGAAGTTTATGGCAGTTGGCTACTATTTTATCAGTACCATTATAGGTATATACCCAAGCTGTACCAAGCGTAAGAAAGCAGAAATTAGCTCTATACAACGTATCATAAAGCAATGTCTGTTTTGCATTAGCTAAAGATATCGATTCTTTAAGTGAAAGACGACTCATATCTGAATGAAAATCAAAACTATGCCATAGTTCATTATGAAGAAAAAAAGTCTTCAGCTATATAAGGTATTGACTGTAGAGCTCGAGTAATAATATTCTCAATAGCCAAAGGATGAAAGAGAATACCAAAGGGATTAAGTGTTATCGGAAACTTGTAATAAGCAAACTTCTCACCCATATTCACAGCAAAACAAGAGCCTAAACTCACAATACGACTATGATAAGTAATAGAAGTATCAACCTTAGAAATAGGAATAATTGTTCTAAAATCCACTGATATAAAAAAATTATAAGTTTTGACGCTCAAGGTCTAATAAAAACTTCTTTCTATCAAGACCTCCTGCATAACCTGTAAGCGTTCCATTAGTACCAATCACACGATGGCAAGGTATTATTATAGAAATACGGTTCTTCGCATTAGCATTGGCTACTGCTCTTACTCCCTTAGGATTGCCTACTGCTATTGCCTGCTCTTTATAAGTACGAGTTTCTCCATAAGGTATTGTTTGTAGTACTCTCCACACTTCTTCCTGAAAAAGAAGTACCAATAAGCTGTATAGGAAGCGTAAATTCCTTTCTTTCTTTAGCAAAATATTCATTCAATTGGTGTGCTAATTCTAAAAAGCAATGGCGTATCTTTCTCCTCATCATCAGTAATTTTAAAAATGTTGCATTGCTATAGTTTGGTCTATTAGTAATGTTTTTACTATCGAAAAAAATCAAGTAAGCAGATAGCTTCATCGGTTGCCATTGCTATCATCACTCCTATTGGAGTTATAATTTTTCTTTTTATATAGTTTTTTCATTAACAGTTTAGGACACAATTCTTTCAACAATATCTCATTTCTAACTTATAAAACTCAGCAGTGCCAATTCGTAACTCTTCATACCAAAAACCTACTATGCACCCTTTCACTACTGGCGATAGATACGAATGATGCCTAAAAAGCCTCACGAGCAAAAGGTATTTGATATATGCACCTCTACCACTGGTGTAGATACTGCTTTTACTGCATCTGCTAATGCCACTGAGGTATGCGTATACCCTCCTGCATTAAGTATGATACCATCATAAGTAAAACCTATTTCTTGTATTTTTATCAATAAGACCCCCTTCACTATTGCTCTGGAAATAATGTAATGCTACTTCTGGGTATTGAGTTTGAAGCAGTGCTAAATAATCTTCAAAAGTCTGACTTCCATATACTTCTGGTTCTCTTTTTACCTAAAAAGATTTAGGTTAGGCCCATTTATAATCATTATTTTTTTCATATCTATTTATTTTTCTTCTTTATTTATTACTTCCCTCACTTTATTTAAAATTGCCTCTACTGTAATTGTTTCTATCGCTTTATCATATCCTTTAGGATATTTCTTGCCATAAACTGAAGTAGGAACAAGTGGAAAATGTGTTCTATCTGCCAAAAGAGCATTTTCTATCGGCTGAGCATACGGATAAAAAAACCAGCGTATGGATGGGTCACGCCCCCAAATAGTAATAGTTGGTACTCCATACATAGCCGATAGATGTGCATTACCGCTATCCATAGCTACCATCACATCTAACCTAGAAATAAGTTCTAACTCTTGCTTAAATGATAGCTTCCCTACCATATTCTCAGCATTAGGTAAGCATATTTGCTTTACTTTTTCCTCTTCTTTCTTTCCTCCTCCGAATATATATATTTTACCATTAGGATATTGCGCTGAAAGTTGCTGAATCACTTCACACATCTTCTCAAAAGGGTACTGTTTCCCCTCATACGAAGCAAAAGGAGCCACCCCTATATTCACTGTTTCACTTAACATTCTTTGTACTGTTTCACTTATATCGGGCGGTGAAAGCAGATAATTTTCTGTTAGATCTATAGGAAATCCCAAAGTAGCAAACACATCAGCATAACGCTGATAAGAGGGCTTTAGAGGGTGAAATGACTTAAAGCGGTAACAAGTAAGTGCCTGTTTTTCTATGCGTCCCTTATTTATTTGGGCAAAAGGTATCCCACTTCCTTTGAAATACAATCTCAAAACATTAGTACGCAATACGTTATGAATATCAGCCACTCCATCTATTCCTTTAGCTTTCAACTCCTTATACAGTCTATAGAGTCCACATAGTCCTGCGTATTTGCCATTTAGCTCAGGCGAAAAACACTTCCAAATTAGGAATATGTGCAAACATAGGAGCAAAGAGTGGACGCGTAACATACGTAATTTTTCACCTCTGGATATTGGTCAGCAAATGCAGTTACTATGGGTACACTGATAGCTACATCTCCCATTGCTGACATTCTAAAAAAATAGCGATATGTTCCATTTTGTTTTGGTATTAAATATTTTTATTGTTACTTTTTGGCAGCTGAAAAAAACACCTACTTGTAATCAAAAAAACAGGGTTAACTATAGTGCAAATGTAGTAATTATTTTTTTAATTTTTTTATATTATGAAGCATTTATTTTTTTAGTTTTTTTATTGCTCAGTGCATCTGGGCACAAGAGCCAAGCGTTTTTTTGACTTTTCTAAGAGCCTACGCATCGACTTCAATTTGCTTACCGACGCCCAGCATACTGAAGTACTTTTTTTCAACAACTGAAGAAAGAACCATATTGGGGTGGCCCCACTCATCAGCTTATCGCACCTAACTGGGGTAGTTTCAGATTGCTGGTATTAGATGGTTCAAAAATCGTCTTTTCAAAAGGTTTTAACTCGCTTTCTAACAGGTGGGCTGCTATCGATGAGGGCTAAAAACGAAAAACGCCTCTTTTATCACGCTATTCAAATTCCGTTTCCTAAAAATCTAAGGGTACAGATTGATCAACGTGACCGTGAGGGTGTTTTTCACCCACTTAGCAGCCGCGAAATACGCCCCTGACGATTATTTTATTAAGGTAGAAATGCCTATCAATTACCCTTCAAAAGACCTACTAATAAACGGCTCCCCTTCTGAAAAAAAGTAGATTTGGTTATTCTTGCTGAAGGTTATACAGCTGCCGAAGCCGATAAGTTTTATGCTGATGCCCAGCGTATGACCGACTATATGTTCACTATTCCTCCTTTCGACAAACTCAAAAAGACTTCAATGTGCGCGCTATTGCTGTACCTTCTGCTGAAAGTGGTACTGATGTGCCCGGTAAAAATGTTTACCGAAACACAGCGTTCAATTCTTCTTTTTACACTTTTTAATCAGGAACGTTACCTCACTACCAACAGTCTGAAAGAAATAGCTGATGTAGCGGCTGCAGTACCTTATGACCAACTATATGTATTAGTCAATACCCCTATTTATGGCGGAGGTGGTTTTTACAATCATCTTAATTTAGGCACTGCCGACAACGAACTCTCTGAAAAGGTGTATATACACGAGTTCGGACACGGTTTTTGTGGGACTTGCCGATGAGTATTACTACGATTGGGATCCTACTTTTTCAGGATATGTACAACCAAAAAAATAGAACCGTGGGAAGAAAACATCACCACTTTAGTTGATTTTTGGTAGTAAATGGAAAGATATGGTGGAGAAAAATACCCCTATCCCTACCCCTCGTACTAAAAATACCAAAAAAAGTAGTAGGTGCTTTTTGAAGGAGGAGGGTACACCAGCAAAGGGGTTTATAGCCCCTATGCAAGACTGCCGTATGAAGTCTAATGAGCCTAAAGGTTTCTGCCCTGTCTGCGAAAGAGCCATACAGAAAAATTGTTAATTTTTACACCAAATAACAACAACGTACAAATAAAAAAACTTTTGCCAAAGTCTTTTACATCCTAGCAAAGTTTTTTATTTTATCTTCTAATCTTTTGGCAAAAATGCCTTTTACTATTTCTGCCGAAATCCTACCTGCTTCTTCTACAAATTCGTTATACGAAATAGCATTACCTTCGCCAGCTTTGTCTGATATAGCACGAAGCATCGCAAAAGGGACTCCTAACAGATAACAAGTTTGAGCTATAGCAGCAGCCTCCATTTCTACCGCTTTGGCTTGCGGAAAAGTATTAGCGATCTGCTGCAAACGTTCAGGTGATGAAATAAAAAGCATCACCACTCACTGCTTGCCCATAATGTAAGCGATACTGATGTTGTGCTGCTACTTCTTTCAGTTGTGCTGACCATTGAACATCTGCTATAAAAGCGGGAGGCATCTGCGCCTGCTGCCCTGTTCATAACCAAAAGCCGTTACATCTACATCGTGATGACGTACTTCAGTAGCTAAAATAATATCGTGCACTGAGGGTATCAGCTAATCCTCCAGCAGTACCTGTATTAATAATAAGTGAGGGGTTATATTTTTCTATTAACAAAGTAGTAGCTACTGCAGCACTCACCTTACCAATACCTGAAAGTAGTACTACTACCTCTGTACCACAGAGTGTCCCCTCATAAAAATGCAAAACGCCCTATTTTTTTGTTTCCTTACAATCTATAATGGCAGCCCTGAGGTATTAATCTCCAGCTCCATAGCGCCTATAATTCCTATCATTTGATAAATAAATTAAAAAGAGGGACTGTTCAATCTCTAAAGAACAGCCCCTTACTTATATAAATATGAACTTTATCTATTTCTTATTTTCTACCAATAATGGTTTCATATTTTTCAGTTATATATGTTTCTATCTTATTATCCTCTCCACTATATATTAAAAGTGCTTTTAATTCCGGATGTTTTGCTAAAAACTCCTTACTCTTTTCAAGACCTATAAGCATAAACATAGTAGCATACGAATCTGACTCGCGTGTAGATTTGGTAACTACGGTAGCACTTAGCATTTCACTTTCCAAAGGTTTACCTGTAGAAGGGTCGATAATATGCACAAAGCGTTTCCCTGTACCATCTATCCACACACGGCGGAAGTTTTCATCAGTAGAGACAGCCTCGTTAGTTAGTTTCAGGGTTACTTCAGAATAATTAGAATCTAATTCATAAGGGTCAATCACATTTACTACCCAAGGTTTTTCCTTCTACAGTATTCTTACCACTTACTTTTATTTCACCGGCTACTTTTACCACATAGTCATTAATGCCTTTACTTTGTAAAAAGTCTCCAATTACATCTGCAGTATACCCTCTTACTACAGAGGTTAGATCTATCTGAATAGCTTGATAGTCTTTTTTAACATAGTCATCACTTCCTATTTGCACTTTATCAAAACCCACATATCGTTTTAGACTATCTAGTTCTTGATCTGTAGGTAGTTTAGAGATAGGCTGTACCATTTCACGACCAAATCCCCATACTTTTACAAGTATCCCCACTGTAGGGTCATATTTTCCTTCACTTTCTTTCCACACCTCACGAGCAGCTGTATATACTTTTTTTGAAGTGCTCATCTGCTTTGATAGGCACATATCCCTTATTAATTTTTGAAACAATAGACTCTTCGTTATAAACAGAAAGCGAGTTGTCTATAGTTCTCACAATTGAATCAATAGAAGAATGTAAGTTAATAGTGTCTGTAGAGATGTATTTAACTCTGTATTCCACAGTTCCAGCTACACCTTCTATTTCTTGATATTTAGGAGTTCCTTTTTTTCGAATCACAAGAGAATAGTAGAAGTCCTCCTAAGCACAATGTTAAAAATTCTTGTTTTTCATATTTGCTTATTATAAAAAAATTATTTAGTTTTTTTATTAGTGAATTATTAATTTTTTTCAAATGATTTCGTCTTATAGATTGCTTCCTGATGCTTGTCATCACTATACACTAATAGAACTGCAAAATCAGGATGTTTTTCTAAAAAGCCTTGCTTTTTGCGAGTCCCATCACCATAAACATAGTAGCATATCCATCGGCTAACATTGTTGAGGGAGCAACTACGGTAGCACTTAGCACATCGCTCTGGGTAGCCCTACCTGTTATTGGGTTGATAGAATGTACGTATTTACGTCCATTGCTATCTATCCATACTTTTCTATAATTACCAGAGGTTGCTAATCCTGGTTAGTAAACTGAATAGTAGCTACTAAATCGCGATCATCTAATGGTTTTTAACGGATTCTCAACGCCTATTGTCCAAGACTTATCTTCAACTGTATTCCTACCTTTTAAGTACATTTCGCCAGCTATTTCTACTATGTAGTTCTTTATTCCTCTTGCACTTAAATAGTTAGCAACTACATCCGAGGTATAGCCTTGGGGCAATAGCGTTGAAGTCAAAAAAAGTATTTCAGTATATCGTTTTTTTATAAGGTTCTTTTCTGTAAGCACCACTTTATCAAATCCTACGTATTTTCTAAGACTATCTATTTTTTTATCAGTAGGAAGGTCTGCTTCGCTTATTTTTTTGTTTACCAAATCCCCAAGCATTTACTAATACACCCACTGTAGGGTCAAACAGTCCTTCACTTTCTTGCCATATCTGCTGCGAAGCTTCAAACACTTTTTCTAAAATGCTCATCTACCACCACCGTAGTATCTCCCTGATTAATCTTCGAAATAGCCGAATCAGGACGGTAGGTAGACATTGAGCGGTCTATCACTTCAAGTATCGAGTCTATGGCTGGTTTGAGATTTTTCATCGCGCTCAGCTATGTACTTGATGTGGTAAGTAGACCCTTGTGCCTCTCCTTCTATTAAGTATACTTTTTTGTTTACAGAAGGCTGGCAGGCCACCATTACCATAGTAAGTATAAACACTAAATATTTCATTGTTTAATCAATATTGTGCGCAAAGATATTTTTTTATTTATTCCTCCAAACTTTTTTGTTAATTATTTTTTTAAAAATTAACACTCCTACTTATTATTGTTTTTACATAGTGGTAAAATTTCTTGCGGTACTATCCGATAGCGTTCTATCTCCTCTGTTGTAAAATGCGTTGAATAGGCTATTTCTTCTACCTCAAACCCCACTTGTCGCAACTTATCAAAGTAATCTAACCCGTACACGCGCACGTGGTCGTACTGTCCAAAAATGCGAGTGCGCTCAGCAGGGTCGGTAATAGTATCATCTTCAAAAGTATGTATCCTATTTATATCTTGGGGTACCTGAAATATTCCCCAGCCTCCTTTTTTCATTACGCGGTACAATTCGCGCATTGCTTGTGCATCATTAGGGATATGCTCTAACACGTGATTGCAAAATATCACATCAAAACTATCGTCTTCAAAAGGCAAGGCACACAAATCAGCTTTTACATCTGCCAAAGGTGAATAAAGATCTGTGGTGATATAGGTCAGATTTTTCTGATTTTTAAAGCGCTTATAAAAAGCTTGTTCTGGGGCTACGTGTAGCACTTTCAAAGGTTTTGAGAAAAAATCAGTTTCTCGGGTAAGGTACAACCACAGCAAGCGATGCCGCTCTAACGACAAAGTAGAGGGCGAAAGCACATTGGCACGTGGACTACCATAACCATAGGGCAAAAACTTTCTAAATGTTTTTCCATCAATAGGATCTTCATATTTTTTACCTCTCAAATATAGTGCCAAAAAAGGACGTACCCAATAACTCATCTTTATTAGGTACGGACGTGGTATAGTGTTTAAAAATGTATTTAATTACCGACAAATTCTAATAGTTTTTTTAGTTTAACGATACAAGGTAAGTCCAAAACCTTTCATTTCAGCAGAATAAACAGGATAACATACCATCTGAACAGAAGATTTTTCTTCAGCCGAAAAACCATTTAGAAGTATAAGGCAAAAAGCCAATAAGCGGCACGAGTACTAAGGATGCCTATTCCTGCTCCTACGCACACATCACCTGCCCAATGGCGATTATTATGCAGACGCATACCTGCTACTACAGCAGAAAGTGCATAGCCGCTGATTCCTATCCATACACTTTCGTCTTTATATTCCTGCCAAAGCATTTCCATTCCTGTAAAAGCTGTAGCTGTATGTCCCGAAGGAAAAGAATTATAGCTGCTATTGTCAGGGCGGCGTATGCGTGTAGTGTATTTTACTCCATTTACCAAAGCTGCCATAATAGCATAAGAGGTAGCACCTACTATCAACCGCTCTTTCACCGTGTGTTTGGGTTTAACTCCAAAATTGCTAAGCACAAAAGTAGTTGCTATAGGGGCATATTGCAGGTAATCATCAAAACGGCGTTTCTGTCCTCCCGAAAATCTATAAGCATGCCTTTTGCACATACCTATTGATATAGGTAGCATTAGAAATAAGTCCTAATGATATAAGTGATGCAGGTAGCAATACTTGTTGTACACTTGGTTTTTCAGTTGTCAATAGCGAAGAGGGTAAGGCTATCGACAGACTATCGTTTTGTGCCTTTACTGAAGTGATGAGAATAAAGCAAAATGCTGTAATAAAAAACAATACTTTCATTGGCTATCAATCATTTTACTACCAGAAATAGTACAAAAGTACTGAACCTACTATTATACGGTAGATACCCCACACTTTAAAACCAAACTTAGTAAGTATATGTATAAAAAAACTTCACTGCTATCATCGCCACTACAAAGGCTACCACATTGCCTATGATAAACAACCAAAAAGACTGGTCGCTTGCCATAATAAGCTCATAACCTTTTTGTTGTACCGTACCTTCAGCACCCCATTTTTTTAAGAAAAAGCGAATAAACGGTTACAGCTAACATTGTCGGAACAGCCAAGAAAAAGGAGAACTCAGCAGCAGCCTTGCGCGAAAGCCCTTGGGTCATACCCCCAATGATAGAAGCTGCCGAACGCGAAGTGCCAGGCATCATCGCCAAGCATTGCCAGAATCCTATTATAACTGCTTTCTTTACTGAAATCTCTTTTTCATTATCAATAACAGGGTTTTTAAACCATTTATCTACAAATATTAGAATAATCCCCCAATAATAAGCACGATAGATATTACTTTTTTTGATTGCCCTAATACCGCTTCTATCTTATCATCAAAAAGTTTTCCTAATATCAAGGCTGGCACTACTGCACAAGCTAACTTAATATAAAAATTGAAGTTAGAAAAAGTCAAAGAATTTGCGCCAATATAGCACTACTATTGATAAGATAGCCCCAAACTGTATAGATACCTGAAACATTTTCAGATATTCATCTTCAGGCATTCCCATCAAGCTGGCGGTAAAGCCCATATGGGCTGTTGATGAAATAGGAAGGTACTCAGTAAGTCCCTCTACTATAGCGATAATAATAGCTTGTAGTGTATTCATTATTTATTTTTCTTCTTCTTGAGTTTCTTTTTTAGTAGGGTTGAGCAATATTGCGTATATTTCTATGGCAAAGCCCAAGAGCACTAAAGCGGGTGCTAAGTGAATACGTCTGAAGTCAAAAATTGACGCATCAAACACTGCAGGATTATCGCTCCCACCTCCACTCATCAGCAAAAAGCCTAGCGTTATAACTGCTAAGCCTATCGCCATAAAAAAATATAATTTTTTTCTCTTCAAAAAAATAAGGGTTGAATGATGTTTCATTATAATTGTAATTTTTTTCAATTTTGAATTATTCACTAATTAATAATACAAATCATTAGTATTTAGGTTTAAAAAAACGCTGAGTAGCAAAAAAAGTACTACCCCAACTGATAAGAATACCCATCAGCAATACACCTGCAAATACTATCAATAGTACACTACTGTCTATCAGCACTCCAAACTCAGGATACGACCTAACAATAGCCAAAAGCGAAAGATAGAAAAAAAGGTCATTGCTATTAAGGCACTTAGTATCCCTAAGCGTACATTAGTGCGTATAAACGGACGGCGTATAAAACCCACGCGTAGCCCCTACTAACTGCATTGTCTTGATAATAAAACGTTTAGAGTAAATAGAAAGCCTAATTGACGCATTGATGAGCAACACCGATACAAAGGTAAAAAAAGAGCACTAAAAAAACTAAAGTGATTAACCCTATTCTATTCACATTATCGTGAATAAGTGCTACTAATGATTGGTCATATATTACTTCGCACACAAACGAATTTTTGCTCTAATTCGTGTTTAATTTCTTGCATTTTATCAGGTTCAGCAAACTCAGCTTTCAGACTGAGGTCTATAGCATTTCGCAGTGGATTGGTACCAATAAAAGTAACAAAATCCTCTCCTATATCCTTACTAAACTTCTCTGCTGCCTCATCTTTCGATATAAACTTCAGTTCTTTCACATAATCAGCTACCGATAGCGTTTTTCTGCAGTTGGGTAATATCAGCTGCTTTAGCATTATCCTTTATTTGCACGGTTACTGTTACCTGTTCTTTGAAGTGGTCAGCTAATTTTTTTAGTGCTGAGCACCAAAAACCAAAGAAAGCCAACAAAAAAACAACACCAAGGTAATACTTACGATAACCGAAAAAAATAAGAGGTGAGTAGTCTTCTTCTGTTAAATGAATCTATCGAACGCGACATTATAATAAGTTTAATAACGGGGCAAAATTACAAAATAATTACAAATGACAAATGATAAGGCACAATTTTTTCCCCGTTTCAATCAGGAGAGGAGGAGGTTGACGAAACGAGGAAAAATAAATATGAATAATAATCTATGAGTTCTTTTCTGTTTTGCGGCGTTTTTTTCTCAGCACTTAGCAGTGTAAGCTCGCGCCCTGTTTGTCCTGCCACTGAAGTATTCTCTTCAGCACGGCGTATCAAGTAAGGCATTACCTCGCGCACAGGACCGAAAGGCAAGTATTTAGCCACATTATACCCCTCTTTTGAGGCATTGAAGCTAATATGGTCGCTCATACCGTACAATTGGGCTATCCAAACACGTTTATCGTCTTTAGCAAGTCCTTTTTAGCCATCAAGTCCATAATAAGAGCAGCACTTTCTTCGTTATGAGTACCTGCAAAAAGAGCAATACGATCGATATGCTCTATAATATAGGTAACAACTGCATTATAATTATCATCAGTAGCCTGTTTGCTAGCACATATAGGGGTAGGATAACCTTGTTCAGCAGCACGTTCGTTTTCTTTTTCCATATACGCTCCACGCACTACCTTCACCCCAATATAGAAACCATCAGCTACTGCGCGCTCATAAAGTCCTTTTAGGTAAGGCAGACGATCGTGGCGATACATTTGTAACGTGTTGTATACGATAGCTTCTTCTTTGTTATATTTGCGCATCATCTCTTCCACCAAGTCATCAGCAGCAGTCTGCATCCAGCTCTCTTCAGCATCTACTAAAATAGGGAGTTTATACTCATAGGCTTTTCTTACAAGCAGCATCAAAACGCTGCTTAATCTTTTCCCATTCTTTTTCTTCATCAGCGGTTAAGCTCTTGCCTTCAGTAATTTTTTTGGAAAATAGCAAAACGCCCAAATCCTGTAGGTTTAAAAACTACGATAGGGATACCATCATTGCGGTGTTGGTTACCAAAAATCAATGGTTTCCATCGTTTTTCTGAAAGGTAGCTTCAAGAGAGGCTTCATCATCTTTCCCTTCTACCGAATAGTCAAGCACAGACCCCACCCCTTTGTTATGCATTTTTTTGGATAACAGGTAGGCAGTCTTGCTCGAAACGCCCCCACAAAATTGGTTAAACACCGTACTGCGAATCATTCCTTCTACAGGTAGACGGAGCTTTAGTGAAAAATTGGTAAGAGCAGTACCCATATTGATAAGGGCATTGTTACCGATGAGTTTAAAGAGCCAATAAGCCCAATTTAACTCTGATTGGCTTTTTGAGTTCAAAAAGCGGTCTTAGTGTCAGAAAAGCGATTTTTCCATAATTGTCAATTATCAATTGTTAATTATTAATTGTTAATGTGAGGCAAAAGATATTATTTATTTTTTTAACAAACAAATTTTTTTCTTTAATTATTTTTTTCTTTACCATATCTGTCGTTCAATATTAACAATCAACTATGTATTGCTCTGTTCTCGGTAGCTGCAAGAGCCGCTTCTTTTTACAGCTTCAGTAAAAGTTGGGTGTGCGTGACTGATGCGCGCTATATCTTCAGCACTGGCTTTAAACTCCATTGCCGTTACAGCTTCGGCTATCATATCGGCAGCGCGCGCTCCTATAATATGTACCCCTAATACCTCATCGGTCTTAGTATCAGCCAATATTTTTACAAAACCATCAGTATCCATACTAGCACGAGCACGACCCAAAGCACGGAATGCAAATTGTCCCTACTTTATAAGTTACTCCTTCGGCTTTTTAGTTGCTCTTCGCTCTTGCCCACTGAAGCTACTTCTGGCCAAGTGTAAACAACGCCTGGTATAAGATTGTAATCGATATGAGGTTTTTGCCCTGCCAACTGCTCTACTACTAATACCCCTTCTTCCTCAGCCTTATGTGCCAACATAGCGCCGCGCACCACATCGCCTATAGCATAGATATTAGGCACATTAGTCTGCAAATGGTCATTTACCACTACCCTACCCCTATCATCTTTGTGTACGCCAGCTGCTTCGAGGTTAAGACCTTCGGTATAAGGACGGCGACCTACAGCAACTAAACAGTAATCGCCTTGTAGGCTGAGTTCTTCGCCCTTAGGAGTAGTTGCTTTTACTGTTACCGTAGCTCCTTCACGGGTTACTTCTTTCACTTGGTGACCGGTATAAAAATCAAAACCTTGCTTTTTGAGCACTTTAGTAAGTTCTCGCCCTAAACCTCTGTCCATTGTAGGGATAATACTATCGGTATACTCTACTACTGATACTTTTGCCCCTAAACGACTATATACTTGCCCTAATTCTAAGCCTATCACTCCCCCTCCTATCACTATTAGATGTTTAGGGACTTCTTTTAGCTTAAGTGCCTCGGTAGAGGTAATCACACGCTCTTTATCAAGAGTAATAAAAGGCAAAGAGGCAGGCTTAGAGCCTGTAGCTATTATAGTATATTTGGTTTCGATAAGCTGCTCGGTAGCATCAGTGGCTGTAATCTTTATCTGGGTAGGTGACACAAAAGAGCCTACTCCTGTAAAGACTTCTACCTTATTTTTGTCCATTAAGAATTTCACACCTGCACAAGTCTGTTCTACCACAGCTGCCTTGCGTGCTATCATTTTCTCTAAGTTGAGGGTTACCTCGCCAGAGAGTTCAATGCCGTGTGCGTCTAAATGCTTAAGGGTATCTTCGTAGTGATGAGAAGAATCTAACAAGGCTTTAGAAGGTATACAGCCTACATTAAGGCAGGTACCGCCTAAAGTGTTATATTTTTTTCTACAAGGGCCGTTTTTAAATCCTAATTGCCCTGCGCGTATAGCAGCCACATAGCCGCCTGGACCTGAACCGATGATAACGATGTCGTAGGTTTTCATACTATATTGTTTTTTTAGATTTTTATTTTTCACCGCAAAGTTAAACAAATAATCTGAATACACAAAATAAAGTAAATAAAAAAAGCTGCCTTATCGCTAAGGCAGCCTTTTTCACTATGCAAATAAAGTTAAACTTTTACTTTTTTTATGCTCTTCTTTGTTATCAGAGTTCACCGATTCATCTTTTTACAGTATCGTAAATGATTGGTGCTGCCACAAAGATAGATGAGTAAGTACCTACAAATACACCTATAATCATAGCGAACATAAAAGCCTCTAAGGGTTTCACCACCAAAGATAAAGATGGTTACCAATACGGCTAAAGTAGTAAATGAGGTGTTCAAGGTACGGCTAAGAGTAGTATTAAGGGCGTGGTTAATCTTTTTCGCGAGACCAATGTGGCTCACGCATTACCTCCCTAATACGGTCGTAGATAATCACCGTGTCGTTAAGCGAGTAACCTACTACAGTAAGGATAGCCGCTATAAATGCTTGGTCAATTTCCATATTAAATGGCATTATGCTGTAGGTTAGCGAGTAGATACCCAATACCAATAGCACGTCGTGAGCTGATGATACTATCGCACCCATAGAGAACTGCCATTTGCGGAAACGGAAGAGGATATACAAACCTATCACTATAAGCGAACCTATTACTGACCAGAAGGCACTACTCTTAATATCTTCTGCTATAGTAGGCCCTACTTTCATTGATTGCATAATACCCACCTTATCAGTAGAGGAAGCTTGTGCAAAACTTTCGTAAGAAAGCCCTTGAGGTAAGAAAGATTGCAAGCCTTTGTAAAGGAGTTGTTGTACCTCGTTATCTACTTCAGTACTTTCTTCTTGCACTTTGTATTTAGTAGAGATTTTCACTTGGTTAGGAGCTCCAAAAGTCTTTACCTCTACATTACCTAAATCCTTTTTCAACGCTTCGGCTACCTGGGTAGGTACTACTTCTTTTTCAAAACGCACTTGGTAAGTACGTCCTCCTACGAAGTCGATACCTTGGTCAAGACCACGAGTGAAAAGCGAAATAATTCCTATTACAGAAAGGGTAATAGAGATAACATAACCCACTTTGCGGTTGCCTATAAAGTTCAAATTAACATTTTTGAACCAGTTTTTAGTAACAGAAGTTACGAAAGTAAGTGGGTGACGTTTTTCTACGCTATAGTCTATAAGAAGACGAGTGATAAAGATAGCGGTAAAGAGCGTGGTAAGGATACCGATGAGCAAGGTAGTTGCAAAACCTTGAATAGGGCCACTACCGAAGAACAAAAGTATCAACGCTGTCAGACCTGTAGTAATGTTAGAGTCTAAGATTGATGATAAAGCGTTTTTAAACCCGTCTACTACCGCTTGGTCAGTACTTTTACCTTTAGCTAATTCTTCCTTCGAGCGCTCAAAGATAAGTACGTTAGCATCGACCGCCATACCTATGGTAAGGACGATACCCGCAATACCCGGTAAGGTAAGCACCGCACCTATACTCGATAGCACTCCAAAGATAAGGAGAATATTCACCAATAAAGCTATATCAGCATAAATACCTGCACGGCCGTAGTAGAACACCATCCAAGCGAAGATAAAGATAGTAGCAATAAGGAATGAGTTCATACCGCTGTCGATAGCCTCTTGTCCTAATGAAGGTCCTACCACTTCAGACTGTACGATGTCAGCCCCTGCAGGCAACTTACCAGCACGAAGTACGTTAGCAAGGTCGATAGCCTCATTAAGAGTGAAGTTACCGGTAATTTCAGAGCGACCTCCTGAGATAGCGCCTGTAGTTACCCCTGGTGCTGAATACACTATATTATCAAGTACAATAGCTATATTGCCACGCTCAGTAAAGGCTTTACCTGTAAGGGCTTCCCATATACGAGCTCCTTTACCGTCCATTTGCATTGATACTGACGGCTGGTTGTTAATAGCATAGCTTTGGTCTGCTTGGGTAATCACGTTACCAGTAAGGGCAGGAGTGTTATCGCGGTTACCTTTGAGCGCATACAACTCAATCATAGAAGTTTTCTTGTCTGGTTTGCCCCATACGAATTTCACATATTGCAAATCAGCAGGTAGCAAACGTTTAGCTTCTGGTGAATGCAAGTAGCTATTCACCTGCATTGTATCTTTAAGATTTGCTGTTAAAACTACAGGACTTTCATAAAGAACAGGGCTAGCCAAATCGAAAAGAGGATTAACAGTGCCTTTAGCAGGTACTGAATCTTTCTTCACATCAGTAAGAAGAGAGTCGATAGTGCTACCTGTTTGTGTATTAACAGCCAAAGTATCTTTAATAGAAGTAGTTTTAGCTACTTTAGTAGTTTTAAGTTGCTCGTTAAGAGCTTCTAAATAAGGGTATACCTCTACGCTCTTATAAGTTTCCCAAAATTCGAGTTGAGCAGTACTTTGTAAAAGGGCTTTTACACGGTCGATATCTTTAGCTCCTGGAAGCTCAATAAGTATACGACCAGAGGCACCCAAGCGTTGGATATTAGGCTGAGAAACCCCAAATTTGTCGATACGTTTGCGCAATACCTCGAAAGCTGACACGATAGACTCATCAACTTTGCGACGGATAATAGGGCGCACCTCGCTATCAGACATTTGGAAGTTGATTTGGTCACTAAGGGTTTTTATTAGCAAACACATCAGGTGAAGCTAATTTACCACCGTTTTTAGCGTAAGCTTCGAAGAACAAATCCAAGTAGGTTTTGTCGGTTTTGCGTAGCTGAACATCCGCTTCGGCTAATGATTTGTTAAAAATGGGGTCTTTAGAATTGTTAGCCAACCCTCTAAGGATATCTTTTACTGAAATCTGTAGGATAACGTTGATACCCCCTTTGAGGTCGAGCCCACGGTTGAGCTCTTTCTCTTTAACTTCAGCAAAAGTGAACTTAGCTATACCGATGTTATAAACATCTTGCCCCAACATTGAGTCTAAATACTTTGCTTCGACTGCTTCGCGTTTAGCGATATAATCGGGCTGAGTATTAGACACTTTAGCCGCAGCAAACGCTTTGGCTTCGTCTTCCACTCTACCTGCCACATACGTAAATGAAAGCTGGTAAATACTTACCAACCCAAATAGTAGGGCAAATAGTTTAATAAGTCCTTTGTTTTGCATTTTTTTAAATGAATTACTTAACTTTTTTTATCTTCAAACGGCAAAGGTACATATTTTTACACTAAATACAAAAATATTTCTTAAAAATTAGTGTCTTTTTTTGTAAGTGTTATAAATCAGACAATTAGATAATTAGCAAATTTGTAAATTAGCAAATTAGTAAATTCGCAAGGTTTTGCGGTTTTTTTATTGTTAATTTGACAAAGGCGTTTCTTCAGTCTGTCTATATTCAAGCTATATTCATTGTATATTCAACCTATAGCCAAACTATCATTGCCGATTTGTCAATTTGGTGATTTGCCGATTTGTAAATTTGCGAAGAATTCTTGCTTATTCAAAAATTATTCGTATATTTGTGCGATTTTTATAAAAACTAAAAAAACTAATATTATTATGGCAAAAGCAGGAAATGTATTATTAGGGCTTGCAGCAGGTTTAGCTATGGGCGTAGCTGTTGGTGTATTATTTGCACCCGACAAAGGTGAAGAAACCCGTAAAAAAATAAAAAGACGGGGTGAGTGATAAGGCTGATAAGCTAAAAACGCAAATTGGAAAAAAACTAACCCAAGAAGTTAGAGAAAAAAACAGGAGAGGTAAAGGAAAACTTAGAAGAAAAAAAGTAGAAAACTTACTTTCTAAATCAAGCTATAAAGCTGATGATGTGATTACTTTCCTTGAAAAGAAATTGGCTGCCCTGAAAGAAGCTAACGCTAAGTTGCAGAAATAAGCTATATGTCGTTTCACTCTTTAAAAGAATCATTTGAGGAAGTTCCTACAAAAGCAACTGATGCTCTTGATGCGCAAGTGGCCTATTATAAGCTATTCCTTTTTAGGTTTATAGCCCAATCATCTACAGGCTTAATAACTTTTTTTATAGTAGCTTTTGCGTGTTTGTTAATGCTTTTCTTCGTATCGATTGCTGCTGCTTATGCAGTAGGTGAGGCAATAGGAAGTATAGGAGGGGGCTTTGTTATTGTAGGAACTTTCTATATAATAGTAGCTGGGGGAGTTTTCTTCTTCCGCAGGGTACTTATTGTGAGACCTTTGCTAAGGAAACTGTCGGAAATTTACTTTAAAGCAGAACCAGATAATGATGAAGAATAAAATATACGATTCATTCGAGGCAATTGATACTGATCTGAAAATACTCAAACTCGAAAAGGATATTCACTCCCTTAAACTATCGCGTCAGCTTTCAGTTTGCAAAGAAGAAATGACGGTAAACAACCTATTATCGGGCACGTGGTTTTCTATCTTTTCTCCTAAAAAAAGATGGCTTAGTTTGGTGATAGAATACGCCTTATTTTTTTCCTACTTAGAAAAAAATGAGTAATAGTATTATTAAGAACCTCGATTGGGTATCGGTAGTACTCTATCTACTATTAGTGTCGTGCGGATGGATTGCTATTTTCTCGACTACTTATAGTGACCTGAAAGCTACCTCGCTATTTGACCTTAATCAGTTCTACGGAAAGCAGCTGCTTTTTATTGGGCTTAGCTTCTTGCTTATCCTCTTTATCTTGGCTATAGATAGCAAGTTGTACATTAATCTGGCAGTAACTTTTTACTTAATATCCATTGTATTGCTGGCGGGACTGTTCGTCTTTGGGAAAGAAACGAATGGGGCGCGAGCGTGGTATGCTATTGGCAGCATCACGGTACAGCCGAGCGAGTTTGCCAAAGTAGCTACTGCTTTGGCTTTTTCGCGTTATGTGAGCGACATTCACACCGATGTGCGGCGCATACCCGACCTACTGCGCGCCATAGCTATTATATGTATACCTTCTTTTCTTATCTTGCTACAGCCCGACGTAGGGAGTCTATTGGTATTCTTCTCACTACTATTTGTACTTTTTCGCGAAGGAATGCCCTCTTCCTTATTATTCTACTTATTCTTAGCAGGAGTGATATTCGTTTCCTCCTTAAAATTTGGCACTCCACTTACTTTGTTAGCTTCCGCCTTGTGCATTGGCTTCTACGGCTTTTTGGCATAAACGGCGCACCAATCGCATACCTTTTGCTAATCTGTTTATACTCAGCGGCGTCTGTTTAGTAACCGCTTTGGCTACCCACCCTGCCTATGACAATGTGCTAAAAGCAGCACCACCGCAACCGTTTAAGCCTATGGTTGCGCTTAGAAACAGACCCTCAGAAAATAGCAGCAATGAAACGCGACTTTGCGTACAACACCAATATGGCTGAATCAGCTATTACCTCGGGAGGTACCTTAGGTAAGGGTTTTTTACAAGGCACGCGCACTAAAGGTAGCTTTATACCCGAACAACACACCGACTATATATTCACCACCATTGGCGAAGAGTGGGGCTTTGCAGGCACTACGTTAGTGGTTGTCCTTTTTGCGTTACTCCTTCTGCGGTTGCTACAGTTAGCCGAACGACAGAAAACCAAATTTAACCGCGTATATGGCTATTGCGTAGTGTCGATACTCTTTGTACACTTCTGCATCAATATAGGTATGGTTATCAGTCTTATTCCTACTATAGGTATCCCCCTACCCTTCTTTAGCTATGGAGGTTCGGGGCTATGGGCTTTCACTATATTGCTGTTTATCTTCTTACGATTAGACGCGAGGTAACCAATTCATAATTCAAAATTCATAATTATTAAAAGTGGACACTAAAGATATTGATGCAAAAAGTTTGCAAAAAGCATATCATCTTTTTGAAAGCGGGGCTATTGAGCTTATAGAGGTAGGTACTACTAAAGGACTATGCGATATACACCGGTATCTGTTTGATGGTTTATATGACTTTGCAGGCAAAATACGTCAGTTAAACATCAGTAAAGGCGGTTTTAGATTTGCTAATGCCATGTTTTTACACGTTATTCTGCCAGTGATTGAGCAAATGCCTGAGAATACTTTTGAAGAAATCATTGCTAAATATGTGGAAATGAACATTGCACACCCTTTTATGGAGGGTAATGGACGCGCCACTCGCATATGGTTAGACTTAATACTAAAAAAACGACTAAACAAGGTGGTAGATTGGCAAGTAATAGATAAAACAGCTTACCTACAAGCTATGGAACGCAGCCCTATCAACAATTTAGAATTACGTTTCTTATTACAACCGGCACTTACTGACAAAGTAAATGACCGAGAGGTAATTTTTCAAAGGGATTGCGCAATCATATTATTACGAAAGCTAACAATTTGTCGATTTGTCGATTTGCTAATTTGCTAATTTAATTACTATGTACAAAGAAAAATTAGAGACCGCTACACAATTATATAAGCAGTACCACCAACAGTACAACGCTATTGCTTTTGCAAGACTGATAGACTTATTATTTGCAATAGTTGTTGGCTACAAGGCTATAAACGAAAGTTCGTGGTTATGGGGCTTTTTAGCAGCTGTGATGATAGTGCTTTTCTTTTTACTCATTGGCAAACACAAACAAATAGCCGTAAAAAGACGCATCGCTAAGGCAAAAATAGCCATCAACGAGCGCGAAATAGCCTTTATAGAACAAGGCATCTACCCTGCTGACAATGGCAAAGATTTTTGAACCTGCTCAGCACCCTTACGCTTATGACTTAGATGTATTGGGCGAGAAATCATTGTACCACTACCTCAACCGTACCCATACTTACTTAGGTCGCAAACGCTTGGCTCAGAGATTATTGTATCCGGATACTACTGCCATACTCACCCACCAAGAGGCTATAAAAACCTTAAAACCCGAATTAGCTTGGCGACAAACTTTTATGGCTCACGCCGAGCAGATAGACGACAGTCCTTCTTTTTACGACCGATTGCAACAATGGGCTGCAACCCCTACCCCACCAATGGGCAAATTTATGCGTGTTTTTTACAATCATTTCACCTATAGTCTTCACTCTTTCGGCAATCATAGGCTACATATACGACTACGAAGTACTAAAAAAAGCATCGCTAAACTACTACTCACTATAAATTTATCAGTTTTCTTCTTCTATATCAGCAAAATAAACAAAGAAAAACTCGGTTTTGAGCGCACTTATGCTATGCTTTATGCTTTCAAATCGTGTATATCTTTAATAGAAGAGCGCTTTCCTGACAAAAAGCTGCAAGCTAGTAAGCCTATAGCGCAACTCTCGCGCTTATTAGACGATTTAGATAGTGTTAGCAATATATTGGTATCTATTCCGCTCAACGCTTTCAGCTTTTACCACCTACATCGTTATAGCGTTTTACAAACGTGGAAAGCTACCTACGGCAAAGAGGTATTGCAATGGCTCGAAACAGTAGCTGACACCGAAGTGCTGTGTAGTTTTGCTAATTTCAGCTATAACAATTCTTCTTTTGTTTTTCCCACCCTAAATGAAGCATATCGGATAACTTTTGAAGAGGTAGGACACCCTCTTATACCCAAAAAAGAGCGCGTAACGAATGATATAGTGTTAGATGAAGCGCATTTTGTACTTCTAACAGGCTCAAATATGTCGGGTAAGAGTACTTTCCTACGTACATTGGGTATAAATATGCTACTTACACAACTTGGGTTACCCTGTTTGTGCTAAAAAAAGCTGATGTACACCCACTGCCACTATTAGTATCAATGCGGTTATCAGACTCATTAAGCGATGGTAAGTCGTATTTCTTTGCTGAGATAAATCGTATAGAGCAAATTATGGCAGTTCTAAAACACGAACGCTGTATGGTATTATTAGATGAGATACTACGCGGTACTAACTCTGAAGATAAGCAGTACGGTACCATAAAAAAATCATTGAGCGACTGCTGTCTTTACAAGCTATAGGCATTGTTGCTACTCACGACATTGAGGTGTGTCGCCTGAGCGAACAGTACCCCGACCGCTTAGTAAACAAATGCTTTGAGTCAGACATCAGCCAAGGAGTATTACACTTCGACTATAAACTACGCGAAGGCATCTGCCAAAACAGAAATGCTACTTTCTTAATGCGTGAAAGAGGAATCATTGCATAACGAGAGGTAAAACATCTAAATTTTGCTAATTCGCAATAGTTTTATATCTTTGCATTAATTAAAACAAGAAAAAAATATGAGTACTAATACAATAACATTTCAATCGAATGTAAATGCTTTTAGATTTTCCTTTTTATAGAAAGGATTTTTAGAAAGCCTTAAAGCTACTGGTACTAAGGTTATTAAAGAAGAAACTGATGATACTTTTAATGACAAAAAAAGAGTTTTACTCTAAAATAGATAAAAGCAAGTAGCCAAAAAGGAAAGAGAATAACTGTAGAAGATTTTTGAAGCTAAATACCTATGACTACCATTGAAGAGGAAGTATATATTTTGGAGGAAAAACGTATAGAGTTATTATCAGCTTATGGGCATTATGACTCTGAATAGCTACCATTAATACTATATTATTAAAAAAATTATCACTAAAAAAATCATTATTTCTATGAAATGGGAAGGAAGAAGACAGAGTAGCAATGTAGACGACCGACGCGGTATTAGCGGTAAGGGAGGTCTGTTGGCAGGCGGTGGTATCGTGGGTATCATCGTAGTTTTATTGCAGCTTTTTGGCGGCGAAACAGGGCAACAGGTAGCTTCAGTGGTCAATCAGGTAGCTGGTGGCAACCAAACTCAGCAAACAGAACGCGTAGAGCTAACTGCTGAGCAGAAGAAAATCGGCGAATTTACTGCTACTGTGCTTGCTGATACTGAAGATGTATGGGAAAAAGTTTTTGCCGAAAACAGACTCGGAACATATGAAAAGCCGACCTTAGTACTCTTTACTGCTAGTGTAAATACAGGTTGTGGGCAAGCCTCATCGTCTGTAGGGCCTTTTTACTGTCCCGCAGACCATAAGTTATATATGGATATGGATTTCTTTGAGGAGCTAAAAACGCGCTTTGGCGCCAAAGGAGGAGACTTTGCTATTGCCTATGTAATGGCTCACGAGGTAGGACACCATATACAGACACTTTTGGGCACTTCGCAACAAGTTAGACGACAACAGCAAGGACTTAGTCAAGCGGCTGCTAACAAATGGTCGGTAGCCCAAGAGTTACAAGCCGACTTCTACGCAGGAGTGTGGGCACACCATAACCAGAAGTATTTAGATGTAGATGATATTGATGAGGCACTAAGTGCTGCCAATGCTGTTGGCGATGACGCTATTCAGAAACGTATGCAAGGGCACGTAGTACCCGATTCATTCACTCACGGTACTTCTGAGCAACGCAAATACTGGTTTACTAAAGGATACAAAACTGGTGATATTAACGAAGGTAATATCAAAACTATCTATGAACAAACAAATAATCGTTAAGGATTTAGGTCATAAAGACTATAAAGAAACGTGGGACTACCAAGAAAGCCTCTTTGAAGAAATAGTTGAGCTGAAACGCAAGAATAGGGCTGAAAACACAGACCTCCCTACTCCTAACTACTTTCTTTTTGTAGAGCATCCACACGTATATACGCTTGGCAAAAAGCGGTCATATAGAAAACTTGCTAATTGATGAGGCTGCTTTAGCTAAAAAAGGGGCTTCTTTTTATAAGATAAACCGCGGAGGCGATATTACTTATCACGGGCCTGGACAGATAGTAGGTTATCCTATCATAGACCTTGAAAACTTCTTTACGGATATTCACAAGTATTTGCGCTTGTTAGAAGAAGTAATCATCAGAACCTTAGCCGACTATGGCATAAAGGGAGAACGCAGTGAAGGAGAGACAGGTGTATGGCTAGATGTAGGAACGCCTTTTGCTCGCAAAATATAGTGCAATGGGGGTACGCGCCTCGCGATGGGTAACAATGCACGGATTTGCGCTGAATGTCAATACTGATTTAGGCTATTTTGATAACATTATCCCTTGTGGGATACGGGGTAAGGCAGTAACCTCACTCAACGTAGAGTTATCAAAAGAAAAGGTAGATACTGAAGAAGTAAAGACACATATACTAAAAGCATTTCGAAGAGATTTTTTTGGAGTTACCATAAAGAAATAAGCACAAAAAAAGGCCGTCAATGTTATTATTGACAGCCTTTTTTTGTATTTCTTACTCTAAGAATTTGCGCTTTATGGTATTATTTTTTTATCTAAAAATAGAATAAAAATATGACAAAAAGTGGACAGTGATAGTTCGGTACAGTGATTGCTGTAAGAGAACTATCATAGAATTAATAGAGAAAAAAAGGCTTAAAAAAAGGAATTTTTACTTAAGTAAAGAACAAGAAACCTTTGGAGATATGGATATTTGCAAAAACAGCTGACGGAAAAACCTATTGAAGAGTTAGAGAAATTGTTTGTGACGCCAAGTGCCTTTACTGAAAAAAATATCAGGTTGGTTAGAAGGAAGTAAAGTTTCTTCAGAAGCCTTTTTGCAATGGTTAGATAAACCGGAAAAATTTTTAAAAAAAATATTTGAAATAGTAGATTAGTTATGTATAAAAAAAGTAAAAATAGAGGATCTGTACGACTATTTTTTTATATAGATGGGAAAATATATGCCAAGATGGAAGAAAACTGTAGATTAAAGGAATTATCTTTAACAGGAGAAGTTCTCTGGGAAGCAGAAGAGATAGAGATTAGGCACAATTATGTAAATAACGATGTGATTATCTTCAACTTAGAAAGTTTAGAAGATAAATATACATATGATAGAACATTTATATATGATAGAAGAAAAAAAGCTTTAATTTTTCACGGGAAAAAAATAGAATTAATTTTTATTTAGTAAAAAAAATGTTTTGATGGAAATATATTATATAGTAATACAAATGAAAATATTATTATATTTGATATATTGAAAGGGGAAATTCTAAAGAAAAATAGATAAGCCAACTATAGGTGTAACACTCTTAGTGACAGAAAAAGTATGTTGTCAAAAAAATATGATCCATATATTTATATATATGTAAAAAAATGACTATTCTTTACTAAGGCAACAAAATATTCAAGATTTTTTCCCTAAGGAAGAAGAAATAGAGATATATTCTGTGCATCCTTATAAAAAAATACCTTTATAGTGATTGCTAAAAGGGGCATTGTTTGTATTTCTCAAAAGGATGGTTCTCTTATTTGGAAAAGTGATTACTATGCACGGACTATGGAGATCGTAGGAAACTTAGGCTATGTATGTACAGGGCTCTCTTTATATTGGGTGAATTTAGATACAGGAGAAAAGTATGGTTATGGAAGAAAATACGATCGCCTACCTGATTTTTGAATATAATGGAGAAACATACTGGCCAGCTGGTTATAGGGTAGTATATCATAAAGGGTTATTATGGTATGAAGTCTTTATATCTGGATACGCTTTTATCCTTGCCATTGACCCCGAAACAGGCGAATATAAATGGATTCACAAGGTAGAAACCTATGAAAGAGTTATGGATATAAAGTTCTATGATGATAAAATGTTTCTTCTGGACTCCGGAAATACGTTATTTATCTATGAGGAAAAGAATTAGCTCTAAACACCTCTGTCATTGAAGTACATCAGATAATACCTTGTGAGACAGGAGGACAATATATCAGGGAAAAATGAAGGAAATTTCTATATTTTTTTAGAGATTCCTATAAATAGTTATATTTTAAAATGTTATCTCACAATTCACATATCGTACAAAAAAAAGCGTATCGCCACCACTAAAGAGATAGAAAGGATGAAATACCAAATAAAAATTAAGCATTTTTTTATTAGTTTTCTACTTATAAATTGTAGTGTTAAAAGAAACTGAGTTTGAAATTATCTGTACAAAAAAAGTAAGTAAAGAGTATTCTTATAATTCTATAGGTTTTATAGAAAATAGCTACGGAAAGTTAAATATAAAAACCATTTCTCACTACGATAAGGAAGGAAAGTTAAAAGAAGTTTTTTTGGAATAGATCTGATGGTTTTTTTGAAATATACATTGTCAGAACTAAAAAAATGATGTAGCCTTATTAAATAGCTTTGATATTGATACTATATATTCCGATAAAAAAATATATCAGTTATATAAAAGAGAAAAAAAGAATGATACTATATTTTATTCATCTAATGATGAAGTAATTATAGAGATAAAGAAGAAAAGGATTGGATTAGTAAACTGTTAAATAACAATGTCTATTTTAGTTTTTAATAGATAGGCTATCGTATAAATATCATCGATAATACAAAAAAATTGATGTAATTTTGTCTTTTGCAAAGCATTGGAGTTGTTTTTTTATTTTTTTAACTTTTCAACTAGCAAGTTGAATTATTTAAATCTTAAGCATAATGAAAAAGCAGTATTAACACTATTTTTTTATTACTCAGCTTACAAAGCTGTTCACAAAAAAACTATGATAACACAAAATCCAAAACATCACTGCCAACAATCTTGTAGAAGAGATTGCAAAACAAGTTAGTCATTATAATTATGAACCTATCTACCAAGTAGATTTTTGAGTTTGGTCATTGTTACATTGAATTGTATATAAATGATATCTTAGCCTATAAAAAAACTATGGAGAAGGAGGGTCTAGTAGTTTTACAATAAATCCATATCTTTTGAATTTTTTTCAAATCAAACGATAAAACTAAGGATGTATGCTACAGAAGAATTTGGAGAATTTTTGAACAATTCAGCTGTTAAATTAGGAATAGGTAGCTATGACAACCAAAATGAATTCGCAATAGAAAAACGACAAAGTAATTTATTCATATATCAGACTCCAGAGGATGAGAACGGTTTTTTCAAATATGCTGGTAAAGAATATTTTTGAGCAAAACAGTAACCTTTACGCTCCCCGAAGTGCCTTATAAAAATAGAAGGTTGGAAAGATAGTCAAGATTTGAGAAATTTTTGACAAGAAGCTCTTGGAACAAAAAAAGTGTTACAAGCTTTATCAAATGATTCAAAAAAATCATTTAAAGAGCGAGATTTAGATGGAATTGCTCAGTTTTCATTTAATAAAATGAAAGACCAAGCCATTGCCCAATATTTTGATGAAGAAGAAGTGCAAGAGAGGTGGGAGGAACTTATTTCTATTGCAGGAGCAGACAATTTAGAGTTCTATCCATTGGAAAATTATGAGTTAGTTTTTTTATGGAGAGGGTAGATTAGTAGGCTTAAAAAGCAAAAAAGAAAGATGGTTTTCAAGGAGCTTCTGCATTATTGTGTAAGTTTAAAAGAGAAGGAAAATGGGTAGAGGCTAAATTAGATTATCTTTTACATATCCCAAAAAGGTAAAACTGAATTTGAAATTTATTAAATAATTCAACTTGCTAGTTATTTAAAATAATCAATAACTAGCAAGTTGAATTATATAGATTTTGATGATTAACCTAAACTTACAGAAAAAAAGATACTCAAAATTTAATATATAATGCTTAATTAAAAAAATTATTTTTTTACCTTTGCCGTCGGAATGATGCAAAAAGAAATCTGTACATATACGCTTAATTGCCTCTTTGCTATTGCTATGTATGCTAAAAGTGGCTTTCCCTGTGGGTGAGTTTTTTCATAACCACCACACAAGTAAGGAGTTATGCGCTATTGCTACAGGTAGTGAATGTAAGCACGAAGCACACTTTTTCGGCTATAGATACTCACCACGATTGTATCTTTCTACAACTTCATCAGTTCTTTGCTCCTTCTTTCTTTACTTATCATTTATGGGAGCAAAGCGTTTCAACTATTTTTCTTCTTTATTGAAAAAGACATTCCGCAAAATGTCTTTGTTATCTTTTCAAGAGGACCGCCTGTTAATTTGTCAATGAGTCAATTTGCCAATTAGCAAATTGAGAAATCAATTAATTTTTCAAATTAAATTCTTATGCAAAAGATATTATTTCTTCTGCTGCTATTGTGTGCGTTTTCGGCTTTTTGGACAAGTACGCTTACAACTGCAAGTAGAAGATACTCAACAATTGCCGTTGGCAGGAGCAGTGGTGCACTTTATGGGCAAACACTACCTAACGGACTCTGACGGCAAAGTTACTATTGAGAAAAACCCCTAAAGGGTCTTATCCTATCAAAATTACTTATCTCGGTTATCACGATTACGAAGCAACGCTTACGCTGCCTATCGCTCAACCTTACAAGGTAGTAATGAAAGAGACTGTTAATCAGTTAGATGCGGTAACAGTGGTAGGACATAATACTTCTGTGATAGAATGTAGGTTGCCTTATAGGGTTCAGGTTATTAAGCAAGATGGTTTTTCTAAAGCATTCAGGAGACGAACTGTCTCAAAAATACTTACCCAAGTAGCAGGTGTTTTCGATGATACAAACGGGGGGTACTATAGCCAAGCCTGTGATTCACGGTTTGCACGGCAATCGAATCTTGATACTCAACAACGAGGTACGCCAAGAGGGACAACAATGGGGGGCTGACCACGCTCCTGAAATAGACCCTATGGTGGCTGACCAGATAAGCGTAGTGAAAGGAGCTGAGGCTGTGCGCTATGGTTCGGATGCACTGGGTGGGGTAATACTCATCAGCCCAAACAAACTGCCTTACGGCGATGGACTGCACGGTAAGTTATTGCCCTCATTTGCTTCAAACGGTAGAAAGACTGCCCTAACGGCAAGCGTAGAGGGGTCTGTACCTAAGCTGCATTCGTGGGCATGGCGGGTGCAAGGTACCTTAAAAACGTTCGGGCGACCTCAGTACCGCTAACTATCTGTTGAACAACACCGCAGCCCGTGAGGCGAACTTTTCGGTAGCGACAGGCGTACAGAAAAACAAAGGTACTGCTGAAGTGTTTTACAGCCGTTATGAGAATGAGAGTAGTGTATTCTACGGGTCGCATATAGGGAATTTAGACGACCTATTAGGCAGGTTTGAAATCGGTAGACCGCTGACTACCTATCCGTTTTCGTACTCTATCAATGCTCCTAAGCAAAAGGTAGTACATCACCTGCTGAAAGCCAAAGCGTTTTACCTTTTGCCTTTAGGCAGTAAACTGACGGCACAATACGCTTTTTCAGAAAGATATACGCCAAGAGTTTAGTTTGCGTAGGATGGATAGGACGCGCATCCCAGCCCTGAATATGGAGCTCACCACTCACACCCTTGATGTAGATTGGGAACACTCTTACCGCTACCGTTGGGGAACGATGATAGGGGGTAGCTTTAGCAAGCAGGACAACTACAACCAACCCGGTACGGGGGTAGTGCCTGTAATCCCTAACTTTGCTTCGCTTAGTTACGGCATTTTTGGGATACAACGTTACTCTTATATGAAATGGCAAGCCCAAGCAGGGCTTAGGGTATGACTACAAATACCTAAACGCCGATGGCTACGATATGTACTCGCAACGCTACGGAGGAGAACACCAATTTCACAACCTGACCTACAGTGTAGGAGCCTCGCACCACCTCTCTAGTTGGATAGACGTGGGTAGCTATATAGGTTTGGCGTGGCGTGCCCCACACGTAAACGAGCTGTACAGCAGTGGCTTGCACCACGGAGCAGGTACCTATGATTTAGGCGATGAGACGCTGCAATCGGAAACAGGGCTTAAGTGGCTCACCAGCTTTACTTTTAACAACCGCAAGATACGTGTAAATGTAGATATGTACCTACAATGGATACAAAATTATATTTACGACTACCCTACAGGTGAAACGCGTACCTTGTTTTTCGGGGGTGTACCCTATCTTTCAGTACGCCCAAGCTGATGCTTTCTTTAGAGGCGTAGACCTTGATGCAAAACTACCTTTGCTGAAGTGGCATAGCCTAAGCGACCAAGAGCTGAACTATGAACTGAAGGGCTCTGTAGTTTTTGCTAATGAAATGCAGACTAAGCGATACTTCCCTTTTATACCTGCTCCGCGCATAAATCAGCAGTTAAAATGGAACGTAGAGCGCAATAGAAGGGTTGGTAAGAAATTTTGCTGTGGGTATAGGGCACACCTTTGTAGCCCAACAAACCCGCTTTGAACCTGCCCAAGAGTTAGTGCCTACTACCCCTGATGCTTATCACCTTTTTGAGGTTAACATAGGAACAACTCTGAAGATAGGAGGACAACAAACTTTAGGGATAAGGCTTTCTGCCGAAAAACCTTTTGAACACAGAATACAAGGAATACACGAATCGGTTTAGGTATTACGCCCACGATTTGGGTAGGAATGTATTCGTGAGATTGATTATAATTTTTTTAAAAGACATCAGAAAAAAATGAAAAAAATATTATACTATTTAAAAAGCTATTAGTATGATAGTTTTAGTGTGTTTTGCCGTAAGTAGCTGTAGTAAGGACGATAGTAAACCAAAACCACCTACTGACGAGACTAAAGACAGAGGACACGATATGCCCGACAAGGTACAGTTTATCATCACCGATAAAGGCACTAAGGCAGTGCAAGAGCGTACCGCTAACAAGTCGCCCTAAGGGAATAGTGTACGACATCAATAACCCTATACAATGGCAAGTAGGGCACGAGTACCTGTTCGAGATAGTGTATTACAACAACGGAGTGCGTATGAACCACGAGTTTGTAACCGCTGAAATGGCGCCTATCCACCAACACTTCTTTCAGTTATTTCAAGGAAATTACCCTGAAAATAAAGAAGGAAGAGATGCGATGGTAACCGCCATGAACAAGGTAGTAAGTTATGAATATCAGGATACTGACCCTGAGAATAGCACTTACGGCACACAAGGGGTGAAGTTGCGCCTGCGCACTTGGGACAAAAAACACCCAGAACTACGCGACCCTGTGGGACTGAAAGGTATTTTCCACATTAAAGACGAAGCGACTGCAGGTAATTATACCTTGCGAATTAAGTTAGCACACTTCCTTACTGCCAACAAGCTCAACCCACAAACCCAAGAAGAGCGCCCTTATAATGTAGTGGAATACTCTAATGCGTTTCAATTAGATTCGGATATGACACTACCCATAGAAATTAAACAATAACCTTTTTAACATTAAAAACGATGAAAAAAATATATATCAATTTTTTTAAAATACACTTTCCTTTTTAGTAGTGATGGCTACTGCTTTTAGCGCTTGTAGCAAAGATGATGAACCTACAACTTTTTCGTGGAGTAGATTGGAGGTACGCTTCACCAAAGGGCACTCGCACGGTTATTTTCACGGTAACCCTGATTACCCCGTGAAATACTTGAAGACTGTGCAACATTTTTATTTTGACAACATCAACGGAGTGCCTACACCTGCTGCCAACAACCCTACGGCTATCCGTTGGGAAGGGACTGATGTAGTGGTAGAAGACCACCACGATGATGAAGACGAAGATGAAGGATACCACAGCCATCAGCACAATGCAGGGGTAAGTTTATATGGCATAGAATTGATTTTCTACGACAAAAACGGCAAGCGTGTGAACGCACAGCTAAGCACTGGCAAAAACCCTGACCGCTATCAGTTCTTCTTTATTGCTGACAATTTTGCAGCAGTAGCCAGCAATACGACAGTGCCTACCCAAGCTGAAGCACTTGACTATAAATACCGCGATACTAACCCAGAAGAGCTGTACATTAAAGGCGGTAGTTTTGACAAAAATCCTAATGCCCCTAAAGGCGTGCTAAGACAGGAACAGATAGGTTTGAAAGGCTTTTTTGAAGTAAAAAGAACTTACATAAACTTTGATTTGCGAATTGTTTTAGGACTTTTTGCGAGCAAACCTGCTAATTTGACTTATAATACAGTGCCTGCTAACAAGGTGTTAGATGTAAAAATACCTATACATATCTACACCGACCTTTTGCGAGAAGACAAGACTGTAGAAGACGCTGTACGTGAATTTGGTGTTAGCAAAGAAGAGATAGAGAAAGACCAAAACGATATTCTCTCATCAACCCTCAATCCTGAAAAGTAGTGGTACCTTTTTGTAAAGACGAGAGACAAAACACAAAAGGACAAAAGAAGAACTTTTGCCAGAGGTTATGCCTTTGGCAAAAGTTTTTCTTTTAAATTTTAGTGGTTCAAATAATTGTTGTATCTTAGCCGAAAATTTTTTAATACATCAACAAACTTAAAACACAAAATAACAATGGGAAAAGGATTTTTTAAAAGTACCTAAGGCTGTAAATGAGCCCGTAAAGAGTTATGCACCAGGAAGCCCTGAGCGCGAAGCAGTGCTAAAAGCCTACAAAGAATTATGGAACACTCGTGTAGACGCTCCGCTATACATTGGCAGTGAGGAAGTACGCACTGGCAATACGAGGCGAGATGCACCCCCACGACCACAAACACTGCTTGGGCGTTTACCACAACGCTGGCAAAGCAGAGGTAGAAAAAGCGATAGCTGTAGCCCTTGAAGCTCGTAAGAAATGGGCTGCCCTTGCGTGGGAAGAACGCGCCGCTATCTTCTTGAAAGCTGCTGACCTTATCGCAGGGGCCTTATCGCGCTAAAATGAACGCTGCCACAATGATTGCACAATCTAAAACTGTACACCAAGCTGAAATAGATTCTGCTTGCGAGTTGATAGACTTTTTGCGTTTCAACGTGGAATTTATGGCTAATATCTACAACGATCAGCCTAACTCGTCAGAAGGGGTATGGAACCGCGTAGAATATCGCCCTTTAGAGGATTTGTATATGCCGTTACTCCATTTAACTTCACCGCTATCTCGGGCAACCTACCTGCAAGTGCAGCCCTAATGGGTAATGTAGTAATTTGGAAACCAAGTGCTTCGCAAGTATTTTCGGCTAATATGATAGTAGAAGTATTTAAGAAAGCAGGTTTGCCAGATGGGGTTATCAATGTACTGCATGGCGATGCTGCTATGATTACTGATGCGCTACTGGCTAGTCCGCATTTTTGCTGGTATCCATTTTTACAGGTTCTACCAATGTTTTTCCAAGATATTTGGAAGAAAATAGGCAACAACATTCATAACTACAGAACTTATCCTAAGATAGTAGGTGAAACAGGAGGTAAAGACTTTATCCTTGCTCACCCAAGTGCTTGTGCAAAGCAAGTAGCTACGGCTATCACTCGTGGCGCATTTGAATACCAAGGACAAAAATGTAGTGCAGCCTCTCGTGTGTACTTACCTAAATCAAAAAGCTGAGGAAACATTGGAATTGGTGAAAAAAAGACGTATTGTCTTTTCAAAATGGGTTCTCCTGAAAACTTAGAGAACTTTTATCACAGCTGTTATTCACGAAATTTCTTTTTGACAAATTGGCTAAATACATAGACCAAGCGAAGAAAGACAAAGATGCCGAAATATTCGTAGGCGGTGGTTATGACAAGAGCAAAGGATATTTTTATAGAACCTACCGTAATTGTTACCACTAATCCGCATTACACCACTATGGAAACTGAGCTTTTTGGGCCTGTGGTAACCGTGTATGTATACGACGATGCTAAGTGGGAAGAAACGCTAAAATTAGTAGATGAAACCTCGGCTTACGCCCTTACAGGAGCCGTATTTGCTACTTGCCGTTACGCAATAGACGAAGCAGTGAAAGCCCTTGAAAAATGCGGCAGGTAACTTCTACGTAAACGATAAACCTACAGGAGCTGTAGTAGGACAACAACCTTTTGGTGGCGCACGTGCCTCAGGTACTAACGACAAGGCAGGTTCGGCACAGAACTTATTGCGCTGGGTATCGCCTCGCCTTATCAAAGAAACTTTTTGTACCACCAGTAGATTATCGTTATCCGTTCTTGGGGTAATAAAGGAATAGTAAAGCTGTCCAAAAAGTTTTTCACCTTAAAACATTAATACAAATTAGATTTTCATAACTCTATGATTATTAACATCCCCCTCCCTTCGAAGGGGAAGATGTGATGGTCAGCATACACGAAAAAAACTTTTTGGACAGTCTATTTTTCAAAGTAAAAATTAGCAAAATAGAATAACAAAATCAATCAAATTAAACATTAAAAATGGAATGGCTTTGGAACTTGATGGCCGACCACGAGTGTAGCTTACACTGTGATAGTGTATAGTGTGGTCATCGCGGTAGGAGTTGCCTTAGGAAAGGTTAAATTTTTTGGCATCTCATTTGGTATTGCTTGGGTACTTTTCGCAGGCATTGCTATGGCTGAAATGGGTTTTTACGGTAAACACTCATATTCAGCACTTTATTAAAGAATTTGGGCTTATACTCTTTGTCTATACCATTGGGCTACAGGTAGGGCCAGGATTCTTTTCCGCCTTTAAGAAAGAAGGCATTAAGCTCAATCTGTTGGCAGTAATATCAATAGCTACTTGTGTGGCTACAGTGATTGCCATTCACTACCTTACGAATACCGATATGAGTACCTTAGTAGGGATAATGTCAGGGAGCCGTAACTAATACGCCTGGTTTGGGAGCTGCCAATGCTGCGTTGGCTGAGAAGTTTGGCGAAGATGCCCCCTCGCTTACTACTATGTATGCAGTAGCTTATCCGTTTGGGGTATTTGGTATTATCATTGTGATGTTGGGCTTAAGAGGTATTTTCAAAGTAAATATTGAAGCTGAAAAACGATTAAACTCACTACGGCATTCTAAAGACCAAGTAATTATCAACCGCTTTGCTATCAAAGTATCCAATCCATCTTTATTTGGCAAAAAAACTAAGCGTTATTAAGAAGACGCTCGATTTTGATTTTACCATTTCGCGTATGTGCCGAAAAGGTGAAATACTCTTAGCTGATGCTGACACCCTAATAGAAGAAGGCGATGTGGTACTAGTAGTAGCTAACCAAAGAGAAAATGAAAAACTCTTAACCTTAATGGGTGATAGTGTAGCTATTACTGATTATTTTCCTGATGAAAAAGATATGCGCTACACCTCGCGCCGTATCAACGTAACACAACGTGCTATTTTCACTAAAACTTTAGGAGAATTGGATGTGCGCAGACGCTTTGGGGTGACTATAACCCGCGTATTTCGTGCGGGAGTGGAGTTCGTACCTTCAGCCCACACTAAGTTGCAATTTGGTGATACTATCACCGTAATAGGCGATGAAACCCATATACAATTAGTAAGTAAAGAATTTGGTAACTCTAAACGCCGCCTACAGACCCCATATATAGCAGAGCTCTTTATGGGTATTACTCTTGGGGTGTTATTGGGCTCTATCCCCTTCTCAATACCAGGTATACCAGGTGCTGTACGCTTAGGTTTGGCGGGAGGGCCTCTTATCGTTGCTATACTTATCAGTAGATATGGTGGTAAATTCTCAGTGACCCACTACGTATCGCAAAGTGCGAACCTAATGGTGCGCGAAATAGGTATTGTGTTATTCCTTGCTAGTGTAGGTTTAGATGCTAAAGCTAAATTTATAGAAACTTTATTGCACGGCGATGGACTTTACTGGATGGGCTTAGGAGTACTTATCACTCTAATACCATTATTAGTAACTTCGCTTATTGCGCGTATAAAAGGCAAATTAGACTATTTGGAAATCTGTGGATTGCTTTCAGGAGCTTCTACTGACCCCCCAGCATTGGCTTTTGCTAATGATATGTCGAACTCTGAAATACCAGCCCTTACCTACGCAAGTGTATACCCTCTTACTACTTTCTTGCGAATAATGGTAGCACAATTATTGATTGTATTTTTTGTGTGATGTTAGAAAAAATGCTTACTTTTGCACCCTCAAAAAAAACAGAATACTATGTTTGGAAATATGATGGATATGATGGGTAAGCTCAAGAGATTAAACAAAAAAACTGAGGAAGCTAAAGAGCAGCTCAGCAATGTACTCTTGGAAGAATCTACCGCTGATGGGAGCGTAAAAGTAACCATCACTGCTAACAGAGAAATTAAATCAATTAGCATAAGCGATACGCTTTTGGAAGACAAAGAAGCCTTAGAAGACTTTTTGATACTTACACTAAACAAGGCTATAGCCAAAGCTACAGAAAAGAACGAAGCCACACTGGCAGCTGTAGCCAAACAAGGGCTTCCGTTTAACTTTTAAAACACAAAACAAATGGGTAAAATAATTGCTATTGCAAACCAAAAAGGAGGGTAGGAAAAACTACTACCTCAGTAAACTTAGCAGCCTCATTGGGGGTGTTAGAGAAAAAGTATTGCTTATTGACGCTGACCCTCAGGCGAATGCTACTTCGGGTTTAGGCATCAATGTAGATTCGATAGAACACGGCACCTATGAACTACTTGAGCATACTATGGACGCTAAAGATATGATTATACATACTAGCTCACCTAACCTTGATTTGATAGCTGCCCACATCAACTTGGTAGCCATTGAAATAGAGTTAGTAGACAAACAAGAGCGCGAGTATATGCTTAAAAAAGCCTTAGCGCCCATACGCGACCAATATGACTATATACTGATAGATTGTGCTCCGTCATTAGGGCTCATCACCCTAAATGCACTAACAGCTGCTAACTCGGTAATCGTGCCTATACAGTGCGAATACTTTTGCTTTGGAAGGGTTGGGCAAGCTGTTAAAACACTATCAAAAGTGTACAAAAGTCGTTTAACCCTAATTTAGACATCGAAGGGCTGCTACTGACTATGTATGATGCACGCTTGCGCCTATCAAACCAAGTGGTAGAAGAAGTGCAAAAACACTTTAGCAATATGGTGTTTAAAACCATTATACAACGCAATGTACGCCTAAGTGAAGCCCCCAGCTTTGGTGAGACTATCATCAACTATGATGCTACTAGCAAAGGGGCAACTAACCACATCAACTTAGCTCAAGAAATCATAGATAAAAAAACAAGACAGCCTAATGACGAAACCTGCTAAAAACAATCCTTAGGGAAGAGGAATATCTGCTATTTTCGGCAACAGTCCTGAAGCTACGATTAGCTCTATCAACGACAAGAATGCTGATAAGATAGTAGGAAATATTATAGAATTAGAGCTCGACCTGATTGAGACAAACCCTTTTCCAACCACGTACCTCTTTCAACGAAGAAGAGTTGCAAGGGCTAGCTTCGTCTATAGAGGAATTAGGGGTAGTACAACCTATCACCGTTCGCAAATTAGAAGAAGGGAACAAATATCAACTTATTTCGGGTGAACGCCGTTTTCGCGCCTCTAAATTGGCAGGACTTAAAAACAATACCCGCCTACATCAGAATAGCCGATGACAACGACTCGCTGACAATGGCATTGGTAGAGAATATACAGCGTCAGGATTTAGACCCTATAGAGATAGCCCTTTCGTACCAACAGCTGATAGAGCAAGTAAACCTAACCCAAGACCAAATGAGTAAGCGTGTAGGGAAAAAACGCTCTACCATCACCAATTATTTGCGACTACTGAAGTTAGCACCTATTGTGCAAACAGGTATACGCGATGGTTTTTATAAGTATGGGGCACGGACGCTATCATACCAATAGAAAACCCTGAACAACAGGCTGAAGTATATGAGCGCATCATAGCAGATAATCTTTCGGTACGCGATACCGAAGAATTAGTACGCCGCATTCAAAACCCTGAAACTACTGAAGTAGCTAGTGTAAGTCTGCCCAAAAACAGTAGCAAAAGCTGAAGTGCCTTCTTATATAAAGGAGCACATCAGTACTTTCAACCACTTCTTTGGTACAAAAGTTGCCGTAAAAATGAGTAAAGACGGAAAAAGGTAGCCTAACGATACCTTTTTAACTCTGAAGAAGATTTTTAAGCGCATACAAAGATTATTAGACAAAAAGAGATGAATAAAGTTATTTTTGATAATGGTTCTCCTATTAGGAGGGCGTATGGCGTATGCACAAAAGGAGGAGGTTGCGACAATACCTTCAGACTCGATGCAGGTAGCCGTTATGCAAAACAACCTAAACAAAAATAACGTGGAATACGAGACCCTCTATCACCTGCTAAAGCTGCCTTTTTACTCGGCTGTAATACCTGGGTTGGGGCAGATATACAACAAGAGCTATTGAAAGTGCCCTTAGTGTATGCCGCTATTGGTACACCTATCTATTTCTATATACGAAATTCTAAAGAGTACGACCGCTACTTAACTGCCTACAAACGACGACAGCAAGGGTATACTGATGACGAGTTTTACCTTGATGGACAACCGCTTCTGAGCACCGATGGGCTACGCCGTGGCAGCCAGTTTTACAGGCGTAACAAAGAACTTTCGATACTTATAGGGATAGGTATGTATGCCCTAAACGTGATAGAGGCAAACGTTGATGCCCACTTGAAACAATTTAACGTAGATGAACGGCTTTCTTTAGAGCCCCTATATACAGACCGACTACCTCACTCAACCACAATTTGGAGTAACACTCACCTATAAATCAAAAAAATGAATACACAAAACTTATTGGCTACCTTGCGCAACATAGTAGGCGCAAAGTACGTAATGACCGACCCTGCACAAACCGAAAGATTTCGTACTGGTTACCGCTTTGGGACGGGAAATGCCATAGCTGTAGTACGTCCGGCGACCTTATGGGAACAGTGGCAAGTATTAGAAGCCTGTGTGGCTGCTGATGTAATCGTCATCTCGCAAGCTGCTAATACCGGCATCACAGGTGGGTCTAACCCTTTTGGGAATGACTACGACCGCGATGTAGTGATTATTAACACTATGCGCAATGACAATGTACAACTAATATTAAACGCTGAGCAAGCCGTATGCTTGCCAGGTTCGACCCTAAACCACCTTGAAGCAGAACTTAAGCCTTACGGACGCGAACCACACTCAGTGATAGGTTCGTCTTGCATAGGAGCCTCAGTAATTGGAGGGGTATGCAACAACTCAGGAGGTTCGTTAGTACAACGAGGTCCTGCTTATACCGAAATGGCACTATTTGCCCAGCTAAACGCTGAAGGTAAGTTAGAGCTTATAAACCACTTGGGTATTGACTTAGGCGAAACCCCCAAAGAGATACTGACCAATCTGCAAGAAGGAAAATACCAGACTAAAGACATTAAGAATACTGGTAAAAAAAGGACACGACCACCACTATTGTGACCACGTACGCCAGATAAATGCCGATACACCAGCACGTTTTAACGCTGACCCTGCTCGCTTGTATGAAGCTTCAGGAAGCGCCGGTAGGTTAGCTATCTTTGCCGTACGTGTGGATACTTTCGCTGCTGAAAAATACAGCCGTATTCTATATAGGTACTAATGACACAGCTGTACTTACTCAAGCTACGCCGAGATATGTTGGGTCTCGTTTGAACAAATACCTATCTCAGGAGAGTATATACACCGCACCGCTTTTGATATAGCTGCTAAATATGGAAAAGATACTTTCTGGTATATCAAAATGTAGGGACAGAATACTTACCGCGTCTTTTTGCTATGAAAGCGTGGGCTGACCGTGTAGCTAAAAAAACTACCTTTATGCCTAACCACTTCAGCGAGAAGTTTTTGCAAGCAACTTCTAAACTGATGCCTCAAAACACTTGCCCCAAATACTATGGGACTACCGCAATCAGTACGAGCATCATCTTGTATTGAAAAATGGGAGGTAAAGGAGTAGAAGAGGCTCGCGAATATCTAAAAAGAGTTTGCTGACAGTAGTAAAGGGGCTTATATAGAGTGTGATGCTAAATTAGCTCAAGCCGCTATGTTATTGCGCTTTGCAGTAGCTTCAGCCGCTATACGCTATCGCTCAGTACACGAAAAAGAGGTGGAAGATATTGTAGCTTTAGACATTGCTTTGCGTCGTAACGATGAGGATTGGTTTGAGAAACTACCGCCCGAAATTGACAACAAAATCTTGCATAAGTTATACTACGGACACTTTATGTGTCACGTATTTCACCAAGACTACGTAATAAAGAAAGGGTATAACTGCGAAGAGATAGAAGAAGAGATGCTCAAACTATTAGACAAGCGTGGCGCTCAATATCCTGCTGAACACAATGTAGGACACCTCTATCACGCTAACGATGACCTTAAAAACTTTTACAACAGTCTTGACCCTACCAATACCTTCAACCCAGGTATAGGTAAGACATCGAAGAAGAAAGACTGGAAATAAGTATATTATCTTTAAAACATTTTTATCATACTATATTAGGCTGCTCATTTGTATTGAGCAGCCTTTTTACTAGAAGTTTTTTTAACATTCTTTGGCATACTTTTTTTGCTGGGTAAATTAGTTACAACCATAAAACTATTAATATATCAAATGTTAATGAAAAAGAATCTTATTTATAGCTATGTTAGGTGGTATAGGTTTTACCACTGTACAATGTACTAAAAACTATTGAGGAACGTGTAGAAGTAATTCGTGAACGCGGCAATGCTATTCTTTCAGGCAATGGAGTTCCTGATGCCTCTTTAGGAAAGTTGGAGATTATTACTTAGACCTTAGCGGAGTAAACCTTTATGGAGCTAAAACTGCTGAAGGTTGGGGGTAATCCCTATCAGTTTGCGCGGCTTGAAAGGCGACAAAAGGTAATGACGGACAAAATGGAACTGACGCCCCTGTACCAAACATCAAAGGAGGTTACTGGTACATTGGAGAAACTAATACAGGCATCAAGGCCGAAGGAAAAGACGGCTCTAATGGCAGTAATGGTTCTAACGGAACTAATGGTAAAGATGGAAAGGACGGAAAAGATGGAAAAGATGGCATTACTCCTACCATTTCAGCTGACGGCTATTGGGTAGTAAACGGACAAAAAACAGATATCAAAGCTAAAGGAACTGATGGAACTAATGGTAGCAATGGTTCTAACGGAACTAATGGCAAAGATGGAAAGGACGGAAAAGATGGTATTACTCCTACCATTTCAGCTGATGGCTATTGGATAGTAAACGGACAAAAAACAAATATCAAAGCTAAAGGAACTGACGGAGCCAACGGACAGAATGGTTCTAATGGAACTAATGGCAAAGATGGAAAGGACGGAAAAGATGGTAAAGACGGTAAAGATGGAGCCGCTCCTACGATAACTATTAATAGCGATGGTTATTGGGTAATAAATGGTGAAACTTCTACTACTAAAGCTAAAGCTGAAAATGGTAAAGATGGAAAGGATGGAAAAGACGGTAAAGATGGAGCCGCTCCTACGATAACTATTAATAGCTATGGTTATTGGGTGATAAATGGAGAAACTTCTACTACCAAAGCTAAAGCTGAAAATGGTAAAGATGGAAAAGACGGAAAGGATGGAAAAGACGGTAAAGATGGTAAAGATGGAAAAAAGGGAGACAAAGGTGCTGATGGAGCAAAGGGAGATAACGGAAAAAATGGGGAAACTCCCCATATTGGAGACAATGGAAATTGGTGGATTGGTGACAAAGATACTAATATAAAAAGCACAGGGACCAAAAAGGTGACCCCTGGAGCTACAGGCGCCCTAAGGAGATAGAGGAGAAAGAGGTCTCCTGGTAAAGACGGTTCGGTAATCTATGCTGATAAGGGGAAACCTACTACCCAAGGTAAGGACGGAGATTATTACATTGATACAGAAACTAAGATATTCTACGGCCCTAAAGCAAATAGCTCTTGGCCTACTACGGGTATTTCATTGACTAATGAGAGTATCAACAATAGTGATTATGAATTAAGTGGAGATGGTAAGACCTTATTAAAATGGAAAAATCTTAATACTCGTTTCATAGATATGAATGCCGATCCTAAACTAAGAGAAGTAACTAAGATTGATAAAAGCTTTTTAATGGAGAAACTATTGGACGTGGGCTACAACTTACTACTATCATCGTAGGAGATAAGGTTACAGAAATTAATGATTATGCTTTCTATCTTTCTGAAAAAGCTAAAAACAGTAGAATTACCTGAAAACATCACCAAAATAGGTAGATTTGCTTTTGCTAATTGTACTAATCTAAGAAACATCAATATTCCTGATGAACTTGCTAAAATAGAAACTAGGGTGTTTTTTAACTGTACAAGGCTTTACGCATATCACATTACCTGAAAAAGGTAGGAGAAATAGAGGCAGCTGCTTTTCAAAAATTGTAAAAGCTTACATACTATAACTATTTTGAATCCTACTGCTTTTTCAAATAAAAGCTATGAGCAACACTAATTTCCGTAATATCTATGTACCTAATGGTAGTGCATCTGCTTATAAGGCAGCTAATCCTACATACAAAGATATTATCAGATAAAATATTGTTGATATTATCAGTAAAAAAAGACTTTGTCAGAGTTTTAGGACTTTGACAAAGTCTTTATATCAAAAATGAATAAAAATATAATCCTTAGAAAAAAACGGTTGCGAATGAAGCCCTATTATTTGGGAGATATTAGCTGCTGCCATAGAAAGGCGCAAAGCTTTTGAGAAATACAGCGGCTAACCTATTGCTTAAAAAACAAAAAAATGTTATTAACCTATTTAGAAAGATTTATAACCGAAGAGCGCAAAGAGCGTTTTCGCGAGATTATTGGACAACGCACTAATCATTTTCACTGTCGCTATGGAAGATGTTTTTCAGATGCACAACACTAGTGCGGTGGTGCGCACTTGCGAGGTATTTGGAGTGCAACAAGCCCACAGCATAGAGGGGCGCTTCGGCAAACGCCTTGATGCTAAAATAGCAATGGGTGCTCAAAAGTGGGTAGATGTGTTTCGCTATGACAACACTCAGCATTGCATAGATACCCTCCATACTAAAGGCTACCAGATAGTAGCTACCACTCCGCATAAAGACGCTTACTTTCTGAATGATTTTTGACATCAGTAAAAAGAGTGCTTTCTTCTTTGGCACTGAAAAAGAAGGTCTCTCGGAGCAGGTACTCTCGCAGGCTGATACTTTTTTTGAAAAATACCAATGGTAGGCTTTTACCGAAAGTCTGAATATATCTGTAGCAGTGGCCATTGTACTACAACAACTAACCGATAGACTTAGACGCAGCGACCTACGCTGGCAACTGACTGAAGAAGAGCGTTATGATATCTTAGTACATTGGACGAAACAATCTATCAGAAATGTGAATGATGTATTAAAACGCTATGAAGAAATAAAAAGATACGCTATGAAAAAAACTGTTAATCTACGTTTACTTATTTGTCGGCCTCATACCCTCCTTATGGGGACAACAGACTGCTACCCTTGTGAATGCTGAGGCAAATCTCTATAAGGTAGATGAACTACTATACCGTAGCGAACAGTTAGTAAGCGAGGATAAGGCTATTATCAAGCGTATTCCTATCAAATCAATTATCAACTTGCGATACTTCACCCGGTCAGGCGACAGAAAGCTGTTTGCCCCTTCAGAAGGCGTAAAGCTAATAAACCATCCGTTACTAACGTGGCGCATCAAAGCTCCTGAAATAGCCCAAACGCTGAAACTTATACGACAGCATCAACAAGAAGGAGCTGTACTCATACACTGTTATCACGGGGCTGACCGTACAGGTATAATGGTAGCTATGTACCGCATTATCTACCAAAATTGGAGTATAAAAGACGCTAAACAAGAAATGCTAAATGGCCCCTATGGCTACCACAGTGTGTGGAAAAAAACTTAGAAGCTCTCTTTACCGAACAAACTGTAGCTGAAGTACGCCAACACTTAGGTATCAAATAAATAACACAATGAAAGTAAAAGATATTATCGCACCCTTAGAAGAGCTTACTCCGCTAAACTATGCTGAAAGTTTTGACAATGTAGGGTCTATTAGTAGGCGATGCTGAGCAAGAAGTGACTGGAGTGCTCATCACCTTAGACACGTTAGAGCGAGTAATAGACGAAGCTATCGCTATAGGTTCAAACCCTAATTATCAGCTTCCACCCTATTATCTTTAGCGGACTCAAATCGCTGACAGGTAAGACATATGTAGAGCGCGTAGTGATGAAAGCTATACAGCACCATATTGCTATCTACAGTATGCATACTGCTTTAGACAATCAGTTTGAGGGGTAAATGCTTCTATTTGCGACCGTTTAGGGCTACAAAACAGACATATTCTTATACCTCAGCCTCACACTATTCAGAAACTCATCACCTATATACCTAAAGCCGATGCTGAAATGCTTCGCAAGGCACTATTTGCTGCAGGAGCTGGCAATATAGGCAATTACGCTGAGTGTAGTTTTAATATTGAAGGTAACGGTACTTACAAGGGCAATGATGCCTCTCACCCTACTATTGGCACTCCAAATGTATTTCACACTGAAGCTGAGACTCAAATAGGTGTTATATTCCCCAAGCACCTACAAAGTACTATACTAAAAGCTCTGTTACAAAATCACTCTTATGAAGAGGTAGCTTATGAGATTTACACTCTTGAAAACAACCACCAACATATAGGAATGGGAATGATAGGTGAACTGAGCGAAGCTATGAGTGAAACTAACTTCTTGGCTTTACTAAAAGAACGTATGCAAGCAAAGGGTATCAGACATAGTGCTTTAAGAGGAAAACCTATAAAAAAAGTAGCTGTATTAGGTGGTAGCGGTGCATTTGCTATTGAAAATGCTAAACGAGCAGGTGCTGATATTTTTGTGTCAGCAGACTTTAAATACCACGATTTTTTCAAGGCTGAAGGGCAAATATTATTAGCTGATATAGGACATTATGAAAGCGAACAATACATAAAATTACTTTTATTTGAGTTTCTTTCAAAAAAAATTCCTACCTTTGCAGTCTCAATATCAAAAGTGGACACCAATCCTATCAAATATTATTCGTAAATATGGCACAAAAAGTGGATATTACCGTAGAAGAAAAAGTTAAGAGCTTTATATGATTTACAGCTCATTGACTCAAAAAAATTGATGAACTACAGAATACACGTGGCGAACTTCCTTTAGAAGTTTCTGACCTTGAAGATGAGGTAGAAGGGCTAAAAGAAACGACACGTTAAATTCAAAGAAGAATTAGATGCCTTGCAAGCAGGTATTGCGGAAAAGAAGGCAAAGATAGAAGAGGCGAAGGCGCTGATAAAGAAATACAGCACCCAGCAGAAAAACGTGCGTAACAACCGTGAATATACTTCTATATCTAAGGAAATAGAATTCCAAGAATTAGAAGTACAATTAGCTGAAAAACGCATCAAAGAGGGAAAGGTGTTAGTAGACCAGAAAAAAGAGGCTATTAAACAGGTAGACGAACGCAAGGCACAACGCGATGCTCACTTAAAACAGAAAAAAGCTGAATTAGGTTCAGTATTAGCTGAAACTGAAAAAGAAGAAGCTTTCTTAAGAGAAAAAGCTGAAGAGTATGCTGCTAAGATAGAAGAGCGTTTATTAAAGGCTTATCAACGCATACGCGAGAGTGTAGTCAACCGTTTAGCAGTAGTGCCTATACAACGTGGTGCTTCAGGGGGTTCTTTCTTTACTATCCCTCCTCAAGTACAAGTTGAGATAGCTTCTCGCAAGAAAATCATCACTGATGAACACAGTGGGCGTATATTAGTAGATGCAGCCTTAGCTGATGAAGAAAAAGAGAAAATGGAAGCTCTTTTCAAGAGTTTTCAATCTCAGCCATAATTAATGTATTTTTTGAAAAAGACGCTGTTTAACCTTCCAAAATTTCTAACAGCGTCTTTTTTTATTTCAATCTATCTCCTATAATAACTTTATTGTTCTACCTCTTCGAGATGTACAAGCTCAACTCCTGCTTTTTCTAAGAATACTAGTCCTTCATTATCGCGATACCCCTCTTTTATAAACTACACGCTTAATACCCGATTGGTAAATGAGTTTGCTACACTCTTTACAAGGAGACATTGTAATATAGAGCGTAGCCCCTTGTGAAGATTGTGTAGAAGCTGCTACTTTCATTATAGCATTTGCCTCAGCGTGTAGTACAAACCAATGGGTATTGCCCTCTTCATCTTCACAGCAATTATCAAAACCAGTAGGCGTACCGTTATAACCATCAGATATTATCATACGGTCTTTTACCATTATAGCTCCCACTTGCTTGCGCTGAGAATATGAGAGTTTAGCCCACTCCATAGCCATTCGCATATAAGCTTTATCATAGCGCAATTGCTTTTCTTGCTGCTGTTTCGTCATCTTGAATTTGTTTTTTAAGAAGTGATACTGATGAAAACTTCCGTTCTTCACGGAGATATTTCACAAAATATATAGTCAAATCTTGTCCATAAAGGTCTTGATTAAAATCAAAGAAATAAACCTCAATAGAAGCTCCTTTTCCTTGAATAGTAGGATTCTTACCTATACTCATCATACCGTATACTTTTTCGCCCCCTCAATAAGACTATACACTACATATACCCCATCTTTAGGTATCAGTTTATAAGAAGCCTCTACCTGAAGATTAGCTGTAGGAAAGCCTATAGTTCTACCTAATTTGAGCCCGTGTACTACCTTACCGGTAAAGCTATAAGGTACTCCAAGATAATGTTCAGCTATCTCTACCTTCCCTTCATTAAGAGCTTGCCTTATCTTAGTAGAACTAACAGATACCTCATCTACTTCTTGCACAGGAATTTCTTCTACTGAAAAACCATATTGTTCCCCAAAAAGACGCATATTATCAATATTAGCAGTGCGATTTTTACCAAAATGGTGGTCATAACCTATGATTACCTTTTGGGCTCGAAGATGCTTTACTAAAAGCTCAGACACAAAAGCTTCAGCAGAAAGGTTCGCAAAAGCCTCATCAAAAGGTTGTACAATAAGCAAATCAACTCCCAGCGACTGTAGAAACTGTTTTTTTCTCTGCCAGCGTATGGATAAGCTTCAGTTGTTGGTCGTGCTGCACTATCATACGCGGATGAGGAGTAAAGACTGTCGCCAATAGTCCGTTTTTGTGTGCTGTTTCTACCACCATTTTTGATAATTTTCTGATGCCCCAGATGTACACCATCAAAAGTACCAATAGTAATGACAGTTGGCTTTTCAGAGGTAAAAAGTAGTAATATCGGTTATTTCTCTCACTTGTCGTAAAACTTATTATAGATATCAATATATTTTTCTTTTTATAACGCGGCGCTTAAGCTTGAGGGTAGGTGTGAGAAGTCCTTCGTCAATCGTCCATTCGTCTGGGGGTAAAATCAAAGAGTTTTACCTGCTCCCATTTTTCCCAAATGTCATTTACCCTTTCTACCTCTTGGGCTACACGATTATGAACCTCTTCACTCTTAGCTATTTCGGCATTTGTATTACCTATTTTTCAGGTTATGGCGTCTTGCCCATTCCTTTACAAAAGGAAAGTTAAGCTGAATAATAGCAGCAGGCATCTTCTCTCCCTCACCCACTACCATTGCATTTTCTATAAAACGAGAGAGCTTCAATTGGTTTTCAATAAGCTGAGGGGATACATATTTTCCTCCTGACGTTTTAAAAATTTCTTTTTTTCTATCTGTTATTTTCAAAAAGCCCTCAGCATCTAGTTCACCAATATCGCCTGTATGAAAGAAGCCTTCTGTAATATTTTTCAGCGGTTTGTTCTGCATTTTTATAATAGCCTAACATCACATTTTCTCCCTTAACAAGAATTTCTCCATCTTCAGCTATTTTAACCTCTACATTATTCACAGGCTTTCCTACGGTACCAATCTTCCAATACCTACCTGATTCGCGATTGACAGAGATCACAGGCGAAGTCTCAGTAAGCCCATAGCCTTCCATAATAGTAAGCCCTGCTGCCGAAAATACTTTTGCTAAACGCGGAGAAAGTGCAGCACTACCACAGACTATCATCTGTATACGTCCTCCTAAGGCTTCACGCCACTTACTAAAGATAAGCTTGCGCGCTATTTTCAATTGAATTTCATACCAGAAGCCATTGGCTCCATAAGGTTCATAACGAAATCCTAAACCGAGTGCCCAGAAGAAAAGTCTTTTCTTAATTCCCTTAAGTTCTGTACCTTTAGCAAATATTTTATCATAAATCTTCTCTATAAGGCGTGGTACTACTGTAAGGATATTCGGTTTAACTTCTTGAAGATTCTCACTTATTTTTTTCGATAGATTCAGCAAAATAAATACGCAATCCATCATACTGATAAAGATAAGTAAGCATCCTCTCAAAAAAACGTGGCACACCGGCAAAAAGCTAAGTGCTGTAGAACCTGGTACAACCGGAAGTCTATCTTGGCAGTTGATAATATTAGAAATAATATTCCAATGAGAGAGCATTACTCCTTTAGGACGGTTAGTAGTACCTGAAGTATAGATAATAGTCGCTAAATCATCTTTTTTTAATGCTATTTTTAAGGTCTTCTACCTCTTGTTGATTGCTTTTTATCTGCTCCTAAATCAAAGATTTCTTGCCAAGAGTGAGCAAGCTCCACTGTATCAAAGGTAAAAATAGTAATCAAATGCGGCAATTTATTTTTGATAGAAGTAATTTTATCTAATAACACCTTATCAGAAACGAAGCAATACTTGCATTCTGAATGGTTTAGTATGTACTCAAAAATCTTCTAAAGTAATGGTAGGATAGATAGGTACATTTTTGCGCCCCTATTTGTAGGATACCAATATCTAAAATGTGCCATTCAGTGCGATTAGTACTCGAAATGACAGCTATTTTATCATCTTTTTTTAACTCCTAAGCGCAATAGTCCTCTACTTACGCAGTTCGCTTTCTCAATATAAGTTTGTGTTGAAGTCTTTTTCCCACTTCCCATTGTATTTAGTTGCAAAAGCATCGTCCAATGGGTATTTAGTTTGTTGATAATAAGGAATATCAAACAAACGAGTAACGGTATTCATTGTTCTTTTTTGTTTTTTTATTTTTTTGGTTATGTGTGCAAAAAGTAATAAAATTTTGTTAAATGACAAAATAAAACAATGAGTCAATTCACTTCTTTTGCGCAAACTGACTCATTCCTATTTAAAAAAATTAACACATTATCTCTATTCAACAGTTACCGATTTAGCTAAATTGCGAGGCTGATCTACATTGCAACCGCGCTTAATAGCGATGTAATAAGAGAGCAATTGCAAAGGCACAGAAGCTAAGATTGGCGTAAGAGCCTCACTAATTTCAGGTATCTCAATCACGTGGTTAGCCAAACCTGCCATTTGGGTATCCCCTTCTGTTACTACGGCTATAATTTTGCCTTTTCGTGCCTTAATCTCCTGAGCGTTAGATACTACCTTATCATAATGCCCTTTGTTGGGTGCAATAAATATTACAGGCATATTCTCATCAATAAGAGCTATAGGCCCGTGCTTCATCTCTGCAGCAGGATAACCTTCAGCGTGAATATACGATATTTCTTTCAGCTTCAATGCCCCTTCTAAAGCCGTTGGGAAGTTAAAACCACGTCCTAAATACAAACAATTAGTAGCGTGCTTATAGCTTTCTGCTATTGCTTTCACATTATCGTGCACTTTATTGAGGGTAATCTCCAAAAGCGAAGGAATTTTACCCAAATCCTCACATAAACGCTGATATGTCTCGTCAGAAATAGTACCTTTCTTATGTCCTAAGTGCAAAGCGATAAGGGTAAGCACTGTAAGCTGCGTAGTAAAGGCTTTGGTCGAAGCCACTCCTATTTCAGGACCTGCGTGGGTATAAGTACCCGAATCGGTAATACGAGCTATCGAAGAGCCTACTACGTTGCAAATTCCATAGATAAAAGCGCCTTTTTCTTTTGCCAATTTAAGGGCTGCCAAAGTATCAGCTGTCTCTCCTGACTGCGAAATAGCAATAACGATATCATCTTTATTGATAATCGGATTGCGGTAGCGGAACTCCGAGGCGTATTCTACTTCTACAGGAATGCGTGCGTACTCTTCTAAGAGATACTCTCCCACCAGCCCAGCGTGCCACGAGGTACCACAAGCCACAATAATGATGCGTTTAGCATTCAGAAAACTTTCCAAATGCGCTTCAATTCCTGATAGCTTAGTAGTATGGTCAGGCAACAACCTACCTCTCATTGTATCTTGTATCGACTTAGGGTTGCTCGTAAATTTCCTTGAGCATAAAGTGGTCATAACCTCCTTTTTCTATAGCATCAAGGTTTAACTTCAGTTGTTGCACAAAAGGACTCACAGCCTCATTACTACCTATTTTAATCACCTTTAAAGGCTCGTTTAGGCGAATAGTGGCCATTTCGCCATCTTCTAAATACACAGCATTTTGGGTGTATTCAATAAATGGTGAAGCGTCTGAAGCGATAAAAAACTCATCAGTACCTACTCCGATAACCAGCGGACTCCCTAAGCGTGCCACTACTATCTCTTGTGGATTGCCTTCTTCCATTACGGCAATAGCAAAAGCTCCTACTACCTCATTGAGGGCGTAGCGTACCGCTGTAGCTAAGTCTGTTTGTTCTTTTTGTTTGAAATATTCTATAAAATTCACTAATACCTCAGTATCGGTGTCAGAATGAAAGGTAAATCCTTCTTTGATAAGGTTTTGCTTAATACTCGCATAGTTCTCAATAATACCGTTATGCACGATAGCTATCTTACCCGAATTAGACAGATGAGGATGCGAATTAACATCATTAGGCACCCCGTGGGTAGCCCAACGTGTATGCCCCATACCGCTACCATAAGCAGGCACATCAGCTCCTGCTTTAGCTACTAAGTCAGATACTTTACCTTTAGTTTTCTCAGTATGAAAAGTTGTGGCGTTTAGTATAAAGCCAGCACTGTCATAGCCTCGATATTCTAAACGTCTAAGCCCATCAATCACGATGGGGAAAGCAGCACGTTTGCCTAAATAACCTACGATTCCACACATATTTTTATTTTTAAGTTTTTTCTTTTTCATTTTATACTCTTACGCTCTCGGGCACTAACACCGTATAATCACCGTTATTGCGAATTACATCGCGTACAATAGACGATGATATAAAAGAGGTGCGCGCTGCCGTAAGCAAAAAGACAGTTTCTATCTTAGATAGGGTGCGGTTAGTATGTGCAATAGCTTTCTCAAACTCAAAGTCGGCAGGGGTTACGAAGCCCTCTTAAGATAAATTGGGCATCAATTTCTCTACAATAATCAACTGTCAGTCCCTGATAAGTACTCACCTTCACTTTGGGTTCATCGGCAAAGGCTTTTTCTATAAACTCTTTGCGCTGTTCAACGGTAAACATATAATTCTTATCACCATTTACACCTATGGCTACTACTATTTCGTCAAATAGAGCCAAAGCGCGGCGTATAATATCAAAATGTCCTAACGTAATAGGGTCAAAAGACCCAGGAAATAAAGCTCTTTTCAATGGTTAGTTATTTAGTTTTAAGTACTCGTTCTATTTCGCTTTCAAATAAGTCTGCCAAGCTAATCCCCGCTACTTTAGCTTGCTGTGGCAGTAAGCTCGCTTCCGAAAGACCTGGGGTCGTATTCATCTCTAACAAATAAGGGGTATCCCCTACTATAATGAATTCACTTCTACTAAAACCTTCCATTTTCAATAGTCGGTACACACGCTCTGCCAAAGCGTTAATTTTAGCAGTCATCTCTTCCGAAATGCGCGCTGGGGTTATCTCTTGCGATTTGCCATTATATTTAGCGTCATAGTCAAAAAAAGTCATTTTCTGACACTATTTCAGTCATTGGCAATACCTTTATAGCTCCGCGATACTTAATCACACCAATAGAAATCTCAGTTCCTTTCAAGAAACTTTCTATAAGTATCTCATCATCTACCGCAAAAGCTTTATCAATAGCCTCTTTTAGGGTAGCTTCTTCATTTACTTTGCTAGCGCCTAAGCTACTACCCGCCTTATTAGGTTTTTACAAAGCAAGGCAATCCTACTTTAGCTACTATATCGGCAGTGCTATAGTTTTCCCCTTTGTTCAGATAATACGACGGAGCTGAAAGAATACCAAAAGGTTTTAGCACCGATAACATATCGCGTTTGTTAAAGGTCAATGCCGAAGCGTACATACTACAGCCTGTTAAGGGCAAGCCTATCAGATTAAAATACGCTTGCAGATAACCGTCTTCCCCCGGTGTACCGTGAATAGCGTTAAACACCGCCTCGAAAGTAATCTTTTGCCCGTTTATTACTACTGAAAAGTCATTACGGTTGATAGGGTATTCAGTATTCTGTTCATCTACATACACCCATTTATCTCTATCGATACGCACTAAGTAAGGTGTGTACTTTTCTTTATTAAGGTGATTAGCTACCACCCTTGCACTTTTTAAAGAAACAGGAGCTTCTTCAGAGTAGCCCCCCATTATTATTGCTATATTTTTTTTCATATCGCGTTTTTTGTTTATAAGTCCCTTTTTCACTCTTCTAATAAGTTAGAGACTTCTTTTTGAAGTACTGGTATATACTGCCATACTATTGCCCAAATAATTTCATCAGAAACAGTATCATAACCGTGTATAATTCTATTGCGAACATCTACTATCTGACGAGCTTGTGTTATCTGAATCTCACTATCTTTCTTCAAAATACGATTCATAGCTTCTCCTATTATCTCAATATTTCTTTCTATAGCTCTTTTGGTTTTCAAATCACTTTTAAATTCTTCAAAAGTAGTATGTTCTTCAAAATAACTTTCTATCTCAACAATAGCATTAAGCACATCATATAACCAAACCTTTACTTCAATCTGCATAAATAAGTCGTTTTTGAATTAATATGCGCTAAAAAAATAAGGATTTTTAACCGCTTTTTTTCCTCTAATAAATCAATCTCTCGGTTGAAAATAGCTTGTAAAGCAAATTTTAAATTGAAATAGTTAGCCGCGTATTCCGATACATCTTGCTGTTTAAAAATCTACTATCAAATCTATATCGCTATTTTCATTAAACTTTGGGGTAAGTACAGAACCAAAAAGCATATAAAGTCTTTACCTTGTGGTTTTGGCACAAAGCATCTATTTTTAGCTTATTATCTTCTAAAAGATGATTCATTACTTCTGTCTGAAATACACATCAATAGGAACCCCTTTAAAATCAAAGTTTTCACGGAGTTTATTCTCAATAAAACGCCTATAAGGGTCTTTCACGTACTGCGGCAGATTGGCAAAAAAAGCAAACTGCGGCATCGGTGTAGGCAATTGGGTACAGAACTTTATCTTCACATATTTACCTTTGATAGCTGGTGGCGGATAGTTCTCTATTATTGGCAACATCACCTCGTTAAGCTGACGAGTAGGAATGCGCTTAGTGCGGTTGTTACACACCTCTACCGCCGTCTCTATCGCCTTGTAAATACGCTGTTTATTAAGGGCTGACACGAAGATAATAGGCACATCAGTAAAAGGTTCTATCTCTTTGCGTATAGCAGCCTCGTAAGCCTTAGCCGTATTATTTTCTTTCTCTACCAAATCCCATTTATTAACTAATATCACTATACCTTTGCGGTTGCGTTGGGCAAGCCAAAAGATATTAGCATCCTGACTTTCAAAGCCGCGTGTCGCATCAAGCATCAGTATACACACGTCAGAGTGCTCAATAGCGCGAATAGAGCGCATCACTGAGTAAAACTCAAGGTCTTCTTTAACCTTCGATTTACGACGAATACCAGCCGTATCTACCAAGTTAAACTCAAAACCAAAGCGGTTGTATCTCGTATCAATAGCATCGCGAGTAGTCCCTGCTATATCGGTCACTATATAGCGGTCTTCGCCTATAAGAGCATTAATAAATGACGATTTACCCGCATTAGGTCTCCCCACTACAGCAAAGCGTGGCAAATTTTCTTCCTCTTTTTGTTCTTTTTCAGGTAGGCTTTTCACTAGCTCGTCTAACAAGTCGCCCGTACCACTACCATTAATGCTCGATATAGAAAACAAATGCTCAAATCCTAAAGCGTAAAACTCGTGGACATCATCGCGGCGGTTATTGCTATCCACCTTATTAACTACCACAAACACAGGCTTTTTACTTTTGCGCAATAGAGCAGCTACCGATTCGTCCATACCGGTCAAACCGTCTTCTACATTCACCATAAAGATGATGGCATCAGCTTCGTCAATAGCCAGATTTACCTGTTTATCAATTTCTTTCTGAAAGGTATCATCGCCACCGGCCAAATACCCCCTGTATCGATAACCGAAAACTCCACTCCATTCCAATCCGTTTTGCCATAATGGCGGTCACGGGTTACGCCACTTACGGCATCAACTATCGCCTCACGGCGTTTTATCAAACGATTAAAAAAAGGTCGACTTACCCTACATTAGGGCGCCCCACTATTGCTACAATAGCACTCATATTAGTTAAATTATTTTTGCAAAGATAGTAAATAATTATCAAATAACAAATGACCACAGTAGAAAATATTTCTTTTACACCTTCCCTTTACTTTTAGATATACTTATACTATACTTACACTATACGAACACCGAAGGTTAAGCGAAAAAAATAAACGTCTATAAAACCACCCTAACCCATAAAAATATCCCTACTCACAGCCTTCTCAGCCTCTCCATACCTCCCAGCCTTCCCAGCTTGTCATTCAAAAATCCCTAAAAATAACTCTCAATTCAAAAAAAGTCGTACTTTTGAGCCCTCAAAATACATCTAATCAGAAAAGACTTTGCAACAGTATAAACGCACCATAACATTCATTATTAGCTTATTAGTAATCACTTCTTGCTTTTGGTACGCTGAAACTTTTGCCTTTAGAAAGGGCGGTTTTCAGTATGAATATCCTTTTTCTATAGCCGACACTCTCAAAAAGATAGCTTTAACCCCCTAAGTTGCCTGTCCAACTACGCGGCAGGCGACCCAAACCCTCAAAAGCCTAAAGCTAAGGCCGATACCCTCAAGAAAAAAGACACTATCAAAAAACCTAAAGGGGCTTTAGAAGATGTAGTAAAATACAAAGCTAAAGATAGTATCGTCTTCAACAAAGCCACCCACGAAATCATCTTGCAGCAACGAAACCACTGTGCAATATACTGACATCGACATCACTGCGGGAATAGATGTTATCAACTTCCAAAAAGGTGAAGTATATGCGGGGCGACTAAAAGATAGTCTTGGCGAGTATAGCCAGCACCCTGTATTCAAGCAAGGGAATGATGTTATTGAGCCGGACTCTATCCGCTTCAACTATCGCAACCAAAAGGCGATTATCCGCAACGCCTACACTAAGCAGGACGAGAACAATGTAAAGGGCGAAATCATCAAGAAAGAGAATGACTCTACTTACTTTATGCGCAACGCCATCATTACTACGGCCGAAGACCCTCGACGACCCTGATTATTACATCAAAGTATACAAGGCTAAGTTCGTACCTAAAAAGAAGATTATCGCAGGCTTTTAGCAATATGTACATTGTCGATATCCCTACCCCTATCGCCATTCCGTTTGCTTATTACCCTATGGTATCGGGGCGCTCTTCAGGGCTTATCTTTCCTACCTTTGGGGAGGTGAATAACCGCGGTTATTTCCTTCAGAACATAGGCTATTACTTTGTAGTTAGCAATAATTTCGACCTTGCCCTCACAGCCGATTATTACACTAATGGCAGCTACGGACTGCGTGCCCAATCAGCCTATGTGAAGCGCTACAGATACACAGGTAGTTTCAACCTTACTTATGAGAATAACATCTACAGTATGAGGGGCTTACCCGACTATTCAGGCAGCCAGATGTACAGCATACAGTGGACGCACAGCAAGGACAGCAAGGCAAACCCTAACTCTAACTTTTCAGCCTCTGTAAACTTGTCGAGCAACAGTAGGTACTACCAAGAGTCGTATAACCAAGCCAATACCTCTAACTTCTTAAACAACACGATGATGTCGTCGGTCTCATACTCTAAGACTTTTCCCTCATCGCCTTCAGTAAACTTGTCAGTATCGGCATCGCACTCTCAGAATACGAACACCAAAAGTATAGATATGACCCTGCCTTCACTGCGTGGAAATGTAGAGCGTATTTACCCTTTTGCTAAAGAGGGCGAAACCAAAAAAGGACTTATCAAGAGTTTGAACTTACAGTATAGTATGCAGGCTGACAACCGCTTTGCTACCTACGATAGCCTTTTCTTTTCAAAGAAAATGTTCAACGAGGCGCGCAATGGGGTGCAACACTCTATCCCGATTAGCACCACTGCTAAACTGATGAAATACATCACCTTAGGGCTCAACTCATCTATTAACGAAACTTGGCAGTTCAAAACCATACGCAAAAACAACTTCAATAGCACTATTGGCAAGGTAGGTATCGATACCCTTAGCGGCTTCGACCGTTTTATGACGTACAACTTAGGGGCTAGCTTTAGGAACCACCATTTATGGTACTTTCCGCTTCAAAAAGGGTCAGCCATGCAAGCTATCCGCCACGTGATGCGCCCTTCAGTGTTATGGCTACACCCCATCATTCGACCAGTATTATGATTATTACATATCCGATGCTTATGGCAATCGTATGCAATACTCGCGCTTCGAGGGGGTATCTATGGCACCCCAGGGCTACACGAATCGCAGTCAATAGGCTTTTCGCTTGCTAACACTTTCGAGGCTAAGATGAAGCAAAAAGACAGTGCTGAAACAGCTCCGCGAAAGGTTATGCTGCTAAACAGCCTCAACTTCAGCTCTAACTACATGTGATAACCAAGCAATTCAGTCCGGTGAACGTTACAGGAGGTACAGCTTTTGTTTAATGGCAAATTAGGGGTTAATTTTGGTGCCACTCTCAATCCGTATGCTATCGACAATAACGGGCGACAAATGGAAAAGTGGAATATCAACAATGGCGGTAGTCTCTTTAGGCTGACCAATGCCAACATTTCTACTAACTATTCTTTCTCTAACAAAGACAAAAAGGACAAGAAAGACAAAAACGGCAAGGATAAAAAGAGTACCGGTAATGTATCGGGCGGACGTACTGACGACCTATTTGGGTCTTCTAAGCCGCTAAATGATGTGCAGCATATTGGCGATAAGAAAGAGGAGAAAGACGGAGACGAAAAAGCAAAAAGTTCTATCAGGCTACTATCCCTCAGACTTAACGCTTGCACATTCTGCTCACTTACAGCAATCAAGCGCGCAGTATGATTTCTAATAACTCGCTGATGTTCTCGGGCAATGTGTCGCTCACCCCTAAGTGGCAAGTAGGACTCTCAAGCGGTTACGACTTTGTGAACAAAGGTTTTATATACACCCAGCTCCGTTTCGAGCGCGACCTAAACAGTTTCAAAAATGAGTTTTCAATTCACCCCTTTTGGTTACCGCACCTCTTGGTACTTCTTTATTGGTATCAAAGCGTCAATGCTTTCTGACCTAAAATGGGAGAAAAACAAAGAACCAGACCGTATCTTACGATAAAGACAAAAGTATAGTGTATAAGAATGAAAAGAAAAATACAGCAGCTTCATGAGGAGCTTAATCAGCATAATTACAATTATTACGTGCTCGACACGCCTATTATTTCCGACTTTGAGTTCGACCAAAAACTCAAAGAGCTACAGGTATTAGAGCAAGCGCACCCCGAGTATTACGATGAGAACTCGCCTACAGTACGTGTGGGGTACTATCACCAAAAACTTTTCCTACAGTGGTGCACGAGTATCGTATGTACTCGTTAGACAACTCTTATTCTAAAGAAGATTTAGAAGAATGGGAACAACGCATCATCAAGACTTTAGGTAGTGACCAAATCAACTTCACCTGCGAACTAAAGTATGATGGTGCTTCATTGATTTGCTTTCTACGAGAATGGCAAACTCAAGCAAGCTACTACACGTGGTGATGGTATCTCAAGGCGATGATATTACTGCCACGTGCGTACTATCGGTTCAGTGCCTCTACAGCTAAAAGGCGATTATCCTGAGCGTTTCTATATCCGCGGCGAAATAGTGATGCCTAAAAAGGCTTTCGAAGCGCTCAATCAAGAGCGCGTTGCTGCAGGCGAAGACCCTTTTATGAATCCGCGCAATACTGCCAGCGGAAGCCTCAAACTGCAAGACACTGCCGAGGTAGCCAAACGCGGGTTAGATTGTCTGTTGTACTTTTTAGTAGGCGAAACAGGAATAAAAAGCCAGTTCGAGGGCTTAGAAAAAGCACGTGCTTGGGGGTTCAAAGTGCCCAATATCTCTAAACTATGCCATTCAACTGCCGAAGTTATGGACTTTATCAACGAATGGGATAGCAAGCGCCACACCCTACCCTACGAAACCGACGGTGTAGTGGTGAAAGTAGACAGTATAGCACAGCAAGAAGAATTAGGCTACACCTCTAAGTCACCGCGCTGGGCGATGGCTTATAAGTTCAAAGCCGAGCAGGTAGATACCCTTTTAGAGAGCATCTCTTACCAAGTGGGGCGCACAGGGGCTATTACGCCTGTAGCCAACTTGCAGCCCGTACTTTTAGCCGGCACTATCGTGAAGCGCGCCTCGCTGCACAATGCCGACCAGATAGAAAAACTCGACATACACATAGGCGATTCAGTATATGTAGAAAAAGGCGGAGAGATTATCCCAAAAATAGCAGGGGTAAACTTAGAAAAACGCGAAGCCAATGCGCAAAAAGTCCAATACATCACCCATTGTCCTGAGTGTGGCACAGCTTTAGTGCGCAACGAGGGCGAAGCGCAACACTACTGCCCCAACAGCAATAGCTGTCCGCCCCAAATCACAGGTAAGATACAGCACTTTATTTCGCGCAAAGCAATGGATATAGAGGGGTCAAGGAGGAAACAGTAGAACTACCTTTAGAGCTGGTATCATACACACCTACGCCGACCTCTACGAAGTAACTGTTGCCAAACTGCTACCTTTAGAGCGTATGGCACAAAAGAGTGCTGAAAACATAGTAAAAGGTATTGAAAAGTCAAAAGAAATACCGTTCGAGAGGGTGCTTTTTGCCTTAGGTATCAGATATGTAGGCGAGACCGTGGCCAAGAAATTGGCGCGCCATTACAAAACCATAGAAGCCCTTTGAAGCGGCTACTATTGAGCAGCTAATAGAAGTAGACGAAATAGGCAAACCAGATAGCTAGCAGTGTAGTGAGTTTCTTTGCTGATGCCTATAACCGCGCCCTTATAGAGCGTCTAAAAGGCTACGGACTACAGTTTGCCCTAAGTGAGCAGGTTACCGAAGGGCAGACTGACAAGCTAAAAAGGTCTCACTTTTGTAGTATCAGGGTATTCCACCCACACTCTCGCGATGAACTCAAAACCCTTATAGAGCAAACACGGTGGCAAAGTAGGTTCGTCTATCTCATCTAAAACCAGCTATGTAATAGTAGGCGATAATATGGGTCCTAGCAAAAAGAAAAAGCCGAAAGTTTAGGGGTAAAAATGATAAGTGAAGAAGAATTTGAAGCGTTAATAATCAGTTAAATATGTAGGGAAGTTTGGCATTGTAAGCTAAAAACCGTTATCTTTGCCCCCAATTAAAACAAAAAAACTAATTGATGAAACTTTTACGCCTCATACTTTTCTGGTTATGCTGGGCTATTCCTGAGTGGGTATGCTCAGAAGACTCCTGTTTTCAAAGTAGTTTTAGACGCAGGGCACGGAGGAAAAGACCCTGGTAAGGTAGTCAATAAAACTATTTATGAGAAAGACGTAGTGCTAAAAATAGCCCTTCTGGTAGGAAAGAAATTAGAAGCTCACCCTGACATCAAGGTTATTTACACCCGCAAAACCGATGAGCTTATCGACCTATACGAGCGAGGAGCTATCGCCAATAAAAAACAAAGCAGATGTATTCGTATCAATACACCGCAATGCCCACGAAACACAAGTAGAAGGAACTGAAACTTATGTATTGGGGTTGAATGCTAACGAACAAAACTTCGAGGTAGCTAAGGCTGAAAACTCAGTAATCTATTTAGAAGACGATTATAAGAAGAAAATACGCCCAGTACAATATCAACTCTCCCTGAGTCTATTATTGGGCTATCTATTATGCAAGAAGAGTTTTTAGAGCAAAGCATACAATTGGCTAAGATAGTACAAAGTCAGCTAACAGGAGTTATGAAGCGCGCTAACAGAGGTGTGCGCCAAGCAGGCTTCATCGTGTTGCACCAAACCTATATGCCAAGTATACTTATCGAGACGGCCTTTCTTACTAGTAACGAAGAGCGAAAGTTCTTAACCCTCAGAAAAAGGGCAAGAAGAGTTTGCCGAAAACATTGCCACAGCTATCCTAACCTATAAAAATGGATACAAGGGCAAAGTTCATACGTAGCGCCTAGCGACACTGTATCAGTACACTGGCACAGGCAGAAAGCAGCCCGCAAATCGCCCTACTGAAAAGGAATCAGTATCCTACAAAATACAAATTTCGTCTAGCCCCAAACGTTTGGAAGCTAAGCCATTTAACTTCAAAGGGCTCTCGCCTATCTCAACAGAAAAAGACGGCAAAGTAGATGTATTATTACGGGTCAATGCTAAACGGCACAAAGAGGCTCTCTCCCTACTGAGCAATGCTAGGCTACAAAGATGCTTATATAGCGGCTTTTTATCTTGGGAAACGAATCACTATAGAGAAAGCTAAACAAATAGAAAAATAGAACCTATAAATAAAAACTGATGAAATTATCAAAAGAAGTAAAAACAGCCATTATAGTAATAGCAGGTATTGCTGCTTTTTCGTAGGATTTAACTTCCCTAAAAATCAAAAATCTATATTCAAGAAAACCAATACCTATTACGCTTACTTCCCTCATTCAGGCTGGGACTAAAAACAGGTACTCAAATAACTGTAAACGGAGTAAAAGTAGGTAGTGTTGAAGCTGTAGATTTAGAAGAGAAGACGGCAAAAATCAGAATCACTATGGAGTGCTCTGACGATTTTTCATTCTCTAAAAATAGTGTAGCTGAGCTGTACAACAGTTTGTTAGGCGGCGCTGGGCTTCAGATTATCCCCTGCTTTTTGGACAATGCCCCTGTAGCAGTATCAGGCGATAGTGCTCGAGGCGTATTCAAGAAGATATGCTTGCGTCTATCTCATCTTCTATTAAGCCTACTCAAGAAAAACTAAATCACTTACTCAATCAGGCTGACACTACCCTTACCGGTGTAAATAAGATTTTAGATGCTAAAACCACCAACGACCTAAAACTGGCTATAGCTGAAATAAGTGCCACTATGCGCAACCTCAACCAAGCATCAGTTACCCTCAATAAGTTGTTAGCTGATAGCCAAAGCAACCTGCGCTCTACCCTACAAAAACGCTAATAAAATCACTACTGATTTAGCTAAAGTATCTGACGAACTATCAGAAGCTGAACTTAACAAGGTTATAGCTGATGCTCAAACTACTCTTAACAACCTCAATACCCTTTTAGCTGATATAGAAGGGGCAAAGGCACTATAGGCAACTGATGAAAGACGAAGCGCTATACAAAGACTTAGACAAGTCTCACAAACAGTTAGAGTTGTTGCTGCAAGACTTCCGTCTAAACCCTAAGCGCTACGTACATTTCATCTTTGGCAAAAAGCTAAAGTATACGAACCTCAAGACGAAGAAAAATCAGAATAATATAAACGTATAATGAGCTTCCTCCCAACATAGTATTTGCGATACTTCTGTATAGGAGGAGGCTTTTTCATTTATAATATACGCAAACTCATACGCAACATACGTTTAGGTCGCCCTGAGGTAGTAACTCGACCACAAACGCGAACGCCTACAGAATATGCTGCGTATAGCTTTTTGGACAACAAAAGATGTTAGTACGCCCCATAGTAGCTGTACTACACCTTATAGTATATGCAGGCTTCTTGATTATCAACATAGAGCTTTTTAGAAATCATCATTGACGGACTTACAGGCTCTCACCGCATATTTGCTAGCTTAGGGTTTTGGTACTACTATCTAATAACTGCTTTTGAGGGGTTAGCTCTTTTAGTTATTATAGCTGTTATCACTTTCTGGATACGGCGTAATATATTAAAACTACCCTCGTTTTCAGAAAAACTGAACTAAAAGGGTGGGCTAAAAAAAGATGCTAACAACATTCTCTATGCCGAAATGGTAATGATGAGTCTGTTTCTGCTAATGAACGCTGCTGACACCCAACCACAAGCCCTACACGTTCCTCACTACGTTTCTACTGGGGCTTTTGGTATCAGCCAATACATAGTAATCCCTTTTATTGCAACACGCCTCTGTACCTACTCTTATAGCGATAGAGCGCAGCTGTTGGTGGTTGCATATTATCGGGGTTTTGTGCTCTTAAACTACTTATACTACTCTAAACATCTACACATATTATTAGCATTTCCTAACACCTACTACGCCTCTATTCGACCTTTAGGAGCGCTGAAGGTAAATCCTACGATAACATGCGAGGTAAAACCAATGTTAGACCCTACTGCCGACCTTTTGCTGCCCAAGAAACTACCCCTCCTGAAAAGTTTGAGCTTCAGATGTAGCCGACCTTACGTGGGTACAACTGATGAGTGCTTACACTTGCACTGAATGCGGACGTTGCACTCGATGAGTGTCCGGCAAACCTTACCGGCAAGAAACTCTCACCGCGTGCCATTATGATGAAGACCCGTGACCGCTTAGAAGAGGTTGGTAAGAACATCGATAAGCATGGCAAGTTTGAAGATGATGGCAAAACAGCTATTAGGCGATTACATCACGGCGGAAGAGTTATGGGCTTGTACCACTTGCAACGCTTGTGCCGAAGCCTGCCCCTGTGAGCATCAGTCCGGTGAGTATTATTATGGAGCTGCGCCAATACTCAGTAATGGAGCAATCAGCGGCTCCCTACCGAGCTAAAATGCTATGATGACCAATATAGAGAATAACGGAGCACCGTGGGCTTATAGCCAAGCTCGACCGTGCCCAAATAGTAAATATATGACCTTCTTACGCTACTGCTTACTATTTAGCCTACTCAGCCCCCTCCTACCCCTTTGCGCGCACAGATTATATTTACTGAGAGTCTCGCTACGGTAATTGATACCACCCTGCTCTTGGCAAGGCTCCGTTGCGCCTGAACTCAACTTCAAAACTGAAAAAGAGAACTTCTTCAGTTTTAAAAACAACGCCAATATTAGTTGGCTAGTTCAGAAGAAAAAGCTATTACCTTTATCAATCAGTTAGAGATTACTGCTTTTGGCAATACTGTAAACGTGAGCAATGGTTTTTCACATACTGAATATCGCTATTTAGTTAAACCACGCTTAGAGATTTTTCCGCTTTGCCTGAAGTGGTATGGTCGCCTCACACGGGGGTTACTATTGCTGAGTGGCCCCGGCATGCAGTCGAGGTATAGACTTATACAATCAGAGCATTTTATCCTAACCAGCGGACTCGGTACGAATACGAAAAATGGAATATGGACGGTGTACCCAAGTATACAGGCGAGAATATCACCTGCACCAGCGCACCCTCAAAAACCCGCTTAGCTATAGGCTTCAAAATACTCTTCAGCGAGAAGTGGCAGCTACCACCAGCGGTTATATGCATTCGCGCTTAGATAGCAATATTGCAAATCCACGTTTTGCCTACGATTTACAAACTCAAGCATCATATCACTAAAAATTTTTGGGCATATGGCTTTCTACCAAGTCATTCAGCATACCGCCTATCGTGCCTATAAAAAGATGTACTTAGTTACCACTGGGGGCGTATTTATTTCGTGGTAATGCTAATGATTTATGATACAGTAGAAAAATAGGCTATCCTTGTTATTAGGACAGCCTATTTTTTTATTATGATTACAAAAATCTTACAACACACCAGCTAACGCTTTGTTTACTTGCGTACAGCGGCAGTACTTTCAGCAAATTTTGCTTTTTCAGCATCGTTGAGTTTTACTTCTACAATCTTCTCAACACCATCTCTACCTCACAATTACAGGCACACCTACGCATACGTCTTTTTTCGCCGTATTCGCCTTCGAGCAATACTGAGCAAGGGAAAAGTTTCTTTTGGTCGCAAGCAATAGCTTGTACTAAAGCTGAAAACAGCTGCTCCTGGCGCATACCAAGCTGAAGTACCCAATAGTTTAGTAAGGGTAGCTCCTCCTACTTTAGTATCTTCGGCTACTTGGTTGAGGCGGTCAGCTGAAAGGAATTCGGTAACAGGCACTCCGCGGTAGCTTGCCAAACGAGTAAGTGGTAGCATACCACTCATCGCTATGTGCAGCGATTACCATACCATCTACGTCTGAAATAGGACTGTTTAGCGCTTCAGCCAAAACGATATTTGAAGGAGCAATTGTCGAGTGCACTCCCATACTGATGATGTGTTTTTTTAGGCAAGTTGGTAGCTTTGTGTACCAAATAAGCTCATAGTGTCCATAGGATTGCTCACCACGATTACAATAACGTTTGGTGAATATTTCACCAACTGTTCTACTACTGATTTTACGATGTTAGCATTGGTACCGATAAGCTCTTCGCGTGTCATACCAGGCTTGGTGAGGAATACCAGAGGTAATCACCGCTACATCACTGCCAGCAGTTTTAGCATAATCATTAGTTACCCCTACGATACTGAGTATCAAACCCGTTAAGAGAGGCAGTTTGCATCAAATCCATAGCTTTACCTTCAGCAAAACCTCTCTGATGTCACTAATACTACTTCAGAAGCAAAGTCCTTAATAGCGATGTATCTCTGCACAGCTGGCACCTACTGCACCAGCTCCTACTACTGTAACTTTCATATATACTGTTATTTAGGTCGGGAAATGCTCTTCCCGAAGGTTATTTTCGAGCTACAAATGTAGGAACTTTACCAAATCTTGCAAATTATATTTAAAAATATTTTTAACATTTTTTGTACTGACGATGGTTATTTAATTTTTACTACTAATTTTGCTTTCTGAAAAATCAAAAACAATCAAAATGAAGAAAAAAAGACACTTTATTTTTGTAGTAGGTATTTTCACCGAAGTAGGAAAAACCATCGTTTCGGCTATCCTTACCGAAGCCCCTCGAAGCTGACTATTGGAAGCCCGTACAGTCAGGTGATTTAGACAATTCTGATACCGACAAAGTACGCCGACTTATCTCTAACACACGCACTGTTTTCCACCCTAATAGTTATGCTCTTCATACCCCTGCCAGTCCGCACCTTTCAGCTGAATTAGATGGCATACGCATAGAACTATCTAAGATAGTGCGCCCTGAGACTGATAACCACTTGGTGATAGAGGCTGCTGGCGGGCTTTTTGTACCGCTAAATGAAGACGATACGATGCTCGACCTACTCCGCCCTACCGATAAAAATCGTACTGGTATCGCGCCATTACTTAGGCAGTATTAACCATACGCTACTCACTTACGAAGCCCTAAAGCACAGAGGTTTAGATGTGTATGGCATTGTATTCAGCGGTACACCTAATCCTTCAACGGAGTCGTTTATTCTGCATAAAACCCAACTACCAGTGCTACTGCATATAGATGAAGAACCTTATTTCGACAAAAATGTTATTGCAGAATACGCGGGGAAATTTGGCAATTAGCTAATTTGCTGATTTGTCAATTAGCTGATGCTAAATTGATGCTTATCCTTCGCTTATTGTTCGCTCATCCTTCGCCCATCCTTCGGTGTAAGTATATATAAAAAGTATGGGAGGGCTGGGAGGATTGGGAAGGCTGGGAAGAATGAGCAGACTTTTGTGTGTTTGAGCTGATTGGCAAAATCAACAAATTGACAAATTGGCAAATTATTATTACCTTTTGCACTTTTTAAAACAAAGACAATACTGATGCTTACTTTACAAGACACTTTAAAACAGCATATCATTCAGTCCGTACAGCAGTTGTACCACATTGATTTAGAGACCGTTGAACTACAGCAAACTCGCAAAGACTTCACTGGTGATATTACCCTTGTGATATTCCCTTTATTGCGCCACATCAAAGGAAACCCTGTGCAGATTGGCGAACAAATAGGTGACTATCTGAAAAAAATACGCTGGCGATTTAGTTAGGATTTTCAACGTTATTAAAGGTTTTTGAACCTTGTGATAGCCGATAGTTATTACATCGATTTCTTAAATCAAATCAGAGAAAATAAACACTTTGGCTTGGCTGCCCCTCAACAGCAAAGAGGCGATTTTTGGTAGAATATTCATCGCCTAACACTAACAAACCGCTACACTTAGGGCATATACGCAACAACCTTTTGGGGTATTCGGTAGCTGAAATACTAAAAAGCTGCGGGACATAGGTGTACAAAACCCAAATCATCAACGATAGAGGGATACACATCTGCAAATCGATGATTGCGTGGCAACGCTTTGGCAACGGCGAAACCCCTGAAAGCACTGGCTTCAAAAGGCGATAAGCTGGTAGGCAACTACTACGTGGCTTTTGATAAAAGCTTTATAAGGAGGAAATTCAGCAACTGATAGCCAAAGGAAAAAGCAAAGAAGAAGCTGAAAAGCAAGCCTCCCATATTTGTAGCCGCTCAGGAGATGTTACGCCAATGGGAAGCCGGCGACCCTGAAGTAATATCGCTTTGGAAAAAGATGAACGGCTGGGTGTATGATGGTTTTTGCAGTGACTTATAAGAATTTAGGGGTAGATTTTGACTCGTATTACTACGAAAGCAACACCTATTTATTAGGAAAGGACATTGTAGAGAAAGGGTTAGCACAGGTGTTTTCTTCAAAAGAAGACGGCTCGGTATGGTGTGACCTTACCGCTGATGGATTGGACGAGAAGTTGGTACTGCGTGCTGATGGCACTTCGGTATACATCACCCAAGATATGGGGACAGCTACCCAACGTGTGAAAGACTACCCCCTGATGTAAAGGGAATGGTATATACGGTAGGTAATGAGCAGGATTATCACTTTAAAGTGCTTTTTCTTGATACTCAAGAAGTTAGGGTATGATTGGGCATCGCACTTATACCACCTCAGCTATGGTATGGTAGACCTCACCAAGTGGCAAGATGAAGAGTCGCGAGGGTACTGTGGTAGATGCTGACGACCTTATAGCCGAAATGGAGCAAACCGCTAAGGAGATTTCGCAAGAGCTCGGCAAGCTCGACGGCTATACCGAAGCACAAAAAAAGAAGCCTTATACCACACTCATCGGTTTAGGGGCTCTAAAATATTATATACTAAAGGTAGACCCTAAGAAGCGTATCCTTTTTCGACCCTAAAGAGTCTATCGACTTCTAAGGGAATACAGGTCCTTTTGTACAATACACTTACGCGCGTATACAGTCGATTTTTGCGCAAATACGCTGAAATGGGAGTCGCAGACAGCACAGCTATGCCTGACACTCTGCACGAAAAAGAGAAAGCTCTGCTAAAAAGTATTACTCTTTTCCCTTCTATTGTGCAAGAAGCAGCCGAAGAATATAGTCCTGCTAGATAGCCAATTACGTATACGACTTAGTAAAAGACTTCAATTCTTTCTACCAAAACGTATCCATCTTAGGTGAAAAAGAGTCGGTGAAGTTGTACTCAGAGTAATTTTATGCGAGAAAATAGGCGAAATTATAGCCGCTTCGTTCAAAAATGTTAGGAATACAAGTACCTGAAAGAATGTGTTAGCTTTTTGAAGCAAAAAAGTTGTAAAAAGTAAGAAAAAATTTTGCAGGTATTGAAATTTGTTGTACCTTTGCACCGCAAATGAGAAACAAATCAGCTGCAAACTTACTGAAAAACACAAGCGAAAAATAGCTCAGTTGGTAGAGCGCAACCTGCTAAGGTTGAGGTCGCGGGTTCGAACCCCGTTTTTCGCTCTTTTTGTTACTTACATATAACGATGATGCTCGGATGGTGGAATCGGTAGACACGCTGGACTTAAAATCCAGTGGGCAGCAATGCCTGTGCGGGTTCAAGTCCCTGCTCCGAGTACAAACCTAAGTCATAAGCCCTTGTTCATCAGGGGCTTATCTTTTTGGTGCGTGATTTTTTTCCCAACATTTTTCCCAACAATTTAAAAAGTACATTCTCTAAAGGATATTTTTCCTTCAAGAGTAGAGTAAGAAAATTTAGAAATCATTACTTTTTTTAAGTAGTGTTTTTGCATCTATATTAACCCTTAAAAATATTTGACTATGGAAACAGCTGTAGCATTTGCTACCTCTGATGTAGGTAAATTAAATATAAGGTCTTTAAATGTCTCTATCATTCAAGAAGAGGACATACCTCAGCCCTATTGAAATGACGCCAAGATTAGTAGCTTTTCTTGATAAAATAGAAGCTCGTAATACTCCTTTCGAGGAATGTGATGATTTTGATGTTATGATTAATGATGTTGCTTCTGAATATGGAATTACCTTACAAAATTAGTCATTCTTCACATAAAAAATATTTTTAAAAAGACGCTCTCGTTATGGAATTACCTTACAAAATTAGTCATTCTTCACAATAAGAAATAAACATAGTTACTATTGAGGAATACTCTTACTTGCTTCTATATTAGACAAATTATTATACCCCCTAATAATGCAAAAGGCTATCCAAAAGATAGCCCCTTTATTTATGTTTAATTAAATGTATCTGGGTGGATAAAAACTAAATCTCCTGTTTGTGAGATTTTTGAATAATCTTCTTTACTTAAATAATCCCCATTTTTTTCTTTACTTTTAACTGATATGTTACGAGAGATATCTTCCCTTTTTCATCTATATATTCAATTGGAGTATATGGATATTCTTCTATTGCCTCTCTCTTAGCGTGAAAATTAGTTAGTTTTACCTCTATATTATACAGATACTCCAAGTTTTTAGATAAGACACTTAGATAAAGATTATTTTCTAAAACGTTTGCTTCTAAACCAAAAACACAATAATTTCCCTTTACACTCTTTAGGACAAGGCTTTACTTTTGCCTATATACAGTTTTTCGTTCTTCCTTTTTATGCGTTCTAAAATAAATTTTGTAGTAAAAATCTTTTTATAATTTCTTCTTCCTTTTTATCACTAACTAAATTGATTGTAGTTCCTTCTATGTTCATTTCTTTTTAAAGAATAAACTTTAGGTTTAGTTAGGTTATGCTTTTGAAAAGATTTCACCGCTTTCATCTTGAATAGAGCGATAAAATTGTCCCATCATTTGTTAGTAAAACCAAGTAATCTTCTTCTTTAAATTCATCATTAAATATGCTTGACATCAATAGAAGACTATCTTCTTTTGACATTCGTGTAGATAGTACCAAATCCTGATGGGGTTCCCACAACCTATTAGGAAAAGTAAGAGTGTGGTAATCTACATCTAGTAAATTGTCTATCTGTTTTAATTCTTCCTCTATCTTTTCCTTAATTTCAGAAGAGACCTCTAAGTAACGAATTTCTGGGTTATTAAATTCATTTTTATATTTTAATGCCGAACTAAAAATTAGGTGTTGCACCATTTTTAGTAGTTTTTATAAACTAAGCAACGAAGATAGTGCTCTACTTTTTCTAATGCCAACAAATTCGTATATAGCAAAAGCGAGAACAAACAATATCAACAAAGGGCTTTTTGGAAAGCTCTTCAATAAATAAAGAAAGATTAGGATACGTTTTATCAATCCAATAGGCTAATATTTGAGTATCTAATGCTATTTTTATTCTAAAAATTGTCATCTATAGGAGGGTTCATTTCCATAACTATTTAGAGTTCAAAAGTTTTTACAAAAATTCTCATCTATTATTGATATTGATGTTTCTTCTACAGCCCTCTCTAATATATAGTAGCTTTTTCTCAAAACCAGCCTTTGTAAGTCCTCAGATTCACTATTAATCAAAGCTATTGCCTCTTCAGTAAAAAGGAAAAAAGTTCCTTTTTATCATTTTTCCTCCTACGTGCAAGGTTTAAGTAGTTTATAATAATTTGTTTAGCTTGCTCTTTAGTTAATCTTTTTGATATGAATTTCTCTATCTTTTAGTCTATCCACTAAAGGAGGAGAAGAAGTTGTTAATTGTCTGAGAGCTCCAGTGGTCATTGCTATTAGCAAACACCAGCGTCTTTCTTTATCAATTAGTGTTCTCAGGCTATGAGAATAATTGTCTATTTCTTTTTGTTAAACGACCGGAAGTTATATCCTCAAATTCATCTACCAAAATGTAGAATCTTTCAAAACCTTGAGCTTGAATTATGGTAATAATAGCATTAAGAAGTTTTTACAACTCTACTCTAAGTTAGTTCCACCAGAAGTTATTATATCCCACGTTTTACTAATGCCTACATCTTCTGAAATTAAATCATAAAAATAATTAGTTATGACCTCATCCTCTCCAAACCTTCTCAAAAGAATTTTTTTATGATAATACCTCTCAAAAAGCAAATTGAATTCCTTTCTTTCTTCTTTAGTAAATAATTTTTCTAAGAAAGAATCTAAAAAGAGCCTTATGACTCACTTCGCTATCTGGAGAAAATAGCCCTTTTTCTATTTCCGAAGTTGAGAAAACAGTCTTCTTCCTGCTTACAGAAACGAAATTTTTCCAACATTTTCCTATATTCATTTTTATCAGATTTTTATCTCTGTTAATATAAAATCCCATAAATACTTTTTGAATTGTTCTTGTCCTATTTGTTCAATAATAGAACCTATCAATTTTTGATAATTTATTCTCAGGGTTGTTTATGTATATCACATAAGCTTTTTCTTGGTAAAGATTGGATTAAGTACTTAGCGTATAACAACAGCTGTGTCTTCCCTGTACCATAATCACCTGTTATAGTACATACTAATTTATGGTCTTCCTCATTGCTCGAACACAAAGAATCATAAACATAATTATCTATTTCCTTTTTGACTTCAACATCAATAGGAATTAAGGCTTTTGTTAATTCACTTGATTCATTTGTATTAGCAGTCCCTGATTTAGGAAAAAGGATTAAAGCTTAAAAAAATTTATCATATCTCTTATCTTTTTCCTTCATTAAACGTTTTACTCTATCCTCTAAATTCATTGTCGTAATATTAAAAGTTGAAATATAGCTATCATTCATTTTTGGAAATAGATAGGTAGCCATATCTATTGCCTTTTGTGTATTTTTTTACCTTTTATTAGAAAAAAATTTCAGAAGTCCTTTCATAGGTCAATTCATCTTTTTTCTCTTATCATTGAAATAACAAATTCCTTTGATGTCGGGGATAGCGTATCTATATGTTCTTGCTATTCTAAAAATCACTTCAGGCATCCAAATATATTTTGTATTAAATTCTTTCTGAAGAAATTTTATCAAATCAAATTCTTTAAAAGGTTTAATAAAGTACGCTGCTGATAAACTCTTGTTAGAAATATCTGCAAACACATTATTTTTCCAATGCAGATAAATTAAACTTCTCTAAAATTTTTAAGGTTGTTCCCCATTTCAAGAAAAACATCCCAAAATCGCATTAACACATCATTTTCAATAATAAACTTCTTTTTCATATCTATCATATAAAAATGTATCGGTAAATCGTTTTCTTTCGCTGTAATAAAACAAAAGATTGGAATTATGAATATAATCTTCTTCAGTTAGAGAGCTAAATGTTTTTATGAAATGAAGGGTCAGGATTTATGAACCAAGAAGAGAGCTCTTTAAATCTGAAATATTTAAAAATGTTTCTTAGAACCTTTACATTTTCCTCAGTCAATTCTTCATTTAATTGACCATTAGTAGAAGTATATGAATTATAATCTGAATCTAATATATCAAATTTAACTAAAGCATTGAGATACTCTAATATTTTTTTCTTTCTCCCCATACCCTCATTTTTTTATGCATCAGTTCATTCCTTTTTTTCCGTTATATTTTTTTACCGTTTTTTTCTTTAACCAGACGGCTTATCAAATAAATGTCTTTTAAATCCTTTTAAAGAATAGATATTCACATAAGACCATTTAGAAAATTGTCTTCCTGCTTCCTCATCAGACAAGATAGGAAGTTGTACAGTAGGGTATTGTAATATGTTGCTATTTCTATTCAAGTATTAAGATGTTTTTCTGATAGTTTCAAATTATGTCTATTTTTTTAAAGAAGTCCATTTTGTACCCCTTTCTCTAATTTTTTTACAATATTATATTTATTGAAGCCACTATTTAGAGCAATTTCTCCTAATAATTTAGTTGTATCAATAAATATGCCATAAGGAGCAGAGTCTCCCAATACAAGATATGCTTTTACTTCTTTGTTTTAAAACTCGTCTCATTTCTAACAAGACGTTATACATATCTTCAAAAATATAGTAGAGCTAAAATGTCAAAACTCTTTTTACCTTTTTTTATTTTTTTACTAATCTCTTTTATTTTAAGAACATCAGGCATTAGATTATCAATAACATTTTTATTCTCTATATAAAACTGATTCTTTTTTTCCATTCTTCAAATTGAAAGTCAGCCTCTTTATAGTGGGTTGTTGCTCCTGTTACTAAGTTTTTTTCTGACTTTTTCTGTTATATCATTCCAATTATCGGTTATCCCTGCAAAAATGAGAACAGACTTTTGAGACTTCTCCATAATCTAAGTTATTTTAAATAAGGAGGAGATGTTATACATATTGAGCAGCTATTGCTATCTATATTATAATTTGTTTTTCCGAGAATCGTGATGAAAAAAATATTAGTAGTTTTAGGTATATTCTGATAACTATCTAAATCATCTAACATTTTTTTCTAACTATTTTTTTCAAACATTTGTAATCCAGACAATTCATTTTTTAAAAATTTACTTCTGGATATATAAGGTACGGCTATTGGATGTACACTTACTTTATGTAGTGTTTGAGTCAATGCTAATTTTAAAAAAATAACTTTGTTTTTCTCATCCAAGCTTTTGTATATAATCTCGTATAAAATATAATTCAAAAAGATTTTCTTTAGTGTATAAGGACTCTAATAATTTATGATATACTTTTTGTGTGATTCCCTTTATTGAAAAATATTTTTGTTTTTATATCAGCTAATACTGATTCTATTAAATTCTTATCAATATCCCAATTTAGTTTAGCTTGTATCACATCAAACAAAAGTTCTTGTCCTTCATTACCATAGGCAGAAATCCCTTTTTTTCTGAGCAGAAACAAGTGTAGTTCCACACCCTGCAAAGCTCTCATATATACTATCTCCTTTAGATAAATTTTTCTTCCTCTATTATTTTTATCTACTAATTTATATGAAAAACCTGCTGTAAATCTATACCAATTATGAATAGGACTTTGTTTGTTATCTTTTGAAGTACCTATATCTTTATGTAATTCTGTGATACTCATTATTGACTTAGCTCTCTGAATCTATAAGAATTTAATGCAAAAGATAGTACAAAAATAATAATTTTATAAAAGGAAAAAAATATTTGTTATTAGACATTTAAACATCTCTTATTCAACAAAAAGCAAGCCTTTTCAGCTTGCCTTTTTGTTTAAGTATCTAACTCTTGCAGTCGTTGTGCTACATCCTCATACTCTATGTTGTGTGTATAGACTTTTTGATAGAGTTGCTTTTGCCTGCTCCTTCTCTCCTTTTTTTCTTCATAGAGATTGCCTAATAGAAACATAATGTCTATCAAATCATCATCAGGATTAGAAGTGCGCAAAGGTGCTTTTTGAGAGTTTCTATAGCTAAATCTATTTGATTCTTACCCTATGAAACTATTAGCTATACCTTGCAATGCTTTTTAGGAATAAATCACTGTTTTTTAGGTATCTTCTGAAAGTACGAAATTGCCTTATCATAGTTCTCACAAAGGTAGTAACAATTCCCTGTCAATAGTACTTGTCTTTTATCATATTTGCGAGAAAGCAAATCTTCGTACAGCTCAATGATTTTAGGACAATCAGTCTTATCATCCTTCAGAATAAGCGTTTCTACGTAAAGGAGCTTTAGCCTTTCAGAACTTGGATTTAACCTCAAAGCCTTACCAAAGCAATCACTTGACTCTGCATACCGCCCTAAATAATACAAACAGACTCTTTCAAATCTACTATATCAGATTCATAGGGACTTAAAGGTACTTTATAGAGAGCGGTATCTAATGTAGCAACAGCTCCTTCAAAAATCTCCCCTATAAAAAAATTAGAAATAGCTGTTTCAAGATGAGCTTTCACAACCTTCTTAGGAGAACGAGACCTTCTAACTAAAAAGAAAAATCATTATCACTCCTATTACAAAAAGGAATCAAACAGATAGCTATAAACCAAAGGAGGAAGGTCAAACAACCATCGCTATTACCATACTTGTTTTCATCAATAGAAAAACCTAATAGGCTTATTCCTTGTTGATAGGAGTTTGACGATTGCGGTGTGTTTCTGCTTCTTAATAGGTTAGAGTGATAAGTAAGCCCTGTATTAGGAATATTGATAGTGTTATATAGCTGTCCTTTGCTACTTAGTCCCAATCTGAAACCACCAGCTCCAACACTCATTCCAACTCCTGATGTACTAAAATTGAGTCTGAAAGCTCCAAATGATTGACTTCTACGAAAAACGAAACCCCATATTATCTTACATTAGGATTGAACTCTTTTATTTTAACATACTTTCCTACATTAGAAGTGTCATTAGAAGCATTTGGAAAGATGTACAACGTGTTATAGTGTATGTCTACATTATCCTCTCCTGAAAATAATGCTATATGATGTGGAGCTAATAAGCCATTTTCTGATGCATTTAAACTCCTTCCCTAATGTATTTGTTACATAATGACTCTTGTAATAAAGCTCTAATGCTTTTTTTATTGTCAAAAAAATCAATAGTAATTTTTTTCCTCCTTTTTCTGAAACAATCTTATTTATAACTCTTTCTATTTCATTCACAAAGCTATCATTTTTTTCAGATTGACTTTGTCTATCAAAAACAAAGTAAGAAGGAGCTTTGTCATAACGAATAACAGTAGTCAAATCCTTTTTGAATTTCATATTTTTATTAGAGGCTCTTCTTTTTGAGCAATTGCTGGTTCTTGCTCTCTTGCATTTTTCTTCTGTCTTGATGACAATTTTAGGTTTGTTTTTCTTCTTTTGGAGAAGATGTTTCAGCAGATTTAGGAACAGTAGCTCCTGATATTGTAAATAGTATAATATAAGAAATATACCTAACTATTTTGTTCTGCCAAAAACTCACATTTTCTTTGAGTTTATCAGAAACTTTGGGTAAAAGAATAACTCCAAGAAGTGCAAAAAGCAATTCCTGTTATAATGCTTTTTTTGAGTAATAACACCTAAACCTGTTATTATGAATAATATTCCTAAAATATATTTTTGCTACTTTCATATTTGTATTTTTAAACTATTCTATAATTTGAATGATTGAACAATCAAGTGGGTCAATTTTGGCTTTTTATACTTTCTGTTACAATACCTCCCAAAAGCATTCCTACCTCTATAGACCATATTGATAATTGCATAACCATCATTAGTCATTACGTATGTTGTATTTACGTGTTCAAAACTTTTAGGGTCATTCATTAGCCCTTTTTACATATTTTACCAAATCTCTATGGTAACCGTCCCAAGCACTAAAAGCAATTATCTTTAAATTTTTTTCTATCCTTTCTTCTCGCTCCTTTCTTTGTTTCTCTAATTGTTTTTTTCTTGCTCTTCTTTCTGTTTAGCCAATCGTTTTTTTCCTCTACTAAACGTTCTTTTTTTCTTGAGCTAACACCTTTTTATAAGTTTCCATAGCCTGATAGTCTATAAGAGTACTTACTGCAGGGATTTCGTTGTTAGGGTAGGTAACTTCTCCTTTTTGAATAGGTGATAATAGTTCTTTTTGAAGTGATAGTATTGTTGGAATCAAAGTCAAACTCTATCACTAAGTTTTTTTAATAGCTCCATTTTCATTATCTTCTTTTTAGGTAGTTGGCAGCCTTACTAAAATCAAACTTAGGGTCAAAAAAACGATTGTATTTTTTCCCTTTTTATTGAGAAATTCTTTAGGGTTTGCCATTGCAGAACTGCTTCCCTAAATCATTACCTACAGATTCCAATTTCTTTAGCTCATTAAGAGCCTTGTCGTTAGTTTCTTTTTTTGTATGTAGTTGATGAGTGTTGTATCTCTTGCAGGAGGTAAATTGGTTGCACCTATCATTAATAGAACCAAAAGAGATACATATCTTACTATTCTATTTTTTTCCAAAAAGCTGAATTTCTCTTTCAACTTATCAGAAATAGGAGGCAAGATTAATGCTCCAATAGCTAACAACATAATGCCAAACAAGATTCTTTTTATCTATAAAGGCATATACACTTAGAATCAGTGTGATTATGGCTAAAACATACTTTGCTACTTTCATAAAATCAATTGTTTTTTAAGATTAATAATTTGCTATTATAAGGTTCTCATAGTTTTTTTAGTAGGAGTTCTTGTTATTTGCTTGGTTTTCAAGTTGAGTTTGAGTAGACTTTTTTCTGTGCCTGATTGTAGTCCAATAATTTCGTTTGTGCTTTTTAGAGTATTGTATATAGCTTAAATAGTCCTGTCCTGTTTCTACGATAGTTTCTAATTCTTTACCTGTTGATAGGTCTAACCTTACAATTTTACGATTACGCAAATCATAAGCATACAACTCATCATTAGCTATTACAAGTCTTTCATATCCATTAAAGGGTGCTTTTTATAATCTGTTTTGTTGTCAAATTAAGTCTGAAAAAAAGAGTAGTCATTCTTAAACATTTTTTTCGTTATATTTTTGATTGTTCTCCCTATAATCTCATTGTTACTTTTTAGAGAAGCGAATATGACTTAAATAATCACTTCCTACCTCAGCAATAGTTTCTATCTCTTTACCTGTTTGAAGGTCTAATTTTACAATTTTATGATTACGCAAATCATAAGCATACGGTTCATTATTAGCTATTATGAGCTTCTCATAAAAAAATTGCACGGTAACCTTACAATCTCTTTTGTAGTTACATTAAGTTTGAATAAATAATGTCCTGAATTTCCTGATTGTATGCCTACAATTTCATTAGTACTCTTTAAGTAGTAAATACCTCTTCCTAAGTATTCCTTACCTATTTCAGCAATGGTTTCTAATTCTTTACCTGTTTGAAGGTCTAATCTTACGATTTTTACTATAGGCTACATAGGCATACAAAACACTTGGTTTAGGAAGAATAGTTAAGCTGACCTATACTCTTAGAAGTTTCATTGGAAGATAGAATAACTTCTCCTGATGTAGCCTCTTCAGGAATTTCTACTTTTAGACGGTTGGAAGTTACTTCTTTGATAGTCCCTTTTACTCCATTAAAAGTAATTGTGTAGGTCTGTGAAGGAACAAAATTCTCTCCTTCAATGGTAATAATATCTCCTACAGTAACCTCTTGTGCAGAGAAGTTTTTAACTATAGGAAAATTAGTTTGTTGAGGTGTAGGTTGTTCTTTTGCTGGAGATGGAGTAGGTTCATCTTTAGAACAGCTCACAATGACTCCCATACAGAACAAAGTCAAGAAGATTTTTTTAATGCTTTCATAAGCTAAAAAAAGATAGTTTTTTTGAATGCTTTTTCAGCCCCTAAAAGCGGTTAGTAATATAAAATAAAAAAGCGTGGGACTGCATAACCTTATTCATTTATCGGGTATCGCCAAACACCACACTCCAAATAAGTACAGCCCACGCCGAAGCGTGAGCGTTTTTTACTTATTATTCAGGGAGTGTACAAAATTGGCGATTTTGATAAATCTGAATAATAGCTAAACGCTAATATGTCTTTATGTTAAAAAAATAATTTTTCCTGCTCTATATATCTCTTTTTAAAAATGATGGGACAAAAAGTAGTATTATTTTTGTGATATTACAAAAATTTTTTTAACAGTTGTAATTCTATCTATCTTTTTAGAGACCATCCATAATAGTATATTAAAATTGACTCTTATTTAATAAATTTGTCTCTCACTATATCTACAAAAACAAAAAAATGTGTAGCTTTTGCAAAAAAATATTAAACTTTAGACAAGATGGCTCTTAAAGAAAAAGATATAAAGAAAAATCTGGGGACTTTCAGGAGGAATATGTGCAAAATGTAAAACCGAACTTTTTAAAGATGATGAAATTATAGGAGAGCAGGCTCATTGTATAGCAAGAAAAGATAAAAACCTCAAGAGCTTTTAAAGATATTCCTATTGAAGAAAAGGATAGATATGAAAATATATTACTTCTTTGTGCCTCTTGCCACGAAGAGACTGAAAATTGGAGTTCAGAAGAATTGTTGAGGCTGAAATATGAACACGAAGAATCTGTAAGAGATACTTTAAGAGGTAACTTCCACCCATACGAAATTGGTAAAGGGAAGCTTTTTAACCGTCCTTTTATAACTTATACAAAATATGAAACTCCTTATAATGTTTCTCTTAGTAAAAAAATAATTCGTTATTTTTTTGTTTTTCTCTGCATTCTTTGTACTATTGTTTATTATACTTCTCCTATATTCTATTTTTTTCTATCTCTATTAGCTTGTATAGGAGGCATTATTTGTCTATTTATAATGCATTTAAAAAAAGCCTGTATATCTAAGATATATAGGAAAATGTACTTTTTCAGGATGTGGTGGAGATGTACATATTAAAGAGTCTTCTGTAAAAATCCGCAATATAAGTAAATTCATAGGAGTATGTGATAAAGACCATCTTCATACTTTTTACAGTATCAGAAGACAAAAACGAGAGGTGATTATCACGATTTTTTTCCAAATATTACTAAATAGTTTTGTGTAAAGAAATTGTGTAAAAATACCTTTACAAACCTCCACTAATAGCCATATACCATTTTTATTCCTCCTCTAAAAGTCTTTACCCAATTTGCATATACTAAACTATCTGCATAGTCAGGGCTTCTACCTAAGAGTTTTTTGATAGCTTCTTTGCTGATAACCTTCACTTTCTTATCTGAATAGATTTCATACTGAATAGACTGCAATTCTAACTTTAGAGTTTCATCAGTGAGGTTACCTATTTGTCCGTTCATCATATCTCTTCGTAATTCATAGTACATTTGTGAGCGCAAATTAAATGGTAAAAAGGCTTCTTCATATTGGCTTTCTTCTGGCTTTGAACCACCCTGTAATTCAATCACATCATAGCCTGCTGACTTTAAATTATCAACTACACCAGCACCCACTCCCACGCTATCTATTCCTACATAATTAGGGTCTATATTATAGTCGTGAATAAGCTGTATGGTTCGTGTTACTATCTCTGTTATAGAAGTCTGTTCATAGCTCTCTATTAGCTCAATATTACCGTTTTTAAGGATTGTAAAGACGGTTTTATCATCTCCATACCTTGCCACATCAATCCCCATAGAAGTAACTTCTAAACCACTTTCTATTCGTTCAGCACTACTTATGATTACTTCACTTGAAATAAGCTGATTAATCATATCTAAAAGCACTCCAATCAGCATAAAGATACTTCCTCAAAAACTTAGGATTATCCTTAAAGGCTTCCTTTAGAGTGATAACATACTCACTGTTTTCATCATAGTTATCTGTAGTTAAACTTTGGATATATACCTCATCAGGATTAGTAGACTGAATGAAAGTAGAAATAAGCCAACAAGGTTCAGGATTGCTGGTCAATCGCCCTTCATAACGAGGTTTCTGCTTGTTGGGCAGCACCCAACGCAAACGAGTTTTGAGCATATTATACACCTCAACTGATACTTCATTAGCTTCATCAATCCCAAACCAACCTATCTCTAAACCTTTTATCTTTTGAAGCATTGGGTCTTTGGCTATATTGGCATCAAGAAACAGCAGCTTTGAATCATTGATGAAAGTTACTTCTAAACTCGTTTGATTAAAGCTCTTAATAATTTCCTTTGGACAGATAGAAAAGAAGGTAATCAATGTAGTCCTACGGAGAACAGAGAGTTCCTTTCTCACAAGTACTAATCGGTTACCTTTAAATTTCATTGCATTTTTGATAGCTTCTGCACAAAGAAAATAGCTTTTACCTCCACCTAAAGCCCCACCAAAGAGCATATATTTAGCTCTGCATTTATGAGCAATTAGTTGCTTAGGTTTAGGTTGATAATAAAGTGAAAAGTCTATTCTCATCTTATATTGCTAACCTTTTATTATTTCTGCATATATTAAAAAGCTCTTACAAAGCATTTTTTTGTATTGTATAGCTTCCTCATCAGAAAGTGTGTCATCTAACTTTTCAAAATCAAAGTATTCTTCCCAATCTTCATCATTGTTATACAACACAAAAACGATGTCTTATAGGATTAGTGAATACTCTACATCTTTCTGAAATTCCTAAGTGTCTACCATTACTGTAAAGACTTACAGCTAATAATCTGACAGTTTTCATAATTAAAACTATCATCTAATAAATCTAAAAATTTCAAATGGAATCTTTTTTTCTTTCTTTTCCATAAAAATAATTAATTTAATCAGGTATATTACAGATAAACTCTATATTACCTGAATGTTCAACTTCTATTTTAAACAACCCTTGTAGGGTAGTTAATTCTTTATTTACTGACAAGGCGGTTTTGTAGTCCTTTTTCTCTATGCTCAATCTGTATAGCTCTTCATATCTTCTTACTGCTTTAGCATAATCATAAGCTACTTGCTTCTTTACTGATTGCTCTATAAGAGTTCTTGCTTTGCTGATGTAGGTATCTATTTGTCTATCTGATACTTTCCAAACATTTGAAGTATTTTTGAAGTATCAAATCTCTATTATACCCTAAAAATCAACATATTAACAACCCTCATTAATTCTCTGATTTACAATATGTTTACTTGACTTATTCATTCTTAACCTCCTTCTTTCTCAGTTCTTCTATAGTATGCTTGTAATTACTTTCAACCTTGCTATTAATCTCTTTTTACTAAAGGATGAATTTCAGTATTTTTTTAGGATTTTTAAAAAGCATCTGTAATGATTTTTCTTACACCTGCTTTTTATCCATAGGATTCTTAAATTTTCCTTCTCTGCTCCATTCCTCAATTTTTTTGTATAAGCATCTCCTTCTGTCTGGAAATGAAGTTCTATGCCTTTATTCATCAGAAGACTTTTGAATACTGTTGGTGTTATATATTTAGCATTTACCTCAGCCGAAATAATATGTTGCTTTTTTTGATTTTTGATAGTTTTTGAAAAATGTATCTACTAAAAAGCAAATATACTGAAAGGTTGATACAAATGCTCTACTTTTTATCTCCTTTATTTTTAAACACATTCGATAAGTTTTTTTAGAACTCTAAGCTCTATTCTTAATATCTCCTGATTAATTACAAAGTTTCTTTTCTCTTTAATTTCTTTAGTTTTTATTATAGATGGCGATAACTTTATTCTTAGTTTCAAAACGTACACCATCATCTTGCTCAAATCTTTTTAAAATGAGGTAAATCTGTAAAAAGAGTATTACTATATTGACTTACAGGATTGTTAGTTTCTATATTCAAAGCTAAATCTACTCTGTATAATCTTGCTGAATGAAGATTGATAGCCAATGAATTACCTAACTTTTTCAATAGCTTTTACACAAATCATCATACTGAAGTATAGAAGTATACCCCTTATAGTAATTGGAGATACTTCCTGAGAGATACATACCATAATCCCTATGATATTTTTATATAAAAGTTCTTATAGTATCTTCTCCCCAAAACTTAAACTTACCATTTCTTATAATAGTAAGCACTAAGTTTTGGGAATTAAAGTTAACTATCGATTCAGCATTAGCAAAAAAATCCCAATAGTATCTATAGTAAAACCCTAACATAACAAATATTGTATAAAAAGTTAGACTTATTATATAGGACTATTTTTTTGTTTAAGTTCGATAAAAGCTCTCTCTACTTCATCTCGCTTGTATACACTCGCCCTTGAATACCATAGGAAATTAGTACTCCTTTATTTGTCCAATTGTTCAGAGTTGTTAGATTAATATCTAACATTTTTTTGCTACCTGTTTTCGTGTAAGGTACTCTGTTGGGGTTTTAGGTTGAAACTCCTCTCTTATCTGATTGACAACCTGTTGCACTCCTTCCATTAATAGGCTCTTTTAGTTCATTAGGTGTAAACTGTGTAATTTGAATTGCATTCATAAAATATCTTTTTTTAAATTTTATGGTGCAAAGGAAGATTAGGTATTTTTTTAGGTAATACCTAAAAAGTGCAAATCAGGTTAAAGAAATAAAAAAAGGCTTTTAAGATTTTTACTTAAAACCTTTATTTACAGAAGTTTAACAAGAGTTATTTACCTTCTTTTTATTTTTAATGTCTAATTGTCTCAATATTTGCATAGCTTTATTTATATGCTTTTTCTGTTGGAGCATTTTTGCTCTCAGTATTGGGACTTAACATAGGGTTTATATAGGACTGTAATGTTGTTGTAGGAACTCCCAAAAATACTACTTAGCAATGAAGCTATTTTTATTGATACTTAATTGATGTTCCTTTATCAAATAATCAAATATCCCCAATTTTTGTAATATAACTAAGTTTGTTTTTACTTCTAATTTATCTTCTGAAAAAAATCGAGGATAACTCCTTGTATTTCTTCTTGATTATTTTTTTCTGCCTCTTTTCTTTTATTTTTTTGAAATAATCATTTTTTTGAAATTGGTAAACACTAAAAAAATTCAAAAAGGGAAGAAAAGTTGTTCTAAATCAAGTATTGGAATTGCTTTTAGCTTTAGGGTCTATTTTGGAGATAGAGCTCATATCTAAGAGAGGTGGTTCTTTTCCAAGTTTTTTTCATATTCTTTTTATTTTATCATCTATTTCCTTTTTTTGAAATTTCCCCACTCATTTTGTCTTTCTCTATACCTATATAAATTTCTACTTCATTGTACAGAGCCTCTAATAGTTCCAAATCATAACCCTCTGTATACTCTTTTTAATATTTTGAGCATATCGGGTTCTCCTAAATTACGTTCTCTAATCAAATCACATATTTCGTATGCAGGTAAGTCTTTTTATATATTCCATAAGTCAGATTCTATTTAAATGTTATTTTTTTCAATAATTTGCAAGCATAGGTTTATTCACTTGCTCTAATTCCTGTAGTTTATTCGCTATTTGTGTTAGATAATCCATCTCTGTTTTTACCTATGTAAGCAAGAAATGTACTTTCTTTTTGTATGTCCTGTCATTTTCATAATGAAGACGGTTTCTAATTTGCCATACAAATTTGTAGCAAATGACCGTCTACACGTATGAGTGCCTACTAATTGCCATTTTTTTCAAACACCCCTTTAACTGTACGTTTTACACCCTTACAAGGATACTCTCCTTTATTATTAGGTTCTATAATATTACCTTTAGCATCTATCATACAAACTTTTGAATGTTCAATTGGCTCTGTAATTCCCTGCTAATTTACAAACCTCTTTTTATGTATTTGTCTAACTTCTGTACAGATATTTTATAAGGTAGTCCATTAGTTCTTATTTCATTTATCTCCTCTAAAATTCCTGTTATAGGAATCTCTACTATTTTACCTGTTTTTTTGCTTTTACTTGTACATACTCTAAACCTTCAATATGAGTAAAAATTATCCTCTGTAATATTTAATAAGTCGCCTCCTCTTTGTCCTGTCAAACATCCTAATAGTAACCATTTGCGAGCATTGTCTAAGCTTTTTATTTTTCAATCACGCAAGTACGAATCTTTTGTAAATCAAAAAGATTAAGATATATAGGCGTTTCCTTATCAGGTGTTCCTTTACCTATCTTTTGCCAACTGAGGATGAGTTTCTATTCCCAATGTTTGTGCCTCATTACATACTGCTTTGAGGTTATCTATAATTTTAAGAGCATAACTATCTTTATATCCCCTTTCTTTCATTAGCCAACTAAGAAAAGTCTTTTTCAAAAAGGAGAGTCTATATCTTTTTGCTTTGTAGTGTTTTTCTCTTTTTTTCTCATAGGCTTTTAAAAATATTTTTTTCAAAGTATGATATGCTTTCACACGACTAACAGAAAGCCCTAATTTGCCCTTTACCATTTTTTCTTGTAGGAGCACTTTCTATGATATAATCAATCAGGTCTTGTATTAAATCACTTTTGCCTTGTTTCTGTATCTGTTATTCGTTTAAAATGCAAATCTATTTTTGTCTGTAACCAATCAGAATTAATAACCTCTCCTTTTTCATCTACAGAGTTTAGGCTGTTCTCAATAAACACTCTTAATTTGTTTAATTGAACGCTGAGGTTTTTTGTTGTCAGGAGTCGTTTGTTTAGGTTCTTTCTTTTTACTACTCCATTGATTGGGATTAATGTTTAATCCTGTTTTTACAAAGTCTTTTTCCCCTTCCTGTACTCAAACGTACATAAATAGAAGTAGGATTGCTATCACCTTTTTATTAAGAATGTAACTGTTGGCATAATTGTATTTTTTTAAAAACAACACTGCAAAAAGTATGAATAAAAATATTCTTTCCCAACATTTTTCCCAACATTTTTTTATATTATATACCATTTTATACCCTCTCATTACGCTTTCAAAGAGCTCTCATTTTTTTAATGTAAAAAAATTGATTTATAAATAATTGTATTTGATTTTTAAGAGAGATACATTTTTAAGAGAAACAATAGTTTACAGTCCCGCTCCGAGTACGACTTAAAACAATCATTACTTTCTAACGAGAGTAATGATTTTTTTGCTTTTACATAACCTTTAAAAAAATATTTGATTATGGAAACAGCTGTAACATTTGCTACCTCTGATATAGGTAAATTAAATCGCCTATTCCAGTAGTAAGTGCAATTTTTTTCAGGTATAAATTTGCAGGTATTAAATTTTTGTTGTACCTTTGCAGCATAAATAAGCGAAAAATAGCTCAGTTGGTAGAGCGCAACCTTCCCAAGGTTGAGGTCGTGGTTCGAGACCCGTTTTTCGCTCTTTTTTTAATGTGCAATTATTAATTGTTAAATGAACACCTTTAAGAATATGAGTCAGTTAGCACTCTTTAGTGCTTTGATAGGCAGTACTCGAAAAGAGATACGCAGGGCAACAATATTCTTTATTATTATAGTAGCTATATTTTTTTCTTTTGAAAGATGTAGCTATTTTTTTATTGAGGTATCCGAAAAGTTTTTATTTCTCCTTTAAAAAAAGGCTTGTTAATATAATTTAGATTTTTTTATAACTCTGATTATTAACATCCCCCTGCCCCCTTCAAAGGGGGAGAAGTGACAGTTAGCATACACGAAAAAAACTTTTTAGACAACCTCCAATTCAAAAACAAAATATTTAATTACTATGGATGCTGGAAAAAGAACTATTAACGATATTTTCAATGGAAATCGTGTTTTAGAGATTCCTTTTTTTCAAAGAGCCTATGTATGGGGGCAACCTCAATGGGAACGATTATTAGAAGATATGAAAGATATTACTGAATCTAACAAACCTTACTTTTTAGGATCTGTAATATTAAAACAGCAGGAAACTACCACTGGGGCAAGAATTGGAGACAAAAGAACTGTGATAGATGGACAACAAAGGCTCACTACACTTAATATTTTTTAAAGTACTATGCTTAAAAAAACAAATGAAAATTCTACATTCGATAGAAGTTTTAAGTTAAGAGATAATAGCAATGCCTTATTACATAACCACAATGATATTAAGGCATTCAATGAAATATTAGCACTAACAGAGTTAAAAGATTTAGAAGGTGAAAGCAACATTACTCAAGCCTATAATTACTTTTAAAGATAATTTAGTTCCAAATAAACTCAATTTAGATAGTATCCTTTCAAACGTATTGTTTGTAGGAATAGACCTAAGCCAAGATGAAGATGAGCAACAAATTTTTTTGACACAATCAACTCGTTAGGAGTTAAACTTACTACTGCAGAACTCCTTAAAAATTATTTTTTTCAATAGAGATGATATTGAAAAAAATATAATGAATATTGGAAAGAAGTTTTTGAGAAAGACGAGGAAACCAAAAATTATTGGGATAGAGAAATAATTGCAGGTCGGTTAAGAAGAACATTTATTGACCTATTTTTTTCTTTGCCTATCTACAAATAAAAAAATTCAAGAGACTGATTTTTAAAGTAAAAGCAGAAGATAAGGATGCATATGCAAAAGTAGAGCATCTTTTTTGAATCTTATAAAAACTTTATAAAGAGCTATCTTAATGATAATAAGGAAGCTATTTTTATCAGAGATAAAAAGAATATGCTTTGCTATTTAAGAAAAAAACTTCAACTACGAAATATTAGGAGAAGAGCTTACCCAAGATTTTTGGAATAGACCGTATTAATACTATTATTTTTGGGTTAGACACCACTACATTAATACCTTATACTCTTTATATTCTTAGAAACATTTCGGATGAGGCAACTAAGAATGAGCTATTTGGTATTATTGAAACCTACATAATGAGGAGAATGATTACTCATTCTAACACTAAAAAAACTACAATCAGTTATTTACTGATAAGTTAATAAATAATAGAATTTTTATCTAAAACAAGAGTTTTTTTAGATTATATAGAAAAAGAGATGATAAAAGTAAACTTTCTTCCTACTGATGATGAACTTGAAAAAGGCTTTAACACATCTATATTGATTAACAAACAATCAGCAGGTATACTCTATCTTATAGAATCTAAAAATTAGAAATGAAAAAGATTCTACCGCTCTTTTTAGGAATAAACAAGTATAGCTTAGAACATTTAATGCCCTAAGAAATGGAGAAATAATTGGGATAAACTATCTTCTAAAAGAAAGTGAGATAAATAGAGATCGTAAATTATTAACATTAGGTAACCTAACGATTATAACTCAATCTTTAAATTCATCTATAAGAGATAGTAAATGGGAAGATAAACTAAAAGGGAAAAAAATAAAAAGGGAGGATTGATAGAATATTCAGGAGGACTTAAGACTATTAGTCAATTCTTAAAATATCCTGAATGGGATGAAAAAACAATAGAAGAAAGAGCTTTATTCTTATATGAAAAAGCTAAGCAAATTTGGAAAAAATAAAAACACAGCAATATCTATATAAAATGCCAAGAAGAAACGACCTACATTGCGTTCTGCTCATAGGATCAGGACCTATTATCATCGGACAAGCCTGCGAGTTCGACTACTCAGGCTCGCAATCATTGCGCTCTTTGCGCGAAGATGGTATCAAAACCATACTTATTAACTCTAACCCTGCTACCATTATGACAGACCCCTCTATGGCGGATGTGGTCTATCTGAAACCTCTCACTACTAAATCATTAGTGGAAATTCTAAAAGCTCACCCTGAAATAGATGCGGTACTCCCTACAATGGGCGGACAAACAGCGCTTAACCTCTGTATTGAGGCTGATGAAAAAGGTATCTGGAAAGACTTTGGGGTTGAAATCATCGGGGTAGATATTGATGCCATACAAATCACTGAAGACCGCGAAAAGTTCCGGATACTGCTTGACCAGATTGGTATCCCAATGGCACCGTCTGAAACGGCTACTTCTTTCCTCAAAGGAAAAGAAATCGCACAACGCTTTGGTTTTCCGTTAGTAATACGTCCGTCTTTTACTTTGGGCGGCACAGGAGCTTCTATCGTCTATAAAAAAGAGGATTTTGATATGCTCCTCAATCGCGGTTTGGAAGCCTCGCCTATCCACGAGGTGCTTATTGATAAAGCGCTTTTAGGCTGGAAGGAATACGAGCTCGAACTCTTGCGCGACAAGAATGACAATGTGGCGATTATCTGTACCATTGAAAATATGGACCCTATGGGTATCCACACGGGGGATTCTATTACCGTAGCCCCTGCGATGACTCTATCTGACCGCACGTTCCAACGTATGCGCGATATGGCTATTAAGATGATGCGCAGTATAGGCGATTTTTGCTGGTGGTTGTAATGTGCAGTTTGCGGTATCACCTGATGAAAAGGAAGATATTATCGCTATTGAAATTAACCCACGTGTATCGCGCTCTTCGGCTTTGGCTTCTAAGGCTACAGGTTATCCTATTGCTAAGATTGCTACCAAACTGGCTATTGGCTATCATTTAGACGAACTGCAAAAACCAAATCACTAAATCCACTTCCGCTTTCTTTGAGCCTACGTTAGATTATGTGATTGTGAAAATACCGCGTTGGAACTTTGACAAGTTCGAAGGCTCAGACCGCACTATAGGCTTGCAAATGAAGTCGGTAGGTGAGGTAATGGGTATAGGGGCGTTCTTTCCAAGAGGCATTGCAGAAAGCTACTCAGTCGCTTGAAATCAAAACGCAATGGTTTGGGTGCTGACGGCAAAGGCTATAAGAACTACGAACAGATTATTGAGAAACTAACCTACCCCAGCTGGGACAGGGTATTCGTGATATACGATGCGGTACAGATGGGTATTCCGCTAAGCCGCATACACGAAATCACCAAGATAGATATGTGGTTCCTCAAACAATACGAAGAACTATGTGCGCTCGAAAAAGAAATATCACGCTACAAAATAGACACGCTACCTAAAGAACTCCTTTTTGAAGCTAAACAAAAAGGTTTTGCTGACCGACAAATAGCTTATATGGTGGGCTGTTGGGAGAGTGAGGTACACAAGAAGCGCGAAGAGTTTAACATACGTCGCGTGTTTAAATTGGTAGACACTTGTGCTGCTGAGTTTAAGGCGCAGACCCCTTACTATTATTCTACTTTCGAGGCTCCTATCCGCACCGCTGACGGCAAGGAATACGTAGCCAACGACAGCGTAGTAACCGACCGCAAAAAGGTGGTAGTACTCGGTTCAGGTCCTAATCGCATAGGGCAAGGTATTGAGTTCGACTACTGCTGTGTACACGGGGTATTGGCTGCTGAAGAGTGCGGTTATGAAACCATAATGATCAACTGCAATCCTGAGACTGTTTCTACCGACTTTGATACGGCCAATAAACTCTATTTTGAGCCTGTGTTCTGGGAGTATATCTATGATATTATTCAGCACGAAAAGCCAGAGGGGGTCATTGTACAGCTCGGCGGACAAACAGCCTTGAAATTAGCTGAGAAATTAGATAAATATGGGATTAAAATTATAGGCACTAGCTTCCAGTCGCTTGACTTGGCAGAAGATAGAGGTAGTTTTTCAACGCTGCTGAAAGAGAATAATATTCCTTATCCGCGTTTTGGAGTAGCTGAAACGGCTGATGAGGCGCTCAAACTTGCCGATGAACTTGACTTCCCGCTATTGGTACGTCCTTCGTATGTATTGGGTGGACAAGGTATGAAGATTGTTATCAACAAAGAAGAATTGGAAGCCCACGTGGTAGACCTCTTGCGCAAGATACCTAATAACAAACTGCTACTCGACCATTATCTCGACGGCGCCATAGAAGCGGAAGCCGATGCAATATGCGATGGGGAGAATGTGTATATCATTGGTATTATGGAGCATATAGAGCCTTGTGGTATCCACTCAGGCGATAGTAACGCTACCTTGCCACCATTCAACTTGGGTGAGTTTGTTCTCCAACAAATAAAAGACCACACTCATAAAATAGCCTTAGCACTCAATACGGTAGGGCTTATCATGTGCAGTTTGCCGTAAAAAGATGATGTAGTGTATATCATTGAGGCAAACCCACGAGCCTCTCGTACGGTGCCGTTTATCTCTAAAAGCCTACCAAGAGCCGTACGTAAACTACGCTACCAAAGTAATGCTGGGCGAGAAGAAACTCACTGATTTCCATTTCAATCCGCATTTAGAGGGCTTTTGCTATTAAGCAACCTGTGTTCTCATTCAATAAATTCCCTGAATGTAGATAAGAAGCTAGGACCTGAAATGAAATCTACCGGCGAAAGTATTTTTGTTTATAGATAGCCTTAAAGATGACGCTTTCTATGAGATTTATACAAGGAGGAAGATGTATCTTTCAAAATAAAGAACTAAAAGGGCAAGCGTAGGCTTGCCCTTTTTGGATTTTTAGTTGTATATTTGCAGAAAAATAAGATTCTATGTCCCTCCGTTCTAAAAAGGCTATTTTTCAATTTATTCTTATTCCTCCTCCCTTGTATAGCATTAGCGCAATATCCTAAAGCAATGGATTTTTAGCAAACTCTATCAGGGGAAATTAGATAGTGTCGCAGTTATACATCGTACGGGCTGGACAAAAAGAAACTTCGTGGCCTGAAGCTCCTGAAGAAGAACGTATTACTGAGGAAAGAAAAAGGCTTCCTCTATCAAAAAGGAAAGCGATTGCTTAAAATATTGCAGGATAAAAACAGTTTATAAAGAAGAATATCCTTTGCTAAATGATGTAGTGAGTAGTTTCTATTCTATGCAAACGGAAACGAAGTGCTTACTATACATTTTTTTCAACGGAGACCAAGCAACTAACAATGTATAGGGGTGATGAACTTATTTTTTTGCAGGAATGAGCAAAAGGGAAACTTACTAAAAAGCTCATTCGTTATCTGTATCCTAAACTTTCTGCTAAAAGAACTGTATATAAATTTCTTTATCCTATGGGAGGAGATTTAGAAACAATAAACCGCCACTTATTATATAAAGCGTCTTCCCTTACAAAAATAAGGTATTGCGGAACAACGAAAGGGGAATGACTCCATTTAATTCATTATTATTGGGAAGAAAGACAAGACAGAGCTGCGGCTCACTCTAAACAAAAGTTTGCAAAGCTGAGGATACCGTCTTTCGCTTTTTGAGAGACTTAATCAGTTTTTCCCTCTGTTTTAGAGGTCTTCTCTTTCTTATTTTATTAACTTGTTAATCGTATCTATATGTTTTACAAAAGAATTAGAGGTAGCTCCTAACTGTGTGGGACTCCTATTCAAAAAGAATGTTTTTTTCAGCAAGAACTTTCTGCGGGTATTTATAAATTTAGTCCGTGGGAGAAAGTGCATATCATATCACTATCGCAGAAATTGAGGAGTGTAAGGGTGATAAATCAGGAGGTACTGACTGCTGATAATATTGCATTGCGCTTTTTCTTTTTTACTTGGCTTACAAGCTCGATAACGCTAAGCTGTTTATAGATAACTTTGGGGTAGAAGCCGATAATTTTGCGGTAGCTGAACAGCAAATGGTAGCCGCTGCACAGGTGTTACTACGTCAGAAAATCGCCACTTTCACTAGCGAAAAAAACTAAACGAATGCCGAGAAGACATTACTGACTTCAAAGAGGAAGATTTTTTTGTAATGAAGTAGCTACTTTGGGGCTTAAAATAATAAAAGCACAGCTGATAGATATTACTTTCCCTAAAAGTGTACAAGACCTCTTCTCGCGAGTATTAGAAAGCAAAATACGTGCTACTTCTGAACTTGAAAATGCGCGTACAGCAGTAGCTACTGCCAGAGCCCTTAAGAACGCTTCAGAACTAATGAAAGGCGATGAGAATATTAAGTTTTTCCAATATTTAGAGACTATCACCAAAATAGCTGATAAGGGCAAACATACCTTTGTAATAGGCGAAGTACCTACTGCTAAAATATAAAAAGTTAGTGTTAGGATTTCGTATTTTCAAAAAGTAGTACTTTCGCCCATTCTTTTATAGCTAACAATATGAAAAAGCCTTACAATACTGTTCGTTTATTCTTTTTGCTACGCTACTCATCATCGCTTGTACGCCTAATGCCAATACTTATTACAACCGCCAGCTACAGCCAATTGTCACTAAATACAACGTGTTGTATAATGGCGAAGAAGCCTACGCTAAAGGGCTAAATGAGTTGCGAAATAAGTATCAGGACAATTTTAGCGAGATACTGCCAGTAGAGCCTATCGGTATGAGCGGCAAAGTGCAATTAGTCGGAATGGAAAATCCTAACTTTGAGCGTGCTGAAGAAAAAAAGCTATCAAAACTATTCAGCGCCACTCTATGGTCTTCAATGGGATACAACGCAACTACAAAATTGATGATGCGTATATGCTATTAGGGCAATCGCGTTATTATAACGAACGCTTCTTTCCTGCTTTAGAGGCTTTTAACCACTTACTTACTAACTACGGATTTAGCGAGCGCATACCAGAGGCTGCGGTATGGGCTCAGAAAACTAATTTGCGATTAGGAAGAGATAAAGTGGCTATTGATAAGCTAACAGAACTACTCAGAGAAACTCCTAAAATACGCCGTAACGACAAGGCTGAGGCTTATGCTACCTTAGGGCAAGCGTACATCAACCAAGAGCAGTATCCTGCAGCTGCAGATGCGCTCTACCTCGCTGGTAAATACACTCGCAACAAAGCATTACGCGGGCGGTATTACTTCATAGCTGCCCAATTATACGAAAAACAACACCAGAAAGATTCAGCTGCAGTAGCTTTTGAAAAGGTAGTAAAACAAAATTGGAAAATACCGCGCAAGCTATGGGTAGAAGCGCAAGCTGGAAAGGCGCGTAATAAGACCTTTACTCCTGAAGAAAAAGCAGCGTTTTTAGCTTATCTGCGAAAACTTGAGAACCGCTATGAGCACAAAGACTTCCTTGATGTGCTGTATTACACTCACGCCGACTTAGTAAAAGACCCTAATAAACGATTGGCAACCGACTACTACCGCCTGTCGCTATTCCACAACAAAGACAACAATCCGTTGAAAGCTAAAGCTCACACTCGGCTTTCGGAATTGTACTTCGACCAAAAAGATTATATTGGGGCTTACCAACACTTAGACAGCACCCTTACTTACATTCCTGAAAACACTTTTGAGCATCTATATGTGCGCCGCAAAAAGGATAATTTAGCTAAAATTGCCGAATTAGAGTTTGTGGTAAAGAAGAACGACAGCGTACTAAAGGTAATAAAACTACCCTGAAGCAGAGCGTCGTGCTTTCTATCAAAAACATATCGACTCGCTACAACAGCTTGCTGCCCTTAGAAGTCAGAAGACTAAGAATGTCAAAAATGCTAATTTAGGTTTAGGCTTTACTATGCCTACTGCCGATGAGCAAAAAAAGGTGGTAAATTCTACTTCTATAACCCTCTGACTGTAGCATACGGAAAACAGCAATTCGAGCAGTATTGGGGCGACCGCAAGTTAGAAGATAACTGGCGATGGTCAGCTATGAACAATAGCACGATACCTAACCTCAGCGCTACAACCACTACTCAACAGATAGCAGAAAAAGAGGTAGATACCCCTGATAATTACCTCAGCAAACTGCCTAAATCTGAAGCTGAAATCAGTAAGCTAACAGCAGACCGCAATGAAGCCCTATATCAATTAGGGGTACTATACCGCGCCAAGTTTAGTGAGAATGAATTGGCTATACAGCGTTTAGAGCGATTGCTTTCTCTACAACCTACTGCCGACTTAGAGGTAGCCGCCCTATACGAACTACAGAAAAACTATACCGATGTACATAACCCTAAAGCGGAAAGTATTAAGGAGAAACTTCTGGCAAACTACAGTGGCACCGATTATGCTAAACTATTGCAAGGAGGTGAAACTACTAAGCAAGAACAAAACAAATTGGCTCAGCAGTTTTTAGACTCGCTTACAGCTGAATACAATCGGAATAAGATAGTAGCCGTAGCCGAGCGTCTACAGAATGAAGCTATCAACTATCGTGAAACAGCCCTTGCATCTAAAATAGCCTTGCTACAAGCCAAAACCACAGCTCGTTTAGAGGGAATCACAGCTTATCAGCAACAGTTGCAACAGCTCGTAACTAACTATCCTGCTACTGCTGAAAGCGAAGAGGCTAAAAAAATCTATTAGAGGAACTAAAAGACATAGAGAAAGAAACTTTTGTAACTGACGATAAGGCTACCAGCTGGAAGGTCATCATCACAGGCACCACTTCTGAAACACGTGCTCAGCTGAAAGACGCTCTTACCGAGAAACTACAAGCTATCTCTGCATCGCTTAGCCTTTCTGCCGACCTGTACAATGCACAAGAAACGTGGTGGGTAATTCACCACTTGCGCGATGCTTATACCGCTCATAGTCTTATTGAGGAACTGAAAGATTTCTTAGCGGCTCATAAGCTCTCAGCAAAGGCAGTACCTACCGAAAAACTACCGTTTAATACAAATACGAAAAGAGAAACTACCTGATTAGTATTACTATACAAAAAAAAAAGGGGAACAACACAATGTTGTTCCCTTTTCTTTTTAGCTCAGCATTTGCTGGGCTTTTTTAATTCCTTCTATAAAAGTATCTATTTCTTCAAACGTGTTATACACGGCAAAGCTGGCTCGTACAGTACCCGGTATCTGGTAGTAATCCATTATGGGTTGAGCGCAATGATGCCCCGTGCGTACAGCTATGCCCAACTTGTCTAAAATAGTACCCACATCATAAGGGTGCACCCCTTTCAGATTAAATGAAATAACCGCTGTGCGCTTGCTCAAATCTTCATTGCCATAGAGCACTATTCCCTCAATCGTTTTTTTAGTTTTTCGATAGCATACACTAACAACTCGTGTTCGTAGGCGGCTATTTCGGTCATACCCAGCGAATGCATATAATCAATAGCTGCCCCAAAAGCAATCCCACCGCAAATATTAGGCGTACCAGCTTCAAACTTATAAGGCAAATCAGCATAGGTACTCTTCTCAAAACACACTTCTTTTATCATCTCACCTCCCCCTTGATAAGGTGGCAGTTGCAACAACAGCTCTTCCTTGCCATATAGCGCCCCTACCCCCGTAGGTCCGTACATCTTATGCGCTGATACGGCATAAAAATCTACATCTAAGGCTTGCACATCGGGCTGTAAGTGAGGGGCTGCCTGAGCGCCATCTACTAAGACCACTGCCCCTACCCTATGCGCCTTCTCGATGATAGCCTCTATAGGGTGAATGTTGCCCAAAGCGTTCGATACGTGTTGCACACTCACTATTTTAGTACGCTCGCTAAGCAGCTGTTCGTATGCTTGTAGGTCTAATACCCCTCGCTCGTCCATAGGTATTACCTTTAGCGATGCCCCACTGCGCTGACAAGCTAATTGCCCGAGGCACTATATTGCTATGGTGCTCAGAAGCCGACACTATTACCTCATCGCCGGCTTTCATCAGTGCTCCATAGCCGCTGGCTACCAAGTTGATACTGTGAGTAGTACCAGCTGTAAAAAGAATTTCAGACGACTTGCGAGCATTGAAATGTTTTTGTACTTTGATACGAGCCTGCTCATATAGGTCGGTCGCCTCCTGACTAAGGGTATGTACGCCCCTATGAATATTAGCATTTTCATAAGAATAATAGTCTATTATCGCCTCAATAACCTGCATAGGTGTTTGAGAAGTAGCCCCATTGTCAAAAATAAATAAGAGGTTTATGATTGATAATGCGCCGCAATATAGGAAAGTCAGCGCGTATTTCGTTGATAGATTTCATTTTTTTACTTAGTATTTATTGGCAAAGGTAGAAAAAAATAATAGCAATTGACAAAGCAAACAGAAAAACAACTTTTTACACCTCCCCTTTACTTTTAGATATACTTACACTATAGGATCAGCGAAGGATTAGCGAAGTTTCAGCAAAGTATAAACGGTTAATAAACCATAAAAACAGAAAAATAATCAAAAAAAGTTCGTATTTCAAAGAAAAGTACTATCTTTGTACTATGATTCAGAAAACGATACAAATATTAAACAAAAAGGGCTAAGTTTGAATACGAAATTCTCGACAAATATCAGGCAGGTATAGTGCTGGTAGGTACTGAAATTAAGTCGATTAGGCTTGGGAAAGCATCTATAGCCGAGAGTTTCTGCGAGTTTAACGAACGAGGGGAATTGTTTGTTATCAATATGACGATTGAGGCATACGATTTTTGGTACCTATTATAACCATCGCCCCTAAAAAGCGAACGCAAACTGCTATTGCAAAAAGAAAGAATTGCGTAAACTGAACAAAGAGGTAAAAAACAGCGGACTTACCATCGTGCCTTTGCGACTTTTTATCAATGATAAAGGGCTCGCTAAGGTAGATATTGCTTTAGTTCGCGGTAAAAAGCTATACGACAAGCGCGAAACTATCAAAGACCGCGATAATAAACGGAACTTAGACCGACTAAAAAGGTTTTAAATAGTAATAATTAGTCACAAACAACCCAACAACTAACGACTAATCACTAACGACTAATCACTAACGACTAATCACTAACGACTAAAAATGTATATTGATTTTTTAAAGAACTTCCAGAAGATGCCCGTGTGTGGGTATACCAATGCAATCGCAGTTTTACTGAAGAAGAACAACAGCAACTGCACGCTCAATTAGAAGAGTATCTAAACCAATGGACTGTACACGGAAAAAGATTTATTAGCTTCGTTCGAGTTGCGCTATAATCGCTTTATCATTATTGGGGCGAACTACGGGGCGCACGCTATTTCAGGCTGCTCTTTTAGATGCTTTTGGTGCGCTTTATACAAGAGCTTGAAGAGCAATATCAGGTTATGCTGCTCGACCGTATGAATGTCAGTTATCGACAAGGAGAACATATCGCTTATAAAAAAACTTAATCGACTTTAAGAAGATGGTCAAGGATAAAGCGGTATCGGCAGAGACAATAGTATTTAACAACCTTGTCAATACTAAATTAGAATACGAAGAAAATTGGGAAGTGCCTTTGGCTGAAAGCTGGCACAATCGTTTTTCTTTAAGAAATTCGAAAACTAACGAATTATTTATTATCTTTGTCTCATAGAAACTAATAAAACCATAATATTATGACAGCAACAACCACAACACACACTACCAAAACCACTACCCAAAGAGCTACAAGTACCAAAGGCTTAGCACTTGTAGTACCTAAGAAGAAAGCCGCTATTAAAAAGAAAAACAATAGAAGAATTAGCTGAAATAGCCCAAAATATTATTAGCAAGTACGATATTAAACCTTTCAATAGAAAAGAATTATATGGTAATTTGTGATACTAACATTATCAGCAAACTTCTCTTTCGAGACCCTTTTAGTACTGAAGCAAATAGATATGATAGGACTCAAGAATATCTATATTACCCCTATAGTATATATAGAAATCATTCATTGGCTTAGTAGTTATAAAAAGTTTACTCGTGAGGACAGAAAAGGAAATCAAATCGTTTATGGACTCTCTAAAAATACTCCATACCAATAAAGCTATTTCAGAACTCTCTATTGATATCATCAGAAATGACAACAGCCTTGACTTCCCCTGATATTTTTTATCGGGGCTACGGGCTTTATATTACGGATTACCCGTATATACTCATAATCTAAAACACTTCAAACTTATCAAAGATATTATCTTATACGAAGAAAAATAAAAATTAGCAAATTGCCCCATTGGTAATTTACTAATTTTCAAATTTACTAATTTACTAATTTTTTTAGATTTCTATTTCAATTTGTCCTCTTACTAAATCGTCAAAGGTTTCAGCTCTGCGGATAAGATGAGCTTCTCCGTTATACCAAAGCACCTCAGCAGGACGTAGGCGCGAATTGTAATTGCTCGACATAGTGTAGCAATAAGCCCCTGCATTGTGGAAGCAGAGTATATCTCCTCAGTAATTTCTGCTATCTGTCGGTTAGAAGCAAAAGTATCGGTCTCGCACACATAGCCCACTACCGAATAAAAACGTTTGCGCCCTTCGGGATTAGAAATATTCTCTATAAAGTGAGTTGCCCCGTAAAACATCGGACGTATGAGGTGATTGAGCCCGAATCGACTCCTGCAAAGACTGTAGAGGTAGTTTGCTTTTACTACATTTACTTTCACTAAAAATAACCTGCTTGGCTTACCAAGAATTTACCAGGTTCAAAAGCTAAAGTTAGGTCGCGCCCATACTCTTGGCAGAAAGCTAAAAATCAGTGCGCTCAGGCGTTCGCCCTAATTCTTCTATATTCGTTTGTATATCGCCCTCTTTATAAGGCACTTTGAAGCCGCTACCAAAGTCGATAAACTGCAAATCTTTGAAATTTTTTAGCCATCTCGAACAATATCTCGGCAGCGTATAGGAATACATCAATATCGAGGATATCGCTACCTGTGTGATGTGTATGCCGTTGATGTGCATTTTTTGTATTTTCGACAATGCGCAGAATATGAGGTATTTGGTGGATACTAATACCAAACTTGCTGTCTATATGTCCCACTGAAATATTGCTATTGCCACCTGCCATTACGTGGATTGATACGGATACACACAGGCACTTCAGGGTGCTTACTACCAAACTGCTCTAAGACTGAAAGGTTGTCGATATTGAGTTGTACCCCTAAGCGCATCGCCTCTTCTATTTCGTCTAGAGAAACTCCATTGGGAGTAAAAATAATCTGTTGTGGGGCAAAGCCTGCGCGCAAGCCCAATTGTACTTCCTGAATGGAAACTGTATCGAGTCCTGCCCCTAATTTCTTCATCAGTTTTAGCACTGAGATATTGGAAAGCGCCTTCATAGCATAATTGATACGCAAATGAGGCACACTGCTAAAAGCAGCTGTAAGTCGCTGATATTGAGAGCTTATTTTATCAGCATCGTACACATATACGGGACTTCCGTAGGTATAGTGCCACCAATAGTAAATCTTCTATTTTCATCTTATAAATGTGTTACTTAATAAGTTACAGAACTGCAAAGGTAAGATTTTTGCAAAAATAGTACTACAGAAAATAAAAAAATAGTATATTTGCCACAAATTTAGGACACAATGAAATTAATTATAACATTTTTGTCTGCACTATTGAGCTTTTGCGGTATGGGGACAACAATCGGATTTTGTCCGTTTGAAAGACCTCTCATCTGACTTTGTGTACGAGCTAAAATACGCTACACCTGACAACTTCCTAAAGCAAGCGGTGTACGATTGTGGCGAGTGCTACTTGCGCAAGAGCACAGCTGAGGCTTTAGTAAAAGCAAATAAGGCTTTTATACAGCTTGGCTACCGCATTAGCTGTTTGATTGCTACCGCCCGCTGAGCGTTCAGAAGAAATGTGGAAGATACTACCTGGCACTCATTATGTAGCTAATCCTGCTAAAGGGTCTAAGCACAACAGAGGAGCGGCGGTAGACCTTACGCTGGTAGATGCACAAGGCAAGGAACTCAATATGGGGACGCCTTTTGATTTCTTCGGAAAAGAAGCGCATCACACCTATACCGAACACACTAAAGAAGTGCTTGAGAATCGCAAACTGCTAAAAGAAACACTCAATAAATACAATTTTAAGTCAATTTACTCAGAATGGTGGCATTATGAGTACCGCCCAGAGATGCAATCAAAAGTAGAGAACTTTGAGTGGCAGTGCAATTAGTCAATTTATCAATTAAAAATACTATTCTATTATGAAAATACAACAGTGTATAGTAAGTTTAGGTTTGTTTTTGGGACTTTTTGTGCCGAAAAGGCTCAGTCGCAAGTACAAACATTAAAACCTATCATTAGCGAAAAACGCCTAAGCAGCGATACCTCCACCGCAGGTATGGACGGACCTCATATATATTATACAGGAAGAGGACCTGAAAAAGTCATTAAATACATCACTGAAAGCGGCAGAGAGAATATGAGTATCACCTCCAAATGGTATCACTTTAATAACCTACGAGGTAAAAACTAAAAACACAAGTAGGATTCAATAAATTCTTTAGTTTTAGGTTGAAAAAGAACTCACCAAAGAACCTGCAGTGTATGATATGCCCGAAAAGCTAATTGCTATATCGGATATAGAAGGAGAGTTTGAAGCTTTTTCGCTCTTTTCTTATCGCTAATGGGGTGATGAATGAGAAGTATAAATGGACATTTGGCAAGGGCATTTGGTAACTGTAGGCGACTTTTTTGACCGCGGACTGATGGTAACTCAAACTCTTTGGCTCATCTATCACTTAGAAAAACCAAGCAGAAAAAAGCAGGAGGCAAGGTGCACTTTATCCTTGGCAATCACGACCTTATGAATATGAATAACGATTTTCGCTATGTACGCAAAAAGTATTTCACCAATGCCGAACTGATGAATGTCCCTTATATAGACCTTTATAAGCTCCAAGACCGAATTGGGTCAATGGTTAGAAACTAAAAACATAGTAGAGAAGATAGGCAACTATGTGTTTGTACACGCAGGTATTTCTAGAAGTAGCTGACCTCAACCTATCCGTGCAAGAGTTGAACGACAAGGCGCGCTGATATTACTTCAGAAACAAAGAAGCTCAACAGCAAACAGACAAGATATACAGCACTATCTATAAATTTGGGGTAAGCCTGACGTGGTACAGAGGTTGGGGCAAACAAAACTATCGCCCCTGAGGAAGCAGACGAAATAATGAAAAATGGAATGTAGGCAAGTTCGTTATCGGTCACACCCTACATAGCGAAGTAACTTACCTACTAAATAAACGTGTTATCGACCTCGATGCAGCCCACGCTAAAGGAGTGATACAAGGTTTGCTAATAGAGAATGGCAATGAGTATAAAGTAGATAACAAAGGCAACAAAACAACAATAGTAGAAAACGCTTCTATCCCCGAAGATGATGATTAATAACTAAAAACTAATAAAAATGAAAGGAATTATCTTAGCAGGAGGTTCAGGCACCCGCCTTTACCCAATTACAAAAAGGAGTTTCAAAACAATTACTCCCTATTTATGACAAACCAATGATTTACTACCCTTTATCAGTCTTAATGTTGGCTGGTATTCGTGAAGTATTAGTGATTTCTACCCCTCAAGACTTACCCGGATTCCAACGCCTTTTAGGTGATGGTAGTAGTTTTGGTATAAATCTGAGCTATGCTGAACAGCCAAGCCCTGATGGATTAGCTCAAGCTTTTATTATAGGAAAAAGACTTCATCGGCAATGATGATGTATGCTTGGTATTGGGCGATAATATCTTCTACGGACAGAGTTTTTCACAAATGCTTACCCAAGCTGTTCATAATGTAGAGAAAGAGCGCAAAAGCCACCGTATTTGGTTATTATGTAAAAGACCCTGAACGCTATGGAGTAGCAGAGTTTGATGCAGCAGGAAATGTGCTAAGCATAGAGGAAAAGCCTGCCCAACCAAAAATCGAATTACGCAGTGGTAGGGCTTTATTTCTATCCAAATAAAGTAGTGAAGGTAGCTGGAGAAACTAAGCCTTTCGGCACGCGGTGAGTTAGAAATTACGAGCGTTAATCAGGAGTTTCTGAAAGACGGAGAGCTAAAAGTGCAGCTTTTAGGTCGCGGCTTTGCGTGGCTGGATACTGGCACCCACGATCTCGCTTAGCGAGGCATCTAACTTTGTAGAAACTTTAGAAAAAAACGTCAAGGGTTAAAAATCTCTTGTCTGGAAGAAATAGCCTATCGCAAAGGTTGGATAAGCGCTGAAAAGCTACGCGAATTGGCTCAGCCAATGATTAAAAACCAGTACGGACAGTACCTTTTTGCAATTGACAATTGACAATTAACAATTTAATTAAAAACTATTCCCCTTACCTAAGCAATGGCAAAACTAAAAACAGCTTATTTCTGTCAGAATTGCGGAACCCAATACAGCAAAATGGCAAGGACAATGTCATGCCTGCAAACAATGGAATACCATTGTAGAAGAGGTCGTACAGAAAGACACTGCCCTGTATGGCAAGAAAAAAAGAGACCATAAGCAGAAACAAAACTCCTAAATACATAGCTGTTTCGCAAATCAGTACTCAACAAGAGTCACGCTTAAATAGCAATAATCACGAACTAAACAATGTGCTTGGTGGGGGAATTGTACCTGGCTCAGTAACCCTTTTAGGAGGAGAACCGGGTATTGGCAAGAGTACGCTATTGCTGCAAATAGCCCTTAACTTACCTTATCGTACTCTTTTATGTATCGGGGAAGAAAGTGAGAAACAAATAAAAATGCGTGCTGACCGCATTCCACATCATCTTGATAATTGCTTTATCCTGACCGAAACCAAGACGCAAAATATCTTTCAGCAGATAAAAGAACTCCTGCCTGAAATTGTGATTATAGACTCTATACAAACGCTACAATCTGATTATATAGAAGCATCAGCAGGAAGCATCTCACAGATAAGGGAATGTACTTCTGAACTAATTAAGTTTGCTAAGACTACGCATACTCCTGTGATTCTCATCGGGCATATCACTAAAGACGGACAGATAGCAGGCCCCTAAGATATTAGAGCATATGGTTGATACTGTCCTGCAGTTTGAAGGCGACCGCAACCACGTGTATCGTATCTTGCGTTCGTTAAAAAACCGCTTTGGCTCTACCTCAGAACTCGGTATTTACGAAATGCTCAGCAATGGTCTGCGTGAAGTAAACAACCCTTCAGAAATACTTATTTCTAAGACTGATGAGACTATCAGTGGTACTACAATAGCTGCTACCTTAGAAGGTATGCGACCTCTGATGATTGAAATACAAGCCCTTGTGAGTACAGCCGTTTATGGCACACCTCAGCGCAGCACCACAGGCTTTAATGCCAAACGACTGAATATGCTCTTGGCCGTACTCGAAAAACGTGCAGGTTTCCGTTTAGGAGCGAAAGACGTATTTCTAAACATTACAGGGGGTATCACTATTGATGACCCCGCCACTGACTTGGGGGTAGCAATGGCAATCCTTTCATCTAACGAAGATATTGCTATTGAAAAAGATGTTTGTTTTGCGGGTGAAGTAGGTCTTGGCGGAGAAATACGCCCTATACAGCGAGTAGAACAGCGCATTACAGAGGCTGAAAAATTAGGTTTTAATACTATTTTTCATTTCTAAATACAACAAGATAGCCCTTAAAAACACTAAAATTAAGATTGTAAAAGTTGCCAAAATAGAAGATGCTATTGGTGAACTTTTGGATAAGAAGACTTATATATGCTTAAGAAACTCTTTCAAGATACAGCTATTTACGGAATTGCAAAACCGTCTTGCCACGTGTGATGACGCTTTTTGCTCACACGTCTCTACGTTAGTAAGCTCGACACTAATGATTTCGGTATTTATTCAGGTATTTTTGTGTATCTTATTTTGGGGAATGTATTGTTGTCGTATGGTATGGAAACGGCTTTTTTTCGTTTTATGAATAAAGGCGAACAAAAAAAGCAAGTACAATCTACTGCACTTACTTCTCTAACTGTATCTTCTTTATTTTTTTCCTACTATTTGCCTACCCTGCTAAGAGAATCTATAGCCTCGTGGCTTAACTACAAAGTAGAGCATATTGTTTTTGGCATCTATATAATGGTGCTTGATGCTTTAGTAGTAATCCCTTTTGCATGGTTGCGCAACAAAGGTAAAGCTAATCTCTATGCGTTTGTAAAAGTAGGAAATACAGCACTAAATTTAGCTCTAAACATCTACTTCTTAAACTATCTATCTCAGGAAAGTATCGCCACCAACGGAGGGGTATATTACATTTTCTTAGCCAATGTAATAGCGAGCTTAGCAACTCTGATAGTGCTACTGCCTATCTATATCAAAATACGTTTTAGGTTTTATTACTCGCTGTGGAAGGAAATGATGATTTATGCCTTCCCTGTACTTTTAGCAGGGATTGCTTTTGCTGTAAACGAGGGTTTTGACCGTGTATTCTTACGTATGTTACTTCCTGAAGAGACAGCTGACGCTACTATAGGTATTTATTCTGCCTGTTATAAAATGGGAGTGTTTTATGAATCTTTTTGTAAGTGCTTTTTAAGCTCGGAGTAGAGCCTTTCTTTTTCAGTAGTGCTCAGGATAAGAATGCTCCTAAGACATATGCCCGCATTACTGAATATTTCATCGTATGTAGTGGTTTTATATTAGTTTTTATCACTGTATTTACTGATGTATTCAAACATATCTTAATACCCAATAAGGCTTATTGGGAAGCACTCTGGATAGTACCTATCGTCTTGCTCGCCAATCTCTGTTTGGGTATCTACCACAGTCTTTCAGTATGGTACAAAATAACAGACCGAACCAGTTTTTGGGGCTATAGTGTCATTAGTAGGTATGGCTCTTACAGTACTTTTTTCAATTTTTGCTTTTAATTCCTTGGCTTAGCTATAAAGGAGCAGCATTAGCAACCCTTATCACCTACGGAGCAATGATGAGTATCTCTTATTACTACGGACAAAAACACTACCCCATACCTTATAACAAGCGAAAAATAAAAGTATTTCTTGGTATGAGCGTACTCTTCTCTTTCTTAGAGTTTTACCTTTTTCAACTGCAATATCTATATTGGGTGTGTATTTCTACTTATTTATGGTTACTTAGCTAGTCTAACCTTAAAGTTTAGATTTCGAAAAATAAAAAGACTGCCATTTAAGAGCAGTCTTTTTTGTGTAGTTATAAACTAAAAAGTTTCATTTTTTCTTCTTCTTTAGTACGCATCAACTCGCTATCTGTAGGTGTTTTATCCTTATAGCCACAAAGATGCAAAACCCCGTGTGCCAACACTCGTAAGAGCTCTTGTTCAAAGGTTACACCAAAAATATCTGCATTTTCTCGTACTCTTTCTATTGAGATATAAATATCAGAGTTAAGCGTAATACCTTCTGTATAATCAAAAGTAATAATATCAGTAAGAGTATCGTGTTGCAGATATTGCACATTTATTTTTATGCAAATAAACATCATCACAGAATATATAGTTGATATCGCCTATTTTTCTTTCCTTCTGAAAGGGCAATCTGTTTCACCCATTGCTTCACCTTATTTTTATGATAAGGAAAAACAAAAGATGTTTCATTAAAAAAAGCTATCATTATTTATTCTTCTCTTTATAAGTACTAATACCCAAAAAGCATATATATTGGTGAAAAACCAATCATTATGGTCACTAATAGTAAGATAGATATAGCTCCAAGCACAGAAGCTACAGTTACAGAAAACTCATTATACAAACCTAAAATAGCAATAACTACTATTATCAAAAAGGCGAATGTTCTTATCTAAAAGCACTAATATTTCTTTTTCATATATCTGACTTTTTTAAAAATTTGTGGCAAATGTACTTCTTTATTTTGTATAAAGCAAATTTTCACTATCTCTTAAAGTTCCCACTTTATTCCTACAAAAATATGTTCTCCCTGGTGAAATACTCGAATAAAAACTAGTAGTTTTTGTTACATAGTCAAAAAGGTTATCGATACCAGCATTTAAGGTAAAATGATAAGAAGTCTTGATGATAGTTGTAATCGCCATATAGTATATGGAGCATAATAGGTATAATACTCTATATTATTAGATGTTTCATAGATAGTAGTAGCACTTACATATTTACCACTCACTATTATATTGGGTATATATTTTTGTTTCAGTTTTCGGAATGTATTCAGCTTTCCAAGTAGCAGTATGAGGACGATTTTCTGAACGCTGTTGACTAGTATGATAATAGGCATATGATCCCTTTAAACGCAAACTTTTTAGCAGGTCTATAAGTAGCCGACAACTCTGAACTTACTATTTTTCGCATTTCCATAATCATTCACATATTGAATTGTGTCAGTAGCACGCGACCATTTATAAATTATTTTGTCTTTCACTACTGAAAGCTGCGTCATAGCTGTTACATTAATTTTTGAAGTATTATAATCTACCGAAAAGTTAAAAATTATTACTCTTTTTCAGGTTTTTAGATCTTTGTTACCCATTATCTGAAAAACCTCCCCCAAAGGGTGAAACCAGTTTGTATAAAGTTCTTTCAATGTAGGCGAACGAAAACCTGTAGAATACCCACCTCTGAAAGTAAAAATTTTTCTACCTTAAACATTCCTGAAAATCTATAAGTAAAGAAATCTTTAAAGAGTGAGTGATAATCCATTCTAACTCCCGATACTAAGGTAAAAAACAGGTGATAGAGCCCATTCTTGTTGTGCAAAGAGTGTATAATTCTTAGCATTTTGCTTTGCCTCTGTTCCCGTATTATTGAAACGAAAGCTAAGTAACTCATCCGATAGCACTTCAGCTCCTGCTACCAAAGAGTGTTTCTCAAAAAGTGACTGGTTATACTGCGCTACTACACGCCATATACTATTTTTCATAGTTTTTCTTGTTCATTGAGCAAACGGTAATAATTAAACTTATCATAGCGGTCAAAAAGCTCCAGAAAGACTCAGCTTTTTATCTTCTGAAAGTGCTATATTAGTTTTGAGATTCATCACATAGTTATAATAGCGGTCTCTCACTTTTTTTAGAGCTTTCTGTACCTGCATCACGTTCACTAAAATAATAATTAGGTGTTAGGGTAAGGTCTATTTTAGGAGTTACATTAAAGATAATTTTAGGAGTAATACCATAGTTACTACCTCCTGATATATTCAACCCTCCTTGTGTAACCAATACCAAGCGACCATTTTCATAAGTACGCAAAGGTTCTTTTATCCTCTAATATATAAGGTTTCATATAGTTATGATACCCTGACAGACGTACACTTCCCCAGTGCTCCCTAATGAAATATTTGTCTTATGATTCCACGATTTTTCATAAAGGTATCCTACGCCTGCTTCTAAAGGTTTTATGAGCATTCTTAGTAATGATATTGATAACACCTCCTAAAAGCATTTTGAGCCATAGAGTGAAGAGGATGCTCCTTTAATAATCTCTATACGTTCTATATTGTCAAGGTCTATACGGTTATAATCAATATTATCAAAAGTTTCACCAGCCATACGCTCACCATCTATCAAGAAAAGTACGTACTTACCTCCAAACCCCATCATATTGATATTAGGCATTCCCCCATCGTATGTAAAGTTAATACCTGCAAACTCTGTCTCTAAAAACGATTGAAAATCAGTAGCCTGCGATTTTTCTTATATCTTCAGCAGTAACCACTTGTACAGTGATGGGTACATTCTTGAGGTTTCGCTGGGCACGAGTAGCCGTCACGATTACCTCATTGAGTTTTTATCTCTTTATCTTTATTATCTTTATCATTTTGTGCAAAAAGCTTCTTGTAGTGTCAAAAAAAGCAATAAACGCTGTAATAATAATCTTTTTGCATAATTATCTATCTTTTTAGAAAAAAAGAGGCTGTCCATAGCTGAACAGCCTCTTGAAGCTATTATTAATAATATTAAAAATTACCATCGTCTGATAATTGGTACTGAAAGGTAAGGTAAACAGCCTTTGCTTTTTCATTATAACAGTCTGTAAGCTGAAATTTCACATATTTACCATTAGTTCTTTTTAGTATATATACCCATTTAGTGGGACGATATACACTTGGATATTTAGTAGGCCCCATATTCTCTGGCGCAATATGAATAATACCTTCTTCAACTCCAAAACCTCCTGTCATTGGCTTAGATAGAGAAATGGTTTCTGTTTTTGTATTAGGATAGCCTAATAACACTTGTTGTTCTGTATCTACTACAAATTGCCCTTCAGGTACTTTATTGATAGAAGCAAAATCAGTACTCTTAGTATTCAAAGCAGCTGCTCTTCCCTCTCCTGAAGTACCTCCATTGAGTTTTACTAAATAACCATTAAAAGCTATATCCCAATCTAAACTTGTTGTAGTAGGGGTAGTAGTAGTAGCTACTCCTTTTTCAAAAGAAAAGGTAACCCACTTTCCATTTACATCTAAGTTAGAAATACTCTTAACATTAGCAGGTAATTTAGGAGTTTCATCCTCTTTGCTGCAAGAGGTAGAGTAAAGAGCTATAACTAAAACTGATAATAATACTTAATTTTTCATAGTTCTTATTATTTACTTTGTGTGTCACTCAATTGATATTTTAGTTTAGGAAAGTTAGCTATCTTTTTATTACTCACTTCTTTATAAAAGTCAGTTACTTGTACTTTAGCATACTTACCATCTGCTGTCTTGATAATATATACCCATTTATTAGGAGCATATACCCCTCCCCATTCTTTCATATTAGCAGGGTTAAGATTTATAGTTCCTGTTGTAGAACCAAAGCCTCCTGTAAGCACTGGTGAAATTTTTTCCCTTTGTAGTACTTCCATCTCTATTAGAAAAAAAGACACTTCTTTATCTTTTTCAAAGCCTACTACTATAGTTTCCTTTACAGTCTCAAAATCTTTTGATTCAGTTTTAAGAGCTTCACCTTTTCCTTTTCCGCTTACTCCCCCATTAAGTTTCACGTAGTATCCCTTGAAAGCTATATCCCAAGAAGTGGTATTGCTTTGGGTAGCACTTACTACAGAACCTGTAGCTAATGAAAAATATTGCCAATCAGCAGTAGCATCTAATTGTACTTCAGCAACTGCTTTAGTAAAGGTAAGGTTTACTTTTTCTACAGGAGCTTGTGAAGTAAGTGTGTCATATTTAAAAAGTAAGATATCCTGTTTCTCCTTTAGAATTGGTATATTCAGTAATTTGAATTTTTTTACATAGCTGCCTTTTTGTTGTTTTTATAACATACACATATTTAGTAAGATTAATATGAGGTGCATTACTTCCTTGAGCAGGACGAACATAATTATAAAAACCTTTAGGATCTTGACTCTCTACAGTACCTGTAATTGCTTTATTAACAGAATTAGTTATAACTGTAGGGGTAGTTTGCCCTTCTTTTGGTCTCCCATAGGTTGTTACTTCTTCATCTTTTTGGTAACCAACACCTGGATATTGGGTTACAGCATCAAAATCTTTTGCTACCTGTGTTCACTACTTCTACTCCGCCAATTCCCGAAGTTCCTCCGTTAGTTTTTACATTATAACGATTGAAAGCTATGTCCCAATTATTACTTGTACGTGGATTAGTAACAACTACTTGTTTCCCTTCTGAGAAAGAAAAAAATACGTCCATTCAGTTTTGTGATGAAGCGTTTAATTCCTTTACTTCTTTAACACTTGAAGCTTGAGGGGTATCAGGCGTATCATCTTTCTTACAAGACGTACTAAAAAGCATCATTCCTGCCATAACTGCAGGTACTAAAAATTGTAATTTCATATATGTTTGGTTTTAATATTTTTTTGACGCTGCAAAGATACAAACTATTTAGAAATACACAAAATAATAGACTACTTTATTTAGAAATATTTTTAATTCACTCAAAAAAACACCTACTCCTCACCTACTAAATATTCCTGTTGATTACATAATTCACCATCAAAATCAGTGATTCTTTATAAGCAGAAGCAGGAAATTCATCTAACAAAGCTGAGTGCTTTCTGCTGAAAATCTTTCATCTTAGCTGTAGCATACTCTAATCCATTATGGGTTTTAACAAAGTTTATAACCTCTTTTACTCTCTTCTTATCCTTATTATACTTTTTACCGAGTTGATAAGCCATTTTTCTCTTCTTCTGTACAAGTATTGAGTACGTAGATAAGAGGAAGAGTCATTTTTGCTCTTTAATATCTATACCTGTAGGCTTTCCTATAGCATCTTCTGTATAATCAAAAAGATCATCTTTTATCTGAAAAGCCATTCCTATATACTCACCAAAGAGGCGCATTTTCTCAATTAACTCTGGTGCATCAGGCATTACTGAGCAAGCTCCCATAGCACAACACGCAGCTATAAGGGTAGCTGTTTTTTGCCTAATTACTTCATAATATACCTCTTCTACTATATCCAAGCGGCGAGCTTTCTCCATCTGTAGCAGTTCGCCTTCACTCATCTCTCGTACAGCTACTGAAATAATACGTAGCAGGTCAAAATCACCATTATCAATAGACAGAAGCAAACCTTTCGACAGAAGATAATCTCCTACTAAAACAGCTATTTTATTCTTCCATAGTGCATTGATAGAAAAGAAACCTCGCCTTTTATTACTATCATCTACTACATCATCGTGTACTAATGTAGCTGTGTGAATAAGCTCTATCACCGAAGCTCCGCGATAAGTACGCTCTGTTACCTTGCCTCCCGAAAGCATTTTTTGCTACCAAAAATAAACATTGGGCGCATTTGCTTGCCTTTCCTATTAACTATATAATAGGTAATACGGTTTAGCAAAAGCTACTTTTGAGACGACATAGCTCCGCGGAACTTCTGTTCAAAAAGCTCCATCTCCTCTCTGATGGGTTCTTTTTATTTGAGCGGTTATTTTTCATTGGGTTACCTCAGCCACATTTTCTGTTCTCTGCTGGTATCTCGGCTTCTATAGCTTCTTCAGCATCTTTGTATTTTTCGCTTACCAAAAAAATATTTTTCCAAATCATCGCGGAATATCACTTCTCGTTCTAAAAGTAGATTTGCCAAAATAGTAAGCTTTTCTTTATTTTTCCGAAAAGTATCTTTATAGCGCGTTGGTATTGTTCCTCTATAATTTTTAGAGATTTCCTCATCTATCAAATGGGCAGTACGCTCGCTATAAGGTTTTGTAAATCCGTAATCGGACTGTGCTGAATCATAATAAGTAAGGTTACCTATTTTTGTCATTAAGTCCATAGATAGTCACCATAGCGCGAGCTTGTTTAGTCACTTTCTCAAGGTCACTAAGGGCTCCTGTTGATATTTTATCAAAAATCACTTTCTCAGCAGCTCTACCTCCTAAAGCGGCGCACATCTCATCAAGTATTTGCTCTGTGCGAACTATTTGTCTTTCCTCTGGCAAATACCAAGCGGCTCCTAATGATTGTCCTCGCGGCACAATAGTCACTTTCACTAACGGAGCGGCATATTCTAACAGCCAGCTAACCGTTGCGTGTCCAGCCTCGTGAAAAGCAATAGCCTTACGCTCTTCAGGGGTCAATATCTTGCTCTTTTTCTCAAGCCCTCCTACTATTCTGTCTACCGCATCTAAGAATTCTTGCTTACTTACAGCTGTTTTTCCTTTACGGGCAGCTATAAGGGCAGCTTCATTACATACATTGGCAATATCAGCTCCCGAAAATCCTGGTGTTTGCTTCGCAAGGAAGTCTATATCCAATGTTTCTGATGTCTTAATAGGCTTCAAATGCACCTGAAATATCTGCTTGCGCTCATTTAGGTTAGGCAGCTCTACATATATTTGTCGGTCGAAACGTCCTGCACGCATCAGTGCTTTGTCCAATATATCTGCACGGTTAGTAGCAGCCAATACTATTACATTTGTGTGCGAACCAAAACCATCCATTTCTGTTAGTAGTTGGTTAAGAGTATTTTCGCGCTCATCATTAGCTCCTGTCATTACATTTTTGCCACGAGCACGCCCTATCGCATCAATCTCATCTATGAAGATGATAGCGGGTGCTTTTTCTTTAGCTTGCTTAAAAAGGTCTCGCACTCTCGAGGCTCCTACTCCTACAAACATCTCTACGAAATCAGAACCTGATAACGAGAAGAATGGCACTTGTGCCTCTCCTGCTACAGCTTTCGCTAATAAGGTTTTACCCGTTCCAGGAGGACCTACTAATAAGGCTCCTCTTGGAATTTTTCCTCCAAGCAAGTATATTTATCTGGATTTTTAAGAAAATCTACTATTTCTTGTACCTCTTCTTTAGCTCCTTCAAGTCCTGCTACATCTTGAAATGTTACGCGGTTTTCTTTTTTTCTCATCAAAAACTCTTGCTTTCGATTTCCTATGCTAAAAATACCTCCAGGGCCACCTCCAGACATACGGCGCATTATATAAATCCAAACACCTATAACTAAGGCAAAAGGTAAAAACGGTAGCAGCAGGTCTGACAATAAATTCTGCTGACTCTTGTTTTCACGAGTGGTTTCTAAGTTATTATCTTTTTACTATTTGGTCAAATCGGTTCTCGAAGTTGCTCAAGTCTCCCAATTCAAATCGATATTGGGGCACATCTGCAGGATTACCACTTTGCATAATAGCATTGCCTGTAGGTCTCACCTCTTTGTGCTCTTCTTTTTTCAAGGCATTAGGGGTAAGGTATACATTAGCTTCTTTCTTATTGAGAATGATTATTTTAGATACATCGCCATTAGTCAAATACTCTTCAAATTTTTGATTGAGGTATCTCTTTCGGTTGCGTCCAAAATGTTGCTCCCGAATAATAATTAAATCCTAAAAGTATAAGGAGTAAAACAGCGTAAAGCCAATAGGCTGAAAATCGACTTCCGTTATTATTGTTATCTGCCATATTAATAGTTAGTTTCTAAGTTTATAATTTTAGCATCACCCCATAGCCCTTCTAAGTCGTGGTGGGCGCGCAAACGCGTCTGAAAGATGTACAACTTCATCTACATAGTCTATTAGTACCCATTCAGCATTAGCTTCTCCTTCTACGTGCCAAGGATGCTGATGTTCGTCTGCTTGACTTACTACTCTGTATAGCGCCCGAAATAGCTGCCACTTGGGTGTTTGACGAACCATTGCATAAAATGAAATAGTCACACACTGTGTTTTCTACTTCACGCAAGTCCATAATAGTGATGTCTGTTTCCTTTTACTTTTTTTCAATACCTGCTATAATATTGGTTATCAGGGTATTTGATGATAATTCTTTATTCAAAAGCTCTTCTATTTTTTAGTTATAACTATTGTATGCTTATAAAGCGTGCAAAAATACTATTATTTACTTTAAAAAGCAAAAATATTGCCAATATAATCTATCACGCCATTTTTGTCAGTTTTATCTAAAACTTGTAACCGCTGGCATTCGCTGCGAAAAACTGTGTAATCTAAAGTCGTCATTAGTGTCTCCTGTTATCTTCATAATATGGTTCCCCGTACCTGGCACCACTGGGTAATACGCAAATGAAAATTGTATAGCTCCAAAAGGCAAATAATCATTAGTGATGTAAAAACCCAAGGCACAGTTTAGCATAACATTCCGTTTTTAAAAAAGGGTGTTGTCTCGCCCTATAAAACCCTAATTCTGCTGATAAAAACGGACTAATACGAAAACCTATAAACTGAAAAGGGGCATAAATTTGTGTTTGTGTGGTCAGTAAGAGCTTTCTAGTACCGTAAACTTTCTCGCTGTTAAAGCCTGAAATCCCATTGCTACCATTAAGGTTGATGATTTTATGTTGATATACAAAATCATTAACTCCTAATACAAAGTTGCTCTTAAAAACTCTCTAAAGTGCCAGCTACCTATATCAAATAGATTAGTGAAGTGAGTAGCACTCCTTTTTACTTACTATTTCTTTCAAAGCTCCTTGAGTTATAAAAAGTACCTGCTTCCAAATGCATTGCATAATAGCCACTTTTTGGCGTAATAAGCGCATTGTGCTCCAACAGAAAAATAGGGCAAAAAGTGTGGTATTTTTCCAAATCATTCCAGAGGTTAGAAATATAGAATGTCCTACCCTACATCTTCTGTATCTCCATTGCAGAAATAGGTATCAGTCTTTCACAAAGTTACTGCTGTTTAAGCTAAACTGCGTAAGCCATTGATTTTTCATTAGAGTGATAAGTTTCTTTATAAGGCAGCTGAGTGAATTTCTGTAATAACTTATATTTCTGTAATTTACAGCTATTATAAAGTTGTTGATATTCTTATTGCCCTCCATCTTTATGAAACACCCAACTACCAAAAGCGGTAAAACTTTTTCGAGTGAAGTAAAAGGGGTATAAGTAGTACGCCTACGCAAATCTTCCTCATCTCTGTATTCGTAATAAGACAATCCTCCCGACCATCGTGCTAATGGCGAATACAGCGGGCGCTCTACATACAAATATTTGCTGAAATAATTATCATAATCTGCATAATATGACCCGCGTACATTTTATATGAGTATTCCTAATATTCCGTAATGTATAACTCATACCTTTTCCCGTTATTAGAAATCCCAGAGAAGAATTGCTGATAGGTAAAGTGTGGCTTCGTGTCCCTAACCCAAAAAGGCTCTGCTCTGTAAGTCGCGTCCAGCCTTTGTTCCCCGCTAAATCTCCATCAAAGTACATTGTCCAACTGTCAAAGTACATTTACGTACATCTACCGAATCTGACGACTGCGAAATAAGCTCTGGCGTTATCTGCACCCTTCGTATATACCGCTGATTGCGCAATAACCGCTCACTCTCGCTCAGCAACAGAGTATCTAATGGGAGTGTGCGATTTAAACAACAGTATCCCCTTTACGGTACCCTCACGTGTCTTTATATGCAACATATTGCCATCAACGCTCTAAACGGGTATCGAGGCACTTTAGTACTATCTTTTTCATCAAAACCAAAAAGGGTCTAATGTACGAATATGTATTTTTCCGAATTATTTTCCCTGATAAGAGGGCTTAGGTATTATCTTTTTCAGGAAGAGTAATTAACTGAGTAGGAGTAGCTACTGCAGCTGTAGCAGTAGGTGTTTGTATAAGGTCATCTAACCTTTTTGTGAGTCTATGTTTGCATAAGTATGTCCGTATTTTTCTCATAGAAGGCTTTTATTTTTAGCAGAACGTTGCGGATTAATAGGGTCGATAAAGAGTATCTTTTGTTTTTACTTCCAATGTATCAACTGTTTGGGAAAAAGTGAAGTCATTCCCAACCAAAAATGATAGTATGAAAAGTAGTCTCATCATCGTTTTTCTTTTTCTGCTGAAAAATTGTTTTAAAAGTTCTGTAGCAGGTGCTGCTAACACACCTGTTGTAATGTCGGTTTTTGGGGTGAAGAGTACCACCCATCACGGTATACCCTCTGTGCGTATCGGCTGCCGCATGAAACTAACCGCGACAACTGACTCCAATATAAGGCTCCCACACATAGCACAAGGCTCTAAAGGTAGGTACATAGTACAATCTTTTTAAGTATTTACCTCCTAAGTAGTTAGCTGCCATCGTAATGGCTTTGCATCTCAGCGTGCGCTGTAACATCGTTTAGTCGCTCAGTCATATTATGCGCACGTGCTGTTATTCTGTTGTCAATAGTTATAATAGCTCCTACCGGTATTTCATCTTCTTCAAAAAGCCACTTTTTGCTTCTTCAAGTGCCTTCTGCATAAAGTATTCGTCTTCTGTCATAACTAACAAAAATTACTTTGGCAGGGCAAAAACTCTGCCAAAGTAAAAATCAATGTATTAAAATGTAATTATTTACCTCCGAAAAAGGTTACCTATACCATCCCATTATATCATCCATTACATTTTCCGTCCTTATTTTTTATCAAAGGAAAGAGGTAAGCATATCGCCTATATTTCCGCCTTTTCCTCCGAAGAGTTAGAAATCATAGGAGTTAAGTTTTTGGAATATTTGGCTCACAGTGTCAAAGGAGAAACTCCTGTTTTTCGCTGATAGCTTGCAAGGTAGACGATTGTCCGTCGCCTGTTAGTTTGTTTGTAGCAGTTCTGCGCCAGTATTTTCACCTTGTCCTAACATTTTGCTTAAGCGAATCTAACACGGTACCCTACCTTATCTGTTGATACTCCGGTCTTTTCACTAAGCCCGTTAACGATTTGTTGGAAGTTCTCTCACCCAAGAAGTCTAAAATTCCTGCCATTTTATATAATTATTTTAATAAAAGTTACTATTTGAGCCGCTAATTCTGTGCCGATACGGTCTTGTGCCTCATTGGTAGCTGCACCTATATGGGGCGTGAGCGAAAATTTAGGGGGTGCATCAGCACTTGTATAGCCGGATTAGGTTCATTTTCAAATACATCTAAGCCTGCAAAAGCTACTTTTTCCGTGATCTATAGCTTCTATTAGCGCTACTTCATTCAATGCCTCCTCTTGATAGATTTATAACCCCTACTCCGTCTTTCATCATCCTAAATTCTTCTTCATCAAGCACATCGCCTCCATCTGCAGGACTGTTATTAAGGGTTATAAAATCTGATTCCATCAGTAGTTGCTCTTTGCTACTGTTTTCACTGTAAAGACGTTTCTTGTCCATCAAAAACTAAGAGTAATCACAGCCTCCTGCACATAGGGTCATATGCTAACACACAGCATTCCTAAGCCTATAGCTATGCGGGCTACTGCTCGCCCACTACGCCCAAAGCCTATAATACCCAAGGGTTTTACCTCTTGGCTCTGCTCCCATTATTGTAGTTTTCTTCAGTTCGTTAAATCGTTGGTCTCCTTCCAATGGCATATTGCGGTTAGCGTCGTGCAGATAGCGAACTCCAGTAAAAAGGTGTGCAAATACCAATTCTGCTACCAATTAGCTGATGAAGCAGGAGTATTAATTACGTGTAGCTGCTTGCTCTTAGCATATGCTACATCTATATTATCCATACCTACCCCTCCTACCAATAAGTTTTTAGTGTAGGACAGCCATCTATAATATCTTTGCGTACTTGGGTAGCCGAACGTACTATCAGAGCATCGATATTGTGTTTATTTATATAATCTACTAACTGATTCTGAGCTACTTTTGTAGTGATTAACCTCAAATCCTTCTCGCTCCAAAGCTACCCTTACCTGTCTCAGATATACCATCATTTGCAAGTATTTTTATCGCCATTATATATTATTATTTTTATTATATTTTTAATCTTTTCTCTCTCCAACAAATTTGCTAATTTGCTAATCTACTAATTTGCCAATTAAACCCTCCTTTGTACTACCTCAAATACTCTTTCTCCATCGCATTTTCAGGGGTTTTTCAGAGGAATTTAAGTATAAAGGGCGTAATCGTGTGTAGCCATTAATATCGTACGTCCCGAAGCATTTATCTCCTTCAGTACTTGCATTATTTCACACTTGTCTCTGGGTCTAAATTCCCTGTAGGTTCGTCCAGCAAGTATAAGCTCTGGGTTGTTTAGAGAGCACGTGCAATAGCTACACGTTGTTGCTCCCCTCCTGAAAGCTCGTGCGGAAACTTAAAGTCTTTCGTTTCCATCTTCACCTTTGTTAAAACTTCTTTTTATACGGTTTTTAATAGCTATTTTGTCTGTCCAACCAGTTGCTTTTTAGTACAAAAGCGAGATTGTCATACACACTACGATCAGTAAGCAGTTTAAAATCCTGAAATACCACCCTAATTTTTCTCCTTAGCAAAAGGTATTTTTGTCTTCATTTAGCTTCTTCAAATTCAAAACCGACTACCTTTTCCTTGCCCTTGTGTCAGAGGTAAATCACCCGTATAGTAATTTAATAAGGCTACTCTTTTCCCGAACCTGTTTTCCCAATAAGATATACTAATTCTCCTTTTCCTATCGCAAGATTGATATTCGAAAGAATAAGATTATTATTTTGATATACAGCTACATCTTTCAGCTGTAATATGGGTGCCTCCATTTATTTTTATAATTAATAATTGCAAAGATACAAAATAATTAAAAATTCACAAAAATTCCTTATTACTTAGCGCTGATAAGCTGTTTCAGAGCACTCATCTCTCTGTATTTTTCTCTTGCTTCTCCTGCAGGGTAACCAAAGTAAGTTTGATTGCCTTCTAATGATTTCGACACACCGCTCTGCGCTAATATAACAGCTTTCTTTCCAATAGTTATCCACTGGTCATTCCTACTTGCCCCCATATGGTTACCTCGTCTTCTATTACCACACAACCAGCTATTCCTGTCTGCGAAGCTATTAAGCACTTCTCTCCTACTACAGTGTCGTGTCCTATATGTACTTGGTTGTCTATTTTTCGTCCCTTTTCTTTATAGTGGTATCTCCTGTCACACCTCTATCTATAGTACAAAGGGCGCTTCTAAATCTACATTATCTTCTATCACTACTCTCCCCCTGACTTTAGCTTATCAAATCCTTCAGGACGTTTTTGTAGTAAAATGCATCAGCTCCCAATACTGTCCCTGCGTGTATCGTTACATTATCTCCCTATTACGCAATCGTCATACACCGATACGTTAGAGTGTATAGAGCAGTTCTTCCCTATTTTTCACATATTACCGATGAAAGCCCCTGGTTGTACTATAGTATTTTTGCCTATTACAGCGGTGGGTGCTACTAACGAAAAAGCTTTTACAAAAGGCTTAAAAATCAGTTAACTTATTAAAGTCTCTAAATGGGTCATCCGATATTAGCAGAGCTTTCCCTTCAGGCACTCTACTTCTTTGTTTATCAGCACTATAGTCGCTTTCGATTGCAGTGCTTTATCGTAGTATGAGGGTGGTCTACAAACACTATATCACCAGGTTGTACTACGTGTATCTCATTCATTCCCAATACGCTAAAATCATCATCACCTATATATTTGGCATTGATAATAGTAGCTATTTGTTTTTAATGTATAAGGTTGAGGAAAACGCATATGAATGTTTATTTTAATAAAAAGAGGTTCTCCGTCAAAAGTTTATTTTTCTTTAGGACAACCTCTTTTGTTGAATAAGTAAAATTATAAATATGGAAACTAATCTTTCATCCTTTCTACATAAGTACCCTTTTCGGTTTCCACTTTTATGCGGTCTCCTTCATTGATAAAAGAGGTACATTTACAGTTGCTCCTGTTTCTACAGTGGCAGGTTTAGTAGCATTAGTAGCTGTATTTCCTTTCACACCTGGTTCTACGTGTGTTACTGTTAGGGATTACATTGGCAGGCATTTCTACCGAAGAGGGGTTTCATCCTCTGCGTTAAAGATTACCATTACAGTCTCTCCTTCTTTTTAGAAGGTCTGGGTAATCAAGCATATCTTTGCGGATATGTACTTGGTTGTAATCATCGTTATTCATAAACACAAACTCATCTCCTTCTGCATACTAAGTACTGAAATGAGCAGGTTTCACACGTACATCTTCTATTTTTATGCCCTGCCGAAAAAGTGTTATCAATATTTTACCCTATGGTAACGCTTTTCAGCTTGGTACGTACGAAAAGCAGGTCCTTTTCCTGGTTTCACGTGTAGGAACTCTATGATTTTATAAATGTCGTGGTTAAAGCGGATACATAATCCTTTTTAATGTCTGCTGTTGTTGCCATTAATTATTATTGTTTTTATTTTTAAATACTCTTCTAAACACTTTCACCATAATAGCCTTTCATTATACCGTGTTGCGATTTGCGCACAAATTGCAGTATCTCATCGCGCTCTACGGTAGCCTCCATTTCGGCTTCTATATATTCCAAAGCGTGCGAAGTGGTGAGTTTCTTCTGAAAAAGCACACGGTATATATCTTGTATTTCTCGTATTTTTCTACACTAAGCCTCTTCTGTGCAACCCTATTGAGTTTACTCCCACGTATGAAATAGGATTACGCGCGCTGCCTTAGCATAAGGGGTACATCTTTTGATACCATTGTCCCTCCTGTTACGAAAGCGTAACTACCTACCGAACTAAATTGGTATACAGCCGTCATCCCTGCCATTACTACAAAATCACCAATAGTTACGTGCCCAGCAAGAGTTGTGCTATTAGAAAAAATACAACCCTCACCTATAATGCAGTCGTGCGCTACGTGCGAGTATGCCATTATCAAGCAGTTGTTACCACTACTGTTTTTCATACGGTCTGCGGTACGCTTTGTTTATGGTCACACATCTCGTATAGTAGTGTTATCCCTATATGAGTAGTAGTTTCTTCTCCTTTGTATTTAAGGTCTTGCGGAATAGCCGAAATAACCGCACCTGGGAATATTCTACAATTCTTCCCAATGCGCGCACCTTCCATAATGGTCAGTAGGACCTATCCAAGTACCTTCTCCTATCTCTACATTCTTACTAATAGTAGTGAAAGGCTCTATTACTACATTCTTTTGCTATTTTAGCATCAGGGTGTACGTAAGCTAAAGGTTGTATCATATACATTTATTTTACTTTTACTATTTGAGCCATCAGCTCTAGCTTCTGTAGCCAACTTACCGTTCACGTATGCATATGCCTGCATATGGCAAATGCCTCGTCTTATGGGGTTAGCAATTCTAATTTAAAGATAAGTGTATCTCCAGGCACTACTTGCACCTTAAATTTCACATATATCTATTTTTCATAAAATAGGTAAGATAATTCTCGGATCGGGTACAGTGTTGAGTATAAAGTACCCTCCTGCTTGTAGCCATAGCTTCTATCTGCAATACCCCTGGCATCACAGGTGCTCCAGGAAAGTGCCCTACAAAAGAAAGGCTCGTCCATCGTCACATTTTTAGTCCTATCACGTGCTTGTCCGAAAGCTCAAATATCTTATCTACTAATAAAAATGGAGGACGATGCGGCAACAATTTCATTATATCAGCTGTATTAAACAATGGCGGCTGATTTATATCTATTGAAGGCACGTTATTACGTCGCTCATTTTTATTATCTTCAAAAGTTTTTAGCAAACTGTGTATTGGTGAAGTGTCCTGGCTTTGTAGCAATCACTTTCCCACGTATACAGGTACCTACTAAGGCAAGGTCTCCTATTACATCTAATAGTTTGTGGCGAGCTGCCTCATTGGGGTAGTGTAGCGTAAGGGTTATCAAGTGACTATTAGGGTTTTACAGTAATCTCATCTTTGTTGAAGATTTTCTTTTAGCTTTTGCATAGTAGTATCCGATATTTCTTTATCTACATACACTATAGCATTATTTAGGTCACCCTCCTTTTATAAGCCCGTGGTCAATTAGCGTCTCAAGCTCGTGCAAGAAAACTGAAAGGTACGCGCATCTGCTATCTCGTTCTTAAAATCTGATAGCTTATTCAGATAAGCATTTTGGGTACCCAATATCTTGGTACCAAAAGTCCACCATTAGTAGTTACTTGGTACTCATCAGCAGGTATAAAGGGTTATCTCACTACCTGTTTCTTCATTTACGTGAGGTAATTACTTGTTTCACCACGTATTCATTACGTGGTGCATCTTCATGGCTCAATCCCTGCTTGGGCTATTGCTTCCACGAAAAACTTAGACGAACCGTCCATTATTAGCGGCTCTGATGAGTTCAGTTCAATAATAACATTATCCAAATCCATCCTACAAGTGCCGCAAGTATATGCTCACAAGTCTGTATTCTCACACCTTTTTCTCCAACACTGTGCCTCGCTCAGTGTTTGCTACGCTAGGGTTGCGTCAGCTTCCACTACAGGATTTCCTTCCAAATCAGTACGTACAAAAGGTAAATCCGTTATCAATAGCGGCTGGTTTTAGCACCATTTTTACTTGTTTGCCTGTGTGTAGGCTAATACCTTCTAAAGATATTTCTTTGGATAAAGTATTTTGCTTCACCATATTATATTGTTATTTTAATTTCTTTTCTAATTCTTCTATGCGTTTTAGCAAGTTTGGCAACTTGCGAAATACTACGTAAAGCCTTGTTGTATTCTGCATAGCCCAAGGCTGGCAGAACCTTGTATCACCTCATCATCTTTTCAAATTGCGTCCTACTCCTGTTTGGGCTTGTATGCGCACGCAGTTTCCTATCGTTAGGTGTCCTACTGCCCACTTGCCCTCCTATCATTCCGTTTTCACCCTATTTTAGTAGAGCCTGACTACGCCTGTTTGCGCAGCTATCACTGTGTTTTTACCTATCTCTACATTATGGGCTATCTGTATTTGGTTATCAATTTCACCTTGTCGTATAATAGTCGAGCCCAGAGTAGCACGGTCTACAGTACTATTCGCCCCTCTATATCTACATTATCTTCCAATACTACATTACCTATTTGGGGCACTTTTGCTGTATACCCCTATTTCATTAGGGAGCAAAGTCAAAACCATCTGCCCCTAATACCACACCACTGTGTAAGTACAGTTTTTGCCTATTACAGTCTCAATATATCTTACAGCCTGAGAATATAGTGGTATTATCACCTATTACCGAATTATCACCTATATGGGTGTTAGGGTATATCTTCACGTATTTGCCTAATACTACATTTTTCGCCTATATAAGCAAAAAGCTCCTACATACACATTCTCGCCCACTTTAGCAGTGGCAGCTATAAATGAAGGCTGCTCTATCCCCATCTTATTCAGCTTTATCTCGTTGTAAAAACGCTAATAATTTCGAAGAAAAGCAGCGTAAAGGGTCATCTACTCTTACTAAAGTAGCAATAAGCGCACTCTCTGGTTCAAAATCTTTTCCTACTATTACTATAGATGCTTGGGTAGTATAGATAAAATGCTTGTATTTAGGATTGGCTAAAAATGAAATACTTCCCTCTGTCCCCTCTTCTATTTTTGAAAGTTTATATACCTCCACCGTGGGGTTTCCTTCTACTCTCACCTAGTACATTGGCTATTTGTATTGCTGTAAATTTCATTTAATTGGTTTATAATCAAAAGATATAGCTCTAAAGCTACCTGTTTCAGATGTTTCTAGACTCTATTTTTCGCAACAAAAAGTATAAAATTATTTTTAAACTACATCTATTTTTATCATCCAATTTTTCTTTCCTCTCGCTCACACTGAGACTACTTAGGGTACTTTTATAGTATTTCACCGTTTTTGTGACAGAGCCTCAAGGTTCAGTCCCTCAGCAGTCTTGCTAATATCCACTACTCTACCGTTCTTCGTCAAGAGTTTTTACGATTTGCTTCTCAGGATTATAGGCTCTATTTTCCATCATCCCTGTAAATACAAAATAACTCTACCGTTTCAGGAGCATAGCCATTAATCACCGCCATATTCTGTAGTCGTTTTATCTTAAGCGCCTCAAAGTCTGTGAGGACGTAGTTTTTACTTTCAGCAGGTCGCGGTTCAGCAGCATTCTGCTCAGTGAGAAAGCACGCTATCTGAGTGAAACTGCCATTCTTTCATAGCCGCAAAAATATCAGTATCGTCTAACTGAGCAAACTGTTCAAGTACTTCTGTCGTAAAAATTTTCGTTTGAAATTCTGTTATGTACAAAAATGATAAGGCTGACGACATTTGCAGTGGTTCTCCCTTGCACTAATATCTTAGCGCGTTTCAAAAGCCTAATAAGCATCTGCTCTGCTGTCACACTAGTTTTGTGCAAATACACCTGCCAATACATAAGCCTTCTGGCTATCGAAAACTTTTCTACCGAAAATAGCCCTTTTTCTTCTACTACCAACTCGTCATTGCACATTTGTCAGCATCGAGATAAGTCGTTCTGAGTTGATATTCCCTTCTGCTACTCCGGTATAAAAACTATCTCGTTTTAGATAGTCTGCTCTGTCCATATCAGCTGACTCGAGATGAGTTGGTGCATAAACTTTCGCGGATAAGATGCCTGAAATATCTGTATAGCCAACTCTAATTTCCCATTGAAAGTAGTATTGAGTTCTTTCATAAAAAGCAGCGAAATATCCTCGTGCGAGATATTCTCTACTATGCTGTGTTCCATAGCGTGCGAAAAAGGCCCGTGCCCTATATCGTGCAGCAAAATAGCAATGTATAGCCCCTCTGCCTCCTTGTCCGATATACTCACCCCTTTAAAAAGCAGAAGCATCTCTACCGTCTTCTGCATCGGGTACATACACCCCCAAGACGTGTTCAAAACGAGTGTATGCTTAGCCCCTGGGAAAACTAAGAGCGAAAAGCCCCATTTGGTTGATACGTCGCAAACGCTGAAAATAGCGATGCTCTATAATATCAGAACACCAATGTGCTCGTATATGTATAAACCCATAAATTGGGTCGTTAATAATTTTTAGTTTATTTCTTGACCGCATTCAGTTGTTGTTTTTGAGCCAATGCGAGGTTGCTTGGTATGCCGAAATACATTCTTTTACTTCTTGTCCTGTAGGCGTTTGCGCTTGCTGCTCATAGAACAAAGGTAATCTTTTGCAGGCTGTTCTGCCTCTGGCAACAATTGAGTATTGTCATATTTTATTCAAGGGCGAAACAATGAGTCAAATGGGTAGGCGACAAATAGCCCAAATCCTGATAAGTAGCTATAAGCTCTCGGTGTGTAGTGCCCGCTAAATACATCTTGTCCTATAAATTTAGAAGTGTATTCAAAATTCAAGAGCCCCAATACGGTTGGCATCACATCTAGTTTGCGATACAAGCGTATCTACCTTTTAGGTGTTATAAAATCAGCGTAGATAAAGCACGGTATCCTATACCCATCAAGAGGGCAATTCTGTACTACCTGCACTCGAAGCACAGTGGTCTGCCACTATCACAAATAAGGTGTTTTTATACCATTCTTGTTGTTTAGCCAATTCAAAAAAGCGTTTTAATGCATAATCGGTATACTTCACACCTCCTATTCGCTTCTTTAGGGTAGGCGGTATATCTATTTTTCCTTCCGGATAGGTAAAAGGTCTGTGATTGCTAACTGTCATCCAGTGATTAAAGAAGGGCTTGCCTGTTTTAGCCTGCTCATTCATCACTTTTTATAGCTTTATTAGCCATATCTTCATCACAAACACCCCATATATTCGAAAAAGTAACCTCTTGTGGCGAAAAACTCTTACTATCTACTATCTCATAACCATTACCGGTAAAGAAATCCTTCATATTGTCAAAATAGCTATCGCCTCCATAAAGGAATTTCACATCATACCCTTTACTTCTAAACACACTACCTGTAGTAAACTTATTCTTATTATCCTTGCGTTTTACCACACTTTCTCCTGGTGTAGGGGTATACAGAGCGTCAAAAGCCTCAATCCTCGTACCGTGCGATTTCCCGTAGCATAAAGATTAGTAAAAACAGACTCTTATCTACCAATTCGTTTAAAACGGTGTGCGATTATCATCATTACCATAGAGCAAGGTATTCAGCCGACAAACTCTCTACCGAAATAAGCACCACATGACGGCGTTGCTCTTGCCCTTTAGCAGCTACCGTACGCTCAATGGCAGGAGCATTCATCTGTTATAGAAGTGTTGCTTCAGCCTCAGCTTCCTCTAAAAGTAGGATAAAACTGCGCGTAGTCTAACTCACTATGGGTAAAAAGCGTAATAGAATTTATAAACTCCATTAGCTTGCATTTCTTGTGCAAATATATTACTACCACTCAAGTTGTGCAGTGCTGGTAAAGCCCAAATCGCTAAGAGAAAGTACTGATAGTTAAGCACTATATACTCTTTTGCAATAGGGTCGGAATAGAGGTCAAAACCGATTTTGTCTTTACAAATACCCATATAGTGAGCGCCAATACTACTGCAAATACCCCAGAAAACAACGGCACCACAGGGTAACTCTCCATTATATTCCCTATCACTTCATTAGTGTAAATCAAATAATCTAGCTATAAAAAGTTATACCGAATACCAAATTCATTCCAAAAGAAATACTCACTTACCGCATTCATCACTATTGCAAAAATATAGATAAATAAAGTGATGAAATAGAGAATATTGCGCAGTGTTACGCGATATTTAGGCAAGAAGAGCAAAAGACCAAAACAGAAGGTTTTAAAAGACCAAAAAAGCCAATGCTATTTCAGGAATAACCCCTCCGTACTGCTCAAATATATTATTAGGGTAGTACTGTATATGAAACAAGAAGGCACCAATGCCCAAAAGATGAGATAGCCATAAGGCTTTTTGTATTTCACATTGGCTATAAAAGGAAGTAAATAGCAAAAATACCCATCGCTAATACTATTGTTAGCACGTCTAAGAAACCAACCCAATACTACATATTTTCAGCACTTCTACAAAGAGAAGCCGTAGTGATAGGGTGAAATACAAACACACAGCGCATTATCAGCGATATTATCACTTATAAGCCAGCTATATAAGCGAAAGGTTTAAGTTTTCCTATAAAGTATTTCATATATCAAATTATAAACAATCATTAAAATCCCCCTTTTTACTAATATTCTTGTATGCATACCATCACATCTCCCCCTTTGAGAGGGGCTGGGGGATGTGTATAAAACTTCAAAAAGGCATTTCACCCTCCTACCCCATAATTTGGGATTATTTTTGCAAAAAGTAATAAAACTTCCAAACCACCGAAAAACACCACTTTTCTTTTCGCCCCCATTCGTCTCTCGTTTTTCGTCTTTAAAAAGTGCTTTCAAGAAAAACTTCTCAAAAGCACTTTTTCAATAGATATGAATAAAACACTATCTTTTACTGATTGTTAAGCATTATAGGCATCGCCAGCATCAGTACTTTTTCTCCCTCGTCTAAACCATCAATAGGAGTAATAATACCGGCGCGATTAGGCAGTGACATTTCTAACAATATCTCGTCAGAGTCAAGATTGTTAATCATCTCTTTCAAGAATTTTAGAGTTAAACCCTATCTCCATATCATCGCCCTGATGAGTTTACAAGTCAAACGCTCCTCTCCTTTATTGCTGTAGTCTACGTCTTCTGCCGATAATAAGACTTGAGACCAGCCACTTGTAAGCGCACTTGGTGAGTCGTTTTATTAGAGAATAGTGAAGACGATTCACCGAGTTGTAGAATTGCGAACGGTTTAGCGTCAGCTTATTAGGATTTTCTTTCGGGATAACCGCATCGTAATTTGGATGTTACCATCTATCAATCTGAGATAAACTCCATATCATCAAATGAGAACTTAGCGTTGCTTTCATTGTATTCTACAGTTACCTGAGTTTCGCTACCTGCCAAAAATACCTTTCAATATATTGAGCGGTTTCTTGGGCATAATAAAGTCAGTAGCTTCTGTAGCTTTAATGTCTGCACGTTCGTATTTTACCAATTTATGAGCGTCAGTACCTACAAAGGTAAGCCCTTGCTCGTTAAACTGAAATAGCACCCCACTCATTGTCGGGCGCAAGTCATCATTCCCTACTGCAAAAATCGTCTTTTTGTGCAGCAGTTGCTAACACCATCACCTAATAGCGTTACCTTGTTAGCCTCTGGCAAAAAAGCCACTGGCTGAGGGAACTCTGCTCCATCAAGGTATGCCAATGTATAGTTACCAGTTGTCGAACTAATTTCTATTATATTATTCTCTTTTACAGAGAAAAGTAAGCGGTTGTTCTGAGAAAGTTTTTCCAGAATATCAGTCAAAAGCTTTGCCGAAATAGCAATACTCCCCACAGAATCCGACTCCACTTCAAAGTTCCTCTCACAGTAGTCTCAAGGTCTGAGGCTGAAATAGTTAATGAATTGGGTGAAAGTTCAAACAAGAAATTATCAAGTATAGGCATAGTGTTACTACTATTGATAACACCTCAAACACTTGCAATTTCTTTATCAGATACGAACTTGATACTATAAATTTCATATTTTATGTATTTTTAAACGACAAATCTCCCCCTCATCAGGAGTAATAATGGCAAAAGTAATAAGAAAATTTATTACTACCAAATATTTTTAATATTTTTATTTCCGCCCATTCCTCCATATACTAAGTCAAACTCATCAATGATAGCTACAAAAGTATCAGGCAAATATTTCCAACGCATTTTCTCTACTATAGCTTCGGGCATCTCCTTATAAAAGCCACCGCTATACCTCCCGTTATACACGCTATGGTATCACTATCTCCCCCTAATGAAATGGCTACACGTATAGCATTCTCATAATCAGTACTTTCTAAAAAGGCAACAATAGCTTGCGGTACGGTTTCTTGGCAGCTTTCATTAAATTTATAAGTAGGGCGTATTCCATCTATCGTGAAGTTCAAATCATACCCAAAGTCTGTGTTACAGCTTCTTTTATCTCCTCTTTGCTCTTACCCATACGCGCCCAAAAATAGCTGCTGCTGTGGCTTGAGGCCCCTTTTATCCCTTCTGGGTGATTATGCGTTACCTCAGCCGTTTGTTTAGCTTTTTCAAGTACCGTTTCCAAATCATTATAAGCAAAAGCCTACAGCACTCACTCGCATAGCCGAACCGTTACCCCAACTGTTATAAGCAGGCATCGGCGTTTCTTGTGATAACCACCATCTAAAGCGTCCTCCGTAGCCCCTATTAGCATACGTCCTCCCATAGCTGTGCATAGTAGCAGCAAAATCCTTATTATGGAGTAGTGCATCAGCTACAGCTATGGTCATCACTGTATCATCAGTAAAAGTCGTATCATCTTTAAATAGCGGAAAATCAATTGTATGCACATATCAAAGCTCATACACCGACCCTATCACATCTCCTGCTATGGCTCCTAATATAGTCTGTCCTTGTACCATAATTCTACTAACTTGCTAATTTGCTAATTTGCCAATTCGCTAATTACTCAAACGACTGCATCTCCACTAACTTCTTATACATACCCTGCTTTTTGCAACAGCTCCCGTATGCGTGCCCTGCTCCACTATCTGTCCTTTCTGCATCACCCACTATGTGGTCAGCATTTTGTATGGTTGAAAGGCGGTGGGCTATCACTACCGAAGTGCGGTTCTTCATCATATTCTCCAAGGCTACTTGCACCAAGCGTTCATCTCTCAGTATCCAATGCCGAAGTCGCTTCGTCAAGCACCAGTATAGGCGGATTTTTAGCACCGCTCTCGCTATACTGAGGCGTTGTTTTTTGTCCCCCAGCTTACTACCGGCATCCCCTATATTTGTATCCAACCCATCAGGGAGTCTTGTATAAACTCGTAGGCATTTGCTATTTTGGTAGCCGCTATAATCTCTTCATCTGTTGCCGAAGGCTTGCCTATCAGCAAGTTATTCTTAATAGTATCATTAAAAGAATCGAATCCTGCGATACCACACCTATTAGGTGGCGTAGCGAATCCGTCTGCATATCACGCACATCTACCCCATCTATCAGCACCTGCCCCTCATTCACATCATCAAAAACGAGTGATAAGGTTTTCACGGTACTCTTTTCCACTCGACTGCCCTACCAAAAGCCACCGTTTTGCCTTTAGGCACTTCCAAAGTGAAGTTAGTAAGCACATTAGCCTCTTCATATCTAAAAGTTACCTTGTCAAAACGAATAGCCGTAGTAAAATCTTGCATCACCACAGGCTGTTCTTTTTCTTTTTATCGGGTTGTCGTAATCTAGTATCTCCAATATACGCTCAGCCGCAGCATTCCCTCTTTTCATATCATACGAAGCCTTGCTGATAGCCTTAGCGGGAGTTAAAATATTATAAGCCAAGCCCATAAAAAGCAATAAACTGCGTACCTTCTAAAGTCTTGTCAAGCAATACCAGCGAACCTCCAAACCAAAGCAATATAGCTATCATCAGTATACCGAGAAACTCACTCATCAGCGACCCTAAGTTCTGACGGTTCATCACCTTATTGCTCATCTTCATAAAGTGCTCACTCGACTGGCTAAAACGTTGGTGAAAATAGGCTCTGCCGTAAAAGCCTTTATCACGCCAAGCCTCCTATCGTCTCCTCTATAAGCGAAAAAACGCCCCTGCTCTTGCTGTACAGCTATCGAGTTCTTCTTTAGTGATTTTCCTATCTTCGAAATCACCGCAGCCGCTATCGGTATAAATACAAAGGTAAAAACAGTCAGCTTCACACTGATGCCCAACATCACTATTATCGAAAAAGTATCGTCAGCGGCTCGCGTACGTCCGCCTCTAATCCCAAGCAAAAGTACTGTACCTCATTCACATCTCCTACCATTCGCGAGATAATATCGCCCTTGCGCTGGTCTGGAGGCTACCGGCTGACTTATTATTTTTCTTGTAAAGACTGTCTCCGCAAGTCGATAGCACCCCATTGCGCAAATAGGTAATGAACAACGATGCCAAATAGCTAAACATATTCTTCAGCAAAAAGAGCGAGATAAGCAAGGCGATAACAATAGCCAACGCCCATATAGTATCCTCTCCCGCCATTTTTCCTGCTTGGTAGTTCAGATACGCTTTGCCATATCCGCCCTAAGTCCATCAAACTCCCTGAATATACAGGCGGCTCACTTATGAGCTTATTCTTGCCAAAAAGCACATCAACATCGGAATAAGTGCTATAAACGACAGCGCACTAAAAAAAGCGAATAGAGTACATTGAAAAATATTGAGCAATGCCTGTTTCTTATAAGGCAAAAATATAAAGGAATAAACCTTTTCAGCTTCATAGTAGGTTATTGTTTGTATTTCTTTTACGGTTTCATCACGCCTTATCTTCTGATTATCAGTATATACAAACTCAGGTACAAAGTAAATCTGGCGTGGCACTTCATACTTCAGCATATCCTTATCCATATAAATATCATTGCGAAAGCGTAGGATAATCCTTCTCATCACCCTGCACATCTAACACAGCGCGTTGTCCTAACTCTTCGTCAGCCTCTTTAGTGATGAGTAATCCCCTTTGATATATTTCTTTATCTTTCTTTCCACACTTTTCAGGGAACACCTTAAAGCCTCCCGAATTGATAATATTATCAAAGCGTCCTACCCATTCAAATTCAGTGCGCGATATAAGGTTCACTATATCGTTTGTGACTACAGGGTGGTCAGCTATCAAAGGAGCATCAATCACCAAACAGTGGCGCTCATCTTGCGTAAATGTCACGATTAGGCAATGCCTTATATGTATTCTGATGTACTTCTGTATGGTTCACCTTGCGCATCGCTATATGCGAAATGGTTTCCGTCATTCCATATGACGAATACACTTCTGTTGAAATAGTTTGTAGCTTAGCCTCCAATTCTCCATCTATCGAAGCCCTCCCAAGATAACCTTCTTCACACGTGGCAAATCCACTAATGATTTTGAAGCCTGTAGCGGAATCATCGCACAGAAATCGTAATTTTTGCTCGTAAGCGAAAGTGGCATAGACGAAGGTCTGATAATATCAAGATGTAGCCCCAGAATAATAGAGCGGATAATCATCATCTTACCTGCAATAAAGTCAGCTGGCAAACATAGCAAAGCCCTATTTTTAGGCGAAAGTTTCAAATAATCACCCGTAGCAAGAGCCGAATTTACCATACTTTGTTTCTTCAACTTTATTTGCTTAGGAATACCTGTCGAACCAGAAGTGGTAGCCTCTACATAATCACGGTCGTCCAACCAATCCAGCAAAAAACGTCCTACCGACTTACGATAAGGAAGACCGTCTTTCACATAAGCCACTGCCAATATAGTTAGGGCGATTTCTGTCAATCGGAAAAACCATTAATTCTAAAAATCTTTATGTACAAACTTGTAATCTATTTCATTCATTTTTATTACTATATTAAATATTTTTCTACTATTATATTTTTGATACGCTTTCTACCTCTTACTTTCACCGAACGATGAGCGAACAATGAGCGAAGGATAAGCGAACAATGATTAACTAATTCGCTAAGCAATGATAATTGCTGCAAAACTACAATAATTAAACAGAGTGAGCAACAGTAAATAAAACTAATATTTCTATAATAGTGATTATTAACACTTTAAAGTAAAAACAACATCTATTTACACCTCTATATCAAAATATTTTTACCTTTACCGCAATAATTTAAGTTGAATATGTACGTATTAGATCAAACTGATTTACAATTGTTAGACGAACTCCAGCAAGATAGCGAGCAGTCTATCAAACAATTAGCTGAAAAGGTAAAACTCTCTATCACCCCAGTACACGAGCGGGTGAAAAAGTTAGAACAAATGGGGATTATTCAAAAATATGTAGCTGTCGTAAACCCCAAAGCATTAGGCAAAAATTAGTAGCTTACTGCCAAGTAAAACTGCTTGAGCATAACGGCGAACTATTTGAAGAGTTTGAAAAACTATATAAGCACCTTAGACGAAGTATTAGAAGCCTCTTATATGGCAGGTGCTTATGATTTTCTATTGAAGTTGGTGCTAATGATATGGAAGAATACAGACTTTCGTAGTACACAAAATATCAAAAATTAGAAATCATCGCAAACATACAAAGTTCTTTTTGTTATCCAAGAAATCAAAAACACCTCTATGATTCGTTGTTTGCGCTGAAAATAACGACAAAAAAATAACAGAAAAATGCACATAAGCTATAGCAGGAAATATCGGAGCTGGCAAAACCACCCTTACCGCCCTTCTGGCTAAAGCACTACCAGTGGGAAGCTCATTTCGAAGATGTTGTCGACAACCCCTATTTAGATGATTTTTACCATCAAATGGAGCGTTGGAGTTTCAACCTACAAATCTACTTCCTCAACAGTAGATTCCGACAAATATTAGACTTCCGCGAAAAAGGCAATGATATTATACAAGACCGCACCATATATGAAGATGCTCATATCTTTTGCCCCCAACCTACACGAAATGGGACTAATGAGTACCCGCGATTTCGATAATTATCGTTCGTTATTTGCTCTTATGGAGCGACTTATCTCTCCCCTGACCTTCTTATATATCTAAGGAGTTCAATTCCTAACTTAGTGAAGCAAATCCAAAAACGAGGCAGAGAGTACGAAAACTCCATCTCCATCGATTACCTAAACCGACTAAACCAGCGCTACGAACAATGGATAAAACAATACAACAAAGGCAAACTCCTCATCATAGAAGTTGATGACATTAATTTCGTTGATAACCCCGAAGATTTAGGCGACATCATCAACAAAATAGACGCACTTCTCTACGGATTATTCTAAAAATAAAAAGAGTCTATCATTTGTAATGATAGACTCTTTTATTTTTATCTTATTTATCTATTTGAAGTAGTTATTTACGTGAAATGCTACTAATCCATCAATAGGTTTTTCTCAATACAGTTCCCCAACTTAAGTTTGTTTTCTGCTAATACTTCTTCCAAAAATATCTTGAAGGAAGAAAGCGATACTACCTACGAAGTTAATAGGCACTTCATAACGTTCTTCATGTTGTAAATCCAGTGATCTACGAATAATTGCATTCCTTTCTTCACTATGGTACGGCAATACTCGTGATTTTTATTTTTCCACTATAAACTTTTGCAAAAGTAGCCAAATAGCTATTAGGGTTTGGCATCTTGTAAAAAGGTGATTTTTCACTACATCAGAGCCCAACTCATACTGACTTTCGAACTTTTTGTACAAGGTCAGCTGGCATCTTCTTAAAGTAGTAATCTATTATCAAGCGTTTGCCATAAAAATTCCCTACTTGACTCATCCATCAAGATATAACCCTAATGAATCTACTGCTTGGTAAAGTTCCTTACCATTCCAGAAAGAACAGTTAGAACCTGTACCTAATATACAAACTATAGCTTTTTCACTTGGATTAGTTGTTGCAAATACAGCCGCATAAGTATCTTCCTTTACATCTATTTTTAGCGTTTTTTTAAAGATAGTTGCCAAACTGCGTTCTACAAAATAGCGAATGCGTTCTGTACCACAGCCAGCCCCATAAAAATAGATTTCACTTACACTATTTCTATTTTTCAAATAGTTGGTAGTTAGTTGTAATACGCTCTACAAGTATCTCTTCTGTTAAAACCTCAGGATTAAGCCCTAAAGTTTGAGTAAAAATACCTTTTCTCCTTTGCTGTTTAAAGCTGTCCAATCTGCCTTAGTTGCTCCACTATCAACAATTAAAATCATATTATTTCGGTTTTATTATGTTATTAATAGTAAAAAATAAAGGTGAAGCACTAACCAAAGTACTTCACCTTTCGTTAATTATAATTTAGCTACGTGTTGTGCCAAATCTACCAATTTGTTAGAGTAACCTGTTTCATTGTCATACCAAGAAACTACTTTAAAGAAGTTTGAGCTTAAGCCTATACCTGCTTTGGCATCAAAAATAGATGTATTCTTGCATCCTACGAAATCTTGAGATACTACTAAGTCTTCAGTATATCAAGGATACCTTTTTAGTTCTCCTTCTGAAGCTTTTTTTCATAGCAGCATTGATATCTTCAAGAGTTGTAGCTTTCTTAGTACGGAAAGTCAAATCAACTACTGATACGTCTGCTGTAGGCACGCGGAATGCCATACCTGTGAGTTTACCATTAAGTTCTGGGATTACTTTTCCCTACAGCTTTTTGCTGCTCCTGTACTTGAAGGAATAATATTGCAAAGTGCAGAACGTCCTCCTCTCCAGTCTTTTTAGAAGGACCATCTACTGTTAATTGAGTAGCTGTAGTAGCGTGAACAGTAGTCATTAAAGCTTCTTCAATACCAAAGTTATCATTTAAAACTTTAGCAATAGGAGCCAAACAGTTAGTTGTACAAGAAGCGTTAGACACAATAGTATCAGTAGGTTTTACTGATTTGTGGTTAACACCCATTACGAACATAGGAGCATCTGCTGAAGGAGCTGAAATAACTACTTTTTAGCACCTGCATTGATGTGTGCTTGAGCTTTTTCTAAAGTAGTGAAAATACCGGTACATTCAGCTACTACATCTGCACCTACTTCGTTCCATTTAAGGTTGTTAGGATCTTTTTCTGCAGTAATACGTACTACTTTCCCGTCTACTACTAAATGTCCGTTTTCTACTTTCACGTCTCCTTTGAAAGTTCCGTGAACTGAATCATATTTCAAAAGGTAAGCGATGTAATCAACATCCAAAAAGGTCGTTAATACCAACGATTTCTACATCGGCTCTCTCATAAGCGGCACGGAATACAAGACGTCCAATACGTCCAAATCCATTAATTCAATTTTTTTACTGACATATTAATTCTCTTTTAATTTAATTAACTTATTATTTTATTTCTATAAATATTTTTATCTCTCAAAAACTATGTAGCCATTATTTCTGCTACACGAAGAAGTTCTGTATTGATTTTTAGAACTTCCTTTGATAGCTTTTTCAAGAGGAGTAAGCTCCATTTTAGTACTGCGGATACCCACCATATAGTTTGATTTTCCTTCTAAAAGTGACTCTACTGCTTTCACTCCCATTCGGCTTGCCAACACACGGTCGAAACAAGAAGGAGAACCTCCTCTTTGCATATGTCCTAACACAGATACACGTACATCATAGTCAGGGTGATGTTGCTCTACGTACTCTTTTTAGTTCAAATACGTTTTTACCGATTTTATCTCCCTCTGCAACTACTACTAAACTCGAGGTCTTACCAGTACTTCTACTTTTCTCTAATGAGGCTAAGCAGTTTTTAAGCCCTATATTCTCCTCTGGTATTAATATCTCTTCAGCCCCAGCTCCGATACCAGAGTTAAGAGCTATATGCCCTGCATCACGCCCCATTACTTCTATAAAGAAGAGACGATTATGAGAGCTTGCAGTATCTCTAATCTTGTCGATAGCTTCAATAACAGTGTTGAGGGCGGTATCATAGCCTAGAGTAAAGTCAGTACCATAGATATCATTATCTATAGTCCCTGGTATACCTATCACAGGAAATCCATACTCTTGGTTAAAACAAAAAGCGCCCCCGTGAATGAACCGTCTCCGCCGATAACTACTAATGAATCTACTCCTGCAGCTTTTAGATTTTTCATAGCTACTTTTCGTCCTTCAGGAGTTCTAAAATCTTTTGAGCGAGCTGATTTTAGTATAGTTCCTCCTCTATTGATAATGTCACGTACACTACGCGCATTCATTTCTTTAAAGTCGCCTTCTATCATTCCTTGATAGCCGCGATATACACCTATTACTCCTATATTGTGATAGGCACACGTACGCACCACTGCTCTAATGGCTGCGTTCATACCAGGAGCATCGCCTCCTGATGTTAATACTGCTATTTTTCTTTACTGACATTTATCTTTTTATTTTTCGCATCAAAGGTACGAATTATTTTTTTCAAATAAAAAGCAATTTTATTGCTGTTTTTTTACTATATTCTTGCTAACTCTCTAATTAACTATTAATTAACTTTTTTTCTTCTCGCTCCTTACATTTCATATTTTTGCATTCAAGTCTATTGCTTTTTATAGCACTCTAATCCTTTTTTTAGTATTTCTACCGCTCTCTCTATTTTTCTTTTTCGAGCTACATCAGCTATACGCACCTGATTGCGTCCTAAACCTGTAGTAGCATAAAAACCTTCTGCTGGAGCTAACATTACAGTTTCATTATCTACAGAAAATTGGTCTAAAAGCCATATACAAAAATCTTCAGCATTCTCTACTGGCAACTCAGCTATACAGTAAAAAGCTCCCTTAGGCATCGACACACGTACTCCTTCTATCTTTTGTAGAGCATCTATTAGTACATTTCTGCGCTGAGTATACTCTTTCAGCACTTCTTCAAAATAAGTTTCTGGCACATCAAAAGCCTTTTTCAGCTCCTATTTGAGAATAAGTAGGAGGTGAAAGACGCTTGAGCAAACTTTAGAATAGATTTCATTACCTCTTTGTTTTTAGAGACTACCCATCCTATACGTGCTCCACACATACTAAAACGTTTTGACACAGAATCTATCATTATAGCGTTTTGCTCAATATTAGGCACTTGCATAATAGAAAAATGCTGTGCTCCATCATATACAAATTCTCGATACACCTCATCAAAAAAATAAGGAAAAATATCGTATTTTTTTAGCTATTGCAGCTAACTGCAAAATTTCTTCCTTAGAATACAAATAGCCTGTAGGATTTCCTGGATTACAAATCAAGAAAGCTTTAGTCTTAGGTGTGATTTTTCTCAAACTCCTCAATCGGCGGGAGAGCAAAATTATCATCAAAAGAAGAGGTTATAGGCACACATACTGCATCAAAAGCTTCTGAAAAACTGATATAATTTGCATAATAAGGCTCTGGAATGATAATCTCATCATCAGCATTAGCTACTGTAGCGATTACATAAGTAAGGGCTTCAGAGCCCCCACAAGTAATAATAATATCACTACTATCTACCTTTATATCGTGTTTTTTTATAATACTCTACCACCTTTTCTCTCAGTGAATTAATCCCTCACTCTTAGTATATTCAAGCACTGTAGGACTAAAAATCTTTTACAGCTTGAATAGCTATTTCAGGAGTTTTAATATCTGGCTGACCAATATTAAGGTGGTAAATGGTCTTTCCTCCTTAGACGCTTTTCAGCATAAGAGTCAATTTCCTGATAGGTGATTGGGGCAATATTTGTGCTCTATGTGATATTGTTGGCATTTTTCTATAGTTTTTAGTTGTTAGAAATTAATCGTTAGTACTTAATAGCTAAAGACTAAGTACTAACGACTAATAACTGATTATTTTTTTGCTACTAATTCAGCAATGCGAATAATCACTTCAGTAGCTTTTTCGAGGTTTTCTACAGGTACGAACTCATATTTACCGTGAAAATTATGGCCTCCTGCAAAAATATTAGGACAAAAGGCAAGCCCATAAAGCTAAGTTGTGAACCATCAGTACCCCCACGGATTGGTTTTGTAATAGGTGTGATACCCAATTCCTTCATTGCGCGCTCAGCTACTTCTACAATATGCATCACTGGTTTAATTTTTTCACCCATATTATAATATTGGTCTTTTATTTCAGCTACAGCTACATTGGGTATTTGTTTGTTAAGATCATCTACTATTTGCTGTACTAGAGCTTTGCGCTTATTAAAAATATCACGATCGTGGTCGCGGATAATAAGTTGTACCACTGTATTTTCTACATCTCCAGAAATATCAGTAATATGATAAAAACCTTCACGACCTTCAGTACGAGCAGGGTATCTCGTCAGCAGGAAGCGCATTAATAAATTGATTAGCAACAAGCATTGAGTTAATCATCTTATTTTTAGCAGTCCCTGGGTGAACGTTTTTCCCTTTAAAGTGAATCTTAGCTCCTGCAGCATTAAAACTCTCGTATTCAAGTTCGCCTATTTGTCCACCGTCCATCGTATATGCCCAGTCAGCTGCAAATTTCTTAACATCAAATTTATGCGCTCCTCTTCCTATTTCCTCATCCGGGGTAAAACCTACGCGTATCTTGCCGTGTTTGATTTCTGGGTGCTGAACAAGGTATTCCATAGCGGTCACAATTTCGGCAATCCCCGCCTTATCATCAGCTCCTAAAAAGGGTAGTACCATCGGTTGTGATAATAGTATTGCCTTTGTAGAGCAATAAATCTTCAAAAATAAGAAGGTGATAACACTATATTTTGTTCCTTGTTAAGTACAATATCGCCCCCATCATAACTTTCTACAAACTGTGGATTTACATTCTCTCCTGAAAAATCAGGCGAAGTATCGAAGTGAGAGATAAAACCAATAGTAGGAACCTCATAGTCTACATTTGATGGTAAGGTAGCCATTACATAGGCATTCTCATCTACAGTTACATCTTGTAAAACCAATGGCTTTCAGTTCTTCCACCAATAAGTTTGCCATATTCCATTGTTTTTCGGTGCTAGGTGTTGTTTCGCTCTCAGGATTAGATTGAGAGTCTATTTTTATGTACTTAATAAAACGGTCTACTAAATTTTTCATTATATTATAGTTTTTTAGTTATTTTTAGATATTAATAAGTTTCTAAGGATAAAGGTTCGAAAGTTTTTAATAAAGGGTGTTCTGCAAATTTCAAAATAGTTTTTACTTTTTGTTTCATCAGTGAGGTTTAGGATAAACTCTTTGAAGGTATTTCCTGCTAAATATATTCCTGTAGAAAAATCTACCAAATAGATAGGGCATTCCCCCTTATCATCTCGATTTCTACTATCCCAAAACACAACTTCTCCATTTTCACTAAACAAAAAGGTTCGGCATTAGCTAAGCGCTCTTTATTATCTGCTTCTTGTTCGATAAATAACATATCTGGATATTCCTTTAGATACATCTGAAAGATACTTTTTCCAATATGCATTTCTGGATTCCAAAGCATCGCAATAAGAGGAATTTTCACCCAATGGGATATAGGTAAGAAATAAACCCTAACAATCTACCAAAGCCTATTTCTTGAACAAACTGCAAATAAGAAGGGGAATTTCAAAACTTCCCTATTTGGGTGATATTGCAGGCTGTTGTTAAGTTAGCAGCTGATATGTTTAAAAGTTCTTTATACATTTATTTTTACCCTTCATAAACATCTCTTTGCCATTGCCCTCCTATAAACTCCCTATTAGCACTTTCGCCATAATCGAGGTTAAAAACATCATTGAGAGTAGGGTCGGCTTTTACTAATTCTTCCAAGGGCACCATCTTCAAATCGGGTTCTCCTAAGGGAAGGAAAAACCAATAGCCTTCTTTATCGTGTATTACATCTACAATTGGCTCTTGACTTTCTAACCAAGCTGAAGTTGTAAATACAGGACGGAGTTTGTCTTCTCTAAATTTAAAATCAGCATTTCTATCTAAGAGCGGTTGCAAGTAGATTAAATCTTCTCTAAAACCTGTTTCATAAGGAAATACACCTTTGTCGTCAGGCCATATCAATTGCAATGCAGGGAAGTCGGCTGTTTGGTAATAGTTGATTGCTTGTCCAAAATAATCAGGAATATTACGCTTGTCTACTGTTAAGAATTGTACGGGGTATTTTTTTCTAATACGTAGTGGTAATTCTTACCTATTTCTATAGATTTTTCCTTTTTACGCCTTCAAACGCTACCGTATTGAGTAAGGTATGGAGTATATCTATGGGCAATCCTAAAGTAATAAAGCTCAGGACGTTTGTAGCTTTTCCACAAACCTACTGTATAAGCAAAAGATGGCAAGTAATCAGTTTGAGGTACCATTATCACCCCAAAAGCCGTATTTTTTTCAATATCACTTACCAATTTATTGATGTATTGATTTTTCCAATTCGTTAGTTTATTGATTTACTAATCTTCTAATATTTTTCTTGCGTCTCAACTCGAAGTTTCTTCCCAGGTATACTTTTCTTACCATCTCATCGGCAGCTAAATCTTCAGGCACACCTGATTTGAGGATTCCTCCTTCAAACATCAAGTAAGTACGATCGGTAATAGCAAGGGTTTCCTGCACATTATGGTCGGTGATAAGGATACCAATATTTTTATCTTTAAGTTGAGCCACAATGCGTTGGATATCTTCTACCGCAATAGGGTCTACCCCAGCAAAAGGCTCATCAAGTAGGATAAACTTTGGGCTAGTAGCCAAAGCACGGGCAATTTCGGTACGACGGCGTTCGCCTCCTGAGAGCAAATCTCCTCGGTTTTTTTCGGATATGCCCCAAGCTAAATTCATCTATCAGCTCATCTGTTTTTGCGTTGTTGTTCTGCTTTAGAAAGCTTTAGTGAGTTGCAACACACTTTTGATATTGTCCTCAATGCTCAACTTTCTAAATACCGAAGCCTCTTGTGCCAAATAGCCTATCCCACTTTGAGCACGCTTGTACATCGGGTAATGGGTAATCTCTGTATTATCTAAAAAAATAGTACCTCCATTGGGTTTGATAAGCCCTACTATCATATAGAATGATGTGGTTTTTACCTGCCCCATTAGGTCCTAGTAGCCCAACGATTTCACCTTGATTTACTTCTAGCGAAACCCCTTTCACTACCTTCCCTACCTTTATAGATTTTTGATAATATTATTTACTATTAATTTCATATATTAAAACGAAAAGCGATAAGGTATTTCGTTGAGTTCTGTCTCTAAATCTACCCAATCATACACCTCAGTCACAAGGCTGTACACCATCTCTTCAGTAAGTACTTTACCTGCGTAAATATCTGAAATTGTTTGTTCAGACATCGTTTCTTGTAGATAAGCCTCATCTCCCTAAAGTAAGCTTGCGCCCACTCTTTATATACAGCAGGGTTAGTAGTGATTTTGTCAAACTTATCAATATGCTCCTCTACAGCAAAATTCTCTATACAATGCCAAGTCTCACCGTCTAACGAATAAATGACAAATGGAATATCACTCTCTGCAAAATTCTTGCGATAATAAGGCAAAAAGACTTTAGGAAGTTTCCTTTCTAAATCGTGATTATCACCTCCTTTACTATCTTCAGCACTCGATGAAGGTACTATTATGCACGCCTTATCGACAAAGTAGAAAGAAAGTGAAGATCCATCTTCATCTTCAAAACCATGCCCCCATTGGGCTTCATAGCCATCATATTCTTCTTCATTTGCTTTGTAGTACGTATGATATACCTCATACTCATGACCACAAATAATCCAGTCTAACACAGCTTGTCCTTTGCAAAGCTGTTTCAACGTTTTCACGTTGGGTAATTGCTGTAAGTAGGTATTACAATCCATTAAAATATTAAGTTACCTTGTTTTGTTCTCTTTTTAAAACGTATGCCGAAATAAATATACTCACTTCGTATAACAACATTATTGGAATAGATACAATAATTTGACTTGTAACATCCGGAGGGGTAATGACAGCAGCTATTATCAGTACTACTATTACGGCGTGTTTGCGATATTTGCGCATAAAATCTGGATTTACTACCCCCAATTTTGTCAGAAAATAGATAACTATCGGAAGCTCAAATATTATGCCACACGAAATAACTGACGAACGTACTACTGAGATGTACGAATCAATGTCTATTTGGTTTTTACCTCTGGACTAACTGAGTACGAACCTAAAAATTAACTGACAATGGAGTTATAAGGTAATAACCAAATAATACTCCTATGAAAAAGTATAGAAGCTACTAGTATAAAGCCTCGTGCTAACTTCCGTTCATTGTCATACAGCCCCGGACTGATAAATCTCCATACCTCATAGAGAACATAAGGGAATGCAACTATTACTCCCTGTCCAAATTGATGTCCAAATATGAGCCGAAAACTGACCTGCCATTGTTCTACTCTGAATAGTAAAAAGGTAGCTGCTCTGCACAAAAAAATCACTCTCAAAAATTAAACCAATGACCAACTTTGCAAAACATTTGATAAGTAAAAAAATCTCCGTTTTTTTGGAGCAAAGAGAAGGGCAAAAATGTAGTCTTTAAACACAAAAAGCAATCACGGCTACTACTAATACCGCTACAGCTGAGCGTATTATATGCCACCGAAGCTCCTCCAAATGGTCTAAAAAGTCATTTCTCCTTCCGATACTTTCATCAGTTTTACGTATTAATATGGTTTTCAATTTGCTAATTAGCTAATCAACTTTTTTTCGTTGCAAAGATAGTATTTTTTTCGTAACTATTCAAAAAGAGACTATCTGAAAAAGTTAAACTCATTAACTTTTTAGATAGTCTCTTTGTTTTTATTATAAAATAATGGGTATCATTATTAGAGGTTAGTCCATGCTTACGATTATGAACTCACTTCGACGGTTTGCTTGGTGTTCCTCATCTGTACAAGGCACTCCGTTAGAGCAACCATTTACTAATTGAGTTTCTCCATAACCTTTAGCCGTCAAACGTTTGCGTTCTATACCTTGTTTTACCATCCATTCGAGGGTAGCTTTAGCACGGCGGTCAGAAAGTCGAAGGTTATATGAGTCATCACCACGGCTATCGGTATGAGAACGAATATCAATCTTCATCTTCGGATTTTTCACGCATTACTTCTACTATCTTAGCAAGCTCAACAGCTGCATCAGGTCTAATATCTGATTTATCGAAGTCAAAGTAAATTTCTTTGATATTTAGCACTTTAGCTAAGTCAACATCTTTATCAATAGCAATTTCGCGTGGTTTGATCATAAATTCGTAGAACACATCTCCTTCTACATTTAAATCTACTTTTACTTCAGTAGTTACATAGTCACCAATCTCAGCACGTAAATAGTAGTAAAGATCTTTACAATCTACTTTATCAAAAGGCAAACGAACCATCTTCTTTTGTTTTTTGGCGCGCTACCTCTTTCATTGTCTTATCAGAAAGGACTATTACCCCATCAGCTATTACATCATTTTTCTCAGAGTCTTTTAGCACTCCTTTTATCATTTTTTCACAGTCAAATACCAATGGTTTTTCTTCATAAAAACTATAGATATCATCTCTACCTTTCCCTCCTGGACGATTAGAACTAAGGAAACCAACCTTTGTATCACTATCCATCACAAAGCAAAAATCATCATCAGCACTATTACCTGGCATACCTATATTAATAGGTTTTGATACGGTACCATTTTCGTAGAATTTCACAGCAAAAATATCTAATCCTCCTAAACCTGGAATACCATCAGAAGAATAGTACAATATATTATTTTTGACACAAAAGGAAAGACTCTCTTCCCGAAGTATTGATTACATCCCCTAAATTTTTCAGGAGTGCTATATTCATTGTCTCCAAGTATTTCTACCCTAAAAATATCTGATTCTCCTAAGGTACCTTCCATATCAGAGGCAAAAGTACAAAAACTTCTCATCGGGGCTAAGAGCTGGGTGTGCTACGTTGTAATTATTGCTATTAAAAGGAAGTTCTACCACATTACCCCAATTACCATCACTATCCTTAGTAGCACGAAGTATTTTTTAGCAAAATAGTATTTTTCAACATTAGTTCCTATTCTACGGTTTTACATAATTATTACGAGTAAAATACAACGTATTACCATCTTTGGTAAAAACTGCTGTAGACTCATTAAAAGGTGTATTAATAGTAGTTGAAAAAAACTTCTTATTAGAAAGAGCTTGTTTGTCACGATCAGCTATATACAAATCATAATAGCTCTCTCCTGTCCATTGAGAAACTCCTCCTTTAGATGTTTTACCACTATTAGCTGCTGTAAATACAATTTTATCTCCGTATAGGGCTGTGCCATATTCTGAAAACTCAGTATTGATAGATACAGGATGTAACTCTAACCTCCCTGAATTGCTGTGAATAACCTCTTGATAATCCTTATTTTCTTCAAATAATACTGCACGAGTATCTGTATTTCCTGTCAACTCTGCAAACTTATTCATCATCTTATCTGATTCGTCATACCTACCTACTGATTTCAATGCTTGCGCATAACGATAATAGTATTCAGTTTTTACATCATATTTTCCTTCTTCAAAAAGTTGTTCATACCATCGCAAGGCATTCTTATACTCTGCATTGTAGTAATAGGAGTTACCTAAACTCTCGAGCATTTCCTGATTCACGTAGCCTTTTTCAGCTATTTTCTCGTAAATTTTAATAGCATCAACATATGCGTAATTCTTGTACATATTATTAGCTTTTTGCAGCTCACGTTCGTGCTGCGCAAATAATGAAGTAGTGCATAAAAATGCTAATGTAATATTCAATAATTTCATATCTAATATTAATAACGTTAACAATGAAATAAATTAGAAGAATCGAGGTGATACGATTTTTCTTATAGGTTTTTAACAAGCTCGTAGCGCAAGAATATCTCGTGTGAGCCTGAGTTATATTTTGATAATTCGGTAGTTTTCGTAGTCATAGCCATAGCCTATAAACCAACGGTCATTGGCTTGAAACCTGCCATTATACTAACTGCTGCATCCCAACGGTAAGCCGCCCCTATAACAAACTTCTCATTAAACATAAAGTTAAGCGACCCATCTACCTGCAATGGCGCTCCAAAAAGAGGCTTTGGTAAGCACTGCTGGCTTAAACTTTACATTATCTGATAAGTTGAAAACATAACCTCCTATTAAATAGAAGTGCTGAGCATTCTTAAGTACTGATACAGACTGATCTTTATAATGGGTAGTTTCTAACATATTAGGAACTGAGAAACCAAGATAAAACTTATTAGTATACCAATACACCCCTGCCCCTATATTAGGAGAAAATACGCTTTCTGTACCTGCCAAGGTAACGTCGGTGTTATCTTGTTTGCGAAGTTCATCGTAATTTATTTGAAATAAACTACCTGAACCTTTTATACCAAAAGCTAATTTTGAGTTTTCAAAGTTCAATGTATATGATACATCTACTGCTAAAGCTGTTTGGTTTTTGAGGCCCTATACTCTCGAAAAAAATACTCCCCCTAAACCCTACATTACGAAGGCTTTCCATTGGTTGGTGATAGCTAAGGCTTCCGTTAGTCGGGGCACCTTTGATACCTACCCATTGGGTACGAAATAAACCAAAGAAACTTCCTACTTCGCGCGAACCTGCGTAAGCTGGATTGAACTGCATAGTATTATACATATACTGTGTATACTGCGATTCTTGCTGCGCTAAAACTACTGTACAAAAATAAAGTAGCAATTACTGAAAATAAACCTTTTTTTAATCATAGTTTCTAATTAACATGTGCAAAAACAGCACCTCTCTTCAAATTATAAAATATAGCTGACTACAACATTAAACTATGGTAAGTCAAATCACGGTGCAAAGTTAGTAATTTTTTTCAATATAAAAAAATAAAAAAATGAAAAAAATTACCAATAAAAAGGACCCTACATTCTATTACTTACCCTAAATATGAATAAGTGAGTAGACATCACTCTATTACTTCAGGGCGCAAAAATACTAACTTCTCTTTTTTATCCAACAAAAGTGTAAAAATATTAACAGAAGTTTAACAACTCACTTTTTAAAATTACTCACTTACTACAAACTATTTTTTTATCTTTTCCATTCAAAAATTGCCAGAGTTTATAACATAATATGCTATAAACTCTGGCAAAATTTTATTTGCTAATTGGCTAATAGGCAAACAAAGGCCTATCTTCCATAAATAGGTTTACTTCTTCAGCTATTTCTTCAAGCACCTCATCATTGGTGTGGTTAGCAATAGCACGGTCTATAAAGTCAGCGATACGCTCCATATCGTCTTCTTTTTAGTCCGCGAGTAGTGATAGCAGCTACCCCTACACGTATACCGCTGGTTACAAAAGGAGAGCGTGTATCAAAAGGAACCATATTTTTATTTACAGTTATATCAGCCTTGCCTAAAAGCTATTTCTGCTTCTTTACCGCTAATGTCTTTATTGCGTAGGTCGATAAGCATCAAGTGGTTGTCAGTTCCTTTAGAGATGATATCATAGCCTTTGCCTAAAAGGATAGAAGCTAAACGGCGGGCATTCTTCTGTATTTGTATAGCGTAATGCAAAAAGTCGTCAGAAAGCGCCTCGCCAAAAGCTACTGCTTTAGCTGCAACAATGTGCTCTAATGGACCTCCTTGGTTTGCCAGGGAATACTGAGCTATCTAATAACGACGACATCATTCTTACTTCGCCCTTAGGGGTTTTAAGCCCGAATGGGTTTTCAAAAATCTTTACCCATAAGGATAAGCCCCCGCGAGGGCCTCTAAGTGTTTTTGTGGGTAGTAGTAGTAACAATATGGCAGTAAGGAATTGGGTCGCTAAGAAGTCCTTTAGCTATAAGTCCCGCAGGGTGAGCAATATCGGCAAATAGCAAAGCGCCAACCTTATCAGCTATTTCTCTAAAGCGTTTGAAGTCTATATCGCGAGAATAAGCTGAAGCGCCTGCTACTATCATTTGAGGTTTTTCGCGTTCTGCTATTTCTAAAATCTTGTCGTAGTTTAGCAAACCTGTTTCTTTTTCTACTCCGTAAAAATACAGGCTCATACAATCTACCTGAAAAGTTCACTGGTGAACCGTGAGTAAGGTGCCCCCGTGCGAAAGGTCAAATCCTAAAATCTTATCACCTGGTTTGAGGCAAGCCGCATATACTGAGGCATTAGCTTGCGAACCACTATGAGGTTGTACGTTAGCGTACTCAGCCCCAAAGAGCAATTTAGCGCGGTCAATAGCTATTTGCTCAATTTCGTCTACTACCTCGCAACCTCCGTAGTAGCGTCGGCCAGGGTAACCCTCGGCATATTTGTTAGTAAGGATAGAGCCTGCTGCTTCCATCACTTGGTCGCTTACGAAGTTTTCTGAAGCAATCAGCTCAATACCTCTTTCCTGACGCTCTCTCTCGTCCTGAATAAGTTCAAAAATGTCAATGTCTCTTTGCATAATAATATATTTACAATTTTTAAAAGATTTTTTTAAATTACTATTCTATATACTCTCACCGCTTTATACACACCCTTATAGTATAACCAATCGGGGAGAGTCGCTACTGCCATAAAGCCTACTTTCTGAAAAAGGCCGTTACTCACTTTATTATCGGCAGGTATATAGGCTACCAATTGGTGTATATCTAAATAGCCCCTCACGTGGGCGATTAGTGCAGTGAGTGCTTTTGTAGCATAGCCTTTGTCTCTATGGTTTGGCAAAATAGCAATACCTACTAAGGCTCGTTTGTGTTGTGGACAAAAATCATATAAGTCTACACAGCCCACTGGGCTATCATCTTCTGCTGCAATAACAAACCTAAACTGTTTTGCCTCATAAATATCTTGAGTAGCATTTAGCAGGTATTGTTGCAGCAGGTGTTTAGCAAAAGGCAATTGCGTTTCGCTCACCTCCCATAATCCTCGCTCATTTTCTAGCTGATAGAGGAAATCAATATCTGTAGGTTCTAAAGCCCGAAGCATTTTTTTAATTATGTTTTTTGAATGGTCTAACAACTAACCCCTAAAACCTCACTAATCTTAAACACTTTTTTTCGGCAGGGCCTGAAAGATATACCTGCTGATAGAGGGCACCTTGTTTTTTCAAAAAGTTACCTTTAGGTCGCCACCTTTAGTGTGCAAGGTAACCGCAGGGGCAGTTATTTGTCCGGTATGATAGAGGGCAATAGCTACAGCGGTAACCCCAGTACCACAAGAATAAGTCTCATCTTCTACCCCACGCTCATAGGTACGCACCGCAAAGCTATCGGCAGTTGGCGATACAAAGTTAATATTACTTCCTCCTTTATCGGCATAAAGCTCGCCATAGCGCAAGGCAGCCCCTTCAGTTTTAACATCTACTTTATTTACATCGGCTACCCATTGCACGTGGTGGGGCGAACCGGTATCTAAAAACACATAATCAGGGTGTACGGCTACGGTCTGTACATCTTTCATCTGCAAGTGTACCTTATCTTGCGCATCGATAGTAGCGTGATGCTCTCCATCTATCGCTATAAAGCGAGTACTATCGCCTGTCATCACTCCCTATTTCGCGAGCAAAGGCTACTACACAGCGCCCCCCATTGCCACACATTGTACTCTCGCGCCCATCGGCATTGTAGTACACCATACGGAAGTCGTAGGCTGGGTCGTTTTTCTAATAAGATAAGTCCGTCAGCTCCTATGCCAAACCTACGATGACACAAATGGGCTATCAGCTCTGTATCGCCTTTTTGGGAAAGTACCTTCTCTATTATCTACCATTACAAAATCATTCCCCGTACCCTGATATTTATAAAAGTTCATCATTTTTTTGTCTTTACATAAAAAGTTCAAATATCACTAAAAGTAAGATAGGCAAAGGGCGAGGCAAACAGCAGGCTGTCGAGCCTATCTAACAAACCTCCGTGACCAGGTAGGATAGTGCCACTATCTTTTACTTTTTGCCGCTCGCTTAAAACTTGACTCTACTAAATCGCCTATAGTACCTGTAACTACTAATACTACTGCCAATATAATCCATTGCCACATTGGGCGTACGCTGTAAATATCAATAAGTATTGAGATTATCACCGCTCCTACTAACCCTCCTAAAAAAAGCCCTCTATCGTCTTTTTGGGCGAGATGCGCTCGAAGAGTTTATGCTTACCAAAAGCTTTACCCGTCAAGTAAGCAAAAAGTATCGCTTGCCCAGATGATACATAGTAACCCTATCATCGTTATCTGCGATTCGTTGTTGAAAAAGTTCTGAAAGAAATAATTCGGATTAGGATTGTCTTCGTGTCTGTAGATAAGAGGTACAAATATACAGCCACCGCCTATATATAGCAAGCTAATCAGTAGTTTGGTATTGTTATGTTGCTTCCTTAGTGGCGTTTTCTCATTAAAAAGTGAGAGTATAAGCGATATATTGGTGAGCAATGTAGCTAACAGCAACATATAGATAGAAAAAAATCAGAGAGCTTTTAGATGTATAAAAAGCCACCAAGCAAATAAAAACAATAAAAAAATATGCAATTCCTTTAGCCATATCAGTCTTTTAAACTCAAACAGACAGATAATTCCAAAAGATAAGAATAAAAAAATCGAATGCATCGGCATTGAGCATTATGGCCGATAACAATAAAAAAATATAAATAAAACCTGTAATGGTTCGTTTAAAAAGTTCATTCATAATCATCTAATTTGTCAAATCTTCAAGCAAAATAAGATAGGTTTTCTTATTACTTGTGCCGTAAGTAGCTATTGAGCTCTTTTTCAGGGTCTTCAAAAAAACTTTGGAGGGTCACCAAGCCTGTGGGCTTCTGGTTAGCAGGGTAGCGCTTGTTTAGTCCCCTCATCCCTTCAGATATATCCTTCACCATCTGGCTGGTCTTAGCAAAAAAACGATAAATGTATCGGGCAGTTCGTTCATTTTTTTCGGTGTTTCATCTGTAATGAAGTGAACATAATACCGCCCTAATGAGGTAATAAGATACTCACAATCAGTAAGATATACATTAGAGTCGGTAGTAGGAAAAGAGAAAAAGAAGTATGCTCTTCAAACATTGCCTCAATAGTAGGCGAGGCATTAGAACTCATTTTTACATAGAGCCCTAATTCTTTTTAGTATAGACCTAAAAGCCTCTTGCACCTCAATTTCGGAGGTACAATAAATAAATTTACCACCATTTTCTGTAAATTTTTGCGCAAATAGCTCATCTGCAGGAAGCTGCTCTTCCTGCTTGCGTCTTAGTTTTTCGGTTGTATCTCTTTTTAAATATTTTTCCTAAATAAATTCATTCGTAATGATAGAGGTTAAAAAGATAAGCAAGTTGCGTCATTCATAATTCATTTGGCAAAAATTACATAAAATAAATGAATAATACATCTATTTATAGAAAAACTTTTTGAAAACTCTTATTTATTTTGCTATCTTTGCCCCTGAAACTATTAAATCACTATAAAATGGCCTTAACTATTAACATTATTGGCGCAGGCAATCTGGCTTACCACCTGACTAAAGCCCTTTATACCACCCCCAACGTGCATCTGCAACAACTGTATAACCGAAGTGGTTTTTACCACTGAATTTGAGATTTTTAAAACTGAAAAAAACCACTAATCTTTCTTCTCTTCGCCCTGCCAACCTCACTATTTTTAGCTGTTAAAGACGAAGCAATAGCCCCTCTTTCGGCTGTCCCTACCCTATCAAGGACAATTAGTGGTGCATACTTCAGGCAATACTCCTATGGGGGTTATTGCTCCTGCCCATAGAGCTGGCGTTTTTCTACCCTCTGCAGTCTTTTTCTAAAACAGCTAAAAGTGCACTTTAGCAGCGTGCCTATCTGTATAGAAGCACAAGACCCTGCTGATATAGACAAACTATTGCACCCCTTGGCCAAACGGCTCAGCTCTAAAGTATATATACTCAACAGCGAGCAACGCAGTTCGCTACACGTGGCAGCTGTTTTTTTCTCAATAATTTTACCAATCATCTCATCGGTATCAGTCAGGAGATTTGCGAGCAACACCAAGTGCCTTTTTGACATATTGCAACCGCTTCTCTCTGAAACTTTTGATAAGCTACAAAAGATGCCTGCCCTCGAGGCGCAAACAGGCCCCGCAAGGCGCAATGATACCCAAACTATTGAAAATCACCTTGCAACCCTACCTGAACACTACCAACGTATTTATAAAATAATCACAGAATCTATTATACATACTTATTATGGAAAATAAAAATTATAAAGAAAGATTAAAAGACATCACTACTTTTATCTTTTGATGTTGATGGGGTTTTTACTAACACCCAAGTATTCGTAGATAACGATGGCGATTTGCTGCGAAGTATGAATATGAAAGACGGTTACGCCGTGAAAACAGCCGTAGCCAAAGGCTATACTATCTGTATCCTCACAGGGGAGGCAATGTAGGCGTACAAAAACGCTTTGAAAACTTGGGCGTTACCGATATTTTTTTATGCTTCGCCACCAAAAGCTCAGTACTTTTTTTAGAGTACCAAAAAGCAAAGGACTAAAAAAACAGAACAAATACTCTATATGGGTGATGACCTTCCGGATATTTCGCCTATGCGACACGCTGGTTTAGCTACCTGCCCTCAGGATGCCGTGCCTGAAGTGAAAGCTGTAGCCCACTATATCTCTCACCGCGAGGGAGGACAAGGGGCTGTACGCGATGTTATTGAGCAAGTACTAAAAAGTACGCGGTGATTGGCAAATACCAGAAAAATTAATAATCAATAATAAAATGAGAAATAAGGCTGCTCAAGATGATTGAACAGCCTTATTTATTTGCTAATTCCCAAATTTAGTAATTGTTAAAACGCTTTTATGCGGTACATCATACCTACACTTACGCGATTAGTATCTACTTTTTGCATTATTTACATCTCTACTTCTACCGATATAGGCTAAGAAAAAAATCGCAAGTCTTGTTCCTTGAAGGGCAAGTATTCTACCCCTGCAAAATAGCCTAACCCTTTAAACTCGTTATTAGCTAAGCTACTGTTAGCCGTTTCATAAAGACCTTGCGCAAAGATGTTCCACTCTGGTGCAGGTTGGTACTCTGCCTTTAGCACAAACGAGTTGTATTTAGCATCTTTTATTCCTAATATTTTTTTATTACTATCCTTACTATTAGGGTGTATAGCATAATCTATCTAATTGGTCATTTGCCATCATATAGTCTAAAAACACCTGAAACTTAGGTAAGTTCAGTTTAGTACCAAGCATTACCAAAGGCATTTGTATAGCCATCGGCTTCACTTTTGCAATCCTGCTCCCCAACGAGTCTGAATAAGGCTATCAAAAAGATTACCATTCCAATTGAAGATGTAAGCTAAAGGCGCATTGCTCGCTTTAATACCTGTAGAAGTACCATAGATATTTTTCAAAACTATCATTGCGAACATCAGTAATTTGTAGGTTAAACTCATGGTTAGGGTTAGGGGTATACGTAATCATTGCCCCTGAGCATAAAGTTATCCATATTATTAAGAAAATCTGAATATTCATAGATATTCATCGGATTGAGGTCGAACTCATAGCCTCCCCACATTTGGCACATCTTACCCACGGTAGCCGTCCATTTTTCATTAAGGCGAAAACCAGCGTACATCATATCAGTAGCAGTAGCCAGATTGTCTAACGAAGCTGCTGCATTTGGTTTGTTCAAACGGTGACGAAAAACGATAAAATATACGTTCGGTAAGGTCGCCACGTACTTCTAAACGCAACTGACGCGCCTGAAACTTGGTGGTTAAATCATTTTTTTCCCTACTTTTTTTCAGCATCTAAGCTAGTTTGAAAGTTGAAATACATATTAAATTTCTTGCGCAACGGACTTTCCATCTCTTCAGGAGGGACCGGCATCTCCATAGGAGGTGGCGGTGGTGCCATACGCAGCTGGTCTATCTCCATACGCAGTTGGTTGATTTGCTCTTGCAAATCTTGTTGAGCAAAGGCAACACCTCCTACCAGAAAGCTCATTGCCAACAATATCTTTTTCATATACAATTAGGTTTTTAGTATTCATCAAAAATATTTTTTTGTATCTGTTTCCAGTCTTTGGTTTTTTTGTAAGTGCTAACATCAGTAGCACACGAGCCTTTTGTGGATTTAGTGTTTGTGAAGCTACAAATTGGTATTTAGCATCATCTACTTCAGCATCAAGAGTAGTAGCCCCTGTAGGCACACGAGAAGAGCGCACAAACAAGATGCCTTGCTCTCTGGCTTTTACTGCTAAATCAAAAATAGTGTGGTAGAGGTTACCATTACCTACGCCTGCGTGTACAATACCATCAAACTTAGCGTCCATAAAAAGCCTTCATTGGCAGTTCAGAAACGTTAGAATAGCTATACACAATACCCACTTTTGGCAATTCTTTTTAGGTTATCTACATTAAACACTGATTGGTAAGTGTGTTTGTTTTCAGGCATACGGTTGAAGAAAACTTTACCGTTATGGATATAAGCCAATTTGCCATAATTAGCTCCTTGAAAAGTTTCTACAGCAGTAGTATTCGTCTTAATCACATCTTTAGCATCGAGTACGATGTCGTTCATACACACCATTACCCCACGTGCCATAGCATTTTTTTGTCGGCAGCTACCGCTACTGCATTGTATAGGTTCAGAGGGCCATCGGCACTCATACCTGTAGCTGGACGCATAGCTCCTACCATTACTACAGGCTTTTTGCTGTGCACGGTTAGGTTTAAGAAGTAAGCGGTTTCTTCCATAGTATCAGTTCCGTGAGTAATCACTACTCCGTCGTAGCCCTCTTTGTTTAGCAACTGGTTGATGCGTTTGGCAAGCGTAAGCCATACTTCATCATTCATATCTTGCGAGCCTATCTTCACTATTTGCTCGCCACTTATATCTGCTAAGTTTTTTTCACTTCGGGTACCGCTTCTAATAGTTGATAAATACCGAGCTCTCCGGCTTTGTAGTTCGTCTCAGTATTTGATTTGCTCACACCAGCGATAGTACCACCAGTAGCTAAAATACGAATCTTTGGTTTTTGACCAAAGACTGCCACAGACATCATCACCAATAATGTAAGGGCAAATTTTTTTCATTAATTTCATTTTATAATCAGTTTTATAAGTTAAACAATATTTTTCTGAATTGAATTACATCAGCATAATTATCAGATAGCCCACCGCTATAGCCACTATAGTTGCTACAAAACCAGGCAACTGAAACGAGTGGTTCAGCACGTACTTACCGATGCGAGTAGTACCTGTACGGTCGAAGTTGATAGCTGCTACCACTGTAGGATAGTTAGGAATAAAGAAGTAGCCATTCACCGCTGGGAACATCGCTACCATTGCCATTGGGTGAATGCCTAAAGCAATACCTAAAGGGTAAAGAGTGCGCACGGTAGCCGCCTGACTAAACAAAAGCACTGACATTACAAATAGAGCTACTGAGAAGAGGAATGGGTACTGGGTGACGATTTGCTCGATGTGCGTCTTAAAAAATTCGATATTACCGGCGAAGAAAGTGTCGCCCATCCACGCAATACCAAAGATAGCAATTACAGCCTGCATACCAGCGATAAACACTGAACCTTTTTACGGCCTTATTAATATCGGCCTTAGCAAAAATAAGCATTAGGCCTGCGGTAGACATCATCACTATTTCTATCACTTGTGTCATTCCGAGTTTTATCAGCTGACCATTCACCGTAAAAAGTAGGACGCAAACTATCTATTGAACCAAATAGCACTATTGATAGCACCCCTATAAGGAATATAATTACAGATGTTTTTGCACGTTTAGCTGCTTGAGGAGAAAGAGCCTCTTCTGACTTACCTTCCGCGTCTAACACCCCCTCTCGCAGACGGCGTAGGTACTCAGGGTCTTTCTCAAGAGGTACCCCCATAAAAACTCACTGCTATAGCCCCTACAATCACCCCTACTAAAGTAGCAGGTATACACACCATTAAGATATTGCCTAAAAGTTACGCCCTTATCGCCCAACAATTCAGCTGAGAGGAGAGCGGCGGTAGCTGCCGAAATAGGACTGGCTGTGATTGCCTGTTGCGAGGCTATTACCGAGATAGAAAGCGGACGCTCAGGGCGTACTTTGCTATCAGTGGCTATTTCTGAAATAATAGGCAAAAGCGAATAGGCAATATGCCCTGTACCCGAAAACAAAGTGAAGAAGTAGCACACTACAGGCGCAAGAAAGGTAATCATAGCTGGGTTCTTGCGCAGTATTTTTTTCTGCTACTTTCACCAGATAGTCTAACCCTCCGGCTGCCTGTAGGGGTAGCTGCTGCTGTGATGACCGCTACTATGATAAGCATTACATCTATCGGCGGATTGCCTGGGGTAAGCCCAAAGCCAAACACCAAAACACCTAAGCCCATCATACCGAAGATACCAAGCCCGATACCTCCCTACCCTAGCCCCCTACAAATATAGCAAGAAGCACTATTAATAATTCAATATAAACCATACGTTTGTTGATTTGTCAATTTGTCGATTTGTCAATTTGCTAATTGGCACAAAGGTATAAATCTTTTTCGAAACAAAAAGAAAAAAAGAATATTTTTTTAACAGATTTTTGAGGTCTTTTTGACTTTTTAGAACACTTAATTGAGGTTTGAAGTCGCTTTCGGTTATCCTTCGCTCATCCTTCGCTCATCGTTCGCTTAAAAAAACAACAAAAACAAAAAGCCAGCAATTAACTGCTGGCTTTTTGTCATTTGTTTAATTATATTACTGTTATCAATTATCGATTATCGATACAATGTGAAGTTGCCGTAGAACTGACGCTTGTCGTACAACTGATCATTGATTTCTATAATGTACCAATAATCACCCGCTGGCATCGAACGTCCATCATACTGTCCGTCCCAGCCTTCTCCCGGTGCTAAGTTCGCTAAACGTCTGCCATAGCGGTCAAATATGTAAATACGTGCATTCACATTATTGTCTAAGTACTTAGGCTTCCACACATCATTCTCGCCATCTCCATCAGGAGTAAAGAAGTTCGGTACTTCTATATCGTGGTATGGCACCTCTAACGTTAGGGTTGCCGTACAACCATTAGCATCTTGTACCATTACCTCTACTATCTTGATGCGTGTACCATCAGGTGCTATGCGTTCCGGATCGTTGTGGTTTATCTTATAAGTAGTGCTATCACCTCTATCTACACCATTGTAATAGTAAGTATAGCCCTTCAGATTAGTAACCGTTCCTCCTTTAGCCTCTACCTGTACCGTATTGATAGCCGTTGCTGAACTAGTGGTATCAGAAAGAGTTAGTGGTACGTATAAATCAATAGTAAAGTTCTTACTTGCACTACAATGGCCGCTAACAGGGCTTGTAGTATCGTAATGTACCTCGATAGTCTGACTCACTATCGTTCTATCGAACTCTTCTATATACCCCACATTGCCCAACGTACGTACAAACGAGGTTCTGGTAGCCGTGCCATTAAGACTATAGGTTATCTTGCTAAAATCAACCTCCGGACTGCGGAACTTAACTACCAAATAGTCTTTGTAATTATTCGTATTAGCCTCGCAAGTGCCCTCTTTCTCTACGTAGTTCACATTGATATCTGGGAACTCTACCACCGTAAAGGTTACCGTCTTAGTCATCACACAGCCATTCGTATCTTTGATTAGTAGCTGGTAATAAGTATCCTTAGGACTTGGTGGTAAGTTGCTAAAAGGTATCGGTAGTACCCGTTACATCTATATGTCCGGTTATCTTCTGATTGTTATCAGCTCTTACAATGTCGATAGTATAAGTACCTGTACCACCTACCAAATTATCTATAGTAAGGCTACCGCCATTCTGACCGCTACAAGTGTAGAAGCTAGAGTTATTCTCATCTATATCTGCACTAATAGCTAATGGGTCAGCAAATACAAAGGTGCCTGGTAACGATACCATACAGTTCTTAGCATCGTAAAGCTCTACTCTATAAGTACCTGGTTCTACCCCTTCAAAGGTGTATTCTGAGGCATTCTTACTAATAGTCTGTACCGCTGCATTAGTAGCTGTCGATACTAACTTATAGTAGTACGGACGGGTACCGCCTCTTACATTGCTCACTTTTAGCTTACCATCGTTAGCACCTATACAAGTAATTGAGGTTACTTCTGCCGTTACACTAGCTACCTGTATGGTATCATAAGGGTCTATCGTTATAGTACTAGATCCTGTAAACGAAGTACAGCCCAACGCATCGGTTATCGTTATCTGATAAATACCTGGTACTCCTGGCCCTGTAGCGTTAAGTCCTAAGAACTCTACCCCTGGTGAGCCCGCTGGTACATCAGTCTTAGTAACCGCCGTACCTGGGGTGCCGCTTATAGGGGTGAGGGTTACCGTATAGGTTTGCTGTCCGCCGCTAACAGTAAGTCGTACTATAGCCTTTTCATTATCACAGTTTACTGATACTATTTGTATCACATCAGTTACCCTTATCTCATCAGGGTTTGATGGTATGATAAAGCGGTGTTTAGCTATCGCACAGCCCGTAGCATTCGAGGTGGCTTCTATATCATAAGTACCGCCTTTTAGCTGACCGGTAATAGTCATCGTACTGCCAGCTTCGCTACCTGGAGATATTAGTAGGAGACGTTGACCCTACTGAGGTTATCGTATAGGTAAAAGCCTGCCGATTGGTCGCCGTCTGATAGATCAGTATCTACTACCGATAGAGTTATTGCTCCAAAGTCGTTATGACAGATAGCTCTCACTGGGTTGCTTGATACTACCGCAAAGGTATTAGGGTCTTTGACCTTGTGTACCCCTGTGATGCTACAACCAGTTTGCGCATTGGTAACCTCTACTGTATAACCACTGCCTTTTAGGTTCTTAGAACCCGGTAAGGCTATGGTAACGCTCGGACTTGCCACTGTTGTAACCGTAGCGATGCTATTGTCCGTACCTTGGATAGTGTAGCGCAACCTTGTACCTGCTATATAGCCCGTAGTGCCTACATCTATGCGTATTTGCTCGTCTACCGCGCAAGTAGCCGTTACCGTAGTGGTAACACTTAGGGTAGTAAACTCGAAGGCTGGGGCTACTGTTACACTTACCGTAGCCGAGCTACAACCTGCATTGTCTTTCACTAGCACGTAGTAGCTTCCGCCTGCTAAATCTGGTAGCGTATACTCTGTGCCATTGCCCAATAAAGTGCTAGTAGCTGTGCTATAGAACTCAGTAGTATATGGTGGTACCCCTCCTTTTATCTTCGTTACATCAAGTACTACCTTAGGAGTAGAAAGTCCTGCACCGTTTTCGCACTTATACTGAGTAGCGGTTAGCACGCCGTCTTCAAAAGTAATAGGCTCTGGTGAGGTTACCACTGTATAAACACCCGCTGTACAGCCCTCTTGGTTGGTAATACGAATATCGTACTTCACTCCTTGTGGGGTACCGTGCAAACCTGTAAAGGTAGCCGAGTGGGTACCCGAAGTAGTAGGAGTCGCCGTTACCGTTAGGGTACTACCCGTAGTAAGGTCGATAGCACTAATTATCGTAAAGGTATAAGCTTCAGTAGTTGAGCGTTTTGGCATCACTACCTCTATACTACCCACTGGGGTAGCCGTTAAGCCTAAGTTACATTTCTCGTGATAAGGTTGTACCACTATTCCCGTTAAATCTATAGGCTCTGGGTCTTGTACCACAAACTCTTTCACTATAGGTCTACAATCTGCCGTCTCTGCATCATAGATGTACATACGGTAAGTAGCCTCTTGAGTAAAGGTTGCTGTACCAAGGGTTATCACCCCTCCTGTTGGAGTTGGGAAGGCAGCATCAGTAGCGATAGTCTCGCTTGCTACCGTTCCGTTATCAAGGCGCTCTAAAGTATAGCTATAAGTACCTGTACCTCCAGATACGCTTACTGTTATCTGTGCGGTAGGCGTAGCACAACTCTTCAGCTTAGTAAGAGTAGCCGTAGCGGTAATAAGTGACGTAGTGCTAAAGGTTATACCACTTGCACAACCATTTACATCGGTTACTGTCACTGTATGGGCTACCAGTGGCGTTACTTCTACTTCAAACGATTTGTTAGACTCTGTCCATTGGATAGTTTGGGTAGCAGCTCCATCTAAGCTATAGAAGTGAGCTCCTTGTCCTATCTTATTCAATTCAATACGCACTGGTATCTTATTATTGTTATTAGTATACGCTTGACAAGCCAACGTAGTTGCCGTAACAACATTTGGCACATCGTAAGCCGTAACTGTAACCGTACTCATCTTCAGACAGCCAAAAGCATCGCGTACATACACATCCCACACGCCCGCTGGCATATCTACGTATTTAGAGGCCATAGTCGTTTGCGTGTATACCGTAGGAGCTACACCGCCTGCCGTTACATAGTTATAAGTATAAGTAGCGGTTCCTCCTCTGATGCCTAACCATATCTGTCCTTTAGTTATACAAGTCGCCTTCTTAGTCTCTGCTGTAGTGATTTGCATCTCTATAGCCGAACGTTTGATTTCAAAATTAAATGAATTTACACAAACTCCTCCTGGTGGAGACACTAAGGTTTCTCTAAAGGTTATATAGTACTTACCTGCTGGCAAGTTTGTGTTTACATTCCTTGGGGTAGTAAATGGTGATGGGGTACTACCTGCTACTACTGACTGGTGCGTATCTGCTTTTATAGATATTCCAACTAATAGCATTAGTGCTTGGATTTACACCTGTCAATGTATAAGCAAACGTACCATCATTGCCTGCCGCACATTTTACATTCTGTATATCAAAAGTTGCCGATAAAGTCGAGCCTCCTGGCGCTGGCGAAGCCGCTTGCTGAGTAAATCTACAACCCGTAGTGATATTGTAAGCTACAAAAAGTATAACGTACCCCAGGGGTTAGATTAGGAATATTCACCGTTACTCCTGTACCCGATGCCGTAGCTAAGTACCACATATCAGTACCTCCGTTAGCATTAACTGTTGATACGCTATTAGCTGCCGAACTAGCTGGCGGATTCTGTATGCCTGTACGATATACCGCAAAGTACGCCTTAGTAGTCGAGCTAAAGGTGCCCGAACTAGTCGCGCTAATAATAGCCTGTGTCTGTGATACGCAACCCAAAACAGTTGGGAAGGTGATGCTCATCACACTCGAGTTTGGATTTATCACTAAGTTATGCTCTTTATTACAACCATTCGCATCGGTTATCGTTACTGAGTAATTACCGTAATCTAAGCTACCAAAAGCTAATGATATATTATTCGAGGTAGCCGTTTGGGTAGCTTCTGCATTAGAGCCTGTATTAAGTACCTTCACTACATAAGGTGCCATACCGCCTGTACCCAACGTTACTGTTATCTCTGCTAAATCAGCTGCTGTACAGCCCATTTGTTTAGTGATAGTCGCTGTGGATACTAATGGGTCTACCTTATCTATCGTAAAGGCTTGGGTAGCCACACAACCTCTGGCATCAGTTAAGTAGGCTACATAGTTGCCTGCGGCCATTGCCGTAGTATTAGTTTGTACCACATTAGCCGCATTGCGTATTACCAGCGTATGCGAAGTAGTACCTACATAGTAATCAGCTGGGGTGATAATTACCGAACCGTTATCTTCTCCACAAATAGCCTTAGTAGTAGTAAAGGTACTACTCAAAAAGCGTGGTGGGTCGTAGCTGATGCTCACATAGCGGTCTCTTCTACATTCACTGCCGTCTGGCTTATAGCTTACCGCAAACTGTACTATAGTACTAGTTGCCGTAGGTACCGCTATCGATACTGAGGCATTAGTAGTGCTGCTAGCTATATGGGTAAAGGTAACTCCTCCGTCTATGCTATAGCTAAACTCTTTTAGCATAGTAGGTACACCTCCTGTTACCGATAAGTCAAAAGTTTTGTGTACTGCCATTGCAGCTCGCATACAATGGGGTTGTAGGCGATACCTGTAAGCTAAGCGGTGCATATATCTCTGCCGATACCGTTGTCTGACAACCATAACCATCAGTTAGCGTAAAGGTATGAACGCCTACCTCTAAAAGCATCTGGGTAGGTATAAATAGGATTGCTAAACGTATAGGTATTACCGCCCGCACGCGTTACCTTATAGCTGCTACCATTAGCACTAACAACCGTTAGTACTATCTTCTTCTCATCACCCGTGCTATAACACATCGAAGTAGGCTCTGCCATTACCGTAAACATTCGCAAAGCATCTATCGCAACGGTCGTTTCTGTCGTACAGCCGTTCTTGTCTTTTACTACCAAAGTATAAGTACCTGCCGATATATTGCCTATCTCTTGTGGATTAGGGGTTGGGGTCGACGGTACAAAGCTAGGCGTTACTGACACTAACTGATACTGGTACCCTTCCGTATTACCGCCCGTAGCCGATACTTTTATCTTAGCTCTTTCTCCATTAAGGCAAGTTACACGCTCCATTAGCACCACCGATGGCACGATTGGGGTAGGTGCTCTATCTTATAGTCTACCGTACCGATACAGTTCGCCTGACTCGCGTCTTGTATCTGTACGCTACCGCTCTGGGTAGCCTCTAAGCCCGTGATAGTAAATACTCCCTGAGCATCAAGGGTCGTCGGTGTCCAAGTAAGAGTAGAGGTGTTAATATCTATTACTGCGTATTTTATATTTACCGATGGCGCATTAAGTACCCGTATACGCACCTGTCCATCAGCGGCTCCTATACAGCTCACATTCTTCTCTGCACCATATTTCTCTACGCGCATCTGCTTGTTAGCCTCTATGTTGATAAGCTGTGTAACTTTTTAGTTCACAATAAGTAGTCGCTTGCGATACTTTCACATTATCAAGCGCAAAGTCACTACCCAAAGCAGCATAAGAGTGTGAAGCTGAGCTAAGGATCTTTATTTGTATGTTGTTATTTGTAAAGCCGGTTACTTCTGCTGCTGTAAAGGTAACGCTTAAGTTCTTCCAGCTCGCTCCGTTAGTTACCGCTCCTAAGGGTTTGGTTATAAGGGCTGTACCATCAGCCTTGCAAAGCGCTACTCTAAACTGTGCTGGTACCCCTGTGCTGGTAAGTAAGCTCACCGCATCCACACTCACCGTAAGCGGCGTATTAAGAGCCACTCCCGATAAGGTGCGTTTGTACGCTACCTCGCCATTACCATTACCTGCTACGGCTAAGTATCTACCGCCCGTAGGGTCTGTCGGTATCGTCCAACCCGCTTTTGCTGGTGCTTGTTTGGTAATAAGCTGTTGTCCATCTTGTAGGGTCGTACTGCTTGTACCACATACTAAATCTGTATTAGCACTATCTACACAAGTATTTACATCACCTGTTCCAAAATCCTCTGTAAAGAGTACATTAGGGGTAGTTGATGAATTAGCTGGGGTGTAGTACACCGTTAGCGAGTGCGTACCCGGTGCCAAAGTACGGTAGATTGTATTCCCTACAAGGGTCTGTGTAGCACTACCGTCCAATATATATTGATAGGTTTGAGAAGCCGAAGAGCTTAGTGTTATCGTTACCGAACCATAGCCATTATCACAACGATATGCTATAGGACTTAAGCTCACTGTTGGCATACTGGTCATCTCTACCGTTATAGGTATGCTAACGCGGCAGTCCTTACTGTCTTTCACATAGATAGTACTGCTTCCGCCTATATAGCCTACATTGGTCAGTACATAGCTTGTCTCACCGTCAAAACTGTAACGGTAAGGTGGCGTACCTCCCGATACGTTGTTCACCGCTACTTTGTATTGGTTGTTTGCCGTATCGCAAGAGCGGTCAGCCACTACCCCTGCATACGCTCTAAGCGGTGCTTGGGTTGCTTTTTATCTCTATAGGTTTCTTCACATAGCGGCAAGTTGCACTCGCTACATTCGATATCATCTCTACCTCATAAGTGCCCGCTGGTAAGCCCGTAAACAGACCGCCTCCACTGGTCTTAAACACCGGTAGTACTCTGGCTCCTGTATTATCTAACTTATACAAGTTGATAGTACGGTTGATATTCTGACTTCCTGGCGCAAATATCAAATTGATATGTCCGCTATTAGGGTTGCTCTCACATTGTATCTCTTGTGTGGCCGATACCGTAAAGCTATGTGGTGATGGCGGACTTATCACTATTTTTATTAGAGTAAGCCTTCGCTCCGTTGCGTTGGTCGCCTACTAAAAACTCGTATTCACCCACTTGGGTAATATTAGGCACTTCTATATCTACCCCCGTAGCCCCTTGACTAGCTAATTGTATACCAATAGGAGTTGATGCCAAAGCCGTAGCCTCATCAGTGTATTGTTTCTGACCATCTATCTTCCAAATATAAAAACGATAAGTAGGCTGTCCCGCTTCTGCTTTTAACTGCAACTTAGCCGTGTTGCAAGAACCCTCCTTAAAGCCTTTGAAAGTTGCTGTCATCTTCATATCGGTCTGCTTGCCGATGGTCTCATTAGCCGTATACTCGCAACCTGGTATCTGTGGAGAAGTAAACTTAAAGCGGTAAGTACCCTCCGTTAGGTTTTCTATAAGACCTGTATTATCCGTCTTTATATCCGTGCGGAATAAAGTACCATTCCTATAAATCTCTACCTTATATTGTACCCCACTCGCACTCAAATGATAAGCTACCGATCCTTGTTCAAATGGCGTCTCGTCTTTCTTATCCGATATACTACCCGATAAGCCACCCGTAATCACCTGAAAATAGAACGCCTTATCACAGCCCGAATTCAAGAATTTCAAACGGTATAAGCCCGCAGTGGTTAGCGTAAAGGTCTTTCCTGAACTTAATGTACTCCAGCAGTCGTCCGTCTTTATACGACAGTCTGGCTGTGTCGACGCCTGTCCATTACAACTGCCATTCCAGCTTTGCCATTCATAAGGCGTATTGTTGTAATCCACCGAAATAGCCTTCGAGCCCCCCGTACAAAGATAAAACTGACTCGTCCAACCGCCGTCCTGTGCACAAGTAACCCCTATATTCTGCGCCTGCGCCTTTATAGGATCTTGTATGTTCCCCACTGATATGTAATCTATTGTCTCCGTCACCGTTAAATTAACCCCGTGACAAGATATAGTCTTTACTACTTTGTAAATGCCGGGATTTATCGGACTATACGAAGCTGTATTTGCTCCTATGATAGCTCCATTGCTATCGTACCACTGGTAAGTTGTAAATCCACCTATGGCATTAAAGGTCATAGCTCCTACAGCACAATGTACTTCTTGACGATCGCAGCCCGAAGTATCTATAGTGGTCGAAAGGGTTGCTTCTTCAGTAATTGCAGCAGAAGGACACCCTATAGGCCCTCCTTCATAATTGAAGGATAAATCAGTTTGCAAATAATTCTCGCAAGGAGCAAAAAGAGTATTGCAATCACCTTCCACTTTTAGTGGAATACGTATTACCCGTTGAGGGTCGCCTGCCTTAAGGCTTGAAGTAGTACCATTAGCACCTATCTCAAAAACGCCAGGTTTTATTGGCTGCACTATAAGCCGAAGTAGGCTGAGGATTATTCCAAGTACCATCTCCTGCCCCACTAAGGTCAGGGGCACCATTAGATATTAAGGTAGTGTTATCAGGCAATTTTACATTTATTACTGCTTTGCTGATAGTTTCAGCCCCATTATTCTCATACTTCAATTCGTAATAGAAAGGCTGATTTACTTGTACTTGAGTAATAGGATTACCTGAAGTATCTACATAACGATGCGACTTCTTAAGCTTTACTGCATTCGATTTTATCGTTATAAAAAATGTACAAGAATTTGTGTTGCCTTTGGGGTCTGTAAATGTATAGGTAACAGTAGTAAGCCCAATAGGGAATAGATCGCCAGGAGCGTGGGTGCGTGTAGTAGTAATTGCACCGTGGCAAGTAGGGAAATATTCTGGTTCGCGCCAACGCACTATTTTAGAACATTGCCCAGGGTCTGCTGTTTGAACAATATCGTTTTGGACAAGGTTTCCTTGGTAAAGGAGGTTCATCAATAGGAGGCATAACTACCGTAGCCGTTTTGGTATAGATTGTATTATTAGTACAACCCAAACCTGGTCGGAGACTATATTCTGCTACATAGTAAGTAGTATCGTAAATAGGATCCCAAAACGATTGCCCTACCTTATAAGGAGCTGAGGAGAGTTTATTACCATCTTTGTCTGCCTTATACCATTTAATATCAAATATATTCTCAGAGACAGAAATACCTACCCTCGCTTGGTTACCTTTACAGAAAGGTACTGGGCGGTCGATTGTAAGGAATGGGTCGAAGGCCGCGCTTAGATTGAGGTCAAAATTTTGAGGCACATCTTCGCAACGGTGACTTACAATTACCTTATAGTTCCCATTAGGTACGTTTTCGAATAAGTGGTAATATTTATTATCAGTAAGCTGATAGGTTTTGCTGGCTATAGTTACCCCTGTTCCGGTATCAGTAGCACTATTTAAACGATTGAGATAATAAGTAACAGGGAAGAAGACCTCTTCACCGGTAATATCTACTGCTATCTTACCTGTACTAGAACCTTCAGCACATACTACAGGGTTAATAATAGGTGTAAGTTTTTCTGAGAGCAGTGATATCAATCTCTTTTGCTTTTAAGAGGAGACGAATAGCTTTCAGTAGGCAAGCCAGGGTCGCACACATCATATCTACTAATACTATGAGTATTGTTAGTACCCAAAGGTACGTAACCACTTGGTAGATAAACATTGTAATAATATCCTGAAGTTCTTACCCTATATTTTTCCTGCTGATAAGTTAGGGAAAGTGCCTGAATGACCACTTGTAGATTTTTACCGATTGCCAACTCGCATTTCCCCATTGGTCTTCTTGATATTTATCTAAGTATACAGATATGCCAGGATCTTGATGTATCTGATTACCTATATTATAAGTAATTTTCATCACATCGCAATCTTTAACATATGTAAATTGAGGCTTATAAGGAGGCATACCAGGTAAGGTAATGGTACGTGTACTAGTTTGCCCACAAGTAGAGGCTACTACTATATAGTTGCCTGCTGGCAAGTTAGTAAGATTGAGTATGCACTACCCTGATAGCTACAATTAGTTCTATCAGAACTATATTCTATAGGAAAAGTAATGGTACGGGTAAAGGTATCCATAAAAGCTATTTTAGCTTGATAGGTAATTGTTTTGGTACCATCAGCCGGCATCACAGTATATTTGATAGGGTAATATACATTAGCACTATGATGATAGATACGGAAAGCCCCTGTACCTTCGTACACTCCATAGCCTATCTGTGTGTACTTCCATATATTTTCTAAAGAAAAATTATGAGAAGGCTGAGGAGGAATAGTGAAAGGAGGATAATCTATTACAAACTCGCAAGAAGCACCAGAGGGACATCCTGGTGGTACTGTTTTATAGACAAATCGATAGGTTGCACCTGGTACTGTAGGAGTATTACTGCTAGTAGGATAGCCTGTCTCATCAACCCAAGTACTTCCTACTTTTCTTTGAAGTTTAAGATTTGAATAACCATTAGTCCACCCTCCTACATACAACAATAAGTTCTGAGCATTATTAAGATCTTTAGCATAACGAGATTGTGTACTAGGAATATTATAATAAGCTGATAGATACTTATTGGTTGTTAAGGTATAAGAACCACAAGTAAGCTCTCTCCAATCAGAACGGTTATAAGAGTTATCGCGGGCATTAGTAAAAATACTATTGCATATTCTTCCTGTAGGGAAGTCTAATTCAGTATTAAATTTATAACGTTCTACGATTGTATTCTTAGGGCCTTTGATAGTCATTTCTATCTCATCGCCTTTTTCAAAAAAACAAAACTATCTACTCTATAGCCATAATCATAAAAAGTAGAAGACATATCAATAGCAGGTTTGCTTGAGTTAAGAAAGCGTACCACCGCTGTACCAGGACGTTTAAAAAACTCCCTAAAGGCTTGCATATCTTCTATATTGTAATATATCCACTGATTATCTTCAGGGCGTACTAAGCGTATATCAAAATTAAACTTACCGCAATTTTTCACTACTTTTGTTATAGTGTCTGCTATAAGTTTTAATATTGAGACAAGCTACTACATATTTACTTTGTGAAGGTATTTCTAAACTAGGATAACGAAGAGTATGGCCGCACTGGGGACCTATATTAGTTTGGTCTTTTTATCTCTAAGATAAACACTTTTCCCCTTAGGTAGAGGATGCGAATTATCGCCTCGTATTTCTATATAATTAGAGCCTGTAGGGGCGGGGAAGCACCTGCATAGGGTATGATAACGTTTCTACTCATATCTAAAACAGTTACCTCAAAAGGGCCTATTCCTCCATTAGGAATACGGAATTTTATACCTCCTGTATTAGGCTGGTCGCAAGAAGGAGCTAAAGCTTCTATATTGGTGACATTCATCAACTTATAGTTAGACTCAACTTCTACTTCATTTTTCTTCGAAAGCACCTGTTACCTCATCGCGAACTATGATGGTGTATTTGCCCATCTTTATATTGTAGAAAGTGTATTCGGCGGGTGCTCCAGGAGTAGGCACAGGGTTAGGTGTCATACGCACCATCTGGTTTACCCCATCACCCTTTATCTGCACTGTAAACTTACCGCTTGAGGGCAAACAGATAGAAGGAAAAGGCGACATATCTTTAGCTGTCACCTTTATTTGGTTGTCAGTGTAGCAGTTCCCTTTAATAGGGGTAATCTCTACATTAATACACTGGGCATAGCCCACTGTAACCAACATCAAAAATAGAATTGCTGTAAGAAACTTTTTCATTGTTTTTTTATTTTTCAAAGCTTATGGTAGTACACTATGCGTGTACGCGTATAAATTACTCATACATTTAATGCACAAAAGTACTATTTTTCTACCTACCAAAACTACAATATCCCTCTCTACTATTTACGCTAAAAAAACTTTTTTTATAGTTCATTATCAACTAACTACATAACGTTAAAGTATTGTTAAAAATTAAAACATTAGCAAAGTAACTATCCTCCGCTTAAACCGACAAAAAGCCAGCAGTTAACTGCTGGCTTTTTGTTATTTGTTTAATTATATTACTATAATCAATTAATCAATTAATCAATTATCGATACAATGTGAAGTTGCCGTAGAACTGGCGCTTGTCGTACAGCTGATCATTGATTTCTATAATGTACCAATAATCGCCCGCTGGCATCGAACGTCCATCATACTGTCCGTCCCAGCCTTCTCCCGGTGCTAAGTTCGCTAAACGTCGACCATAGCGGTCAAATATGTAAATACGTGCATTCACATTATTGTCTAAGTACTTAGGCTTCCACACATCATTCTCACCATCGCCATCCGGAGTGAAGAAGTTCGGTACTTCTATATCGTGGTATGGTACCTCTAACGTTAGAGTTGCCGTACAACCATTAGCATCTTGTACCATTACCTCTACTATCTTAATGCGTGTGCCATCTGGCGCTATACGTTCCGGATCGTTATGGTTTATCTTATAAGTGGTGCTATCACCTCTATCTACACCATTGTAATAGTAAGTATAGCCCTTCAGATTAGTAACCGTTCCTCCATTAGCCTCTACCTGTACCGTATTGATAGCCGTTGCCGAACTAGTGGTATCAGAAAGGGTGAGTGGTACATATAAATCAATAGTAAAGTCCTTACTTGCACTACAATGTCCGCTAACAGGGCTTGTAGTATCGTAATGTACCTCGATAGTCTGACTCACTATCGTTCTATCGAACTCTTCTATATACCCCACATTGCCCAACGTACGTACAAACGAGGCTCTTGTGGCTGCTCCGTTAAGACTATAGGTTATCTTGCTAAAATCAACCTCTGGACTGCGGAACTTAACTACCAAATAATCCTTATAATTATTCGTATTAGCCTCGCAAGTGCCTTCTTTCTCTACGTAGTTCACGTTGATATCAGGGAACTCTACCACCGTAAAGGTTACCGTCTTAGTCATCACACAACCATTCGTGTCTTTGATTACTAACTGGTAATAAGTATCCTTAGGACTTGGTGGTAAGTTGCTAAAGGTATCGGTAGTACCCGTTACATCTATATGTCCGGTTATCTTCTGATTGTTATCGGCTCTTACGATGTCGATAGTATAAGTACCTGTACCTCCTACCAAATTATCTATAGTAAGGCTACCGTCATTCTGACCGCTACAAGTGTAGAAGCTAGAGTTATTCTCATCTATATCTGCACTAATAGCTAATGGGTCAGCAAATACAAAGGTACCTGGTAACGATACCATACAGTTCTTAGCATCATAAAGCTCTACTCTATAAGTACCTGGTTCTACCCCTTCAAAGGTGTATTCTGAGGCATTCTTACTAATAGTCTGTACCGCTGCATTAGTAGCTGTCGATACTAACTTATAGTAGTACGGACGGGTACCGCCTTTTACATTGCTCACTTTTAGCTTACCATCGTTAGCCCCTATACAAGTAATTGAGGTTACTTCTGCCGTTACACTAGCTACCTGTATGGTATCATAAGGGTCTATCGTTATAGTGCTAGAACCTGTAAACGAAGTACAGCCCAACGCATCGGTTATCGTTATCTGATAAATACCTGGTACTCCTGGTCCTGTAGCGTTAAGTCCTAAGAACTCTACCCCTGGTGAGCCCGCTGGTACATCAGTCTTAGTAACTGCCGTACCTGGGGTGCCGCTTATAGGGGTGAGGGTTACCGTATAGGTTTGCTGTCCGCCGCTAACAGTAAGTCGTACTATAGCCTTTTCATTATCACAGTTTACTGATACTATTTGTATCACATCAGTTACCCTTATCTCATCAGGGTTTGATGGTATGATAAAGCGGTGTTTAGCTATCGCACAACCTGTCGCATTCGAGGTGGCTTCTATATCATAAGTGCCGCCTTTTAGCTGACCGGTAATAGTCATTGTATTGCCTGCCTCGCTACCTGAGATATTAGTAGGTGATGTTGACCCTACTGAGGTTATCGTATAGGTAAAGCCTGCCGATTGGTCGCCGTCTGATAAGTCGGTATCTACTACCGATAGGGTTATCGCTCCAAAGTCGTTATGACAGATAGCTCTCACTGGGTTGCTCGATACTACCGCAAAGGTATTAGGGTCTTTCACCTTATGTACCCCTGTGATACTACAACCAGTTTGCTCATTGGTAACCTCTACTGTATAACCACTGCCTTTTAGGTTCTTAGAACCCGGTAAGGCGATGGTAAGGCTCGGACTTGCCACTGTTGTAACCGTAGCGATGCTATTATCCGTACCTTGGATAGTGTAGCGCAACCTTGTACCTGCTATATAGCCCGTAGTGCCTACATCTATGCGTATCTGCTCGTCTACCGCACAAGTAGCCGTTACCGTAGTGGTAACACTTAAGGTAGTAAGCTCGAAGGCTGGGGCTACTGTTACACTTACCGTAGCTGAGCTACAACCCGCATTGTCTTTCACTAGCACGTAGTAGCTGCCGCCTGCTAAATCTGGCAGCGTATACTCTGTGCCATTGCCCAATAAAGTGCTACTTGCCGTGCTATAGAACTCGGTAGTATATGGTGGTAACCCTCCTTTTATCTTCGTTACATCAAGTATTACCTTAGGAGTAGAAAGTCCTGCGCCGTTTTCGCACTTATACTGAGTAGCCGTTAGTACGCCGTCTTCAAAAGTGATAGGCTCTGGTGAGGTTACCACTGTATAAACACCTGCTGTACATCCCTCTTGGTTGGTAATACGAATATCGTACTTCACTCCTTGTGGGGTACCGTGCAAAGCCTGTAAAGGTAGCCGAGTGTGTACCCGAAGTAGTAGGAGTAGCCGTTACCGTTAGGGTACTACCCGTAGTAAGGTCGATAGCACTAATTATCGTAAAGGTATAAGCTTCAGTAGTTGAGCGTTTTTGGCATCACTACCTCTATACTACCCACTGGGGTAGCCGTTAAGCCTAAGTTACATTTCTCGTGATAAGGTTGTACCACTATTCCCGTTAAATCTATAGGTTCTGGGTCTTGTACCACAAACTCTTTCACTATAGGTCTACAATCTGCCGTTTCTGCATCATAGATGTACATACGATAAGTACCCTCTTGGGTAAAGGTAGCCGTACTAAGGGTTACCACCCCTCCTATTGGAGTTGGGAAGGCAGCATCAGTAGCGATAGTCTCGCTTGCTACCGTTCCGTTATCAAGTCGTTGTAAAGTATAGCTATAAGTACCTGTTCCTCCAGATACGCTTACCGTTATCTGTGCGGTAGGCGTAGCACAACTCTTCAGCTTAGTAAGAGTAGCCGTAGCGGTAATAAGTGACGTAGTGCTAAAGGTTATACCACTTGCACAACCATTTACATCGGTTACCGTAACTGTATGGGCTACCAGTGGTGTTACTTCTACCTCAAACGATTTGTTAGACTCTGTCCATTGGATAGTTTGGGTAGCAGCTCCATCTAAGCTATAGAAGTGAGCTCCTTGTCCTATCTTATTCAATTCAATACGCACTGGTATCTTGTTATTGTTATTAGTATACGCCTGACAAGCCAACGTAGTTGCCGTAACAACATTTGGCACATCGTAAGCCGTAACTGTAACCGTACTCATCTTCAGACAGCCAAAAGCATCGCGTACATACACATCCCACACGCCCGCTGGCATATCTACGTATTTAGAGGCCATAGTCGTTTGCGTGTATACCGTAGGAGCTACACCCCCTGCCGTTACATAGTTATAAGTATAAGTAGCGGTTCCTCCTCTGATGCCTAACCATATCTGTCCTTCAGCTATACAAGTCGCCTTCTTAGTCTCTGCTGTAGTGATTTGCAGCTCTATAGCCGAACGTTTGATTTCAAAACTCAAATGAGTTTACACAACCACTTGGCGATTCTCTAAAGGTTATATAGTACTTACCTGCTGGCAAGGAAGTATTTACATTCCTTGGGGTAGTAAATGGTGATGGTGTAGTACCTGCTACTACTGACTGGTGCGTATCTGCTTTATAGATATTCCAACTAATAGCATTAGTACTTCCTTGTACATTTGCCAATGTATAAGTAAACGTACCGTCATTGCCTGCCGCACATTTTACATTCTGTATATCAAAAAGTTGCCGATAAAATCGATCCTCCTGGCGCTGGCGAAGCCGCTTGCTGAGTAAATCTACAACCCGTAGTGATATTGTAAGCTACAAAAGTATAACGTACCCCTGGCGTTAAATTAGGAATATTCACCGTTACTCCTGTACCCGATGCCGTAGCTAAGTACCACATATCAGTACCTCCGTTAGGATTAATAGTTGATACGCTATTAGCTGCCGAACTAGCTGGAGGGTTCTGTATGCCTGTACGATATACCGCAAAGTACGCCTTTGTAGTCGAACTAAAGGTGCCCGAACTAGTAGCGCTAATAATAGCCTGTGTCTGTGATACGCAACCCAAAAACAGTTGGGAAGGTGATACTCATCACACTCGAGTTCGGATTTATCACTAAGTTATGCTCTTTGTTACAACCATTCGCATCAGTTATCGTTACTGAGTAATTACCGTAATCTAAGCTACCAAAAAGCTAATGATATATTATTCGAGGTAGCCGTTTGGGTAGCTTCTGCATTAGTACCTGTATTAAGTACCTTCACTACATAAGGTGCCGTACCGCCTGTACCCAACGTTACCGTTATCTCTGCTAAATCAGCTGCTGTACAGCCCATCTGCTTTAGTGATAGTCGCTGTCGATACTAATGGGTCTACCTTATCTATCGTAAAGGCTTGTGTTACTACACAACCTCTGGCATCAGTTAAATAGGCTACATAGTTGCCCGCTGCCATTGCTGTAGTGTTGGTTTTGTACCACATTAGCCGCATTGCGTATTACCAGCGTATGCGAAGTAGTACCTACATAATAATCAGCTGGGGTGATGATTACCGAACCGTTATCTTCACCACAAATAGCCTTAGTAGTAGTAAAGGTACTACTCAAAAAGCGTGGTGGGTCGTAGCTGATGCTCACATAGCGCTCTCTTCTACATTCACTGCCGTCTGGCTTATAGCTTACCGCAAACTGTACTATAGTACTAGTTGCTGTAGGTACTGCTATTGACACTGAGGCACTAGTAGTACTGCTAGCTATATGGGTAAAGGTAATTCCTCCATCTATGCTATAGCTAAACTCTTTTGGTAGAGTAGGTACTCCTCCTGTTACCGATAAGTCAAAGTTTTGTGTACTGCCATTGCAGCTCGCATACAATGGGGTTGTAGGCGATACCTGTAAGCTGAGCGGTGCATATATCTCTGCCGATACCGTTGTCTGACAACCATAACCATCAGTTAGCGTAAAGGTATGAACGCCTACCTCTAAAAGCATCTGGGTAAGTGTAGATATTACTATTGAAAGTATAGGTGTTACCGCCCGCACGTGTTACCTTATAGCTTGTTCCATTAGCACTAATAACCGTTAGTACTATCTTCTTCTCATCACCCGTGCTGTAACACATCGATGTAGGCTCTGCCGACACCGTAAGAGTTTGCATTCCATCTATTATCACTGTACTCTCTGTACTACAGCCATTCTTGTCTTTTTACTACTAAAGTATAAGTACCTGCCGGTATATCGCCTATCTCTTGTGGATTAGGCGTTGGGGTAGCTGGTACAAAGCTAGGCGTTACTGACACTAACTGATACTGATACCCTTCCGTATTACCGCCCGTAGCCGATACTTTTATCTTAGCTCTTTCTAAATTAAGGCAAGTTACACGCTCCATTAGCACCACCGATGGCACGATTGGGGTAGGTTCTCCTATCTTATAGTCTACCGTACCTATACAGTTCGCCTGACTCGCGTCTTGTACCTGTACGCTACCGCTCTGGGTTGCCTCTAAGCCTGTGATAGTAAATACTCCCTGAGCATCAAGAGTCGTCGGTGTCCAAGTAAGAGTAGAGGTGTTAATATCTATTACTGCGTATTTTATATTTACCGATGGCGCATTAAGCACACGTATACGCACCTGTCCATCAGCGGCTCCTATACAGCTCACATTCTTCTCTGCTCCGTATTTCTCTACGCGCATCTGCTTGTTAGCCTCTATGTTGATAAGCTGTGTAACTTTTTAGTTCGCAATAAGTAGTCGCTTGCGATACTTTCACAATATCAAGCGCAAAAGTCACTACCCAAAGCGGCATAAGAGTGTGAAGCTGAGCTAAGGATCTTTATTTGTATGTTGTTATTTGTAAAGCCGGTTACTTCTGCTGCTGTAAAGGTAGCGCTTAAGTTCTTCCAGCCTGAGCCGTTTGTTACCGTTCCTAGTGGTTTGGTTATAAGGGCTGTACCATCAGCCTTGCAAAGCGCTACTCTAAACTGTGCTGGTACCCCTGTGCTGGTAAGTAAGCTCACCGCATCCACACTCACCGTAAGCGGCGTATTAAGAGCCACTCCCGATAAGGTGCGTTTGTACGCTACCTCGCCATTACCATTACCTGCTACGGCTAAGTATCTACCGCCCGTAGGGTCTGACGGTATCGTCCAACCCGCTTTTGCTGGTGCTTGTTTGGTAATAAGCTGTTGTCCATCTTGTAGGGTCGTACTGCTTGTACCACATACTAAATCTGTATTAGCACTATCTACACAAGTATTTACATCACCTGTTCCAAAATCCTCTGTAAAGAGTACATTAGGGGTAGTTGATGAATTGGCTGGGGTGTAGTACACCGTTAGCGAGTGCGTTCCTGGTGCCAAAGTACGGTGGATAGTATCCCCTACAAGGGTCTGAGTAGCACTACCGTCTAATATATATTGGTAGGTTTGAGAAGCCGAAGAGCTTAGCGTTATCGTTACCGAACCATAGCCATTATCACAACGATATGCTATAGGACTTAAGCTCACTGTTGGCATACTGGTCATCTCTACCGTTATAGGTATGCTAACGCGGCAGTCCTTACTGTCTTTCACATAGATAGTACTGCTTCCGCCTATATAACCTACATTGGTCAGTACATAGCTTGTCTCACCATCAAAACTATAACGGTATGGTGGCGTACCTCCCGATACGTTATTCACCGCTACTTTATATTGGTTGTTTGCCGTATCGCAAGAGCGGTCAGCCACTACCCCTGCATACGCTCTAAGCGGTGCTTGGGTTGCTTTTATCTCTATAGGTTTTTTCACATAGCGGCAAGTTGCACTCGCTACATTCGATATCATCTCTACCTCATAAGTGCCCGCTGGTAAGCCCGTAAACAGACCGCCCCCACTAGTCTTAAACACCGGTAGTACTCTGGCTCCCGTATTATCTAACTTATACAAGTTGATAGTACGGTTGATATTCTGACTTCCTGGCGCAAATATCAAATTAATATGGCCACTATTAGGGTTGCTCTCACATTGTATCTCTTGTGTGGCCGATACCGTAAAGATATGTGGTGATGGCGGACTTATCACTACTTTATTAGAGTAAGCCTTCGCTCCGTTGCGCTGGTCACCTACTAAAAACTCGTATTCACCCACTTGGGTAATATTAGGCACTTCTAGCTCTACCCCCGTAGCTCCTTGACTAGCTAATTGTATACCAATAGGAGTTGATGCCAAAGCCGTAGCCTCATCAGCGTATTGTTTCTGACCATCTATCTTCCATATATAGAAGCGGTATGTTGGCTGTCCAGCTTCTGCTTTTAACTGCAACTTAGCCGTGTTGCAAGAACCTTCCTTAAAGCCTTTGAAAGTTGCTGTCATCTTCATATCCGTCTGCTTGCCGATGGTCTCATTAGCCGTATACTCGCAACCTGGTATCTGTGGAGAAGTAAACTTAAAGCGGTAAGTACCCTCCGTTAGGTTTTCTATAAGACCCGTATTATCCGTCTTTATATCCGTGCGGAATAAAGTTCCATTCCTATAAATCTCTACCTTATATTGTACCCCACTCGCACTCAAATGATAAGCTACCGATCCCTGTTCAAATGGTGTCTCGTCTTTCTTATCCGATAAACTACCCGATAAGCCGCCCGTAATTACCTGAAAATAGAACGCCTTATCACAGCCCGAATTCAAGAATTTCAAACGGTACAAGCCCGCTGTGGTTAGCGTAAAGGTCTTTCCTGAACTTAATGTACTCCAGCAGTCGTCCGTCTTTATACGGCAGTCAGGTTGTGTCGACGCCTGTCCATTACAACTGCCATTCCAGCTTTGCCACTCATAAGGTGTGTTATTATAATCCACTGATATAACCTTCGAGCCTCCTGTACAAAGATAAAACTGACTCGTCCAACCGCCGTCCTGTGCACAAGTAACCCCTATATTCTGCGCCTGCGCCTTTATAGGATCTTGTATGTTCCCCACTGATATGTAATCTATAGTCTCCGTCACAGTTAAATTAACTCCGTGACAAGATTTAGTCTTTACTACTTTGTAAATGCCGGGATTTATCGGACTATACGAAGCTGTATTTGCTCCTATGATAGCTCCATTGCTATCGTACCACTGGTAAGTTGTAAATCCACCTATGGCATTAAAGGTCATAGCTCCTACAGCACAATGTACTTCTTGACGATCGCAGCCCGAAGTATCTATAGTGGTCGAAAGGGTTGCTTCTTCAGTAATTGCAGCAGAAGGACACCCTATAGGCCCTCCTTCATAATTGAAGGATAAATCAGTTTGCAAAATAATTCTCGCAAGGAGCAAAAAGAGTATTGCAATCACCTTCCACTTTTTAGTGGAATACGTATTACCGTTGAGGGTCGCCTGCCTTAAGGCTTGAAGTAGTACCATTAGCACCTATCTCAAAAACGCCAGGTTTTATTGGCTGCACTATAAGCCGAAGTAGGCTGAGGATTATTCCAAGTACCATCTCCTGCCCCACTAAGGTCAGGGGCACCATTAGATATTAAGGTAGTGTTATCAGGCAATTTTACATTTATTACTGCTTTTGCTGATAGTTTCAGCCCCATTATTCTCATACTTCAATTCGTAATAGAAAGGCTGATTTACTTGTACTTGAGTAATAGGATTACCTGAAGTATCTACATAACGATGCGACTTCTTAAGCTTTACTGCATTCGATTTTATCGTTATAAAAAATGTACAAGAATTTGTGTTGCCTGATACATCAGTAAAAGTATAGGTAACAGTATGAGTACCTATAGAGAATCTATCACCAGGGGCGTGGGTGCGTGTAGTAGTAAGTCCTCCTAAACAAGAAGGCTCCCCTACAGGTTCTGTCCACCACACAGGAGTATCGCATCTGCCTACTGTAGCAGTAGCCGTAATATTTTGTGGACAAGGAGTTGTGATGCGAGGCATATCGGCTGGAGGCATCACTACTGTAGCTGTTTTGGTATACCAATTATTATTGCTACATCCTACTCCTGGTCGGATACGATACTCTGCTAGATAGGAAGTTGTTTCATAAATAGGTTCTGAAAAAAACTACTATTAATGCGATAAGGACTCGTAGTAGTTTTATTGCCATTAGTATCTAACTTAAACCATTGGATTTCGAAAATACTTTCGGGTACTCCTAACAGCTGTACAGTAGCCACATTGCCTTTGCAGAAAGGCACAGGGCGGTCTACCACCAAAGTAGGGTCGAAAGTATCTGAGACATCTAAACTGATGTACTTAGGTACTGTTTGGCAAACGTGTTTGGTTTCTATCAAATAGTGTTTACCAGGAGCCAAAGCCATCAAACACGTAGTAATACTTATTGTCGCTCTCTTGGTAAGTATGGGTTTTTCAGCGGTGTAGGGGTAGTAGTATTAGTAGCCGTAGCGCTGGGTCTTTCGTAGAGGTTAAACGTAAGCGGGAACTTCACAGCCTGCCCCGCGACATCAGCAGCAATCATATAGGTGCCCACCCCTTGGTCGCACAGCAAGGAGCTAAGCATAGGATTGAGGGGTTCGATAGGTTTAACCTCTATATCTTTTTCAAACTCGGTTATAGGGTATACCAGGTTCTGTCACCCCTATATAAAACCACGTTTTTATTGGGATGATATCCGGTACTATGAAGTCCTCCTGACCCAATCAGTTTGAGTTTGTATTTCCCAGGTAGCAAATTGATGAATGAGCCATTGAAAGGATTAGTATTTCGAATGATAGGCTGTCCTGCAAAGGTACCATTATCATTATATTTTTTTGCAAAAGAAATATTAAGGTTAGTATGAGAAAATCCTCCATTGCTTTTGTATACCATTTCAGCTACATTACAGTCTTTTTTGAAGGACAATTTTTCAGACTGATATTCCGTTTTTAAGAGGTCGTACTCGCGGGTGGTAGATCGCCCGCAGGCATCGGTTACCTTTATACGGTAGCGCCCTGCTGGCAAGTTAGTATAGCCCATAGGAATCCAGTTACTACTTGCACTGTTAAACGATTGGGAGAGGGTAAGAGGGAAGGTAATAGTACGACTTTGTGTAGCTGTTAAATGCCCTACTTGAGGAGTATAAGTCATTGTTTTAGTACCATCGGCAGGTTCTACCTCTAGCTTTAAGGGACTTACAAATTGGTTTGAAAGAAAGCGTATCATAAAAGCGCCAGTGCCCTCGTGTATACCATAAAGAGGATTGTAATAATCCCATATTTTTTCGATAGAAGGCAGAGAAGGATTGGGGTAAAATATTCTAATAACTCTTGTACAAGTTTCAAAACAGTTATTAGTATTTTTTTATAGGTAATTCTATAATACCCTTCGCCTACTGTTGTTAGATAAATACGGCGGTGCGTCCATCGTGCTTGTCCTGGGGCAGCGACAGCGGCATCGGTCATAGGCACTGGAGTCCAAGGTCCGGAAGCTGAAGCACCTTTTTTTCGAGCGTAAAGTGCTCCATTTTTTTCAATATCTATCTTATAAGGATCTTGGAAATACACATAATAGCGATAGGTTCCCCCTTGGGTAACATTAGGCATTTCTCGGTATGTGCCATCAAGAATAGAATAAAAGAGGCTCAATTCTTTAGTAGTACCAGTAGTACATCCGACAGGTATTCCCATATTATATGACCCATTAGCAACAGAGAACAAGCGATTGCTTGCGCAAGTAGCAGGATCAACCTGTTCGTTGAAGCGTACGGTTTCTTTGATAGTATTTTGTCCGCCTTTGATAGTAATTTCTAAGACATCGCCTTTTTGAATAATATGATCTCTTATATGATAGCGGTTATTATCAAAAGTACTTGAAATATCGAGTGTTTTTTTCCTATTTTAGTAGGGTCAGTAGAGTCTAAAAAAACGTACTACAGCAGTACCAGGTAGTCTAAAATAATTCAATAAAGCGTTTACGTTAGGAGCACCTTGGTATAGAGGAGTATTATCTTCTAATTTTCTAATTATAAAAGAAGCTCTGTATTTACCGCAACTAGTATCACTCACTATCATCTCTCTATAATCATACATTTTTAATTTTTGAGACACTCAGGTGTCTGTACTAAAAGCTGGTACTTGAATAGGTAGTCTGCGCGTTTCGCCACAATTATCTCCAGTTGTAGTCACGTCCTTAATTTGGATTCTCAGTCTTTGTCCTGCAGTAATAGGGTTAGTAGCGGTACCGCGTACCTCAATATAGTTATTGCCAGTAGGTCTTGCAAACCTTTGAGTAGGCAATAGCACATTTTCACCAGCATCATCGAGGATGGTTACATCAAAAGGGCCTCTACCTCCGTTAGGGATGCGAAAGCGCACCCCTCCTTGTTGGTTGCAAGTAGGAGCCAATCCTTCTAACCCTTGTATATTCATCGGTTTATAGCTATTAGCAATAGTAACAGAGCGTTCTACTATAGCCCCCGTCATAGCATCGCGCACTATGACTTGGTAGGTGCCTGACTCTAAGTTTTCTAAGGTATGCTCGGCTGTTCCTCCTGCTGCTACAGGATATGGAGTCATTTTATAAACTTCATTATCCTTTTCCCATTCCTTTGAATTGGACGATAAACTGCCCGCTTGAAGGTTTGCAGGCGGTGGGGTAAGGACTTTTTATTTTTTTAGCGGTTACTTTGATAGCATTATCAGCATAACAGCTTCCGATGATAGGAGTTATTTGCACATCGATACAATCAACTCCTTGGGCGAAACTAAGCCCAGAAAAAAACAAAAAAATAAAATTGCTGTAAGAAACTTTTTTCATTGTATTTATTTACACAAATAGTGCTACAAAAAGTAGTGTTTTTTCATATCCACCAAAAACCGCAACAAACTCTTGTAATACTTTTTTTGTTAAAAAAACACATCCAACTCATTATCAAATAGTTACACAATGTTAAACTACTGTTAATATTAGTCATTAGCATTTAGCTCTTAGCACCCCCCATTAAAACCTAAAACCTATACTAAAGATATACCTACACTATAGGAACACTATAGGAACACCGAAGGTTCCCCTTTATCACGTCTCACCTGTCCCAACCCTCTCAGCCTTCTCAATCGAAATTAAAAAAATTAACCATTAATAATTGATAATTAATAATTATTTCGTATCTTTGCCACGACTTACACCAAACAACACTTTTTGCACCGTATTTTTTTAACCTTATCATATTGAAAATTAACAGTATATGACAACATTAGTAATATTAGCGGCTGGTTTAGGCAGTCGTTTTGGTTCCGACAAACAGTTAGAAAACATACATAATGGCAATGCTCTCTTCGATTATGCTATCTACGATGCTCTCGAAGCGGGTTTTTGATAACATAGTGCTTATCATTCGTCACGAAATAGACGATTTGGCACGTCAACACTTAGAAAACAGGTTTGCCGGAGTGCCTATTACTTACGTGTATCAAGATGATTTTTAATCCTAAAGGAATAGAGCGCAAAAAAACCTTGGGGTACAGGGGCACGCTATGCTATGTGTAAAAGACTTTGTAAAAGGGCTTTCCTTATCATAAATGCTGATGACTACTACGGAAAAGAGGGTACCGCCTAATGTATGAGGGCTCTTAACTCAGAGAAAGAAAAGACTTTCTTCTCTGGTGGCTACCTACTCAAAAAAATACACTTAGCGAAAAATGGTACGGTATCACGTGGTATCTGCCAAGTAGATGAAAATCACCACTTGCTGTCAATCAACGAGGCTACTAAGTTGCGTAAGTTAGATGAGCATACTGCTATAGATGAAGAGACTAACACTCAATATCCGCTAAGCACTTACGTATCAATGAATTTCTGGGGCTTCACTCACGAGGTATTTGAGATAGCCGAACGCTATTTTGCTGATTTCATAGCAGAGAACAAAGAAAACCCTAAAAGCCGAGTTTTACATCCCAATGGTTGTACAACACGCTATCAAAGACTACGGTTACAAATTAGAGGTATTGCCCAACCACGACACTTGGTTTGGTATGACGTACCACGAAGATTTAGCACTCGTACAAAAACGAGATACAAAAAGCTAGTAGATAAAGGCGCCTATCCAGACAGATTTTTAAATGCAATAACAACTAAAAAAACATAAGAATTTAACAACTAATTATTTATAAGAATGAAAAGAAATAGCCAATCAATTCATCTTAGAAGGAGACATCCTTTCTATTGAGCCTTATGGCAATGGGCATATCAATCGCACTTATTTAGTAAAAAAACTAGTGCTAACAACTATATCCTACAAGGGATTAACAGCAATGTATTCAAAACACCTCTTGCTATTATTGCCAATATCGAATTGCTGTGGGAAACACAGCCCAATAACCACATTATCCTGCCAATGATGCCTGCAACAAGGGGGACACTCAGTAACTGCTGATGAGGTAGTATGGCGCATCTTCCCTTTTGCCGAAGGCTACACTTCATACGAATTCATAGAAGAACCTTGGCAAGCTGAAAAGGCTGCTAATGCCTACGCTACCTTTATGAAAAACGTTTGCTAATATCGACACTTCGCGATTGCAAGCTACTATTCCTAACTTTCACAACGGGCATTTGCGCTTTCAACAGTTAGAAGACGCTCATAAAGCAAGCTACTCCTGCTCGCAAAGAAAAAGGCTAAACACCTGTACGAATTTGCCCAAGAACACAAAGTTATCTTCGACCTTATCCAAAAAGAAGTAGATGAAAAACGCATTCCGATACGCATCACTCATAACGATACCAAAATCAACAATGTACTTATCAACAAAGCAAACCCTGATGATTTCAGAGTTATCGACCTCGATACGGTAATGCAGGGTATCCTACTATACGATTTTGGCGATATGGTGCGTACCTCTGTCAGTCCGACTGAAGAAAACGAGGCTGATGACAGCAAAATAGTATTTAACACTGACTTCTTCGAGGCGCTCTGCAAAGGTTTTTTTCAGTGATGAACCCTGTAATGACAGAGGCTGAAAAAAAGCACATATAGTAGATGGTGCTAAGTATATGATTTTCATCATCGGCATCCGCTTCCTCGCTGATTATTTTAACAACGACATCTATTTCAAAACGTCTTATCCTGAAGAAAACTACATCAGAGCGCGCAATCAGTTTGTGTTGCTACAACGTTTAGAGGATAAAGAAGCTGAATTAAAAGTTATTGCAAGAAAATATTTTTAATTAGTCTTTAGCCGTTAGCAAGCAACAACATTCTAACGACTAACGACTATGGACTAAAGACTAAAAAAACAATAATATGAAACCACTAGAACAAAAGTTTAAAGAAGTATTCGGCAAAGATGCTGAACAACAATTCTTCGCCCCAGGAAGGGTGAACCTAATCGGCGAACACACCGACTATAACGGCGGTAACGTGTTCCCTTGCGCTATCGACAAAGGTACTTACGGATTGGTAAGCAAACGCGCTGACCGTACATTCCGTATGTATTCTGAAAACTTTGCAGACCTTGGCATAATGGAATTTACCCTCGATGAATTGGTAAACGACAAAAAACACGATTGGGCGAACTATCCTAAAGGTGTGATTAAAATGTTTGTAGAAGAAGGCTTCAAAATAGATAGCGGCTTCGATTTCCTCGTATCGGGCAACATTCCTAACGGAGCGGGTCTCTCTTCTTCAGCTTCTATCGAGATGCTTACTGGCATTGTACTTAAAGATTTATTCCACCTCTCTATCGACCCTATAGCTATGGCGCTTTTGGGCAAGAAGGTGGAAAACTTGTTTATTGGGGTAAACTCTGGTATTATGGACCAGTTTGCTATAGCTATGGGCAAAAAAGACAACGCTATACTACTCGATTGCAATACCCTAAAATACGACTACGTGCCTGTAGTGCTTGAAGATGAAGTAATTGTAATTGCTAACACCAACAAACGTCGTGGTTTAGCTGACTCTAAGTATAACGAACGCCGTGCCGAATGCGATGAAGCGTTGGCTGAACTACAAACCAAACTGCCTATCAAAGCATTAGGCGAACTTTCTATCGAAGAGTTTGAAGCTAACAAAGATCTTATTAAGAGTCCTATTCGTCAGAAAAGAGCTAAACACGCCGTATACGAAAACCAACGCACACTAAAAGCGCAAAAAGAGCTTTCAGCAGGCAACTTGGCTGAGTTTGGTAAGCTAATGAACCAATCACATATCTCTTTGCGCGATGATTACGAAGTAACCGGTGTAGAACTCGACACTTTGGCGGCTCTCGCTTGGGAACAACCAGGAGTTGTAGGTTCTCGTATGACAGGTGCTGGCTTTGGCGGCTGTACCGTTAGCATAGTGAAGAAAGACAAAGTAGATGACTTTATCAAAAACGTAGGCGAGGCTTACAAAAACAAAATAGGATATGCTGCCGACTTCTACATCGCTGCTGTAAGTGAAGGCGCACGAAAACTTTAATACAAGACAAGAATGATAACCATCAACAAAAGCCTGTTCGGAACTCATAACGGACAGGGCTGTCTATCAATATAGTTTGCAGAACGCGAACGGCTTTTCGCGTGTCTGTACTTAGCTTAGGCGGTACTATTACCGAAATTTGCGTAAAAGACAAACACGGCGTACTTAAAAACGTAGTGTTAGGCTATGCGCGTTTAGAAGATTATATAGGCAATGGGGCTTACAATGGGGCTACCATAGGGCGCACTTCAGGCAGAATACACAAGGCTGCCTTCTCTATAGACGGCAAAACCTATCACCTCTACAAAAATAATGGCGAAAACTCATTGCACGGAGGTAAAGAGGGCTTCAGCAGTAAGATTTTCGAAGTGAAAGAACTCGCTAACGGAATAGAGATGCACTATGTAAGTCCTGATGGTGAGGAAGGTTACCCTGCTACTGTCGATTTCAAAGTGCGTTATACTCTTACTGAAGACGATAGTTTGCACATAGCTTACGAGGCAGTAGCCGATGCTAAAACTTACTTAAACATCACTAACCATAGTTATTTCAACTTGGCAGGCGACTTAGAAGTAAATGGTGATGCCCAACAACTGCAAATAGCGGCTGATAACATCTGCGAGCTGGCAGAAGGATTAATACCTACTGGCAAATACCTAGCTGTTGAAGGTACTACTTTCGACCTTCGCAAGGGAAAATCATCAAAGAAGGTATAGCGGAAGGGCACCCTCAGTTCAATATTACTCGTGCATACGACCACCCATTTGTGCTCAACCACAGCGGACTGAATGCTGCCCCTCAGTTGGTATTACATTCTCCTGAAAGTGGTATCACTATGGAAGCCTATACTACCCAACGGGTCGCAGTGATTTATACCGGTAACTTTTTTTAGACGAGGTACCCGTATTTGATAAGGTATGTACCCCTCAGGAAAAAAACCTGCTAAGAACCCTCGTTTTGCAGGAGTAGCTATCGAAATGCAGGACTTCCCCGACGGCATCAACCAACCTAATTTCGGAGTAAAACCGCTCGAAAAAGGAGAAGTTTATAAGCACGAAACTATTTATAGGTTTAGACGTTAATAAAAAATGGATATTTACATTGAAATAGAAACCCTTATTACCTATGCAGTGCTGCATAACTTGGTAAAAAGAAGATCGCATACTCGTTACCAATGCCGTATTAGAGAGTATTGGTTGTGATAGTTATCGCGAGTTTACCGCTGAAGAGCAGGCACAGATAACAGCTGCCGCTCAAGCGATTACCTATCCTACAGAAGTACTCGACCGCATTGTAGAATGGGCTGCTACGCAAAGGCAAACTTACTGCTGACACTATCACCTACCGCGACCTTTTAAATGCTAAGATTATGGGGCAAGTACTGCCTCGCACTTCGGTGATAGCCTCCTCATTTTGGGAAACTTACCAAAAAGATAAAGTACAAGCTACAAATGACTTCTACGAGCTAAACAAACAGAGCAATTACATTCGCACCGATAGGATTGCTAAGAATATACTATGGGAACACCCCTAGCAAGTATGGCAACTTAGAAATTACCATCAACCTATCTAAACCTGAGAAAGACCCTCGCGACATTGCCGCTCAAAAAGATGTAGTAGCCACTAACTATCCCAAATGCTTACTCTGCAAAGAGAACGAAGGCTATATGGGGCGGGTAAACCACGCTGGCCGACAAAACCTACGTGCTATTCCTCTCAACTTGGCAGGCGAGGACTGGTATTTTCAGTACTCACCCTACATCTACTATAATGAGCATTGTATCGTCTTTTCGAGCGAGCACCGCCCGATGAAGATAGACCGCGCTTGTTTTGAGCACGTGTTGAGCTTCGTCGCACAATTTCCTCATTATTTCCTCAGCTCTAATGCCGATCTGCCTATAGTAGGAGGTTCGATACTCTCACACGACCACTTTCAAGGAGGTAAGCACGAGTTCCCGATGGAAAAAGCTACTGTAAAGGAAAAAGTGCAGTTTAAAGGGTTTGAAGATATAGAAGCAGGTATCGTAAACTGGCCTATGAGTGTATTGCGATTGCGCGGCGACAAAGACCGCCTTATCGACTTAGCTGATCATATCTTGCATTCGTGGATAGGCTACAGCGATGAAAATCTTGGTATTTACGCCTATACACAAGGGGTACGCCATAATACAGTGAACCCTGTGGCTCGCTTCAAAAAAATGGTCAATACGAGCTCGACCTTGCTTTTGCGCAACAACCGCACTGATAGTGCTCACCCAATGGGGATATTCCACCCTTATGAACACCTACACAATATCAAAAAAAGAGAATATTGGTATTATTGAGGGTGATGGGGTTAGCTATCCTGCCAGGTAGACTCAAAACTGAAATGGCAAGTATTAAAAAAACTTCTTGCTGAAGCTATAGCAGCAAGCAAGCCGTTTGAGAGTGTATACACACAGATGAGCAACAATGAAGCACTTCAAAAAAACACGCCAAGTGGTTAGAGCATCATATAAGCCACTGCCCTACTCCACTCACCTCTGCCTGTTTGGACAGTTTTATTGATAAGGCTATCGGAGATACTTTCTGCGAAGTTTTTAGAGAACTGTGGTGTTTTCAAGCACACCCCAGAAGGTGAAGAAGGATTTAGGAAGTTTATAAAAAGCAGTAAACAATCTTTTAAGAAAATAGGGAATTAGTAAATTTGCTAATTCCCTATCTTTTTACTACTTTTGCACTTTTAATTTTTTTCTTTATGACAAAAAAATACTTTTTTTACTCCTTTTTATTACTGCCTATAGCAGCAGTTTTTGAGCAGACACACGTATCAGGAAAAAGTTATTGACGAAAACGGTTTACCTGTACCCTATGCCAATGTACTATTCCCAAAAACAACTATCGGCGGTTATACCGATGAAGAGGGCGTTTCTCGCTATATTCAGAAAAAAAGACAACGCGAATTAGAGGTGTCGCTCATAGGATATACTACTAAAAAGTACATTTAGATAAAGATAATACTAAAGGACTGGTAATTGTACTGCCCGAAGGAGAACAATTAAGCGAGGTAACCATAGTGGCTAAACCCAAAAAAGCCCTCCCTAAGAAAGAAAACCCTGCATATACAGTACTACAAGGTATTTGGAAAAACAAGAAAAAACGCGGACTGCAAAATGCTACGGCTTATCAGTACCGCAAACATAGCACTACCGAGTTGGGCGTGAACAACCTCGATACTATCTTCCTCCAAAAAGCATTAGGCAAAGAGTACGACACTATTAGACGTATACTTTCTGAGAAAAAATACAAAGAAACTTTCTCACTGCCAATGTACCTCACTGAGAAAATAGAAAATGTATACGGCAATAATCAGCTGAATAAAAAAACGAATTGATATAGAGGCAGAACGCTCGCAAGGCATTGTACAACAAGGATTTGGCTTAGAGCGTGTAAGCCAATCATTTGACGATTTCGACATTTACGACAATACTTATATGATACTCAACAAGCCTTTTGTTAGCCCATTGGCAGAGTTTGGTTATGGGGTGTATCTATACGTGTTGAGCGACACCATACAAGACGGCAACCGCTCGTTCTACCGCATCAACTTCTTCCCCGAGACGACCAAGATTTAGCACTCGAAGGGAAGTTTGAAGTAGATACTAAAACCTATATAGTAAAAATCAATACAAATGCGTACCACTCCTAAAACAAATATCAATTTGGTACGCGGTCTCTCTTTTGAGAAGTATTTTAGCATACAAAATGACAGTATCTACCTACCTGAACGCGAAATTCAGGAGGGCGATTTTACTCTTTTGACTAAAAAAGATGAAGAAAAAAAGGATTATATGTGAAAAAAACAACATATCTTTCTCGCATATTATCCTCAACCAGCCCAAACCTGCCACCTTTTACGACCAACAAGTAGTAAAAAAATATCAAAAACCAGTTCAGAAAGGAAGATAGTTATTGGGACACCCATACTATCGGTGGAACTGACTTAACAAAAACTAAGCGACTTATAGCTGAAGTAGGCGATAATAAGCGCATCAAAATGATAGGCGACCTGACCGACATCGTAACCTCTGGCTACATACCCATAGGTAAGTATATGCAGTTTGGACGTTTCTGGCAAGCCTTCTCAAGCAACAACGTTGACGGACTGCGCTTACGGGCTGGCTTACGCTCGTTTATTTCTACTGACGATCGTTTTCGCACCTACGTATACGGAGCATACGGACTAAAAGATAAACTTTTTTTAAATACGGAGTTAGTGGCAAATACCTTATTTCTTACCGCCCGCGCATCGGCATCGGGGCTGCTTACCAAGATGATAACCTACAGTTAGGTAGCTTCGTGATGCACGATGACACCAATTTAGATTTCGAAAAGACCACTAACTTCATCATTGCAAGGGGCGAAAACTACTATCTGACACGCAATAAGAAGATACAAGGGGTTATTAACTACGATATAGCAGCTAATATACGGCTTTCGGTGTTTGGTACCTACCAAAGTTTATCTTCTGCTAGCGAAGAGAACTTTTTGATAGCTTATCGCAACCCAAAAACAGGCGATATACTGCGTGATTATGACAATTTTTACACCGGCACCGAACTGACTTTTACCCCTGGCAGAAAGGTATTCGGCTATGGAGTAGAACAACGCTACGGCAAAAAGTTGTTTTCTACCTATACTCTCAAATATACTAAAGGGGTAAGTGGTATAAGCCATAGTCAGTTTGACTACGACAAGGTACAAATATTAGCAAGTAAGCCTATACCGATGTTTGGCTACGGCATACTGCACGCTAACCTCGAAGCAGGAAAAGTATTGGGGACCGCCCCTCTTATTGCCCTTGCTCCTACCCCAGCTAACCAGTCGTATTCTACGGCTAAAAAAACACTTTTGCACTGCTTGACTACTACGATTTTATCACTGATACTTATATTAATGGCTATTTTTGAACATCATTTTTGATGGCTTTTTTTGTTCAATAGGGTACCGTTCCTACAGAAAACACGCTTTAAGAGTCTCCTTTTCGGTAGATTTGCTTACGGAACACTCTCAGAAAAGAATAAGACAGCTAATATGAGTAATATAGTATTCAACTCTCCCGAAAAACTGTATTGGGAATACGGTTTTGGTATTGAGAATATCGGTTTAGGCAACTTCCGTTTTATACGTTTAGACTTTGTATGGCGCAGTGATTTCAACGATGTCAATGGGGTACGTAACCCTAAATTCGGCATACGCTTAGGGATAGAACCATCTTTTTAATGATTAATGACAAATGACAAATAGCGAATTAACAAAAAAACTGATATTATTAGGAGAGTTATTCAATGATGCCGAGCGATTCTCAGCTATATTTGCACAGGCTGAGGAGCAAAACAGTTGGTTTACACAGCATAACTTAACTTTTGCTCGCAACACTTGGGCTACAACCCTATCAGAAGCTAATATAAAACGATGGTTATCGGCTTATAAGCTATCCGAGCCACAAAATGTAAAGAAAATATTGCTGATAATGGCCGGCAATATCCCCTTAGTTGGTTTTCACGACCTACTATGCGTATGGGTGTCAGGACATAAAGCGGTAGTAAAACTTTCGTCAGAAGATAAACTACTACTCCCCTTTATAATAGAACAACTAAGAGACCTCATACCTGAATGGGCAGAAGCCGTAACCTTTTCAGATGAGAAAGTAACTGACTTTGATGCAGTAATTGCTACCGGAAGCAATAATACAGCGCGCTATTTTGAATACTATTTCGGTAAAAAAAGCCTCATATCATCAGAAAAAAATAGAAACTCTGTAGCTGTACTTACTGGCAAAGAAACCCAAGAGGAGCTCACTGCCTTAGGAAAGGATATCTTTCAGTACTACGGACTTGGCTGTAGAAGTGTTTCTAAACTATTTGTAGCCCGAAAAACTACTCTTTTGATGCTTTTTTTCAAGCTATTTACGCCTATCGGGATATTATAAATGAACAGAAATATGCCAATAACTATGATTATAACAAGGCTGTATACCTAATGAGTTTATATAAGCTACTCGAAAATGGTTTTCTAATATTAAAAGAAGACAAGAGTTATGCTTCACCCATAGCTACCTTGTTTTTACGAGTATTATACCGATACAGAAGCTCTGAAAAACAACTCATTACCGATACCGAGCAAATACAATGTGTAGTAGCAAAAGGATTACTACCCGATGAAATAGCTTTCGGAAATACACAAATCCCCCAGTTATGGGAGTATGCTGATAATGTAGATACACTAAAATTTCTTTCAAATTTTTGTTTAAAAAGAGTAAAATGACAGAAAAGAATCTTTTAAGCAAAGAACATCACAAAAATACTGATAATCAGATTTATATAAAAAAATAAGAAAAAAATATTTAATTTTTTTCACTAAAAAAATGTTGCAGGAATAAAAAAAGTCGTACCTTTGCAACCGCATTGAGAAAAAAATGCATTGCTAATAATAAGCAGATTGAAAAAAATAAGGTCCGTTCGTCTAGGGGGTTAGGACGCAAGGTTTTTCATCCTTGTAACAGGGGTTCGATTCCCCTACGGACTACAAATAAAAAAATGTCTTTTATACAACTTTATTTTTTTAGTTGAATAATTAAGGTTAAGGTCCGTTCGTCTAGGGGTTAGGACGCAAGGTTTTTCATCCTTGTAACAGGGGTTCGATTCCCCTACGGACTACAAAATACAATATTTCGAAAAGTATCTGTAAAAAGATACAATGATAAAAAAAATAAAATAGTAAGGAAAAATGGCAAACCATAAATCAGCGTTAAAAAGAATTAGAAGAAACGAAGCAGCTCGTTTACGCAATCGCTATCAACACAAAACAGCACGTAATGCTATTAGAAAACTACGCGCTTTAGAAAACCAAGAAGAAGCTAAGGTTCTTTTTCCCTAAAGTAGTTTCTATGATTGATAAACTTGCTAAGAGAAATATTATTCACGCTAATAAAGCAGCGAATTTAAAAAGCAGTTTAGCTAAGCACTTAAACAAATTAGCTAAGTAGTCATTTAGGTTTTAGATTTATCACTGATGCCAGATTTATGTAAGTAAGTCTGGCTTTAGTGTTTTAATAAAAATAGTAAAATATGAAAAACAAAGCTTTCAAAGTAGGGTTTTCTACTTTTAGTAGCAGGCTTAATATCGTGTGATGGAAGCCAGCAGACCTCTGACAACATCCCTACAGAACATAAAGTAAAATCAGTTGATTTTAAGGAGCTAAAACTAACAGAGCTCACACCAAAAAGCTCAGGAAGATTTAAGGCAATGGAAAAACTTTCAGTCATTAATGCAGATCATCATATCAATGGCGCCTAACAAGATAAAAAAACACTGATGCTTTAGTGCTTTCTAACCCTGACAGCTTACTCATTTACAGCCGTCTTCACCCTATTAGTTCTAAAACAGAAAGTATAAATACCTTAGTAGAACGCGACTGGCGTACTCCACCTAATAGTATAAAAAGACACTGTTTTTAGAGTAGAAAAAATAAAAGAAGAAGGAAAGGCTTTTCTACAATGGCGGCGTTTTTTAGTAGCTAATATACCTTATACATTTTCAGTAAGTTCTAAGAAAATAAACTACCCTCACCTCAATTTAGTATTTTTCTGAAGGAGGAAAAGAAGAATTAAGCACACAGTTAGCACTTGACACACTTTCTCCTCTATCTGCTAATGTAAAAAGAAGAGCTTTAGTAGACGATTGGAAAGAATTTGAAGTAGCATTTTCCCCTAAGAAGACTGGATACTACAATATTCAGCTATCATTAGATGAAGAAGCAAAAGCGAATGACAATGTGATTTTTATATCGTCTAGTACTCGAATTAGCTGCTAAAAACTTCCAGAAAAGTAAGTCAATATTCTGACAAAAATAATAGGAGAAAACTCAAGAGTAGAAAGTTCTTATTACTCAGTATATTTTTTTGGCTTACACAGATGCAAGATACTTTACAAGAATTGCTGAGTGACACTTTCCCTGAAAGAATCGATATTCCTAGTATAAAAGCTCGTTTTTAGGCTCTTTCAGACAGAAATCAAATCATTAGCTAACAACGTTAAAAAAACAACCCTGATTTTTAAAGAAGAGGCCATTAAAAAAACAATATTAATCTTTTTAGAAGATACTTTTTAATAGTATCATCTCTCATATTAATAAGATTTACAACAATGATTTGGATGAACGTATGCGTTATATAGATACCAATAACGAATAATTGTCAGTATTTTATAAAATAAAAAGCAAGCACTATTTTCGTAGTGCTTGCTTTTATTGTTATCTGTATAGGGTAAAGTGTCCCATATACTCTTGTCGGTCATCATCTTCGTGTGTGCGCAGTATATACCAATAGTCTCCTGACGGCATCTCTTTGCCTTCATAACGACCATCCCATACCTGACCCGAACGAAGTGTCTTTATATAACGTCCATAACGATCGTAAATATCTACCGTTAAGTTAGGATAACTGCGGTATATATCAGGATCCCAACCGTCATTCTGTCCGTCACCATTAGGGGTAAAGAAATCCGGCGGTACCGACTTCATATACTCCTTCTCTATCGTAAGTGTAGAACTACAATTATTAGCATCTATAGCCTCCACTACTACCAACTTAAAGATACGTCCATTCACCACTCGACTCGTTGGGTCTGTTGGCTTAAGCATATATTCACTCTCTCCATTCTCATAACTGCCATTGAATGTTATAGAATAAAGGTGTATCTCCCGTATATGGATTACCTCCTACTACTTTCACTCTAACCTTGTTAATTTCGCGTGGATCTGTCTTATCTAATATCTCTAAGCCTGGATAACGCGTTACACTTACCGTTCCTGCCAAGGTACTTGAACATAGAGAAGTCATTCCTAATGGTCGATAGAATATCATTATCGTATATACCCCATTGTTCTCTATATTTCTTGTCCTCAACACCTGTTTATCACCATCTACATAACCCACAAACGGTTTAATAGGCTCTCCGTTTATAGAGTAAGAAAGTGTCTGTGATGATATCAGCCCATCGCTATTATCTCTAGCAAGCGTTATCTGTATATATGGATTTGAGCTTGTTGTCGATACTGTCGAACATTCAAAACCTACAGTAGCTGTTGCTTGCAGACTAGGTGCTGCTGCTATCGTTATATTTTGGGTTTGCGGACAGTTGCCATCTCTAAAGACTAAGCTATAAGTACCTGGCGCCATATTAGTACGCGATACCGTTGTGCCTGTAGCTATACCCGTTCTGGTGTCTATCACATTACCTTGTGAGTCTTTTAGTTCATAGCTATAAGGGGCACGTCCTCCTTGTATCATAAACTCAAGTTGTCCATCTGATTGCTGATAGCAAGTTTCTGTTACTGTCTTCACTACGCCTAATTTCAATACATCTGGCTCTTCTATAGTGATACGCTCACTAACTTCACAACCTATTACAGCATCTTTCACTTGGATAGTATACTGTCCTTTAGGCAAGTTTACAAACATATTAGTACCACTAAATGTACCTGCCTGTGGCGTAATACTATAAGTATAGCTACCCGTTCCTCCTGTCACGTTTATCTGTACCTTACCATCTATCTCTCCATAACAAGTGATATGGGTCACACTTACCGTCTTACTAAGCGGTGCATAGTTATCTACATTTACAGTCAGTGTTTGTACACAGCCTCCTTGGTGTCTTACCGTAATAGTATGTACTCCGGCTGTTACTGAAGTAAAGTAATTGCTTGCTTGCGCTACCCCGTCTAAAGCAAAGGTAGTTTGCGCTGCTACATCTGTATTTACTCTCACTCTAATAGCATTGTTCACACTATTCGATGGACAGCTGTATTCTACTGTAGCTGTTGCTTGTAGGTCTACTCCACCTTTTATTGTTATCGGATCACTTTCAGTAGTACAACTCATAGCATCTTTTACTTTTATCGTATAAGTACCCGATGCTAAACCTGTATACAAGGTCTTACCTTGATACCAATTAACTCCACCATCTATTGAAGTACTGTAAGATTGAGTGCCGCCAGTAATAGTTACTGATATAGTTCCGTCATTAGCACCATAGCAAACCTCATCAGTCTGTCTATCTATTCGTACTCTGATCAAGTCTGGCTCTGTAATTTTGAATATCTCATCTCTATGGCAGCCATTAGCATCTTGTATCCTCACTACATATTCTCCTGGTGCTAATTTCTCAAACACACCGGTCTCTACTACCCTATCAAAACGTGGGCTAATAGCATACACTATCGTACCGGTACCACCCGTAGCCGTTACAGTTATCTTACCATCTTTCTCACCTTTACAAGTGATGTTGGTAACTGCACTAGTTACTAATATTGGGTTCGCTTGATCTATCACTATATCTGCTGATGTGTATAGACAATCTACCCCACTCTTCACTTTTATGTAATAAGTGCCAGTAGCCAAGCCACTAAACGCCCAGTCGGTCACATTGATTTGTGTAGCTGAGATAGTCATTGCTACAGTACTTGGTTTTTTGTACAACTCATACTGATAGCCTCCTACACCGCCTGTAGCTGAGAAGGTTATACGTGCTGTAGCTTCTCCATTACATTTCACAAACGCATCAGCGGTATTTACCGTTAAGCTTACAGGTTGTACTGCTACTACCTCTACCTTATTAGATGCTGCTGATAGGCAAGTGTTAACATTAGCATCTTGTACATAGAACTCATAAGTACCCGGCGGCAATGTAAACAAGTTATTAGCTGTAAATGAGCCGCTTGTACCTTGTCGGTATCGATAGCTACCACTACCGCCCGTAGCCGTTACTTGTATCGTAGCCTGTGTTTGTAAGCAGGTAGTTGGACTTACTATCGAAGCCGTCACTTTTATTTCCTGTGGCTCATCTATAGTTACCGGTATAGTCAAGTCGCAGTTCCAACCGTCTACTATCTTCACATTATATTCTCGTGCATCAAGCCCTGTAAAGGTCGTACTGGTTTGCGCTCCGTAAATTTGCGCTCCTCCTACTTCCCACAGTTCGTACGTGTAGTTACCACTACCACCCGTAGTACCACTTACCGTAATACTACCACCTCTTTCACTGAAGCAATTCACATCAGTCTTAGTTACCGTTGCTGCTATAGGAGCTGGTGGACTCATAACTTGAGTTACACTCATCTCACAGCCATTTTGGTCTTTCACCCATACTGTATAGGTTTCTGATACCAAACCTTCAAACACTGAAGTACTGCTATAATTACCATATACACTATGTGCTGCTGGCGTTGGCGTACCTACTGTCAAGCGATACTCATAATTGCCCCAGCCACCAGCGGCTGTTACCATAAAGCTACCTGTTTGTCCGCTACCGCATTTTATCTGGTTCGTTATCGTTGTACTTGCCGTTAATGCTGATGATGGACCTGATAAAGTAGCTAAGGTAGCGGTCTTAGTACAGTTTGGATACTGTGTTTCTGTTACCTCTACATAGTACTTACCTGCACTTAAACCTCCTATAGGTTGGGTTCTCGGGTCACTTGTGTCATTTCTACCTGCTGTAGAACTTACTACCTCTACTCCGTATTCATTTACTACTCTAAAGGTGTAGTTGCCAGCATAGCCTCTCATCGATAATGTCAACTCTCCATCATTGCCCGCTGCACAAGTTACCGGTTTGGTTTGTGCCGCACTTATCGATATATTATCGTAATTAGCTATTCCGTAGTTTACACTATCATAGCAACCCGTAGCACTGTCAGTTACGGTTACTTCATAATAACCTGGCGTATCAAAGGTTACTGATACTACACTCACTCCTGAGGTTACCGTATAGATACTTGGCGTAGTTGTACCTCCTGTCACTCTCACTATATAGCCCTGATTAGAACCGCCTTCTATAGTAAAGTCTACCACTTCTGGCCCTTGACAGTCTATCGGACGAGTCTGTTGTGCTTTAATAGCTGTAATCCGTTTTAGTGGTGGTATTACCGTTGGACTGTTTACACTATTAGCAGTACAGCCATTAGCATCTCTTACATATACTACTACCGTTTGAGTGTAGCTACCATTGCTGCTGATACTTACCACACTGCTATTTGTATAGCCCGTAGTGCTGGTGCTTTTGTCCGTCAAACACTTCAAAAATTATAAGTGTAAGTACCCGTAGTTCCACCATCTGCTATCGCTTGTACGATTGCCTGACGCGCCTGATTATTCGCATCACAGCTAAAGTGGGTCGTTACCGTTGTACTGCTCACTACCAACTGTGCAGGCTCTGTAATAGTAATAGTTTGTGGCTGTTCACAAGCTCTCGATGAACGTACCGTTACCGTATATACCCCTGCTTTTTAGGCCCAATATGAGAAGTCCTTAGGCGTTGTATTTACCGTTTCAGTTCTTGTTGTAAAGCCTCCGGCTCCTTCTATCTGTATTACATAATCTGTCTGTGTTTGTGTACCTGGTATGGTTACATCTATCCTACCATTATCACCCCCGTGACAGCCTACATTAGTTTGTGTATAAGTAAAGGCTACCGGTAACGCTGGTGTTACCTCTATTGTAGTGGTTTTTGTAGCACAAGCCGTATTGTTGTCTTTCACCCCTACTATATAATTACCTGCAGGTACTCCTGTAAATACCGGTGTAGTGCTTACTGTTGCAGTACCACCTCCTTGTGGGGTAAGGGTATAGGGTGATACTATTACTACCTCCCTTGGTGAGTAACACTCAAGGTAGCACCCGTAGGACTCGCACAAGTTACCTCTTTGACTAGCTGTACTTGTACATTGCTGATTGGCTCGTGAAGTTTTTCCTGTCGCTAATGTTAGCGTTGCCGGACAACCCCAACTATCGCTTACCACTACCTCGTAGTTACCAGCTCCCAGACCGGTAAAGGTTCGTGTACTTTGTGGTATACCTTCCTTCACTCCGTCTTTTATCAGTTGGTAAGTATAATTCACTCCATCTCCTCCTGTTATAGTCGCTACGCTTATCTCTCCAGTACCTGCCACGCAGTTCTCTTGAGTAACCGTTAGCGTACCGCTAATAGGCGTTGGATTATTCATCGTGATGCTCGCTACTAATAGCGGACAGTCTTTCCTCAAATTGTCTCGTACCCATACATAGTATGTGTCTGATACCAAGCCGCTCTTATAGGTGGTCGTTGTCCACGCTCCTGAGGCTGTTGGTGGTGTTATAGTCGTACCAATATGGTATTGATAGCCACCCCAGCCACCACTTACATTCTCTATGCGTATCTCTCCATCATTATTACCTGATACACAAGTAATTGATCGTACGCTCGTCGTAGCAGTAAGAGTTTGTGTCGGACTCTCTATACTAAACCTTTGTACTTGTTCACACAATGTTTGTTGGTCTTTTACAGTTACTGTATAAATACCTGCTGCTAAGCCCGAGATATTAAACTTATTATTTGTACCTGCAAACATAGGTGACGGATTTATCGTTCCACCTGATGGGGTTACCGATACCTGATAAGTATGCAAGCTATCTAAGCCCTCTAAGGTGAAGGTAGCCGTACCATCTGAACCACAAGCTATATTCCGTGTCTGTACATCTACTATCCTAAAGGTATTAGGATCAGGTGATATATAATCGTATGATACTATACAACCCGTATTCTTATTACCTATCCAGAACTTATGGGTTGCATTAGGCGTTACCGTAAAAGTATTGCCTGTCTGCCAAGGCGCTGTGCCTATCGCTACCGTTGGGGCTGTCGCTCCCTCATAGTAGTAGATAACCCCCGCTCCAAATGGTAACACACCATCTTTGGTCATCGTTAGGGTAACAGTTGCTACCTGACAAGTAGTTGCACTTACCACCTGTAAGTTAGCCACATCTATGCGTTCATAAGGCACTATCGTCTCAGTAACGCTCGTATAACAGCCTGAAGCATCTCGTAGCGTAATAGTTACTACCGAACCCTCTGCTATCCCTAAGGTATAAGTGTTGCTATATACTTTATTACCATATGCATCTTCAAACTCTATCGTACGTGTGCCCGTACCACCTGCTATAGCAGTCGGTGGTACTACTATCTTAGCCTGATTAGTCTGACCGTTATTGCCACAAGCAAACTGGTCTACCTGTATAAGCGTAGCACTTAGTGTTAAAGCAGGTGGTGTACCTACCCTAACTACCGTTGTAGTACTACAGCCACTATCGCTATTTTTAACCGTTATCGTATACACGCCTGCCTCTAAATCCTTAGCCGAACGTGTACCCAAATTCCATCTCGGCGCCGTTACCGGACCTGAAGGCCCTACAATATTGGTATAGATATAATTACCACTACCCAACTCTACTATATTCATAAAGCCGTTTGTACTTCCAAAGCAAGTTACCGACTGAGTGCTTACTTTTATCTCTGGATAAGAAGGTGAAGCCACCGAAACTACTACTATCGTAGGTGAACAGTGCAACTGACCATTATCTTTTATAGTTACCGTATAAGTACCCGGTGTATTTCCTATAGGCTGTACAGCTTCTGAGGCTGTACTGCCTGTTACTGGTAAAAATGTACTACCTGTATAAGTCGTACCACTCGGTGGGGTTATATTATAAGTATAACTACCCGAACCTTTGTCTACCCTAATGGTTATCTCAGCATTAGTACCAGTAACACAGCCTATCGCTTTGCTCACCCGTGCACTCGCCTCTAATGGATTGTGTACCGTTAGCGTTTGTGTCGCCTCACAGCCCGTATTCTTCTCGCGTACTACCATCGAATAAGTACCCGCCGATTCATTCACAAATACATTGGTAGTTGTCCAAGTAAGACCTCCATCCTTAGAATATTCATAGGCTGTTATATTTGTCGATGGTGCCCATATAGTTCGCTCCGTTGGCGTTACTACAAGCGTAAAGTTACCATTGCTACAGCCTGTATAGGTTACTGTATATATCGCTGGTTTAGGTTGTACTACTAGGTTGTGGTTACCTAAATCTATATCACAACCATACTGGTCAATAACTTTTACCTTTACAGTTATCGTTACTGGTGCTGCTGGATAACGCAACGTATTTACATTAGGATTGGAAATATTATCACGCAATACTTGTACCCTATTATTAGCCGTCGCTATCGGGGTAACAAAGGTCGTAGCCCCTACCGGAGTAAGCGTATACGTATACTGTCCGCCTCCGCCTTGTACATTAAGCACTTCTACTACTCCCGCTGCATCACAAGTTATATTCGTGCTTACCGATACTGTGCCTGTGATAGGATCTAATTGTTTTACCTCTGCATCTCGACTATACCACACACAACTACTACCATTCTTCTCTGTTACCTTTACATAATAAGTGCCTACAGGAACAATATTAGTTAAATTTGCCAATACTGTTGGTGTTGAGCCTGTGCTTATCGTAGACATCACTATGTTTGTGCCCGAACCTCCTGGTACTGGCGGTACTATCTCCCAATCAAAATGACTACCCAGTGAAGCGGTTGAATTGCGTTTTAGCTCTACTCGTAAGCCTCCTCCTGTTCCTGCTGCACAATTAGGCGTTGCTACCAATCCTACCTGCAAGCCTAAAGTCGTTCCTGAGTACACATCGCCTGTATAAGCAGCCGTACAACCTTTGTTGTCTCTCACCATAAAGGTATGTGTCCTACCTACTTCTAAGCCTGTAAATACTGCGGTATTACTTTGCGTTGCCGAAAGTGCTGAAACCCAACTAAGACCTCCATCTTTACTAAACTGATAAGGCGCTTCCCCTTCTCCTGATGGTATCGTTACCGTAGCTGTAAAACCATTTACACCATTACAGCCATTTGCAAAGTTACCTAAATTCGTTTGTACTGTTACATTCGATAGCATATGAGGTATCTTATATGTCGATTCAGCTGAACTACATATCGCTACCCCTGTAGGACCTGCCCCCTGAGCTACCGTCTTAAACTTAACTCTTATCTCTGTCCCTGGTGCAAATCCTGGCGTAATCACTGCTTGAGGTGTTGTTAGCTGTTGGTAAGCCCCGCCATTGATACTATAGTATATATCACGCAATGGCATACCACTAATATAAGTGTTAAACGTTGTCGAACTCATCGTTAACGTTAATGGGAATAACGCCGCTGTACAAGTAGCCGTTGATGCTACCGCAAAATTACCCATCAACTCTGGTTTATCCTCTATCGTTATTGTTCGTACACTACTACAGCCAAATACGTCTTGTATTGTAATGGTGTATACCCCTGCTATCGCATTGGCTATCGTATAACTACCTGATACGCCTGTCTGAGTTTGGGTGCCCACCACTCCTGGGCGTTGTACTCCTATCTTAAACGGTTTACCTCCATCTAAGTTGCCTAATATTATCTTACCCGTTGCTGTACCTTGACATTCTGGCTGTACTACTTGTTGTGTATAAGTTGCCTCCCCTACATTCTCTAGTGTCTCTGTGTATGTCTTTTCACAGAAACCTGACCTCACTTGTATTACCCAAACTTCTGTAGGAGTAGTAAAACGTGCTGGTGTATATGTGTTAGCCGTACCATAAGCTGGTGGTGTAGTGCCTGCTTTGTAGAATCTGTATTTTTTTCCCATTAGCACCTCCACTTGTCAATACTTCTAACTTAGCCTGTGTACATGCCCCTTGATTAGTAACGTTTACCTTCACCGTTAGTGATGGGTAAATATCTATCGCTCTCTGAGCACTACAGCCGTATTGGTCTTTTACCGTAACGGTATAACTACCCTGACGCAAGCCCGTAAAGCTATGCGTTACACTATCTGTCGTAGGCGATACTGCTGCCGATCCGTTAAGCGATACTGTATAACCTCCATTACCATCGGCTATCTTCACTTTTATTACTCCTTGATTATCGCCCGCATAACACTCTGTAGCTTGTATTGTAAAGCTAACCGTCTTCGGAGTAGGAATAAAGTTCGTTAAATCTATCTGTTTAGAACAGTCATTCGCATCTTTTACTACAAACGAAGGTGTTCCCGTTGCTACCCCAGTAAATAAACCTGTAGTATTCGTTGCCTTAAGAGTACCTCCTACTAAATAAAAATATGTATAAGCTCCTGTTCCTCCCGTAGCCGTTACTTGTACCTTTGCAAAATGAGCATTGCTACACATCGCTGGCTCCACTATCGTAGCGGTTAAGGTTAATTCTGCCGGCTCTGTAATAGTTATTGTCCTACTTACCACACAAGTAGGTGCGCCCGCTACTGCTGGTCTATAATTAAACGTAATAGTATGAGTCCCTGCCTCGAGATTATCTACCTCAAAAGTAGGTGACTGTACATAAGAGGTATAGCCCGGCGCATGACGAATAGAACTTGATAGCGATACATTATAACTACCACCCCTTAAGTTCTCTACCCTAAAGGTTACTTTACCCGTTGAATTATTCTTGCAATCTACATTCGTTTGACTCAATACACTAGCCTTAAATTCTTGACCTCCTGGTATTACCACCGTCTTAACTATCTCTTGCGGACATGATGCAGCTCCTTGTGTATAACTAATTGTCATTGTATAACTACCTGGAGTTAAGCCCATAATGGTAGCTGTTGTGCCCGTAGCTATCTTACCTCCTATAGTATAGGTATAACTATAAGTGCTTGGCAAACCACTAATGCGTATCGTTCCCTTACCATCGCAATCGTAAGAGGTAATAGTATATGTCGTACCTATAGGTGGGTCTATACGCTTAGGTACAGTTACCGATATATCTAATTCGCAGCCTGCCTTATCTCTTACTGTAACCGTATGTGTACCCGCTGGCAACCAGCCGTCTGGATATATATCAAAGTTACTATCAAATTTATAACGATAATCTGAAGAGGTTCCATAACCACCCGTCACATTCGTAAAAGCTACTTTAGCCTTGTTCTTATGAGCAGGATCTCCATCATTATCTCCACAACCTATAAGCTCTGATACTACCGCAAAACCTCTTAACGGTGCTGTTGGAGCTGTTACTGTTACAGTTATATCATTGTAGCATTCGCGAGCATCGGTTATCCTAACGGTATGATTACCTCCGGTTACTCCTGTAAAACGGTGTTGATTGCCCGTTACATTCTGTTGAGTACCACCGTCTATACTTATCTTATAAGGAGCTGTCCCTCCACTGATAGTCAAGGAAATAGTTCCATCATTAGCGCCATAGCACACTACTTCCGTAGTACTTACTACCGCCGCTGTAGGTCTTACTGCTGCCGTAAGTGTTGCTGTTCCGCTCACCTTACAGCCCTTGCTGTCGGTTACCTCTATGGTATACGCCCCTGGGGTTGCTGTTAAGTAAGTTGCTATCTTATTCGCTGGTACTGCTTGCGCTCCTTGTACCGTAGTATTAGCCGCATTCTTCACTATATAAGTGTAAGGTGCATAGCCGTCTTTTACCTTGAAGTTCAACTCTCCACGTGCTGCATTACCACTATGGCAAGTAATGTCCTTAGCCACTACCGCTACTCCTGAGGATCCATCAGCTGTTATCATTCGTTTTATCTCAGTAGTATAGCTTGCCACACAACCGTATTTGTCTATCACTGTAAAAGGTGTGAACTCCCTACTTGTAGGTTGGTATACGTATAAGCAGCTGCTGTCTGGATCGCTACTCTCGTACCGTTGTGGAAGAATGTATAAGGCGAGGTACCTATATTTTGTGCGTCCGTTACTTTCACCTGCACCTTACCTGCCGTAGCACTGCTCATACAATAGTTATTATTAGTTATATCAGTAGTGCCTGTAAGAGTAAGGACTGGAGCATTAATAATAGTGAAATTATTATTTTGCTGACAACCATTAGCGTCTGTTACTATAACCCTATAAGTACCTGTTTGAGTAAGAGTAAACTGAGGACTGGTTTGCGCTGCAGTAATAGTAACTGTACCCTTGTAAAGTGCATAACTATAAGGTAGTGTACCCCCTGTAGCAGTCATCGTTACGCGTGCCGTAGCTGGGTTGCAAGCCAAATATGTGTCTGACTTACTCGCATCTAAACTAAGCGTAAGAACTGCTGGCTGTGTAATGGTAAAGGTTCGTGTAAATTCACAATTAGAATTGTTCAACTCCCCACGGAATTTTTACGGTATAATTACCCGCATAACCATTCCATACAAATGTATCATTGTTAGGAGTAGAAGCGTTGAAATTGAAATTATTATAACCACTTACTGCATAATAGTACTGCCCATTAGGCATATTTTTTAGTTTTACTTTGTATTGTCCTAATTCTCCATTACATTTAGCAGAAGTAATCTGTTCAGTAGAGGTATCTACTGCAAAACCTTTACCATCTTCTATTTTTACAGTATGAGTAGCTGTAAAACCACAAGACTCTGGTACCTGATAGACTGTTACATCATCAAAAGCAAAGTCATTGCAAGCCGAGGTATTCCATTTAGTACGTATTCTTATCTTTAAACGTTTGTAAGTACCAGGATTTACTTTGGCTACAGGACTTACCCCTGTATTAACCCCTGTACCATCAGAAGCAAAACGGAACCAAGCGTTCATATTATTGCCATTCTGAGGTATTTCTTGCGATTCTATACGTCCTAATATTTTGTCTGTACCTCCCTCTTGTACTATATTACCTGCATCATCAAGGGCTACAATCTCCATTATCATCACAGGATTTACACATCCCGTTCCGCTATAAGAACTCACCAAGTTAAATCCAAACATTTCAAACTCTATAGGTTGGTTGGGTAGTACATCTGTTACATCTTTTTCATAGAAAACAGCTCCTTGTGCTATGCGTACTCCAAAGTCTACTGCCAAATAGCGCGAACTATTATCAGATGGATTGGTATGGTCATTAGGAAAATGAGCAGAGCCGTTCCACCAGCCTGAAGTAGTACCTCCAAGATCTTTCTTCCCTGCCACAAAATAGGTATTCCAATTCAAGGCTTGTATTCTAGGGTCTATCAGTGTATAAGCAGGGGTCATACCTGGTGGAGGGGTAGTATAAAGGGTTCCCTTTACCAAAGTCTTCTTTTAATAATATTCCTGGCTGCGTAGCCAATGGATCATCATACTTAATAGTAATAGTATGAATACCTGGTGATAAGTTAGAGAATTGTGCTGTAGTAGTTTCAGCCCCACCGTCTAACTGATATTTATAGGTATAACTTGGTTTATCATTCTTAATAGTTACAGATCCTTTACCATCGCAAGTATAGGTTATGGACGTATTGCTAAATACAGGTGCTTTAGGTTTGTCTTTTACCTCTACTTTCAGATTCGTACGTGCACAACCTATACCATCTTTTACTGATAGATTATAAGTGCCTGGTGCTAACCATTTAGATGAAGTTTCTGTCCAAACCCCATCGCCAAAGTTATAGGTAATAGTACCTACTCCTCCTTGCACATTAGTAAAATGTACTAAAGCCTTTCCTGCGTTTGCACCTGTACCACAACCTACTAATTGAGCCACCCCTGCTGAAGCGATAAGGTTACCATTAGCAGCATTAGGAAGTTGAACTATAGGTAAATCTATTTGACAGGTTTTGCCTCCATAAGTATAATAAAGACGAGGAGTAAGTGATTGACCTGGTGTGAGATTTAAAAACTCGCGAGATGTCTGTTTAGCACTTGTCAGACTATATTCATAAGTATAACTAACCGTACTTTTGCGGTTCAGGGAACACTATTTTCACTTTAGCACCACAATCGTATAGCTGAGGGCGTAATAGCACCTATAGTAGGTGCTGGAAGTTCTTATATAGTTATTGTTTTAGTAGTCTCACAGTTATTAGCATCTGTTAGTTTTATAGTATAGGTACCTACATTAGCTACAGTGAAAGTCTGTGAGACTTGTCCTTGTGCAGTGTCTCCTGTTTCTAACAATTCAAAGGTATATCCAAAAGTATCTTTTTTACCTCCTTGTGCTGCTACCTCTATAGTAGTACTACCACCACACATTATAGGGTGTGCTGCTACATCTAACTTAAGTTCTGGTACTTTTTTTACTCGTATCCCTCCGCGCACCAATTTACAGTTATATCTACTATTTTCAGTAGTTACTTCTACATAATAAAGCCCATCTTGAGCTCCTATGAGTGTTAAATCGGTAGTAATAGTTTGTTGCGAATCATAGAGCACTACCCCTGCTGCATTATCTTTTTTCAATATATAGCGAACGGGTAGCGTTGGGAAGTCAGAAAGTACTATACGTATACGCCCAGGCGTATTACTACAAGCGTGATCGGTAGTAGTAATCGTCATTGTAGGAGTATTTTTCTTTATATCTATATCAGCAGTAAACACACAAGGGATAATACCTTGTGGCACAACTTTCTTTATAAGTACCGTATAAAGTCCTGGCTTATCTACCGAAAAAAATTAGGTGTATTATTATATTCTACTACTGTAGCAGCACCCGATTTCAAAGCAAATAAATAACCACTCGTATTACCATTTACTGTAATAGTAGCACTTACTCCACAAGCTATAGGGGTAAAGTCTACAGTCCCTGAATAGGTATCTTTAGTAACTTTAAAATAGTAATAAGGCGACATACAGCCCCCACTGTAATTGATACGCATACGATAATCACCTGCAGTAGTAATGGTCTGGGTTTCGCCAGTACCTATACTCGTCCAATCTGTACAAGTATTATCAGAGGGCGGACACTCTTTATCTCTTACTACCGAGCAACTGCCTAAACGCTCCCACTCATAGCTTGTACTTCCTAAATGGGTAACGGTAAGCTGTAGTTTAGCATTCTCACCACACAAATATACTTGTGGATAATATTGACCATCATTAGGACATCTATAGACTTCACCATTGAGCTGTCCATTATCAAACATATCTTTAATAGGGTGAGAGGTATCGTAAGTATTAGAAGCCACCTCAAATTCTTCATACAAGGTAGGGCAACCTGATTTTTGATTTAGTTACTTTGTAAGTGCCGGGTTGAGTTACTACTAAGGTTTGGGTACTTCCTATAGTACCAGCACTCCCAATTTTCACCCAGCTATACGTATCAAAAGCCTGCCGCTGCCGAGGTGAAAGTGTAGGGGTACAAAAAGCAGCTTTGGCTTTATAAGTACAATTACTACCTACATTAATTTTTAGTTTTGTATTTCCTTCTTCGGCATTGCAATTATCAGTATATTTTTTTATAACTAACTGTACTATAAGTAGTGTTAGGTGTTTTCTCTCCTTTATAAGTAGCTGTAGCTTTATTGTCTATCACATTAGAGCAAGCTCCGCGCAAACTCTCCATACTACAGTTGGCGGTTACCTTGCCGCTAAAAGTAATCTTGTGCTTACCTCCTTCTTTAGGTACAAAAAGCCTTATCGACTTCAAAAGTAAGTTTTTCGGGTACCACTATTATAACTTACACTAACAGTGCCTCCTAAAGGATAAGAAAAGTTAGCATTAGCAAAGTCAAAATCAAAAGTTTCAGGCAATATATCTTCTATTATTAGATCTGTAGCCGTATCAGAGCCTACATTCTGAAACGTTAGTTCATAACGTATAGGGGTGCCCATATTGGCATTACCATCTGTAACATCCTGATTAGTTAGAGCATTATATACTCGTTTTTTTGTAGCTTTATATCAGGTGTATCATCATCTACTGAAAGTCCTACTACTGTTAAAAATAAACTCATCTGCTTTTTCCATCAGAAGTATAACCTGTTTCTATAATCGCTGAAGTAGCATTGTTAGGAATAACTAAATTTCCTGCATTAGGAACGTCAAAAGTATACAAACCAAAACTTGAGTTACCTACCCTTAAAGGTAGTCCCGAAGTTTGTTCTATAAAATTGAATGTAACCCCTGAACCAAAAAAAGTTTTTTTCACATTATTAGGCACATTATTAGTAGTTGTACCCATTAGATGTCCGTTGAGTTTAATATAATCTCCTCCTGCCCAATTTTTCAGCACCAAAAGACACTAACCCCATACGTGCTTTTTACAGCCCCTATAGAAGGGGTTTTTTTAGGTTTGTCATATTAAAAAGTAAGAATAGGCAAATTTCTTCCTATTAATTCCCAACCATCATATATATTTACTTTTTTTGAGGCATAGAAGGTTCTTCATACACAATCACTAATGCCCAAGCTGAACCGTGAGGCCAAAAACCATTATTAGTAGAAAAAAACATCACCCGCCCAATACTCACCGTTTACATTGATAAGGGCTTTTTATCTGTTCAGTTACATCTTTATAAGCGTAATAATGGGTATCATCACCCCGTGGCTGTATTGTATTTACCTTATATTCATCAGCTGTTAGGCTAAGGTAAGCATTACTACCGGGCAGTCTTAGTTTAGCTTTAGGAATAGCAGCATTATAATGATCTTTTTTTGCTACACGTCCCATCCAATAAAAAAAGGCTTTTTTTACTTTGAAACACGAAGAAGAAGCCTGAGGAATATTAAGCTTTTTGCATAGAAGAGGCAAAAAGTAGGTTTATTTGCAGCAATAGAAGTATCTAAATTTAAATAACCGCTCTTGTTACCATAGTTACCTCCATTTTGTTGATAACTTTGTACACCATTATTCCACCATAAGGTATTTCCTATGATAATATAGTCTCCATTTAAAGTTTTTCCCATTATTATCATAACGCAATTTTAAAAAGGAAATTGCGCAAAGACATTTACAATGGTAAAGAAAAAAATACCAAAACAACAGCTATTTTTTTCATACTGTTTTTTTATATTATTGCTTAATTTTGTTAGATAATTGCTATATTATATTTAGCACTTGTGTATAGGTTACACCAATTTCAACTGCAAAAGGTACATTTTTTTATTTTTTTAAGCTCCTTATTTTTTTATTGCAATTAACATCATTTTAACACTTCATACTATTATACATAAAAAAAGCGATGTTTTTTCACAAACACCGCTTTTTTTCTAATAATTCAAAATTCAATCTACAATTCTAAAAGCTCCTTTTTACATCGCCATTCATCAATAACTCTACCGGATTTTTCAAGAGCTTCTTTTACTGCTACTAAAAATCCTACTGACTCACGCCCATCTATAATACGATGGTCGTATGAAAGTGCTACATACATCACTGGTGCTATCACTATTTGTCCGTTTCTTACAATAGGACGATCTACTATGTTATGCATTCCTAATATCCCTGATTGAGGAGGATTGATTATAGGGGTTGAAAGCATCGAACCAAACACACCTCCATTAGTAATGGTAAAGGTACCTCCTGTCATCTCGTCTACAGTTATCTGTCCGTCACGAGCACGAGTGGCTAAGCGTTTCACTTCAGCCTCTACCCCTCTAAACGAAAGGTTTTCAGCATTTCTTATTACAGGTACCATCAACCCTTTAGGCCCTGATACAGCAATAGATATATCGTAATACTGATAAGTCACTTTGTCTTGTCCGTCTATCATCGAATTTACATCAGGGAAGAGCTTAAGAGCACGCACCACTGCCAATGTAAAGAAAGACATAAAACCAAGCCCTACATTATGACGCTCTTTAAAAGCATCTTTATATTGTGCTCTGAGGTCGTAAATAGCTGTCATATCCACTTCGTTAAAAGTAGTAAGCATAGCAGTTTCATTCTTAGCACTTACAAGGCGTTCAGCTACTTTGCGGCGTAGCATACTCATCTTAGCACGCACCTCGGTACGAACACCGCCTGTAGGTGTTCCCATTGAAGGTTTTGAAGCCTTTAGAGCATCATCTTTAGTAATGCGTCCTCCTTTACCTGTACCACTTACAGCGGCGGCTGGTATCTCACGCTCTGCTAATATCTTGCGTGCAGCAGGGACTCGGAGCCTGTGCAGCATATGAAGGAGCTGCTGGAGTGGAAGCTGTTGGCGCTGGTGCTGGAGCTGGTTTTGAAACTTCTTGTTTAGGTGTCTCTACTTTAACTTCTGATGTCTGACCTCCTGCTGGTTTAGGAGCTGCAGTATCTATCAAACAAACCACTTGTCCTACTTTCACAGCTTCACCCTCTTCAGCTTGTAGGGTGATAACGCCCGCTGCTTCTGCTGGAAGTTCAAGAGTAGCCTTATCTGAATCTACTTCAGCTATAGCTTGATCTTTTTCTACATAATCTCCCGTCTTTACCAACCAACGGGCTATTTCTACTTCAGTTATTGACTCACCTGGTGAGGGAACTTTCATTTCTAACATAGTATTTTTAGTTTTTAGTTATAAAAAAACAGTAATTAGTCATTATTTCTTTTAATGTAACAATAAGTACCCCATTCTTACCTTTTATCAGCATATTTAGTAAGAGCTATAGGGTCTTTCAACACCGTGATGCTATTAATCTTTTTCAGGGGATATATTACTCATAAAGTTTGTTGCTTCAGTAGCATACATTTCTTTGCCATCTACTATCACCAAAAGGTCATTATTAGAAGGCACTCCCGTTACCGATAATGATCCTACAGCTTTATCGTTGCTACTAGTATCATTACTCTTTTTTAGAGTGACGACAATAGCACCTCCTTGGGCTTTATTACCATATATAGCCACAGCACTTGCGTCTTTTTAGTACATTTATACTCTCAATATCATCTGACTTAAGAGATTTTTTTGCACTATACTACTCACTTTTTCATCAGTAAGCACTACATCATTTACTACCCACAAAGGTTGTTGGGCATTTCGGGCAGAAGCACACTTAATATTTGGCATTTGCTGTGCCGAAACTATATAAGTAGCCACTAGCAGTACTAATGTAATAATCTTTTTTCATATTTAAAATTTTTAAACTATTCAAACACTTTTGGTTATTACTTCATTATGGCGTTTGCGATCGCGAGTATGGCTACCAGAAGCAGGAGCTGCATAGGCTGGTGTACCAACATAACGCCATTTTTACCAAGTCAAAATTCATTAGCATATAGCCATAAGCCCCCATATTCTTAGGTTCTTCTTGCGCCCACACAAAATCAGTAGCATTAACATATTTAGCTACTATTTCTTTGAGTTGCTCTACTGGTAAAGGGAACAATTGCTCTATACGCACCAAAGCTATATCATCACGCCCTAACTTTTCGCGCTCTGCATAAAGATCGTAGTAAAAAAACGTCCTGAACAGAATACTACTCGTTTCACCTTATTAGCATCGGCTATAGGGTCAGCAATTACTTCTCTAAATTGTCCTTCTGCCAAGTCTTCTAAAGAAGAAATCACCTGAGGGTGACGTAGCAAACTCTTAGGAGTAAACACCACTAATGGCTTGCGGAAAGTGGTCTTCATCTGACGACGCAACAAGTGGAAAAAAAGTTAGCTGGAGTTGTACAGTTAGCTACATACATATTGTTTTCCGCACACAACTGTAGGTAGCGTTCTACCCGTGCTGAAGAGTGCTCTGCTCCTTGCCCTTCGTATCCGTGAGGAAGTAGCATCACCAAGCCATCTTGCACTTTCCATTTGTCTTCTCCACAAGAAATATATTGGTCAAGCATAATCTGTGCTCCGTTTGAGAAGTCACCAAACTGTGCTTCCCAAATAGTGAGTGTATATGGTGATGCCAAAAGCATATCCGTATTCATAACCAAGTACCCCATATTCTGAAAGAAGCGAGTTATAGATATGAAAATCACCCTTAGCCATTGATTTCTTATGTTTTTAAATCTTGCAAGAAGCAAACTTCTTCTTCAGTATCTTCGGTTTTTAGTACCGCATGACGATGTGAGAAGGTACCTCGTTGTACATCTTCACCGGTAAGTCTCACCTCATAACCTTCTGTCAATAACGAACCATAAGCTAACAACTCTGCCATTCCCCAATCGATATGATTATTTTTGGAAGAATGCCTCTTTTCTATCTGCTACAACTTTCTTCACCTTGCTAATAAAGTTCTTATCAGCAGGCATTTCGGTTAATACTTCAGCTATTTTTAGTAAGCGTCTCTTTGCTGATAGTAGTATCTACCGATTGAAGCATTTCAGCTGGTGAAGCTATTTTAAATCCTTGCCATTCTGTTTGCATAAACGGTTTAATCACTGTCAGAGGCTCTTTTCTTGAGGTTTCTAAATGGGCATCGAGTAGTGCTTTGTACTCGTTTTCCATTTCAGTAACCAATGATTGTTGTATAAGCCCTTCTGTTATCAATTTTTGAGCATAGATATTGCGAGGATTATCGTGTTTACTAATAAGTTTATACATTTTTAGGTTGAGAGAAACGAGGTTCATCTCCTTCATTATGTCCGTATTTGCGATAACCTATCAAATCTATAAAGACATCTTTACCAAAAGCTTGTCTAAAGTCTAAAGCAAATAAGAATGCGTGAACTATTGCTTCGGCGTCATCTGCATTCACGTGTAACACAGGGCTATCATTTACTTTTGCTATATCAGTAGCATAGATAGACGAACGCGAATCGGTATAATTAGTAGTAAACCCTACTTGATTATTCACAACTATATGTATAGTACCACCTGTCTTAAAGCCTCTTAAGCCACACATCTGCACTGTTTCATATACAATACCTTGCCCACACACTGCCGCATCGCCGTGAATAACTATAGGCAGTGCTTTTAATGGATTATCTTTACAATATCTATCTTGTTTTTGCTCGTGTAATCCCTTCTACTACAGCAGCTACAGTCTCTAAGTGCGAAGGGTTAGGCACTAGGTTCATATCTATTTTTTTACCTGATCGCGAAGTACGTTCAGCTGTGATGCCCTAAGTGATATTTCACATCACCATCAAACCAATCGTCCATTTCATAGTCTTTTGCCATCAAATTCTGAAAAAAAATATCCTGAGGATTTTTTTGCCAAAAAAACATTAGCAAGAACGTTCAAACGCCCTCTGTGTGCCATACCGAGTACCAAATGGGTTACTCCTTTCTCGGCAGCTGCTTCTACCATAAAATCTAAGCCAGCTACCAAAGCATCATTCCCCTCTAACGAAAAAAACGTTTTTTTGTCCTACATACTTAGTATGCAAGAAATTTTTCAAAAGAAGTGGCTTCATTCAGTTTGCGCAAAAGCCTTATTTTTATCTTCTTTTGAAAAAGGAGTCGTATTGTTATTTTTTTCTGAAGATGTTGGTCTATCCATTGGCGTACACTTGCCTCTCGAATATACTGATATTCTACCCCTACAGAACGACAGAACAACTGTTGCAAAGTACTAACTATTTGACGCAAAGATGTAGGAGAAAGCCCTATTTCTTTAGCACTGTCAAACACTACATCTAAGTCAGCAGTACTAAGTCCATAACGCTCAATAGATAAGTCTATCAACTGTGGTTCACGCGCTGCCAATGGGTTTATTTGCGTAAGTAAATGTCCATAAGTGCGATAAGCATTGATAAGGTTCAGCACTTTAAACTCTTTTTTTCAATTTTTTTCTGACGGTTTATTAGCCTCATTGCTTACTACTTGCTGCACCATCACTGGCACCGCTTCTTGAAGGGAGCACCATATTGTTCTTGAGCAAAATCAAAGCCCTGAAAAAAAGCACGCCAACTGGGTTCTACAGCATCAGGATTCTCAAGATACTTGTCATATAAATCACCAAAAATACGCCGTACTTGCGGCATTCAAGAAAGAATACTTATCCATAAATAGTTATTTTTTTCGTTTATATTTCGTTAAAGGTATGCAAAAGATAGTATTTAGTTTTGAATTAAGCAATAAATCGTGTTAAAAAAACCTAAGTAATTTACTAACTACTTAATATACAACAAAATAAAAAAAGCAAGCACTATTTTTCGTAGTGCTTGCTTTTTATTATTATCTGTATAGGGTAAAAGTGTCCCATATACTCTTGTCGGTCATCATCTTCGTGTGTGCGCAGTATATACCAATAGTCTCCTGACGGCATCTCTTTGCCTTCATAACGACCATCCCATACCTGACCCGAACGAAGTGTCTTTATATAACGTCCATAACGATCGTAAATATCTACCGTTAAGTTAGGATAACTGCGGTATATATCAGGATCCCAACCGTCATTCTGTCCGTCACCATTAGGGGGTAAAGAAATCCGGCGGTACCGACTTCATATACTCCTTCTCTATCGTAAGTGTAGAACTACAATTATTAGCATCTATAGCCTCCACTACTACCAACTTAAAGATACGTCCATTCACCCACTCGACTCGTTGGGTCTGTTGAGCTAAGCATATATTCACTCTCTCCATTCTCATAACTGCCATTGAATGTTATAGAATAAGGTGTATCTCCCGTATATGGATTACCTCCTACTACTTTCACTCTAACCTTGTTAATTTCGCGTGGATCTGTCTTATCTAATATCTCTAAGCCTGGATAACGCGTTACACTTACCGTTCCTGCCAAGGTACTTGAACATAGAGAGTCATTCCTAATGGTCGATAGAATATCATTATCGTATATACCCCATTGTTCTCTATATTTCTTGTCCTCAACACCTGTTTATCACCATCTACATAACCCACAAACGGTTTAATAGGCTCTCCGTTTATAGAGTAAGAAAGTGTCTGTGATGATATCAGCCCATCGCTATTATCTCTAGCAAGCGTTATCTGTATATATGGATTTGAGCTTGTTGTCGATACTGTCGAACATTCAAAACCTACAGTAGCTGTTGCTTGCAGACTAGGTGCTGCTGCTATCGTTATATTTTTGGGTTTTGCGGACAGTTGCCATCTCTAAAGACTAAGCTATAAGTACCTGGCGCCATATTAGTACGCGATACCGTTGTGCCTGTAGCTATACCCGTTCTGGTGTCTATCACAGTACCTTGTGAGTCTTTTAGTTCATAGCTATAAAGGGCACGTCCTCCTTGTATCATAAACTCAAGTTGTCCATCTGATTGCTGATAGCAAGTTTCTGTTACTGTCTTCACTACGCCTAATTTCAATACATCTGGCTCTTCTATAGTGATACGCTCACTAACTTCACAACCTATTACAGCATCTTTCACTTGGATAGTATACTGTCCTTTAGGCAAGTTTACAAACATATTAGTACCACTAAATGTACCTGCCTGTGGCGTAATACTATAAGTATAGCTACCCGTTCCTCCTGTCACGTTTATCTGTACCTTACCATCTATCTCTCCATAACAAGTGATATGGGTCACACTTACCGTCTTACTAAGCGGTGCATAGTTATCTACATTTACAGTCAGTGTTTGTACACAGCCTCCTTGGTGTCTTACCGTAATAGTATGTACTCCGGCTGTTACTGAAGTAAAGTAATTGCTTGCTTGCGCTACCCCGTCTAAAGCAAAGGTAGTTTGCGCTGCTACATCTGTATTTACTCTCACTCTAATAGCATTGTTCACACTATTCGATGGACAGCTGTATTCTACTGTAGCTGTTGCTTGTAGGTCTACTCCACCTTTTTATTGTTATCGGATCACTTTCAGTAGTACAACTCATAGCATCTTTTACTTTTTATCGTATAAGTACCCGATGCTAAACCTGTATACAAGGTCTTACCTTGATACCAATTAACTCCACCATCTATTGAAGTACTGTAAGATTGAGTGCCGCCAGTAATAGTTACTGATATAGTTCCGTCATTAGCACCATAGCAAACCTCATCAGTCTGTCTATCTATTCGTACTCTGATCAAGTCTGGCTCTGTAATTTTTGAATATCTCATCTCTATGGCAGCCATTAGCATCTTGTATCCTCACTACATATTCTCCTGGTGCTAATTTCTCAAACACACCGGTCTCTACTACCCTATCAAAAACGTGGGCTAATAGCATACACTATCGTACCGGTACCACCCGTAGCCGTTACAGTTATCTTACCATCTTTCTCACCTTTACAAGTGATGTTGGTAACTGCACTAGTTACTAATATTGGGTTCGCTTGATCTATCACTATATCTGCTGATGTGTATAGACAATCTACCCCACTCTTCACTTTTTATGTAATAAGTGCCAGTAGCCAAGCCACTAAACGCCCAGTCGGTCACAGTGATTTGTGTAGCTGAGATAGTCATTGCTACAGTACTTGGTTTTTTGTACAACTCATACTGATAGCCTCCTACACCGCCTGTAGCTGAGAAGGTTATACGTGCTGTAGCTTCTCCATTACATTTCACAAACGCATCAGCGGTATTTACCGTTAAGCTTACAGGTTGTACTGCTACTACCTCTACCTTATTAGATGCTGCTGATAGGCAAGTGTTAACATTAGCATCTTGTACATAGAACTCATAAGTACCCGGCGGCAATGTAAACAAGTTATTAGCTGTAAATGAGCCGCTTGTACCTTGTCGGTATCGATAGCTACCACTACCGCCCGTAGCCGTTACTTGTATCGTAGCCTGTGTTTGTAAAGCAGGGTAGTTGGACTTACTATCGAAGCCGTCACTTTTTATTTCCTGTGGCTCATCTATAGTTACCGGTATAGTCAAGTCGCAGTTCCAACCGTCTACTATCTTCACATATATTCTCGTGCATCAAGCCCTGTAAAGGTCGTACTGGTTTTGCGCTCCGTAAATTTGCGCTCCTCCTACTTCCCACAGTTCGTACGTGTAGTTACCACTACCACCCGTAGTACCACTTACCGTAATACTACCACCTCTTTCACTGAAGCAATTCACATCAGTCTTAGTTACCGTTGCTGCTATAGGAGCTGGTGGACTCATAACTGAGTTACACTCATCTCACAGCCATTTTGGTCTTTCACCCATACTGTATAGGTTTCTGATACCAAACCTTCAAACACTGAAGTACTGCTATAATTACCATATACACTATGTGCTGCTGGCGTTGGCGTACCCTACTGTCAAGCGATACTCATAATTGCCCCAGCCACCAGCGGCTGTTACCATAAAAAGCTACCTGTTTGTCCGCTACCGCATTTTATCTGGTTCGTTATCGTTGTACTTGCCGTTAATGCTGATGATGGACCTGATAAAGTAGCTAAGGTAGCGGTCTTAGTACAGTTTGGATACTGTGTTTCTGTTACCTCTACATAGTACTTACCTGCACTTAAACCTCCTATAGGTTGGGTTCTCCGGGTCACTTGTGTCATTTCTACCCTGCTGTAGAACTTACTACCTCTACTCCGTATTCATTTACTACTCTAAAGGTGTAGTTGCCAGCATAGCCTCTCATCGATAATGTCAACTCTCCATCATTGCCCGCTGCACAAGTTACCGGTTTGGTTTGTGCCGCACTTATCGATATATTATCGTAATTAGCTATTCCGTAGTTTACACTATCATAGCAACCCGTAGCACTGTCAGTTACGGTTACTTCATAATAACCTGGCGTATCAAAGGTTACTGATACTACACTCACTCCTGAGGTTACCGTATAGATACTTGGCGTAGTTGTACCTCCTGTCACTCTCACTATATAGCCCTGATTAGAACCGCCTTCTATAGTAAAGTCTACCACTTCTGGCCCTTGACAGTCTATCGGACGAGTCTGTTGTGCTTTAATAGCTGTAATCCGTTTTAGTGGTGGTATTACCGTTGGACTGTTTACACTATTAGCAGTACAGCCATTAGCATCTCTTACATATACTACTACCGTTTGAGTGTAGCTACCATTGCTGCTGATACTTACCACACTGCTATTTGTATAGCCCGTAGTGCTGGTGCTTTGTCCGTCAAACACTTCAAAATTATAAGTGTAAGTACCCGTAGTTCCACCATCTGCTATCGCTTGTACGATTGCCTGACGCGCCTGATTATTCGCATCACAGCTAAAGTGGGTCGTTACCGTTGTACTGCTCACTACCAACTGTGCAGGCTCTGTAATAGTAATAGTTTGTGGCTGTTCACAAGCTCTCGATGAACGTACCGTTACCGTATATACCCCTGCTTTTAGGCCCAATATAGAGAAGTCCTTAGGCGTTGTATTTACCGTTTCAGTTCTTGTTGTAAAGCCTCCGGCTCCTTCTATCTGTATTACATAATCTGTCTGTGTTTGTGTACCTGGTATGGTTACATCTATCCTACCATTATCACCCCCGTGACAGCCTACATTAGTTTGTGTATAAGTAAAGGCTACCGGTAACGCTGGTGTTACCTCTATTGTAGTGGTTTTTGTAGCACAAGCCGTATTGTTGTCTTTCACCCCTACTATATAATTACCTGCAGGTACTCCTGTAAATACCGGTGTAGTGCTTACTGTTGCAGTACCACCTCCTTGTGGGGTAAGGGTATAGGTGATACTATTACTACCTCCTTGGTGAGTAACACTCAAGGTAGCACCCGTAGGACTCGCACAAGTTACCTCTTTGACTAGCTGTACTTGTACATTGCTGATTGGCTCGTGAAGTTTTCCTGTCGCTAATGTTAGCGTTGCCGGACAACCCCAACTATCGCTTACCACTACCTCGTAGTTACCAGCTCCCCAGACCGGTAAAGGTTCGTGTACTTTGTGGTATACCTTCCTTCACTCCGTCTTTTTATCAGTTGGTAAGTATAATTCACTCCATCTCCTCCTGTTATAGTCGCTACGCTTATCTCTCCAGTACCTGCCACGCAGTTCTCTTGAGTAACCGTTAGCGTACCGCTAATAGGCGTTGGATTATTCATCGTGATGCTCGCTACTAATAGCGGACAGTCTTTCCTCAAATTGTCTCGTACCCATACATAGTATGTGTCTGATACCAAGCCGCTCTTATAGGTGGTCGTTGTCCACGCTCCTGAGGCTGTTGGTGGTGTTATAGTCGTACCAATATGGTATTGATAGCCACCCCAGCCACCACCTACATTCTCTATGCGTATCTCTCCATCATTATTACCTGATACACAAGTAATTGATCGTACGCTCGTCGTAGCAGTAAGAGTTTGTGTCGGACTCTCTATACTAAACCTTTGTACTTGTTCACACAATGTTTGTTGGTCTTTTTACAGTTACTGTATAAATACCTGCTGCTAAGCCCGAGATATTAAACTTATTATTTGTACCTGCAAACATAGGTGACGGATTTATCGTTCCACCTGATGGGGTTACCGATACCTGATAAGTATGCAAGCTATCTAAGCCCTCTAAGGTGAAGGTAGCCGTACCATCTGAACCACAAGCTATATTCCGTGTCTGTACATCTACTATCCTAAAAGGTATTAGGATCAGGTGATATATAATCGTATGATACTATACAACCCGTATTCTTATTACCTATCCAGAACTTATGGGTTGCATTAGGCGTTACCGTAAAAGTATTGCCTGTCTGCCAAGGCGCTGTGCCTATCGCTACCGTTGGGGCTGTCGCTCCCTCATAGTAGTAGATAACCCCCGCTCCAAATGGTAACACACCATCTTTGGTCATCGTTAGGGTAACAGTTGCTACCTGACAAGTAGTTGCACTTACCACCTGTAAGTTAGCCACATCTATGCGTTCATAAGGCACTATCGTCTCAGTAACGCTCGTATAACAGCCTGAAGCATCTCGTAGCGTAATAGTTACTACCGAACCCTCTGCTATCCCTAAGGTATAAGTGTTGCTATATACTTTATTACCATATGCATCTTCAAACTCTATCGTACGTGTGCCCGTACCACCTGCTATAGCAGTCGGTGGTACTACTATCTTAACCTGATTAGTCTGACCGTTATTGCCACAAGCAAACTGGTCTACCTGTATAAGCGTAGCACTTAGTGTTAAAGCAGGTGGTGTACCTACCCTAACTACCGTTGTAGTACTACAGCCACTATCGCTATTTTTAACCGTTATCGTATACACGCCTGCCTCTAAATCCTTAGCCGAACGTGTACCCAAATTCCATCTCGGCGCCGTTACCGGACCTGAAGGCCCTACAATATTGGTATAGATATAATTACCACTACCCAACTCTACTATATTCATAAAGCCGTTTGTACTTCCAAAAGCAAGTTACCGACTGAGTGCTTACTTTTTATCTCTGGATAAGAAGGTGAAGCCACCGAAACTACTACTATCGTAGGGTGAACAGTGCAACTGACCATTATCTTTTATAGTTACCGTATAAGTACCCGGTGTATTTCCTATAGGCTGTACAGCTTCTGAGGCTGTACTGCCTGTTACTGGTAAAAATGTACTACCTGTATAAGTCGTACCACTCGGTGGGGTTATATTATAAGTATAACTACCCGAACCTTTGTCTACCCTAATGGTTATCTCAGCATTAGTACCAGTAACACAGCCTATCGCTTTGCTCACCCGTGCACTCGCCTCTAATGGATTGTGTACCGTTAGCGTTTGTGTCGCCTCACAGCCCGTATTCTTCTCGCGTACTACCATCGAATAAGTACCCGCCGATTCATTCACAAATACATTGGTAGTTGTCCAAGTAAGACCTCCATCCTTAGAATATTCATAGGCTGTTATATTTGTCGATGGTGCCCATATAGTTCGCTCCGTTGGCGTTACTACAAGCGTAAAGTTACCATTGCTACAGCCTGTATAGGGTTACTGTATATATCGCTGGTTTGGGTTGTACTACTAGGGTTGTGGTTACCTAAATCTATATCACAACCATACTGGTCAATAACTTTTACCTTTACAGTTATCGTTACTGGTGCTGCTGGATAACGCAACGTATTTACATTAGGATTGGAAATATTATCACGCAATACTTGTACCCTATTATTAGCCGTCGCTATCGGGGTAACAAGGTCGTAGCCCCTACCGGAGTAGCGTATACGTATACTGTCCGCCTCCGCCTTGTACATTAAGCACTTCTACTACTCCCGCTGCATCACAAGTTATATTCGTGCTTACCGATACTGTGCCTGTGATAGGATCTAATTGTTTTACCTCTGCATCTCGACTATACCACACAACTACTACCATTCTTCTCTGTTACCTTTACATAATAAGTGCCTACAGGAACAATATTAGTTAAATTTGCCAATACTGTTGGTGTTGAGCCTGTGCTTATCGTAGACATCACTATGTTTGTGCCCGAACCTCCTGGTACTGGCGGTACTATCTCCCCAATCAAAATGACTACCCAGTGAAGCGGTTGAATTGCGTTTTAGCTCTACTCGTAAGCCTCCTCCTGTTCCTGCTGCACAATTAGGGCGTTGCTACCAATCCTACCTGCAAGCCTAAAGTCGTTCCTGAGTACCTATCGCCTGTATAAGCAGCCGTACAACCTTTGTTGTCTCTCACCATAAAGGTATGTGTCCTACCTACTTCTAAGCCTGTAAATACTGCGGTATTACTTTTGCGTTGCCGAAAGTGCTGAAACCCAACTAAGACCTCCATCTTTTACTAAACTGATAAGGCGCTTCCCCTTCTCCTGATGGTATCGTTACCGTAGCTGTAAAACCATTTTACACCATTACAGCCATTTGCAAAGTTACCTAAATTCGTTTGTACTGTTACATTCGATAGCATATGAGGTATCTTATATGTCGATTCAGCTGAACTACATATCGCTACCCCTGTAGGACCCTGCCCCCTGAGCTACCGTCTTAAACTTAACTCTTATCTCTGTCCCTGGTGCAAATCCTGGCGTAATCACTGCTTGAGGTGTTGTTAGCTGTTGGTAAGCCCCGCCATTGATACTATAGTATATATCACGCAATGGCATACCACTAATATAAGTGTTAAACGTTGTCGAACTCATCGTTAACGTTAATGGGAATAACGCCGCTGTACAAGTAGCCGTTGATGCTACCGCAAAATTACCCATCAACTCTGGTTTATCCTCTATCGTTATTGTTCGTACACTACTACAGCCAAATACGTCTTGTATTGTAATGGTGTATACCCCTGCTATCGCATTGGCTATCGTATAACTACCTGATACGCCTGTCTGAGTTTGGGTGCCCACCACTCCTGGGCGTTGTACTCCTATCTTAAACGGTTTACCTCCATCTAAGTTGCCTAATATTATCTTACCCGTTGCTGTACCTTGACATTCTGGCTGTACTACTTGTTGTGTATAAGTTGCCTCCCCTACATTCTCTAGTGTCTCTGTGTATGTCTTTTTCACAGAAACCTGACCTCACTTGTATTACCCAAACTTCTGTAGGAGTAGTAAAACGTGCTGGTGTATATGTGTTAGCCGTACCATAAGCTGGTGGTGTAGTGCCTGCTTTGTAGAATCTGTATTTTTTCCCATTAGCACCTCCACTTGTCAATACTTCTAACTTAGCCTGTGTACATGCCCCTTGATTAGTAACGTTTACCTTCACCGTTAGTGATGGGTAAATATCTATCGCTCTCTGAGCACTACAGCCGTATTGGTCTTTTTACCGTAACGGTATAACTACCCTGACGCAAGCCCGTAAAGCTATGCGTTACACTATCTGTCGTAGGCGATACTGCTGCCGATCCGTTAAGCGATACTGTATAACCTCCATTACCATCGGCTATCTTCACTTTTATTACTCCTTGATTATCGCCCGCATAACACTCTGTAGCTTGTATTGTAAAAGCTAACCGTCTTCGGAGTAGGAATAAAGTTCGTTAAATCTATCTGTTTAGAACAGTCATTCGCATCTTTTACTACAAACGAAGGTGTTCCCGTTGCTACCCCAGTAAATAAACCTGTAGTATTCGTTGCCTTAAGAGTACCTCCTACTAAATAAAAAAATATGTATAAGCTCCTGTTCCTCCCGTAGCCGTTACTTGTACCTTTGCAAAATGAGCATTGCTACACATCGCTGGCTCCACTATCGTAGCGGTTAAGGTTAATTCTGCCGGCTCTGTAATAGTTATTGTCCTACTTACCACACAAGTAGGTGCGCCCGCTACTGCTGGTCTATAATTAAACGTAATAGTATGAGTCCCTGCCTCGAGATTATCTACCTCAAAAGTAGGTGACTGTACATAAGAGGTATAGCCCGGCGCATGACGAATAGAACTTGATAGCGATACATTATAACTACCACCCCTTAAGTTCTCTACCCTAAAGGTTACTTTACCCGTTGAATTATTCTTGCAATCTACATTCGTTTGACTCAATACACTAGCCTTAAATTCTTGACCTCCTGGTATTACCACCGTCTTAACTATCTCTTGCGGACATGATGCAGCTCCTTGTGTATAACTAATTGTCATTGTATAACTACCTGGAGTTAAGCCCATAATGGTAGCTGTTGTGCCCGTAGCTATCTTACCTCCTATAGTATAGGTATAACTATAAGTGCTTGGCAAACCACTAATGCGTATCGTTCCCTTACCATCGCAATCGTAAGAGGTAATAGTATATGTCGTACCCTATAGGTGGGTCTATACGCTTAGGTACAGTTACCGATATATCTAATTCGCAGCCTGCCTTATCTCTTACTGTAACCGTATGTGTACCCGCTGGCAACCAGCCGTCTGGATATATATCAAAGTTACTATCAAATTTATAACGATAATCTGAAGAGGTTCCATAACCACCCGTCACATTCGTAAAAGCTACTTTAGCCTTGTTCTTATGAGCAGGATCTCCATCATTATCTCCACAACCTATAAGCTCTGATACTACCGCAAAACCTCTTAACGGTGCTGTTGGAGCTGTTACTGTTACAGTTATATCATTGTAGCATTCGCGAGCATCGGTTATCCTAACGGTATGATTACCTCCGGTTACTCCTGTAAAACGGTGTTGATTGCCCGTTACATTCTGTTGAGTACCACCGTCTATACTTATCTTATAAGGAGCTGTCCCTCCACTGATAGTCAAGGAAATAGTTCCATCATTAGCGCCATAGCACTTTTACTTCCGTAGTACTTACTACCGCCGCTGTAGGTCTTACTGCTGCCGTAAGTGTTGCTGTTCCGCTCACCTTACAGCCCTTGCTGTCGGTTACCTCTATGGTATACGCCCCTGGGGTTGCTGTTAAGTAAGTTGCTATCTTATTCGCTGGTACTGCTTGCGCTCCTTGTACCGTAGTATTAGCCGCATTCTTCACTATATAAGTGTAAGGTGCATAGCCGTCTTTTACCTTGAAGTTCAACTCTCCACGTGCTGCATTACCACTATGGCAAGTAATGTCCTTAGCCACTACCGCTACTCCTGAGGATCCATCAGCTGTTATCATTCGTTTTATCTCAGTAGTATAGCTTGCCACACAACCGTATTTGTCTATCACTGTAAAGGTGTGAACTCCTACTTGTAGGTTGGTATACGTATAAGCAGCTGCTGTCTGGATCGCTACTCTCGTACCGTTGTGGAAGAATGTATAAGGCGAGGTACCCTATATTTTTGTGCGTCCGTTACTTTCACCTGCACCTTACCTGCCGTAGCACTGCTCATACAATAGTTATTATTAGTTATATCAGTAGTGCCTGTAAGAGTAAGGACTGGAGCATTAATAATAGTGAAATTATTATTTTTGCTGACAACCATTAGCGTCTGTTACTATAACCCTATAAGTACCTGTTTGAGTAAGAGTAAACTGAGGACTGGTTTGCGCTGCAGTAATAGTAACTGTACCCTTGTAAAGTGCATAACTATAAGGTAGTGTACCCCCTGTAGCAGTCATCGTTACGCGTGCCGTAGCTGGGTTGCAAGCCAAATATGTGTCTGACTTACTCGCATCTAAACTAAGCGTAAGAACTGCTGGCTGTGTAATGGTAAAGGTTCGTGTAAATTCACAATTAGAATTGTTCAACTCCCCACGGAATTTTACGGTATGGGCTCCTACTGGTATATTTTCCCATTTATAAACGGCGTCAGTAACTGGTACAAAAGCTCCTACATTATCTTTCTGTACATAGTAGGTCGTATTTTGTGGGTTCTTAACTGCTATCTGATAAGTACCCCTACCCCCATAACATTTGGCATTGGTTACTTGCTCTGTATTACTTTGTACCCCAAATGCTTGATTATCTTTTCACTACCACTGTAGTAGTATAAGTAGACGGACAAGCCTCTGGCTCTTGGTATAAATAAATATCGTCTATTGCCAAGTCGTTACCACTGTGTTCATTGCTAAACGAACGCACTACCGCATAAAGAGTGGTATTATTGCCTGGATTTAGCTGTACTTTGTACTCTTTCCAATCATTTACATTAGCGTGTTTAGGTATAAAAACCCTATGTTATTAGAAGCTAATATATTGGTTTGTGCCAAAGCATCGGCTTCAGTTCTATAAAGTTCTAACTTGATATTAGGGTCATTAGCAGCCGTAGTATGTCCATCACCCCTTATTAAATTGTAAAGAGCAATAGAGAATTGTATTGGTTTATTAGGAATGATGTCCGTCATTTTACGTTGGTACAATATCCCCCGCTACCCCTGCTGAACTACCTATATTTACAAATAAGATACGACCATTAGTTTTCCCTGTATGGTCTACTGGATCATCACCCCATAGATTTGGACGCATTTTATCTACTACTGTATACTCACCATCATTTACAGTAGGTCCATACGGATTAGCTCTACCTACTCCAGCACGATTATATAAGATAGTACTACCATCCTGAGGTTCAAAAACATAAGAGTCATTTATATAAGGAGTTTTTTTACGTGGGTAGTACCTACTCCAAAAATCCTCTAAAAAAATAATACGTTCTTAGTAGGAGGGTTGGCATCAGCATATTGTATCACGATAGTATGGGTACCCACAGCAAGGTTTGTAAAAGGTATCACTATTCTGAGGGGTTCCGCCATCTACCTGATAAGTATAGGTATAGGTAGTACCCTTGCTACTGTTTACTTTCACAGTTGCCTTACCCTCACAATTATAAGTAAGAGTGGTACTAAAAGTAGGTTCTGCTATCTTATTATCTACTTTTACGGTGATATTATCTCTTCTACAACCGTATTTATCTCTTACTGCCAATTGGTAAGTACCAGGTGCTAACCACGTTTGGGTAGCGGCATCAAAAATTAACACCTCCATCAAAACTATATTCATAAGGTGGTACCCCTCCTTGTACGTTAGCAAAACGCACTAAAAGCTTTGCCGGCATTAGCCCCCGTACCACATTCTACCAACTTTTTCAACCCCTGCCGAAGCAATGAGGTTATCAGTAGCGGTTAAATCTGGAATAGTGATAGCCTGTAAGGTAAGCGTACACGTTTGCCCGTTGATAGTATATAGTAGCGTAGGCGTATAAGTAGTATTAGCAGTAAGCCCTGTAATAGTACGTGTACCTTGTGGTGTCTTGCCTACCAAAGCGTATTGATAGGTATAAGAGTGTATACTCTGTGGCTCTGTAAAATATATTTGTATCTGCTGACCGCATTGGGTTATCTGATAATTTGCTGTAGCAGTAGGGGCTGTCAGCTGAGTGATAGCTATTGATGCCCTCGCTGTACAACCATTGGCATCTGTTACCACAAAATTATAAACACCTGCTGTAGTAACTTCTAAGTCAAAATAATCAGTTGCACTAGTATTGTGAGTTCCATTATATTCAAAGTCATACGAGCCTACTTTTTTACCTCCTGAAGCTGTTATTCGTATAACACCTGGCGCACAATTGGTAATAGGCTTAAATACTGAAGCTGTAGCTTTCAGCTCTGGTATTTTATTTATCTTTACGCCCCCTTTAGTAATAGTACAGCCATAGCCGTTCTCTACTGCCACAAAGTAAGTACCATGATTAAAATAATTATTTAAGGGAATGTCATTATAAGTAGTAGTACCTGATGAGGTAAACCCTATATAACTCAGCTCCCGTCTGGTTATTTTCACGCACCACTATAGTATAAAGGATTATAAGGAGGATCATTTACCTGAATGCGCATATTCCCTTTGTTAGTATCACAAGCCATATCTGTAGTGATCACTGTCAACGAAGGGTTCTTTTGATTGATAACTATATTGCTGATTTCAAAAGTACAAGGCACTACTGCTGTATTAGTAGCTGTTTGTTTGATAAGCACATTATAGCTACCAGCAGTAGGAACTGTAAATATATTAGATGTCTGATAGTTAGTTACCGTAGTAGTACCTTTCATAAGAGCAAATTGATAGCCCGTAGCAGGAACATCCTTTACTGTTATTTTACCTGGAGTAGTACATACTATATCCAAAGGCTCTACTTTGGGGTCTAATTCGTTTTTTTAGTGACACGGAAATAGTAAGATGACACACACTCTGCATCATAAGTCACCGTCAAACGATAATCACCTGCTTCTGTAAACGATTGGTTAGTAACAGTACCATTGGTATTACCTATAGTTGTCCAACTACAACCATAGCTAGTGAGATCTGGAGGACAATTATCTGGAATAGTATTAGCACAATTTACTTTTTCTCCCAAAGAAAATTTGTAGCATTGCTAATTGAGATTCTCATATTGAGAGTAGAGTTCTTACCACACAAATACACCTGAGGGTATTTTTTTCACCTGTCGAAGGACAAACATATGTTTCACCACTTATCTGTTTAGAGGCAATCATACTCTCTACTGGATGATTAGCTTTGTATATATTAGGAATTACGGTAAACTCTTCATACATAGTAGCGCATCCTGTCTTCGATTTGGCTACTCTGTAAACACCCGGTGCTGAAACTACTAAGTTTTGAGTAGTTGCATTTACCGTTTCTGTACCACTGACTGTTGTCCATTGATAAGATGTAAATCCGTCCTCAGCTTTAAGAGTAGTCGTAAGTTTACAGAGAGTTACTTGCTCTTTATATACACACTTCAAAAAATCTACATTTACTACAAAATCCGAGGTACCCTCATCACCCCCAAAACAGCTCGTAAATTCTGACTTGAAACTTTTAGAAGCAATAGGAGTTGTTTTAGGATTTTCTACCCCATTATAAGTAGCTACCACCTCATTCTTTATCTGGTTAGCACAAGGGGCACGCCATAATTTGCAATCGTTTACCACCTCTACTCCAAAAGAAAATTCGTGCGTAGCACTATTAGCTTTCACTAAGCTATTATCCACTGTTACTGTCAGTGTCCCCCTTCAGCACCATATGTATAATCAATGTGTGTCCCCGATGGAAAGTTAGATGGTTGAATTGAAGTCTTTACAAAATCTAAGCCCTTAGGTAGTTTATCAACGATTACCAAATCTTTAGCATCGTCATTACCTATGTTTTTAAATTTAACTTTATAAATCAATTGTTCACCTAAGTTCACAGTAACGCCCCTCTATTACCTGTTATATCTTGGCTGCCTTTATATACCCTTTTTCTCCATTACCACGTGAGGTTCCACCACTTCTACGTTAAATGCAAATAAGAAAAGGGTAGTAAGCATCCTGATTTGTATAAGGAAGAAGCGTAGCCGAAGTAGCATTATTATTAAAAAAATAGATGGTGGTAAATTAAAAAGCCCCACATCAAAAACCAAATAAATTGGTAGATGCTGGGTTGCGACTGGTATTTACACCATTTTCATCAGTAATTGTACTATTAAAGAAGTTATTTAAATTTCTACCTGGCGCACTGATACCGTAAGTTCCTTTGTCTGTATTTATAGAAAGTTTATCACCCGAAATACCTATCTCTCCTTCTAAAGCTGCAAAAACCAAACTTAGCCCTTACAGGCCCCGTAGGTACTGTTTTTAAAACCTGAAATAGGAATAGCAAGACTATTAATATTATTTACTGCAGAAAAAAACCATCAAAAAGAGTAATATAGCGAGAAGGCTTAGAAAGATCTTCATATACTATTACTAATGTCCAACCCGCAGCATACCCCACTCCAGTAGATTCATTACCTTTAGGTGCCATCAAATTAGCCACTGTATAAGTACCATCAAAGCGTCCCCCACGAGTAGCAGCTTCTGCTGTTAGTATACTTGTCACATCTTTTTTGTATACATAAGCGCGCTGAGAATCATTCTGATTCGGACGAGAACTCAATACATCATAGCCATCATACACTAAATCACCTACCAAATCAGTATACGAAGAAGCATTCGGGGTCTTAAACTTAATATTCTTAAATTTACTCCTCTCAAATTTAGGATTCTGATTTAACTCTCGCTCACGTGTATAAGCAGCTGCCCAATACAGGTAAGCTCCTTTCACCTTTAGGCAAGACGCATTTACATTAGGATTAGCCACATTAGCAGAACTTGAGTTAAATACACCTGTTGCTGGTACTACATTAGTGTAATTAAGGTCAATCAGCGCATTATGACCATGACTTCCTATATAAGGTTGATTAGGATTGACCCCTGCATTTAACACTGAGTTACCCACCATAAGCATATCCCCTTTCACTGTTTCTTTATAAAACGGCAAAAAAAGTTTTTGTAATTCTGTGCTAAAGCTGAAAATACAACTAAAAAGAAACATTGTAATAGTAATATCTTTTTCATATATACTATAATATTTGGGAAGTTAGATAAATATTTATTTTTTTAATCTTTTGGTAATCAATAGTTGGTTAATAGTTACACCTATGGTTTCAAACGCAAAGGTACACCATTTATCCAATAAAAAAACATCTTTTTACTACAATTAACACCATTTTAACACTCTGTGAAAAACTAGTTAATTCACTGATTAGCTAATACTTATTTGCTAATTGTCTAATTATTCGTATCTTTGCCCCCACAAAAAATTAAAATACAATGGTTTTACCTATTATTGCCTATGGCGACCCCGTATTAAGAAAGGTAGCTACTGACATATCACCCGACTACCCTAACCTCAATACGCTGATTGCCAATATGTACGACACTATGAACTACGCTTATGGCGTGGGACTGGCGGCTCCACAAATTGGGCTACCCATCCGCCTCTTTGTAGTAGATACCGCTCCTTTTGCTGATGATGACGACCTCACTGAAGACGAACGTACTTTCTTATCAAACTTCAAAAAAACTTTTATCAACGCTAAAATCACCGAAGAAACGGGTGATAAATGGCTGTTCAACGAAGGCTGCCTTAGTATACCTGGGGTGCGCGAAGATGTCAGCCGCCAGAAGCAAATCACTATTGAGTTTGTCGATGAGCATTTCACCCCTCAGCAGCTTACCCTCACAGGCTTAGCCGCCCGCGTAGTACAACACGAATATGACCACATCGAAGGCATCCTCTTTACTGATAAACTTTCATCTTTCAAAAAAACAACTGATAAAGGGCAAACTCACCAATATCAGCAAAGGCAAAGTGAAAGTAGATTATCGTATGAAATTCTATAAAAAAATTAATAACTAAACAATAATAAGGAATGAATTTAACAAAAATTCTTGCCATTTCAGGCAAACCTGGTTTATACCGCTTAGAAACACAAACACGTACAGGCTTTTTTTAGCTACTTCATTAGTAGATGACAAACGCATATCTGTAGGCATCCGCAATAATGTAAGCCTACTTTCTGAAATAGCTATCTATACTACCGAAAAAGAAATACCACTTAGTGAAGTATTTGAAAAAAATAAAAAAACTTTGGAAGATGGTAAAGAGGCTCGCGTATCTGCTAAAGCTGATGGCGCTACTTTAGAAGCCTATTTTGCAGAAGTACTACCTGAGTACGACCGCGATCGTGTATACACTAGCGATATCAAAAAAAGTAATACAGTGGTACAATCTCCTACTGTCTAAAAAAACTTATTAACCAATGATAATGATTAATAAAAAAATGCCTCCTTAAAAGGGAGGCATTTTTTTATTCTGCATTTTGTGTATTATCAATCAATACTTGTCCGCGATAGTACAATTTTCCTTCGTACCAGTGCGCACGGTGGTATAGGTGATTTTTCCCCTGTTACTGGGTCTTTTCGCTATTTGAGGAACTACTGCTACATCGTGAGTTCTTCTTTTTATCTCTTCTGGTTTTTTTGATTGTCTTCGTTTAGGATGTGCCATTACTTAATCTTTTTTTATTTATCAGTTATTAAATTCTTTAAACTTTCCCAGCGGGGGTCTACTGTTTCAGTAGGATGATATTCTTTTCGGAGCAAGCGCTTCTAATCGGTCTAATACCTCTGAGTGCATTTTACCACTCAGTACATCGGGGTGTACACGCTTGGCAGGAATAGAAAGCACTATCAACTCATATATATATTGTGCAACATTCAGCTGATGTTCTCCTTGTGGTAGTATAAGCAGCTCTTCATCTTCATCATTATATTCTTCACCAAACTTTACCACTAAAAAAAGTGTCCCTGATACTGCCAAGTCAAAAGGCTCGTTAGAGAGGTCACAATTTACATTTACTGTACCCTTACTGCTAAAGTGCAGTTCCATAAGGTTGCTCTTTTTCTCTAAAAGAACGGTTACTGTTTGGTCAATATCATTTACCTCTTCAAAGGCAAAGAGTTCTAGAAAATGCTTATCAATATGATAGTCAAACTGGTGACTGCCTTGCTTCAAGCCTGCAAAAAGAAATATCGTATTCTTTTAATTTTTCTCATTTTTAACCTTTTTTTCAAAAGCACACAGATTTACACTCTCTACTTTTGAGGCTGCAAAATTAATACTTTTTTCTAAAACTCCAAAATATTCCCCTAAAAAACTTTACACAAAGCCTTCAGCTTCTTTATTAGCTACTAATCTAAACCCTTCACCGTGTATGTTGAGAATCTCTACTTTGTCGTCTTTCTTAAGCAGTTTTCTAAGTTTTGCTATATCACATCCATACTTCTAGAGGTAAAATAGTTATCATCTTTCCATATTTTAGAAAGGGCTAATTCGCGCGACATAAAATCATCAGTATGTAGGGCGAGCAATCGCAATAGTTCGTTTTCTTTAGGCGATAGCTTCACAGGCTCTTCATCTTTATACTTAAGAATACGCAATTTGGTATTAAGGAAGAAGTTACCTATCTCAAACTCAAACTTATTATCGTCAATCATCGTCTCAATGGTTTTGCGTTGTAGCATTGAGCGAATTTTTCATCAATAAGATTTCAGAGTCAAAAGGTTTATTCAGATAGTCATCACCTCCTGAGCGATACCCTTTTATCACATCCTCGCGCATAGTGCGAGCTGTGAGGAAAAATAATTGGTATCTTCTCATTTTTTTCTCACGTATTTCTTTTGCTAACGTAAATCCGTCTTTATAAGGCATCATTACGTCCAAAATACACATATCGAAGGTTTCTTTTTTTAAACTTCTCAAAACCCTCCATTCCATTTTTTTGGCTAAAACTACATCAAAACCACTCATTACCAAGTAGTCTTTTAGTACTGTCCCAAAAATTAGGGTCGTCCTCCACTAAGAGGATGCGTTTGTTCTCAGAAGGAACTTTAGCGCTGTAATAGTTTCCGTTCATATTCTTTTTATGTTAGTGCCGTTAATAATTTGACAATTTGGCTAATTATATTTATATCACGGGTAGCTTTATAAAAAGGTGCTACCCTTATCCTTTTCACTTTCCACCATTATAGTACCTCCGTGATATTCCACTATACTCTTCACGTAGGCTAACCCTAAACCGTGACCTTTCACATTATGCAAGTCACCTGTATGTGCACGGTAGAACTTGTCAAATATATGCTTCATCGCCTGCTTAGTCATCCCCTGCCCTTGGTCTTTAATGCGTATGAGCAACTTATTCTTGATATTTTCAGTATAAATATCTATAACAGGTGCATTGGGTGAATACTTTATCGCGTTTTCAATTATATTTACAAAATACATTGGTAAGGTGCGACTCATTAGCCGATACATCGCTATTGCTTGCCAAAAAAATGCGTATATATCATTCCTCCACGCTCATCTAATATCGTTTGCACGTGCAACATCGCAGTAGTAATAACCTCGTGTACATCTAAAGGCTCTCGTTCTAACTGCATCGTACTTTTTTCCAAACGCGAAATCTGCAATATATTCTCTACCTGAGCAAGCATTCGTTTGTTTTTCCTGCTTGAGTATATGCACATAATGCAATACCTTATCAGGATCAGAGAGTACCATCGGACTCTTTACACTGTCTAACACCAAACTCATAGTAGCAATAGGCGTTTTTAAATTCGTGCGTCATATTATTAATAAAGTCCGTCTTTATCTCCGAAATACGCCGCTGAGTAAGCAACTGGTTGAGCGTAATGACAAACACCGCTATGATAATCAGTACAAAAAAACCGTTGAGAGAGTGGCTATACCTATAATAGACGAAAGTAGTACTTTCTCTCGCTGAGGAAATATCACTGCCAACTCGTATAACGAGTCATCTGATGTATTACCTCCGAAAAGCAAAGTCCTAAACTCCTTAGGCTTATTAGGCTCAAAATACCTACTCTGTACTTTAGAAAGCACCCCTCTATTATAAATAGCAAACTCAAAAGGCACCTCAAGCCCATTCTTCCTTAGTTGCTTCTTCAAAAGCTTCTCTATTTGCCCCGTTGTCACCCGATCACTGATAGACTGCTGCCTTATGATACTCTTAAATGACTCCTCTATCATAAGACGCTCTATCTCAGGCAACTCACTAAACTTCTCATATGCCGTAACCGTCTGCTCTGAAAGCGGATGCTCTGCCCTACCCTTATTTACCCGTTGAAGCGTCTCTTTCTGTATATAACTCTTGATAGCCAATGTATCTGAAAGGTGATTAATACCTAAGGCAGCAGCTGTTCGCTGGTTAGCCGGCAACACATAATCCTCCTCTAAAATACCGTGCTTATATATAAAAGTCTCTTTATTCTCTTTTATTCTCTTTGACATAGATAAACTCCCGAAGATGATTCTCTTTCGAATTCAAATGAGAACTATTCTCACGCAAACTTACAATTTTAGCCACATACTTATCTACCTCATCTTGCTCTATCTGTTTCGCTACATTATTAAGTGTCTGTTGAATAGAATAACTAAAAGCATCTTCTTTATCATCTATCGCCGATTTTATCCAATACCCTTGTACCCCTATAATCCCTATTAGCAAGAGGCTCGTCAGTACAATTAGTAGTATATATAACCTTTTATTCATCGTGCAAAGTTAAAACTTTTTTTCCAAAAAAACACTATTAATCTTAAAAAAATTAACGATTTATTAGGAAAATAATTAATAAAATATTTCATAATTATTGCAAAAAGAACCTTTTCGCAACTATATAAACAATTGGTTTTTAACCACTTACAAACAAAACACTTTCTATTCAAAAGTCTCTCGAAACCATAATATAAAAAAATCCGTAGCTATCATTTTATTATTTACCTTTTTGTCTTTTATCATTTGCCTTTAAGCATTAATCTTATTATCTTTGCCCCCAAAACTAAAACTATTGGTTACCAATGACAAACAAAAATAACCTTCTTAGCACGTCTACTCTCTGTGTTTTCAGTTGCTTGTTTAGCTGTAAGCTGCGAGTCTGACGATATTTGCGACCATACCGTAAATACCCCTCGCTTGGTGGTACGTTTCTACAATGCCAATAACACTCGTTCGCCTATGAGCATAGCTAACCTAACCATCTATGGGGAAGACAATAGCACTCCTTTGGTCAGCAGCACTACCCTCGATTCTATTGCACTACCTCTACGATTGCAAAAACCCTACTACTTACCTTTTTTTCAAACGGTAGTATCTGGCACTACTACTAGTACAGCTACCCTTACCCTTACTTATAATACCGAAGAAACTTTTGTAAGCAAAGCTTGTGGTATCAAAACTACCTACAACACTCTCTGCTACTATACAAGATGCCAACACTTCTTGGCTAAAAAGGCGTAACTATCAAGAATAACTCTGTCAACAATGAAAAGAAAGCTCATATACATTTGTATCATTAATTGGCTATGCATCGCAGGATTGCAAGCCCAAACCGCAAAGCCGCACTACCACTACGGGCGCTACGGCCTCTCGTACTACTGCCATTGCCTTACCCGAAAAACCCTAAAGCGCCCGCTTACCAACAGCGGTATGGCTTTGCGTGTGGGGCTGACCTAAGCAAGCTCATCAAACCTTTTTCTCAACAGCGATTATTACGGACTTGAATTGGTAGGCGACTACCGTCTCAGTTTCGCTTATTATGCTGCTGCTGAAATAGGTCTCGAACGCAAAAAAAACTAATGAAGACTTCTTCGCTTATACTACTGAAGGGCAGTTCCTCCGCGCTGGCTTCGACTATAATAGCTATAGCAACTGGTATGGTATGGAGAACCAAATATATGTAGGGGCTCGCTACGGATTTTTCACTCTTCTCGCAAGACCTCAACTCTTATATTATCCACAAAGACAACCAGTATTTCACCGAAAACACTGCTGGCAGTAGTGCTGAATGGCTAAAAAAATATAGCGGACGCACCGCCCATTGGTTTGAGATAGTTTTGGGCATCAAAGCCGAACTATTGCACAATCTTTATGCAGGAGCTTCTGTACGGGTAGGGGTATTGGCACTCCAAACCGACAGCAAAGGCTTCCCTAATTACTATATCCCTGCCTTTGGTCGTGTATACGAAAACAGTCGCTTCGGAGCAAGTTTTAACTATACCCTAACTTACCTCATCCCTTTCTACAAAAGAGCCAAAAAGCCCATAACAACTAACGACTAGCATAGCCGAACCTGCTAAGCTGTCGCTCATTGCTGCGCCAATCTTTATTCACCTTTACGAAAAGTTCTAAGTGCACTTGTTTGCCAAAGAACTTTTCTAAATCGGCGCGAGCGGCTACCCCTACCCTCTTCAGTGCCTCTCCTTTATGACCGATGATAATCCCTTTCTGACTTTCGCGCTCTACCATTATTACCGAACGTATGTGTAGTATGGTCTCGCTATCTGCAAAACTCTCTGTGGTCACTTCTACCGAATAAGGCACTTCTTTCTTATAGTGCAATAATATTTTCTCTCTGATAATTTCATTTACAAAGAAGCGTTCAGGCTTATCCGTCAATTGGTCTTTCGGAAAAAAAGGCAGGCGACTCTGGTAGCAAAGCAACTATCCTATCAAAAACCTCTTTAGTCTGAAAGTTGCGAAGTGCCGAAATAGGATATACCTCCGCTCTTGGCACTTGTTCTTTCCAATACGCCACCTGTTCTTCCAACACTTGCTGATCAGAAGTATCAATTTTATTAATAAGCAGCAGTATAGGTATATTTAGCTTATTGATACGCTCAAAAAACGCTTCTTCCTTAAGTCCTTTCTCACCAATTTCCACCATATAGATAAGGATATCAGCATCGTCAAAAGCGTCTTTTACAAAAAGCCATCATCGATTCCTGTAGGGCGTACGCAGGCTTTAATAATACCTGGTGTATCCGAAAAAGACAATCTGAAAGTCATCACCACTCACTATGCCAAAGATACGATGGCGTGTAGTTTGTGCTTTAGACGTTATAATCGAAAGTTTCTCTCCTACGAAAGCATTCATAAGAGTCGATTTACCCACATTAGGGTTCCCTATAATATTTACAAATCCTGCTTTTATGCACTTTTTTTAATTTTTGAATTGTGAATTTTTGAATTATGAAACAAATTGACAAATCACCAAATTGACAAATCGCCAAATCACCAAATTGACAAATCGCCAAATGGTCAAATCACCAAATCGTCAAATCGCCAAATTGGCAAATCGTCAAATCGCCAAATTGACAAATCGTCTAATTACCTGATTTTTTTCAAATACTCTGCCATTCCTTTTTCCCCAATGCGGACTGTTAGCTGTTTCAGGAGTAAAAGAATCAAATTTCTCAAAAGCCTTATCTAAGAAAGGTTTTGCTTTAGCAGGACCTCCACCAAAGGCTTTTAGGAGTAAAAAAATCCCTGATAGCTCTAATCAGGTACGGACGCGGATTATTAGGATTTTTCTTTTTATTGCTTTTTTTCAGAATATTCCCTACTCATCTTGCCGTACTTAGCCCCTCTAAACATCGGATTTACCTTCACCTTAGCACTGTACAGATAAGCGTAAAGTGCATAGATTTCAGACGCATTAGCCCCTTTAGCTTTTTTTCAGCTATCTTCAGATATTTCTCAGCTTGGTCGCAATAAGAGTCAATAGTACTACCAGACGACTGGTCAGCTATACGAACGTTTACGTAAGCCGTATAATAGTTAGCGAGCCAATGCGTAGCATCAGCCAAAAGCAATGCGCTCAAAGTCATTTGCCAAAGGCTGCAGCTCTGTATTTTTTTATAGCTCTTGTCAAGTAGTTTAATTTTTCTCTGTTAGCACTCCTTCTATATCCTGACCTATTGCCAGCGGAGCTATTCCTAACACACTCAATAATAGAAATATATACTTCATAATACAACATTTTTAGATAGGCGGCAAATATACAAAACAATTAGCAAATTAGCAAAAAAATTAATAGTTAGTTTTTTTATCCTTTAGAAAAAGCGAATGATGAGCGAACAATGAGCGAACAATGAGCGAATGATAAGCGAACGATAAGCGAAGGAAAGTCGGCGAGCAACATCTCTTTCCCTAATTAGCAAATCGACAAATTGACAAATTGGCAAATTATCACTACCTTTGCAGCGACAAAAAAACAACGCTATGCACCCTAAGAAAATCATCAAAATAGTAGTTATCATCTTATTACCCCTTGGTATTCAGCTTTTTGCTTCGGGGAAAAACAAAATGCGCCTTATAAAAGAAGTAATCATAGACCATCAAGACGAAGATATGTATGTAACCGATGAGACGATACGCCGCACTATTTTCAAAGACCCACAAGCACCGCAGCCTATAGGTTTGCTAAAGTTGAGGGAGATAGAAAATCTCTTAGACAACAATGATATGATAGAAAAATCAGAGGTTTTCTACACACTTGATGGGGTACTTAATGCCAAAGTAAAACAACGTCAACCTATCGCCCGTGTGTATGACAATGGCACGGTATATTATATGGATACACAAGGCAAAAAAATGCCTCTATCGAGCTCTTATTCAGCCCGTGTACCCCTACTCAAAGGCGAATGCAATAAATATTGGGAAGACACTTATCACTTAATGATGTTTATACAGAATGATATGTGGCTTAACGAAAACATCACTGAGGTAATGGTCAAAAACAATGGTGAATACCAATTCTTGATGCGTATTCCTCATTTCACTGTCCTTTTCGGACGTTTTGAAGACGAACAAATGAAGAAAGCTAACCTCAAAGCCTTCTATAAGCAGTTAGAAAAAGATGAACCTCTTAAACGAATATAGTATTGTCAATCTAAAATACACTAACCAAGTAGTATGCAAAAAGATAATTTGCAAATAAGTCAACAAAAAAACAGAGACTGTTCAAATTGAACAGTCTCTGTTTTTTTATTAATTATGAAATCGTTATTTAATTCTCTCAAGATACCATTTTACAGTTTTTCTGAATACCTTCTTCAAACTGCAATGAGGGTTCCCAACCCTAACTCATTCTTCAGTTTAGTAGCATCAATAGCATAACGCAAATCATGACCAGCACGGTCAGTTACAAAGGTAATAAGCTTCTCAGAAGTACCTTCGGGTCTTCCTAATTGCTTATCAACCTCTTTGATAATCACTCTTACTAAGTCGATATTACGCCATTCGTTAAAAGCCACCAATATTGTAAGTATCACCATCTTTTCCCTTTATGAAAAAAATAACATCAATAGCACGAGCGTGGTCTTCTACAAACAACCAATCGCGAATATTCTCGCCCTTGCCGTAAATAGGTAGGGGCTTATTATCTACTATATTATAAATACATACGGGAATAAGCTTCTCAGGATATTGATGAGAACCATAATTGTTAGAACAATTAGAAATCACCACAGGTAGCTTATAAGTATTGTGGTAAGCCCTCACAAAGTGATCTGATGAGGCTTTAGAAGCTGAATACGGCGACTGAGGGTCGTATGGAGTCTGTTCTGTAAAAAGTGTGTTATCCATTTCTAATGCTCCATACACCTCGTCAGTAGAAACGTGATAGAAGCGTTTGCCCTGCATATTGTCTTTCCACACTTCACGAGCCGCCTGCAAGAGGCTCAAAGTACCCATCACATTGGTTTTTAGCAAATATGAAAGGGTCTTCTATACTCCTATCCACGTGACTTTCAGCAGCAAGGTGTATCACCCCATCAATATGATACTTCTTAAAAAGCTCCTTCATACGCTCATAGTCGCAAATATCAGCCTCTATGAAAGTGTAATTAGGGGCATTGGCTACATCGGCAACGTTATCCAAGTTGCCTGCGTAAGTAAGTTTATCTAAGTTAGAAAATGTGATAATCAGGATATTTAGTTACAAATAACCTCACCACATGCGAGCCGATAAAAGCCAGCTCCTCCTGTAATTAAAATGTTTCTTTTCATTTATTTATTTGTCATTTCAAAAAAACTAATTCACCCCCATTCAACAGCTCTTGATGCGAAATATACCATTGGTTATAAGCCTTTCCGTTAAAAGTAACAGACTTGATATATTTATTATCTTTAGATACGTTTTTAGCCACTATGGTAAAGGTTTTACCATTTGGTAAGTGCATCGTTACTTTATCAAATAGAGGACGACCAAATTGGTATTCAGTAGAAGCAGGATTCATAGGGTATAAGCCCATTGCACTCCAGATATACCAAGCTGACATCTGTCCGCAGTCTTCATTACCACTAAGTCCGTTAGGGGTAGTGTTATACTGAGTTTGCAAGATGCGATCTACCCAATACTGTGTTTTCTTAGGTTGCCCTGCCTCATTGAACATATAAGCTATATGATGGCTCGGCTCATTGCCGTGCGCATATTGCCCTATGAGTCCTGAAATATCAGGAGAAGTGTTATCACCAGTGATTTCTGAACTTTCGGTAAAGAGTTTCTCTAAATGTGCTACAAAAGGCTCATTGCCACCAAATAGGCTGATAAGTCCTTTTACGTTATGAGGTACAAACCAACTGTGCTGCCAAGCATTACCTTCAGTATAATCGGTATTTTCGCGGTGGTCAGAACGTTTAGGGTCGAAAGGAGTGCGCCATTTGCCATCTGTACTTTTACCACGCATAAAGCCTGTTTCTTTATCGAATAGGTGTGTGTAGGCTTCTGAACGCTTCAAGAAGAAATCAGCGTCTTCTGTCTTGCCCAATGCCTTAGCCATTTGGGCTACACACCAATCGTCATAAGCGTATTCAAGAGTTATAGTAACAGACTCATCTACTCCTGCATTATAAGGAATATAACCATATTTTTTGTAGGCTTTAAGTCCACGGTCATCTTGCATCATAGTGGTTTTCATTGCCTCGTATGCCTTTTCAGCATCAAAGCCACGTATGCCCTTTAGATAGGCTTCTGCAATCACCGCAACAGAATGGTAACCTGTCATTGTATTGGTTTCGTTGCCATAAAGCGTCCAAACAGGTAATACTTTATGCACCTGATAGTACGCCAGCATCGAGTTGATAATATCGGCTGTAACTTTGGGCTGCAAAAGCGTAAGCAGTGGATGCTCTGCACGGAAAGTATCCCAAAGAGATAAGGTAGAATAGGCAGTGCCCTCTGTACGGACTGTCTCATCGTTTTTGTAATCTAAACCATCCATCCTTATCAGAGAAAGTAACAGGGGCTACTTGTGCGTGATAAAGAGCCGTATAGAATATCGTTTTTGAGCGAATCTACTGGCGTTTCTACTACTATGCTGCTAAGGGTCTTCTCCCATTGTTGTTGGGCAGCCTCTTTGGTCTTATCGAAGTTAAGTTCATTATACAACTCTAAGTTATCAAGTGCTCCGTTCTCACTCACTGAGGAGAGGGCTACTTTCACCTCTAACTTCTCATCAGTATTATCAAAGAAAATTTGTCCTGAAGTAATATCCTCTTTGTGTTTTTGGTAGGTAATATTTTTGATAGGTTTAGAAAACTGCATCGCGAAGAACACTTTTTGGTTTTCAGCCCAGCCTGTACTATAACGATAACCTGTGATAATATTACCGTTGTTATTAGCATCTAACTTCTTATTTGATTTACTAAACGAGGTTTTAGTAGGGCTATCCCAGTTGATAGCATACCCTAAGTTGAGTATTACTGATTGTTCTGCTCCTTTTTCGAAAGTATAGCGATGCACAGCATAACGCTGAGCCGCTGTGAGCTCTACGTTCACTTTAGAATCTTCTAAATATACTTGGTAGTAACCTGGTTCTGCTTTTTTTCGTTCTTGTGGCTGTACTTTGATTTGTAAGGTACCATATCGCGAAACTCTTTTTGCATTCACAGGGTATTGCTCTTTTCTGCCGTACTTCAGCTCGCTAAGGTCATACGTTTTTATGAGTAGGCATTAGCAAAATATCGTTTAGGTCGCCAATACCTGTACCACTGAGGCTCAAATGACCAAAACCTACCACTAAACTATCAGAATAATGATAGCCTGAACACCAATCCCAGTGGCTAAGACCATTCACGGGGCTTACTTGTATCATACCGAAAAGGGGTAGTTGCTCCAGGGTAAGTATGCCCGTGTCCGCCTGTACCAATAAATGGATCTACATAGCTAATCAAGGGTTTTTGAGGTGCTTCGGTCTCTTTTTCTGTCACTGTTTTAGACTGATGACAAGCCGACAAAAAGGCAGCTACCGCTACCAAAGAAATATGTTTTAACTTCATCATTATAACATTAACGGTTAATTAATGTGGCAAAGATACAAAATAATTGCTAACTAACAACCGACAATTGATAATTAATTACCTGAATAATTCTAAATGAGCATCGGCAAGGCGCGGCATAGCTCCGTGTTGCTGACATACATAAGCCGACACCTCAACCGCTAATTGATGCGATTGGGCAATACTACGACCATTGAGGTAAGAGGCTACAAAGGCAGCCGTGAACGAGTCGCCTGCACCTACCGTATCGGCAATGGTAACCTTTGGCGTGCCTAAGAACGATTTTTCATAAGGCGTAAATACGTAACTGCCTCGGGTGCCTTGCGTGAGGATAAGGAATTTAAGCTGGTATTTCTCTAACAGATGGCGGCAAATCTCTTCATCAGTACCCTTTAGTTCGAAGATTTCGGCTATCTTCACTATCTCTTCATCATTGATTTTGAGAGCGGAAGCCTTGTCGAGCGAATCGACTATAACCTCTTTGCTGAAGTATTTAAGGCGTAGATTGATGTCAAACACCTTCAGACTATCAGCAGGCATCAAGTCTAAAAAAACTTGTGAATGGTAGCCCTCGACACTACATTGCGTTGTGCTAATGAACCAAAACACACCGTAGTGGTATTCTTAGCCAAATTCTCGATGCGCGAAGAGAAAGGTATATTATCCCACGCTACGTTTTCGGTGATTTCATAAGAAGGCACCCCACGACCGTCTAACTGTACCTTTACAGTACCGGTAGGGAAGTCAGTTTTTCTCGATAATGTAATTGAGTTCTTTCTCTTCGAGGGTCTTCAGTATTTCCTTACCAAGAAGGTCTTCGCCAATAGCACTTACGGCATAAGCATTGAAGCCAAACTGAGAGACGTGGTATGCAAAATTAGCGGGAGCACCGCCTAATACTTTTTCTTTCGGGGAACACATCCCAAAGGATTTCGCCTAATCCTACTACTATATTTTTTTCATTTTATTCTATTTTTAATTTATAAACGGTTATATCATTAAGGTTTAGCGTGCCTTTTTCGGTTTTTAAAACGAAGCGTATTGTATACTTCGGAAGGGAATAAGGATTAAAAGCCCCTGCAGCACAAATAGTTTTTATATTATTTCTTTTCATACTCTTTTTCTTATTAAAAATATGGCACAAATGTAGCGTTTTTATTTTGAATTCACAAAACAAAAAAACGGGCAATTTTTTTAGGCAAAAGGCTGCCTTATTATTAAAGGGAGAATTAGCATTTTTCCTACAGAGGACTTTAATCATTAAAAAGATTCGCAATGTTTTTGCCATTTTTTTGTTGCGTTTTTTTCGCAATGGGTTTTCTTTTGCTTAGCTACACTTAGTGGCCTCTTAGTGGCCTCTTAGTGTCCACTTAAGATATACTTAAAGAATCTGCAATGATTTTTCTCAATTCGTTACGAATTATTCAATTCTTAGGAAGTTCACCTTTCTGAAGTATCTACACGAGCAAGTAATCATTGGCTAAAAACTATAAAAACTTTGCACAGTAAAAGATTTAGTACTTTTTATTGTGCAAAGTTCTTCGGTATATTGAGGGGGTAGCTTAACACTTAACTACCGTACCCTCATCTAAATATACCAAGTATTTGCCTTTTACTTGCCAACCTATGGTTTGCAGGTTTTGGGCATAGTACAATAGCTGTTGGTGGTATTGAGGGTTAGGCTGCCCTGTTTTGTAATCGATAAGGTAGGCTTCGCGAGTGGTAGGGTGATAGGCTATCCTATCAGGACGGAAGTATTTGCCCTTGCTGTCTACAAACTCGCGTTCGATGAAGTAATGGTACTCATCAGTAAAGAAAGCTGCTATCTGCGACTCGCTTAGTAGGGTTTCTATTTGAGGCTTTAGCAGTTGGTGTTGCTCCTCGGTGATGGTGCCTTGTTGCAGCGCCTCGCTTAGTACCGCCCCTAAGTCGGTGGCGTAGGTCAGTTGCGAAAAGAGGGTGTGTATGAGGTTTCCTCTTTCGAGGGCTTGCTGTTGGTGAGTGTCCCATAGCAGTGATGCCCCAGTAGCTATCTTATAATGAGGGGCTGTCCAACCTTTCTGAAATAGCACATAGCTATCGGCATTTGTTTCTTCTTTCTTTTTAGCTAGTATAGGACTGCCATATTCATACTCAGTAATCTCCTCATTCCAATCTCCTTTATGTTTTTAAAAAAATTGCGGAGGAGCGTGCCGTAAGTGTTAATCTCTTTCTCAGGGAGCGAAGTGATAACGTAGAGAGACGACTCAGGACGCGTCATCGCCACGTATAACACGTTTATCTGGTCGAGGAGGTGCTGCTGGTGTTGCTCGTTGAGAATAGTGGCTGCCGCGCCATAGTTTTCAATACTCTTACTGCTCTTCACCAATAGATAGTCAAAACCAGCGAAGTTCTCGGCTGACACAGGGTACCATATCATTTCGCCACGACCGTCTTCTAACTTGCTATCAGCAAAGGCGTAGATAATCACAGGGGCAGAGAGCCCTTTGCTCTTATGTATGGTCATCACGGTGATAGCGTTAAGACCTTCGGGCGAACTGATACTGAGCTTTTCTTTTTGGTCTTCCCAGAAGTCTCAAGAAGTCGGCTAAGCCTCCTTTGCGGGCGTTCTTGAAGTCGAAAAATAAGGTCGATAAAGTGTGTAAGGTAGGCATCGGAAGTGCGTGCCACCTCGAAGCAATTTACCGCTAATGTTACCCCTTCGTATAGTGAATATTGGTTAAACGTTTCTATAGAAAAACCAAAGTCGGTAAAGAAAGTACTTACAGGCTGGTATGCGTACTTGCTTAGGAAAGTATGAGGCTGCTCCGCGCCCTTGCCGTTAGCACGAATAAAGGCAAAGAGCATCTTGGCCTTTAGGTCTTCGCTCTCGGGGTGGTAAAGCAACTGCAGCAGGGCTATAAGGAACTGCACTGAGGGTACGTTTTGCAGTAACAAAGAGTCGGGGGAAATGATTTTGCGCCCTTTGCTTGATAAGAATGACGCTACCGCAGCGCCCTCTTTGTTAGTGCGCACTAATATAGTGATGTCTTTGTCATCGGCACCTGCTGCATTAGCGTGAATTACTTTCTGTAGTATAGCCTCGCAATAACTCTTCTCGCGCGGGGTGAGGGTATCGTCTTTAGTTTCTTCTTCTCTCTCTTCTTCCTCCTCTTCTTGTACCGTGTTGATAAATGAGATATTCACATACCCCTCTGCTAAAGTAGGTTTTGGATAGTTTTGGGCAGCTGCTTCGTAAAGATTTCTATACCCTCCTTCCTCAAAAATATTTGCTACAAAAGGGAAAAAAGCATTGTTGAAGTCTATAATTTGCTTTAAACTGCGGTAGTTTTCAGCCAAATTGACAGTGTTGAGCGGAACTTTAAAAGGATTTTCTTTACCGCTATACAGCCTCATAAACTGCTCTGCCTTGCCTCCTCGCCAGCGGTAGATAGACTGTTTGGCATCGCCTACTAATAGCACTGAACCGGTCTGGTGATTTACTTGGCTTTGCACTGCATTGAGGATAAGCGGTATAAAGTTCTGCCATTGCAGCACTGAGGTATCTTGAAACTCATCAATGAAGTAATGACGGAACTTCTCGCCTATACGCTCATAGATAAAAGGCGCTGGCTGAGTACTCAGCTCTGAAGAAATTACGCCATTGAACTCCCATATAGGTAAGATATTCTCTTCCTCTTTGATAAGAGCTATTTCTTTTTGGATACGGTTTAGCAAAGCCAAAGGGGGAAGGTACTTTAGGGCGTTTTGCATAAAGTTGAGCGTACCAAAAGCATTCTGTATATCTTCAAAATAAGTAGTAATCTGAGGTTGTAGGCTATCGATAAGAGCAGTATCGAGGGTTTTAGCGGCTGTTTTGCTATACATAGGCTCTCCATCTAATAGGTCTTTTTGCCAACCACTGACCCACGAAGGCTCTTTAGGACTTTTTTTAGTAAGGTTGTCAAAGAAATTGTATAGGTACCCTCCTTTGAAAGCTCCCTTATCTAAGCTGTGCCGGTCTAAGAGTTGCATAAAAGAGAGCGCTGTGGTTTGTATAAGCTGAGCCGCTTGTTCTTTATACTCAGTTAGGGACTTCTTTAGAGTAGCAAAATCAGTTAGTTCTTTGTCTTTTAGCGATTGCAGCTGACTATAATGGTTTTCGTTAGTGAGCATCTTGGCGATTTCGAGTAGCTCTTTAGAGGTATCCCAGTTCTTATCTTCGTCTATCTTTTCATTAGAAAAAGCAATAAGCCACTCAGTGAGCTCCTTATCACCTGCACCTGCTTGGCTCATTAGGTTGTCTACGGCGCGTTCTAAGAGGGTCTGACTGTCCAACTGCACTTCAAAGAAAGGATTAAGGTGCAAATCGTGAGAGAAATGACGTATCAGTTGGTGATTGAAGCCGTCAATAGTGCTAATGTTGAAGGCAGCGTAGTTGTGCAATATATATTCTAACGTCTTTGCCGAACGGTCTTGCAGTTCTTTAGGAGTCAGATGCAGACTTTTGCACAGTTCGTTAAACATACTATGTGGGCTATGCAACATCGTATCTTCGCTAAACTTGCCCAATAACTCAATAATGCGGTTCTTCATCTCGAATACCGCTTTATTGGTAAAGGTAATAGCGAGCAGTTGTCTAAATTGCTCTACATTGGGGGTACTAAGTACGATTTGCAAATAAGCCTTCACGAGGCTATAGGTCTTGCCAGACCCTGCTGAAGCGTTATAAATGGTATAGCTCATTTTTTATCCTGCGAATTCATCAAGCATATCTAAAGAAGGCACAAAGAAAAGGGTTCCTGTTTCGGCAGTGCTGAAATCTAGTAAGCGGTCGTAATTACCTACGGGGTTGCCTACAAACATATTCGTAAGCATCTTTTCTACCGTGCTGAATGTATTGGCGTAGCAGATGAAGTAAGTGCCCATTTGATGACTCACTGGGTCGTGGAAAGGCATATTATCTCTCACTACTTTTAGGTCATCGCCTACATTGGCAAGTGCTGAATGAGCATTTGTAGGTTTGGTATCCTCATCCATTTCTATATCCATTTCTTTGCTGCGACCTATTACTTTTTCTTGTTCGCTAACGGGTAACGCACGCCAAGCGTTCATATCGTGCACATACTTTTGTACAAATAAGTAGCTTCCGCCTTGGTAGTTAGGGTCTTCATCGCCCACTACAGCAAACTGTTCGCGTTCTTCGCCTCGTGGATTTTCGGTGCCGTCTACAAAACCGATAATAGCACGCCCGTCCCAATACCTAAAACCTTGTACATTCACTATACAATCGGCTATAGGTTGCAGCACATCGCTGATAGTAGCCGCCATATCATAAGCTAAGCTAGGGTTGTGCGCACGAATGTGAAAGTGCAAATCGCCTTCAGTAGCTACGGCTGTGTGTTTGCTACCTTTGATAGGCTGAAAATCCTTAAGCTCTTTTGGGGAGCGGTTTTGGTAACCCTAAGGTAAGCCACGCCCTATGGCTAATACCTATGGTTACACTCGCACGCGCTTCGGGGAAGCGGTCGGCTACCGAGTTGTTGAGGTTCCCTACCAAGCCACATACTTTTTGAAAAAAAGTATCTTTTTAATTGCGCTTTGTCTGTATTTTTTTCTTAAATGCCCATACCAAAAAAATACGGTATTATTATTAGGCAAATCGGTTTACATTCTGATAATTCATTATTTCTATTTTTTTATTTTTCAGTAGTTAGTTATTAGTCGTTAGAAAGCAACACTGTTCTAACGACTAACGACTAATCTACTAGCGACTAACTAACTGCTAACTACTGCGGTTTGTCTGTTGATAGATTCTTGGTGAATCGCCTTAAATACCTGTATGATAAACTCTTCACTAAGTCCGTATTGTTCTCCTTCTAAGATTACCTTGCCGAGTATTTCGTGCCAACGCTGGTTTTTGTAGGATAGCTACATTATTAGCTTTCTTCAGTGTGCCAATTTCATCCGATATTCTCATACGTTTTGTTGAGTAGGTCTAATAGCTGGTCGTCTATGATGTCAATATAAGAGCGCAAGGTACTTAGTTTGCTAACGTAATCTTCTTGATTAGTAGATACTTGCCTAATGCGTAAGTCGTTCATAATCTGCACTAAACGCTCTGGAGTGATTTGCTGAGCGGCATCGCTCCACGCAGTATCGGGGGTGCAGTGGGTTTCAATCATCAGTCCATCGAAATTGAGGTCGAGGGCAGTTTGCGATACATCGAAGATAAGTTCGCGCTTACCGGTGATGTGCGAAGGGTCGCAGATGATAGGCAGTAGCGGGAATTTATTCTGCAACTCTATCACTAATTGCCATTCGGGTATGTTGCGGTATTTGGTCTTTTCATAAGTAGAAAACCCACGATGTATCATCCCTAACTTCTCAACTCCTGCACGCTGTAGGCGTTCAATAGCCCCTATCCAAAGAGCGAGGTCGGGGTTTACTGGGTTTTTCACCAATACTATCTTATCAGTGCCTTTCAGCTCATCGGCTATCTCTTGAATAATAAACGGACTAACGGTAGAGCGCGCCCCTATCCACAGCAGGTCGATGTCGTGCTCTAAGGCGAGCTTTACGTGGTCTTTATTGGCTACTTCGGTCGCTATCTTAAGTCCTGTCTCTTCTTTTACACGTTGCAACCATTTCAGTCCCAAAGCTCCCACGCCCTCAAACATACCGGGGCGGGTACGAGGCTTCCAGATACCTGCACGGAAGAATGACACATCAGTATCCTTAAGACTATGTGCTATGTTGAGTACTTGCTCTTCCGTTTCGGCACTGCAAGGGCCTGCTATTACTACGGGGTGGTCGAGGGCTAAATCATCTAACCACTGACGGTTCTTTTGTGTTATGTCCATTATATTTAGTCGTTAGTTATTAGTCGTTAGTGGCTAGTTAATTGCCAAATCTTTTTTAGGCGTAGGGCGTTGCCAATAACGCTTACAGAACTGAAGCTCATTGCTAAAGCCCCTAACATAGGCGATAATAGAATGCCAAAAACGGGATAGAGTGCGCCAGCAGCTACAGGTATACCTATAACGTTATAAACAAGGGCAAAGAAGAGGTTTTCGCGTATGTTCTTCACTACTGCTTTGCTCAGCTTTTTAGCCTTTACGATACCGCTAAGGTCGCCTTTTACTAAGGTAATAGGGGCGCTTTCGATAGCTATATCAGTGCCTGTACCCATAGCTATACCTACATCGGCTTGGGCTAAAGCAGGAGCATCGTTGATGCCATCGCCTGCCATTGCCACTACCTTGCCTTGTGATTGTAGGCGTTTCACTTCTTCTTGTTTGTCTTGTGGCAACATACCCGCACGGTAGTCGGTAAGCCCTATTTGGCGGGCTATAGCAGCAGCGGTAAGCTCATTATCGCCCGTAAGCATTATTATATGTACGCCTACTTGCTGCAATGCGCGCAATGCTTGAGCGGTGGTATCCTTTAGCTTATCGGCTATCGCCACTGCGCCTATCATTTCGCGGTCAGTAGCTAGTAGCGAAAGGGTATATCCTTCTGATTGACGGGCACGTAGGCTATGGCGAATCTCTTCACTTATAGGGGCACCTATCTCTTCTATCAGTCGTTCGTTGCCAAAGTAGTACCACACTCCAGCGTGGTTAGCTCGTACCCCTTTCCCTGTTAATGCTTCAAAATCGGTGAAGGGTAAGGGGGTAACTCCTTGTGATTGAGCATAAGCACTAGTAGCTTTGGCTAAAGGGTGTTCGCTTTGCTGGTTGAGTCCGTAGAGTAAGGGTAACCATTCCTTTTCAGTAAGACTGCTAAAGCTAAGTACTTTAGCTACCGTAGGCTTGCCCTCAGTTAGGGTGCCGGTCTTATCAATAACTAAAGTATCTACCTTGTTCATACGCTCCAACGCTTCGGCATCTTTAATGAGGATACCGTTTTGCGCACCTTTGCCTATCCCTACCATTACCGACATAGGGGTGGCTAAGCCTAAGGCACAAGGGCAAGCGATAATAAGCACGGCAATAGCATTGAGCAGTGCATATACATAAGCATTCTCGCCACCGAAAACTGCCCACACCACAAAGGTAAGTACTGCAATAGCGATGACTATAGGCACAAAATAAGCAGCTATCTTATCGGCTAACTTCTGTATGGGGGCACGGCTCTGGCTCGCCTCTTGCACGCGCGCTACTATCTGTGCAAGTAGCGTGTCGGCTCCGACCTTATCAGCACGCATTACAAAAGACTGTGTGCCGTTGAGGGTTCCTGCTGATACACGACTGCCCTCTTGCTTTTCTACCGGTATGGCTTCACCGGTAATCATACTCTCATCTACAGTAGCATAACCCTCTGTCAACACACCATCTACGGGGAGTTTTTCACCTGGTTTCACTCTTAGCAGGTCGCCTATATGTACCTCTTCAATAGGGACTTCTATCTCGTTGCCTTCTACTATCTTAGTAGCTTTGCGAGGGGCTAAATCTAACAACAATCTGATAGCGGCTTGGGTGCGTGTGTGGGCATTAGCTTCGAGTACTTGCCCCAATAGCACCAAGGTTAAGATGACAGTAGCCGCCTCGAAGTAGAGATGCACGCTGCCGTGTGCTTTAAAGGCATCGGGGAAGAGGTTCGGAAAAAAAAGCCCTACCACACTAAAGCCCCACGCTACGCCTGCCCCTATACCGATAAGGGTGAACATATTGAAGTGCAGTGTTTTGAGGCTGCGCCACGCCCGCACGAACAGAAAGCCACAGAAGTAGAAGACTACCGGCAGCGAAAGGACAAACTGCACCCAGTTCCACGCACTGAGGGGCATTAGTTTGTAAAGCGGATTATTGTGCCACATACCGCTCATCGCTATCACAAAGATAGGCAGCGTAAAGGCAATAGCCCCCCAGAGCTTGCGCTGTAGGTTATCGTCTTTAGGAGCTTCTAAGCTCACCAAATCCATACCACAAACAGGACAAGCACCAGGGTGGTCGTACGTTTTATCGCCCTCGCAACGCATAGGGCAGTAATACACCACCTTAGCGTGAGGGTCTGTCGGTTTTATAGAGGGGAGTCGTCGGCTTATGGCGGTGTGCTTCATCATCGCTCTCGCCTTCTTCGCCGTCTGCTGCAAGGCTGTAATGAGTGCCTTCTAAGGCTTTTTGTAAGGTTTGTAAGGGCACCTCAGCAGCGCTTTCTATTCTTGCTGTAGCCGAAGCCAAATCTACTTGTACCGCTGTAACGCCTGCCACTGCCGAAAGCCTATCGCTAATGGTAGTAACACAGCCCATACAGCCCATTCCTTTTACTTTATAAGAGGTTGTCATAATATATTAAATTATTTAGAGCGACAAAGGTACAAAATAAATTTGAATTAAAATTTCCTATTCAATTTTATTTCATTACTTTTTGCCTTGTAAATCAGCAATTAATATGAAGTATATCCTTAGCTTTATGGTTCTTTGGTTGGTGGCTTGTCAGTCGGCTAACCCTTATGAGGACAAAACTCTTGCTTTAGTGCCTCTGAAAAACTTTCCCGCTGCCCAAAATTAGTGTGCGCGCTATGCAGTTGCTCTCCGATAAAAAAACGTAGCTTTTGCAGGGTTCTGACGCTTCTTTTGGCTTTATCAATACTCAAAACCATACTATCGCCCTCTCTGACCTCAAAAAAACAAAGGGGTTATCTCTGACTTTCGTTCGGTAGCCGCTACCTCCGACCGCTTTTTTTATGCTTTCTATAGGCACTCCTGCCCTACTCTATAGGGCTGAACCCAGCGGTATGACGGAGGTGTTTCGCGATGACCACCCTTTGGCTTTCTACGATAGTATGCACTTCCTTAACGACCAGTTTGGCATAGCGGTAGGCGACCCTATAGACAGCCGTATGCAGGTGCTCGTTACCCACAACGGTGGTAAAACGTGGGCAAAACGCACTTGGTCGCAAACTCCTAAACTTGCAGAGGGCGAGGCTGTTTTCGCTGCCAGCAATTCGGCTATTGCGCATATCGACAAAAAGCTATGGGTAGTAACAGGGGGCAGTGCGAGTCGTATTTTTTCTTCTGAAGACCAAGCGCATAGCTGGACAGAGGTTGCCCTGCCTTTAGCGCAGGGAGCTCCTACTAAAGGGGCTTTTAGTGTGGCTTTCTACGACTCTAAACACGGTATAGTAATGGGAGGCAACTACGAGCAACCGTCTGACCGCAATGGCACAGGGGCTATTACTGATGACAGTGGCAAAACGTGGCAACCGCTGACCGCTGACAACTCTTTTGGCTATGTTAGCTGTGTGAAGTACGTGCCTAATAGCAAGGGTTACGCCTTAATAGCTTGCTCGCCTAACGGACTTTATTACTCTACTGACCGAGGCTATCACTGGCAACGCCTCAGCGCTGAGGTTTATCACGCTCTTTTATTCATCGATGAGCAAACCCTTATCGCCTCTGGCGACGAAAAAGATTAGTATTTTTTTAGAGTGGTTAGTAATTAGTCGCTAGTCGTTAGAATAGATTATAAAAATAAAAAAACGTCTGCCTTTTTAGACAGACGTTTTTTTATAATTGACAAATTGGCAAATTAACTAATTTGCTAATTATTATGTTGTGAGCATTGGTTATAAAGCTCGCGCCAAGCGGCTCCTCTTTTCTTCATTACATTTTCGAGGTATTCCTTCCACACGAGTTTATCCTTATCTTCATCTTTTACGATAGCGCCTTGCAAGCCCGATGCCAAATCTTCATCGGTAACTACTCCCGTACCAAAGCTACCTGCCAACGCCATACTGTTGGTAATGAGCGAAATAGCTTCGGCAGTAGAGATAACTCCACTAGGCGATTTCAGTTTCTGCTTCTCATCGAGGGTAGCCCCTTTGCGTAATTCGCGGAAGATGGTTACAATCTTCTCTATTGCCTCGGCTGATGGCTGTTGCGCCTTTAGTTTGTAGTTATTAGAGATTTCGGCTACCCGTTTGGTTACTATCGAAACTTCGGTTTCAAGAGTCGCAGGGGCAGGCAATACTATAATGTTAAAACGCCTTTTTGAGGGCAGACGACATATCGTTTACACCACGGTCGCGAGTATTGGCTGTGGCGATGATTGAAAAAAACCGCGCTGGGCAGGTAATTCTTGGCTAAGCTCTGGTATAGCGATAGTCTTTTTCAGAAAGAATAGAGATAAGCGCATCTTGCACCTCAGAGGCACAACGCGAAATCTCCTCAAAACGCGCTACCGAACCTGTCTCCATCGCCCTATAGATAGGCGATTTGAGCAGTGCCTCATTAGAGGGACCATTAGCCAATAGCATAGCGTAGTTCCACGAATAGCGTATATGCTCTTCGCTTGTACCCGCAGTACCCTGAATCACCTTGCCTGAATCGCCACTGATAGCGGCTGTTAGGTTTTCTGACAACCACGATTTAGCCGTACCAGGTTCGCCAATAAGCAATAGCGAACGATCGGTTAGCAGGGTAGCGATAGCAATCTCTACCAAGCGGTTATGCCCTATATATTTGGGCGTAATAGTTACTCCGCTGGCAGTACCACCGGTTACAAACTTAAGCACCGCCTTAGGCGATAGCTGCCACCCTATGGGTTTTTCTTCTTTTTTGTCTTCTTCCTTAAGGGCTTCTAACTCATTAGCATAGAGTTTTTCTGCCGGAAGGCGTAATACATTTGACATAGTTTTTTTGATTTGACAAAATTAATCTGCAAAGGCGTGTTTGTAGCCTTTTTGCTTGTTCCACGCGCCACGAGTGAAGTCTGGTATTTGTACAGGAGCACTGCCATTCTCTAATGATAGCTTAGAAAGAGGCGATAAGCAGCACCACTCTGCAAGGTCATACACGTCCATATCGAGTGGCAAACCATTGCGCAAGCAGTAGATAAGACGGTAGTCCATTATAAAGTCCATACCTCCGTGTCCGCCTACTTCTTTAGCTTTAGCTTCCAACTCTTTAAGGATACGTGGTTTGTATTTTTTTCCATTAAGGCTTTTTAGCACTATCAGGCATAAAGCTGTGCGCTGATAAGTTTTCGTGGTTAGGCACTATATCCTTATCTACATTTTCAGGTTGTAGCAAATAGCCTGATATAGGATATTTATTAGCAAAACCTTTAGTACCTGTAAGTTGGTACATACGAGAGTAAGGGCGTGGGGTTACCACATCGTGCTGTATTTGTATAGTTTTACCTTTTTCAGTCTTAATCATTGTGATAGTAAGGTCGCCGTTTTGGAAATCAGCACCGTCTTTTGCCTGTTACGCGTTTCATCACTTCTCTGCCGCGGAAAGGGTCGGTATCAAACGATACTAAGTAGTTCATCTTATCGCCGCGGTGAATGTTAAGCGCTTGGCATACAGGGCCTATACCGTGAGTAGGATACACATCGCCACGGTTTTTGAAGTTGTAGTCTAAACGCCAATTATTCCAATAGTAAGACCAAAACTCATCGAGGTTATGGATGTAAGAACCCTCACCGTGAATCACCTCACCCAATAATCCTTGTTGCGCCATATTGAGGGTAGTAATTTCGAAATAGTCATACACACAGTTTTCGAGCATCATACAGTGCAAGCGTGTTTTTTTCGCTCATATCAATAAGCGCCCAAATCTCTTTCATATCAAGAGCAGCAGGCACTTCTATAGCTACGTGTTTGCCGTGTTGCATAGCGTAGAGCGCCATTGGGGTGTGGTGCTTCCAGTCGGTTACGATATACACAAGGTCGATGTCTTTGCGCTCGCAAAGTTCCTTTCCAAGCGTCTTCGCTACCGGTGTACTGAGGTACGCGCTTTAGTCCCGCCTTATCGAGCACTTTTTGGGCTTTTTCTACCATCTCTGGACGTATGTCGCAAAGAGCAGCAATTTTAGCCCCCGGCACGTGTATGTAACGCTCTACCGCGCTATGTCCGCGCATACCCAAGCCTATGATACCCACTCGCACGGTGTCGAGCTTAGGGGTTACAAGGTTGAGCACATCGGTCTGACCTTTAGCGCGTTTAGGCACTTTTACTTTAATAGTTTTGTTGTACTTAGTTTTAGTTGATTTTTGCTGAGCACTAACAGCTGTGAAGCTGAAAGACAATACGATGCTAAAAAAAGCATCCATAACATTTTTTCTCATCATAGTTTATGATATTTTTAGAGGTTAATTATCTGACCGCAAAGGTAATCTTTTTTTCATTAGCAACCAAAAAAAAATGTTAATTTGTCGATTAGTAGATTTGTCAATTAGTAAATTAGCATTTTTTTCTGTTTTTTAGTGTGCTGGTTAGATGTTTATCATTCGGTTATCCTTCGGTCATCTTATAGCTAAAGTAATGGGAAGGCTGGGAGGGCTGAGAGGGCTGGGAAAAATTAGAAATTGGAAAATTAGCAAATTGGAAAAATTGACTAATTGGCAAATTGACAAATTATCACTATCTTTGCCGAATGAAACATATTACACAAAAAAATTAGCTGAGCGCGCTGCTCACAATGCGCTACGCAGCCTACAGCAGCGCCATTTCTCCATTGATTTCTACTCTAACGACTATATAGGTTTTAGCACCGATGTTGCTATCAGTCGCCGTATGCAGGCACTGGCAAATAGCGACCTTGCTCACGGTTCTACAGGCTCGCGTTTGCTGTCGGGCAATCTGCCTATTTTTGCCGAAACCGAACGGTATATCGCTGATTTTCACCACGCTGAAGCCGCCCTTCTGTACAATTCTGGCTACGATGCCAATGTGGGTTTCTTCTCTTGTATAGTAGGGCGCGGCGATGTGATACTATACGACAGCTATAGTCACGCTTCTATTCGCGACGGTATCTCGCTGAGCTTAGCCAACGCCTATAAGTTCAAACACAACGATTTAGAAGACCTCGAAAAGTTGCTCAAAAAATTTGCTACCGACCAGCGCACGGTTCTTATCGCTACCGAAACGGTCTTTTCAATGGACGGCGACAGTCCGGATTTGCGGCGTTTGGTAACCTTAGCCAAAGAGTACGGGGCTTATGTGGCGGTAGACGAGGCGCACGCCATAGGAGTATTTGGCCCAAACGGCAGCGGACTTATACAGGCTTTGGGATTAGAGAACGATATTTTTGCGCGCATCGTTACTTTTCGGCAAAGGGGTTGGGCGCGCACGGAGCTGCTGTGGTAGCGTCGGCAGAGGTGGTGCAGTACTTGGTGAACTTCTCGCGCTCGTTTATCTACACTACCGCTATGAGTCCGCACAGTGTTGCCACCATACGCGCGGGCTACGAACAGCTATCGCAAACGGAGGCAATCAGTCAGCTTCACCATAACATTGCTTATTTCAAAACACAAATAGCCCAACACCAACTGCAAGGTTTTTATCGCTTCGGATTCGGCTATACAAGCGATGGTAGTCTCTGGTAATGAGCGTGTAAAAGCCCTTGCTACCCAGCTACAAGCGCAGGGTATAGGCGTGCTGCCTATCTTAGCCCCTACCGTACCAGCCGGAGAAGAGCGCCTACGCATCTGTCTGCACAGTTTTAACACCAAAGAAGAGATTAAAAAAATTAGTAAATTTGCTAACGGACAAATTTGCTAATTGACAAATTATTCGTATCTTTGCCGCTGTCTAAAAAAAACTCATTACTACGAAAAAAATTAAGAAAAATATTAGTCCGTGGACTCTTAGGGCTGCTCCTGCTATTGCTGTTAGTAGGAGGCGCTTTATCGCTGCCCATAGTGCAAACCTACATAGCCCAAAAAAAGCAGTAGCTTACCTTAATAAAGACTTCGATATAGACCTAAATATCAGCAAGATACACCTGAAGATAAACGGACAGGTAGCCCTGAAAGAGGTGCTGATACGCGACCACAAGCAGGACTCGCTTATCTATGCCGAGCGCCTCAATACTTCTATCTTAAACTTCAAACAGCTTATCGATGGTAACCTCTACTTTGGCGATATAGAGGCTGAGAACTTGCTTTTCAATATGAAAACCCACAAGGGCGATACCCTTTCGAACCTCGATGTTTTTCGTTAGCAAGTTTGATTCGGGCGAACCCAGTTCAGGCAAGTTTATAATGAAAGCCAAGTCGATTGAGCTTGTCGATAGCCGTTGCTACATCAGCGATGAGAACAATGCTGACCCCTCGCTGCTGAAGATAGACCACCTAAATGCCACTGTTACTGACTTTGCTATACGCGGCAGCAATATATCGCTGTCGTTGCCCTCTTCAAACTTTGTATATAATCGGCAGCTAAAGGTAGACAATATGGCTACCCCCTACTTTGCTTATACCGATACGGTGATGCAAGCCAACAAGCTACAGCTACAGCTCACCCCCGACACTGACCTCTATGCTGACCTGAAAATGTACCCCCACAAAGGCAGTTATGGCGACTTTTGTGAACAAGGTAGTCTTTGACGCTCAGGTACATAAAGGGACTATCAATACTACCCATCTGAACACATTCTACAATGGGTTTTCGCCTAATCGCATCATCGCTCTTAAAGAGGTAGCAATGAAAGGTACCCTAAACGATTTTACCCTTCCGAAGGGCGAGATAAGTTACCAAAACACTCTGATAAGGGGCGAATTGAGCTTTCAGAACCTGCTTGCCGATAATCGCAATATCATAGTGATAGGCAAAGAGGTGTATGCTGAGACTATTTACAACGATTTGGCGTACCTGATGCCTACCGTTTTAGGGTGAAAATATCCCTGCGGAACTTCAGAAGCTGGGTATGTGTTCGCTTACAGGTGATTTCGCTTATAAAACCACCTCGTTACTCACCAACTTACAGCTAAAAACAGCTGAAGGTGAAGCCCATATCGATGGCTTTTTAGACGACCTAACGCATACTGACCAAACGACTTTCAAAGGCACCCTCGTAACCGACCAGCTACATTTGGGCAGGCTTTTAGACGACCATAGCGTGGGGGCACTCACTGCGAACCTAACGGTACGCGGTCAGGGGTTTGACATAAACACTATGCAGCTTTATGCTAATGGCGACATTCATTCCTTTGGGCTATAACGGCTATAACTATAAGCATATCAACATAAATGGGGAACTGAAAAAGCAAGTGTTTAGCGGCAAGATTGACGCACGCGACCCTAACCTAACGATGAAGTTTAGTGGATTGGCTGACCTTTCGCACGCCGCTACTAAATTCGACTTTCAGGCAGATATAGCCATAGCCGACTTGCACGCTCTGAAGTTTATAGAGATGGATAGCATTTCGCAGTTCTGTGGCAAGGTGATTATCGACATCGAAGGCAATCAATTAGATGATATAGTAGGCAAAATAGCCTTTAAAAACACGCATTACATCAATTCTGCCGGCGATTTCAATTTTAAAGACTTCGAGGTGCGCTCTACTCTGACCAATGGGGTAAAAGAAATTAGTATTAATTCGACTGACATTGTTAGCGGTAATCTGAAAGGGAACTTTCGCTTAGCAGAAATCAAGAAAATGATGCAGAACGCCGTGGGTAGTATGTATGCTCACTACAATCCGTATAAAGATAGCGCCTAACCAATACGTTGATTTTTCACTTCAATATCTATAACAAAAATAATAGAGGTATTCGTACCAAAAAGTGAAAAATAGGTAGCAATACTTTTTATCAATGGGACTATAGATGCTGACAATACGAATTTCAAGCTGCAGATGAAGTCGCCGAGCATTAATGCTTACGATAATCAGATAGATAGCCTAAGCCTTGAGATAGACAACAAGAACCCGCTGTACAACACCTTTTTTTAGAGGTAAAAAAAGCTGACTTTGGGGTGTATGCTATTCAGGATTTCAACCTGATTAACACCACTGTAAAAGATACGCTTTTCTTCCGCACCGAGTTTAAAGGAGGGGAATCGGGGAAAGACAACTATGAACTCAATTTCTTTCATACTTTGAACCAGAAACAAGAGTCTATCATTGGTATCAAAAAGTCGTTAGTGAACTTTAAAGGCAATGCGTGGTACATCAATCGTGAAAATGAAATGAACGAGTACAACAAACTTGTGCTGAACCGTACTGCCGACAGCTTGCGGATAAGCAACTTCAAGATGGCGCACCAAAACCAATATATGAACCTCAGCGGACTAGTGACTACTAACGACTATAAAAACCTGCATTTGGTAGCCCATAACGTAGCCTTAGACAAGGTTATGCCCGAAATGAAAGGGCTCGACCTAACAGGTACCCTCAACGGTAATATATCGCTTACCCAAAAAGGGAAACTATACTACCCTTCTGCCGACCTTTTTGTGCAGTATTTTAAGCTAAACGGTTATGACTATGGCGATTTGGAAGTGAACATCTTTGGTAATAATGACCTTTCATCTTTCGATGTAAACGCTTTCTTCTCCAATGGGCGCTCCTTAGGTTTTGCTACGCGCGGAAAGATAAACTTAGACAGCAAGAAAGGTACGCTCTTAGACCTAAAAGCCTATTTTCAAGACTTTGCGCTCTCGCCTTTCAATCCTTTTGTAGAAGGTATTTTCTACGACTTGCGGGGTAAGATGAGTGGCTTAGTAAACATAAAAGGTAGCATAACCGACCCACTGATGGACGGTACTCTTACCCTACAAGAGGCTGGGGCTGGCATCAGCTACTTAAACCTCAATGCCGACATAAACGACGGGGCTAAGATAAAGGTAAACAACAAAACCTTTGATATAGACAACTGGCGACTGACCGATACTGCCTATAACACCCAAGCTACCCTAAATGGTTCTATCAGGCACAACCGCCTACTCGATTGGTTTTTAGACCTGAAGCTGCAAACACTCGGCAAACGCTTTATGGTGCTTAACACCCAGTATACCGACGATGCTCTTTTCTACGGCACCGCTTTTATGAATGGGTCTGCCACTATAAAAGGGGCTTTAGACGAGATAGCTATAAATGTAAATGCTAAGACCGAAGAGGGTACTTCGTTCAAAATACCACTAAGCGATACCGAGAGCGTAGGTGATGATTCCTTTATCACTTTCGTAGAAAAAGGAGATAAAAAAAGGTAAAAAGTGCAACGCGATTTAGAGTCGATTAAAGGGTTAGAGCTCAATTTTGAATTAGACGTACAACCTACTGCCGAGGTAGAGATAGTGATGGATAAAAAAACAGGTAGCAACCTTGTAGGGCGCGGGGCTGGTACGCTGCTTATCGAAATCAACACTAACGGCAAGTTTAATATGTGGGGTGACTTTATCACCTATTCGGGCTTCTACAATTTCAAGTACGAGAATATTATAGACAAGCGTTTCACGGTACTACCTGGGGGCTCTATCTCGTGGAGTGGCGACCCGCTGATGGCTACCCTCCGCGACCTGAAAGCTGCCTATAACCTAACCGCTAACCCCAGTGCTCTGTTGGAGAGTATGCAGTACAACCGAAAGATTAATACCCAAGTGGTTATCAAGCTCGGTGGTGAACTGATGCACCCCGAAACAGTATTCGATATTACCTTCCCTGATAGCAGCCCGAGTTTAGTATCAGAGCTCAACTACAAACTCGAAGACCAAGACCGCAAACAGCTACAAGCCTTTTTCGCTCTTGGCACAGGGGTCGTTTATGAGCAAAAAGAATACGGATAACCGTTTAGTAGCCTATAATCTGTTTGAAACAGCTGCAGGGCTATTCAACCAACTGCTATCTGACGAAGATAACAAACTCAACTTAGGGGTATCGTACGAGGCGGGCATCAATGATAGTTCCTCAGATATTAACAGCGACCGATTAGGCTTTTACTGTCTCTACCCAAATAACCGATTGGGCAAGCGTAAATGCTAAAGTGGGGATACCTGTTGGCGGGGTAAGCCGTACAGCTGTAGCGGGTAACGTAGAGGTACTCTTTAGGCTCAACCCCGATGGCAGTCTGACGGCTAAGATTTTCAACCGCGAAAACGAATGGCAACAGTATATGTTAGACCGCATAGGGTATGCCCCAAGGGGTTGGTCTTACCTACACTGTTGATTTCAACACCTTCAAAGGGCTTATGTATAAAATCTTTGGAACGAAGAAAAAAATAACAATTTAACAGAGAATATTATGAAGAAAATGTTATTACTTTTTGGGTAGTGTGTTGGCTATAAGCACTGCCTCAGCACAAGCCTTCAGAAAAGGAGATGTGCAATTAAACGGAGGTTTAGGCTTCTCAGACATCAGTACAATGATTTACGGAGGAGTTGATTTTGGCATCAGCAAGCAAGTGTCTTTAGGAGGCGAACTCTTCTACCGCGGTACGAGTAAGGGAGATATAGAATACAGCAATATAGGCGTACTATTCACCAGCAACTTCCATTTTGCTCAGTATATACGCGTACCTTCTAATTTAGACCTCTATGGAGGATTGAGCTTAGGGTACTACAATTGGGCACACACCTCTAAATATCGCTGGTTAAAGCCTTATTACGATTCAGGTGTAGCGCTACGCCTACAGTCTGGTGCTCGCTGGTTTTTCACCCAAAACTTCGGGGTGAATGCAGAATGGTTCTTAGACCACAATTCTTTCGCTGACTTAGGACTCAAATTAGGAGTTACCTATAAGTTTAAATAACACATTATATAAATTAGAGAATTAGCAAATTAGTGAATGATCACTCACTAATTTGCTATTTTTTTTGATAGTATATCCTGAAAAAGGCTAAGCTCATTCCAGCTATACCGCTCTTCGGTTGCCTCTATAATGCTTTTTTTAGCGAACTATAGTCTTCCGTTTTTGTCAAACAGAGCTGTAAGTTCTGCTATGGCTTCGGCAGAAAGCAACTGTGTTATCAAATCTTCAGGAAGTTTTTCCTTGCTCGATGAGTTTTTTTCTAAATGATTGTAGATAGTGCGCTCGGTAAACATACGCGCTTCGGCTATCTCGGCTACAGTCTTACCCTCTTTCCATAATTGCAAAGTTACATCATAAGTAGAGGGTTTTTCTTGCTTTATGATAGGAGCTTTCTCTGGGGTCGTTTTAACAAATAGCTGTTCTTTCTCAAGTCGCTGTAAGGCACGTTCTTGTAACTCTATGCGTAGCTCTTGCAGCTTATCACTATGGATACTATCCTTAGTCAGCGGTTTGTCCAAACGTATCAGGTGGGTTATCTGCGAGAGCCTAAAAAGATGCTTCAACACCCCCGATAGGGTATCACTTAGCTGATTGAGCTCTTGGCTAAACTCTTTTACCTTCTTCTGATTAGCTATCTTAGCTTGCACATACAGTACTTCTCCCCATATATCCGATAGTAAGGGACTAAAATAAGGCACCGCTTTCTCTATCCGCTCAAAAATATACTCAAGGGGAGCGCCACTGCCAAAATAGCCCACTAACTGCTTGCTAAACTTCGCAGCTACCTCTGTTACTTCTCTCACCTTAGCGGCTGTCTTATTCACCCACTCTTTATACTGACTTTTAGCCCCTATCTCGCCCGTATAGCTACTACAGTGTTGCGCCCACTCATCTGCTAAAATACGCCAGTCAAAAGTCTGAAGTATCGTCTGTTGCAAGAACTCGCTCTTACCCTCCTCGCAGGCTTGCTGTACTTGGCTTTCATCAGCCTTATTAACTGCGTAGTCTATCACTTCTTCATCATTATCAATGCCGTTTTGTGCCACCGATGAGAGCAAGACCAATCCGTCGAGAGAGCGCAAACGCGAAAAAGCCACATAGGCTTGTCCAGAAGCAAATACACTACCAAGGTCAAGAGCCGCTTTCTCAAAAGTAAGTCCCTGACTTTTATGTATGGTGATAGCCCACGCCAAACGCAGCGGATACTGGGTGAAAGTACCTAACTTCTCTTCTTCTATATCTTTAGTGGTTTCATTGAGCCTAAAGCGTAAATTTTTCCCACACATAACGCTCTACATTGATGGGCTGCCCCCCGTCTAACAGCACCTCTACACTATCCTCTGTTAGCGATAGCACCGTCCCCATTTTGCCATTGAAAAACAGATGCTCGCCCGAAGGGTCGTTCTTAATAAACATCACCCTTGCCCCCTCTTTCAGCTGTATCACCTTATCGGTAGGATACAGATACTCAGGGAAGTCGCCTATTACCTCAGCCTCATAAGCAAAAGCAGGTGTGCGGAGCTGCTGCATAGCGTGCTGATTCATCGTATCAGCTTTAGCATTATGGGTAGTGAGGGTTACGTATTCGTCTTTGTTTTGCTTGGCAAATGCAGGCTTCACATAGGGCTGTAGCAGCTGTAGGTCTTCTTCAGTGAGTTTGTTTTCGCGCAAATGATTCAATATAGAAACAAACAGCTTATCCGTCTGTCTATATATCGTTTCGAGTTCTACATACAGCAGCGGATGCTTCGTAATCACCTCAGATTGAAAGAAGTACATACCCTTATAATATTGCTTGAGCACCTCCCACTCCTCCTGCTTCACCACAGGGGGCAACTGCATTAGGTCGCCTATAAAAAGCACCTGCACCCCTCCAAAAGGCTCGTGATTACGCCGTATAAACTGTAGCATATAGTCCATCGCATCTAACACATCGGCGCGCAGCATACTTACCTCATCTACGATGAGCAGCTCCATATTCCGAATAAGTTGCTGTTTATTTTTATGCATTTGGAAGTGTTTGCGCAGCGAAACGCGGTTTTCAAAAACGAAGATGTTCGTTTACGATAGGCGGTGCTGACTGTGTAGGGCAGAAAAAGACGCAAAAAGGCAGTTGAAAAAAAGCGAGTGAATAGTAACGCCTCCTGCATTAAGAGCAGCAATCCCCGTAGGGGCTGCTACTACCGTATTTTTGTAGGTAGTCGCGATAATCTTGCGTAGGAGAGTAGTTTTGCCGGTACCGGCTTTACCGGTGAGGAATATATTCCGGTTCGTTTGGCTTATAAGGGTAAGTATATATTCGGTCATAAATCATTAGCAATTTCAGTCAGCAGCTTTTTGTTGCAAAGATACAAAATAATTTTGATTTTTTACTTTTTTTGCCTATATCTCCTATGCTGACTATCGCATCTCTCCCTTTGAAGGGGGACGGGGGATGTTTATCTTTGCTAATGGGCTAATTGGCAAATCGACAAATTTGCTAATTGACAAATTCACTAATCGACAAATTTGCTATTTTTTTGGTCGCTAATAAAAAAATAATTATCTTTGCCTCTCAAAATAAATTCAATATGAATAAACCCGCTACAGAAGAAAGTTTAGAAATAGTAAAGAAAGTCCTTACCAAATATTTGGAAGACAACGCCCACAGAAAAAAACCCCTGAGCGTTATGCTATTCTAAAGGAAATTTACGAGTTTAATGACCACTTCGACATAGAGACTCTCTATGTGAATATGAAAAACAAAAAATATAGAGTTAGCCGCGCCACCCTCTATAACACTATGGAGCTGCTACTCGAATGCGGGTTGGTGCGCAAACACCAATTCGGACAAAACCAAGCCTATTACGAAAAATCTTACTTCGATAAGCAGCACGACCACGTGATTCTTACCGATACAGGCGAAATCGTAGAGTTTTGCGACCCCCGCATACAAACTATTCAGAAAACTATAGAAGACGTGTTCGACATCGATATCACTCACCACTCTCTTTACTTCTACGGAACACGCAGAAAAAAAGAAAACCAAGAAGAAGAGGTAATACTCACGAAAAATAAGCGTAAAAAATGGCAGTAGATTTATTATTAGGGTCTTCAGTGGGGAGACGAAGGTAAAGGAAAAAAATTGTAGACGTACTCACACAAGGTTATGATATTATAGCGCGCTTTCAAGGAGGCCCTAACGCAGGGCATACCCTTGAGTTCAACGGCATTAAGCACGTGCTACACACTATCCCATCGGGTATCTTCCACCCTACTTCTATCAACATCATAGGCAATGGTGTGGTGATAGACCCTATCATCTTCAAAAAAGAAATTGACGGGCTCGCTCCTTATAACGTACCCCTGAAAGATAACTTGCTTATCTCTCGCAAGGCACACCTTATCCTGCCTACTCACCGCCTCCTCGATGCCGCTTCCGAAGCCTCTAAAGGGAAAGCTAAAATAGGCTCTACCCTCAAAGGAATAGGCCCTACTTATATGGATAAAACAGGGCGTAACGGCTTGCGCGTAGGCGATATAGAGTTAGACGATTTCGAAGTGCGCTACCGCAACCTGACCGATAAGCACCAAGAGATGCTCGCTAACTATAAAGTAGATATACAATACAACCCTAAAAGGAATTAGAAGCTGAGTTCTTCGAGGCTGTGAAAGTGCTCAAAGGCTTCCAACTCATCGACAGCGAAGAGTATCTATACCAAGCCTTAAAACAAGGAAAGAAAATATTAGCTGAAGGAGCGCAAGGCTCATTGTTAGACATCGACTTTGGTACTTATCCGTTCGTCACCTCGTCCAACACCACTGCTGCTGGTGCTTGTACCGGCTTAGGGGTAGCCCCTCGCAGCATAGGGTGAAGTGATAGGCATCTTCAAAGCCTACACCACCCGAGTAGGTAGTGGCCCTTTCCCTACCGAACTCTTTGATGAGGTTGGCGAAACAATGACCCAAGTAGGGCGCGAATTTGGGGCTACTACTGGTCGTCGTCGCCGTTGTGGTTGGCTCGATTTGGTAGCCCTCAAATACGCTGTGCAAGTGAGCGGTGTTACCCAATTGGTAATGATGAAAGCCGATGTACTCAGCGGATTCGATACCCTAAAAAGTATGTACTTCATATCTCTATAAAGGAAAAGAAATCAAGCATTTACCTTATAATATAGAAGAGCAAAAACGTTACCCCTGTCTATACTGAACTTAAAGGGTGGCACCAGAACCTCACCGATATTAAGGACTATGCACAGCTGCCTAAAGAACTGACAGACTATGTAGATTTCTTAGAAAAAGAATTAGAAATACCTATCAAAGTAGTGTCGGTAGGGCCTGACAGAACCCAAACCATCACAAGATAAAACATTAAAAAAAGCGTAATAATAAAAAAATATTACGCTTTTTTTATTTGTTTTTTTATTGAAATTGTTGTACATTTGCGGGAATACAATACTATCGTAAAGCTATGGAAAAAGACAGTTAGAAAATTTTTAGACACCATACTCGATACAGCCACTCCCCTAATTGCCACACTCAATAAGGGGGCTGATGATGCACAAGTAGCCGAGTTTGAGCGCGAAATGGGGGTAACCCTACCTCCAGATGTACGCCAATTATACCAGACATTCAACGGACAAAAGAAAGGTAACAACGATGTCTTTTTTATAGATGAATTGCGCTTTCTCCCTCTTAGCGAGATAAAAAGAAGCCCAACAGCAGTGGCTACAGCATTTAGAGAAAGTACCCAACTGGCAAGACCTCAAGTTTGACGAAGAAGAAGCTATCGATATGTATTGGGATGGGGTGATAAAAAACCAGTTCTACAATCCTAAATGGTTGCCTTTCCTCACCGATGGGGTGCGCTACATCTTCATTGACTTAGACCCCGACAAAAAAGGAATTGTAGGGCAAATAGGCGAGTTAGAGCTCTCAGTAGATTCTATAGAAGATTCTTTTATGGATATACTCAACGAGTCTATAAGCGAATGGCTCGAGTCTATTAATGATGATTTAGAAGAGAATCTTATCTATTACGACCCCGATTTGCATTCGTTAGTCGATAGTTTTTGTTTTTTTGATGAAGAGAACGTTATGTCTAATATCTTTGCCCCCTACCCCTGATTATGTATCAGAAGGTGGCTCTAACGTATATAACTATTCTGAAAAAGACCAAAGCGACTTCGTTATTCCAGACCGCAGCTGTGTGTATATGGATGAGATTTGCGAGCATTTCGAGAAGTATATCGGCACAGTAGATAGCGTATTTCACGAGATTGTATCAGAGTATGTACATATCGATGTGCATTGGATAAAGCCAACGGCTGAGCACCCTTATCACGTGCTTTTCACCACTGGTATGAGCGACTACCCTATGTACTTACCTGAAGGTTTAGACGACCCCAATAGCTTTAGCCACGCCGAGTTAATGGTCTATCTCCCCGCTGACTGGAAAATAAGCGATGAGGCTTTCAAAGATAATGATAATTACTGGCCTGTGTATTTCCTAAAGATGATAGCGCGCTTCCCACATCAGTACAAAACGTGGATGGCTGAGGGGCACACTATCCCTAATGGCGAATATGCTGAGCCTATCGCTAATACCGAGTTTGGTTGCATCTTGCTGATGCCTCCCTACTTATCAGCTCCTGAAGATTTCTTGAGATTAGAAACCAAAGACGGTACGCTTATCAATTTCTACGCGCTAATACCTATCTATCCAGAAGAAATGGAGTTAAAAATTAGAAGAAGGGGTTGATACACTTTTTAGAGTTGTTAGACGATAACAATATCACTGAAGTAATAGACATTCACCGCAAAAAAATGTAGCCTTAGAATAAAGAGCAACTTTGAGGGCAAAAAGAAACCGATGAGAGCAAGCTCTCATCGGTTTCTTTTTAGTATTTCTGCTAATATTTTCTTAGCTCGCAGCAGGGTTATTTTCACATTGCTCATTGTGCTGCTCATCTCTTCGGCTATCTCTTTATAACTCTTCTCTTGTAGATAGCGCAACTGTATAGCCGTTCGGTAAGGGTCTTTCAGCTGCTTAATGCATTTAAGAAGATAGTCAAACTGTTGTTCCATTATCAGGCTATCTTCTATAGTAGGCGACTCATCTGCTATACGTTTAGATTCTTTTTTTCTTCTGTATCTAAGTGCAGTATGGGTTCACTCTGCCGCCTAAGCAAGTCAATATGAATATTTTTAGAAATAGTGATAAGCCAAGTGCGAAAAGAGTATTGCTCATCAAACGAACTAATCTTATCAAAAGCACGAGCAAAAGTCTGCACCGTGATGTCTTCAGCCTCTGCTTCACTACCTACGCGCTTAAGCTGAAAATTATAGACATCTATCCAAAACTCATCAAGCAACCAGCTAAAGGCTCGTTGCTTTCCATTTTTGGCTTCGGCTATTCTCTCTGCGAGTAGGTCAGACATTGGCTAAAAGAAATAAATTATTTATTACGGCATTCTTGTTCATCAGGCATACGTCCGCAGAAGCTGCAAGGCTCGCCTTCAGGGTTTAAATGAGGATTCTGACTAGCACAAGTACCAGCAAACTTACCTCCTTTCTTACCCCAAATTTTGATAGCCATTCCGCCTACACAGAGCAGCAATATACCGATAGTAATCAATATTAATTTCATAGTGTTTTTTTATCTTTTGTAAATCATTATTTCAAGTTGAATAGGGTATCTACTGCAGCTACCCTCTCACAAGTAAAACCTTCCGCAAAATCCGTACCAATAAGTCTTCCAAGGTCTCGGGCACGATAGGTTACGCTATCTAAGAAGTTGCGGTCAGAGATAGGCGTAGTAGGCTCGTTGCTACTGCTATCGTAAAACTGCGAACTATACGCTAACACAGCATTTACTTTAGCTTCCATAAAGCCAGTAATATCCACTACAAAGTCAGGTATTATATTTTTCCATTGTATATAGTGATATACCACCTTAGGTCGCCAAGCACTTTGGGCTTTGCCATCAAGAGTAGTCTCAATACGGCGCAATCCACTAAGGAAACAAGCATCACTCACAAGTTTGCTACCCTTACCGTGGTCAATATGGCGGTCATCTATTGCATTGCAGAGTACTATATCAGGCTGATATTGACGTATCTTTTTTTGATAATTGCTAACTGATGAGCCTCATCATTCACAAAGAAACCATCTCTAAACTTCAGATTCTCACGTACCACTACTCCTAATAGTTCTTTGGCTTTAGTAGCCTCTTGATGGCGTATTTCAGCACTTCCACGTGTGCCGAGTTCGCCTTGTGTTAGGTCTATAATACCTACTGTTTTGCCTAAGCTAATTTCCTTAGCAATAGTACCTCCCGCTCCTAATTCCACATCATCAGGATGCGCCCCAAAAGCTAATATATCTAATTTCATATTATTACTTGTTAATTGTTTTTCGTATTTCTTCAGCTATTTTGTCTAACATCTGATATCTATTACGATAGAGAGAACGTTTGCTCGATTTAATTTCTTCTATTGATTTGCGTGGCATTTCAATAGGCAATTTAAACCATCCTTCTTTATCGGGAGTCCCATCAGCTTCTTTCCATAAAGTATCGTAACTAAAGCTGAGTTTGTGCAACCATTCTATATGAATAAAATGTTTTTTGTTATGCGCCTGAATTTTACTACCTACGCCATATAAAGTAGTGCACCCTAATTGCCTGCTGAGTTCTTGAATGATAAATATCATCAAGGCTTTAGGGCGAAGAGCATACATTTGTTTTTTTGTAACTCCTTTATTGCATTTTTCAGATTCGGTATTTTTTTATTGCCCTGTACACAACCTATACGGCATACCCAGTCTTCATTTTCTTTATCAATCAGAAACGAAGCTTCACAGACAGCCTCTTGATAACTATCACAGTGTAGCGAGACCACTAACTCTCCTTCCTTACGATAACGGTTATTATATCCCAGATAGATTTGACCTTTTTTTCGTCATTATATTTCATTGCGAACTCAGCTAATTTAACAGGAATATCCGTTTCTAGCATACGTTTCAACAGAGGTCGTTGTTTGATAAAAGCATAACAACTCAGTAGGGCATTCATTCGTTGTTGCTTTTTTTCCATCTTGTAGACATATACACCCTAAAAAGGCTTAAAAATAGATACGTGGTCGATGCGAAAGCACCCATTTATACTCTTCCGACTGTATCAAGCTAAACCATTTTTTTAGCAAAAGGAATATCTAATAAGAGGTGAAAATATATCTTATTAAGCTGTTTTTCTTTGGTATTTAACGGTTTCATTAGCAAAAGCCACATTCTGTGAGCTTCTTAGCTCTGCAAAATAACTCCTTTTATCGTCATTGGTTAGTAAGTATTTTCCTTATCAGTTAGTAATCATCTCTTTATACAATCCTGTTTTTCCACCCTTGCTGTTTTTACAAAAGTGAGTAGACTATCAAAGCGTGCAATCATCTTTTTCTCCCGAATTGCGCATCACATAAGCTGGAAAGTTAAACTCTTTTTTTGGTGCAAATCTGTAAATTCCCAAGGATGAAAATAGAGTGCCGCATAGCCTATACTTTTCACACTCCTCTTCAACAAAAACCTATATAGCCAAAGAGGTAGATTGTGAAAAAGAGCCAAAAAGAGCGGAAACCTAAACCAACTTACCGCTGTAGGGTATCTGCCACAAACCATTTTTCGTTAAAAAAACGCTTTTGGTACGTGTAGTTTATTATATCTACCAGGTAAAAAAAAGTAGGATTAACTGATGAATTATATCTATAACCTGCCTTTTTTTCACTTCTTCAGCACTCACTTCAAGCATTCGGGGCATACGAAGTCCTTCTACAGTTACCCCGAACTGCTGTTCTAACGCCTCTTTCGAGCGTTTTAGGTGCTCATTTTCAAAGTCGGAATGGTAGTAAGTATGCGATGCCAACTCATGTCCCTCTTCTATCAGCCTATTGATAAGGTCTGGCACTTGTTGTGCAAATACTACTGTCGAAAAGAAAGTAGCCCGCATTTGGTGCTTTTTTAAGTAGGTCTAATGTAGCAGTAAGCCCCTTGCGCGAAATGGCTATTTGTCGCTCAAAAAGCAATATCGTAGCCATACTCCTTAGGCATATCAAACTCTTCTATGTCGAAACTTAAATAAATCATAACAATTGATAATCAACAAACTTAACTCCTTTCTTGAATGATATAAGCAGGACGTGCTTTTGGTTTGCTTGAATATTTTTTTCCTATATAAATACCTATAATCCCCTAAAATGATAAGCTGTAACCCTCCAAAAAAAGACAATCGTCATTATCAGTGATGCCCAACCTGATATTTCAGTACCACTCACAAAAGCATATATCACATAGGGTATGTAGAGCACCGATAAAGCCGAAAAAAAGCAAAACCTAAAAAAACACCGCAAAAGTACAAGGGTTTCACGCTAAATGAGGTCACCCCCGTTGTAGCCAAGTGTAGCATCTTCTTTATTGTATATTTGCTTTCTCCAGCAAACCGTGCTTGTGCTGTGTAAGGTATATAGCACTGCTTAAAAGCCTACCCAAGGCACTATTCCTCGTAAGAAAGGTTCGTTCTCTTTCATAGAGCGAATGACCTCTACCACCGATTGGTCTAAAAGTCTAAAAATCAGCTGAACCTTCTTTTTATTTCGATATCCGAAAGCATATTCAGCAACTTGTAAAAGTGATGCGAACTCTTCCGCTTCTTCTTAGGGGTATCAGGAGGATAAGTACGAAGCGTTGCCACCACTTGGTTGCCATCTTCCCAACGCCTCACAAGCTCTGGAATAAGAGCAGGAGGGTGCTGCTGGTCGCAGTCCATTGAGATAACAGCATCAGCAAACGAGTGGTCTAACCCGGCCTTTACCGCCAATTGATGACCAAAGTTACGCGAAAATGATAAGTATTTCACTCTTTTGTCGTCTTCTGACAGTTTTTTGAGTACTACGAGCGAGTCATCACTACTACCATCATTTACAAAAAGTAACGTATAGCTATACGCTGGTAGCTTTTTCAGCAAAAAAACTCCCTTAATAGCCTCGTATAGCGGACGTATATTTTCACTTTCGTTATAACACGGTACTATTATTTCTATTGTTTTTCATTATTTTTTTAAATTCTAAAAAGCACATCTCATACACTATTGCCAACCATATAAGTGCTGGAGGGACTGCCCGCAACGAATATCTGATAATATAAGGCTCTTTCAAAGGCTTAAATATATCAGTAGGCGACAAAGATGCTAAAATAGCTAGTACTAATAAGACGATTTTTAACTTAATAGGCAGCTTACTAACTACAAACCACATTCCAATCCCCACATAAGCAATAACATAAGTACTATTTTCAGTACCTGTGCTAAACAAACACAAAAAAATACTTACTGAAGCTAATAACAGCAGTCTAAAATCTGTACTTTTATACTGTTGAATACGCAAATATGGCAGAGCAAACAGCCCTAAAGCGATTGCCAATATCACTAAATTATTATCGTAGATGCCGGTGCGCTGCAGAAAACCTAAAAGAGAAAGGTTTTGCAGGTTGTAAGTGGTGGTATTTAGGTTGGATACGTTTTTTTCAGCTAACGAAGCGTACCACTCATAATACTGCGAAACTATATAATCTGGTGATGAATAGAGCATCGGCAAGCAAAAAAGTAGCACTAACCAAGCTATCCCCGACCCTATAAAGCGCCATTTATCTTTAGCAAAAAAGAAAAATGCCAACCCTACTACCCCATATAACTTAGTGAGTAGCCCTATAACTATAAATAAAGTTGCCCAATGGCTCTTACCGCGCTGTATAAATACAAAAGCACCTACCAAAAGAGCAATAATGCTTATATTGAATTGCTGCATTGCTGCTGCTGTATACATATCGTGTGCTGCAATGAGCAGTACCCCGATAATAGCTGACTTAGGCAGAGGCAATTGTCTGATAGCCCAATACAAGAAAGCTGCATTTGCCATTATCCAAAAACTACAACCCACCCATTTGGGCAATATAGCAAAAGGAGCTATAATAAGGCTAAAGAAAGGACCATAATGGTTAGTATCAAAATATTCTTCAGGATAAGCTACATACAAAGGTAATTGCTTAAGCGTATGCCAAAATACACCATCAAAAATAAGATAGTTATTAAACTGTCCTCTTATAAACACATTTTGCACTATTGTAGCTAACGCTAAACCAAACCATAATATGGTTACAAAACGATAATCAGCAACAATTTTCTTCAGCATCACCTTTCCTTTTTTACTTTTCAATCCATTGTATTACCTCTTCACTCGATGGCAAAGTACGCGGAGCGATAACCTTTTCAAGTCGCCCGTCTTTGCCTATAAGATACTTCTGAAAGTTCCATTGCACTTTCGAGTCTTCCACCCCATTCTTTTTCTTTCTGAGTAAGAAACTGATACAAAGGGTGCATCTCTTTGCCTTTTACTGATATTTTGCTCATCATCGGAAAGCTCACCCCATAGTTAATACTACAGAAAGACGCTATCTGCTCATCGCTACCAGGCTCTTGACCCAAAAAGTTGTTAGCAGGAAAACCAATAATAACAAAATCCTTGTCTTTATATCGCTCATAGAGAGCTTCCAGCTCTTTGTATTGGGGAGTAAGACCGCATTTCGAAGCAGTATTTACTATCATTACTTTTTTTGCCTTTTTAGAGTAGATAAATCAAAAGGCTTACCGCTAATATCAGTCACAGTAAACTGATAAATAGTCTGATTGTCAGAAGGTTTCTGAGCTTGTGTCGATGTCATTGTCATAACGAATAAGATAAAAAGTGAAAAAGAGTTGTTTCATAAATGATTTATTAATTTGAGGCAAAGTTACGCAAAAATGATTGAACTTTCAATGAAAAAAAGATTATATTTGCCCAAAAAAATAATCACTATGTTTTTCAGAAAAAAAGCCTTTTAAAATATTCGAAGAAAGCATCGCGCAGTATCACATAGCTGACGATGTGTACCAACCTTTTACCAATCCTTATCCGTCTACCGACTTGCTAAATCACTTGCTTTATCGCAAAAATTGGATTGACACGGTACAGTGGCATTACGAGGATATCATTCGCGACCCGCACATCGACCCAGTAGCGGCTCTCGACCTCAAACGCAAGATTGACGCCTCTAATCAAGACCGCACCGATATGGTGGAGTATATCGATAGTTATTTCTTAGATTTTTTTACAAGGAAGTAAAACCACTACCTGAAGCCACTATCAATACCGAGAGTCCTGCGTGGGCAGTAGATAGGCTTTCGATTTTAGCGCTCAAAAATTTATCATATGCAAGAAGAGGTAAACCGCCCCGATGCCACCCCAGAGCATCGTGCTAAATGCCAAGAGAAACTAAATGTACTGCTCGAACAGAAAAAAAGACCTTTCAACGGCTCTCAACCAACTTTTTAGACGATATCGCCGCAGGGTCGCAAGTATATGAAAGTCTATAAACAAATGAAGATGTACAATGATGAGGAGTTAAACCCCGTACTTAGAGGAAGTAAATAAGAGATAAAAAAACTGCCCCAACTATTCTGAGGCAGCTTTTTTATTTATTCTCTACCTTATAAACTAATTCTTTTTATCATATCTTCATCGTATTCTTCAAAAGATATTTCTCCAAAATCTTTTTTTAGTAAGTTGGGTATTAGTTGTTTCACTTTTCCCACCAATCAATAATCTCTCCATATCTATGAAGAAAAAAATACCTTTCTTCTCTTTGTTATATCTAAAGGTGATATACTTTGTAGAATCATATTTCTCAAGTACTTGATTAAATAATTCAATAGTAAAAAAATTGTTCTTTATAGAGATGTTGTCAAAGTGATCTCCAAAAAGAATTAGGGTAAATTGTTGAATTATAAGACATTTTATATAGATTATCCCCTTTGTTGAGTAGCACTATAACGGGAGCAACAGTCCAATCGATATCTCCAGTAGCTGAAAAAAATGAGTATACTTATTATCAAAAGCTAAGATCATATCTTCTAATTCATCTTCATTGATGTTACATCTATAAATTTCTTTAAATTTAAATATCTCGGTATCTTCTACTTTCTTTATAAGTTCAGAAATTTTTTTCGATGTAAATAAGACGGTGATAATCATAAAAAAATAGTACCATCTTCATCTACCTGTACATCTTTAGGAGTAATAATAGTATCATTACTTTGTTTAAGCATTTCCTCTTCACCGAAAATCTTCTTTAGGATTTTTCTTTTTATATCATTTGCTTGAGTTGCTTCATTATTCTCCTTTTTTTGTCAGAAGGTTGCCAGCAATTAGCCACAAGTAGAGAAACGATTAATAGATAGAGTATTCTTTTTCATAAAGATTGTATTTTGACTGCAAATATACAATAAAAAAACTGCCCCAACTATTCTGGGGCAGTTTTTTTATTACTACATTGCCAAATCGGCAAATTGTCAAATCGACAAATTATCTAATGCTTGCTTTTAAATACTCACGGTTGAGGCGTGCTATATTTTCAAGCGAAATACCTTTAGGGCATTCTACTTCGCAGGCACCAGTGTTGGTACAGTTACCAAAACCTTCGTGTTCCATTTGGTTCACCATATTCAGTACGCGCTCAGTAGCCTCTACACGACCTTGAGGAAGGAGAGCAAATTGCGATACTTTAGCAGCCACAAACAGCATAGCCGAAGAGTTTTTACAAGTAGCCACACAAGCACCACAACCTATACAAGCCGCAGCGTCCATAGAGCGGTCAGCATCGCGTTTAGGGATTGGAATAGCGTTAGCATCTTGTGTATTACCCGAAGTATTTACAGAGATATATCCCCCAGCTTGTTGAATACGTTCAAAAGCAGTTCTATCTACCATCAAGTCTTTAATAACAGGGAAAGCAGTAGCGCGCCAAGGTTCGATAGTGATAGTATCACCATCTTTAAACATACGCATATGCAACTGACAAGTAGTTACCCCACGGTCAGGTCCGTGGGCTTCACCGTTGATGAAGAGAGAGCACATACCACAGATACCTTCGCGGCAATCGTGGTCAAAAGCCACAGGTTCTTCACCTTGTTCGATGAGTTGCTCATTGAGTACATCCAACATTTCCAAAAAAAGACATATGGTCTGAAATGTTGGTTACTTTATAATCTACCATACGACCTTTCTCTTGCGAGTTTTTTTGTCGCCACACTTTTAGTGTTAGGTTCATTGTTGCCATATCTTTCTATTTATAACTACGTTGTTTTAGTTCAATATCTTTAAATACAAGAGGTTCTTTATGCATAATCTCCTCACTTGGGTTGTAAGTATTCACTACCTCTTTAGGGTTACCAGTATACTGCCAAGCAGCTACATAAGCATAGTTTACGTCATCACGAAGAGCTTCCCCATCAGGAGTTTGATACTCTTCACGGAAGTGACCTCCACATGATTCGTTACGCTCTAAAGCGTCTTTAGCAAATAGCTCACCAAGTTCAAGGAAGTCAGCTACACGTCCTGCTTTTTCAAGCTCTACGTTCATACCGGTTAGCTCTCCTGGTACTTTTACGTTCTTCCAGAAGTCTTCACGTATTTCACGTATTTCCTTGATAGCCTCTTTCAAGCCCTCAGCATTACGCGCCATACCTACTTTATCCCACATCACCTTACCGAGTTTTTTGTGGAAGTAATCCACAGAGTGCGTACCTTTATTGTTGATGAAGTAAGCCAAACGCTCTTTTACGATGCGCTCTGCCTCATCAAACTCAGGAGTATCAGTAGGTATTTTACCAGTACGAATATCAGCAGCCAAGTAGTCACCAATAGTATAAGGCAATACAAAGTAACCATCAGCCAAACCTTGCATCAAAGCAGAAGCCCCTAAACGGTTAGCGCCGTGGTCTGAGAAGTTAGCCTCACCGATAGCATAACAACCAGGGATAGTAGTCATCAGGTTGTAATCCACCCAAATACCCCCATAGTATAGTGGGTTGCAGGGTAAATCATCATCGGTGTTTTATATGGGTTTTCAGCTACGATTTTTTCGTACATTTGGAAAAGGTTACCATACTTAGCTTCTACTATCTTCTCACCGCGTTTGATAATTTCCTCTTTAGTAGGATTTTCAACACCGTGAATCTTACATTGTTCTTTACCATAACGCTCAATAGCCGAAGCAAAGTCAAGGTAAACTGCCTCACCTGTTTCGTTTACTCCATAACCTGCATCGCAACGCTCTTTAGCAGCACGCGAAGCCACGTCACGAGGCACAAGGTTACCAAACGCAGGATAACGACGCTCTAAGTAGTAATCGCGGTCTTCTTCAGGTATATCAGTAGGTTTCTTGCGTTTTTCGCGTATCGCTACTGCATCTTCCATTTTCTTAGGTACCCAAATACGTCCATCATTACGTAGTGATTCCGACATCAAGGTCAATTTAGACTGATAGTCACCTGAACGAGGAATACAAGTAGGGTGAATTTGAGTAAAGCAAGGGTTAGCAAAGTAAGCCCCTTTCTTGTGTATTTTCCAAGCTGCTGTAGCGTTAGAGCCCATTGCATTGGTCGAAAGGAAGTACACGTTACCATAACCTCCAGAGGCGATAACCACTGCGTGAGCTGAGTGGCGCTCAATCTCACCTGTTACCAAGTTACGAGCAATGATACCACGCGCTTTACCATCTACAATTACCACATCTAGCATTTCGTGGCGGTTGTACATATCAATCTTACCACGAGCAATTTGGCGGTTCATAGCCGAGTAGCAACCAAGCAAAAGCTGTTGTCCTGTCTGACCTTTAGCGTAGAAAGTACGCGATACCAACACCCCACCAAAAGAGCGGTTATCAAGTAGCCCGCCGTAGTCACGTGCAAAAGGTACCCCTTGCGCCACACATTGGTCAATAATGTTGCCAGATACTTCAGCAAGGCGATATACGTTAGCCTCACGAGCGCGATAGTCACCACCTTTCACTGTATCGTAAAACAAACGGTAATTCGAGTCACCATCACCCATATAGTTTTTAGCGGCGTTAATACCCCCCTGAGCAGCGATAGAGTGCGCACGGCGTGGAGAATCTTGATAAGCAAAAGCCTTTACGTTATAACCCAATTCAGCGAGGGTAGCTGCTGCCGAACCTCCAGCCAAACCAGTACCTACCACTATCACATCTATATTACGCTTATTAGCGGGGTTCACTAGGTTGATATGGTCTTTATATTTCGTCCATTTGTCCGCTATAGGACCTTCAGGAATTTTAGAATCTAATGTACTCATAAAATTAAGCTGTTAAAAAAATTTAATGTAATGGAAGAGAGCTATAAAAATAAAGCCCCCACAGATAATGTAAGAATACCAATTACCTACTTGGCTAATCAGTTTTTTGCGCGCATCGTCCTTCCAACCCATTGATTGAAAAGCTGACTGAAAGCCGTGTAGCAAGTGTAAGCACAAAAATACAAAGCAAAGCACATACATACCCACACGTAAAGGTTCGTGAAATTTCTCTATTAACTCGTGATAGTAACGTGTAGGGTTGGGCTCGTTGAACTGTATGTATTTGTAGTTCATTTCGCCTACCCAAAAAAATCCCATAAGTGAAGACCTAAAAAAACAGAAGAATCATCACTCCAGTAATAATCATATTGCGCGACATCCAAGAAGAGTTAGCTCCCCCGTTGTAGGCGTAATACTTTTCGCTACCGCGAGCCCTTTTTGTTTTGTATTTCGAGCACAAATCCCATCACAAAGTGGAAAATAACCCCAGCGAGTAGTACCGGCTGCATAGCAAATTGTATCAGCGGATTGGTACCCATAAAGTGGGATAGCTCGTTGAAAGTACTCTCACTAATCACTGAGGTAAGGTTTACCGCCAAGTGTATGATTAGAAAGAGAATGAGAAAAGAGTGCCGAGAGCGCCATCGCCACCTTTCGTGCCACAGATGTTTTTAAATAATCCTGCCATTCGTTTTTATAGTTTTTTTAATAATATATTACGTTAAAAAAATTCGCTACAAAAGTACAGCTATTTACAATTATATGCAACAAAAAAAGCTACTTCTTATGTAATTTATACTCTGTTTAAAAAAAGAAGATTGTATTAACAGTTGAATGTTAGGCATTAGGAAAAAAATTTAAGACTTTTCTCTCCTTCCTCTCTCTCCGAACAATGTGTATACTATGAGTATATGATGAGCGAAGGATAAGCGAACGATGAGCGAACAATAACCCTTCAAAACTTGCACAATCTCCAAAAAAACATTACTTTTTGCCCCCAATTTTTGGAACGGAAATTGCTAACTATCAAAAAGGTAACAACAAAATCATTAAAAAAACACTACAGAAGATGAAAAGAATTTTATTAATACTTATCGCCCTTATTACAGGTGGATTACAAGCTCAAAATCAAGTAGATAAGGCTAAAAAAAACTCCTCGATGAAGTATATGCTAAAATGTCTGCTTATAACAACATCTACATCGATTTTTAAGTACAATCTTGATAATTTAGTCGAAAAACATCAATCAGGAAACCAAAGGGAATGTCACTATCGCCAAAGATAAGTACGTACTGAATTATCTCGGGGCTACTAAAATGTATGATGGAAACAAAACTTACACCGTAGTTCCTGAAAACGAAGAAGTTACTATCGAAAAAAACGCTACTGACGACAGTGCCATTACCCCCTCTAAAATGCTTACCTTCTACAAAAAAGGTTATAAGTACAAATGGGATATACAGCAAAACGTACGCGGTCGAAAAAAATACAATATGTAGAACTTAAGCCTCAAAAAGCAAATACTGAGGTAAAGCAAATACTGCTTGGTATTGATATACAGACCAAACACATCTACAATCTTATCGAAATAGGCAAAAATGGCACAAGAACCACCATTACAGTCAATACATTCAAGACTAACCAGCCTCTTTCTGACAATATTTTCAAATTCGACCGCGAAAAATACAAAAAAGACGGCTACACTATCTCTGAACTCTAATGTTTACCCACTCAAATGAAAATATTAGACCGCTATATACTCACGCAGTTTCTCACTAACTTTCTGGGGGCGCTCTCCATTCTAGTTCTCATATTCGTATTTCACACCATTTTCACTTACATCGATGAGTTAGCAGGACGTGGATTAGAGTTGTGGATTATCGGTAAATTCCTCATTTACTTCATTCCACAGCTTATACCTATTATTATGCCCTTGGCGGTGGTTATCTCGTCTATTATGACCTTTGGTGCTTTTGCCGAAAACTACGAGTTTGCCGCTATGAAAGCCTCTGGCATCTCATTAATGCGCGTGATGCTTCCACTGATTGTCCTAATGGCGCTGCTCAGTATAGGCACTTTTTTCTTAGCCAATAATGTGATACCGGTTGCCTATCGCGAAGTATATACACTTAGGTCTAATATAGCTAAGGTGAAGCCAGCAATGGCTATTTCAGAAGGCGTTTTTTCTAACATAGGTGAAGATATAAGCATCAAAGTAGCTAAGAAGAGCGGAGATAACGATCAGTTTCTACATAATGTCCTCATCCATAAGAAGACCCCTGACAGAGTGAATCGCACGGTTATTTTTGCCAAAAAGGGGGAACTTAAGACTGCTAAAACTAACAGCAATTTCTTACAGCTTATTTTAGAAGATGGCACTTATTACGAAGATATTAAGACGAATAGCTACGAAGCCCAACAGCGATTGCCTTTTGCAAAGGTACATTTTCAGAAGTACGTCATCAACCTCGACCTTTCACACCTCAATAATGTAGATTTCAACGAGAAGACCGATGCTACTACCTACAGAATGATGAATGTAGGTCAGTTAGGCTATGCTATTGACTCTCTCCGTACTGATTTCAAACAAAACATCACCGATTATGGCAACAATATGTTTCGCCGTACAGGTTTTTATATAGCGCCATCATCTGCTGAAGAGGCAAAAACTACCAAACCTAAGACGAAAACACAAGAGGTCACTTCCATTTCGCAGTTGTTTAATGCTTTTTCCTAACGACAAAAAGCTAATGCTTCTCGAAATGGCAATGAACAATAATCAAACACAACTCGACAATGTAGAGTACCGTCAAAGCGATTTAGAGTTCCGCTACAAACTGATGAACTTACACATACTAAACCTCAGTGATAAGTTTGCTCTTACGGTAGCTTGTTTTGTACTTTTCTTTGTAGCGGCACCATTAGGAGCTTTTATACGCAAAGGGGGTATTGGCTTACCTTTTAGTCGTAGCGATGATAGTATTTTTTTGGCCTATTATTTTTATAGGAATGTTTATGAAGAATATAGCCGAAAACAATACTATCAACCCTGCTTTAGCCCCTTGGATACCTGCCCTGATACTGTTACCTTTCGGGGTATATCTAACTACTCGGGTTACTACCGACAAAGAGGTATTCCACTTCCCATTTACCAATAAAATATTACGGTTTGTAGAAGACAAAATAAAACAACTAAAAAGCAAAAAGACAGCCTAAAAGCTGTCTTTTTTTACTTTGTAGTTGTTCCTATTATTTTATATCATTTTAGTCTCTTGGTCAAAAAGAGAAACCGTTAAGTAGGTCAGCTGTTTTTCATTCTCTTCTTAGCAGGCAATTGTAGTTCCAGCAATTCAATAAAGCCATCTTTCACAGCTACAAGCAGCTGTTTTTTCTCTACAATTACTTTCCCTATAGCTTCATTATGAACAGCAGGTTTGTATAGTGCATCATATATTTTGATAGCAATAGTTTCCCCTTGCTGCTGCAGATTTGCCCACGCAGTAGGATACGGACTCATACCACGTATCAACCGTTCAATAGCGATACCCTCAGCTTGCCAATTTACTAAGCAAGTCTCCTTATATATCTTAGGAGCCTCAGCGTAGGTTACCTCTTTATTTTTGGGCTTGTATGCTATAAGTACCTGCAGCTATGCTATCTACTGTTTGGAGTACGAGGGTAGCTCCTTGCTCCATTAGTTTATCGTGGAGGCTACCTGCTGTTTCGTGTGCTTCGATAGGAGTAACGGCTTGTTGTATAATAGCCCCCGTATCGATTTTTTCATCAATAAAGAAAGTAGTAACACCCGTCTGCTTTTTCACCATTAATAATAGCCCAATTAATCGGGGCTGCCCCACGATAATTAGGCAGTAATGAAGCGTGCAGATTAAAAAGTACCATACTTAGGCAAACGCCATACAACTTCTGGCAGCATACGAAAAGCTACTACTATTTGCAGGTCAGGCTTAAGTGCCCTCAACTGATGTAAGAACTCTTCATCTTTCAGTTTTTACAGGCTGTAGCACGGGTATTCCTTTGCCTTCTGCATATTGTTTTACAGGGGAAGCGTGCAATTTCTGTCCGCGACCTGCTGGCTTATCGGCTACAGTTACTACTCCTACCACATTATAGTTATTTTCTACTAAACTTTTTAAGGGATGCCAATGCAAAATCAGGGCGTTCCCATAAATACAATTCTCATCATTATTAATCTTATTTCGGCAAAGATACTAAATATCCTACTATCAGCAATAAAAAAACTTTGCTAAAGTAAAACCTTAGCAAAGTCTTATATAATAACTTGTGATTATACATTATAATTTATAGGTAATACCAGCTTTAAACTCACCTCCTGTTAAGCCTATAGCACCAAGAACTACTTCTGCATTCACACCGAATTTATTATTAAAAAAAGTATCGTGCTCCTGTTTGTAAGTTACAACCTGGTTGAGAATAGCTCGTTCCTACATAGTCACTTGAACTTGAAGCTACAAAAATAACCTAAACTCAAACCTGCATATACACCTACTTGAGAAGGTAATTCAAATAAACGATTGAAGTGATAGTTCCCATTAGCAAAAGACACCAAAAAAATAGAATGATTAAAATAAGTAGTACTATAAGAACGGAATGAAAGCTCACCTCCTACGGTAATATCATCAGCGATACCATAGTCAGCTCCTACCGTTATAGGTACTCCCCAACCTGAAAAACCCTAATTTAGCGTTTAATTGCAACGCTCCTTTGTCTAATGTAGCTTGTGCTGAAGCAGTTGCTACAGTAAGAAGCAATCCTGCTAGAAGTAAAATTTTTCTTCATTTTTTTATATTTATTATATTATTAATTTGGGCAAAGGTAATACTAAAAAAATAACAACCAAAAAAGAGACACATATTTGATATGTATCTCTTTTTTTCGTTTAACTTAAGTCTTTTATTTTTTTGTTTCAAAGGCGAACCTTCGTGTACGATATAATTGAGTTTCAAGGCATTGATGTCTTGCAATTTCTCACGTATATCACTTACAAGCCCCATATTAGTATCACCATCTACTTTTAGAGCTGTGATAAACACATCGCGTAGTCCTTCACGCAAACCTTCTCTATAGTTAAGAATGTAATGGCTTACTTCAGATACGTCAATAAATTTATCATTTACTTGTATTTTTTTGCATTAGCACCAAATTTAGACTGATATTTAGGCAGTGGTTTACCAGCATATATATATACCACTGGGTCTTTTTTGTCTAACTTTTGTACTTGGTCTGCTACAGGCAGCTTATTCTGCACCATCAAATCACTATCTTTTGATTCTGTTACTGTCATAAAGAAAAACAAAAGCATAAAGATGATGTCAGGTAAAGATGCTGTAGATACGGCGGGTACTTCACCACTTTTCTTTTTTGTAAATTTCGACATACTTCTATATTTTTAGTGTTTCTTAGGGTGCAGTTTCAAGCAATTTCCTTGGGAAAAAGCTCCTGCAATTTTTAATATTTTTAGGTTCTAACGCTTCTTTACGCGCTTTAGAAGTACGAGCTGCGTTAAATTCCTCTTCTATTTGTTCGTATGGCACCTCGTTAGGGAACAAGCGCAAACGTTCACGCTCTCTCAACTCATTATAAGCCTTGATGAGCTCATTTTGTACCGCTATATACGTTTTTATACGATGTTTCGCGGTCGTTGCGCAATGAGATAATTGCTTTATCAGGATTGTCTGATGATAGTGGATCTCTTTTCCCCTTACAGTGTGCACAAGTACCGTCACCATTATTATCCAAAAACTCAAGAGCTGTGGTTTTTACATCCTTAAGCTCCTTAATTTGGTTATTGATAAGCAACTGGTTATTCTTGTTCACTATCACTACCAATACGTTTTCTCCTTTACTGGTGGTGGTGGTGGTGCATCCGCTGGCTGTTTAGGAGGTAATTTTACAGTGATTCCTGAGTTGCTTTCAATGGTAGTTGTTACCAAGAAGAAAATCAAGAGCAGGAAGGCAATATCTGCCATTGAACCTGCATTTACCTCAGGTATTGAACGTCTTGCCATAATTTTTTTATCTCATTAGTGCTTTTTTTACATTAGAGGCTACTAGAGCTGCAATAGCTCCTGCTACTAATATATACAAAGCGATTAAACCTGTGCTTGTCCATTTTCTTACTGAGTCACTCGCTTTTTTCACCTCTTCGCTTGCGTTAGCTTCTACATCTCCTGAAGAGAATACGTAAGCTACAATAAGGATTAGTACAAAAGCTCCAGTATAGATAAGCGTTTTCTTAAGTGCTTTAGGCGAAGCTAAGATATTTTGTGCTGCCGAGAATATTACTGCTGCCAATGCAATGGCTAACAGTACATAGGTAAGCACAAATAGAGCTTGCATAGTGCCATTGTTAGGGTCGGCTGAATTGTCTGAAAGTGAAAGTGCTATCCAGAGAATCACACCAATGACTCCTAAACCAAGTGCTGCATATTTAGCTATTTTATACATACTTCAAAGTTCTTTAAATGGGTGAGTGAAATTATTTTATTTTTCTTGCTACTAATAGGTCTATCAATGAGATAGAAGCATCTTCCATATCGTTTACGATAGCATCAATCTTAGCGATAATGTAGTTGTAGAACACTTGTAGTATCATCGCTACTATCAAACCAAATACGGTAGTAAGCAAGGCCACTTTAATATCACCAGCAATCAAAGAAGCATCAAGACCACCTGCTGTACTAATTTTGTCGAACGCTTCAATCATACCAATTACGGTACCCATAAACCCCTAACATCGGTGCGATAGCAATAAAGAGCGAAATCCAAGACACATTCTTTTTCTAACTGACCCATTTGTACCCCACCATATGATACTACTGACTTTTTCAACCATATCAATACCTTCTGATGAGCGGTCAAGACCTTGATAGAAAATAGAGGCAACAGGCCCTTTAGTATCGCGGCATACTTCTTTAGCTGCTTCTATACCTTTGCTGTCTAAGGCACTTTCTATATCGGCAATAAGTTTCTTAGAATTGGTAGTTGCCATATTAAGGTAGATAATCCTTTCGATAGCTACTGCCAAACCGATAATTAAGCAAAGAAGGATTGGTGCCATATACATTGGCCCCCTCAATGAAACGCTCTTTAAACACTTGGTGGAAGCCTTTTAGACTGTTGTACTCCTTCTTCCACTTCTTGAGCACTAACCATTGCCACGTTTAAAATTAACATTGCTACAAGAAGTAGCTTAGATGACATTTTTTTCATTTGTTTGATTTTTTTAAATTGTTAGTTAATAATTTAATGTTTAATAAATTTGTATTCTATCGAGAAGCAGAGAGGAAGGGATTCGAACCCTCGATACACTTTTTGGCGCATATACACTTTCCAGGCGTACTCCTTCAACCACTCGGACACCTCTCTATTTCCGAATGCCAAAGTAACAAAATATTTTTTTATCCCACAAATTTTTTTCTTAATTTTTTTACTAAATTTCACCAGCTAAACTCTCTTCAAACTTGATTTTTGAACAAATTAGGAGAAATATTTTTTTCTTTAATAAAATCATTAATTTTTGTTATGGCAGACTCGGTTGTAATGTCTTTTTCCATCTATAATACCCATCTGTCTGAGGGCTTCACTCGCCTCGTATTTGCCCATTATTACGCTTCCTCCTGAGCATTGCGTCACATTTATTATAGGTATTCCTCTCTGTATAGTTGCCCTTAGTGCTTCTAAAAACCAGTCGTATGTAGGAGCATTACCAGAGCCATACGTTTCTAACACTACTCCTTTTAAGTGGGGTATATTGAAAAAGGCATTTAATAACTCAGAGGTAATACCTGGAAATATCTTAATAATAGCTACGTTCTGCTCAAATTCTTTCCACACTTCCAATTGGTCTTTAGCTTTTTCCTTTTTAGCAGATTGTCCTTCATTATTTTTCAGATGTACCCCACTTTCTACCAATATTGGGTAGTTCATAGAAGTGAAAGCTTGAAAGTGCTCGGCATTTATTTTAGTAGTGCGGTTGCCGCGATAGAGTTTGTATTCAAAATAAAGTCCAACCTCTTGTATTACCGACACTCCATTTTCTTTTAGGGCTGCCAACTGTATGGAAGTGATAAGATTTTCTTTAGCATCTGTGCGCAAATCGCCTATGGGAAGCTGCGAACCAGTAAATATGACAGGCTTAGCGAGCCCTTGTAGCATAAAACTCAGTGCTGAAGCAGAGTAACTCATCGTATCACTGCCGTGTAATACTACAAATCCATCATAATGCTGGTATTCTTTTTCTATCACTTCGGCTATGCTCACCCAATGCTGAGGGTTCATATCTGATGAGTCGATTACTTTTTCAAACGAATGTACTGAAATCTCACAATCTAAATGCGAAAGTTCTGGTATCCTGCTATAAAGATTGTCAAACTCAAAGGCGCGTAGCACTCCCTGTTTGGTAATCCTTTATCATACCGATAGTCCCTCCGGTGTAGATAAGCAGTACTTTTGAATTATTGGTTTCCATTGATTTTTGTTCTTTACAGGATTGGCGTACATCTCTAAGAATTTTTTTCTTGAGATATATCGTCTGATTTGCTTCGGTTGTTCATCCGGCGTTCAAATTGTCTGTATTCTTTTTCGTTGTATTGTTCTTTGTACTGCTGGGTGTGGTGCAGTAGGTCGTAGGCTATATAGTTAGCCGGAAAAAAAGTTTGTACTGCTTATGTATAGCGGCATCTAAACATTCCGCCAAGGCTTGCAACTGCTTGTTGATATGCTGGTGCTCGGCTTCTATAGCATCTAACTCAGCCGATAGAGGTTTTTCCTACCGATATATGTACGCGCCCTTTTTGCCCTATTAAACCTTGTAAGATATTTTCAAAATCTTCTTGAGGCGATTTTACGTATTCTTGTCCGTAGTGCTGAGCCATTAGAGCTGGTATTTTTAGCGCATCAGTAGGGTCAAACTCGTATGAGATTGACATAGGCACTACATTTAGAGTTTTTAGGTATTGCAAAGGCGATATATGGTCAGGAGCACTAAGTGTAAGCATTTTTAGTACCCCCTGCTGAGTGCGGTCATCACCATTTTTTAGTACGCCCCTCTCGTTGGGCAAGCCATACATTTCGTTTCTCATCGCTAATACAGTGGTGTATGTATTCTGACACTAAGCGCGAATGCTCTAAGGCTTCTCGCGGAGGCAGACTGCGGTAGATGATAATATTCCGATTGAGCATCGCTAATATTTTTAGATGCTTCTTTTTGATAAGATTATCGCCCATAGCCGAGGCTGTCATCGGTAGGCGGTGGCGATCTAAAGCTACATTTAGCAAAGAGGTATCAAGGATAATATCGCGGTGGTTGGAAATAAATACGTATGCTTGCTCTGGGTTGAGTTGGTCAAATCCGTCGTATGTAAATTCCGAAATCGTCTTTTTCCATAGCCTTCACCACCACTCTTAGCATAATATGCACCTGAAAGTCAGCTACTGTTTGGCAAGCCAATAGTTTAGCCGTACGCTCATCAGGTGAAAGTTCGGGGAAAGCATACGCCAACATAGCCTTAATTAGGTGATGATCCTTGATTTGGCTAAGGGCTTCTGGCACCTCATTATCGTAAAAAGGGCGTATGGACTTAAAATAATCGGTCATTTTAGCGTTCTTGTTTTTGCATAATGAAGAGCAAAGTTATAAAAAATATTAATTAACACCAACTTAAAGCTGAAATATTTTTGTAGCATTGGCATTGGTGATGCGTTCTATTTCGCTTTCTGGCAGGGCGTATATATCTGATAGTTTCTGCATAACTTGCACTATATAAGCACTTTCATTACGCTTTCCCGCGATAAGGTACTGGTGCTAAATAAGGGACTATCAGTTTCTAAAACGAGGTGTTGTAAATCTATATTTTTTTAAAAATTGGTCGAGCTTTCCGTTCTTAAAAGTTACTACCCCTCCTATTCCTAAATGCAGTCCGTAGCCTATCGCGCGGTGGGCTTGCTCCTCAGTGCCGGTAAAGCAGTGAAAGATACCAAAGAGGTCATCTCCTTCTCACTTTCTAACACCTCAAATACTTCCTCAAAAGCCTCTCGACAGTGAATGACAATAGGCAGTTTGTGTTTTTTTAGCTAACTGTATCTGCCAAGCAAAAAGCTTCTTGTTGCTCTTTGAGAAAAGTTTTATCCCAATAAAGGTCAATACCTATTTCGCCAATAGCACAAAAATGATGGGTTGGCATCAAGTTTTCTACGTGAGCAAGCTCCTCTTTATAATTCTCCTTTACATTACAAGGGTGTAGACCGTTCATCAGGAACACATAGTCAGGATAATCATTTTTTAGGGCGAACATTCGGTCAGTATAAATACTGTCTATAGCAGGAATAAAGCAATGCGTTACGCCTGCTGCTTTTGCTCGTGCTATCATCTCTGCACGATCATTATCAAACTCTTCTGAATATAAATGGGTATGAGTATCTATCATTTGTTTTTATTATAAAACTCTGCTGCTGATGTTACGAAACGATTAAAGGCTTCGGTTACTTGTGGAGCATTTTTTTGGTGGTAAGGGCAAAAAGGGTTCATATGGGTATAAGGGTAGTCGTAATCGTCTATCTGTACCTCTATATTGATATTGCGATAGCCTCCTTTTAGGGTATTGAGAGCTTCTGCAGGAGGTGTTACCTCATCTTTCTCTAACACCAATGCCTTGATTTGATTTTTCAAGTTCTAAAAAAACGATTCTCTCTTTCTTTTTGATAATAGTTATACCTAAGCATTGTTTTAAACCAACCTTCTTCAAAGTGTAAATTACTATCCTGATAATGCTTTAATCGCGAGTCATTTCTAAAATCAGTACTAAGCAATTCAGCAAAGGTTTTTCTGCATAGTGATAGCAGCCTGTCCGTCCATTATGTATTTAGAAATAGGGAACATACGGTCGATAGTCATACCTCCACAGAAGCAAAAAAGCTTAGCATTTGTGAAATAACCCTTAGGATTAGCCATCATCAGTATTACGGAGAGAAAAGAACCTATAGAATAACCGAAAAGGTCGACTGTAGCTGTTGGAGCGATATTTGGCAGTGCACCTGCTCTTAGGTCGGTGATGAGCTGCACTATGTCGTTATACGTTTGCAAGCCTGACCAGAAAAGTCGTTGAGGAAAAGCGTCTAAACGCGTAGAAATAGCCGCATTTACATAAGAAGTATCAGAGTTGTCAGGATATTCTGCCATACGCTTTTGGGCAATGGGGTACATCTCTTGGCGCGAACTCCAGCGTTCGGGAGCACGATTCATATGAAAGGCTATAGAAAAGAGAATCACTGCCTTGCCTGTACGCTTACTAAGGGCGTATGCCCAAGGCAAATACTTATCCCATTTCTTTTCATTCAGCCCGTGAAAGACAATAATCACCCCATCGGACTTTCGGTTATCTAAAGGTTGTACTATATGGTAAGTGAAATGAATATTGCATTCTACCTCATAGTCTACCCAGTCGAGGTCGTCTTGGGTATGACCACTCTGTGAGTTAAATGCAAGGTTATGCTCTTTTGCAGAATAAGTGCTCGCTACCAGGCAGATAATACTTAGCCCCCTCGGAGAAGAAAGGAGCGTGCGTGATGCGTACCCCTAATTCGGGTATAGCAATATCAGTATGCGTATCAAACGCTTCTTTTAGTCGGTTGTGTAATTGATAGTATTCCATATTTTTTTATAAATTAGAAAAATTAGTAGTTAGCAGTTAGTCTTTAGTCGTTAGAAAGCAACTCTATTAAAAAAACTAAAGACTAACTGCTAATTATTACCAATTAGGATTTTGTTGCCAACGCCCATTTTCAAAGTCTATAAGTGTTTGAGGAATAGGCCATACCATTTTGTAATAACCTGCAGGCAGATTAAGCTCGGTAAGTTCGTTAGCAGGCGAAGTAACTAACAGGTTAAAAGTTAGGTTTTGAGGGGTACCTCTTTGCACTCCTAACCCCCAACGATTAAGGTCAAACAAGCGGAAACCTTCAAAACAAAGTTCACGATTACGCTCGTTCTGAATATCAGTAAAAAGAGCTGCTCCACTAGTGGCAATATCATTAGCTATTGTAAGTCCGCGTGCGTGTCGCAATTCGTTTAAATAGTTTTTTTGTTTTTTTGTTTCATTATTAGCTTTATAGGCTGCTTCGGCTGCTATAAGATATATTTCGGCTATGCGAAAAAAAGTACCGGTTTATGTCCGTAGTACAAAAAAAGAAATCATTCTCTAAGCTAAGACGCTCGCTGCGCGGATATTTATTTACTAAATAAGCTAACTTTTTCTTCAGGACAAACATAAACATCATGTACAAAATCGTATTCTGGCATATCAGTAGCTAAATCTTCTTGCTTAATATATACAGACTTACGCCAATCAGCACTATCAAATAAATTAACAAAAAGCCCCTGTAGGCACAACATTAGGTACTGCTAAATACTGACGATTACCCCCACACTCAGGCATTGGAGGCATTGGAGGAAAAGAAGGGAAAGGGAAAATGTTGTTTTTATCTTCAAATAAATAAAGGTCGTTCTCACCTACAGGTCTTTCTAAGTTTCCACTACTATTGATATCTGCAAATAGCTGGGTAATAGTTTCTTTTAGGGATTATCATCCTTCCAAATAGCCTCTAATTCACTTTTGGCTATTAGCTAAGGGGTAGGTATGTGTATTTATAAGCTCTTCCGCTACTTGAAGGGCTTGTGCCCAATCAGTTTTGTACAATAACATACGTGCCTTGAGCGCTTTAGCTGCATCTACCGTAAAAGTATTAGCTCCTACCCTTCCTGCTTGGTTTGAGAGCAAGGATATAGCTTTATCTATATCATCTAATATAAACTTATAAGTAACAGCTAAACTACTACGTGGAGGTGTTTGTTGGTAGTTACTATTTTCATCTACTAAAGGCAATCCTAAATCAGTATGGGCAGTATTAGCATTATAAGGTTTGCAGAAATGAGTTGCCAAATAGCTGTAGCAATAAGCACGACTCAAATAAAGTTCGCCTCGTAGCGGTCTTATATCTTCCTGTTGTTCTTTATTAGAGGTACTTTGTATTGCTATATTAGTATTAGCAATAATATTATAATATGTATTCCAGATTCTTGCAATATTTAAATTTGATGAGTTGAGTTCTCCATAACGTTGAAAAGTCTCTGAGCACTGATTTTTCTAGACTGTACTGTAAGGTTCAGATAATCAGCTTGTAGATCGGTTAGGTACATCGTCTCTCCTTGTGTATTATCGCGAATAGTATTATATATACCATTTAACCAATTGCGTACTTCTTTAGCATTATTAAAAGTATTGTCTGCCCTTGCATTGTCGTAAGGTTCTTGATCTAAACTAAAAGCAACTGTTTAATAATAAAGCTATTATTGATAATAAAAAAATATAATATTGTATTTCTTCATATTCTATTAAAATTTAAGTTCAACACCAAAGGTATATTGTCTGGTAGGAGGATACCCTCCTATAATACCTCTTGTATAGTCAGGGTCTACACCACTAAACTTGGTAAGGGTAAAAGATATTTTGAGCTGAAACAGATAGTCTGATAGCTTTTACTATTTTTCAGCTGGTCGATAGTTGTTTGTGGCAGGTTGTAACTCAAGTTAATATTCTTCATTCGCAGATAGTCTGCTTTTTTTCGAGTATACGGCTATCTTTCCACATTAGCACATCACTATCCAAACGAGGTATTTCAGTATCATCACCTGGTTGTTTCCAATAGTTAAACAAATCTTTACTAATATTTTTTTAACACCAAAATAACCTGGATTTAGCAGCGTAGCCTTATCTTCGTTAACATTGTATTTACCTATTGAATAAGCAAAATGTTACACTTAACGAAAAAAATCTTTATAAGTAGCATCACAACCAAAACCTCCGTTGATAGGTGCATATCTTTTTCTTGCCTGTGCTTTGGGCTAAAAGCAACTGAGTTATAAGTTTTAGTTACCTTGCTATCGTCCATTTGTGTTTCTAACTTATCATCGCCTGCTTCATACCACTGGGCATCGCCATTATTGTCAATACCCTTAAAAAAATAGGCAACACCCATTCTGCTGCTTTCCCTACTTTATAGCCCATATAAGACTCTCTGTTAAGCGCATAAGGCTTACCATAAGATATGTTAGTGATTTTTCTGACTATTATAATTCATATTCAAGTAAGGGCGCACTGATATTCTCTTATCTCTATCGCGATAGGCAGTAGTAGCAAAAAGAGAAGTCAATACCTCTGTTTTTGCATATCACCCTATATTGTCAGGAATACGCGTATAGCCAAATATAGAATTAAGCTCGCGTGTAGAAAGTGTGTTATAAGTATGACGGTCGTAATATTCTATGTTAAACGAGGTATTGCCTGCTGCTAACACAAAATTCACTCCAAAGGTACTTTTGCGTTGCTCTTCCCACACTAAGTTAGGATTACCTAATACTTGTGCTAATCTGAAACTCAATTGCCCATTATAGGTAACGCTGTTATCAGCTTCAGCGAGTATCATATTTCTATAATCACCGATACGAGCACTACCCGCTATACCTGTACTGAAACGGAAATTAAGGTCTGTTAGCCAATCTACTTTTTTTGCAAAAAAACTCTTCTTTAGCTTTTCCACATAGCCCCTACAGCCCAAAAAGTTTTGATAACGGTGATTTTTTTATAAAGGCTGAGGAACCATCGCGTCTGGCTGAAAGGTCTAAGAAATAACGATTGTTATAAGAGTATTCTAAACGAGAGAAAAACGAGTTAAAAGTACTTACACTCTTGTTGTCTCTTACATTTTTTTGCTGATTACCGTGAGCGAGCATCATTAGAGCTTCGGAAGGCTGCCCTTGAGATGATGCTGAAAATCCATAGCCTGTATTTTCTATTGATTCTTGCCCCAATAAAACATCAAAAAGATGTTTCTGTGTAAGGTCAAATTTGTATTGTAAAAGGTTCGTATAGGTTTTTTGAATAGATTTCTGCATACCTCTTTCTACACTCCCTACAGCTTGTGAACCCGTTTTGTAGTTGATAAACGAAGGCATTGGCTTCTTTATTTCATCTTCACCAATAGTGTATTGTATACCTACTTGTGTTTTTAGGGTTAAATTTTTAATAGGCTCTAAGGTTAGGTAACCTATAGGCATAATATCATCTACAAAGCCCTTTGCTTTAAAAAGTTTTTTTAGCTATGTAGTCGGGGTGATAAAAGCCATTGCGCACCCCATTAATAGCATTTATAAAATCTTTTGTTTTCCCATTTTTATCCGTAGGACTGTAGAAAGGCAAGGCTAATATTTCGGCATCAGACTCAAAAGGGTTAGTATATATATCATTATCGCTATGTGCATACGAAAAGATAAGCCTCCTTTTAGCCAATCGGCTACTTGGGTATCTACATTTAACGAAGCATTATATCTGTTAAACTTAGAACTTCTACGCATTCCCTCTTGGTTTAGATAGCCTAAAGATACATAATAAGTAGTATGTTCATTACCTCCTGAAGCTGCTATATCAGTACGAGAGGTAGGCACGAAATCGCGTAAGAATACCTTATCCCAACGAGTATTATAGGGGTAATCTGCTAATATACGGTTAGCTACTGCAGCGGGGTCAGTTTCGGTATAACCAAGTCGGTTACCTGCTGCTACTATTTCGTTAGGCGATTTAAGCAACCAAAAGTCCATATACTCGCGAGGAGTAGCTAATTTATCTAAATATTTACGCGTTACGTTAGTAAGAGCTGTTACCCCTAATTGGTGATTGATAGTAATATTAGTACGCTCATTGCGTTTTCCTCTTTTGGTAGTGATAAGTATAACCCCATTGGCAGCACGTGCCCCATAAATAGAGGTTGAAGCAGCATCTTTTAGTATAGTTACACTCTCAAAATCTGCAGGATTAAGTATCGTCATTACACTGCTATCCACAGGCACCCCATCTACTATATAAAGAGGGCTATTAGCTTTAAGTTGTTGATCTTTACTTTCTAACATAGAGGCAAAAGAGTTGAAACCGTGAATAAGTACTGATGATGCACTACCTGGAGTACCCGAATCAGTAGTTACCACCATACCCGCTACCTTACCTTGCAAAGCATCTATGACATTACCTCCCTGGTATATCAGCTATTTCTTTGCCTTGTACTGTAGCTACTGATGCTACTGTACGGCTAGCGACTTTCTTGCCGCTATAGCCCATTACTACGGTACCCTCTAACTCTTGTACATCCTCTACCATAGTAACATTAAGCACTTTAGAATTAGCGGTTACTTTCTTTTCTACTGATTTCATTCCGAGGAAAGAAAACAACAATACATCACCTACCTTAGTGTGTAGTGTGTAATGCCCGTCTAAATCAGTAGAAGCACCGCGCTGAGTACCTTTGATGAGTACGAAAAACACCCAATAAGGGTTCGCCCTTATCATCTTTTACGACCCCTGATACTTCGAGGTTTTGGGCGAAAAAGATTGCCTATAGAGGCAAATAAAAAGCATAAAACAATTGTAAATTTTTAACTTCATAGATATTAGTAATGTATCTGACTAATTAAGGGGCAAAGTTTTTCTAAAAAAACTGAAATATGCAAAATTTTTTTATTGATTAATTGCCAATGTGCGAATTTACTAATTATCAGAATTTTTGCTATTTCAAAAAGTATTACCTTTGCCCGCAGAAATCCTCAGTAAAGACTTGTGAGGATTTTTTTATTTTTAATCAAAACACAAGTAAGAAAATGGAAAAAAAGTATCATATTACACCGCTGAAGGAATGAAAAAAAGCTACGCGATGAGCTTAATCAGTTGAAAGATGTAGAACGCCCTCGCGCTTCGCAAGCAATAGCCGAAGCTCGCGATAAAGGTGACCTATCAGAAAATGCTGAGTACGATGCTGCTAAAGAAGCCCAAGGTCTATTGGAAATGAAAAATAGCTAAACTTGAAAAGCTGGTAGCTAATGCTCGTATCATAGACGAATCGCAGTTAGATGTAAGTAAAGTGTTAGTACTCTCTACCGTTAAACTTAAAAACTTGGCTAACAATATGCAACTTACTTACACCCTCGTGGCTGAAAGCGAAGCTGACCTTAAGGAAGGCAAAATATCAGTAAGTTCGCCTATCGGTAAAGGTCTGTTAGGAAAATCAGTAGGCGAAATAGCTGAGATAAAAAGTACCCTAACGGCACCCTAAAAATGGAAGTACTAGAAATAACCAGATAATAACAACTAAATAACTAACTAATATGAGCGTATTTACCAAAAATAATCAACGGGGAGATTCCTTGTTATAAGGTAGCTGAAGACGATGAGTTTATCGCCTTCTTTGATATTAACCCTAATGCTAAAGGGCATACCCTATGTGTGCCTAAGCAGGAAATCAGCTATATCTTTGATATGGACGATGACCACTATTTGCGCCTAATGACTTTTTCTAAAAAGGTAGCTAAAGCCCTTGAGAAAGTAGTACCCTGCGAACGCATAGGAGTAGCTGTAGTAGGCTTAGAAGTACCCCACGTGCACGTACACCTTATCCCTATTAGCGAAATGAAAGAAATGACCTTCCAACACAAAGTAAAAACTTACTGATGAAGAGTTTAGAGAACTCTCTGAGAAAGTGCGCAAAGCATTATAGCTTACTGCCTAAGCTGAATACAAAAAAGGCTATCAACAATTAAATTAGTTGTTGATAGCCTTTTTTTGTTTGTACTACTATTAACTACAATAAAGAGTCTAATGCATCGGTGTAGGTCTTTTTAGGAGCTACTCCTACTTGTCTGCCTACTACTTCACCATCTTTGAATACTAATACAGTAGGGATATTGCGGATACCATACTTACCTGCGAAGTCTTGATTGTTATCTACATCTAGCTTACCTACTACTACTTTACCTTCGTATTCTTTAGCAATTTCTTCTATTACAGGGCCTAACATACGGCAAGGTCCGCACCATACTGCCCAAAAAAATCTACTAATACTGGTTGGCTGCTTTTTAGCACCAACTCTTCAAAAATTTCCATCTGTTATTTCTAATGCCATCTTTAAAAATATGTTTTTTTGAGTTTTTATTTAAATTCTGGGGCAAAATTACAAACTTTAATTGTATTTCGCCTATAAAAAAACGATAGTTTTTTTATTATACTGCTATAAATACTCTATCGCTGTACTTCTGATAAGAAGTTCTTAAATTCTTCTTTTTTTCTGACAAGAAAGTGAAACTATCTAACAGCAAATAGTAGTTCTGAGGATCTACCACACGGCTGTATGCCTCTTTAGCCAAAGCGAGCTTGTTATCGCCAAATGCTAATGGTTTCACTAATTGGGCTACTTGTTCTGTTGAGAGCATCAGCATATTTTTCTGTGCACGGAAAAAAGAGAGCTTATCATTGTCAAAAGATTGTTTTTTATACATTTTGGCAAACTTATCGAACTCGCTTGCCGGCATTGGAGGCATCGGTTGATAGCCTCCGTGCGGATAAGCAGGCGCTTGCCCATAAGCGCGATTCCACACATCATTCCACTGGCTGCCGTGATAAGACGGCTGATTGTTAGACAGGTTTATCTCGTCTAAAAGGTAAAGCCCTTGTCGAGAGAAAAAGTCCATTATCATACGGGTATTGTCGCGCGGATTGATAGTTACACGATAAATAAGGTTGCGCCCTTGCCAAATGCTCAATGGTTGAGATACCGCTGCAAGGTCGAAAAAAAGCGATACATACCATTGGCATTGGTAATCTCTTGTTCGCCCTATGCTAACCGTATAGCGACCACGCTCAGGGAATACGTATAAACACTTCGGCATACCCTCGGTTATAGTCGTAATCCCAATCGATGTTTACTGATATGCCGCCACGCCCTATCACACTACGGGCTTGTCGCTGCTGTTGATATTCGTTTTGCAGCAAGCGTCCGGCAGCTCCTACCTCTTGCGACCACACCGCTGAGGATAATACGACTAATAATATAAGAAGTGCTTTTTTTCATCGTAATAAATTCTTGTTTTATGAATACCTATCTAAATCTGTGCCAAAGTCAATTTGTCAATTTGTCAATTTGCCAATTTGCCAATTTGTCAGTTTGCCAATTTGTCAATTGGTTAATTACTTCTTTTCTTTTTTTAGGTTCTTTTTCGGCTAATAGGGCAAGAGCTTGTTCTTTAGTAAAGGTTTCTATGTTGGTGTCTTTGCCTAACTCTACTTTGGTTTTGCCTTTTGATGAGGGTAAAAACGCCCCCAACGAGCTTTCTCGATGCGTATCTCGCCTTCGTCCCACTGTTTTACTACCTTTTTCTGACTCTTTTTGGAGCTTGCTCTCTATCAGTTCGGCTACCTCTTCCGCCGTTAGACGGTCGAAATTGTACTTCTTAGTGACATTGATGTACATATTGTTCCACTTGATAAATGGTCCAAAACGTCCCACCCCTTTGATAACTTCCATCCCCTCGTAAGTGGCGATAGGTGCATCGGCTTTTTTCTTTTCGTTGATAAGCTCTTGGGCGCGCTCAAAAGTTACGCTAAACACATCTTCACCTTTGGCAAGCGATATAAAAGCATCGCCGTAATGTACATAAGGCCCGAATTTGCCTACATTCACTTCGACATTCTTGCCGTCGATAGTACCTAGTTGGCGAGGCAATTCGAAGAGTTTGAGCGCTTCTTCAAAAGTGATTGTCTCGATAGACATACCACTTAGCAGGCTGGCATAAATAGGTTTTTCAGCATCATCGGGATTGCCTATTTGCGCCATTGCCCCATATCTACCTAAACGCACGCTTAAAGGGCGACCGCTCTTAGGGTCGGTACCCAATACGCGCTCGCCAGTCTCGCGCCCTGTGTTTTTCTCTACATTTTCGACAATAGGGTGAAAACGAGAGTAAAAATCAGCGAGCATCTCCGTCCAGTTTTCAGCCCCTTCGGCTATCTGGTCGAAGCTGTTTTCTACTTGCGCTGTGAAATTGTAGTTCATCACGGTCTCAAAATGAGATACTAAGAAATCATTTACTACACTTCCTATATCAGTAGGGATAAGTTTTCCTTTGTCAGCCCCTACTTTCTCGCTAAGGGTTTGTGCTTTTATGATGCCTTTCTGCAAGATAAGTTGCTCGTAATAGCGCACTTCGCCCTCTAAAGCACTGCGTTCGACATAGCCTCGGTTTTTGTATGGTAGAAATGGTAGGGGCATAAGTAGACGGCCTACCAATACCCTAATTCTTCTAACTTCTTAACTAACGACGCCTCGGTATAACGCGGTTGAGGACGGCTAAAACGTTGAGTAGCGGTAATATTACGGTCGGTTAGCGGCTCGCCTTTCTTAAGGTTAGGCAGCATTCCTTCTTGCTCTTCGTCTTCGTCATCGCTACTTTCTAAATAGACTTTAAGAAATCCGTCGAATTGTATCATCTCGCCGGTAGCCACAAACTGCTCGTCGTGCTTGTCGGCTGCTATCTTGACGGTAGTGCGCTCTAACTGAGCATCAGCCATTTGCGAGGCGAGGGTACGCTTCCAAATCAGTTCGTACAGCTTGTTCTGGTCAGGCTCAGCTGCTATGGTAGGGCGACTCATATCGGTAGGGACGAATAGCCTCGTGCGCCTCTTGCGCCCCTTTGCTCTTGGTAGCGAAATTGCGCGTTTGGCTGTAGCTCTCGCCAAAGAGTTGCACAATAGCCATTTTGGCAGTGTTTAGGGCTTCGGCTGATAGGTTTACGCTATCGGTACGCATATAGGTAATGAACCCTGACTCGTACAAGCGTTGGGCTACGGTCATCGTTTTGCTAACCGAGAAGTGCAATTTGCGCGCTGCCTCTTGCTGTAAGGTAGATGTAGTGAAAGGAGGGGCAGGCGATTTTTTGGCAGGCTTCTTTTCGAGTGAAGCTACCTTGAACTGTGCGCCTACATTTTGCTGAAGAAAAGCTTCGGCTTCGGCTTGGCTATCAAAGGTTTTTTTGGTAGCGAGGCTTTGACTACTTTTCCCTTCAGAAGTGATAAATTCGGCTGTAATTTTATAGGTAGAATGACTTTTGAAGTCTTGTATTTCGCGTTCGCGTTCCACTATCAAACGCACAGCTACTGACTGTACGCGCCCTGCTGAGAGTCCGCTTTTTATCTTTTTCCACAGTACAGGCGATAGTTCGTAGCCCACTAAGCGGTCTAAGACACGGCGGGCTTGTTGGGCGTTTACCAAGTTATAATCTATACCGCGCGGATGCTTGATAGCGTGCTCGATAGCAGACTTTGTAATAGAGTTAAAAACGATGCGTTTGGTGTTTTCAGTCTTAAGTTTGAGTGTTTCAGACAAGTGCCACGCAATGGCTTCCCCTTCGCGGTCTTCATCGGATGCTAACCATACCGTTTCGGCAGCAGAGGTTAGTGTTTTGAGGTCTTTTACTAACTTTTTTTCTTATCGTTAGAAATCAGGTAGTGGGGTTTAAAACCGTGCTCGATGTCGACCCCCTAGCTCGTTAGAGGGCAGGTCGGCTATATGCCCATAACTCGACACTACTTTGTAGTCCTTACCTAAGAACTTTTCAATGGTTTTTAGCCTTAGCAGGCGACTCTACAATCACTACATTCTTAGCCATACGCTTGTCTTTTTTTAGTAAATTACGGCGGCAAAGATACTAAGATAATTATAAATGACAAAAAGTTGTTTCGCACTTCGCTTATTTTTCGCTTATCCTTCGCTCATCCTGTATCCTTCCTATATCGTTTGTATAGGGTGGCGATAAAAAGAAATAATCAATATTTATTCATTGTTGTTTGATAAATATTTTTTTACCTTTGCGGCTATTATCACACAATAATACTTATGAAATATTTAACATTCTTCTTTTTACTCTTTTTATCTGCCTCTGGCTATACGCAAATCACCTTACGGGGGAAGGTTGTAGATGAAAATCGGACTCCTATAATGGGGGTGAACGTTTTCTTGCAAGGCACTATAGAAGGGACAAGTAGTGATGAAGAAGGACGCTTTCAGTTCGTTACTCAACAAAAAGGGAATGTGGTGCTGATGTGTAAATACTTTAGGTATGAACGATGCGACCCTCTCGCTGACTCTGCAGACTACCCCGCCTGATTTGCTTATCACGATGACGGAGAAAGAGGCTGCTTTGGACGAGGTGGTACTGACAGGGGGTGCCTTTAGCGTAGATGACCGCAAGCGCGCCGTAGTGCTCAACACTATGGACGTGAGTACGACCCCTGGTGGGAATGACGATATTATCAGTACGCTTATCACTCTGCCTGGTACGCAGCAGGTAGGCGAAAGTGGGTTGCTATTCGTGCGCGGTGGGAGCAGCGAGGAAAGCAAGGTGACCATTGATGGGCTTGATATACTAAATCCTTTTTATGCAGGGGTGCCGGAGGTGGCGCAGCGCAACCGGTTTTCGCCGCATATTTTCAAAGGGATTATCTTTAATACAGGCGGCTATTCGGCTCAGTATGGCAACGCACTCTCGTCAGTGCTATCGTTAGAGACCAACGACCACCCCAGCAAGCCCTCGACAGTGATAGCCCTATTGCCGTATGGAGTGCAAGGAGGACACGACTTTTTGAGTAAAACAGAAACACGTTCGGGTGGTTTTTGACGTGGGTTATTTCAATTTTAAGCCTTATCACCAAATAGTAAAACAAAACGTAGAATGGCTGAAAGCTCCTGAGAGTATGCTACTTTCGGGTACTTTTAGGCAGAACACTTCGGGGAATGGCTTTCTGAAATGGTATGGTTATGGCAATATAATGCGGCAGGCTATCAATCAGCTGAGCGTAGAGGTGCCAGGTAGTAAAGAGCCGTACGAGTCTAAGAATGCTAATGCGGTTTCGATATTGACTTATACACGCGACATTGCGAGCGACTGGAAGCTGTACACGGGCTACGGACTGAATTACAACCGCGACGAGATTACGAACGAACCACACCATAGCAATACTTACGCTCTGCAACATCAATTTAGGGCAATGGCCTCAGGGCGCTCTGATGGAAAAATATAAATGCTGAAGTGGGTATGGAAGGCTTTTGCCTACCAAAGTAGCTATGGAAACGACTATAATACGGCTATATGGGGAAGCGCTGCGATAGGACTCACGAAAAAACTAATGCTGCAAACGGGCTTGCGCACTGAATACGACCAACAGCTCAATAAAGCTGTGGTATTGCCCCGTGCTTCAATAGCCTACAAAAGCGGGAAGTACCACCAGCTGAACCTTTCGGTAGGTGAGTACAGCCAACGACCTATGGAGAGTTATTTGGCTTATTATCAGCACTTAACCTTTAGCAAAGCTACTCACTACATCGCTAACTTTCAGTACAATAAAGACCGACGTGTATTTCGGATAGAAGGATACCACAAGCCTTATAGTCACCTATTGGCTTATGGCACCCCTACCCTACCTAACAACACCGGCAAGGGGTATGCGAGTGGGATAGATGTATTCTGGCGCGATGCTAAGACTGTGAAAGGCTTAGAATACTGGTTGTCATACAGTTATCTAAATACCGAGCGACAGTTTTTGCACTATCCTGTAGCCGCACGCCCTACCTTTGCCACGCCTCATACGGGCAATGTGGTGTTGAAGTACTTTTTTGAAGAATTGGGGTTATTCGTAGGAGGGTCGTACTCAGTGAGTAGCGGTCGCCCATATGAAAATCCTAATAACCCTATTTTCTTATCAGACATCACACCTGTACAGCAAAACGTGAATGCTAATATCGCTCTATTGCGCAAAGGAAAAGGAGTGTTTCACACTATGGTATTCTCGGTAAACAACTTGACTGGAGAAACTCCTATTTTTAACTATCGATACTCGCGTGACGGTAGCTACCGATTGCCGGTAACCCTACCCTACAAACGGTCGTATATGCTTGGTTGGTTTATCAGTATAGGCAAAGATAGAAGCGATGAAATACTGAACCAATTGCCCTAAAACTGTTAATTTATTGTTAAAATTGAACGAATGTATACATTGTATAAGAAAAATACACTACCTTTGCACCCAGCAATGATTTCTTAACACAAACATCTTGAACAACACTATGAACAAAAAGGTACCTTTTTTTAGTCCTTATTTTTTTATCTTAAGTACATTTTTTGTATTTTTAGCAATGCCCAAACAGGGTTGAGCAAAGAGAGACAGTTAGCCCTAAAAAAGGCAGAATTGAACATTAAAGAGCTGTACAATGAGCTGAATGCAGCCCAATATGACCTTAGCTTTACGGCTTTTCGGTATGCGTATATTGGGTATCAGACAATGAAGAAACAGCACCGCTTGAACAATAAAGAGCTGTTTTCTATTATTGATTTCACTAAAGATTGTAACAGCAAACGTTTTTACACTATCGACTTAGAGAAGATGAAGATAGTGTATTACACGTATGTGGCACACGGCAAGAAGAGTGGTGAGCGTATGGCTACTTCTTTTTCTGACGCGGTAGAGTCTAACAAGAGTAGTATAGGTTTTTATATCACTGGCAACACTTATAACGGAGGAAATGGCTATAGCCTTATACTTCACGGTGATGAAAAGGGGTATAACAGCAACTTGGCTAAACGCTCGGTAGTAGTACACGCAGCTGACTATGCTAATGAAGATTACATAGCGCGCAACGGGCGTATGGGAAGAAGTTTGGGTTGCCCTGCACTACCTGAAAACATCTACAAACAAGTAATTGAAACTATCAAAGAAAAAACGATGATTTTCGCTTACTACAATGATGCTAAGTATTTAAAAAAACATCTAAATACTTGAATGTATTGAAGCTAATAGAAGACGAACCAGTAGAGTCTGTATTCTAATCTAAAATACTTATTGATTACTATTCTAAACAAAAGAGCTATCCTAATAAAATAGGATAGCTCTTTTTGATTTACTTAATTTAGCTAATCTGTCTACTCTTCTTCTAATTGAAATACTTCTTGTAGCCAACTGATGCTTTCCTCTAAAGAAGAGGTATCTTTGAGATGATTAACAAACTGTGTAGTTATCTTTTGTATAATACGGTTAGCTAACATTTCGGCTTGTTGTTCGTTGAAGTTATCTATCTTCTTGCGATGGAAGTCTAACTCTGCTTCTTTTGAGTGCCTCTAACTTAGCTTTTTAGAGCCTTAATTGTAGGTGCAAACTTTCTATTATCAAGCCAATGTAAGAACTCTTCTTTTACCTCCCCAATAATCTGCAAAGCCTGTGGGATAGCTTCTTTGCGGCGCTCTAAAGCCTCATCTTTGCGCTTAGAAAGTTCGTCCATATGAATAAGCGTAACGTTAGGAAGTGTTTTCACTTGTTCATCCACATTCTTAGGGATTGACAAATCTAATATGAGGATAGGTCTATCAGTAGGAATGGACTCTTTGTACACTGTAGGAACACTTGCGCCTGTTGCAACCACTAACACATCAGTTTGGGCTATTTCAGCAGATAAGTCAGCAAAATCTTTCACTATCACATTGAACTTGCCTGCTACTTGTTCTGCTTTCTCGCGTGTGCGATTGATAAGAGTAATATGTTTATTTTGTGTGTGTTTGATAAGGTTTTCGCAGGTATTTCTACCTATCTTGCCTACCCCAAAGAGAAGAATATTCTTTTGCGATACTTCTGCTACATTCTGCATAATATACTGCACTGCAGTAAAAGACACCGAAGCTGCACCTGAAGAGAGGACTGTTTCATTCTTAATACGTTTACTAGCATTAATCACGCTATTCATTAAACGCTCTAAGAAAGCATTAGCGAGCCCCTTATCGCGAGAGAGTGCAAAGGCTTGCTTCATCTGCCCTATAATCTCAAAATCACCTAATATCTGGCTATTTAAACCTGTACCTACCTCAAAAAGATGTTGTACAGCCTCTTTACCTTTATTAACATATCCTACCTTCTGAAAATCATCTACAGAACCCTTAGAGTACTCACACAACAACTGAATAAGCTGAAAAGGATGGTCAGCATAGCCATAGAGTTCTGTACGATTACAAGTAGAGATAACCAGCAACTCCTCAAAGCCTTCACTGCGAGCTTGTGTAAGCAGTGTCTCTTTATTTTCAGGGGTAAGACTAAACATTCCGCGCATAGTAGCATCAGCTTTTAGGTAGCTAAGCCCTATACAATAAAAGTTCTTATTTTTAGATATAGTGGGTGTCATAATCTCTTTAGTGATTGAAATATGAATAGTTATGTTTGTGACTGCAAAAAAATAATAAGTTCGCAACAAATAACATAGGATGCTGCGAACTTTTATTGAGGAAACTAAAAATATGTAAACAATCTAAATAATTAGTCAATTAGCCAATGAGCTGATTTGCTAATTAATTATCTCTTAGAAGAGGTAAGGTAGAGCACCTAAGCAACCCCTCTTGTTTTGAGATTTCGCTATAAGGTATTTCTTCTACCGTAAAACCTTGTGCTCTAAGCCATGCATTAAGGCGCGTAAAGTGCTTTTCTGAAACTACTACCTCCGGACTGATAGAGAAGACATTGCTATTCATCTCATACATCTCTTCACGTTCTATGTGAAAGAGATTTTCAGCACCAAAGATATCTACTAAATACTGATAATCAGCTTCGGAACGAAAGCCCTCCTTGTAGATAATAGCCTTATTCTTGCCTACTGGCTGAAAAACAACAATCTAAGTGCAAGGCATTATCGCGCGCCTCTGTCTTCGATTTTACAAGGTCAAATTCTTTTACTTTTTTTTGAGGAAAGAGCTTTTGAATAAACGCTACCCCCGCCATATTAGTGCGCGCCGTAACCTGCTCCTTATAATCATCTCCTTTATAAGTGCCTATAAAAATATGCTCATTCCAAGGCATCACATCACCCCCCTCTATATGTACCTCTTCGGGGGGAGTAACCACCTTATCTGGGTTCATCTGTTTTACTATGTATTCAATTGCCTGAAACTCAGCTTGTCTATCAGGCAAGATATTCGCTTTGATAAACACATCATCAATCACGAAGCCAATATCGCGGGTAAAGATTTGATTGCAATCTCTGATAATTTCAGGACGATAGACCTGCACGCCATACTTTTGCAGTACCGCTGCGAAAGCGTCCATCTCGGCTACCATATCCTTTTCTATAGGGTAAGTGCCCGCCTTGATATGCTCAGCCGATTTAGGGTCGTAAGCCTCCTCTAAAGTTGGAGTTGCTCCGTTGCTAACCGCTGTACCAAGAATCACAGCCTTTAGCCTATCCGTTTCATTTGTAACTCGTAATTTCAGCATATTCTAATAATTATCTCTAATCTTCGAGGCCAACCATTCGCCAGTAAACTCATCTATATGGTCAAAAGTCTCGTTTACTAAAGCCTCTTGCTTCCCATCTTCGCTCCACAAACCTCCTTTGAAGTGTACTTGTTCACCGTCAAACTCAGCATACGCCCCTATAGGAGCTGTACACCCTCCTTCTAAAGCGCGTAAGAAAGCACGTTCTACTTGTGTTTCTATATACGTCTTCCCATCGTGTATCTTCAGCAATATACCTTGCAAGTCTACATTATCCTCGTGTGCCAATACCATAATAGCCCCTTGCGCAGGAGCAGGCAACATCCAGTCGAGTACTAGGTAGTCCTCTGGCAACTTATCTATGCGCTCCAAGCCTGCCGCAGCAAAGATAGCTCCATCCCAAGGATTATCAGCCAACTTTTGTAGGCGGGTATTCACATTGCCTCGTAAGTTCTCAATAGTGTGATGAGGGTAACGGTGCAACCATTGGGCTTTACGGCGCAAACTACTCGTAGCTATAGTAGCCACTCGGCTGTCTAAGTCCGACACATCGCCTTTATAGACCAATATATCGTGCGGATTACCACGCTCAAGCACTGCCCCTACCGCTATGCCGTCAGGCAACAGAGTAGGTACATCTTTCATACTGTGTACGGCTATGTCAATTTCACCTTTTAGCAAGGCTATATCTAAGGCTTTAGTAAAAATACCGGTAACCCCCATTTCGTAGAGAGGGGTAGTGAGTTCAAGGTCACCTTCCGATTTAATCCCCACTATTTCAGTAGGATAGCCTAATAATTCTAATTGATATTGCACTGTTTCTGCCTGCCAAAGAGCCAATTGGCTATCGCGAGTGCCTATGCGTATGGGTTTCATATATGTTTATCTTGCCAATTATTAATTGACTAATATAGTATATTTAGGATCAATATTAGTACGAGGGTCAAACACAAAGTCTATGTAAGTAGCTTCATCTTTCTTACCTTTTACCTCTTGTTTTATCCTTCCTACCTCTACTTGTTGTTTGTTGAGCACCTTTATTACTACAGTTTTCTGAAAATCTTTCTCAAAAATGAAGTAAATAGAGAGTTTATTATCATTGCCCTCGTCAGTGCTGCTAATAGTGTGCGCACCGAGTTTTTACACCAGCATTAGCCAATTCTTCTGAAAGCTGTAGCGCCATACTGCCCGATTTGTCAATCCCCTCGCCTACTCCATCACCGAAAGAGCGTGCCGAGCCGCCTACTATCTCACCAGCTTTAGTAGCTGCCTGATTAGCAGCCTCTTCACTAATTTCGCTCACTTTCTTAACAGTATCTTTAGCTTGGTCAACAAAGAAACTGCACGATGCCAAGAGCATAGCGGCTATTATCAAAAAAAGTCCTTTTTTTCATACGTTTATTTATTTATTTTGTTATTATTCACTAAATTGTTAATCACCAAATCGGCAAATCACCAAATTGGCTAATCACCTACGCATCTATCTTAGCGTATTTAGCGTTTTTTTCTCGATAAACTCACGGCGCGGAGGCACCTCATCACCCATTAGCATCGAGAACACACGGTCAGCTTCCGAAGCATTATCAATAGTAACCTTGCGTAAAGTACGGTGAGCAGGGTCCATAGTAGTATCCCACAGCTGGTGGTCGTTCATCTCACCCAAACCTTTATAACGCTGAATAGTCACATTGCCCATTTCAGCTGAAAGCGCATCGCGTTGCTTATCGCTCCACGCATACTCTTGGCGCTTGCTAGTCTTGCTCTTCACCAAGTAAAGCGGAGGTGTAGCAATATATACGTGCTCGTTTTCTATCAGTTCGCGCATATAGCGGAAGAAGAAGGTAAGTATCAGCGTAGTAATGTGCGAACCGTCTACATCGGCATCACACATAATAATCACTTTGTGATAACGTAGCTTACTAAGATTCAGAGCTTTAGCATCTTCTTCAGTACCCACACTTACCCCCAAAGCAGTATAAATATTCTTTATCTCATCACTGTCGAACACCTTGTGTTGCATTGCTTTTTCTACGTTCAATATCTTACCACGTAGGGGCAGAATAGCCTGTATATCCTTATTGCGACCTTGCTTAGCCGTACCCCCCGCAGAGTCCCCCTCTACAAGGAAGAGCTCACACTTCTTAGGGTCTTCTTCCGAGCAGTCAGCCAATTTCCCTGGCAAGCCACCACCACTCATCACACTTTTGCGCTGTACCATCTCACGAGCCTTACGGGCTGCCTGACGAGCTTGCGCAGCAAGTATCACTTTCTCAACTATCGTCTTAGCATCATTAGGATTCTCTTCTAGGTAATCCTCAAGCATCTGACCTACCGCTTGCGATACTGCCGAAGTCACCTCACGATTACCTAGTTTAGTCTTCGTTTGCCCCTCAAACTGAGGTTCAGCCACTTTTACCGAGATAACCGCAGTAAGCCCCTCGCGGAAGTCATCACCCTCTATTTCTACAGGATTTTTCTTATCCTTGCTCATTTTTTCGAGCAATCCCGACTTATCAGCGTACGCTTTAAGGGTACGAGTAAGCCCCATACGGAAGCCCTGTAAGTGGGTACCCCCTTCTGAGGTGTTAATATTATTGACGTAAGAATGCAAGTTTTCAGTATACGAATCGTTGTAAGTCATCGCAACCTCTACCGGTATACCGTTTTTCTCACCTTCCATAGCAATCACGCCCCCAATGATAGGAATACGGTTGCCATCAAGATATTTCACAAACTCAGTAAGTCCTTTTTCCGAATGAAATGTCTCGTGTATATAGTTACCTTTTTCGTCTTTATTTCTTAGGTCAGTAAGCGTCACCGTGATGCCCTTGTTCAAATAAGCCAACTCGCGAATACGTGCCGCAAGAGTATCGTATTTAAACTCAGTAGTTTGCTCAAAAATAGTATCATCAGGCAAGAAAGTAACCTTAGTACCGCGCTTATCAGTGTCGCCCAATTGTTTTACTGGGTAGAGAGCCACCCCGCGTTCATACTCTTGTTGCCATATCTTACCATCGCGATATACGGTAGCCGTCAAGTGATTAGAAAGGGCATTCACGCACGATACCCCTACCCCGTGCAAACCACCAGACACTTTATAAGAGCCTTTGTCGAACTTACCACCGGCACCAATTTTGGTCATTACCACTTGCAGTGCCGAAACGCCTTCTTTCTTGTGAATATCCACAGGGATACCACGCCCGTTATCCTCTACGGTGATAGAGTTATCCTCGTTAATAGTAACGGCTATCATATCGCAATAGCCTGCCAGCGCCTCGTCTATCGAGTTGTCAAGTACTTCATACACAAGGTGATGCAAACCGCGTACGCCCACGTCGCCTATATACATAGAAGGGCGCATACGCACGTGCTCCATACCTTCGAGAGATTGGATATTATCAGCTGAATAGTCAGCGGTATTTTGTTCGTTATATACTTCTTCTGCCATTTTTTTATTTAGGTAAGTTTATAAGTAATCAAATCAAGGGCACAAAGATACAAATAATTTATCAATTAGCAAAAATTTAATTAGGTATAGTGCGCCAAATTTGCCGTTCTTCCTATAGTCTTCCTATAGTCTTCCCTATATCGTTTGTATAGGGAAAAACGGCTACAGATTTTTTTCTAACTAGAACAATCTAAAAAAATCGTTAAATTGCAGACCTAAATAATTTAGAACCAATATAAATTTAACAGGTTTTTTTAACCTTTTTATTTGGGTGTTTTTCACAATAGTTTATAACTTTGTGCCATATTATAATCACTAATTTTTAATTTACTCAACGTATGGAAACAGAAATTTTAGCACGTATTCAGTTCGCACTTACGATTGCTTTCCATTACATTTACCCTCCTTTGAGCATCGGTCTCGGACTGATGATGGTCATTTTCAAAGGCATTTACCTACGCACCGGAAAGGTAGAGTACAACACTTTAGCCCGCTTCTGGACGCGCATCTTCTCTCTTACCTTCGGTATTGGGGTGGCTACAGGTATCGTAATGGAATTTGAATTTGGTACCAACTGGGCAACCTATTCTCGCTATGTGGGCGACATTTTTGGTAGTGCCTTAGCTGCCGAAGGCGTTTTTGCTTTCGCTCTCGAAAGTACCTGCTTAGGTATTGTACTCTTTGGCTGGAACAAAATCAAACCTGTATGGCACTTCTTGGCAATACTCGGGGTATTTTTAGGCTCTATGTGTTCAGCCGTATGGATTGTTATTGCCAATAGCTGGCAACAAACTCCTGCGGGTTATGTAGTCGCAGGCGAAGGTATGCAAGCTAAAGCCGTTATCACCGACTTCTGGGCAATGGTGTTCAACCCTTCAAGCGTAGACCGTATTTGGCACGTATGGCAAGGGGCTTTCTTAGCGGGTATCTTCTTAGTACTCAGCGTGCACGCTTGGTATCTACTCAAAGGTCGACACGTCGAAATCTCTAAAAAAGCCTTCAAAGTAACGCTCATCGTAGGTACTATTTTTTCATTGCTACAGTTAGCTTCTGGCCACAGTTCTGCTGAAGGCGTAGCTAAAAATCAACCTGAAAAATTAGCCGCTATGGAAGGACATTTCCGTACCGAGCCTGCTGACCTTTACCTTTTTGGTTGGGTAGATAAGAAAAACGAAGTAACTCACGGGGTAAAAATACCTAACGGACTAACCTATATGCTCCATTACGACACCGAAACCCCTGTGATTGGGCTCGACCAATACCCTATGGAAGACCGTCCTGGTCAGGTGAATGCTGTTTTCCAATTCTATCATATAATGGTGGCTATCGGTATGTTCCTCATTGCGCTAACCGTCTTTGCCTCTTTCTTGCTATGGCGCGGCAAGTTGTACGACAAACGCTGGCTCCTACGCATATTTGTGTGGGCAGTAATCTTGCCGCAAATAGGCAACCAAGTAGGTTGGTTTGCTGCCGAAATGGGTCGCCAACCTTGGATTGTGTACAAACTTTTGCGCACCAGCGATGCGCTCTCTAAAGCGGTAACAGCGCATCAGATACTCTTTGCTATCATTCTCTTCACGATAGTATACACCATCCTTTTCATCTTATTCATTTACTTATTAAAGAAAAAGATTGTTCACGGCATCGATGAGCACGAAGAACAAGCTACAATAACTGCATAAATTATACTGATATGGAAACATTTTTAGGCATCGACTACCCTACGTGGTGGTTTATCATAGTAGGCTTTTTAATTACAGGCTATGCCATTTTAGACGGCTTTGATTTCGGAGCTGGTGCTTGGCATCTATTTTTAGATAAAAAAGACGAACGCCGTGTAGCCCTAAACGCTATCGGTCCTGTGTGGGACGGTAACGAGGCGTGGTTAGTAATCGGTGGAGCTTCTATCTTCGCCGGATTCCCGCTGATGTACGCATCGCTTTTTTCGGCTATGAACACCCCTTTTATGCTCTTTCTTACTTTTATCATCTTTAGAGCCGTATCTATAGAGTTTCGCGGCAAAGAAGACAGCCAAAGATGGCGCGATAATTGGGATTTAGTCTACAGCATCTGTAGCATCGTGCTTCCACTCTTATTAGGAGTAGTAATAGGCAACCTGCTACAAGGTCTCCCTTTAGACAACGATTTTGAATACACAGGTGGCGCCCTCTTTACTTTCTTAACACCTTACGCCCTATTGGTAGGACTGATGACGGTATTGCTTATGGCGGTACACGGTGGACTTTATCTGTTGCTAAAAACACACGGCAGCCTACACGAGCGTATTGCTCGCCTCATCAACAAGGCATATGTAGGCTTTTTAGTGCTATTCGTAGCGGTAGCGGTTTACAGCTTGCTTACCCCACATTTAGCGGCTAATACAGCACAGAGTCCTGCACTCATCGTTATTGCCGTACTTTTATTGGTTAGTATTTTAAGCATCGCTATTTTCATCAAAAAAGGCGATTACAAAAAAGCTTTTGTAGGCACTATCCTCACCATAGTATTCTTTATGTTGATAGTAGCGCTACAGTTGCACCCTGTTTTCTTGCGCAACACCGAGATTATAGGTCACGATATAACTGTATACAACGCAGCAGCGAGCACCAAATCATTAGAGATTATGCTTACTATAGCAGCTATCGGAGCGCCTTTACTACTTATCTACACTTATTTTTGCTTTACAAAGTATTCTGGGGCAAAGTAACAATTGATGAGCATAGTTATTAATTATAAATTATCAATAAACTAAAAAAACCGAGTCCCTAAGCAAAAGGGCTCGGTTTTTTTGCATATGGTTAATTGAAATTTATTTTTGTACTTTTTGCAGAAATTCTAAAACAAAAAAAGTTATGCCTATCACATTTACCATAACAAACAATAGCAAGGAAGCCTTTAGCTTTTTGCTGCTTATGCAAAAACACTCGATTTTTGTAAAGACAGAAGAAATAGAAGAGGAAGTTGATGAGTATGGCATTCCTATAGCCCATCGCGATTTTTATAATGAGTTTATCACGCGACATAAAGAAAGGGGCTGCTAAGCGCTACTTCAAAAGAATGGCAGAAAGAGAAGCTGAAGAAACTGATTTACTTCAAAAAAAATAGGATAGCTATGATAGTAATTACAGACACCAATATATTCTTTAGCGCGTTACTTTCGCCCAAAGGTCCTATTGCTGAAATACTAAATGAAAGACGAAAAAAATTCAATTTTTTTAGTCCCTGACTATTTGCTTGCTGAAATAGATGAACACCCTAAAAAGATTGTCTGTATATTTAAATAAAACACCTAAGGAAGTCAAAAAGGAGTTTAATATATTATTAGAGGGTATGAAAATCCTTTTCAATGGAGGATATTTCACTTGAAAACAACAGAAAAGCAGCAACAATAGCTGCTGAAATAGACAAAGATGATACTCCTTTTATTGCTTTTCATTTACAATTTAAGCATAAAAATCTGGACAGGAGATAAAGAACTTATCAGAGGACTTGAGAATAAAGGTTATAACATTTGTATTACTACTGAAGAGCTAAGACATTACTCATACAAAAAAAGTGAAACATAGAAAAACCACACCCCTCTTCTAAAAAAACTTTTTTTAAGTAAATATTTTTGGTGAGTAAAAAAATAGTTGTATCTTTGCCGCCGATTTAAAAACATAATTTAAAAAAACAGTAAGCTATGTATGCAATTGTAGAGATAGCAGGGCAACAATTCAAAGTAAGCAAAGACCAAAAGGTATATGTACACCGCTTGGCTAATGAAGAAGGTGCAAACGTAAGTTTTCGACCGCGTTCTTCTAATAGACAATAACGGAGCTATAACCGTTGGCGCCCCAGCTATAAACGGAGCTTCAGTTGAAGCAAAAGTTTTTAAAACACGTGAAAGGAGACAAAGTAATCGTGTTTAAAAAAAGAAAAAGACGTAAAGGTTACAAAGTGAAAAAAACGGTCACCGCCAACTTTTTCACTCAAATAGTAATCGAAAAATATCGTTGCAAAAATAATTGTTAAACTTAAAAAAATGTAAGAAAATGGCTCACAAGAAAGGTGTCGGTAGTTCAAAGAACGGTAGAGAATCACACTCTAAACGCTTAGGCGTTAAAAATCTATGGTGGACAAGTAGCTATCGCGGGCAACATCATCGTTCGTCAGCGTGGTACTCAGCACAATGCCGGAGAAAATGTGTATATCGGTAAAGACCATACCCCTACACGCTAAAATTGACGGTATCGTGAAGTTTGAAAAGAAAAAAAGAATGACAAATCATTCGTTTCTGTTATTCCATTCCAAGCATAAGAATGACTAAATTATTAATAGTTAGCAACAATTATTAATAATACCATATAAATAGGCAGACTGATTTTTTTCAGTCTGCCTATTTAATTTTATAAAATATCACAAAGCAGATATTTGCTAATTTACAATTATTTCGTACATTTGCAGAGAATTGACCTATAAAAAAATAAAAATAAAACAGTAAGACTTAATACTTGTATATGAAATACTTAACACACCTTTTTACGCCTATTTTTTTAGGTATTACCTTTATCATCAGTGGTATGATAAAGCTAAACGACCCTATGGGGTTCTCTTTCAAATTAGAAGATTATTTTTGCGCCCAACGTACTGGGGCTACCATTCCTAATACCTTTTGCGCTTAGCTTTGCTATCATCGTCTGTATAGTAGAAGTAGTATTAGGAGTGACGCTATTAGTGGGCTACCAAAAGAAACTGACGCTGTGGTCGCTGCTGGCTATGCTCATTTTCTTTGGTTTCCTAACTTTCTATTCAGCTTATTTCAACAAAGTAACAGATTGCGGTTGCTTCGGCGATGCTATCAAATTCACCCCTAGCAGTCGTTTGCCAAAAGACATAGTGTTATTAGTGGCTGCCCTAATTATATTTTTATGGGGACAGGACTATATAAAGCCCATCAGCAAAGGCAAACTACCCCTATATATCACCCTACTATCGGTAATTTTCTGTAGTGTTTTTGTATATTATGTATATAACCACCTGCCTATCAAAGATTTTCGCCCTTATAAAATAGGCACAAGTATTCCAGAAGGAATGAAAATACCAAGCGGAAAAATCACTTACTATTGGACGGTAAAAATAGACGGCAAAGAGCAGAAAATAATTAATAACGGACAAGTGCCTAAAGATAAGAACGGCAACTATGCCGAAGTGGTAAATGTAAAAACAGAAGTACCCGAAGCCCCTATACACGATTTCTATATTTGGGATAAAGAGGGTGAAAACTATTTTGACGATTACATTTGGAAAGACAAGTTGCTTTTGGTAGTATCTTATCGTTTAGATCGTGCTAACGAAGAGGCTTTTAAGACAATAAAACGCGTAACCGACGAGGCACTCAAAGGGGGATATACAGTTATTGGTTTAACTTCTCAGTTAGATAAAGCCCCTTATATAGTCAAGAAGTATGAACTCAATTTTGATTTCTACTACAATGATGGCACTACGCTCAAAACAATAATACGTTCAAACCCTGGGTTGGTAAAGGTTTCAAAAGGAGTCATCAAAGACAAGAAGCATTATAACGATGCAACTGATTTAAAATTAGCAGAGTAGGTAACGAGCTAATCGGCAGAAAAAGATGATTTGGAAGAAAACGAACGAAGATTTTCAGCATTATTTGCGGTTACAACGTGGATTATCCGAAAACACGGCGGTATCCTACGGGTTAGACATCGAGAAGTTGATTCAGTATTTAGAGAAGTACAATATTACTGAAACGCCTAACAATATAGGCGAGGACACCTTGCGACAGTTTGTATACGAAGTAGGAAAAGGGCTCAATGCTCGCTCACAAGCACGACTTATTTCGTCTTTAAAAGGCTTTTTCAAGTATATGATGTATGAGAAAAACCGCGAAGATTTCCCTATGGAAATTATCGAGAGTCCTAAGATAGGAATGAAGCTGCCGGACACACTTTCGCTGCAAGAGATAGATGCCATGCTCGCTTCTATAGACCTTAGTACCGAAGAGGGACACAGAAACAAAGCTATTATTGAAACCCTGTACGCCTGCGGACTGCGAGTTTCTGAATTAGTATCCCTACGCCTGTCAGACCTTTTCTTTGAAGAAGATTTTATAAGGGTGATGGGTAAAGGCAGCAAACAGCGACTTATCCCTATAGAGCATTATACCCAAAAGCAAATAAGTCATTATATTGACAATCAGCGAAAGTTACTAAAAATAGCTAAAGGGAATGAAGATTATGTATTCTTAAACAGAAGGGGAAAACAACTCACGCGAGCTATGATATTCACGATAGTACGGCAGGTGGCAGAGAATATTGGACTGAAGAAGAAAATAAGCCCGCATACGTTTCGGCATTCGTTTGCCACACATTTATTGGAAAATGGTGCGAACCTAAGAGCCATACAAATGATGTTAGGCCACGAGAATATTACCACTACTGAAATTTATGTACACGTAGAAAAAAAGTTATTTAAGAGAAGTGTTAGAGAAATTTCACCCTCGCCAAAAAGATGAGTCTTACCCTAATAAGCCGCTTCGTCATCACTCTAAAAAAAGTATCTATATTTGTTGAGTGAAGCCTCATCTTTGCGCAAGTGTAGAGGTAATAGTTGGGTTAAAGGTCTTCAAAATCAAGAGAACGATAGCTTCTATTAGGTGTAGCCTCTACTTCATTCAATCCCTCAGCATAATATTCTCTTTTGAAGTCACGTTGATGGCGCTCAGAAATAACTTCTTCGCCTCGTTCGTCAAACACATAATTGGTCATTTCATTCAAAATATCTTTGAACAGTTCAAAATCCTCTTTGTAAAGATAGATTTTTGTGTTTCTTGTAATGAAAAGAGCCGTCATCGTGTGTGAAACTTCTTACTTTCTGTGATAGTAAGATAGTAATCATTGGCACGCGTAGCTCTTACATCAAAAAAATAGGTACGCCTACCAGCTCTTAAGACTTTCGAGAAAATCTCCTCGTTGTCTAAAAAATCTTTTTCTTCCATTGTTCGTACGTGTATTAAATTATTCGAGGACAAAAGTCTTTATTTTCTACGAATAATACAACATATTTAGCTATTTTTTTAGTCTCACCTATATTATTTATTATAATTTTTAACAATTAAGGTAATAATTTAAGGCTAAAACATAAAATTATTAAAATACATCTTCTATTATAGAAAGTTTTTAGAATATAAGTTTATCGGTAGTCGAATTATTTTTTTGACAATAGTTAATGGTTAATCAATAATTATTTTTGTACTTTTGCCGATCGAGATTATATCACTTTTTAATACTAACGAACAATGAGTTGCAATACTTGCACTTTTTAATCATACAAAAGACTCTCATAACAACTGTAGCACCAACTGTGGGGCACGGAGTTTTGGGAGCGTAAAGCTATCGGTATTCGACTGGCTGGCTAACACACAACTTCCTGGTGGTCAGGAGTTTTTTTGATTGTGTTGAAGTCCGTTTTAAGAATAGCCGAAAAGAATATTTCAGAAACACCGAAAAGCTTCCCCTGCAAATGGGTGATGTAGTAGCTACCGAAGCCTCATCAGGGCACGATATAGGGGTAGTAAGCCTTACCGGAGAGTTAGTGCGCTCACAGATGAAAAAAAGAGGCGCATCAGTTGGGAAAACGAAGGTCTTCCGAGAGTGTATCGCAAAGCTAATCAGCACGATATAGACGTGTGGCAGCAATCGCGAGATAAAGAGATAGAAGTACAAAAGCAATCGCGCGAACTAGCTATCGCTTTAGGTCTGGAAATGAAAATATCAGATGTTGAGTTTCAAGGCGATGGCTCTAAAGCTACTTTTTACTACACTGCCGAAGGGCGGGTAGACTTTCGCCAGCTTATCAAAGATATGGCACGGGCTTTCTCGTGCGTATAGAGATGCGACAAATTGGTTTCCGACAAGAGGCAGCCCGTTTAGGGGGATAGGTTCTTGCGGGCGCGAGTTATGCTGTGCTACTTGGCTAACCGATTTCAGAAGCGTATCTACTTCAGCCGCGCGCTATCAACAATTATCGTTAAATCCACAAAAATTAGCAGGACAATGCGGTAAACTGAAGTGTTGTTTAAACTTCGAGTTAGATACCTACCTTGATGCGCTACAAGATTTCCCACGTACCGACACCAAGCTAAGCACCCAGCGCGGTACTGCCAGCTGTCAGAAGATAGACATCTTCAAACGATTAATGTGGTTTACCTACGATGAAAACCCTATTACGTGGCATAAATTATCAGTAGATAGTGTAAAAAGAAATTATTGACCTCAACAAAAAGGGTGAAGAGATTGAGGAATTAGAAGAATACGCAATAGTAAGCGACCTTTCTTCACGCAAAAACGCTTCAGGCTACACTGATATGGAGCTAACTCCTATAGAAGAAGATAGTATCACTCGTTTTGACACACCTAAACGTAAGAAAAAAACGCAATAACAAAAAAAGGAAATAAAGAAAAAGAGGCTCTCCCTAAGGAAGAGACAGCTAAAAATGAGCCAAAAAGCTGAGGCTGAAGCAGAACGCAGCAATAAAAAAACCTAAAAAAATGCCCAAAAATGTGAATAAAGCAGCAGAGCTAAAAACGCACGGGCGAAGGGGTATTAAATGCAGCTACTAAAGAAGTAAAAGCTACCTATAGAGCCTCCACAACCACAAGCTAATGCTACCCCTCAGCAGGCTAAAAAAATACCTGCTCCTGAGGCAAGTAACAATAATAAGAGAATGCAACAAAAAGCAAAAAGATGGCAGGAAAGAAACAGCAAAACCCTAATGTGCGACGCAACCTTGACCCTTTTACTAATAAGGTGAATAAGCCCTAAACAATCTAATAATGAGAAATCAGAATGAGAATACTAATAAGTTTGTTATTTATAGGCTTGCTAGTAAGTTGTAGCAACGGGGTGGAATACAGCGAATATGTATCGCTACCTGATGGCTGGCAAGCCCATCAACCCATTGCTTTTCATTTAGAAACGCAAGACACCGTAACTAAGAAAAAAACCTCTTTGTTATGATTCGCAATGATGCTCATTACGAATTCAGCAACCTATTCATCATCACTAAGATGGAAATCCCTCATAGCGATAAGGTCATCGTTGATACTTTAGAGTACGAAATGGCAACCCCAGAGGGGAAATGGTTAGGCGACGGCTATTCAGCGGTAAAAGAAAGTAAATTATGGTACAAAGAGCAATTTACTTTTCCTGCTAAGGGCAACTATAGCATCAAAATAGAACAAGCAATGCGCAAAATAGGTGAAAACAACGGCGTACAACAGCTCAAAGGTATTACAGAAGTAGGCTTGCGAGTAGAAAAAAGCGAAAAACAATGAAAAAGAAAATCAATCCGGTCATAAAATGGTTTTGGGGTCTATTTGCTGCTGCAATAGTAGGTATTTTACTACTATTTTTTTCGGCATCAGTAGGGTTATTAGGCGATATGCCTGACTTTCAACACTTAGAAAACCCCGAAACAAACTTAGCTACTGAGATAGTAACAGCCGATGGCAAATCGTTAGGGAAATTCTACTTAGACGAAAAACCGCACCCCTATAAAATTTAAGGATTTACCCAAGCATTTAGTTGATGCGCTTATCGCTACCGAAGATGAGCGTTTCTACGAGCATTCTGGTATTGACATACGAGGTACGATACGCGCTATGGTATACTTAGGTAGCAAAGGTGGTGCCTCTACCATTTCCCAACAGTTGGCCAAACAGCTCTTCCACAAAGAAAAAACCAGAGGGATAGCCCGTTATACCCAGAAGATAAAAGAGTGGATTATAGCTACCCGCTTAGAAAAACAATACACCAAAGAGGAAATACTAACGATGTATTTCAACATCTACGACTTCAACAACAATGCCGACGGAATACGCTCAGCGGCCAAGATATATTTCGACAAAGAGCCTAAACAACTAAAAGATAGAAGAAGGAGCAATGCTGGTGGGAATGTTCAAAAACTCAGCTCTTTACAACCCTGTAAAAAAACAAAGAAGGGTAACCAATCGCCGCAATGTAGTGCTTGCCCAAATGGCAAAGAATAACTACCTGACCCAAGAGCAAAAAGACTCACTACAGCAATTACCTCTGAAGATAAAATACACTCCCGAAAGCCATAATGATGGTATAGCTACTTACTTCAGAGAATACCTCCGCAGCTATATGAAAACGTGGGTAAACGAAAACCCCAAGCCCGATGGTACTAAATACAATCTCTACTTAGATGGACTAAAAGGTTTATACTACTATAGACTCTAAAATGCAAATTTATGCTGAAGCAGCAGTAAAAGCACATATGAAACAGCTTCAAAAAGGCTTTTGATGCTGAAAACAACCGAAAGAAAAATGCAACTTATCCTTTTGTAAAAGTTACCAAAGACGAATACAACAACCTGATAGAGCGCGCAATGAAGAGCTCTAACCGTTGGATACACCTAAAATACTTAGGCTATTCAGAAAAAGAGATACGCGAGAGTTTTGACAAGAAAGTAGAAATGCGCGTATTTAGCTGGAAAGGCGAGCGCGATACAGTAATGACTCCCCGCGACTCAATATTGTACTACAAAGCCTTTTTTTGCGCACCGGTATGATGTCAATGGAGCCTCAAACAGGGACACATCAAAGCGTGGGTAGGCGGCATCAATTACAAGCATTTCCAATACGACCAAGTAGCACAAGGGGCACGACAAACGGGCTCTGCTTTCAAGCCTTTCGTATATGCTACCGCTATAGACCAATTGCACTACTCTCCTTGCTTTAGAGCTTCCTGATATTCAGACTTGTATAGAAGCTGGCAAATACGGCAACGTACAAGCGTGGTGTCCGCGCAACTCTACCGGTAACTTCTCTGGCAAGATGATGACCCTTAAAGGCCGCCTTGGCAAACTCAATAAACTCTATCACAGTGAAATTTAATGGATAAGGTAGGGTCCTATACCGGTAATCAACTTAGTGAAGAAGTTAGGCATTACCTCCGAGATGCCCGAAATGCCTTCTATCGCCTTAGGTACTGCCGATGCTACTGTACTGCAAATGGTCGCTGCTTATGGCACTTTTGCTAACGAAGGGATATATGTAAAACCGGTATTAGTAACTCGCATTGAAGATAAAAACGGTACCGTACTCTTCGAAAATACCCCTGAAACACACGATGTAGTAAATGCTGAAGTAGCTCGTGCGGTAGTAAATCTATTAGAAGGGGTTACCCGCTACGGTTCTGGTGCCCGCCTACGTACCAAAGGGGCTGACAGCTATAATGCTATTTATAAGAATGTAATGACCGGCTACCCTTACCAATTCACCAACCCTATAGCAGGCAAAACAGGTACTACCCAAAACAACAGCGATGGATGGTTTATAGGTATGGTGCCCAACCTTGTAACAGGCGTATGGGTAGGAGGCGAAGACCGTGCCATACACTTCCGCACTACCGCCTACGGACAAGGAGCTACAATGGCACTTCCGGTATGGGGTTATTATATGAAGAAATGCTATGCTAATAAAGATTTAGCCATCTCAAAAGAACCTTTTGCAGCACCTCAAAACATACAAATACAGATAGACTGTAGTAAAGAAAAAAAGAGGACGACCCAACAGGCATAGATTTTTGATTTTTTTAATAAGGGATAATATTGTTATTTTAAAAAAAAACTTTGTCAGAGTCTTAAGACTTTAGCAAAGTTTTTTGTGAAGACGAAAGACGAAAAAAATGAGAGACTATTATGTAACTTACTGATTTATTGCATTTTCTTTACAAAACACACGCTGTTAGTAAAGAAAAATGTACAATAGGTAAAAGCCCAAAATATTAAGAGTTACTAATTTTTGAGCCGAAAAAGAACTTTAACTGAAACATAATGAAAAGTATCATTAACATTTTGATTTTTGCTGTTCAGCATACCGATGCTGGCGCAAAAAGTAAACATCAGCGGGGTGGTGGTAGACGAAAACCAACAGCCCCTACCAGGAGCGAGCGTAACTATAGAGCACGCTCAGAAAGGTACTGCTACTGATTTTGACGGACGCTTCTCCTTAGAGGTTACTCCTACTGATAAAATAGTAGTGAGCTATATAGGATACCAAGCCAAGACCATAGCTGTAGGCAAAACCCGTACCTTTTAAAGTATCCCTCGATCCAGAGGTAACACAAATGGAGGAAGTAGTAGTAGTGGGCTACGGTACTCAGCGCAAGAGCGACATCTCTACCGCTGTAACTTCTGTAAAAAAATGACTGATATCGCACAAAGTAGTCCCTCACAGGTATTGCAAGCTCTACAAGGCAAAGTAAGTGGGGTGCAAATCATCTCGTCTGATGGGTCGGCTACTAGCGGGCTTACCTTCAGAATACGTGGGGTAAACTCTATTACAGGAGGTACACAGCCTCTCTTTGTAATAGATGGAGTGCCAATGCCTACACAAAGGGTAACTAATACCAATGAAGATGTGGCTACTAACCCCTATTAGGGCTCAACCCTAGCGATATTGAGTCGATGGAGATACTCAAAGATGCCGCCGCCGCTGCCATCTACGGCTCTAACGGCTCTAACGGAGTAGTGCTCATAACTACTAAGAAAGGTAAAGAGCTCGCTAAACCTAAGTTTAACTTCAGCTATGCCAGCTCTATAGAGATGATGCCTAACATACCGCTAAAAGTACTCGGTGCAGAAGACTACGCCCACAAGATGCTCAACTACGCTACGTGGGACAATGTACCTGTAACCCAATTCTGGCAACGTATAATTGCCCAAAAAGAATGGCAGAATCCTGCAGTGAAAGATTGGCTTAAAGAAGTTACACAAACAGGCACTAAAAACGAAGCTAATGGTAGTATTATGGGAGGCACCCAGCAAACCCGCTATATGCTTTCAGTAGGATATCTCAACCAAGAAGGACTTATCAAACGTTCTGCTTTCAACCGCTTCACTTCACGCCTCAATCTCTCACAAAAGATTAACGACAAGATGGATGCAGGTATAAATGTTTCGTATGCTGTTTCTAAGGATAAAAATCCTGTGAGTGATTGGTCTCAAAATGGAGTAGTTCTCAAGGCTTTGCAAACTTCTCCTTTCTTAGACTACCCCGGCTTTGGTACCCTGATGAGTTATCCTAACATTCGCACAATGAGCCCTAAGGTAGCAGTAGACCAAGTGGATATCAATACCAAATACAACGAGCTCAACGCCAATGTATACCTCAGCTATCAACTACTCAAAGATTTGAGTTTTAACACTAGCGCTTCTTACCGTTTGCACACCATTGGTCAAGATCGTTTTTGGGGACCCGACACTTGGTTTGGACAATCAGAACGTGGACGTATGGAACTTTCTAATCGCAATGAAAACAGCTGGGTATACGAAGCTCGCTTGCAGTACTCTAAAAGCATCAATAAACACTATTTTTTTCTATAATGGGTGCTTTTTGAAGCCAATAAGTATTGGACAGACTATACTTATAACAAATCTACCAACTTTGAGGATACTAAGCAAGGCATTTGGGGTATCAAACCAAGGGTTAGTAACTTACGCGCCTTTGTACACTTATGATGGTAACCAATTAGTATCATACATCAGTAGAGCTACTTATAGTTATAACAATAAGTATGTGCTAAACGCTTCTTTGCGTGCTGACGGTTCTTCTAAATTTGGTAAGAACAACAAATACGGTTACTTCCCAGCTATTTCTTTAGCTTGGAATGCTCACGAAGAAGATTTTATCAAGAAAATAGAATCTATTTCCAACTTGCGTTTTTCGCGGTAGTTTTTGGTATGACAGGTAACAACCAAATCCCATCTTACCAATCATTAGCTCAATTAGCTAAAAATAAGGTAGTATTAGACGGCAATAAAGTAGAAATAGGGCGTTATACCAGCAACATTGCCAATGATAACCTAAAATGGGAAAGCCAAAAACAATACAATATAGGGGTAGACCTATCTTTGTTTAAAAACCGTTATTCTCTTTCTACTGAGTTGTACTATAAACGCATAGACGATATGCTTTTGGAAGTGAATATCCCTTCTACTTCTGGCTTCCAGAAAGCGTGGAAAAACGCTGGGTCAATGGAAAACAAAGGATTAGAAGTAAGCCTCAACGCACAATGGTTACGCGAAGGCGACTTCAAATGGACTACCGACTTCAACATTTCTTTCTACCGAAACAAAAATCCTTTCGCTTGACGAAGGGCAGTATCAGCAGTTTTACGATCGCGGTATCAACTCTAAGATAAAGAGCGATGTACTATTGCGTGTGGGTATGCCAGTGGGTATCTACTACGGTTATGTAGCCGATGGGGTATTTCACAACCAAAACGAAGTTGATAACGCACAACCAGGCCCCTAACGTAGCGTTAGGAGGCTTGCGTGTAAAAGATATTAATGCTGATGGGGTGATTGACACCAACGACCGCGTACCTGTAGCTAATGTCAATCCGCTACACACAGGTGGTATAGGCAACACCTTTTCTTACAAAGGGTTTGAGCTTTATACCTTCCTGCGTTGGTCATATGGCAACGATGTAGTAAATGGTAACGCCTACTACCCTAACCGGTACTAAGAATATTGACAACATTACCCAAAGCGTGTACAACAACGTATGGTCAGCACAACACCCTGAGCGCAACTTCCCTTTATTTGGCGGTGGCTTCTGGGCTGAGAACGCCTTCCGTAGCGATTTAGTAGAAGACGGCTCATTCTTGCGCCTACAAACCCTAACCCTTAGCTATAACCTACCCAAAACAGTTATAGACCCCTACAAACTAAGCAAACTACGCATAGGAGTAACAGGCACTAACTTGGCTATATGGACGCGCTACTCTGGGTTTGACCCCGAAGCTAACACAGGCTACGGCACTATAGCACGCTTAGCACCAGGCCTTGATATGAGCCCATATCCTCGCCCTACCTCAGTATTATTCTCTGTAGAACTTGGCTTTTAACAAAAATATAAACTATGAAATCACATATCAGCATTATTATAGCAATAGGGATAAGTATAGGGCTTAGCAGTTGTGCCAAGTTCTTAGAAGAAGACCCTAAAGACATTCTGAGCACTCAGAATTTCTATGAAAACGAATTAGATGCCCGTCAAGCGATGAACGGCACCTATAGATACCTAACCGACGAGTACGTTACAGGGCACGGCACCAAACAGATTAGCACCGACCTAACCAAACGTGCCGACTGGGACGAAGGTGGTGGCTTGCGAAACTATAAATTTGGCGCAGACAACGACTACATCACCCAGATGTGGCAACACCACTATACCGCTATCAAAAACTGTAATTCAGTAATTGATAATGTAACCGAGCACCAAGATCGCATAAACAACTGGGAACGCTATGTAGCTGAAGCTCGTGGTGTGCGTGCTTACCTATACTTCGACTTGGTACGTTGGTTTGGTGATGTACCTTTAGTGCTAAAAGAAACCAAATCGCTCAACGACCTAAAGGTAGCCCGTAGCCCTCAGAAGCAAGTGTTCGAGCAAATCATAGCCGACTTTAGCTATGCAATGGCACATGTAGCCGAAAAAAAGGCGATACTAACAACGGCTACCAATATGGACGCATTAGCAAAGACGCCTGTCGCGGTTTTTTTAGCCAAAGTACACCTCTGGCTTGCCTCAGTAGCGACTCGCGATGGCAGAGAAATAGTAGGCAGTGCCGCCGAAAAACTACACCAAGGCAATGAACTATGCCAAAGAAGTAATACAAAGCGGCCACTATCAATTAGTAGAATACTATCCTGATGTATTCAACGCCAAAACCAAAAGTAAGCGAAGCCCCAAAAGAAGTCATCTGGTGCGTGCAAGGACTAACCGGAGACGATACAGGAACCCTAACAGGTATGGTCTACGGTATGAGAGGTAATGAAAAACTTAGGTGGTTCTTGGGATAACATCTCAAGCTCTGACTATCACCGTATGATATACGAACCTTCTGACTCTATACGCCGTCTGTGGAACTGCCCCCGTGCACAAGTACTCGACAACGGCAAGATATGGGGCTGGGATTACCGTATCTATTGGGATACACGTGCCGACCAAAAAAACTCAGTGAAGCCACCGAGAACAATAACTGGGTAATGTGGAGCATTGGCAAATTCCGCCGCTTCCCCTTAGCCGATACCTCATCTTACAACTACAAAAAAACTTCGGTATGGACGAACCGCTATTGCGCTTTGCCGATGTACTACTTATCTATGCCGAAGCCTATAACGAAGTAAACCACTCACCAGGTGCCTACACACCATCGTCTAACCTTACACTCAATGGCACCAATGTACAAAGTGCTTACGATGCTGTAAACTTAGTGCGCAAACGGGCGCGAATTTCTAACAAAGCAGGCGGACGTGTAGTGCACCGCGATGCCCTTCCTCGCGACTTAGACAGAAGCCATATAAACGCTATAGACAACGTAGTACCCGATTGGAAAACCGCTTCGTATGGTTATGATTACGCTGGCAGCGACCTTTATACTGCCAAACATTACACTAACGACTATACAGCCTTCCGCACCGAGATACTCAACGAGCGCGCACGCGAATTAGTAGGAGAAACCACCGACCGTTGGTGCGACTTAGTAAGGCGAGGCATCTTAGTACAAGCTCTACAAAACTGGCGTATCAACAACCCCTTTATCAGCAGCGAAGAACGCCGCATACCAGCCCCTGCTGCCCCCGAAAATATACGTCCTTACCATCAGCTATTGCCCATACCGCTTAGCGAAATAGACGCTAATAAAAAAACTTAACACAAAAACCCAGGATATTAGTAAAAATGAAAACACAAATATTATTAATTAGTAGCTTGTTACTCATAGCTTGCTCTAAAGACGAACCCGAAACGGTAAACCTATCAGTTAGTGCCAATAAAACCCAAGTAAGAATAGGCGAACCAGTTACTTTTAGCATACAGCACAATGTAAACGCTCTTAGCATCTACACAGGCGAGGCAGGGGCACAACTACCAAAAAGAGCATAGACTACGTGCTACGCGGAAAGAAAGCTCAGCCGAACTACAAGAGCACAACTATCGCCCTACCGACCCTGAAGTGAAACACTATCAGGTAGACTTTAGCACCACCGAAATAGGAAGCACCACCTTAGCAAACGGCACTTTTGAAATGCGCAACGCCAATAGCGGCGACAACTTAGTAGGTAGCCAAGCAGAAGTAGTAACCGATGCTACTATAGGCAAAAAAGTGCTAAAGGTAAACGCCCAGCACCCTAATTGGTGGTACGAAGCCTTACGCCTAAAACGTCAATACAAAAGTAGGAAGCAATAAAAGATGACCCTACGTATGAAGTATGCTACCACTATCCTAAAGAGTGCTAACGACCAAAGCGAGCACCCCGAGGAAAGTAAATTCCCCATCGTGATACGTGTAGCAGGTATAGCACAAGGCGAAACAGCTGTTACCTTTAAAGACGATACTGTTTGGGATTTGACCATTACCCCTAAAACCGAGTATACCGACTACACTTTCGACATCGGTCGCACCATAGAAGCGTGGGAAAGCGCCGTGAATAAGAAGATGGCTACCCTATCTTACATACAAGTACTCTTTACTACTGTAGGAGCAGGCATCGGCTACATAGGTGATTACTACGTGCAATCAGCATCTTTTTGGAGCCATAGACTACTTTCCGTTTGATACAGGAAAAGGCATCACCATCACCGATAATTCAGGCATAGCCCACTACACTCATACCTATACACAAGCAGGTACTTACGAAGTGGTAGTAATAGGCAACAGCAGTGGTTTCAAAAGCTATAAAGGCGATGGATACAAAACCGATGTAGGTGCTGTAAGTGCAAACGAGTACAAATACAACAACGAATATCGTACTATTAAAATTACTGTAACACCGTAATAATTACAAATGACGGGTTGCGAATGATGATTTTTTTGTTAATTATCAATTGTTTAATATTTTTTTGCACTCTAAATGAAAAAAATGAAACTGACAAATGAATAGATTGATAAAGCTCTTGCGAATCCTGCTATTGTGGTATTCTCTCTTCCCTATCGCTTTCACAGAAGGGGTGATGAAAACCCGAGCGCAAGAAACTTTCCTTTTCCACCATCTTACTCGTAATGAAGGCTTGTTGCACGACAACGTTACTTGCATTGCTCAGGATTCGTTGGGCTTTATTTGGCTGGGCACGCATCGCGGTCTGAACCGTTTTGATGGCTATTCGCTTGATGCTTATAAGTATGAGAAAGACACTATCAACTCGGTGTACTACAACCGTGTGTACAGTTTGCAACCTATGGGGCGTTACCTTTGGGTAGCTACCGAAGCAGGAGTAGCTTGCTTTTGATATACACCTCAAACAGTTTGTCAATTTCAAAATAGACGACCCTCTTGATTTGGCTTTCTATACCAAAGTAAAACTCTTACAAAAAGGCACAAACAATGAACTTTGGCTTTTGAGTGAAAACCAAATTAGGCGTGCTAAGATAGTGTGGAATCAACACGAGAAGACACTTACGCTGAAAAACATTGCCTATTGGTACTGCCTCACAACTCTCTACTTTTGCAACTCAATCCGCAAATAGCGGTGAGCGAGAAAAGGAAAAGTTTGGCTTTCAGGTTTTCCTTGGTTATCGGCTTACGTTCTTGAAAAAGGCACACTAAAAGCCCTACCCGAAAAGGTGAACAACATAGGTTCGGGTATCGTAAAGATGCTCTATACCGATGGTTATTTATGGGTGATTTACCGTGATAGTTTGGTGAAATACGCTTGTAATTCTAACAACACCTATACTATAGTTGCTAAAAAAGAATTTGCTTTAAATGAACATCTGCTTTCACTGGATGTAGGTAACCAATACGTATGGGTTGTGAATGAAGAGAGTATCTTTCAGTTAGATAAAAACACGCTCAACTTGCTAAAAACACATAGCCATTCACCTTCCAATCCGTATTCAGCAAGCAATCATATCAATAGTGTGTTCTTAGACAAGGACAGTAATTTGTGGGTATCGGCTTGGTCTAATGGCGTATCCTACAGCAGCACGCGCGATGCGTTCTTCAAAACAGTATGGATAAAACCCCAAAGTAAAGTGGGGTCGGAATTTGTGAGTACAATGCACTATGAACCCGATGGTTATGTGTATATAGGCAATAAGTTTGGAGGAGTTATTCGTTTTGACGCCCGCAAACAGCAATTAGAAGAACCTTATTGCAATGCTCCCGAACTTTCACCTAACGTTACGAGTATTCAGAGCGATAAGGCACTCTTGTACGTATCGGTTCGCGAACGTGTGTTTGTAATTGATAAACAGAATAGACGCATCATCAGTTCGTTTCAAGCGCAGTGTAAAGATTATATTTTTGATATCAAGTTTGATACCTTTCAACGTTTGTGGATTACTACCTATTCTGGTTTGGAATGCTTTGAGGAGCGAAACGGGCAATGGCAAAATATCTATGCCTTTACCGAAGCAACTCCCGAACCTCGTAGGTTATCTACTAACAAGCTCCACAAAATATATGTGGATAAAGCTAAAAAAATGAATTGGTGATAACCTCGGTAATGGGCTTAAACCGATTGCAACTTAATGCTAAAGGTGAAGTAGTGCGCGTGCTCAAATACACTGCCGATACTCAAACCCCTCACAGCTTGAGTAGCAATTATCTTTGGGCAATTGATAAAGACAAAGATACTTATTGGATAGGCACTATGGGCAGCGGGCTTAACAAGGTTATCTTCACCGATAACGCTAACGGAACCCCCACCTATACTTCCGAACATTACGGCATAGATGAAGGGCTACCTCTAATGATATCGAAAGTGTAGAGGTAGATGCTTTTGGCAATGTATGGTGTGGAGGATTTTATTTAAGTTTCTTTGACGCAAAGCTAAAGCGTTTTGCAGCTTTCAACAATAGTGATGGATTGCAAGGACATAGTTTCGGGACAGCTTCCTCTTGCAAAGATGCTGAAGGGAATTTGTACTTTGGAGGCTCTCACGGCTTTTAACTATTTCAAACCTCAAGCGCAAATACCTGTATCGGCAAAACTGAAAGCACATTTTAGTAGGTTTGAGAATAATGGGAAGGTTGTCAATTCGGCTATAGAGTTTACTAACACTCTTACTATAGGCTATCCTAACAACAACTTTTTCAGTTTATTTCACAACGCTTTCTTACAAAGCACCTCAGCACCTGCGCTATCGTTATAAACTTGAAGATTACGACACCGATTGGCACTATATCGCTGCGAATACCGAAGTACCCCACGCTACCTATCAAAAACTACCTTATGGCACCTATAAACTGTTAGTAGAGGTAGGCGATTGGCAACAGTGGAGCGGAGAGCAAACCGAGCTTATAGTAGTTTCTAAACCTCCTTTTTGGCTCACGTGGTGGGCATATTTGTTGTATGCAATCATTTTAGTCTTGCTGCTATTTATAGGGTTTCGTTACTTTATGCGATGGACGCAAATGAAGCATACCATTGCTGTACAAGAGGAAAAAGAACGCCATAAAGAAGAGCTTATGCAAATGAAAATGCAGTTTTTTTACAGATGTCTCTCACGAGTTCCGAACACCTCTTACCCTAATGAGCCACGCAGTGACTGAAATTGAAGAGGAAATGCCTACCAATAAGTATGTGCATACTCTTAAACGCAATACGGGCAAGCTCAGCAATATGGTGAACGAACTCCTTGAAATGCACCGTATGGATGTGTACACCCCTCAATTAAGAGCTAATTACATTTCAGTAAATAGCTACGTACAATCCATCTACAACGAGTTTAAGGAGTGGGCAAATCAAGTGACTATAAGACTGCAATTAACACTGCCTGAACAAGAAGTGAAGTTGTGGTTAGACGAGAAGTATTTTAGCAAAATACTTTCTAATATTCTCTCTAACGCCATTAGGTATTCCAATGCAGGAAGCACTATAAGGCTATCAGTATCAGTAGGGAACTTAAACGAAGTCTCTCCGCTATACAGAAATGTTTTTGAGAACACTACACGCACCTTAGCGGGCAAACAACTCATCGTGAAAGTACAAGATGAGGGGTAGGACTTGAAAAAGAAGCTTTGCCCAAAAATCTTTGAACGCTTCCATCGTGTAGAGGGATTAGGACAAAAAAGAGTAGGTTCGGGCATCGGACTTTCTTTGGTAAAATCATTAGTTGAAGCACATCGCGGCGGGATTATCATTAGCAGTAAGCCCAATGTAGGTACCGAAGTCATCATCACTTTTTCTATGAACGATAGTTACTTATTGCCCGAACAGAAATTGCAAGACAGTACTTTTCATCTAAAAGAATACTTGTCGGACTATGCGGTTGAGTATGAACACATAGGCGAAGAAGAGGACGAAATGTTAAATTTGCCCCAAGAAGATAAACCTACCTTGCTTTTAGTAGACGACAATCACGAGGTACTGATGATACTCAAAAACATCTTTATCAAAGAGTACAACATCATTCTTGCCTCTGACGGCGAACAAGCGATTGAGAAGTGCAACCAGCATTTTCCTAATTTGGTTATATCGGATGTAATGATGCCTAAAGTTGACGGATTTGAGCTCTGTGCTATCTTGAAAAAGAACCTGCAAACCTGCTTTATCCCTGTGATATTGCTCACCGCAAAATCGCAAATAGAGTCGCAAATAGAAGGAATTGAGTTAGGGTGCTGATGCCTACCTCACCAAACCTTTTGATGTGAAACTGCTCAAAACTAATGTGCGCAACTTGCTCAACAAGAGCAAACAGCACGCTCCTATTGAGAATATCCGTCAGAAAGTGATTGATAAAAAACAACAAGAACTATTAGATAAGCTCACTCACTTGGTAGTGACCAATATGCAAAACCCTCATTTCTCGGTAGATAACCTCTGCCTTGAACTTGGTATGAACCGCACTAAGTTATACAGCTTTTGCCAAACAAGCTACCGAGCTTACCTTAGCGAACTACATTCGCAAAAATACGCTTAGACAAAGCTGCCGAACTACTCAAAACCACCGATAAACTTATCAGTGAAGTGTGTTACGAAGTAGGAATTGATAGTCCATCGTATTTTACAAGAGCTTTTAAAGAACAATTTGGGGTATCCCCCTCAGAATATATTTCAGGTAAGAGATAAGAAACTAATGACTAAAAAAACATACAAATGAAAAAAAGATAATTGCATTTATTACTTTGTGCAGTTCGCTATGGGCAAACGCACAGCAGCCCACTGAAATCACCCTATTACCTAATGAACAATGGTGGGGTGGTTTTACAGGCGTAGGCAAAGAGATGCCTTACCAACCTTCAGCACGTGTGTACAACCTGCGTACTGAAAACTTCAATAACCAGTCAGTGCCCTACCTGCTGTCTAACAAAGGTAGGTATATAGCTGCTGATACCCCCTTTGCCTACCAATTTCAAGAGGGAAAGATAGTTATCACGCCATCGCGCGGCACCGTGAGTTGCCAGAGCAGCAAGGGCAACGACCTAAAGAGTGCCTATCAGGCTGTTAGTAAACAATATTTTCCTCCTTCAGAGGTAATTCCTCCTGAAGTATTCTTTACTAAACCTCAGTACAACACGTGGATAGAGCTCATCTATAACCAAAATCAAAAGGACGTATTGGCTTACGCCCAAGCTATTATTGATAACGGTATGCCTACTGGCGTGATAATGATAGACGACAATTGGCAAAAAGACTATGGTGTATGGCAATTTCGCCCTGATAAATTCCCTTCACCTAAGGAAATGATAAACCAACTACACCAAATGGGCTTTAAAGTGATGGTGTGGGTATGTCCGTTTGTATCGCCTGACAGTCAGGAGTATCGTTTTTTTGCGCGACAAAGGCTATTTAATAAAGAAAAAAAGGTTCGCATACCCCTGCTATTCTCGATTGGTGGAATGGGTTGAGTGCTTGTTATGACCTTAGCAATCCTGATGCCTTTGCCTACTTTGTGAATATGCTTAAAGACTTGCAAAAAGAATACGGTATCGATGGATTCAAGTTTGATGCAGGCGACCCTGAACGTTATTTGGAGGAAGCTATAGAGGTTTTTCGACCAAAAAAATCTTACGACACCGAGCAAACCTATCTATGGGGAAAATTAGGCTTAGCCTTTTCCTTACAACGAGTTTCGCGCTTGCTGGAAACTCGGCGGACAGCCCTTAGTGCAACGTTTGGGCGACAAGAGCTATTCTTGGAATGGTGTCGCACGGCTTATTCCTGATATGATAGCCGCCGGTCTGAACGGCTATGCCTATGCCTGTCCTGATATGATAGGAGGTGGCGAATACGGTAGTTTTCTGAATGTAGACCCTACTAAATTCAATCAAAAACTTATTGTGCGGTCGTGCCAAATACACGCTATGATGCCAATGATGCAGTTTTCGGTAGCGCCTTGGCGTATTCTTTCCAAAGAAAATTTAGACATCTGTATAAAAATACGCCAAATGGCACGAACAATTGGGTAGTTACATCATCGAGCAGGCAAAACAATCGGCTAAAACAGGCGAACCTATAGTGCGCAGTATGGAATACGCCTTCCCAAATCAGGGGTTTGCTGACTGCAAAGACCAATATATGCTGGGTGATAAGTACTTAGTGGCTCCCTGTAATAACCGAGAGCGACACCCGCACCGTTAAACTCCCAAAAGGCACTTGGCGCGATGACCAGGGCAAGAAATACAAAGGCGGCAAGACCTATACCCTACAAGTCCCCTTAGACAGACTTCCTTATTTTTATTATAAATGAATAAATATCTTTCCTTCTTACTTATCAGCTTATCATTAAGCTGCCAAACGCAACAAGAGGTGAAGCGTACAGACGCTTCGCCTCTTAATATTGTGCATTACGAACCCACCAATGAGGCAATTATTAACCCCGAAAGAGGCTTCTAACACATCAAGACCAAAAAGAGCGATGCCGATGAACTAACTACTGAAAGAGTAAAAAACTACCGGCAACAGGGCATTAGCCTTATACTGACTGTATACTATATGCAGCCCTTTCGGCAACGCTTACTCTCAGAGGAATTTCTGCACCTTATACGTCGGAATATGAAAGCGGTGCGCGAAGGAGGCGCAAAGGTAGTGCTGCGCTTTGCCTACACTGATAGCGAAGCTCAAAAACCTTGGGATGCCGATTGGCATTACACCGAAAAAGCATTTAGAGCAGCTACGCCCTATCATACAAGAGAATGCCGATATTATAGCTGTATGCGAAGCAGGTTTTGTGGGCGTATGGGGTGAATGGTACTATACCGACCACTACGGTTATCAGCCAGCCGATACTCCTACCGCTTATAACCCCAGAAAACAAGTGCTTAAGAAGCTGCTCAGCATTCTCCCTACTGACCGTATGATAGCAGTGCGCAACCCCAAAGCTAAACTCTACACGCAAAGTATAAGCATAGCCGACACCCTCACCGCTCAGACTGCTTATAAAGGAAGTGATTTGGCGCGTATAGGCTTTCACAACGACTGCTTTCTGGCTGATGATGACGATATGGGCACCTATCATCACCTAAGTGAGCACCGCCAGTACGTAGCCCACGAAACCCAATACACTGTAATGGGAGGCGAAACCTGTCAGCCCTCAGCCTTTTCAGCTTGTACTAATGCCCTACAACAATTGGCTACCTACCACTTTAGCTACCTAAATATTGATTATCATCAGGGAGTGATAAAGCAATGGCAGCAACAAAAGTGTATAGACGAGATAAAAAAGCGTCTCGGCTATCGTTTTGTACTAACCGAAGGCAATTTTAGCGGGTATAATAGTGCTGAAAGAGTGCTAAAAGTATCACTTAAGATAAAAAATGAGGGATTTGCAGCTCCTTTCAATCCGAGAAAGGCAGTATTGGTATTAGTATCAGAGAAAAATCCTAAAGAAAAGTATCGCTTCAATCTCAATACCAACCCACGTCTATGGGTAGCTGGCAAAACAACTACTATTGCGGCTGAAGTATCTTTACCAAGTACTCTGCGCAAAGGCAAATACACACTATATCTACATTTGCCTGACCCCTACCCTACCCTATACGACCGCCCTGAGTACAGTATTCGCTTAGCAAACAAAGACCTTTGGGACGCCCAAACGGGATACAATACTTTAGCAGTACTAAATATAGAGTAGAACATTGTCTTTCCCTCGCTTATCCTTCGTCACATACTCGGCTGTGCCAGCTCGCTGTCACGTCCTAATATGCGTAACGAGTCAGCAGGGAGGCGTTTCCTCAGTGCTTCTATCACTGATTATAATGATGCTATAGTAGTATTCCCAAAAAACCTTATAGCCAACGCTTTTGGCTTCAAAAAATACCAATGGCAATACGCCACTACTCAACAGCGCAAAGCTGTAGATGCAAAGGCACTTTTTTTAACCATTGATAATTGATACCCCTCAATTATCAATTGTTAATTGTGCTATATACTTTCCTTCTTTTTCTTCAATAGTATACTGATGCCTTTCAGGGTAAAGAAGCGTTAGCCGTTTCTTCAGATTATCAATTCCTATCCCTGAACTATACAAGCTCTCTTGTGTAGGGATTTTCGTATTCTCACTTCTGAATATTATGGTATCCCCTTCTACTCTTAGGCTAAACGATAAAGTTGTAGCAGCTGTAGCCGATACGCCGTGCTTAAAAAGCGTTCTCCACCAAACTGATAAACAGCAAAGGGGCTATAGTAAGCTGTGGCACTTGTTTGGGGAAATCCACCTGCACTGTAGTTTTTATCGGTTAGGCGCAGCTGCATTAAGCTGATGTATTGCTGCAAAAAATCTACTTCTTCTGCGAGGCTAATTTGCTTTTGGTCGCTATTTTGCATAAAATGGCGCATCAGCTTGCTAAGGCTATGCACACTTTCTTGTGCTTTTTGAGGGTCAAAGGCTATAAGCGAATAAATATTATTAAGCGCATTAAAAAAAGAAATGCGGTTGCAGTTGGTATCTCAGTTGAGTAAGGTCAGCTTGTAGTTTCTGTGCTTTTACTTCTTTCTGAGCGATTTCTAAAGAAAAGTTGCGTTGCGCATAGCGTATTGCCATTGCAAAGACTACCGGCAAGAGATTCGATAGGAAATCAAAATACATAAAAGCGTGAAAAGGAGGCATTTTGTATTTCCTTTTGTGAAGGGCAAAGTACGAAAAAAAGCTCGTATTTACTATACGACACGCAGAAGATAAGTCCCACCACCAATACAAAGAAAAGATACCGCTTTTTTTAAACCACAGTTTATCGATAAGCCAAAAATAGCAGAGATAGAACAAAAACATCAAAAAAGGTAAGGATGCTAACGAACGGTAAAGCGCCTCCTCAAAACGTTGATTGCCTTCGGAGATAAAGATAAGGGCAGGCATTATAAAAACGACTGCCCAAGAAGCTATGTGTGTTAGGGTTTTCATTTTATTCGTATCTGAGGGCGCTAATAGGTTCTAACTCGGCTGCTTTGCGGGCAGGATACCAACCGAAGAACACCCCTGTAATGGTACATACTAAGAAGGATATTACGATAGAATACAAGGTGATACTCACTGGCCAACCTATAAACAGCGATACTCCTACAGTAGCTAATAAGCCAATCACTACCCCTAATACACCCCCAGTAATGCTAATAAGCACCGACTCGATAAGGAACTGTGCCAAAATATCCTTGCCCTTAGCCCCAATAGCCATACGCAAGCCTATTTCCTTAGTGCGTTCTTTTTACCGATACGTACATAATGTTCATAATACCTATACCACCCTACGATAAGCGAAATGCTCGCAATAGCTACTAATAAAAATAGTAAGCATCTCGCTAGTAGAGCTAAACGTACTGATGAGCTCTTGTTGCGAAAAGACATTAAAATCATTCTCTTGCGTTGCCGAAAGGTTATGTGTGCGCTCCAAAATTTTCTTTACTTGGTTTACTGCATTCTCCGACTGACTTTCATTGAGCACCGAAGCCACAATACTCTGCAAGAACGTTTGCGCCAAAATGCGCTTTTGTACCGTAGTATAAGGGGCGATAATCACATCGTCTTGGTCTTGACCAAAGTTGCTCTCGCCTTTTTTTGGTAAGGATACCAATCACTTTAAAAGGAATATTCTTAAAAGCGTATGGTTTGCCCAATAGGGTTTTCGCCATTAGTAAAGAGGTTCTTAGCCACTGTTTGCCCTATCACGGCTACCTTAGAAAAAAATTAGTAATCTCATCTTCACCAAACATACTCCCCTCAGCTACACTCCACTCGCGTATGGGCAAGTATTCGGTATTCACGCCATAGATAGAGGTAGGCCAGTTGTTGCCTCCTGCGATACTTTGTCCGTTGCCACTCACTACGGGTGACACATATTTCAGTAGGGTACCTTCTTTTTTTAAGGGCTTCGTAATCCGTCATTTTCAGCGATTGCATATCGCTCATACTCATACGCACCCCGCCCATCATACCCGCACCCGGACGGATATTGAGCATATTAGTACCCATTTTAGAGATATTCTCCTTAATGCTCTTTTTTTAGAGCCCTCACCAATGGCAAGCATCGTTATCACAGAGCCCACCCCAATGATGATGCCCAGCATCGTAAGCATAGCCCTTGTTTTTATTGAGCAAAAGGGCACGCCACGCTATTTTTAAAAAGATTTTTGTATATTCATAATGTTAATTAGCAAATTAGAAAATTAGCAGATTGGCAAATTCTGTGAGACTAGAAAGGTTCTCCTATAATACGGGTTTTATACTCTCCTTTTTACTATTTGCCAGCACACTTCGTAAGCCGAAGCATTCTCGCTATTGTGAGCGAGAATGTAAAGTGCCTCAGCTTCCTTATCGTAGTATACAGAACTGCTAAAATAGAAAATCTGATACAAATCATCATAAGCACTTTTAGGGATAGGTACGTTTTTACCTTTCATCGTTACAGTAATACTTTTGTAATGATCTTCAGGTAGTGAATCATCGTTACCTCCATATATATCTATGCCATATATTGCTTTACCGTCAATGATAAGCTCTGTCCAACCATCGTGTTCTTTCTTAGTAATCTTGTGCTTGGTTTTGTCGAACTTCTGTTTGGTAATGGTTACTTTTACGTCCTTATCATCAAAAATAATACTATTGCCTTGCACTTTAACTTCTATAGCACGAAAGTCAGATATTTTTTTCAAGCGACTTTGATGCACATACCCTTTATCAACTTCAATCCAGTTAGTAGGGTTATATTCTTTATCAAATAAACCATACACAAGTGTATTATTAGGCAAAGTGCCTACAATTTTGCTTTTTTACGCTTTCTTTAGCGCGAATGTTTACATAGCCGTCTTTGTCTTTTACTACGGCATAATCTCCAAAAAGGCCCTTGCGCAAAGGCATTGGTCGTAAGGAGCAGGAATAAAAATAAGTAAGTGTTTCATATCCAATAGATAATTGATAACAAGCTATTTATCAAGTTGTTTATTTCCTTGAATACTTGTATAAGTTTCATTTGAAAGTTTTTTTAATAGATTTAAGGTAATCTACTTTATCTAAAAACAGCACGTTGTTCTTTAATGGTTTCTACTAAAAATTTTTAAAACGTTCTTCTTTAGCAACATTGTTTTTTTAATCAGAGAAGCATTAAGACTCTCTATATTGCTGAGTATAGCTAATTCATTAATACTAGCGATGTCCCTTATATTTTCACCTTTTAATGCTCTTTCAGGATTAGCTGCTTTCCATTGTTTAGCGGTACAGCCAAACATAGCGAGATTTAGCAAATCGGCTTCATCAGCATAAACAAAAAGCTTCTTTTTAGCTCAGAAAGAGTAGGAAGTATATAAGTTTTAACAGCATCGGTATGGATATGATAGTTAGCTTTGCTTAAAATCCTTTTCACATTCCATTCCAAATTATACTGATTGCTCTCTAACTCTTTGAGGCGCTGATATTCTTTTTATAAGATATAGTTTAAAAACAGGACTTATAGCTGCTCCAAATTCAAAAGCAATATCTTTATGGGCATAAGTACCTCCATATTTTTCCTTTTTCGTGATAAAATTCCAATAGCATTTGTACTCTCTACCCAATTTGAAACGCTAATAGTAAATGTTGGCAATCCTGCTTCTTTTTTTAAAGTGGTCGAATTCGACCACTTTAAAAATTAGGGTTATAAAAGTATTTCCCAAGTACCTAAAAAAATTCTAATGTACTTCTATTTCTTATCCAGTTTTTTTATTATATCAGCAGCTCTTGCTTCATCATTTTTTTACCTTTAGCCATATCTGTTAATGAAATATAATCCTGATTGTCTATTGTAGCTAAAGATATCTCAACATCTTGTACTTTAAGTTTATTATTTGTTGATGCCATATTTTTTTGGTAAATTTTTAGTTGTTAATTTTTTTGAATTACTATATAAACGTCCCTACAAGTACAATATCATTAAAAAGGTTCTCCTATAATACGGGTTTTATACTCACCTTTTACTATTTGCCAGCACACTTCGTAAGCAAGATACCCATCGCCATTATGTGCAATGATATAAAGGATATCGTCTTCCTCATCGTAATACGCAAAATTGTTAGTGTCCCAAATGCCAATCTCATACAAATCATCATAAGCACTTTTAGGGATAGGTACGTTTTTGCCATTGATAGTTACAGTGATACTCTTGTAATGGTCTTTAGGTAGAAACTCATCATTATCTAGTCCTTGTACCCGTTTCCCGTCAATGATATACTCACTATACTCTTTATGCTTTTTCTTGGTAATTTTATGCTTGGTTTTGTCAAATGGCTGTTTGGTAAGGGTTACACTAATGCCTTTACCAGCAATGGTGATACTATTGCCTTGCTCTTTCCCTTTGCCAATAGAAGGAAATTCGCTAATCATCTTTAGGCGACTTTTTATGCACATAGCCTTTATCTACAGCAATCCAATTGGGAGGAGTAGGTTCATCTTCCCAAAAATAAACATTCACAAGGGTATTAGCAGGTAGCGTACCTACAATTTTGCTTTTTACGCTTTCTTTAGCGCGAATGTTTACATAGCCGTCTTTGTCTTTTACTACGGCATAATCTCCAAAAGGACCTTGCGCAAAGGCGTTGGTCGTAAGGAGGAAGAATAAAATAAAGTAAGTGTTTCATATTCAATAGATAATTGACAATAAGCTATTTATCAAGTTGTTTGTTGCTTTCGATACTTATATAAGTATCGTTTGAAAGTTTTTTTAATAGATTTCAGATGTATTCTCTACCCAATTTGAAACGCTAATAGTAAATGTTGGCAATCCTGCTTCTTTTTTTAAAGTGGTCGAATTCGACCACTTTAAAATTAGGATTATAAAGTATTTCCCAAGTACCTAAAAAAATTCTAATGTACTTCTATTTCTTATCCAGTTTTTTTATTATATCAGCAGCTCTTGCTTCATCATTTTTTTACCTTTAGCCATATCTGTTAATGAAATATAATCCTGATTGTCTATTGTAGCTAAAAGATATTTCAACATCTTGTACTTTAAGTTTATTATTTGTTGGTGCCATATTTTTTTGGTAATTTTTTTAGTTACATCATTAAAGTGGTTATCTGATGATACGGGTTTTATACTCACCTTTTACTATTTGCCAACACACTTCGTAAGCTAAACCAGCTTCGCCATTATCTGCATAAATATAAAGTGCTTCAGCTTCCTCATCATAGTATATGGAACTGCTAAAATAGGAAAATTTGATACAAATCATCATAAGCACTTTTTAGGAATAGGTACGTTTTTGCCTTTCATAGTTACGGTAATACTTTTTGTAATGGTCTTCAGGTAGTGAATCGTCTCCTCCATATATTTCTATTCCATATATTTCTTTACCATCAATGATTAATTGATCATAACTTCCCTGGTCTTTCTTAGTAATCTTGTGCTTGGTTTTGTCGAACTTCTGTTTGGTAATGGTCACTTTTACGTCCTTATCATCATAGACAACACTATTGCCTTGTACTTTACCTTTTATAGCACGAAAGTCAAATATTTTTTTCAAGCGACTTTGATGCACATACCCTTTATCAACTTCAATCCAGTTAGTAGGGTTATATTCCTTATCAAAGAAACCATATACAAGTGTATTGTTAGGCAAAGTGCCTACAATTTTGCTTTTTACGTTTTCTTTAGCACGAATGTTTACATAGCCGTCTTTGTCTTTTACTACGGCATAATCTCCATAAGGACCTTGTGCAAAGGCATTGGTCGTAAGGAGAAAGAATAAAATAAATAAGTGTTTCATATAAACTATTTTTTCGGCAAAGATACTAATTTCTTTTCAACTTTGCCAGAGCCCACACCATTATTCTTCACTCGTGTTTCGCAATTGCGCCAGCTGTTCTTTAGCATTCAGCCTATCGGTTACTTCCTTATCGCTGATGATATGCCCATCTTTCAGTACAACGGTGCGTTTGCTGAATTGGGCAATATCATCTTCGTGGGTTACGAAGCCTATGGTGCTACCTTGTTCGTTCAGCCGTTGGAAAAGCTCCATTACCTCGTACGAGGTTTTAGTATCAAGGTTACCGGTAGCCTCATCGGCGAGGAGGATTACAGGGTTATTGACTAACGAACGCGCAATGGCTACCCGCTGCTGCTGTCCGCCCGATAGTTCACTGGGCAAGTGGTTCAATCGCTTTTTCTAACCCCTACACTAATGAGGGCTTCTATAGCGCGCTCGCGGCGTTCTTTGGCAGATACTTTAGGGTTGTACATCAGCGGAAGCTCTACATTCTCAATAGCCGAGGTACGAGCTAACAGGTTGTACGACTGAAAGATAAATCCTATCTTAGTGTTACGTATATGTGCCAATTCGTTTTTTTGCTCATATCTTTCACCGAGATGCCGTCCAGAATGTAATCGCCAGACGAGGGGCGGTCTAAGCAACCTAATATATTGAGCAAAGTCGATTTGCCCGACCCACTAGGCCCCATAATGGTTACGAACTCGCCTTCTCTGATGGTCAGGTCGATGCCTTTCAGGGCGTGTACCGTCTCGTTCCCCATCAGAAAGTTGCGCTTCATATCGCGTATATCTATAATGGCTTTTTTCATTTATCTAGCTTTTGAATTGTTTCTACTAGGGCGTTTTGGCATAAACGGACTGCTGCTATCGCTGCTCTTACTATCGCCCCCTGCCACTCGCGGAGTGTTGCCTTGCAAGCTGGTGGCTACTTTCTCGCCAACATTTAGCCCACTTACTACTTGCACGTTGATACCGTCGTTGCTGCCTATGGTTACGGCCTTCTGAGCGAGAGTGCCGTCGGCGTTCACTACCCACACGTATTTGTTCTTTCTTCTGCCGTGTTGTACTTTAGGAGCTTCAGCAGTAATACCCTTTTGGGCGTAATATTGCAGTAACACATCGGTATCAGGCGTAAAGTTGATAGCCTTAGCAGGCACTATGGTTACGCCTTTCAGCTCATTAGTATAAATAGCGATGGTCGCGGTAAGCCCTGGTTTTAGCTTTTCATCGGGGTTTTCTGCCTCTACTATCACCGTATAAGTCACCACGTTCGACGAGGTAGTAGGCGATAGCCGTACTTGGGTAACGCGCCCGACGAACTCCTCCTGAGGGTAAGCATCTACAGTGAAGCTCACGCGCTGTCCTACTTTCACTTGCCCTATATCGGCTTCGTCTACATTCACCTCTACCTGCATACGCTTGATGTCTTTAGCTATTTTGAAGAGCGTTGGCGCACTCATCGAGGCGGCTACTGTTTGCCCCTCTTCTACCTCTTTACTGAGGATAATCCCATCAATAGGCGAATAGATATTGGCATAACCTAAGTTAGTTTTCGCCTGATTAAGGGTCGTAAGACGTTGAGCTACACTGGTTTTCGCATTGTTAAGCTGATACAATGCTTGCTCATAATCCTGCTGACTAATCACTTGGGCACTGTACATTTTCTTCTGGCGGTCGTAGTTCTGCTGATAGTAATTCAGTTCGTTAAGGGCAGAATTGTAGTTAGCCGTAGCGTTGATAACGTTTTTCTTGTAGATTGGTTTTTGTCGAGCTCTGCTAGTAGCTGACCTTTCTTCACTTGGCTGTTATAATCCACATATATTTTGCTCACCAACCCCGATACTTGGGTACCTACTTCCACCTCGTCTACCGGTTGTACGCTACCCGTAGCGGTTACTTCAGTAGTAACATCACCTTGGGTTACCTCATCAGTTTGCAATATAATAGGCGTTGGTTTTTTTCCTTCATAAAAAAACTGATAGCCCACAAAAGCCACTACAGCCAGTAGCGCAATAATAATGATTTTTTTGATTTTCTTTTTTTCATTGTATTTAGTCGTTAGTTTCTAGTTATTAGTCGTTAGTCGTTAGCAGAACGTTGTCGCTTTTTGCGTCGCTACATCCCCCTCCTTGGGAGGGGTTAGGGGAGGACCCCCATATAAAACTTCAGCAGCTGCACATACAGCGCCGACATATATTTGTTTTGCAAATACGTTTGTTCGGCGGTTAGGTAAGCATTCTCACTTACTAAAAGCTCCGTATTAGTAAGCCCGCCAAACTCGTGTTTCTTCACTGCCAAATCGTAAGCTAATTTGGCATTGTCGCGAGCCGTACGCGAGGCCGCCTGTTGTGCTTGGTGCGTGGTGGCATTCTGCCAAGCGGTTTCTATCTTAGCATAAAGGTCTTTTTTTCAGCTTGTTGCTCTTCCAAAACGGACTGCTGCTGAGTGAGTTTTGCTAACTTCACATTATTCTTGTTCTTGTTTTGCGAAAAGATAGGAATATTAAGAGATGCCCCTATCGTCTGACCAAAATTGCTATCTAACTGAGTAGCATAACCCAAACTATTGAGGTTAGAATACCCTGTATTCACTCCCGCCTGCAAGCTAATAGAGGGCAACGCTCCTGCTTTAGCTATTTTGATGTCCTTTTCGGCTATTTTTTGTTGCGATTGATAGATTTTCAGGTTAGGAAGCGTCTGTTTAGCTTGTGCAAACACCTCGTCTTTGTTAGGGATAATCGCCACATAGTCATCTTCTTGCAGGTCGAGCGCTATAGCAAAAATCGCTATTAGGGGGAAGCTCTAAAAAGCTGTTTAAGGGTAAGCACGCGACTCGCATATTGGTTTTCAGCCTGAATGATAGCGTACTCATTATTAGCGTTGCGCGTTTCTATCTCTGCCAAACTGAGCTTAGCTATCGAGCCGTTGGCGAACTTAGTTTGCGCTTGCTTAAGTTCCTCAGCGGACGAGCGCGCTGCATTTTTGGCTACCGCTATCCCCTCATAGCTGTAGAGGGCTTGCAGATAGGCTTCCAGCACACTCAGGGTGATGTTGTTCTTCGCCTCTTGCACGTACAGTTCATTCTGCTCTAACAGCAGCTGACTGCGGTCTATTTGCAAATTGAGTTTATTGCCCTGATAGAGTGGCATAGAAGCCGATACCCCAAAGTTGTTAGAAAAAGTACGGCGCGACACCCGTTCATTAGAAATCTGGTTAATTGCCGAACCGTTATTGAGGTTTGCCGATGCCGAACCACTCACGGTAGGCAGGCGGTTATCTTTCGCCTGACTGAGGTTAATTTCAGCGGTCTGCTGGTTGAGTTCGGTTTTCTTTACGCTGATGTTATGCTGCACCGCATAGTTAATACAATCTGTTAGCGACCACTGTTTAGATTGCGCCCATACCCCTAAAGGCAGCATACACATTGATAATATATAAAAATTCTTTTTCATAAGCTTTCTCTTTGTTTATCATTTTGCTGATGCAAAGGTAAGACAACTAAGAGGCGTAAAACAAAGAATATCGACCAAAAGCCCAATTTTATAGACGAAAACCCTCAATTTACCAATTCGCTAATTTGCTAATTTGCTAATTTAGCAATTTTTTTCTGTAGCCATCTACCCTATACAAACGATATACAAACAATATAGGAATGATATAGGAAGACCTAATATTTACCGAAGTACAAACATCTAATAATATAACAAAAAAACCAGAAAAAAATATACTCACACCCATCGACAAATTGACAAATCGACAAATTGACAAATCGACAAATTGACAAATCGGCAAATTGGCATTATTTTTTTGTGGGCTTATAAAGCAACATAAAAAAAGAGTTTTTTTGTATGGCAAACATTACATTTCATAACGAACCTGCTCACACAGCAGGCGACCTTCCTAAAGTGGGCACCGTAGCCCCTGACTTTTCAGCTGTTAAAAACGACTTGGCTGAGGTAAAAACTTTCTGACTTCAAAGGCAAGAAAGTAATTCTAAACATCTTCCCTAGTGTTGATACAGGCGTATGTGCAGCCTCTGTGCGCAAGTTTCACGTTGAGGCTTCAAAGCTAAACAATGTGGCTATCCTTTGCATTTCTAAGGACTTGCCTTTTGCTCTTACGCGTTTTTGCGCGGCTGAGGGTATTGATAACCTCGTAATGCTTTCTGATTTCAGAGGTGGTTTTGAGCAACATTATCCTATTGCTTTCACCGATTCTCCTCTTAAAGGATTGCTATCGCGCAGTGTGGTAGTGGTTGACGAAAACGGCAAGGTAGTCTATACCGAACAAGTAGCCGAAACTACCGACGAACCTAACTACGCCAAAGCGTTAGAAGCTATCAAATAAGGCTTAGTTTGTAGTAAATTTTTCATAAAGACAAAAGAGGTAACAAGTGGGGTAAAACTTGTTACCTCTTTTTTTTTCAGAATTGGCAATTTGACAAATTATTTGTACCTTTGCCCCCTAACTGATAACAAAAAAATGGCTAAAAAGAAGCAGCAACAAACCGACGATAAAAAAGAAGATAAAAAAAGACGACAAAAAAACCTAAGAAAAAAACAATGCCGCAAAGGTCAGACAGCGCCGTATAGCAGTGGGGCTTTTCTTAATATTTCTGGCGTTCTTTCTACTTTTCACCTACTTTTCTTTTTTCTTTTCGTGGCAAACCGACCAAAGTATTTGGTCTGACCTTAGCGCACGCGATGAGGTAGCCGAAAACTGGATGAGCAAGATAGGCGCTTACCTCGGTCATATACTCATATACAAAGGGTTTGGAATAGCTTGTATTATAGCTTTTTGGCTAATACTCATCACAGGACTCAAGGTGCTGCTCAATATCAAAATGCCGCTGCTAAACCGCTGGTATTGGGGTACGCTGCAAATGGTGTATGTATCTACTGCTTTTGGCTTTTTCTCTGGCAAAGCTACCGTACTTGCAGGGGCAGCAGGCTACGAACTCAACCAATGGCTGCAAGACTATTTGGGCAAAATAGGCACCGTGCTACTGCTAATCTTAGGAGCGCTGCTGTACGCAGTCTTCAAATGGCAACTTACCCCCGAAAAAGTAATTGACTTCGGCAAGGGCATCGCCAATAAAGTTAAACAAGCTATCCCCGAAGAGGAAGAAAAGCCTGCTGTTAGCCAAGTAACTTCTGAAGTACAGACCGAAGAAGAGGAGGAGGACGAAGTGCCTGAAGAGGCTGACAATAAGCCTTTAGAAATTATTATCCCGCAAGCGGAAAACACCCCTGTAGACCCTTTCACTCACCAAAGAGAGATACCACCATTACACCCTGAAAGTCCGCTCGAAATTACCAATACAAAAGAAGAAGAACCCGCCTTTACTATTACCCCTACGGTACCACCTTCAATGGTAGACCCCTGAAGAGTTGGCACAGCAGTTGGTGCAAAACTATGGCGAATACGACCCTCGTTTAGACCTAAGCGACTACCGTTTCCCTACCATAGAACTTTTAGACGAGCCAAAAGATAAAAGCATCATCATCAACGAAGAGGAGCTAAAAGAGAATAACGATAAGATTATCAAAACTTTAGCCGATTATAAGATTGAAATCTCTAAAATTAAAGCTACCGTAGGCCCTACCGTTACCCTATACGAAATAGTGCCGGTAGCAGGTACGCGTATAGCCCAAATTAAGCGTTTGGAAGACGATATAGCGCTGTCATTGGCAGCACTTGGCATTCGTATCATCGCACCAATCCCTGGTAAGGGTACCATAGGTATTGAGGTACCTAATAAAAAACCGACTACCGTGTATATGCGCACGATGATTACGGCTCAGAAATTCCAAAATGCTGAAATGGAGCTGCCTATAGCCTTTGGTAAAACTATCAGCAATGAGCCTTTCATCACCGACCTTGCTAAAATGCCTCACTTGCTAATGGCGGGTGCTACAGGGCAAGGTAAATCGGTAGGGATAAACGTGGTGCTTACCTCTCTGCTTTACAAAAAACACCCTGCTGAGGTGAAATTTGTATTGGTTGACCCTAAAAAGGTGGAGCTTTCTATATTCGAGACCATAGAGCGTCACTACCTTGCTAAACTGCCTGATAGCGAAGAGGCTATCATCACCGACACTAAGAAAGTGGTCAATACGTTGAACTCATTGTGTATAGAGATGGACAACCGCTACGAGCTGCTGAAAAACGCTCAAGTGCGCAACATCAAAGAGTATAACGCTAAGTTTAAGGCGCGACAACTAAACCCTAATGAGGGGCACCGCTTCTTGCCTTACATCGTATTGGTGGTCGATGAGTTTGCTGACCTGATAATGACGGCAGGCAAAGAGGTTGAATTGCCTATAGCGCGTATTGCACAGCTGGCGCGTGCTATTGGTATCCACCTGATTATCGCTACACAGCGCCCTTCGGTAAACGTTATCACGGGGGTTATCAAGGCCAACTTCCCGGCGCGTATTGCCTTTAAGGTAGCGCAAAAAATCGACTCTAAAACCATCTTAGATGGTTCAGGTGCCGAGCAACTCATAGGGCGTGGCGATATGCTCTACTCGCAAGGTAATGAACCGGTGCGCATACAATGTGCTTTTATAGATACTCCAGAGGTGAAGCGCATCACCGAGTACATAGGGGCGCAACGCGCTTATGCCAATGCTTATTTGCTACCTGAGTACGTAGGGCCTGATAGCGAGCCTACTGACCTATCAGACTTCGACCCCTCAGAGCGCGACTCGATGTTCCGCGAAGCTGCCGAGATAGTGGTAAACGCCCAACAAGGTTCGGCATCGCTATTGCAGCGCAAGCTCAAGTTAGGCTACAACCGTGCAGGTCGCCTCATCGACCAATTAGAGTACGCAGGTATTGTAGGCCCCTTTGAAGGCAGTAAAGCCCGCCAAGTACTCGTGCAGGACATCACAGGTTTAGACCGCCTCTTAGGAGGAAGTGAATAATCACTTTTTGCATCGCTTAACTTTGCCAAAATGTAAAACTTTAGCAAAGTTGGTTATGTAAAAACATAACATTTTTAAATCATAAATATGCAAAAAAATTACAATATACTTTAAAAAAATATTACAAACATGAAAAAAATATTACTTTACACTCTATTACTAACTGCTACCCTAACCTATGCGCAAGGTCTGCTACCTGAAGAAAAAGGTAAAAAAGAGCCGTCTGCCCAGCCTGTGCAACAAAACAAAGAAAGTACGCTTGGAAAGGTAAATATTATGAAGGATTAGCAATGGTAAGATTGGATAAAAAAAATATGGTTTTATAGATAAAACAGGTAAAGAAGTGATTCCTATAAAGTATGATAATGCTTGGGGTTTTTTTCAGAAGGATTAGCAAACGTTAGGCTAAATAACAAATGGGGTTTTTATAGATAAAACAGGTAAAGAAGTGATTCCTATAAAGTATAATTATGCAGATAGATTTTTCAGAAGGATTAGCTTTAGTAATATTAGATAAAAAAATATGGTTTTTATAGATAAAACAGGTAAAAGAAGTGACTCCTATAAAGTATGATAATGCTAGGGTTTTTTTCAGAAGGATTAGCTTTAGTAAAATTGAATAATAGATATGGTTTTTATAGATAAAACAGGTAAAGAAGTGATTCCTATAAAGTATGATGATGCGAGCAGTTTTTTTCAGAAGGATTAGCAAGCGTGAGTTTGAATTATAGTTATGGTTTTATAGATAAAACAGGTAAAGAAGTGATTCCTATAAAGTATGATTATGATGTTTGGGATTTTTTTCAGAAGGATTAGCAAAGGTTAGTCTAAATAACAAATCGGGTTTTATAGATAAAACAGGTAAAGAAGTGATTCCTATAAAGTATGATTATATTTGGGGTTTTTTTCAGAAGGATTAGCAAGCGTTCTGCTAAATAACAAATGGGGTTTTTATAGATAAAACAGGTAAAGAAGTGACTCCTATAAAGTATGATGATGCTAAAATTCCTTCAGAAGGATTAGCAGAAGTAAAGCTAAATAACAAATGGGGTTTTATAGATAAAACAGGTAAAGAAGTGATTCCTATAAAGTATGATGATGTTTGGTATTTTTCAGAAGGATTAGCAGCCGTAAGTCTAAATAACAAATGGGGTTTTATAGATAAAACAGGTAAAGAAGTGATTCCTATAAAGTATGATGATGCTGAAAGTCCTTCAGAAGGATTAGCTAAAGTAAAATTGAATGATAAATATGGCTTTATAGATAAAACAGGCAAAAGAAGTGATTCCTATAAAGTATGATTATGCAGAAGGATTTTTCAGAAGAAGGATTAGCAGAAGTAGAGCTAAATAACAAATGGTTCTATATAAACCAAAAAGGAGAATGTGTGAAAGACTGTAATAATGCCCCTGGCGACCACCCCATAGCCAAATAACTTTTTAAAAAAAATATTACAAATATGAAAAACATATTACTTTACACTCTATTACTAACTGCATAGCTGATATAGAAGCATACGATTTGAAAATACAAGATGCTACTTTTGACAACTCATCAATACTAAAAGCTAAATTGTATATTGAAGGCACTATACAAGGCAAATCTAATGGCTTTTTCGAATTGCGATACAAAGGGAATGCTATCAATCGTATAGAACCTAGCCCAATGGTTAAAATTATAAAAGAAGAAAAAGAATGAATCAACAACAAGATTTTCTAAAATACCAAGCTCCTACTTCGCCCTATCCACGATTGTTGGAGGTAGAGCGCGCCGAAGGTAGCTATATCTACACTACCGACGGTAAGAAATATTTAGATTTTGTAGCAGGGAGTATCGGCTTGTACCTTAGGGCATTGCCACCCTGCGGTAGTGAAAGCCATACAAGAGCAATGCGCTACTTATATGCACGTAATGGTGTATGGCGAGTACATACAAAAGCCTGCGGTAGACTTCTGCAAGCTCCTCGCGGCACAACTACCCCCGAACTCAACACTACCTATTTGGTAAATTCGGGCACGGAAGCCATTGAGGGGTCGGTGAAGTTGGCGAAGCGCGTAACAGGGCGCACCCAACTGATAGCTGCCAAAAAAATGCGTATCACGGCAACACGCAGGGGTTCGATGAGCCCTAATGGGCTATGAAGAGCGCAAGCGTCCGTTTCGTCCGCTCCTACCCGATGTAGATTTTTATAGAGTTTAACAACGAGGCTGATATACTGAAAAATAACCGAGCGCACTGCTGGGGTAGTTTTAGAAAGCATACAAGGGGGCGCGGGCTTTATAGAACCCAAAAACGATTATCTTATCAAAGTAAAACGCCGTTGCGAAGAGGTAGGCGCCCTGCTGATTATAGACGAAATACAACCTGGTTTCGGGCGCACCGGTAAGCTCTTTGGCTTTCAGAACTACGGCATCACCCCCGATATTATCGCTATAGGCAAGGGTATGGCAAGCGGTATGCCAGTGGGGGCTTTCGTATCGTCATACGAGCGTATGCAGCTATTGGCAAACAACCCTAAAATGGGGCATATCACCACCTTTGGCGGTAACCCTGTGATTGCTGCAGCCTCTTTGGCTACCCTCAACCAGCTGCTCACCACTGACCTAATGGCTCAAACCTTAGAGAAAGAAAAGCTTTTCCGTCAGTACTTACAACACCCCGCTTATAAAGAGTGTAAACGGCAAAGGACTGATGTTAGCGGTTATCGTCAAAAGTTCAGAAATAGCTGATTTTGTGATTAACTATTGTCAAGACAGAGGGCTGATAGTGTATTGGCTGTTGTTCGAAGGTCGTGCTGTACGCCTTTCGCCTCCGCTCACCCTTAGCGAAGCCGAAATAAAAGAGGGCTGCGACATCATCTTAGAAGCCCTTGAGGTAGCAAAAACAAAATTCTAAAAACAAAAGACGAGCGCTAAATTTGCTACTTTGAGTTTATTTATTATCTTTGCCCAGAAATCAATCAACTGGCAAATTAGCAAATTGACAAATCTATCAATATGAGCAAAGTACTAACATCTTTATTAGATAACGATTTTTTTACAAATTCACAATGCAGTGCGGGGTGGTGCAGCTATTCCCAAGAACTAAAGCGCGCTATACCTTTATCAACAGAGGTAAACACGAGTTCCCCGAAGGGTTTGACAAAAGCCCCTACGCGCCGCTGTAGATGCTATGGCAGATCTTAAACTCACTAAAGACGAAAAAAAGCATTCTTGGTGAAGAACTGCCCCTATTTAAGTCCCCTATACTTAGATTTTTTAGAGGGCTATCGCTACGACCCCTCCGAGGTGCATATCGCCCAAGAGGGTAACGACCTAAAGGTAACTGTTGAAGGACATTGGTATCGCACTATTCTTTGGGAAGTGCCTTTACTGTCTATCATCAGCGAATTGTACTACCAGCTAATGAATGCTACTGCGTGGACAGACGCTCAGGTAATTGCTAATACCAGAGAAAAAGAATTGTTATACAAAGAGTTAGGAGTAGTTTTTGCCGAATTTGGTACCCGTAGGCGACATTCTTACCACGTACACGACATCGTAATGCGTACCCTCTTAGAAGGCTATGGTAGTACCTTTATGGGCTCAAGCAACGTGCATTTCGCTATGAAATACAAGGTAAAACCGATAGGTACGCACGCCCACGAGTGGTTTATGTTTCACGCTGCCGAGTACAGCTACAAAATGGCAAACGCCCTTTCATTAGAGCACTGGGTAGATGTGTACAGAGGCGATCTTGGGGTCGCGCTATCAGACACTTACACTACCGATGTGTTCTTTAAGCAGTTTGACAAGAAATTCAGCAAACTTTTTGACGGGGTACGCCACGATAGCGGCGACCCGATAGTATTTGCCGAAAAAACCATAGCACACTATAAGAAAAATGGGTATCGACCCGCTATCAAAATACATTATTTTCTCTGACGGACTAAATCCTAAGAAAGTACAGGCTATTACTGAGGCGTGCAAAGGCAAGATAGGCATCTCATTCGGTATAGGCACCGACCTGACTAACGATGTAGGCTTACGCCCTATGAATATAGTGATGAAGCTAACCGAAGTACTAACCAGCGACGACGAATGGGTACCTACCGTAAAACTATCGGACGAGCCTAACAAACATACAGGCGACCCTAAGATGATAGCCCTTGCAAAAGGAATTTTAGGAATTGAATAATCTTATGAAATACGCATTGATGATAGCAGGTATTGCGATAGCCTTATCGCGATATCTTTTCCCAAAGTACGACCAAGTGCTATTAATAGTAGGGGTTTCCTTGCTAATGGCTGGGGTCTATCTCGTATCAAGAGGTTTATCCTCTAAAAATGAAGACAATTAGCAAATCAGTGAATATAGGAGATTACATAGAAGTATTAGACGACACCATAAAAGGACACGTAGTGCGCGTAACACCACAAGAGGTAACGATGCTCAGCACCGAAGGCTTCGAGCTTAGCTTCCGCCCTGACGAAGTGGTAGTTATCAGCGAGGAAGTGCCTATAAAAAGTGCCTTTGCTACGATAGATGAAGAAAGCCTCAGAAAAGATGTGCTCTCTAAAAAGCGTCAGAAAGCACCCCTTACCAAACGCGAAAAGTCCATACCCCCAATGGAGGTAGATTTGCACATCGAACAATTAGTTGATTCCACAAGGAATATGACCAATTATGATATGCTTACCCTTCAGCTCGAAACAGCACGCCGCCAGTTAGAGTTCGCTATCGCCCAGCGCATTCAGCGGGTAGTGTTCATTCACGGGGTAGGCGAAGGAGTGTTGCGCACCGAATTAGAGTTTCTGTTAGGTCGCTATTCTAATGTTACTTTCTACGATGCCGAATATGCGAAATATGGGGTGGGCGCTACTGAAGTGTATATCTACCAAAAAACAAAATAATGATTGAAGCCACTAACATACACAAAACCTATAAAACGTTGGAAGTGCTGAAAGGCGTATCGGTAGAGGTAGCAAAAGCTGAAATAGTGTCGATAGTAGGAGCCTCAGGGGCAGGAAAGACTACTTTGCTGCACATTTTAGGCACCTTAGACAGTCCAGATGCTAATACTGAAGCCTCACTGCGTATCAATGGCACAGATATACTAGCACTTTCGTCTAAAAACCTTGCTAAATTCCGCAATGAGCATATAGGTTTTATCTTTCAGTTTCACCAACTCTTGCCCGAATTTACGGCTTTAGAGAACATCTGTATTCCTGCCTTTATCAAAGGGGTTGGCAAAAAAGAAGCTGAAAAGCGCGCTATGGAGTTATTAGACTTTCTGCATTTGGGGGCACGTGCCCATCATAAGCCCAATGCCCTTTCGGGGGGCGAACAGCAGCGAGTATCGGTAGCTAGAGCCTTGATAAACCAGCCTGATGTGGTCTTTGCTGACGAACCCAGTGGCAACCTCGACTCTGAGAGTGCAGAACACCCTACATCAACTGTTTTTTTCAGCTCAGAAAGGAGTTTAACCAGACTTTCGTAATCGTAACCCATAATGAGGAATTGGCAGCTATGGCTGATAGAAAGTTAGTAATGGTAGACGGAAAGATAATTAGCAAATTAGCAGATTAGTAACTTTAAAATTAACGTATACATTTATGAAGAAAATCTTATTAATGACCCTTATGGTTTGTGGGCTAGTAGCTTGTACTTCACTACCTCAGTCGGCCAACAATTTTATCAGTACTTATTTTGCGCATACAACGGTGCAAGAAGTAGAGCGCGAGAGTGACACGAATGGCTATTCGGTAAAACTGAAAGATCGCACCGAAATAGAATTTGCTGAAAACGGCGATTGGCAAAAAGTAGAAGCCGAAGACGGCAAATAGTATCCCAACTGATTTCTTTCCTAAGAAAATAGCCGATTATGCCGCTGAACGTTCTTTTATCATTGAATCGATTAGCAAGACTAACATAGGCTACAAAGTAGAAATTGTAGGTTCTAAAAGTGCTTTGTTTTTCAATAAAGCAGGCGACCCTATAGGTAATTATTAAAAAAATGGCATTACTTTTTGCTCTCAAAAAAATTGTATCAAATAAATAATAATAAAATGAATACATTAAAAAAATTATCAACTGTAGCTTTTTGCCCTATTTGCTTTTTGGGGCAGCTAACGCTCAAGAAGACGGATTGATACCAGTTCAGTCACTGCCTGCTAGTGCACAAACATTTATCAATCAGAACTTTTTCTGCCAATAACATCATTTCAGTATGGCAAGACAATGAAAAAGGTAGAGTAGAAGATTACACCGTACTCTTTGCCGATGGCACTGAAGTAGAATTTCGTGCTAATGGCGACTGGAAAGAAGTAAAAAGCGCGCAACGGAGCTGTACCTGCTAAAAATAGTACCTGCTAAAAATAAGCAAATACGTACACAAAAAAATTATCCTAATGTCCTCATCAAAGAAATTCAGAAAGAAAGAAGAAAATATGAGGTAAGCCTCTCTAACGGATTGGACTTAGATTTTTAATTTGAACGGTAAATTTTTAAAAAAATAGATGACTAATATGAAAAAAATATTATTTGCTGTTTTTAGCTGCTTTTTTTCGCTACAAGTAGCTACAGCACAAGACAGAAAAAGTAGATTTTAACGAACTGCCCGCTGATGCAATCAACTTTGTACGGCAACACTTTTTAGTAGCCGACATCAATTCAGTATGGAAAGATGTCGATTATAAAGATGAAGAATTCTCTGTTATCTTCAAAGATGGGCTTGAAATAGAGTTTAACGGCGAAGGCGACTGGAAAGAAATAAAAAGTACATAGAGGAAAAGTGCCTGATCACGTAGTTCCTGAAAAGATATTAGCTCACGTAAATGCTACTTTCCCCTTTGAATCTATCAAAGAAATATCACACAGTATCTCCAAAAAAACTTACAAAGGTAAAAAGTTACTGATGGACAAAAAAACTAAAATTTGACGATAATTTTAACTTTATAGAAGTAAAGTAAAAATTCTTTTTGAATAAGCTTTGCCAAAGTGTTTTTTTAGGAAAGACTTTGGCAAAGTTTCTTTTTGTTAATTATCAATTGTCAATTATTTTTATGTACGACCTTTTGATTATAGGCGGTGGGGCTGCGGGCTTTTTTACTGCTATCAATGCTGCTGAAAAGCACCCCGATTTCAGCATAGCAATTCTCGAGAAAAGCAAAGAGGTACTACAAAAAGTACGCATTTCAGGGGGGGGGCGTTGCAACCTGACCAATGCTACTTTTACTCCTGCCGAATTAGTGCGTAACTATCCGCGTGGTTATAAAGAACTCCTCAGTCCGTTTCACCGGTTTATGTGCGGCGATGTGATGGAGTGGTTTGAGGCGCATGGTGTACCCCTAAAAACAGAAGATGATGGACGCGTATTTCCTGCTTCAGATAGTTCAGAAAGTATCATAAATTGCTTTCTGAAAGCCATAGCCCAGCACAATATAGAGCTATTCACCCAACAGAATGTACAGGCCATCACTCCTAGTGAGCAAGGGTGGCAAGTACGGACTGCTAACCGTACTTTTACGGCAAAACGGCTTGTTATCGCTACAGGTAGTAACCCTAAAAATATGGCAGCTCTTAGCCGATTTGGGACATACTATAGTACCCCCTGTGCCTTCGCTCTTTACCTTTTCAGACGGCTACCGAATGGGCTAAAACTCTTTCGGGTATAGCCGTAACCGCTACGGTACAGCTTTTTTCTCAAAAAGGCGATTTTCTTCAGATAAGCGAAAGAGCGCCGCTACTCTTCACCCACAAAGGCTTTAGCGGCCCTGCTGTATTGCGCGCTTCAGCTTGGGGGGCAAGAGTGTTAGCCTCATTAAACTATCAGTGCCTTATGGAAGTCAATTTTGCAACAGCTGATGACCAAGCCCTTAGTTATGACGAAGTGCTCCTGCAACTACAAGATAGCAAACAGAGGCACGGACGCAAAAGCAGTACAAAGTGTTACCCTATCTCAGCTACCCAAACGTCTATGGGAAGCCCTATTAGAAAGTGCAGGAGTTGCCCCTGCTCAGCAATGGGCATCACTCAATAAATCTCAGCTACAACAATTAGCTAAAGCACTGACCCAAAGTCGCTTTAGTATTACTGGCAAAAAAACACCTTCAAAGAAGAATTCGTAACAGCAGGCGGAGTAAAACTCTCAGAAATAGACTTCAAAACCTACCAAAGCAAGCTATTTAAGCATCTTTACTTAGCAGGCGAAGTGCTAGATATTGATGCTGTTACGGGTGGTTTTTAACTTTCAAAATGCTTGGACAGGAGGCTATCTTATCAGTGAAGCCTTGTAATTTTTTGAATTTTTGAAGTATGAATTTTTATTTTTTTGAATTGTCAATTGTCAATTGTTTTGTATCTTTGCCGCGTTTTTTTGTAATATTGTAATTAGTTTCTATGCTTAACGTTCATAACTTATCTGTTTCTTTTTCAAGGCGAATACCTCTTCGAAGAGGTAGCTTTTATGCTCAATGCGGGCGACCGTGTAGGGACTTATCGGCAAGAATGGAGCAGGTAAATCAACTATGCTCAAACTGCTTTCGCGTGAGCTAAAACCCGACTCTGGCACTATAGCAGCTGACAAAGATGTGCGCATCGGCTTTCCTTAAAGCAAGACATCGACTTTCGTGAAAGGGCGTACTATCCTCGAGGAAGCCTATCAGGCTTTTTGGCGAAATCAAAACATTAGAGCAAAAGTTAGACGATATACACCACCAAATAGAAACGCGCACCGACTACGAGAGCGAAAGTTATCACAATCTACTAGATATGCTAAGCGATTATACCCACCGCTTCGACCTTATCGGGGGCTACCTTTACCAAGGCGAGACCGAAAAAGTACTCTTGGGGTTGGGCTTTCAGCGCAGTGATTTCGACAAGCTAACCGATAGCTTTTCGGGTGGCTGGCGTATGCGTATAGAGTTAGCTAAATTGTTATTGCAAAACAATGACATCTTGCTATTAGACGAGCCCACTAACCACTTAGACATCGAGTCAATTATATGGTTAGAGCAATTCCTGACTACTTATAGTGGTGCTGTGGTAATCGTTTCGCACGATAAGATGTTTTTAGACAATGTAACCAACCGTACCATAGAGATTTCGGTAGGCAAGATATACGATTACCCCTAAACCTTACAGCAAGTTTTTTTAGAACTTAGGCAAGAAATACGCGAACAACAACTCGCTTCGCAGAAAAAAATCAGGAGAAAAAAAGATACAACAAACAGAAAAAGCTGATAGAAAAAGTTCCGTGCTAAGGCATCTAAAGCCTCTATGGCACAATCGCTCATCAAAAAAACTCGACAAAATAGATCGTATAGAGGTAGATGAAGAGGACAATGCTGTGATGAATGTGCGCTTCCCCGTATCGGTTACCCCCGGTAAAGTGGTATTGGAGATAGACGATGTATCGAAGAGCTACGGCGAAAAAAAGAGGTGCTAAGCCACGTGAGTCTATTGGTAGAACGAGGCAGCAAGATAGCCTTTCGTAGGACAAAACGGACAAGGAAAAACCACCCTTGCCAAAAATGATTATAGGCGAAACTGCCTACCAAGGCACTATTAAGTTAGGGCACAATGTACAGTTGGGGTATTTTGCTCAGAACCAAGCCGACTATTTAGACGGCGAGCTGACAGTGCTTGACACTATGTACCACGCCGCCGATGACACTAACCGTATGAAAATACGCGATATACTCGGTTCTTTTCTCTTCAGAGGCGATGAGGTAGACAAGAAAGTGAAAGTACTATCAGGAGGCGAGCGCAACCGCTTGGCTTTGGCTAAAATGTTGCTCTCAGACTTCAACGTGTTAGTAATGGACGAGCCTACTAACCACTTAGACATCAAATCGAAGAATGTGCTAAAGAAAGCCCTACAGCAGTTTGAAGGTACGCTCATTATCGTATCGCACGACCGTGATTTCTTGCAAGGGCTAACTGATAAAGTATACGAATTTAAGAATAAGAACATAAAAAGAATATCTCGGCGATATAGATTTCTACTTAGAACAACGTGCTGTAGCTAACTTTAGAGAGATGGAGCAGCAAAAAGAAATGCTCTCTACCCCTACTAAAGCAACTACAAGTGCTGAAAAGCTAAGTTTTGAGCAACAAAAACAGCAGAAAGCTGCCCAAAACAAGCTCAATAAGATAGAAAATCAAATTGCTGCCCTTGAAGAGGAACTAAAACAGATGGATGTGCAGATGGGGCAGGGAGTACAAAGCAATGATTATTATAAAGAATACGAACAGAAAAAAAGAGAATGCTGGAGGAACTGATGACTGAGTGGGAAAACCTAATGAGCTAACGATATGCACCCTAAGAAAATTTTATTTTTTATCATAGGCGTACTTGTAGCCCTTTTTACAATGACGCTCTTTAGCAGTTATCACATCACCGATAGCGGTACGGTGCGAGAGGGTATATCCTTTGGCAACACTATGCTACGGTATCCTACCCCCGATATATTGGGGATGCTGTTTAAATCAAAAGAGAAAGAAAACAACAAGCTAAATGAGCTCATCAAAGAAACCAATACTATTGTAGATGAAAAGACTGACAAACTGGCAACAAATGACACTATTGCCAATGACAGTCTGCATAAGTTAGAGACCAATGTAGAGGGCAAAATATACTACCCCGGCAACCGGATAGACTATATCAAACGTTTGAAAAACAAGCTCAGACAAGGGGTTTGCCAAATAGTACACTACGGCGACTCACAAATAGAAGGCGACCGCATCACCGGCTATGTGCGCAATAGACTACAGCTTGCTTTTAACGGTGGAGGTCCTGGCTTCTTCCCTATAAAAGTGGTGTATAACCAAAATAGTATAGATATAACCACCTCGGGCAATTGGGTGCGTTACGCCTTTTTCGACCGCAAACAGCGTCGCAAGGTAGGGCACGATATGTATGGGCTTTTTGCTACCTACTCGCGCTTTACTAATTACGCCAAAGATACTACCGGACTACCGGTGAGCAAAGCTACTTTTACCATAAAACCTTCAGCTAAATCGTATGCACGATTACAACACTACACTAAATTTGGGTTACACTACGGCAATGCAATAGGGAAAGGTGAAGATAAAAGTATATGAAAACGGGAATATTATCAAAACAGATAGCCTTATATCAGATGGCAAATACCACAACTACAAGCTAAATTTTGCTACTACCCCTAAAGAGCTTAAAATAGAATTAGAAGCACGTGTAAGTCCTGATTTTTATGGGGTTACTCTCGATGCCGACACAGGTGTACGTATGGATAATGTGGCAATGCGAGGCGAGGCAGGGCGCATTTTTACGCGTATGAATTATGAGAACTACCGACAAATGTCAGTAGATCGTCAGCCAGACCTTTTCATATTCCAATACGGAGGAAACACTATCCCCTATATGAAGACAGACCAGCAGCTAAGAGAATACGTAGAAGGGCTAATATTCAATATGAAATGGGTAAAACGCGCTAACCCTAACGCTATGTTTATGCTGTTAGGCCCTGGTGATATGACCACCTCACGCAATGGACAGCGACTCACTTATCCTTTCCTACCTAAGCTCAATGACCTGATGAAAGAAGAATGTATGAAGAATGATGTAGCCTACTTTTAGTATGTATGAAGCTATGGGTGGCGAAAACTCAATGATTTCTTGGGTAAAACAAGGAATGGCCGCCTCAGATTACGTACATTTTAGTCCGAAAGGTACCAAACTTATATCAGAAGTGTTTTATCAGTGCCTACATAACGACCTTGCCTCAGTGGAATAATTATGACAGATTTTTTTAATAATTTCTTTACCTTTGACCCACAACACCCGCTCACCTTTGTGCGAATAGACTTTTGGATATTCTTCGCTTTGGTGTATGCGGTTTTTGCGCTTATATACAAACGAAGACACTTGCGAAATCTCTTTTTGCTGATAGCCAGCTTCTATTTCTACTACAAAGCCAGTGGGTTATTCGTCTTATTATTAGTATTTAGCACTGTCACTGACTTCTATTTAGGGGCATTACATCGACCAACATCAAGAGGAACTACGCCGTAAAATAGCGGTAACAATAAGTGTCTGTCTGAACTTATTAGTGCTTTCGTATTTTAAATACGCTTATTTCTTCACTGATACCTATAACACTCTCTTTCAGACTCACCACCAAACATTCAACTATTTAGCTTATTGGGCTAATGGCTTCAATTATAAGGGGTACTTCAGCGTTGACGACATTATACTGCCAGTAGGTATCTCGTTTTATACGTTTCAGACCATCAGTTATACAGTAGATATTTACCGGAAGAAGATAGCCCCGCTGAAATCAATGTTGGATTTTGGTTTTTATGTGAGCTTCTTCCCTCAGTTGGTAGCAGGGCCTATAGTGAGAGCCGAAGAGTTTGTACCTCAGATACTAAAGAAAAACTGTTGTTAGCAAAGAAGAGTTTAACAAGGCCATTTTTCCTTATTCTGAAAGGGCTTATCAAGAAGATGATTTTTGCTGACTTTATAGCAATGCACTTCCTCGACAAAGTATTTGATGCCCCTGCTATGCACACGGGTTTTATGAACCTACTGGCACTAATAGGCTATTCACTACAGATTTACGGCGACTTCTCTGGTTATACTGATATTGCTATAGGGGTAGCTCTACTCTTAGGGCTTTTAAGCTACCTGTCAATTTCAACTCTCCTTATAAAGCTCTCAATTGCGGCGATTTCTGGAAGCGCTGGCACATCTCACTCTCTACGTGGCTAAAAGATTATCTATACATACCACTGGGGGGGAATCGCAATAGCACATTGGGCACCTTTGTATTCTCGCTCATCTTCGTAGTGATATTAGTGGTCGCTATTGGCAATCTCACCTTTACCCTCATAACTGGTTCGCTATTAATCATAGGGTCGGTAGTGGCATTTTTCTACAAACCTTTTGAGCGGTATCTCACTACTAACATCAATATAATGCTGACGATGCTCATCGGGGGACTATGGCACGGGGCTGCGTGGAAGTTCGCTATTTGGGGCGGACTCAATGGTTTGGGAGTGATAGCGTATAAATACTGGCGCAAAGTAAGTCCGTATGAGAATAGTACCTCTTGGGTAGCAAGAGCTTGGAAGATACTCTTTACCTTTTCGTTTATCACTTTCACTCGTATTTTCTTCCGCAGCAATGATATGGAGGGAGTGAATCAGTGGTTTGCACAAGTAGCCCATAATATGGACTGGGATTCGGCAATGAGCATCATAAGGCACAATAATATACCTCTGGCTATCATCGTTATCGGGTATATCACCCATTGGCTGCCACAACGTTGGAAAGATTATGTAGAGTACGTATTTGCCCAAAGTCATTACACAGTGAAAGTAGCTATAACCTTAGTCGTGGTGCTTATCTGTTATCAGGCGTATTCTACCGACATTCAACCGTTTATATATTTCCAGTTTTAAAAAAACACAATTAATTAGACATTATAAAAAAAATCAGAATTATGTTGTATATCAAACAATTATTGCAAGAAGGCAAAAGCATACAGGGCGAAATCACTCTTAAAGGGTGGGTACGCACCTTCCGCAGCAACCGTTTTATCGCCCTAAATGACGGCTCGACTATTGAGAATGTGCAAGTAGTGGTCGATTTTGAAAATACAGACCCTGAACTACTAAAGCGCATCACTACAGGAGCCGCTATAGAAGTGAAAGGACAAGTGGTAGAAAGTCAAGGGAAAGGACAGGCAGTAGAGGTACAAGCTACTACTATTAGTATATTGGGCGACAGTAATCCTGAAGAATACCCTATACAGCCTAAAAAACACTCCCTTGAGTTTTTGCGCGAAAATGCCCACCTACGCGTGCGCTCTAATACCTTTAGTGCTGTAATGCGCGTACGCTCTACTCTGGCATATGCTATTCACAAATACTTTCAAGACAATGGCTTTTTCTACGTAAATACGCCTATCATCACCGGTAGCGATGCTGAAGGAGCTGGCGAAATGTTCCGCGTAACGACTTTAGACGCTAAAAAAATCCACCGCTAACAGAAGATGGAAAGGTAGATTACAAAAAGACTTCTTCGGACGCGAAACTAACCTTACCGTATCAGGACAGTTAGAAGGCGAGACTTTTCGCAATGGCTCTTGGCAAGATTTATACTTTTGGACCTACTTTCCGTGCTGAAAACTCTAATACCTCACGCCACTTAGCCGAGTTCTGGATGATTGAGCCTGAAATGGCATTCTTTGACCTTATTGACAATATGAATTTGGCTGAAGACTTTATTAAGTATGTGCTAAAAATACACCTTAGAAGTGCGTCGTGATGACCTTGAGTTCCTCAACAAACGTTTCTTAGAAGAAGAAAAAGGTAAACCACAGCAAGAACGCAGCTCTATGTCGCTTATTGAGAAGTTAGAGTTTGTGATAAACAACGACTTTAAGCGCGTAAGCTATACTGAGGCTATTGATATACTAAAGAATTGCAACCACAATAAGAAGAAGAAATTCCAATACCTTGTAGACGAATGGGGTATTGACTTGCAAAGCGAACACGAGCGTTATTTGGTAGAAAAACACTTTGAATGCCCTGTGATACTTTATGACTATCCGGCAAACATAAAAGCGTTTTATATGCGCCTAAATGACGATGGTAAGACAGTACGCGCTATGGATATTCTCTTCCCTGGTATTGGCGAAATAGTAGGAGGTTCGCAACGTGAAGAGCGCTATGACGTGCTTAAAAAGAAAATTGCTAACCTGAATATGGACGAAGCAACTCTTTGGTGGTACTTAGACCTCCGCAAGTTTGGTACTGCTGTACATAGTGGTTTTGGTTTGGGCTTTGAGCGTTTGGTGCTTTTTGCTACTGGTATGACTAATATCCGCGATGTGATTCCTTACCCACGTACTCCACAGAGTGCTGAGTTTTAATAGATATTTAAAAGGTAAATAAAAAATAGAGAGGATTATCAGAATGATAGTCCTCTCTATTATTATGGTTTAAACGTAACGGATTACATAGAGTATTTGTTTACGCGTTCTTTAGCTTTGATAAGGTCTAGACCTAAGTTGTTGATTTTTTGCTGTTTTTTGAGCAATTTGCCTTTGAATTTAGCTTCGTCTTGAGGAGAAAAGAGCCCCTTTAGCTTTCTTCATATCGAATTTGTTTTTGCTCTTTAGCTAAATCGGTTTTAGCTTTAACTATTTTAGCTTCTACTTTAGCTACCTCGCTATTGGCTTTGCTCAATTGTTGTTTTTTTCTTTTGAGCTTTCTTTTCAGCCTTAGCTTTGGCTTTTTTTCTGCTTTTTCTGCTTCTCTTTTTAGCTTTCTTTTCAGCTTTAGCTTTTTTTCTTTAGCAGCTTTTTTTCTTCAGCTTTTTTTGGCTTTTTCAGCTTCTCTTTTAGCTTTCTTTTTCAGCTTTTAGCTTTTTTTCTTTAGCAGCTTTTTTTCTTCAGCTTTTTTTGGCTTTTTTCAGCTTCTCTTTTAGCTTTCTTTTCAGCTTTAGCCTTTTCTTTTAGCAGCTTTTTTTCAGCTTCTTTCTTGGCTTTTTCTTCAGCTTTAGCTTTTTCCTCTTAGCGCTTTTTCTTCAGCTTTTAGGGCTTTTTCTTGTTCTTTTTGCGCTTGTTGTTGTGCCTTTAACTGTTCTTTTTTCAGCTTTTTAGGGCAGCCTCTTGCTGTGCTTGAGTAGCCACATCAGAGCCCTAATATAACTGTAGAAGAAACAGTTTCAGTAATTGTACCCTACCATAGGTTGTTCTACCTGAGCGGTAGCTAAATGAGCAGCAAAAAGAGCTGCCGCGAATGTGATTGCGTGTAATTTCATTGTTTATTTTTTTATTTAGTTTTTTTCGGGGCAAAGATATGCAAAAATAACGATACCCCCGTTCTTTTTTTATAACAACTTTAATCAAAAAAAGTCGCCTACAGGGTATAGGGAAAGTAGGCGACTTTTTAGGAGTAATTAAAATATAAATAGTTATGGATTATTGAACATTACCTCTAATGCGCAATCCTTTTTACGGGATTGGTTTTTAGCGTTAGAAGTTACGGTAATCGTTTTTGCTGATTGGGCCTACGCGATTGGTATCGTATTTTACTTCAATTTTTTTCCTTTAGCCCCTGGTGCTACAGGTTGGTTTGTCCAAGAAGGAACAGTACAACCGCAAGAAGAAGCTACGTTAGTGATTACGAGCGGTGCTTTTACCAGTATTAGTAAATTCGAACACACGCACGCCATCAGCACCTTGTTTGATGTTACCATAGTCGATTTCTTCAGCTTTGAATGAAATTTCTGCGTCTTGGGCATAAGCCATTACACCAAAAAAATGCTAAAAAAATACAAATGTTAAAAAAACTTTTTTTCATAGTATAAAAAAATTAAATTATAAATTAGTTATTTTTTTACGTTAGGTACAGTTACAATAATCGTGCCAAAGTATGATTTGTCAATTTGCCGATTTGTCAATTTGCCGATTTGTTAGTTTTTAGCTTTGATACAATCATAATAACCGTCTGGCAGCTTGAAATTAAAGAAATAAGCATAGGTTACAGCTGTTGGGACTCCTCTCATTTTACCAGGGATAAAGCAGGGTAGGCTTCTGATAAGGAAGGCAGCTTCTTCTTCCAATATTTTGTGAGCGCCTCGCTTCCCTATTATACTGACAGTGCCATCAGTATTGATGCGAAAAGCTATAGTCACTTTTCCTTGTATACCCTCAGCAAGGGCTTCAGGAGGATATCTAAAATGTGTATTCACGTGCTTGTCTAGCTGCTCTTTAAAACATTGAAATTGTCTGTCGTTAGGAAGTTCTTTGCAGGCTTCGAACATAGGTTTTTCTTCTATAATAACATAGGGAATATCAACAGGTCTTTCATCGTCTGAAGGAGCGACAATTTCTTGTTGTGCATAGCTATTGGCTACTACTGCTAAACATAGTACTAAAAAGGACTTTTTGGTAAGAGTTTCATTATCTATCTGTTTTTTTCAAAAAGCACAATAAGTATGCCAAAGTTTGAGAGTAGTATATTTTTTTCTGGTTTTTTGACCTATTATTAGACGTTTATACTTTCGCTAAATCTTCGTCTATCCTTCGCTCTTCCTATATTGTTTGTATATCGTTTGTATAGGGTAAATGGCTACAGAAAAATTTTTTTCTGTTTGCAAATTC